>Ga0180432_10000025_pt1 | contig 216901 bp, 24 predicted proteins | sample SS_ome_10_FD_132414 | JGI IMG/M metagenome (GOLD analysis project Ga0180432, IMG submission 132414) | Hypersaline lake sediment archaeal communities from the Salton Sea, California, USA - SS_1_MS_2 metaG | ecosystem: Environmental > Aquatic > Non-marine Saline and Alkaline > Hypersaline >... | reverse complement strand
GCACAACGGTATTTTATTATGCCGGACTGGACCAGAATGGAAATGAAACTGGAGTTAGGGTAAGAGCTGAAGATGCGAATCCATTAGCCAGCCGCATGGTCGAGAGCGATTCATTCAGAGGCAGGAAAGATGTATCTACATTGCCGAATGATGAGAATCTTACTTCAACGACTTTCTACGTAGGCGAAAAAGGCGACGAAGTAGCAGACTACTCATATAACTATAAGCTCGGTCAAAGGGATGAGAAGAAATCGACAACAGTATTTTACTATGCCGAAATAGATCCAAATACAGGCAACGAGACTGGCAATAAAGTAAGAGCGTTCTTGGCCAATCCATTGGACAGCCGAATGGTGGAAAGTGATTCTTTCCGCGGAGAAAAAGACACAGATCCCGCAACGATCAATGATGATAATTTGACTTCCACCACCTTCTACGTAGGCGAGAAGGGCGACGAAGTAGCCGATTACTCTTACAACTACAAGGTAGGCATAAGGACTAACATAAAGAGCACCTCAGTATTCTATTACGAGATATTCGTGGATCATGACGCAGATCCTTTGACCCCGGATGTGGCACAAGAGATAAGAGCGAAAGACGCAAATCCATTAACCAGCAGGATGACAAGGTCAGACTCTTTCCGCGGAGAGAAAGACACAGATCCATTAACTATAGATGATACCAACCTTACATCAACCTCATTCTATGTGGGCGAAAAAGGCGACGAAATAGCCGATTACTCTTACAGTTACAAGATAGGCATAAGGACCAACATAAAGAGCACCTCGGTATTCTATTATGAGATATTCGTGGATCATGACGCGGATCCGTTAACACCAGATATAGCGCAGGAAACAAGGGCCGAAGATGCAGATCCATTAACCAGCAGGATGACAAGGTCAGACTCCTTCCGCGGAGAAAAAGACACAGATCCGGCGACGATAGATGATGAGAAACTGGTTTCAGTGACATTCTATTATGGCGAAAAAGGCGATGAACTGGCGGATTACACCCACAACAAACGATACGGAAGGCGGGATCTCACCAAAACGACCACTATATATTTCTATGGTGTTGATTATTACAGAGCTCAAACGTTACCAGGCGCAGACCTATTAACAGCTCCCATGACAAAAACAGAGTCCTTCAAGGGCGAAGTTACTGATGTGGATGAGACCAAGATCATGAGTATCACATCCTACGTAGGCGAAAAGGGAGATGAAATATCAGATTATACGTATACAACAAAACTTGGCGACAGAAATCACATTAAAAATACTACAGTATATTTCTATGGTTTGCTTTCAGATAGAGCCAGTCAGGCCGGTATTTTTGATCCGATGGTTCGTAGCGATACGTATAAGGTAAATAATATTAATTTAATAGACCGCGATATAACCAATGGAATACTGGATAACCTTCAAAGCGAAACTTTCTATTACGGCGATAAAGGCGAAGAGCTGGCGGATTATACTTTTAATTACAGGCTTGGTAATGCAGCCCTTAGAAGGTCGACTATCATATATGAATATGAGCCTGTGGGATCTCAAGTAGGGCTCCAGAGGGCTGAATTTGCGGATATCTACGCGGGATTAAGGAAGCAATCGGTATACAGGCTGGACCATATTACGCTTGCTGATTACGACGGCGATCCTCTCACGCCGGATGAGATAAATCCGTATTCCACTCTTTCCCAGGAGATATATCTTGACGGCGCCAAGGGTGACGAGATCACGGATTTTGCGAGGTATTTCACGACAGACGAAAAATGCCGTTCCAGCGAGATGTACTATTACGGTGTAACCGGCACTGTAAGAGCCGGGGCGGCCGCTTCGACTGATGAAGCGTTAAATAAGAAGGTTATGTACAGACTGGATACGATAGATGAAAACGGCCAGTTAAGGGTTGATCCGGATACCGGGCTTTTCATAAAGATGAGCGAAACGTATTTCGATATGAGCAAGGGCCGCGGCGAAGAGGTAATGGATTACGCTTACAATTACAAACGCAACGGTTCCGAGATAGTATCTTCCACTGTTTATATGTATGAAGGATTGGCCGGGAATATAAGGGCCAGTGAAGCCTATTCTGAAAGCGCTCTCAGGGAACAGATCACTCACATAGGGACAGTCGCCGATTTCGATTCGATAGGACCGGAAAATGAAAGAGTTTCCACAATAGAATATATAGGCTTCAAGGGCGAAGAAAAAGTAAGCAAGATAACGGACCGTAAAAAAGCTGTCCAGCATTACCACTATGACGACTATTACTATAGCTATGATCCCGGCACTGATTCAATGATCGAAGATACCGGCAGGGTAAATGCATTTAATGATGGTGTTACCAGGGTATCAGTCGGCTCGGAAAGCGATCCGGATGCGAGCGGTGCTGTTACGTATTATAGATTGAATAATTACTTAGAGGATCAGGTTGCTTATACGGTCGATTATAGGGGAACTGTAACGCATTATGAGTATGACCAAAACGAACTTCTGCAAAAGACATGGAATGAGACCGCTATAGCTAAGATCGTAGGCGGAGGGGTACAAATTGCGACCAATAAATCCGAATCCTTCTTTGAGAGGGATTTATTCTATGAGGACAGGGTTAAGTATATAGTAAATGATGCTCATGGTTCCGAGATCGCAGATTATACGCCAAATACCGTGATAAATTATACTTACGATGATGATAAGACAGCTACCCCGACATTTGAGCTTTATTATTCACTGCAGTTTGAAGAAGTTCCACAGGAACTTGATCCGGATCCCAATGCGTCAGATGGCGATCTAAACGGATTGACTATTGATACAATAGACAACTTTGTGGACAATTACACGAATAGTGATCCGGATAATTTCGTACCCTCAAAAGACGATGAAGTAAAAACAACAAAGACGTATTTTACGAAAAATAAATATAATGAACAGATCACGTCTTACCTTGTACAGCATGACGGTGTTTTTGTCCATTACAATTATGAGGAAATTGTCGATCCTTCATATCCTGAGGACAGGCTTCGATTCAGGACAATTATAACCAGATCGATCATTCCGAATTGGTATTCTTCTTACGATTCCATAACACTTCTTGATAAGTATAACGAGACATCTCTTACGGTAGATTCTAGCGGTCTTAGCCAATACACGAGATTTATCCCTGAATCTGCACTCTATGGTCTGCCGATAAGTCAGCAGGAGACGATACTTGAGTCGATATCACGTTATGATCTTAACGGCCGCCTCCTTCAGATAGAGCAGGATGAAGTGAAGAGTTTTGAGGTCAATAAAGAAACGAAATACGCACGGGTCCACATCACTTACGATTATGATTACCATATTGATGCCAATACCGGAAAACTTATAAACGGAACATTCAAAAACCCAGGCCCTGTACAGGCAATTACCGGTGCTTATGCAGGCTTCGATCCGCCCGAACCGCAAGAAGACGTAGAAGGTACTTATCTGTTCGGCGCAGCGATGGCTGTGGGCAGATATGAAGCTCTTCCCGGCGAAGAGGGCCCACTTTACAAAGTACAGGTTTTTGATGAAGACATGAACCTTATGGAGACATGGGAATATCAGGACAATTCTTACGGCCAGCAGAGATGGACGCGAACGCAGAGATTCACCTATTATGATGTTCCCGAAGGCTCTTTAAATAAGATGTCGGGTATTATAGATGATTTTATGATGGTTAATGTTGATACGGCTGTTATGAGGCTTATGGATGCGAATATAACAATAACCTCACTTCTTACAGATATCTACGATTCACAGGGCGCTGAAATAAGCTTACAGGATCTTGCTGATCTTTACGATGATCCAAACACTGAATCGTTGTATGTAAAAGTTTCAGCTCAGCAGACATCTGAACAAACCTGGAATGCCCTCAGAATAGATGTTCTTACAAGACCCGCATATCAGGTAAGGGGAATAATAGATAACTTATATAATCCTCTCGGAGTAAGTGTGATGAACGGCATACTTGAAAGCACCAGTTCTTCAACCGGGACTGTGAGATTCAACGAAGAGGATATCGAAGTGACCGGAACAACGGTAATTAAAGATGCCCAGGGCCGCACTGTTTCCGGAAGCGTAATAGAGAGAATCAATAAGCTGGACGAAATAAGACAGGCGCTTATTGATGAGGGGGTTTATGCCGCGATTAAGCTGGTTGCAATAAAGGTCGGAGGCATCTGGCAGGCTCAACAAATAATCGTAACAAGTGATATACCGGATGTGAGCAATGTAAGGCTTTCAGGTTTACTTACGAATGTTGACCCTGCAAATAAGGTACTTACTCTAGACGGTAAAGAGATGAGTTATGAGGAAGCGGTCATTTTTGACATTAACGGTGATGTTGTTGTTGACGATGAGAACTTCCTTTTTGATTTCCTCAATAGCAATACAACATCGGCTTTTGTAAGGGTGAAAGGCAGAAGAAGGGCGGGGGCATGGGATATATTGGAAGTAGCGGTGATTTCAGAGAAAACAGGTCATGCCGAGGTAAGTGGCACTATAGGAGATGTAACAGTCGGTACTCCTACTGCAGGAAGCATACAGTTCAACGGCCACACCATCTCGATTACCGATTCAACCGATATTCTTAAAGATGCACATGATAATATTATCACGCTTGATAGGCTTCGGGAGATCTTCAATTATAACGCGCTGCGCGAAATAATCACAGAAGCAGATGTTAGATTTGATGTAACCGATACAGGATTGGTATTGACCGAGCTAAGGCTCATTACGGATGTAAGCACTTTCCTTGATGTCACAGGACTGGTTGAAAATATCGATGCTGGCTTAGGGACAATAACTCTCAAGGGCGGTCTAGAGATCCATACCGACGAGGAGACCCAGCTGTGGGGCACATCCTATTCGGAAATAGATTTTAATGATATTGAAGTAGATTCATATGTGGCAGTCCGGCTTAAGAGAGAAAACAATATTTGGAAAGCCGAGAATATTACCCTTTCTGAAGGATTTGTTGCAACTGCCAACCTCCAGGCACCGGTGGATAATGTAGTTATTGAAGCCGGAACTGTCGGCGAGCATTCAACTATCGGCTATATAGAAGGCTTGCAGAGCAGTGTTTATATAACAGCTGAAACCGCCATAAGAGATGAAGAGGGACATAGTATTGATCTGACAGAGCTTTACGATATTTACGATTTTACGCCAGATGCCCAAATATTTATATCTGTTGAAATGATGGAAACAGAAGGCGCCTATATTGCGGAAGAAATTTCCATAGTAGAGATAATCAGGGGCGTGTATACATTTACAAGCACGAATGTCGCAAGCGGAGATATTACCTTAGATCCCGGCAGCGTACCAACACAAATACACATAAACGGATTAGATATCGACATAGGGAACGATACACAGGGTGATGGTTTCTTCACTGAGATGGAATTGGGATATGTAAATAGATATAAATACTGGGAACCTAACGAAATCGCTTACAGGAGGGAGGACCTTAATACATCTTACGATTTGAGCACGATAAGTGACGGGGATTCAGACGGCATAGACGACAACCTCGAAGTTCTTATGTGGGGAGATACAACCTCCAATGCCGGAGACTTTTATTATGATTCCGACACCGATGAATTGCCTGACATAATGGAATGGCTTTTCGTTCATAGTTTGTATGCTTATCCCGAAAGAGACTATCAGAGCGATCTGCCGGTACTATATGGGCTTTCCGGTTATTCCTGGACAGGTTTTAGGGGTTATGACGATATTGATGGTGACGGCGCTTCAGATCTTGTGGAGGTGGCTTTGTATGGAAGCACAGATGTTGATATGACAAGTCTCGAATACGACCATAATGCAAATAACGTTGCGGATATTGTTGAACATGCACTTTTTGGAGCGATAAATAAGCATGAAGATAAGGCGTTTACCACTGTCGGCGGATTAAAAGGCCTGCTTGCGGGTGATAGACCATCGGTAGTTCCTGCAAACATATCATTTACTTTAGATGTTGACGCAGTCAAGGTGGATGGTACATGGCGTGCCACTAAGATAACGGCAGTAGCTACTGATCTGCCCGAAGAGGCAACATATGTATCCGGACCGATTGAGGATATGCTGGCAGCTGACGACATTATTCTTCTTGATGATATCCCGATAATTATATATCCCGACAGTGTGTACAGTACCAGTGACGGTGAATTTTATTCCATCAATGATATCAAGAACGCTTTTGATGCAGCAGGTGCAGAAGGTGTTTATATCTCCGGAGAAGTGGTTAAAGGTTACGCCATGCAGACAGGGGATATAGGCAATAATCAGACTTCAACTATAACAAAGCATATTTCGCTTCTGACTGGCGGTACTTTAAAATTCAAATGGAAAGTGTCTTCCGAACCTGGGGATACTTTCGGGTTCTTTGTGGATGGCCAGCAGCTTGCAACCATTTCCGGTGAGGTCGACTGGCAGGAGGCAAGCTTTTACCTTGATGAAGGGCCGCATATCCTTGAGTGGAGATATGTAAAGGACGCACAGCTCTCCGAAGGCTTGGATGCAGCATGGTTGGATCAGGTCAGTATAGAACTTGATGGACAATTGATGACTTTTGAGTATCCTCCGGGGACCACATTACCTCTTGGTGATTATTTAACAGACAATTGGGGCATCCAGGACTCAACATTCTATGAAAGCGGTCATGCCCTGCAGGCCGGAAACACTCCAGGAGGATCAACCTCATATATAGAAAAAGAAGTCCACATTTATGCGCCAGCAACGCTTGAATATATGTGGAAGATCGATGGGCCTAAAGGCACGATAGCTCCTCTGCCTGAAGGATATGACACTCCTCAGGGTTACGAGCCTTTCATAAACCAGGGTTCAGTATATTATGGGGATGATAACGGTTGGGCTGCACAGGCCGGTCCTGTTTTCAGCGGTTTTCATTCTGTTCTCAGAAGAACGGTAACTTTGCATGAAGATGCCAATCTTGTTTTTAAATACATGCTTTCTGCGGGTAGCGGAAAAGGCCTTTATTTAAAGATAGACGGGAACACGGAAGCAGTATTTATATCCAGTCAGGTACCGGTAGATCAGTGGAACGAGTATGATGCAGGTTTTATCTTGGGAGATCCTGAAGGAATTGAACATACCATAGAATGGGGCTACTGGAACGGGGATCCTACGGGTGACCCCAGTCAGACCGCATGGATAGACGATGTGACATTGAATGTAATAGGAGCATCTTCTTATGATCAGGACTTTGAAGACGGAGTTATGCCGCCTGACTTTGAGACAGGCAGTATTGACGGCGATGGGACTGTTTTTGTTATAACTGATCCCAATGAAGCACATGAAAGTATGAGTTCTTTAAAATTTGAAGATATGACAGGTAATTTTTGGGATAACCCGCCGTACGAAACCACTTATGCCAAGAAAACCGTTACCCTGATAGAGCCCGGAGAAGTAAGTTTCTGGTGGAGAGAACAATCAGGCTACGGCAATGATTATTTGTATTTTGGTGTTGATGAAATACCAGCGTGGGATGATCAATCGACCTATGTAGAAAAGACAGATAGTTCAACATGGAATAAAGTGACATATTTACTTGATGCAGGCACTCATGAACTGTACTGGACATATATTAATCAGCATTATGAGTATGAATGGAAAGATGAAGCTTGGGTCGATGATATTGTTGTAGAAGGCGTAGAGGGACTAATACCTTTATTTATAGACAGCTTCACGGAACCTGCTTTTGATGCTGAAAGCCTGCATCTTTATGTGGACGGTGATTATTCTACCGATGCTGTTCAGGCGATTTCTAGTGACAGCGGGTGGGTAAAAGCCGAGTGCTGGCTCACTAAAGGATCTCATACATTGAGATGGGTGTACGACAGAACGCCTTCTGTAGGATCGAGCAATAAAGCATGGATCGATGAGATCAATGTTAAATTGAGCGGCATGGAGACCTTCTCATATCCACCTACACCTTTTGACCTTCCTGAGGCGTATTCAACAGGGGGAGACGCGGATTGGGAACAAAAACCCGCCAGATCCATAGGCTCAAGTTATGCTCTTCAGGCCGGGATGACCGCGGGTGGTGCGAGTTCATATATAGAAAGGACTGTTGATCTTTCGCGCGGCGGTTACTTAAATGTAAATTTTGACGGATACACTGAAGGTTCAAGCCCCACCGATGAACTGGTTCTTTATGTAGACGGGGTATATGCCACTAAGATCAATGGTGATCTGTCCAGTTGGATAACCAAATCGCATACCACTTCGTCACCGCTTTCCGCCGGGATACATACCTTAAGGTGGGAATTCGATAGAACAGCTACAAGTTCATCACTGCCGGATAGTGACGGCGCACAGGTGGATAATGTATTTGTGGATCTTATATATACCGAAAGCAGCCTGCCTCCGGAATATTCTACTGATAACTGGGTAAGTCAGAACAGCGAATCTCATGGCACGGATTATTTTGCTGCGCAGGCGGGTCTTACCGAAGTGGGATCAAGTTCGTATATGGAAAAGGTTATTGATGTTACTAATCCGTACAATGAACCTACAGTGCTGGATGTAAACTTCTGGTGGAGCACTAAAGGTGCTTCTTCGGGGGATATGCTTAAGTTCTTGGTGGATGGAGTGGAAATAACCTCTTTAAATAACGATGAGGAGTGGGCACTTGCAGAAGGTTCTTCCACTTATGTTGCGTTAAGGCCGGGCATTCATACTCTAAGATGGGTATATGACAGAGAATTCGGAGACCCCGCAGTTACTTACAGTAATTGCGCGTGGGTGGATGAAGTAAATATCAGAGCTGTTAATAATAACTTACCTTTCGGTTTCAGTACTAATAATTGGGTAATACAGAATTATGAAACTAGAGATGGATTTGCCGCGCAGGTAATACCGGAGGCGATCCCCGGAGAAGATTCTTACATAAAGAAAGAATTTGATCTGGGCCTTTTTGGTATTTACGAACCATCATATCTTGAGATTAATTTCTGGTGGAGTACTAAGGACGCGGAACCCTGGAACATGCTTTATGTGGAAGTTGACGGGGTAAGAATGGCGGAACTGGAAGGAGAGCGTGATTGGGAAGAATGCACGATCATCACACCACTGCTTGATCCCACGCCACCTCATGAGATCACCTGGTATTATACGGGGAGCGACGGCAAGGCATGGCTTGAAGATATTGTAATAAGAGAAGCCGAAGTATGTCAGCTCAGCGATGAATACGTTACCGACGGGTGGGTAAGGGCTAAAAATGGCGACGATTGGGTAGCACACCCCTTGACAGATGGCGCTTATATGGAAAGAGCGGTTGATCTTAGGGGACCTGTTACTTTATCGTTCGAATGGTCCACTGCGGAGTCGGATTCAGCATTAGATTTTTATATAGATGGTTCATGGCTTTTTAGTTGCTCTCCCGGCCAGACAGAGCAGGAAGAAATCCCGATCCCAGCTGGAATACATACCTTGAAGTGGTATTTTACTGCTCCTCCGCCGGGGCAAGGTTTTCCCGCTTACCAGAACGGCAATATCAATGCCGCGTGGGTGGATGATGTGGAGCTTTATGGTTACTCTGCACCGCCTTATTCGGGCGACCTGCCTCCGGAATATAACACGGGCGGTGATGAATGGGAAGCTTTTACAATTGATGGTATCGAATTTATGGCAAAAGCGAAGGACACCTATGTCGGCAACAGCTCTTTTATGCAAAGGGATGTGAACCTTTCCGAACCCGGCACATTGTCATTCAGGTGGATGACGAATGCAGACAGTACTGATGAACTTCAATTTTACCTTGTCGATGGGTCTAGTAACATCGAGTATACCACGACGATACCCGGGAATACCGGCGCCTGGCTTAATGTAGTTGATATTCCGGTCTCTCAAGGATACCACTTATTGAACTGGACATTCAACAGGGCAAATGGCACCACGCCTATAAGCGACCAGGCCTATGTAGATGACGTAGAGATCAAGACGACGGTTGTTGATATTTTGGACGAAGGCGAGGATTTCTCGCTTGTATCACAAATGAACGTTGCTTATTATCAACCGGGGCCTTTGGAAATTGCTTTTACTGAGACACAGACCTTCCCGAACGCGTATATAGAGATATCTGTACCGGAAGGCGGGACATTAAGCTTTGATTGGCAGGTAGGGAATCCTGATGGGAATGGTGTAGGCTGCGCATTTTTCCATGATTATGGGAGCTGGCCACCGGGTGGCGATGGAATATATCTTGAATCATCGCAAGGAGATTATACCAGCAGCACCGAAACCATTTATTTACAGGAGGGTACAGTACATACATTGGCATGGTTTTATTACGGCGATTCATACGGTGCCAACTGCATAGTAGATAATGTTAAATTTATCGCCGCCAATGCTACTGTGTTCCATGATGATTTTCATATTTATGCCCCGTGGGATTATGTGAACGATTTTAACGATCAAACCGAGGGCGATCTTGAAATAACATTCCCCGATGGTACCGGTGACGGTTCGTGGGGCTTTTCTTCAGGACCTCCCGAGAATCATTATATTTATCTTATGGACGCTTTGGTAACAACGAATGTGGAGGTCGCCTCAGGCGGAGGAGAGTTGAGTTTCGACTGGCGCGGTGATGCGGATCAGGGCCCACTTGACCTCCTCGTAAACGGTAGTATAGAGAGAAGTTATAATGTTACCGATTGGAACTGGAGCACGGAGAGCATTTCTCTTAGCGAAGGTACCTATACAATACAATGGCGCTTCAGCGGGGATATGGGACCTGTGGTAGAACTGGACAATATCATTGTAACTAATACGCTATACCACCCGATTGACGGGTTTGATCCGCCCCAGGACTTTTCAGTTCTTCCAGATCCTGTATGTGAGGAAGGGTTTGATTATTTGCCGGGTTTTGATCTTATCAGCGGATATGCCTACTCCGGTTATCCGTATGTAGGAGGCGGGGTAGATCCCAGGGACGGAAGGGCTCTTGTCTTTGCCGGAATTCCAGGCGGTGATGATGTTGAAATAGTGAGGACCGTGAATGTAACTGAAACTGATGGATCAGTGAGCTTTTGGTTGGCCGCGGATGATTTTATCGATCCGAATCACTTTAGACTCTATCACAAAAAACCTTCGGGCATTGAAGACGAATATGTTTATAATGGCGGCGGATGGGAATTTCATCATATTACATTGGATAGCGAGGGGATACATACTTTTAGATGGCGTTTTACGGATGATACGGGTAATGCCTATCTTGAAGATATGTATATAGTGCATGATCCGTTCCAAGAAGGGGAAACGATAGATTTTTCACAAAATCCATTGATCGAGAAAGAAATATATGGTTCACAGGATGATTTCATATCCACTGCAGATCCGACAGTAACGCCTATTCTAAGGGACGAATTCATTCCGGTACCCGGGGCAGTACTTGATTTGGGAGATGTGTACACAACTGATAACTGGATCAGGCAGAATGCCATCTCTTATGATGACGGAGGGTTTGCCGCCCAGTCCGGTACGGTAGATCCAGGAGAAAGTTCTTACCTCGAAAGGGTGGTTGATCTTGACCGTTCCGGAACGCTTTCATTTAAATGGAAGGCCGAAGGGTCTGAAAACATCATCAATACGTACGGGTTCGATTCCGGTTTTATACCAGATGATTTTGCTACAGGAAGCTTTGTTGACGGCGATCCGGTTGAACTTAACTTGCCGCAAGTTGACCAGAACTGGTGGGAATCTGATTGGAAGAGGTATGCGATCGTTATGAGTCAGGAGTTTGATGAAACTAATTGGACCGATGATTCTGACCCGATGCCTATTCTTAAAAGTACATTCGTGGAGAAGATGATATCCTTAGACAAGACGACGACTATAAGCTTCTGGTGGAAGGTCAATAGCGATCCGTCCGGGCCTGACAATATTTTTAATTTCTATGACGGTACAGTTACCGGTGATTATACAGTCGCAGCCATTCAAGGCAACGTAGACTGGCAGGAGGTCTCTGTCAGCCTTGATCCGGGAATACATATCCTGAAGTGGCAATACGAGCATTGGGATGATGATATCACCTATTCTGGACCGACGAACTATTACGGAGAAAGTGCCTGGATAGACGAGATCTTTTTGACCGATTCCACTGATAGATTCCGCTTTTACATTGACGGAGATGAAGCCGTCACGCCTATTGCGGGTAACAGCGGCTGGATGGGCCAGGATATCCATCTTGGGGAGGGCACCTATACGTTGAGATGGGAATACGACAGATCGTCTTCAACGGAAGGCGCGGCCAGTAAGGCATGGGTGGATGAAGTGAAGGTTGCGTATGATGAGCTGAACGATGGTCTGACCTATTCCGATAATACAGTGCTTGATATGTATGATTCATATGTAACGGATAACTGGGTAAGACAGAATACCGAAGCTTTTGATAGTCAAGGTTTTGCCGCTCAAGCTGGCGATACACCGGCAGGTTCAGTATCCTATCTTGAAAGAACAGTTGATCTCGATAGAGACGCGACATTGACTTTTCAATGGAGCACTTCAGATGGGGATCCGGCAGATAGACTAAGGCTTTATATTGATGGAGATCTGCGCGAAGAAAAAGGCGGGTGTGAATACTGGAACGAGGTCAATGAATCCATTCAGCCCGGCACACATGTGATCAGGTGGGAATATTATAAAACAGATGAATTGTCCGCATCCGGCAACAACGCATGGGTTGACGAAGTTAATATAACCTCCGACGTTAAACGCAATTTTTCAATTGATCCGAGTATATTCATAGAACCAGAAACCGGTAATTGGCAGGTAGTAGACGAACTCGGCCAGACTGTTTATGCGATGGTTGATTATGATCTCGATGAAGACCTGCTTGAATATCCAAAGGCCAGACTCAAAGAGGCAACTTTTCAGGACGGCGCCGTAGAGACATATTTCAAGATAACGGGGACATCTGATGACGAAGAGGCATGTATATATTTCAGGATGTCTTATAAAGATTATAACACCTCACCTTTTGAGACAAGGAATTTACTCAGGGCCGGTTATGCAGCGGTCGTTAAAAGAACCGGAGCCACAACGGGAGCCTTGCAGCTGCGCAGGGTTCATGGAGCCGGTGTTTTTAAAAATGTAGTCGGCACTACCCTTACGGGTATTAACTGGGATGAATTCTACAGACTCAGGGTGGAATTTAACGGCGAGAATCTAAAAGTATATCTTTACGATGAATGGGATAGTCTTATAGGTACAGTAGAGGCGACAGATTATCTTTACGCTGGTTCCGAAAATAACGTTTTTACAACTATAGGTACGATTGATGCCACAGCTCCTATACTTTTCAACTACATATATATAGAAGAGATTCATAGTCAGGACGATTTCCTCTTGCCGGAAGAAGAACTAGTAGTCCCTGCAAGAGGAAATTGGTTGACAATAAATGATGGTACGGGCGGTTATGACTTTATCCAGACTTTTCCGCCGATAGAGGGCAAGCCGAATGTTGCCAGGATAAAAGATGAACAAGTGGTAGATGGCACCATAGAGATGGCCTGGAAGCTTGACGGACTTAATGACAAGGTGGGGCTGCTCTTTAGAGCAGATTATAGTCTGGAGAACGGTTATCTTGTTCAATTGGGCAGATCAGGTCACTCCGATCGTTATTACTTAAAACTATATGAAACTGAGGACGGTAGTCCGGGGAATATGCTTGTCAGCGAACAAATATACCCGGTTCCTTCAGGATATTTTGATTCTTTCCATAAACTAAGGGTCGCAATAACCGGTGAGAATATAAAGGTATTTCTTGATAACGATACTGTGCCTACCATTGACATGGATCAGGTCATGTATTATGGAGAGGATTACAGTTATATAGCTTTGTCTGGGTGCGCTTTCATGGATGATACCGGCACTTATTATGGGCCGGTAGAAATTGACTATGTAAAGGTTTTAAAGTCGGTCAGATATCACGATTCGTTTTCAGAAGGCCTGGACGTGCATTTTGATCCCTTGAGCGGAGATTGGAGAATAAGAAAAGATTCATCGGGTAATTATACCTATATGCAGTCGCGTCTTGACGCGCAGTATCACATAGCCGCACTTAAGAATACCACAATAGATGACGGGACCATAGAGGTCGATATCAAATTCTGGGAGAACGCACAGGATCAAGAGGCATGGCTTTTCTTTAGAATGGACGAAGATTTTAATGATGGATATGGAGTCTATTTAGGTAGAATTTCAGGGCAAAAAGGATATGTCGCGTTATATGAATTCGGGAACGGCGCTGAAGCAAGATTTATTAAAAGTTATCAACTCGGCAGCGGTTATGATTTGACCCAGTCCCATAGGCTAAAAGTAGATCTTGTCGGAAACATCATAAAAATATCCGTAGATGACAATCTCGTTATTAATGAAACTGATGATGCCTGCATATATTATTCAGGCAACATAGCGCTGGGAACTTATGACCTTGTTTATCCATGCATGTTCGATGATTTGCGGGTTTCATCCGGCATTTCTCATTTCTTCGATAACTTTAACAGAAACCCGGCTGATAATGATTTTGAGCCTATAGCGGGCAAATGGTCAACTGTGGACGGGCGTTACAGGCAGACAGACAGGGGCAATAAGGCTCAAGGGACGAAATCACTGCTTGTTATGAAAGATTATGTTTTTGTGGACGGTGTAATAAAAGCCAAGTTCAGGACGTCTACTGATAATAGCGGCATGAGATCTAATGTCAGCTTGTTCTTCAGGCTTTCCGATGATTACCAGGAAGGTTATGAGGTAAAGATAGGCACTGATCCTGCACAGTATGTCTATTTGTACAGGTTTAGAAACGGATGGGACAGCCGCTATTATCCAGCCGGAGAACCCTTTATGGCAACACCATGGCTATGGGAGTACAAGTTCGAGCTTGGGAAAGCTTATACATTTCAAACAAGTTATGATCCGTCAGGATGGAACGACCTTGAGGTATATTGCAAGGGGAATTTTATAGAAGTATACATAAATGACGAACTTTTTATACGTGCATATGACGATTTTGCTGATGCCTTTAGTTCCGGCAAGATAGCGTTAGGTTGCTGGGGATCGACGGCAACGTATTTTGATGAAGTTGAAGTGTCAGGCCGGCATTTTAATGCAGATTTTGAACCTGAAGGATCAGGTCTGCCGGACGGCTTTATTTCTAACAATGCCTTTATCCAGAACGATATTACCTCCGCATGGCGTGCAGTCGATCTTCTTATTGATCCTGAGCCAGTTGGTTTACAGGAGGGGACTATTGAAGGCGCGCTTTCGGCTATTTACACTACAACAAGAAGCCTGCAGTTCGGTGACTTTGTCGTTAAATTGCAGCCCGAACATCAGTTCTATTTCAATAACACCTTTCAGCCGAACATAGAAACGCTTGCCGCAAAAATAGAAGAAGCGTTTGCTAACGGTTACGTGGTAAAAATAGAACAGCCCGGGATCCTTGAGGATATTTATAGTATTGAAAGGTCTGTGGCGGGAGATTGGGTCGTTCAGTACGATAGTCAATGGGATAAGGCGATTTATTTTACAACAATACCGACAACATCAAAATTATTTGGAGGTTCAGTACTTACCGATGTGGATGATACCCCGGGAAACGAGAGTCTTACTATAGGGGGACAGACCATAAACCTGCTGGAGGATTATGTTTATTGGATAGAAGGATGGTCGACGATTCCTGTATCGCCTGCAGAGCTTAAAACAAAATTAATGCAGGCACAGCTTGATGGGAGAACCATTGAATTGAACAAAACTTCTCAGCCTCTTCAGGGTTATGGTATAGAATTTACTGCTTTGGGCTGGCAATTCGCTGATCAATATGTGTATTTCAGTTATACCCCTCTTGCTTCATCCGTAATAAATAAAGGTTCTATGTTGCAAGATGTCGACTCTCCGAACAAGATCTTGAGGCTTGCCGGAGAGGATATATACATGCCGAATCTTACTTCATTTACGATAATAGACAGAAACAACAATTATCATTACTACTATTCTTTTGAGGACTTTGAGCAGGGCCTTATTGACGACGTGCCGCCGGGCGAGACGGTTCATCTGTATGATGTCCTGAATATAGCCGAGAACGCAGCAGGCCCATGGGAAAGTACAGCATCTTATCTTTATTTCATGGTTGAACCTGTAGCCCAATCTAAAATTAAACAAGGCGCTCTTCTTGAGGGGGTTTATACGACGGAAGAGATGATAAACCTGGGCGGTCAGGAGATCCTGTATACAGGTTTTACAAGTCCCAGGCTCGCATTTTATGATGGTACAGCTTGGACTTATAACATGGACCTTGAACAGCTTAACACAAAATTTAATGAAGCGTTGACTGATGGTTATAGCGTGATAATGCTGGATGAACAAATCATAAATAAAACGGATTCAGCCTGGCAGTTTTCTTGGGATTATGTTGTTTTTAGCGTAGTTGTGCCTACCATAGATATTAGCGTCGGTGTAGTTGATGCCGTTCGTCCCAGCGAGGGGACCATGACCATGGGCGGTTTTGATATCTCGATGCCCGAAGGCACTTATCAAATAGATTGGCAGAAGCCCGACGGAAACTGGGAGTATGACATCGATCTGTCTCAACTCAAACAGTTTATACAAGAAGCCAAAGCTCAGGGTTTAATAGCAAGAACGGGCAATAGTCAAACAATACAGAACATCAATTCAACCTGGCGCTTCAAGACACCAGCAACAGGCCGTCTTCAATATTGGGCCTATGAGCCGGGTAGCGCGCACAGCAAAACCTCCTTAAACTTGGATGGAACTCCTTTGGAAGGTGTAGATACATTGAGGGGCAAGATTAATATTGGCGGTCTTTCAATAACGTTACCTGTCTGGCCGCCGGGCGAAGATTTCGAGCTTAATATTATGCTGGATGGAGAATATATAACGCTTGAAGAACTCGAAACCGCATTTATAGATAGCCAGACAGCAGGCGCTGATATATGGTCTACCGACGTAGGGGTATATTACACAATACAGGATGGAGGCTATATTGAATATAGCACTCAGGGTATTAACCTTTCCTTTGAGACCAGAAAGAACACACAGGTTTTAAATCACTACGACGATCAATATGTCTTTTACTTGGAAGGTGTAAATCCTGAAAACAATACTATCAATATTTCGGGGTATGAAATAGCGCTGCATGATGATGCTTCCATAACTTTAGACGGCGCGAATGTTGGAATAGAAAAACTTGCTGAGATCTTTGATGATGACGTTCTGGCCGGCGTTAAGAGCTATATTACTAAGGAAATTATAAGACGCTACGGTTCTGATATCTGGAAGTTTGCGGATAAGGACATCGAACTTTTTAGTTTAAACTCACTAAGTTCATTTGAGGGCGAGGTAGACAGTGTGAATGTTGAGCTAGGCACGCTTTCAATAGCAGGACTGACCATAAAACCCGATCCGGATCATAAGTTTGCTGTTGATAGCATAGATGATCTTACCTTTGAAGAATTCGCAGAGATCTTCACCGATAATGTTGCGATGGGAGCGGTAACATGGTTTTCTGAAGGCGGATTAAAGAAGAATCCGTTAGGTGAGTGGACGTTTACAGGGGAGGTGAAGTTTGTCACCGGCTATAACGCGCAGTCATTTTCAGGGGCGGTGGATGATGTGAACGTTTCAGCGCGAACGGTGACTATAGCGGGACATACAGTAAAAGTTCCTGTCGGTACCACCTTTATGATAAATGCTAAACCAGGTTTGACGCTTGCTGATCTTGAGACATTATTTATTGAAAACAATAATAACGGCATGATCACCTGGTTGGATTCCGCACCGATCAGGTTCGGTTCCGATAGCGTTAATGTTGAGTGGGCATTTACCGAAACCGATCTTTCTTTCTATACGATGGACAGCACCATAAAGCTTGAAAGTATGCTTGTATCCGATATTCTTCAATCACCCTCACCTGATTATGAGCTTATAGAAATCAACGGTACGACCCGGGTAAGGATCACCGGCAGCACCTTAATTACCGGAGATGTTACTAGTTTAGATAACTTGATGGAAAGATTGAGATCAAGCGCTGAAGAAGGTCTTCAGGATGTTGTTACCCTAAAGATCTTCGAAGTAAGCAGCAATGAATGGGAAGCGGCTGAAATTCAACTAGTAAGAACTTTTACCGCTGAACTTGGCTTTACATTCGATCATATATTGGCTAGCAGCTTGTCGGTTAATGTAAATCAGTCCGATGAGAATAAAGGGGAAATTATTTATGATAATAATACCTATGAGATAGATGAAAGAACTCATTTTTACGATATTGATGGAAGCAGCATTTCCTTTGGCGAGTTTAAATATTTGTATGATCTAATAGCCGGAAGCATGTATCTAAGGGTGGAAACCAGCAGGGTAAACGATGTATTTTATGTCACCAGGGTGGATCTTCTCACGGATCTTTCCGGTTCAACGGATGCCACGGGCAAGATTAACAGCATTGTGATAAACAGTCTGGATCCGGTTGATGGGACAATCGACATAAAGGGCCTGGTTTTTGATATAACACCGCTTACAAAGATCACAGATTTTAACGGCAATTCCATAAGTCTAGATCAATTGGACCAGATAATGCAGGATAACGCTTTAGAGAATATAGATACTTTCGTGGATGTTGGATCTTCATATCGTCCGGACGGAACAATGCGGGCCTTTGAGTTACATGTTCGCACCAAACCGATTGATTACACGCGCGATATCACGGAGCTGATCGAATCGGTGGATATAGGTACGGATACCACCGTCACATTAGGCGGTACTCCGTATGAGCTTGCCGAAAATTATGCGTTTTATGATGACAGGGGAGAGCCTATAGATTTACAGGGCCTTGACGATCTGGTCAATTTGATCACCGGAGACATGTCGGCAGCTATTTATGTACAAGCAAACCTTGTGTGGGAAGAAGGCGAGTGGCTTATAAAGAGAATAGATCTTATAACGGATATGTACGACAACATTCTTGAAGCTATTTCAGCTATTGATGTTCCAATGATCAGCGGTGTGCTGGATAATCTTGATGCTTCCGGTGATATGTTCACTCTTGGCGGAGTTGATTTTACGCTTTCACCGGCTCCGGATTTTTATGTAGAGGATATATCCGGTGCGCATTTCAACTGGGAGGACCTTGAAAGGATCTATGATAGCAACTCATTTTTCGGAATTGACACATATGCATGGGTAACGCAGTCGGAGGAAAACCCGTGGCAGGCTGAGAAGATAAAGATCCCAACTGTCTTATCCACTGTTATAAACGGAAAACTGAACGATGTGAACACGGCCGCAAGCACCATCGATGTAGGCGAGAAGACTGTTAGTATAACCGGTGAAACTGTTATGTTCTCCGAAGAAGGAACGCCTCTTACTGTTCAGGACCTTTTCGATCTTATAAAGGATAACCCTGACTACCTGGTAAACGGCGTAGATTATATAGCAAGGACGATAACTGTAAACGGCGTGGGCTATGTACTTGCCGACAGCCTTTACAGAGACGCCTCTGGTTATACAGACACAGATGCGGACGATATTTATGACAGTCTTGAACTTGCGCTTTACGGTGATCTCGGTGTAATGAACCCGGGAGATACCATACTGCATGACTCTGATGCGGATGGTGTGGCGGACATAATCGAATATATCATATACGGCAACCTTATTGATATTGACAGCGATGAATGGATTATCGGTGATACGGACACAGACGGCGTTTATGACATACTGGAATTTTTGCTTTTTGGAGATCTTGATACTATGTCGAGTTTAATGGAAGATACGGATCTTGATACCGTTGAAGATATAGTCGAATTCGCTGTATATCCTGAAGCTGTTGAGATACTGGATTCGTTCGGTGAAAGTATAGCATGGTGGGAACTTGTTGATATATTTAATACCAATGAAAGAAACGGACTCTCCACTTACGTGAAAGTCACTGATGATAACGGTACAGCGATAAAGCTGGAAGTAAAAGAAAAGAAGGATAACATTTTTGTTGAAGCTGAAGTAGAAAAGGATCAGACGGGCTGGATAGCTGAAGAGCTGATCGTTAAAGAAGTTGATATGGCTGAGCCGGATCTGGTGGACTTTGATCTTTCCTCTCTCGATTCATTCGTAATAGTCGGAGGTTTTGAGATAGGTATCGACGGGACCACCATGTTAACCGATATAGACTCAACGCCAATGACTCTGGATGATCTGGCCGATAGGATAACCGGGGAAGATGCCGTTCACTTTGAGGCGAATATTTCTGAAGGCGAAGAAATCGCCGGATCGGCAAGCATAATATTCTCCGGGATCAGCGTGATCGATGAGTTTGTAAGAGAGAACGTGATTAATTTTGTTTCAGATTGGCTTGAGAACGTAAGCGGCAAGACACAGGAAGCTATCAGCAACATACTCGATTGGCTCAACGGACAATCTGAACATTTCGGCATGAGCGCTTTTACGGCACTTAAAGCATTCATCGATCCTGTTGCTGCTGTTACGGATTTTGCGGCAATGGCCGCGCAGGCGATAATAAACGATATTATCTTTGAAGTTATACCTGATGCTCCGAGTGAGGGGGACGAGCTTGAGTTATCACTTCTCGGACTTAAACAGACCGCGTTTGACCAGACCGGTCAGCAAGCTTATGCCTATGATCTTGAAGTACCGCTTGATACTGATACAGATGACATACCTGATGAGCTTGAGATTCTTCTTGCGGGAGACCTTATAACGATCACGGATGTTAACAGTCTGTTCGCTCAGGATGTTGATCTTGACCTTGTGCCGGATGTTTATGAATATGCGATCTATGCCGATCTTGATGCCGCCGGTTTCGATGATAAAGATTCTGACAGTATACCCGATATGATGGAGGTGCTTATCTCTTCCGACCTCAGCCCGCAGGATATCAATGATCTTATTGCTATTGATTTTGACGAAGACGGCACGCCTGATGTGTATGAATACTCCGCTTATAACAGCAGAAGACACGGGTTCGGTGCTCTTAAAGCGCTTATTCAGAGCGGTGCGACGGTTCTTGCGTATATAGGATCGAACCATTATCTTACGGTTACAGATATAGATGCAGACGACATACTCACGATAATCGAGGATGGCCAGGAGCTGACGGTTTCTAAGAACAGTTTCATGAGAGAATGGTCCGGTTATGTTGTTACATTTACGAATATACCGGAAAGAGAAGAAGTTGAAGACGAAAAAGCAAAAGAGATCAAAGGCGCAGGCAGGTCAAGTTTTGCCGGTGGCAGCACCTCAAGCGGCGGTTTCTTTGGTATTACAAGCGGCCAGGGCGTTTCTTCTCATGATGGATACTGGTACGGCTCGATACCTTTCCCTGAAGATCTTTACAATTACACCATGGCAGGCGTCGATCTTTATGAGCCATTTGGCGTAAGCATGTCAATTGAAAGTTACGACTGGAAAGGGACATTAACATCACTTCAATATTACGGGCCTAAGGAAAATGAACTTAACAATAAATACGGACAGTTCCTCGGCGAGCTGAATATACAGCCGCCTAGAGATAACCGCACATGGCGTAAACAGGTAAAAAATCTTGCCGGAGGCGGATGGGAGATCACTTACTTCACGAGAGGCGATGACGGAGGGATCAACGAACCGGGCTTGATCATAGAGTACGGCTCTTCTTATCAGGGGTATCCTCTTGAAAGGTTATGGTGGCCAAGGTTTGACTATGGTACGGATTCCTCTAATTCAGAGACCGGCACAAGAAGAAAGACCAATATAGATCTATTTCAAATAGGTCCGGACGGCAGCATGATACCTATCCCGATAAATGAAAGCGTGCTCGAAAGAACCTATGCTACTTTGCGCGCGGGAGACTCCGGCTCTTCAAGCACGGGAGGCGTTTCTTATACAGTGCCCGCTTCGATGAGCGAGTATCTTGAAGCCCTCGCTGAATATGACACGGTGATCCGGGACAGGCTCGTCAACCCTGCAGAAGACGGCTATTTAAGTTTATACAGCGACGATCTGGCAGGAGCTTACGGCAATATCAGGATTGAGGTGGAGGATTACTGGAACGATCAGAAGGGTAATCTCCAGGATTATCTGGACGAGTTGGTTCCGATATGGAAGAACCTGTACACAAATTCAGATGAAGCCGGGGCGCTTGATGTATACAACTACACGCTTGGAGAGGGTGAGAAGTTTTTTGATAAATGTTTAAAAGAACTTTGGCATGCTGACGGGGAATTAAAAGGGTTAGATATACATGATTTCAGGACACCATGGGAAGACGGTTATGGTCTAAGGTCTAATATCACTGAAATGCTTGATACGGGAGACGGGAGCGAGATCGCCCAAAAGCAAGGTGAATATACCACCGCATTTACGGAGAAGATAAATGAATTGTTGCAGGTAACCGGTGAATATACATCCCGTGTACAAGGGATATATTCAGATAAAGTGCAGTTAAGCGTAAATGAAATAGAAGAGATGCTTAATGCCGGCTGGTTGACAGTTCCCGATTCACAGCAATTAAGCGCTTACCAGGAATCTCTTAATAATATCAGGACGTCACTTGAAAATGCTAAAGGGGCCTTAGAGAACATGAACAGTGAGATCGATATTCTTAAGACCGCTGTCGTGACAATGCAGACTGAAGTAGAGCGTCTTCTCACCGAAGCGAGGGACATGGTGTATGACGCTTTTGAAGAGATCCTGGATACAATGCATGAGAAACGCGAAGAAATGCTTGGATTCCTTGATAAAGCTTATGAATTGGGCGAGTATCTTAATGGTGAAACATTTAACGATGGCAGAAAATATGGTGATGGTTCAGCAAAACCCGATTTTCTCTTTATTGAAGATAGGGAGAAAGATCAGCCCCAGTCGCTTCTTGATATGCTTGCAAATCTATGGGGACAACTTCCTGATGCTGACTTTGATATAGGTGCATTGTGGAACGTTTATTGCGAATGGGGAGGATTTATAGGCATTAGCACCGGACCTTATGAACAACCAATAGGAGGAATAGCGACGGGCAGTTGCGCGCCACCCACAGGTGTTGTAGATACACAGACATGGATAGCCTGGGTTAATATGCAAGAGTGGTGGAATGCGACGTTTGGGGACGGCTTGGGTCTTAGCGGTGAAGGCGACGAGGATAGCGGTTCCGGCGGACCTGACGATCCAAGATATAAGAAGAACCCCTTAAGCAGTACAGATTTTAAGAAGCTTTATCAGGGTTTTGAGGGAGTTGAAATTACAGCCCGCGACGGTACAAGTAAAACTGTTAAAGCTAAACTTGATCTAACGGAGAACTTCGATGTTATTACCGAAAAATATGAAGAAATAGTAATAGGCGCGGCAGATAAGCTTAAGGAGGCTGCTGATATAGAAAGAGAAGCGAGGGAAAAGATAGCGGCCGCCAAAACCAACCTGACGTGGTCATACTTAGATGCCAGAAAATGGCTGCGCGAAACAAAAGACAGTTTGGCTGAAGAACGTGCCATCCAAAGCGATATGCTCGATGAGATCGATAGTGCCGCACAGGCGGCGAGTGACGGTTCCCCGAACAGCAATTTCAGTGCAGGGTTTACAAATCAGGAAAGAGAAAATAGGCTTGGCAATAATGGGTATTTAACGGGAGCCTATTCAACTGTAGCAGCGATCTTGGATGAAAGACTCGCTATCAGCGCAACAGGTGATGATACAACCGTGCTTGGTCTGCTGAAGGGGGCGGATGATCTTGCTGATAGCTGTTTCAAGCGCAATGACATAAAGGGTCAGGGCGGGGGATATCTAAGTATACTGGACCCGATGGGCGGGATATTATATGAATTGGGACATGATGATCTGGGTGTTGTGTTCGATTTCCATGCTATAAGCGGTGAGGGCAACCAGTATAATCCCGATGTCCGGGATGATGAAACCAAGGGCATCATGGCTGATCTCTGGAAACTTTCAGACCTTATGGTTGACGCGGCATTACAAGCCGCACCATTTCCGGCAGGAGAGGGCGCAACTCCTGCGGTGGCAGGTTCATATACTACAAATGCTAATGGAGGAGGCATAGCTGATAATGAGCACGTGAAATGGTCAAGTGGAACAAGCCGGAACAACGAGATAAAAACTCTTATGGAAAAATACTGGCGTTATTATGGCCTTGGTTTTCAGCTTAATAATTCTGCCAGAGCCGCTATTAGTAATGAATACTCGACTTCATGGGGATTTGGATCCGATCTCCAGGAAGAAAGCTACGGTAAATTGCCCACGGAAAGAAACGGGGATTATACATCGGCTGGCATGCCTACAGGAGACTATACAACTATTAATGATAAGCGCCTCGTGCATCATTATCCGACCGCACGTCAATGGTTCTACTGGCAAGCTCTTGAAGAATCATGGCATCATGTAGGTAAGTATATCGCTCCTGAAGACGAATCCGATCCGGTTTATTACAGGTCTTCCTATATATATAATCCCTACGGATTTGATCTAACCGGTAATGGGGATGCAGATTATTTGGTTGATAAAGAGGGCAACTTCACGGTCGGGGACTATACCACTGAAGTGGGCATTATTGAGCTGGATCCGTATATTTTGGGTTCGTATACTACGATTGAATTGATAGAGGGAGCGGATACAGGCACCGATCTGATCTCGGTGGATCTTAGCGATGAATTTCTTATTAGGAAAATTTGGCTGGATCAACTTGTTGCAGAAAAGCTTGAGGAAGCGGATGAAGCCAGGTTTGATAACATCAAGGATTTCTACAATGTTGAATTAAAAGAAGCTTTGATCAATGAGACGTATAACAATATAAACGATGACCTTATGGCTGTAAGAGACGCAAGAAAAGCCCGCATAAATGCCTGGAAAGCTGATTTACATGCCGAAAATGATGAAGCATATTACAAGACAAGGCGGGAGCTTAACAGGGCCGAAGCTAACATCAAGCGCGGGTATATCACACAGCTTCAATCTATGGCAAAGCAGTGTTATAGGTCGCTTGAAGAGGTAATGAAGCAGGTAGATCCGACTTACCAGCTTGACAGCGCTATAGTAGATTTGATCGAAAAGGATGTTGAAAGCTTTAATACCGGTTTTGATGCCGCCAGCAGACAGATTTTAGATAAATATATTAAGGATTTTATTGATCTGATCCTTTCAGCCAAGTATCTTACCGATCCAAACACGCTTCAACCGGTGGAGACGGTTATAAAAGACCACTCACAGGGTCTGGGTGCAGCACATGACAGAGCCATCGAACGGATGATGGATTCGTTTAAGGAAAGCAAACGGCGAACCGACGAATCCCTTGATGAGATCGCTGATCAGCGCAGGACAGCCAGAGAGAATTGGGAAGAGATGAAAAAGGCGATAGACAGTAAATGTGCCGCACTTTCTCTGGCGGAAGACGCACTTTATAACTTAAATAAAGCGAAACTCGATCAGAAAAAGACGGACCTCATTAATCAATACAACGATATAATCAATGACGGCGTGTTTAATCTGCTTGATGATTTTAATGCTGTTGAGGAGGACGATCTGGCCGAGAAAATGTTCCCGGCTTCAGATATACTCAAAATCGCGCTTGGTAAGGATATGTTAACCGGGCGGGATGTTATTGAAGATGCAGTGGATGTAGCTCTGAATAAAGCCCTCCTGGCGGGCAATGAGCTGGTTGGAGACTATTCTACTGTAGCTAACTCTGTTGATTATGATGCGACTGCCGGCGCTGCAGCGTGGGTATATTTCCGTGACAGGGAAGAAAGGTTTGATACTATCCGGGATAGTTTAATGACCATTGCTGATGAATGGAAAAGGGCGCAGAGTAATCCCCGTGAAATTATAAGGACCGGACTTGGGGCAGATGAGAAATATTTAACACAGGTTTTCGGAGTTAAAACGCTTGATGAGGCGGCCGCGATGATCGATAAGATGACGATCGAGATAAGCGATCTCGCCATAGAACTTATCCTGAAGATAGAGGGTAAGGACAAAAAGTTGACATATAAGGAAAAAGACGATACGGGAAAGGAGCAGGAAAAAGAGATAACGATCGGCCAGATCTTCGAAGACCGCAGGCGCATAGTAATGGTTACTGGTGTGACCAGTGAAGATGATGAAGATAAGGTTGTCGGGTACCAGTTTACCGTTACCGGAGGCAAAGATCTTATAGATTTTACTTTCAGCTACGATCTCGAGGGCAGGTTCATTGGCTACACTATGATCAAATGGGAAAAACGCGGCGAGGTATGGATACAGAAGAGGTTTGATTTTGACCCGACAGGACAGCAGGTAGGCAAGGAGCCGAAAGTCACGGTATTCACAACAGCGGTTATCTCGGGCAGGGTTGTCTTGCTGCCTCAGGTGGTAGTCGAAAGGGCTGAAGATAAGCTCCCGCCGGGAACGGAGATAGTCGAAGATCCCGAGACAGGCAGGAAACGGGTTGTACAAAGAAGGGATATGGTTCTCGCGGAAAGGTCGGTGCAGGTAAGAGACCCAAGTTCGGGGAAGATCGAGACCAAGAAAGTCCAGGTAGTCAGGACCGAGGTTTATGTAGACGGACAGCTTCAAAGCGTAAGATATACCACTCAAGTCAAGCTCGGAGAAGACCTTAAAACTGTCTCAATATCCGTTGCCGGAAAAGAAGATGAAAGAGCCGCCACAAAAGCCATAATGGCTCTCACCAGAATGGACATTTCAAAGTTCGTTGATGTTGAAGCCGGGACTATCGATATCGGCGGGTTGACCGGCTTATCAGAAGAACAGCTTAGAAAGATAGGCATTGAGACAACTGCGGGCATTCTGGCGGGGGTAAGGCCTGAGGATGTGTTCGATGCAGTGATCGGGCTTGTTTTCGGAGCTGCCGGGGTGCAAGCAGGCAGGCTGACCGTGGCAGGCGTGGAAATAGACATTGCCCGGAAGGCGGCTGATCCTAACGTAATTTCAGCTGAAACCGGAGCCGGGGTTATCACGCAAACATTAGCCAGCGACGAGAAAGTAATACAAGGCATAAGGACAGTTTCCGGGGATGTTATAAGGTTGGCGGGTGAAGGCGGCTCGGTCGGTATACCGTTCACCCAGGAAGCTTTTGAGGCGCTGGGAAGGATCGGTGCCGGTATAACAATAAGCCTTGCTGATGTTGACATCCAGGAACGCACAGGATTAGAGCTACTTCTTGATATATCCAAAGAATTTGAAGCAGTTGCGGCCGGTACAGGCATAACAGGCATACAGTTCACAGCTTCTGACTCAGTATTCGCCTCCGAATATAGAGAAGGCCAGCTTGAAAGTTTCGGTCTTTTGGGAAGAGTAAGCACCGAAATAGAGCTTGATACAAAGATCGAGCTCATGAAGGCTAAGGAAGGCGAGTTCATGCTTGATATTGAACAAGCGGAAGCCAAAGTCGCCCAGTTCCTTGCACTTACCGAAGTGAAAGCAACTTCTCTTGCGGAATTCATGGCGTTGGCAAGCCTTATAGCTAAAGAATTAAGGACCGGCATAAAAGGATGGGTAGATAATGTCTTGTTATTCTCCAAAGTGGAAGGACAGACGATAACCGGTATCCAGGCATTGGCACTGAAACTCGCTGACGGCAGGATCCTGGACATCATGCCTATAGATATTATTCCGCAAACAGAAATGGCCAAGGTTGCAGAGGTGATAGGCGGGCTCAGAGGAGCTAATGTTAAAGAGACAATCGCGCAAAGAGCAGAAGCTCTCATGGCAGAATTAATCTTTATTCCGGTTGTTGCGAGATTTGAGCCTATCATTGCAGCTGCCGCAAGAGAAACAGTAGCAGGTGCGATGCAGGAATTGGCAAGAGGCGGCCTGGAGACGATCATGTTCTTTGCTAAGGGCTCAGAGATCATGAAAGTCGAGATGGTAGAAGGCGGGAAGGCCGAAGAAGATGTAAGGATCACTTCCGTCGGCCGGACAGAAATGGCAAGCATAGCCCCCGTAGCTCAGGTAGGCATGTTCAGGACGGATGCACTGCAGTCATTCGGACAAGGCGCAGTGGCAATAGAACCTTTTGCCAAACCGCAGATAGTTCTTACCAAGATAACACAAGAAGTAAGGGTCACCGGAGAGACATTCACGATAAGAGCTGACATGATCACCGGCGAAAAGACCCTTATCATATCCGGCGGGACTTATCCTGATGAAGCTTCCCTAAAATCTTCCGCCCTGAGCGCCGCGGCCGAACAAGGCATCTCAGTCAAAGATGTAATAGTTGTCGGCAAGATGTTTAATACCGAATTTACTTTTACTTTCTTCAGTTCCGGCAATTTGACATTCGATTTTAATAGATTAGAAAGTCTTGCCACAGGTGCGGGAAGAGCTATCTCGGAAAGTTTCGCCGGTGCGCTTAATGCAGTACGTAAATCTCAAGGTCTTGGCGAGATCAGGCTGGGCGATGTGATGATGGCAATGGTAAGGTCAAAAGATCAGTTTGATGCCGATGGAAACCTGATAAAGGGAGCCTTTGCTTCAAGAATAGAAGCGTTTAAAGAAATGGCCACAGAAGAAGGCGCTAAAAAGCTCAGCATGGTGATCAGCCATTTTGAAAGAACAACCGGTGCTAAATTCGGTCCTCAGCAAATAGGTAATGTCATAAATATTATAGCCGGCATGAGCAAGGAACGCAGGGCATTATTATTCGATCTTGCAAGGTTCGGTATGGTTTCTCGAGATGATGTCGCAAACTATGCAGGCGCCATGAGTAACGCTACAGGAGATCTCCTACCTGCATTAAATGCTGTAGTTATGCTCCAGGGTATGGATAAATTCTTCACTTTCAAGGAAGTTGATGGCAAGAAGGTTGTAGCGTCCTTTGATAACCAAAAAGTTGTCGGAGCACTTAATATGCTTGATGAAAAGACAGTTTCAGCATTTGCGAAAGTTTTAACAGAAGCTACCGGCATCGAAATAGATAAGACTGCCGCGGCAGACATGCTAGCTGGGATGGAACAGTTCTTCAATTTTAAAGAAGTGAAAGATGAAAGAACAGGTGCGGTTAGCAAGCGTCTTGAGTCATTTAATTCTGAAGCATTTGATTCTACCATCAAGGCACTCGGTCTTTTGACTGAAGATAATGTTACCTCGTTTAAAGACGCTATGCAGCATGCAACCGGCAAGGAAATGAACCTGATTAACGCCGCTCTTATTATGGCAAGCATGAGTAAATTGTTCAGCGAGGACCTTTCTTCTTTTGACGCAGATACATTTACCTCTACCGTAAAAGCCCTCAATTTACTTACTAAAGATGATGTCGCCTCATTTAAAGGTGCATTAGGCAAAGCTACAGGCAAGGAAGTCGGCGCTGTGCAGGCAGCTATCATAATCTCCGGTATGAAAAAATTCTTCAATCAAGAAATAACATCATTTGACGGAACAAGCTTCAAGGACACAGTAGCAAGACTTAACATGTTGACTGGAGATGATACCAAAGCATTTGCTTCTGCCATCAAGACGGCAACAGGCGATAAGATAGACACAGTAAGTGCAGCAATTATGATGTCAGGTATAGATAAATTCTTCAGTTTTAAGACAGTAGAAGGCAAAAAAGTATTAGACTCATTTGACGGAACAAGCTTTAAAGCCACAGTAGCAAAACTTAATATGCTTTCAGCGGATAACACTAAAGCATTCGCAGCCGCCATCAACAAAGCAACAGGCGAAGAGATGAGCGCAATTAGCGCAGCGGTAATGATGGCCGGTATGGACAGCTTCTTTATTTCCAAGACGGTAGAGGGCAAGGAGGTATTGTCATTTAATGGCGATAAGTTCCAGTCAACGGTAGCAAGGCTTAATGTGATGACTAAAGATAATACTGAAACTTTCGCTTCCGCTATTAAGACAGCAACGGGCGAAGAGATGAGCGCAATTAGCGCAGCGGTAATGATGGCCGGCATGGATAGTTTCTTTAACTTTAAGACAGTAGAAGGCAAGAAAGTATTAGATTCATTTAATGGTGATCAATTTAAGTCAACAGTAGCAAGACTTAATGTGATTACTGAAGATAGTACTAAAGCATTCGCAGCCGCCATCAAGACAGCAACAGGCGAAGAGATGGGTGCAATAAGCGCAGCAGTAATGATGGCCGGTCTTAAGGATTTCTTCAGCTCCGAGATGGTAGAAGGCAAAGAAGTCCTGTCATTTAATGGAACAGAGTTTAAGTCTACTGTAGCAAGACTTAACATGATGACCGGAGATGATACTAAAGCGTTCGCAGCCGCCATCAAGACAGCAACAGGCGAAGAGATGAGTGCAATAGGCGCAGCAGTTATGATGGCCGGCATGGACAGTTTCTTTAACTTTAAGACGGTAAAAGGCGAAAAGGCATTAGATTCATTCAATGGAACAGAGTTCCAGTCAACAGTAGAAAGACTTAATATGCTTTCATCAGATAACACTAAATCTTTCGCATCCGCCATAGAGAAAGCAACAGGCGAAAAGGTAGGCGTAGTAAGTGCAGCGGTGATGATGGCAGGCATGGACAGCTTCTTTATCTCCAAGATGGTAGAGGGCAAAGAGGCCTTGTCATTTAATGGCGATAAGTTTAAGTCAATAGTAACAAGATTAAACAACTTATCAGAGGATATGGTTAAAAGTATGGCCAGCGCGATAGAGCATGCTACCGGCAGGGAACTTAATAAGCTTAATGCTGCGTTCATGGTAGTCAGCATGGATACTTTATTTGGCGATAAAGACAACTTATTTGCAGGCCAGTTCCAGAAGATAGTTTCAAGACTTAACAATACTTCAAAAGAATGGGTAGGAGCTTTAGGGTCTGCTATAAGAGATACGACCAGCAGTGAAAAATGGGCGGAATTAACCGATTTTAATCTGGCCATGATGCTGGTTTCGAACGATAAGTTCTATGACTCCAAGAATGAACTGATATTTAAAGGTAAGGACGGCACTTTGGTCAAGGTCGAGATGGGTAAAGGCAAGGAAGAGGCAGCCGAACTCGGCGAAATATACGATAAGGCAGTCTATAAAGGAAAGTCATCTGATATAAATATTATTGCGGGAAACATACTGGCCAATAGGGATGCCTTCACCGAAGAGACGGCCAAAGGCCTTGAACAGCTCCTTGGTTCCTTTGGCGTTGCGATCGGTAGACACACGTTCACATTAACAGCTGACGGGGAAGAAGTAGGAAGTGGCTATGTAGATGAAGATAAAGCGACCAAAAGAATCACTTTTATCCTCCAGAAAGAAGACGGTTCGCTGGCAATGCTTATGCCGGATCCTGAAGGCGAGTTTCAATTTAGAGGCATCAAGGCGGAAGGCTCTACAATGATTTCAAGAACTGATACTAAGGTTATGAATGAGGTTTCAGAAGAGAAAGAAATAAGCGTAAGAACAAACAACTTTAGCTTTGATGGTAAAGGTCCTGCTACACTAGCGGATGTTGCCGCCGGCAAGAAGGCATTGGGCGAAAAAGGAGAGGTTGTAGGATTTACAGTAGTTGTGGCAGAGAAGACCGAAGACGGAAGAACAATAACCAATGAATATAAAGGTGTAGTTGAAGATGGAAAACTTATCGGTTACGGCGATGAGAAAAAAGGCGAATATCACTTCCTTAACGAGGCCGGCAGCAAGTTGATGGATATGTACGTAGGTGAATATAAAGGCGTGCAAGGCAATTTTGTTTTTGAAGATGGCGAGTTGCTGACTTTTGCCCAGTTATCCGGCAGTTATACTGAAGATACTTTGAAGAAAGTATTATCTGACTTCGAAGCTACCGATGATGCCAAGATCAGTTTAACAGGGGAATATAACGGCAGAAAAGGTGAATTTACTTTTAATGGTAAAGGCGAACTTCAAAAAGGCGAGGTCATAATTACGGAGAGCGATTATTATATCCGTAGCAGCGTTGCAATGGATATACTTGGGATAGATGAAGAGACTTATTTTGCGCCCGGCAACAAGGAACAGTACGAAGCGGTAAATAGTCTAGCGGAAAAACTTACCAGCACTGAAAGCGTTGAAGAAAGCCTCTCTCAATTAACTGCGGAATTATTTGAAGGGGGGACCGGAAGGTCCTTTGCGGCAGATCTTTTAGGCAGAGAAGGCATGAACATCGATAAGTCAAAAGTTGTCTTGAAGATGGGAGAAGACGGTCACCTGGTAGGTTTTACGACTGTAGAAAGCATCGGCAGGTCCAGCTTGGCCATAGATTATACAGATTCTGAAGGTAAATCCTACGGCGGCAGCATGGATCTCTTTCCATTATTGGAGGGGGGCATCTTAAGTAAAGACGATCAGGTCTCGATATTATATTCAAGGTCCAGTAATGATTACGATGCCAGGATCGATTTTGGGATGGGAGATAAATTTGTGGGTCTGGGTAAAGACGACGTTAAAGGGTGGATAAGCATCAGTCTCGGGGAAAAGGAGCAGTATATAGATAGCAGGGGCGAAAAACAAGAGTACTTTACTTACAAAGCAAGCTGTGGTTTTAATGTCGCGGTTGGCGGTGAGGTCGGAGCAAATGTTGTTGTAGCTATCGCCAATATGGATATTTTCGGCGCAGGTGAAGTTTCAGCATGTACCATGGATGAACTTTTGGATCAGATTAGTGATGAGCATAGTATAGGGATCGATAACGTTGAGGGCTTTGTTGTTACGTTCAATCCGGCCGGCACGCATTCGCTCAAGGATACCTTCAATGTATCAGCTAAGATCAATTACGGCAACCTGGATGAAAAACAGAAAGAGGTTATAGCTGATACATATGTTAAGTTCGGAGAGATAGGAGCGCTTGAAGATTACGGCAATAAAGTAAAAAGTTCAGGTCTTGGCGGAATGATTGCGGCATTTAAGAATGAAGATAAGATGGTCAGTGATCTGGTAAGCATAACCGGGCTGTCAGAAGGTGAAGTGAGGGGTGCAGTAGATAAGGCCTGGGGACTTGGTCTTGAAGGCAAAGTCGACAGCATAATCAACCGGCTTACGGACAAGCTGGAAGCTCAAGGTACTATAGGTGAAAATTGTTATCTTGCGGATGATACGGTCGTAAACCTTACTCTTTATACTCCGACCGGAATGAATGAAGGAAATATGAATGCTGTAGTTTCTGCCAAGGAAGGCGCTGTTGATACGCAGAGCAACATGGGCGAAGTAGCATTTATAAGAGTCGAAACGATGTTCGAGGATGACATAATCTGGAACGATTATGAAGTCAGCATGATGGCAAAATATAATGTTGAAGGCGATCTTTTAGATGTTGCGCATCTCATGGTATTCGGCCAGGAATCTCTCTCAGGCAGAGTAGCAAGGGCTTATATGCATTTTAATGAAGAAAAAGGCAATGTGTATGCTCTTGGCGCCGCTCATGGATCAACTATGGTTACCGGACGCAACACTGTACTATTTCATGGTGATTATCACGACACATTCTGGAATACCGCAATATTTGGCGCGGCTAATGCCGATGTTTCAAGAACAAGTCATTACGATATGGTCAATGGCAGCAGCATACTTGAACATACCGATGCAGGCGCTGAAGCATTTAAGTTCTATATGAATAATGTTGGAATTAATTCTACCGTGATGTTTGTAAGTGATACTTGGAATTCTGGTTTCTTGGGCAAGGCAGCAGTTGTTGTAGTAGCTATTCTTGCAGTTGTCGGCGCTTATATTGCAGTTGCTGCAGCTGTAGCGGCATCAGCGGCAACATCAGCAGCAACAGCTACAGCAACAATATTAGGTATGACCCTTTCAGTCGGCGCAGGTACTATCATCTCGTCTTCAGCGGCAGCTTTTACATTAGTCGCAGCCGCGGCATTTACTCTTGCCGTTGCAACAGTTCAATATTTTGCCGAGGCAAGAACCTATGAAGAATTAAATGTGTTCTTTGAAAAACATACTATTATAAAAGGAGCATTAAGTTTACTGGCCGATATCGTCTTTATAGCCGGCACTTCAGGTATTGGCAGGGTCTTGCAGAATATAGGCGTAGTAGCCGCTGAAAGATGGGCCGCAAAATACCTGATCCAGCAAGGTGCATTTTATGCTATTAGAACAGCGGTAGTTAATACAGCTGTAGCGGTCGGTAAGTTTCTAATGGCGGTTGGAAAATATACCGGAATAAACTTTATAGCGAAGTTAATGTGGACAGGCGCGAAAATACAAATTGCAATGTGGGTAACAGCTATCAAAGCAATAACAACTGTAACTTGGAAGTATGCGATCGTTCCTCTTGCACAAGCCTGGTGGAGCGGAGTTCAGATTATGTGGCAGGCTATGGGGACCGTGGGACAGGCTATTTTGAAGGTAGTTACCTGGCCTGTCAGGGCGCTTACAAGAGTTATAGCAAGAGGCATAACCATGGCTGCTAAAGCCATAGCTTCCAGGTGGGATTTTGTGCTTAAGATAAGCTACACAGATGCACTTGGGAAACAAGTAACAGTAAAAGGTTTTAAAGCTGTTCTGATGCACTCAATGAAGGGTTTCCATCCGGCCCATATGGCGGGTGAATTTTTAAGACTTACCTTTACATTGCAGTTTACTTTGCATGCTTTTGCGACAGTACTTCCAATTAGCGGTGCAAGTGCGGATACTATAGCCTTGTGGAGCATTACAAAGAGCAGGAACATTATAAGGACCATAGGCCGTGATATCGGTATGATGATCTACAGCATGAAACAGCGCGAAGGTGTTGCAGGAATAGTAGAGATATTTACTTCCGCACAGAGATTTACCGGCCACATGATATTTATGGGCGTGTTTAATTTCCTCGGAATAGTTCCTGCTTATACAGGCCAATTGTTAGGTGCGATTGGCAGATCAATAGGACTTACAGCTCTTACCGGCAGCATAACAACCGGAGTTTATAGCTGGACCTTGAGTTTTGGTAAAACAGTCGGCGGATGGATCAGAAAATTCGGTAAAGGAATAGGAGATGCAATGACTAAATCCGGTTTCTGGGAAGAGGCGATCAAAGAACCGATACTGGCCAATGTACTTCTTTTCTGGGTACCGGATGAAAATTTGCGCGAGATCTTGGTCGAATTTTTCGATGTTGACGGCGGGGTGAACTTAAGCGCGATAAAGAGAGACTTAGTAAGAGGCGCTCTTGGAGTCGCGGTGGACAATATTGATCTATCTAACACCCAGCAGAGAGAAGCGCTTATTCAGGCTTTCGGAGAAAATGCACCACGGATAATCCATGATGCACAATCAGGGCTTGTTACTCAAGAAAAATTAAATGACTTAACAAATGACCTTGCAAAGAGCGATCTTACTGATGCAAACGTTAGGGAACAGCTTTCAGAGGCAGGGTTATTGGAAGCTGCAACACAGATACAGGGTTTTGCTAATCAGAACAAAGCGATTCTCGCGGCAGTAGCTAACAAAGATTTTGAAGCGATCGGCAGGATGGCGGAAGCTGATATTGGGGAAGACAGTAAATCTCAGAAACTCTTGGATGTTATATCATATCTTACTCTAAACGGTGTCATCTCAGAAGGAAACTTCTCATCAACATTTGGAACGATCGATCTTGCCGCAAGGATGATGAGCGGATCATTGGGTGATGCGGCCATGCTCAAAGACTTAGGCCTTACGGATGCAGATACAAGTATTCTGAAGGATATGGAAAAGTCAAAGATGGGAAGCGTACTATCTCAGGCGGGTCAGGCACTTCTTAGCCGGCTGGGAGCAAGCGCAGCTAAAGATCTAAGAGTCCAGTTAAGTCAAGCAATTGGCGGTGCTGTAATAAGCCATATAGGCCAGGCTTCAACTAAAGAAGAGGCACAACAGATAGCCGACACCTTTGATGAGATGGGCATTGATAATACAGTAACCGGCTTTGCTCTTGCTCTGGTTAACAGTGATATGTCTAGAGAACATGTAAACGAGGTACTGACAATAGCCGGGGCAAACATCATGAGAAATACAGGAGAATTTAATTTTATAACTCTGGACAACGCTTCACAAAAACCTGTTGTTAACGAGTCAGCCTTAAGAGGAGTTTTTGCCGGTGCCATGATAGAAACATTCGGCATGCAGGCTTTTGCCACTGAGCTTAATGCTAACCTCCTGAAAGAGTTCGGCATCACTAAAGACTCTACACCTAGAATATTCGGAGTTTATCAGGCGTTCAGCCGGGACGCTCAAGTAGGCGATCTTGTCCTGAGGCAGATAGGCCAGAGAATGGCGGAAGGCTCTGTAAATGAAGGCAATGTGGTCATGATGGCAGCTCTTTCATTGGCCCGGGTTGATACCGCTAATATTTCAGCAAGAGAAAAACTCTTTGAGAAGATCGGAATGACTAAGGCGGACGCACAGAGCTTTATAAACATAGTTGACAGACTTAACAGCTTTGATCAGCAGCAGGGAACTTCCGGGACAGCTTACTTGGCATTGAACAATGTGTCCAAGAAGATAGGTGAAGTCACTAATTTAACTCAAGACCTTAGCAGGGAAGCCGGGTCCATCATAATTAATCTCTCAGGCGGCAATATAACGGGTGAACATATGGATATTCTTGTTTCACTCGGCATGCAGAAAAATGAAGCCGCTCTGTTACGTTCAGTCTCACAATCAACTGATGCGGCCAAGACTTTGATCATGCGTGAGGTCGCCAACAATATGGGAATAGGCAGGAATTTTACACAGGTAGTTCTGGGTGCAGTTATCCAGTATGCGCGTGATCTAAGGGCTATCGTGAACCAGCTCAATGAGGCACTTGGTTGGAAACAATCCACCATCGATCACGTGATAAATAGTGTTGAGAAAACTGCCGCGGTCAGAGAAGTTTCCGCAGAGATACTTTCTGAATATCGTTCAAAGATAGCGAGCTTAGATGCGGAAATAAGAGAAAGGGAAGCCAAGTTCGTAGATAGGAACAGAGAGCATACCGTTGGTGAGTTCATCAGCAACAGAAGAGCCGGCATAGTTGAAGGCTGGATGATGGATGTGAAGATATCGGCGAATATAGTAAATACTGAAAGACTGATCGATCAAAAAGAGGGATTAGAATCAGAACTTGAATCCCTAGGTAGCACTACAAAGCAAAATGCAAGAGCTGATATTGCCCGCGCTTTTATACAGAACTTAGGTACTTTAAGAGAACAGGATGTTGCATTCCATATTGATAGGATCGTTATAGGATCATTACTGGCAAACAGCAACGGAGATATAAGTTCCATCGAATCAGAACTCAGAGATTTAAATATAGACCTGTCAGCATATAACTTTGGCAATCTTACAGCTAAAGAAAAGTTGCAGCTGGCCAATAATTTGGGCGAATACTTATTAGGTGCCGGTTTCGCTGCTATTGGCGTAAAGGTGGACATGAATAACCTGTTCAGAAATGCATTAATTATAAGCGCGCCTAATATGCAAGTTGTCAGAGAGCTCGGCATTGAAGTTACCGATCCTGTATTGGCTAAGCTAACCGAAGAAAACAGAGAACAGTTTAACCTTGCCGGACAGGTTATGCAGTATTATCAGGTTGATGCGCTTGCCAGAATGGAATCAGCTGAGCTTATGAGGACAATGGGTGATCTGGTCATGGCCTTAACTTCGGATTATACGCTTATGGAGGATGTCCTCACATCAAGACCAAGTATATTATTGAGGAGCTTAAATGCCGATTCATTATTGGCAATACAAGCGCTTGCTGAGGTTTTACCTGCCATGGGCCCGGAACAACTTGCTATATTCTCGGTTTATGGAGTAGCTCCCATGGCTGCTGCAACAGTCAAGAAGATGCTTGAGGAGACTATTAGGACAGTGGACGGCAAGGCTGTTCTTACGAATGATCAAGTCGAAGCATTAAAAGATATGGGTATTAGTGAAAATACGATAAGTAAGCTTACTACGGTTGATGCTATCGCACAAGAAGTTGCCAGAAAGACGGTGGATACAAAGAGTTTTGTTGATGAAAAAGCCGCTGAGAATATGGTCAGGGCAATGCGGCTGTTAGGCATCCAGGTTTTCGAGGGAGCTGACTTAAGGCAGGTTATTGAAGTATTAAATGAAAGATCTGCGGCGGTTGATAGAATATCAAGGATCACGAAGGACCTTATCGAAGAAGGCGTATTTGAATACGAAGTCGGACAAAACTTGCTTTATACATTAGCAAGAGAAACTTCCACTATTGCTGCCAGCACCGGTGTTCTGACAAGAATTAATGATTTAACCATCAAGAAGAAAGAACAGCTCAGAGATTATATTAATGAAGGTTATAAGTTAGAGCAGGTTAAGGAACAAGAAGCTGTTGAGAAGATAAATCAGGACATTGAAGGCGTAGAAAGATTAAGGCCGTCCGACATAGATGCTGTAAAAGTTCTTAAAGGGAATGCCGTGATAAATTGGATCACTTCCAGACAAGCAGCTGTTAGGGGAAGGATTCAAGCCGGATGGGCAACCTTCTGGTCAGAAGTTGTAAGAACGAAGCTTGCTGCTATTTCCGACAGATTTAAAGCAGGAAGTATCTTGCAGAGGATTACAGATTACCTTACCGATAGAGCACAAGCGATCGCGCTTTTCAGTGCGAGAGATGCATTTATGGCAGGACTTACAATGAATCTTGTAGATAAATATGCCATGAATATAGGCAATAAATTCCTGACTCAACTTAGCGAGGAAGAGAGAAATAACCTTAAAGATGCAGTTAGTGACAGAGCCGGTATGGTGGCAATAAGTAATGCCGTCAAGGAAACATCAATGCGTGAGATGCAGAGAAAGAGACTTGCCCAGCTTCTAGGCGTAGAGGAAAATGTTATATTAAACTATGAAGCTACGGTTGCAGAGGGTAGGACTAACTTAGATGTGATCGTTGATAGGATAAAAACTCTCAGTGAAAAAGATTTTGCTAATGCCATGAGGATCTTAGGAGTAAGAACTAATAGGACTTCATATAACGAGTTATCCAGCGATCTTTCTAAAAATATTATAGCTGTTCTGGGAAGAGAGATAAATATCAGGGCTTTGGCAAGCGAAGAAGTAAAGCTTTTACTAGCTGTGAGTGTAGGCACAAATCTTCAAGATAAGTTAAAAGAAATAGTCGAAGAAGTAGGTAAGGAAAAAACGAAAGAATTTAAGAGTAAGCGTGATCGCATTACTCGCGGGATGAAGCGAGAAATGCTGGCTGTCGCATCAATGGCTATACTAGCACAAAATGGATACACGCCGCATGTCGAACAAATAAAAGCGGCACTTGTAGTCTCAAGAAGAAATTCAAGATGGATCGCGGAACTTGCTACAGGTGAAGGTAAAACTATAGTCGGTGTCTTAAGGGCATATCTAAAGGGTATAGAAGGTACAGGATCATTAGTTGCGGTTCAGGCTGATTATTACGCCAGAGTGGCTTATGAAAAAGAAGCAGTACCTATTCTGCAGGACTTACTTGGTTTAGAGGTCGGTCTTGTGCAGCGCGATATGGAAGGAGCAACTCAGGCAGAAAGGGATCAGGCAAGAAGAGCCGCCTATGCTAAAGATGTTACGTATGTAGCAATAGATACTTGGGCATTTGATGTTCTTCATGATAGAGACACGCCTGACATAAGAAGAAGTGAACGATATATATTCCAGGGCGAGGGATACTACGACCATCTTAAGAAAATGTCCGCTTGTCTTGATGAAGTCGATAGCTTATTGATAGACCAGGCTAAGACACAGTTTATCATGTCAGGACGCACGGGACCGCTGAACATGTATGACCAGATCAGATTAAGAGGTGCTGCAAGGGCAGTTCTTGAGAACTTTAATGTTGCAAGTCTTAACATGTTCGCAATGAGACTTACAGGTAAAGAGACAGAGATAGATGCTTCTAGTGTGAAACGAACAGGAGATATTGTCGAGGCAATAGACAGAGAAGGCGAATATGATGCTTGGTATAACGAAGTTACCAAGGAGGTTGGTTTCACTGAAGCAGGCAGGAAAAAGCTTCAGAAGGCTGTGGTTAGCGGGCTTAACAGTCTAAGAAATTACTCTAAACAGGAATTGGATAGAGATGTTCTTGATCAGGTTTTACAAGAAGCAAAAGAAAAATGGGACAAAGAAGCTAGAGAGGAATGGACTAACTATGTAAGACAGGCCCTGCAAGCCCAGCATACATATGTTGAAGGCCGTGATTATGTTAAACGTGAAAACCAGATACTTCTTATAGGTAAAGATACCGGAAGAACGCAAACAGGCCAGAGACTGCAGGGTGAGTTACATCAGCTTATAGAAGCAAAAGAAGATTTAAGCATAAGAAGCAAGAGCAGGACCACTTCAAGGATAACCGCAAAAGACCTTATATCACTTTTTGGCGATGTATCAGGTATGACAGGAACTATTGCTTCCAGCATGGCAGAGATGGGTATGATGAGAGAGCTGTATGGAATGAATATATTTAAGGTTGCAAGGCACAGTATTATGCGCAGAGAGGATATGCCTGAGCAATACTTCTTAACGGAAGCTGAAAGAACAGCTTTTCTATTGCAACTTGTTCATGACGCTGTGAGGGAAGGCAAGCCTTTAGTTATCCATACACTTGGCGTGAATGATGCTCTAAGAGTTAAAGGAATACTTCAAAAAGAAAATTTTGCTCAGTTACTTGCGACTGCGAAGAGAGAAATTGACGGACAAAAACTTTCACCGAAAGAATCTTTGGAACTCATTGAAACTGAGATGAGAGGAACTGACGAGAAGAAAGGCGTTCCGTATTTTCAGATGCTTGATGCCTCGAACGAAAGCGAAGAAGATGTAATTGTTGATAGGGCCGGCTTAGGAGGGATGATAACCATATCAACACCTATTAGCGGAAGAGGAACGGATATTAAAGTTTCCAAGGCTGCCAGAGAATGGGGTCTCCAGCAGGTCAGCATGGGATTTTATGATTCAGTAAGAGTTGATGATCAGGTCAGAGGAAGGTCAGGACGTCAGGGCGTAATCGGTATCACAACTAACTTGATATGTCTTGAGGCGCAAATGGAATTCCTCAAGAGAGGGTTCCTGAAGGGAGGAGATCTGCTCAAACAGGCGCAGGAAATGCTTGAAAGAGGAGAAAAACTTTCAGAAGCTGATAAGAACGTACTTAAGACCGCATTTACCCAGGCGCAAAAGAACATAGTTAATATGCAGGTAAGAAGCATAAGGCATCAGGCCAGGGAAGAGACCATTATATTTGAGCTTGCTAACAGGCTCATAAGTCTTATAGATTCAAGAAGCGGTATAAGCTATGATCTCGGGACACCTGAGTACTTAGATCATAGAGTAAGCCAGATGGTTGATAAGTATATGTCCGAAGAGGTAACAAGTGCAGGCTTCCAGAGCATTTTACGGGACATAAAGGATACCTTTGGAATAGAGCTCAAGCTTTCTAATATAGAATCTGTTATAAGGAAAAATACAGTTGACGAGATAAAGGTCGCCCTCGGAAAAATATTAACGGGCTACTTCACGCAGCGCATGATAGAAGAGATAAGCGCTGATGCTAAAGGGCAGTTCTACGAGAGCCTTGATAGTTCATCCGATAAGATAAAAGAGGCGCAGGGTTTCTTTGAGCAGGCAAGTGCGAATATTGTCAATGAAGTGCTTGTTATTGAAGGCAGAGAACTCCAGGGAATAAATGAACTTAACCTTAACCAGTTTGTGCAGTATCAGATCAAGCAGCATGAAGAGAATATGGCCGAAGTTAAAGATCTATTACAAAAAGCTCAAGAGATGAGGTCACAAGACCTGGAATTGGCAAGAGGGTTTGTCCTGCAGGCACAGGAGATCCAGAGAGACAATGTAGAAGCACAAGAGCTGCTTAGCAGCATAGATGCGGAGATAGCGGAACTTGCAAAAGCGGCAACTGAAAAATCAGAAGAAGAAGCTATTAGAAGAGCGGAGAGATTTGAAGGAATGCAGGCAGTTGATATATTTGGTCAGAAAGAGAAAGTCAAGGGGCTTAACATCTTCCAGAGAATGGGTGCTGCTATCAGAGGATTAGGCATAGGAATGGGCGTTGAACTTCAGTCTGCCGCACCTCAGTTAGCCCAGATGCAGCAAGCGGCCGCGGAACTGGAAGCTGATATTGAGGCTGTTATAAATCAATCTAAGACTAGTGAAGTCAGAGAGTCTACAGAAGTGATCGGCACTGCTAATATAGCCGGAAGAGAAGTAACACTAGTAAGATCGGAAACCGGAGAAAAATCCGCTCTTGTAGCTGCCGCAAAAGCAATAACCTCAACAATGGATTCAAAGGGTAAAGTTCCTGGCAGTATAGTATTCATACCGCCTGATGTAACTAAAGAGGAAGCCGAGCAGGCTGCAGAAAAGATGATAGCTGAATTTGCTCCAGAAAAAGGCAAGATTATGGTTGCGTCTTTAGCTCATAATACTACTTTTATGTTTAGTGAATCCGAAGCCAGGGTAATAGCGGCTACTCATCTCAACTTAACAAACAGTAATGTACTGGACGTTACTGATGCCGACGAGATATTTGCCAGAAACATGAGGGTTCGGGATTTCGGTACATTCTTTGTCTTTGGCAACGAATTTAAGCTTACCACTTCACAGGATGGCAGGAAAGTTATAACCAGCGCAGCCAAAATCAGTGAAGCGGAAAGAAGAGCATTGAGGCATCTCGAACTTATATCTGATCCGGCTGGATTGAGCTTATTAAAAGTAACTAACCCGCATAAATATGAAGCACTGATGAAAGATAGCGAGTTCAAGACACTTCTAAATCTGTACAATAACAATCTTGTCAATATGAGTAATTACGGTTCAGTTATATTTGGTGAAGCCGGGCTAAATGCGGATCTATTATACAAGTTAATGGAAAGGAACGGTCTATATAAGCCTGATGAAATATTCGCGCTTTATTCGCCGTGGATGAAGATAATGAATGCAATAAAGAGGTTCTTCTCATTTGACAGAACCGCAGAAGAAACACAAAAAGCCATGAGCCAACTGATGGTCGCGCTTATGATACCAGCTGAAGTAATGGGTCTAAAAGATTTTGATGCTCGCTTGCAGAGGTGGCGCAGATCGGACGGTGAGTTTATTGCAGCCAGCGAAGTTTTTGACATTGTAGTGGATTTTGCAGCACGTGATATTACGCATTATTCAGAACTTGCTGAAGCAGCTGTTGCTAACGGAGAATTCGAAAAGGCCTTTGCACTTTACACGCTAAATACAATTTTATCGAATGGCGATTTACGCTATGCAGTAAAAGCGTATAATGCCGCCCAGGAACTTGATAAAGGAGAGGCCATAGGAGACCACACCCGTTTACTGATATCAAGAATAGGCCATCTATTGCGTGATAAGCGCGGTGAATCCGCGGAAGAGCTAATACTTGTCGGTCTTGCAAAAGCAGGAGATGCTAACAAGCTGCCGGCAGTAGCTACCTTAAGAAAAGCGGCAGATCTTACAGAAGCAAAAGACGCAAGGGAAAGCATCCTCACTGAAGCTGCCGAGCTTGCGAATCAGATAGATGTAAAAGCAGCAGATATTATTGAACGAGGCGGATTAAAGACAGATAGCTTAAGAGGCGTATTTATTGAAAAGCTGCTCAAGGGACTTAATTTAGTTAAATTGACAGGCCTTACGCCGGATGAGCTTAAGACTATGGGAATGATTGACGAATCTACAACTCTTGCCTTGAAGAACATGAACGCAAGAAGAACTATCGCCGATGCGATAACTGAGAGGGTAAAGCTTGTTGTAGGAGACAGAATAGATAGCATTAAAGATGCATGGGCAAAAGATACGCCATTTAGAAGATTGATTATTAAGGCGGGGGCAGTAGCCGGAGTAATTGCGTTAGCTCCTTATGTAGGTATTACTATAACATTATATAAGGGAGCTATCTTAGCTTCAATGCTTCTATCATCAAAGGCCATGGATAGATTTAAAGGCGTTCAATCTAAAGGTTCAAAATTTAAGAAATACTTAGGACCTCTAAGTAAGTTCTCGCAATCCAATGTGACGAAACTTATGATAGCAGCATCGGTACTTACAAGCAGCTGGTATGTAGCTATAGCAGGAAGCATGTTAATGTTAATGGGTAAGATATTTGGTAAAGCTTACAGCGGTGTATCAGCAAATATTACATATAATTCAGTTCTAGATTCCAGCAAACCCTTACTCTTAGCATTACAGAAACTTGAAGCAATGCCTGAAGATAAGAGAACGTTTGCTTCTGTAGTTAAAGTGGCAACGGACTATAATGTCGATACAGAGCTTTTGGTAGAGGCAGCTTCAAAACTAAAAGCTGACCTGGCAAGTTCACTTATTGAAGGAAAAGAAACAATCACTGAAGATGGAAGAGTACAGCGCGAAGATGGATTAAGAACTAAAGAAGTGGATGAGATGGGAGCCGAGGTTGATTCTCTAAGTGTTCAAGAGATGGAAAATCTTTCCGCTGCTGCCAGTGCATTAAAAGAGAAGATGACGGAAAAAGAATACGAGAGACTAACGATTTATGATCTTATACAGACGGCCAGGAATTTCAATATTAAAGTTGGCTCACCTCTATTTATAAATCTGGTTCTTTTAACTGACCTAATTAATGTAAGACGTCTGACAGGGCAATTTGTTGTCGGCAAAGAAGCCACCAGAGAAGCAGTGATGGACTTATTAAATAAAGCGCTAGCTCTCTACGGAGCCCTATCAGCAATCGATCCTTTACTGGCAAGAGAGATCTCTCTATCAGATCTCGGATTTACGGATGCAAGGCCTATTAGGATTGATCAGGTCGATGAAGATAATACAGTGTTTATTAAGTATGTAATAAAGAACACTACAGACACTCAGGTTCAGGAAAGAATGCAGAGCCTGCTTGATAAAATGGAAGAAGCAAAGAAAGAATCCAGGCAGCTTACCATAAGAGAAGCTCTTGAAATCGCCCTTAATGATTTAATGCCGGGCGAGGCATTTACGATTGAAAACATAATGCAGCTTGAAGAGAAGAACATGAAAAAATTCATGGCCGTTATGTCTTCAATTCTGTTTGCGATGAACTATAAGGTTGGCGCAGAGAAGGCCCAAGAGATGGCATTAAAGGATGTTCTCTTGAGGTATTATCAGGAAACGGCTAAAGAAGCAAGATTAAAAGAAAATATTGAGTTAGCAGATAAGTTAACTGATAAGGTTAACGAGCTTGATCCTGAGAGACAAAAGATTCGCACTAGAAGAGAAGCAATTAATGAGTTTGTGTCGATCGAGAACAAGACTATGAGACAGGCTAAGAGGATAGCCGGTAAATATGATGTCAAGCTTGAGATTATTCTCTCTTCATTAGTGGGTACGGATTTTGAAATAATCCAAAAAGTTGCGGATGCGTATAAAGGGCTTTCAGAAGGAATGGGAGAGGCAGCTGAAAGAATGGATATAGAGAGAACCATTTCCGCGATCAGGAAATTAGAATCTGAATATTCCGAAGAAGGAAAGATAGCAGATTGGTTAAGCAGAGATGTTCTTATGTCGGATAAGCTGAGAGCTTTGCAGGATGCAGAAGTAGTACTTGGCATGAGGAGCGGAACGCTTGGCAGACAAATGGATCAGGCGGTAAATCTTTACGAACGCATTGAATTAGCTGAGGCAAAGGCTCCGAAGACAAAAGAGGTCCAGCAGCTGGAGAACAGAATCCGCTTATTGGAAGGGGAACGTCAAGAACTAAAGAACAAGATCCAAGGGCTGGAGAACCAGCTTAGCGATCAACGGAGCGCGTTAATAGACGAAGCCAGAGCAGCGGAAAAAGAATTGAGAAGCAATATACAAGTCGATGAAATCATGCTTGATCAAGAGATACGATCTTATAACCTTAAGGTAGGAGAATTTAATCAACTGCAGGGCATAATGGAGCGCTACGCCAGAGATAACATGGCAGTACCAAAAGATCAGATGGATAAGCTTGAAGAATTAAAAGCTTTTCTCGCAACTGAAAAGCCAAAAATCGAAAAAATGCAAAGTAATCTAGATGAATTAGTAAAAGAGTTAAGTGGGCTATCAGAGAAAGCCAAGCAGGATCTTAAGGATTTACAGGGCAACATCACGAAGGAAATTGGCAGTATCAGACAGCAAATGACAAAGATAGATGACACAATAGAGAAATTAACCAAAGCACTAGCTGTAGCAGCTAAAGTTTCGCCAGCTGTAGCGGCTGAGGTTCCGTCGGCTGAGGCAGGATTTGCTCAGATCGGAGGACTCATGACATTTAGCGCGGTTTCTGTGTTAAGCTTAACAGCATTGGCTGCAGGATTAAATGTTGCATTAGTCGCTCTTATTGCATTAGGAACTGCGGTAGCTGTACCGGTTCTTTTAAAGGGCGTACAAATCGCTTCAGAAAGCATCAAGGCGGGTGTAAGGCCGGTTGGTCATGCATTCTTTGCTCAGCAGTTCCTGGGTACCGCATTGGAGAAAGGTAAACAGTTAAGTGGGGCTGTAAGGTTCAGAGAAGACCGTGCTAGGTTAGTTTCCGTTGATCTAGATAAGATGCCCAATGCTGTAAGAACAAACCTTGAAAAACTTCTTGAGGTTGAAGATGTCGAGATCGAACTGTCGGGTGACAGAGCAGTAGATGCTGCTGTAGCGTATCAGACCGGCAAGGTTCCGACAAGTAAATTTAATATCGAACAGGAGCTGTTTAATCTGGATCTTGTAAAAGTACGTAAGACGGAAAGCGGCGAACTGCAGCTGTTTATACCCGATGAGGCCAGAGGGGATTTTGACGCAAGAGAATTATCGCTTATAAGAGAGATGGATGGTTCCGACCTTGATGTGCTGGCGATGATAGCTGTTGAGAGCGCAAGGTATAGTGAAGCCGGATTTGGCCTGAGCAGCGCGCTTGAAATATTCTTATCCGGTTCTGTGGATACTCTCAGTTCCGCACAGATCAACCAGTTGAGGTTTAAGATAGATGCGATCGTCAGAGATGGTGCGGTCGCAAGCAGGGTCATGCAGATCACGGGAGTATCAAAAGATGTAGCAGATCGTGCGGCACGTATAGCGGCCAAGAAAGCCGAACTTGAGAAACATATACCTGCGGTGATCAAAAAGGCCGTTGAAGAAGCTCCTGTTGAAGTGCCGGGATTTGTCTCACCGGCTGCTTTGGGGACGCTTATACCTGAGATCATGTCCGATACAGGCCTGCCGCGTGAATTTATTGACGGAATGGCCATGGCATTGACCAGGCCTGAGATCACTGAAGCCATCGAGGACGGAAAGATCGACATAGAAGAATTCAGGCGCAAAATGACCGAAGCGAAGAGTCCGGTGGAACTCATAATTTCGCTTGCAGAACTCTTTAACAAAGCAGGGCTGTTCGAGAAGACAGTAGTTCCTGCGTTTGATGCCAGGGGCGATCGTTTGTTCAATGAGGATATGATAAGACATATTGCCAAACAGGCGCATGGAATAGAGTTTATAAGACCTGTCATAGTGGTTGATAAAGGCATGACAGGCGAGGTTGAAAGGATCATTACCGAGGCGGAGATCCCGGTAAGTGAGGTCGAAATAGTCGAGTTTGAAGAAGGGTCGACTATAGTTGGGGCAGTTAACGAGTGTATCGAAGAGATGAAAGTGCGGCCTGATCTCAGATTCGATTCAGATGCGGCTTACGTGGCAATAGCCGTTGCTGAGAATACAGAAGACCTGGAAGCGATCCGTGACCATAGTAATAAGGTGACAAAAGCATCAGAGCTCTTTAATATGCTGATAGCGAATACAGAAGATGAAAACCTGAAGGGTAAGAATGCTCTCTTGGCGGCGATGCCTATCATGAGCGTCATGGTAAGGATGGCCACCAAGGACAGGGTAAATGAAAAGCCGGCCGGCCTTGCGCTGGCGTGTAAGGATATGGATCTTATCAGAAGCATGCTTGGAGGTAAGTTCAATTTAATGCCGATAAGCGCCATTGATATTATGAAAAATATAATGGAGTTTATTAACTCGATTACAAAGACAGCTATTGCTCTTTAACAGAATTTTATGGAAGTTGCTAGACACCTACCAGCTTCCAGCCTTGGATGCGGAGGTTATCCCCCTCCGCATCCGGGGGATGCAATACTAGCGAAAGGAAGCCACTTACACCTACCGGCTTCCGATACGGACCAGGCTGCTCTTTTGAGCAGCCTGGTTTTTTATGTCATTCCCACCCAGGGATAATTTCTTACATGGAAAGAAGAGCGGTTCGTTCATTTTTGTATTTATCTTGGATATCTTTGTATTTGTGAGGGCCCGCTTTAGGCAGAAATATTACCATTCTCAGCGATTCGTTGTAATCAAGTTCAATGGTCCCGACGATCCTGGGAAGGGCAACGGAGTGATCGCTTTTTGATGCCAATTCCATTGCTATTGACAGCATCTCAATGATCTTTATACTAATCTGCTTGTTCAAGGATTCCTTGTGTTTTTCGTAAAATTCATTGAGTTCTGTCGGGTCAACAGCGGCAAGGAACGCTCTTTTGTCAGTCTGTGTGCTTCGAAGCGGCGTAAAGCTGTTGGAATTTATAGTATCAGCTGATGCAAGAGCTATAATATTTGAAAGTTTATTGGATGTCTCATCTTTTTCCGCGATCAGTTTATTCGCCAGGTCGGAACCTTCGCCCGAAATTATAGTTACGTTATCTATCCCTATACTCTTGAGCGTGTCTCCCAAAGATTTAACCACGTTTATGAGAGGGTTTATGGCATTATGCTGCAGCTTGCCCTTTTTGTATGCTGGTATCCAGCTGGTATCAAGGCCTATTATAAGGTTTTGATCATCTCTTTTCGCGCGCCTGGCAAGCACTATTAAGTTTGAGATCACACTGTTCGCCCCAAGATTGTTTATATTTGCTCTGATCGTTCTTTCCGCAAGATCAATCGAATCGGGAAATTCTACAGCTTCGATATTACCATCAGCGGATAATTCTTGAAGCTGGTCCATCTTCTTTAATAAGAGTTCCAATTGGGCTTTTAAGAGGGGAGTTAAATTGTCCCTGTTCATTTCAGGCGAGACGAATATGTCTTCAGTCAAAATATCCGTTCTTTCAGTTAAAAAATCCAGTAGGATTTCTCCTGAATTCACCAATTCCGTTCTGGTGTTATTTACCGAAGCCTCTACCGATTCAAATATTCCGGAAACATCAAACCCGGACGCGATAAGAGATTTTTGATCTAAGTTTTGAGTTCGCACAGGCTGATCTTTTGCCGGGGACCTTTCTTCTGCGGTTTGCGACGCTTTTTCAGTATCTTTTAATTCAGACTTCTCCGGCTTTGATCTTATTGCGGATACTACCCACATGCCGGTCGTTAAGATCGTTCCTATGGCGAGTAGGGGATATATAAAGGTTAAAATATTTTGTCCCGGAAAAAGCAAATTTGCCACAGGGAGAGTTAATACCATGCTCAAAGGATGAAGGGGCAAGATATTGCTCTGTTTTGTTTTTACCTCAGGCTCGGATCTATTTTCTATTTTCTTTAATGCCTCTTTAGCAGCGTCACGTACTGGTTTTTCAAAATCTCTTTTTGCTTTAGTAAGTGCAGGAACGGCTCTTTCATCTCCGATTTTACCAAGAGCTTCCGCAGCTTTCATTCGGATGTCATAATCTTCATCTTCAAGTGTTTCGATAAGGCCATCGACGGCACTTTTATCCCCTATATTGCCCAAAGCAACAACTGCATCGGTGCGTATAAAGTCAACTTCATCCTTTAGCATTTTTATAAGTCCCGGGACAGCTTCTTTTCCTCCTATTCCGATCAAGGCATCGGTGGCATTAGAGCGGACATATTTATTTTCATGGTCTAAAACAGTCATTAAAGCTGGGATAGCGGGTTTTCCTATTTTTATTAAAGCATCTCTGGCTGAATGTCTTTCATAAGTTGCCTCATCTCCCTTTACATTTGAATTAGTGCCTTTCAGTGCTTTAATAAGTTCCGGTATTGCTTCTTCATACCCCATTTCACCTAAAGCTTTAATTACATATTTACGCGTCCAGGCGTTTTCATCTTTATTTCGCAGGACTTTAATGAGAGGCTGGAGTGAAGGTTTGCCCGTTTTTATTAAAACTTTAAGATAATCTCGTTTTCGTCCCGGTGACTCTTCTTTCTTTACCGCTTCAATAAGAGCGGGGATAGCTTTTTCAGAGGCTATTTCACTCAGAACTACAATTGCAGCTTCCCGGGTTTCCCAGGTTTCGCTTTTTAAGTCCTGAATGGCTTTTTCCATTTTTTCAACTTCAGCCTGTGATAATTGAACGACTTTAACAGGCTCATCTTTGGCTGCAGTGTCCTTATCCGCTTTTTTACAAGAAGCCGTGGAGACTACAAGGGCCAATAACAGCAGGAGTGAGATAATAGCGCGGACAGGCCTTATTGCGGTTTGGTCTTTTTTAGCGCCTGTAAGTTCGGGTTTGATTTTTGGTTTTATTGTTGATACCACCCACATGCTGGTCGCCAAGATCGCTCCTATGGCAATAAAAGGGTATATGGATGATAAAATTCCTGTTCCGGGCGCAAGATTAGCGGCGATCGATACACCCAGGACCAATGACAACGGGTGGAGGGGCAGGATGTTCTTTTGAGCCTGGTCTTTTTTTGCTTTCGCCCTTTGTTTTATTTCTTCAATAGCTTTTTTAGCTGCTTCACGTACATCCCAACTTTCGTCTTTTGAAGCTTCTGTAAGAGCAGAGAGCGCGCTTTCATCTCCGATCTCACCCAAAACCTTTGCGGTTTTTTCGCGTATAAATCGGTCTTTATCTTTAAGTAAAGCCTGCGTAAGGCCCGGGAGGGCATCTTTAATGCCAATTTTACCCAATGCATATGTAGCAAAATTACGCGCAATATCGTATTCATCTTTAAGGGCAATTTCAATTAAAGCAGAAATAGCATCTTTATTGCCAATTTTACCCAAAGCTTCGGCTGCGTTTGAACGCAAGCTTTTATTTTTATCTTTCAAAGCTTCAATAAGAGCCGGGACTGCCTCTTGAGCTTTAAGTTCACCCAGAGCTTTTGCGGCGCCTGAACGTACATCATGTTCCGTATCTTTAAGCGTTTCGATAAGCGCCGGAACAGCTTTTTTATCGCCGATATTGCCAAGAGACCATGCGGCCTCTCTGCGGATAGCATCATCACTGTCCTTAAGTAGTACTTCCATAAGAGCCGGTACGGCTTTTTTATCTTTCATTTCACCCAGTGATCGAACGGCAGGGCGCCGGACATAATAGCTTTCATTTTTCAGCGCTTCAACAAAACCGAGAAAGATAACGTCTTTATCAAATTCTTCCAAAGCTCCTTTAGCGGCCTTACGTACAGAGGAGTCTTTATCGATTTCAGAAAGCTCAATTAAAACCGCTAAGGCTTCTTTGGTGCCGAGTTTTTCCAAAAATGACACTATGGCTTTTCTGACATCCTTGTCTTTGTCGGTTCGCGAAGCTTCAATAAGTGCCGGCAGGGCTTCTTTGACGCCGAGTTTTTCCAGAGCCGTCACTGCGTTTTCACGAATGAAGGGATTTTCATCCTTCAACAGTTCCATAATGGCCGGGGCGGCTGTTTTATCGCCGGTCTCAACCAGCGCATCTAAAGCGCGTGAACGCACATTTTTTTCAGGATCTTTCAGTGCTTCTGTAAGGGCAGGAAGCACTCTTTCATCTTTTGGAAATTTACACAAAGCTCCCACGGCTTCTTCACGGATACGGGCGTTATTGTCTTTAGAGGCTTTTATAAATACAGGTATGCTTTTCTCGTCATGTATTTGCCTTAAAACTGAAATTATTTTTATACGCGTTTCAAGATCAGCCTCTTCCTTGTAAGCTTCTATTAAAAACGGTACGGCGGGTTTTCCTATTTTTATCAGGCTTTCAACAGAATTTATCTGCATAGTGGCGCCTTGGCTTATTTCTATTTCTTTTCCGTCATGAGGAAGCAGTTTAATCAGCTTGCGGATCTTTTCTTCCGGTGATTCGGGCTTGACTTCTTCTTGCGGTTCGGGGGTTTCGGTTTCGGTGATCTCCCTGGATTCTTTTTCCTGCCCGGGCGTTTTGTCCGCTTTTTTCCCGCAGGCGAGTTGGAAGCATGCAAGAAAAAGGAATAACAGAAGTGAAAGAGCTTTGATGTAAGTTCTTATATTTATTGCACTTTTACTTTTTATGACAGTGTCATTGTTTTCCACTTCGATAGTATCAATAGTGACGTTAGTAATTTGCTCGGATATGCTTGCCTGTATTTCTTCTTTCTTTTGGGCGGGGAGGGCGGATTTTCGATAAGCCATGATCTCTTCATAATCTTCAGGCAATAGTATAGCTATGTAATTTTCAGCGATCGTTAAAGGATACTCCCGCACGTATTTTTCGGGAATAGCGCTTTTCTCTGATACCGCGATGATATATTTTTTATTATCCTTGGTATAGGGGATGATGACGGTCCCGTCACTGAAAAGGTCAATGGATATATCGATCCCCGTGATGTGAACATGCTCAAGGTCTATATTTTGAGTGAAGTCCCCCAATTCTTTACGCATTAAAGTCTCAAGAGAATTCAAACGTTTCTTTCGCGCATCCTTATCCGGGACTTCCAACAGGTATTTTGTTATGTTAAAAACCGAAGAAAGTAATTTTATATCCCTGAAAGCTTCCAACTGATCCCTTTGAAATTCGGAGGATAGATATTGAGGCAATTGGAATATCCGGGGAGTAGCAACTGTACTTCTTACGGCCGGGTCAGCAGGATATGCCCAGGAGATATTAAGGTTAATAAAAGTGATTATTAATATTGTGGAGATCGTCTTGATGATAGGGTGGACTTTTTTCGACGTATTCATATTACTCTCTTTCGTTTTTATATTAATAATGAACAATATTAAATATATTGATATTTTATATGAGAGAACACTTTTTGTTCTTTAACTAGCTATATTTTAATCCTCTTAACACATTAGTTCAAGAAAAATAATAGAACTTTTTTCTAATTAAGGCAATAAAAAGCTAGACAGCTAATTGCATTTATTTTGGTTTTTTAAAAGAAGAAGTTATTGTTAAGAAGAGGTTATTGCTCTCTCAGCTTTTCTATAGATTCTTCAACTTTTTTTCGCTCGGTATCCGGAAGGGGAAACTCAAGATACAGCCGGAGGTATTTTATTGCTTTATCATGTTTTTCGGGGTATTTGGCATATATTATGGCAATGTTCTTGTAACTGCCTGCGTTATTTGGATTTATATCAATGACTTTTTCGAATTCAGCTATTGCCGCATCATCTTTTCCGGTCAGTCCGTATAAAACTCCTAAATTGTTATGGATCGAAGTATTTTTATCATCAATTTCCAGGGCCTTTTCATATTCTTTTATCGCCGAAATGTATTTACCCTCGGATGCATATTTATCTCCTTTTTTGATATGTTCGGTCAGAAGTGCACTTTTTACTTTGGAAAGTCTTTCTAAATTCGCATTTATTTCTTTAGAATCAGGATCTATTTTAGAGGCCTTGCTCCATATATCTTCGGCCTTTTCATATTGGCCTTTTTCCGCATAAATTATTCCCAGGGCATTATAGGCATCGATATTTTTTTCATCCAGCCGGATAGCTGTTTCGTACATCTTAGCGGCATCATCTGATTTTTTTGCTTTTTTAAGTGCTTGCGCGAAAATGGTATAGGTTATGCTGGATTTGGGTTTTACTTTTATGGCTTTGGTAAAATATTCAGATGCCTGATCGATATCTCCGATATTCGCATATGACAGAAACATATATACAAGGGCTTCATAATATTCCGGATTAGCATCAATAGCTTTTTGGAGCTCTTCTATAGCTTCTTGATATTTACCGTTTTCATAATACTGTCTGCCGAGATTGTAGTAGGAACGCCAGTGGACCTGTTGGAATTTTGTGATGTAGGAAAAAAGCGTTTCTGCGTTTCGCCATTGCCTATTGAGGTGTACCGTTGTTCCGGCATAAACCGAAAGTATCAATGTAAAGCCAAGATAGATAAGGTTTTTTGGCAGTTGTACTTTCCTGAATACTAAAGAGATCAAGTACGCCAGGATCACCGTTATCCCGAAGAACGGTATGTACAGCCAATGCTCTGATACAGGCGCGTTCAAAGGAATGATTATATTCAACGAAGGGAAAAGCAATACAAAGAACCAGGCTGCTCCCAAAGCGATAGTTTTTTCTTTTTTGACGTATGTTATGAAAAAATAAATAATTCCGGCAAGCAAGAGCACCGCACCGATCACGCGCCAGTCCATTATTGTTGTCGGTATTTGAAAATCTCTGTCCATCCTGAGATCATATGGTAGTATGATGAGTCTCAAATATGTAATGATAAATGGAGCGGCGGATAAAAGACGCGAATAAAGATCCGGAGCATTTATGGCCTGAGCGGACAGGGATGTAAACTTCAATAAAGTCAACCTTAAAATTACATAAGTTACTGTAATTAAAAGATATACAGAAATAAACAATTTCTCATTTTTCGTAAAATTTTTGGAATTTTCTTTTGAAAAATATAGAAAAACAAAAATAAAAACAGGGAAAATAATGCATATCTCTTTTAAAAGTAGAGAGAAAATAAAAAAAAGGATGCTGACCGCGCCATTAAAAAACGTTTCCGATCCTTTGAATCTAAAAAGAAATACTGTTGAAAGCAATAAAAACATGAGGGCCAGTAGATCAGCTCTTCCGGCAATGTAGGAAACTGCGGAAACATTTAAAGGATGCACCAGAAAAAAGAGTGAGCTTAAAAAGCAAGCAGCCATGTTACGCCAGAGACGATATAGAAGCAGGAAAATAATAATGCTATTTATGCAATGGATCAGTATATTGATGAGACGGAAGCCGTAAGCGTTTTCTCCCCAAAGTTTATAATCAAGCATGTACGAGAGGGATTGAAGAGGGCGGTAGAAATTACTGCGTTCGAGGAAGTACATTATGTCATGAGTGAATATCGTTTTAAGATTTGCCAAAGAGATGCTTTTTATATCTTGATTGTTCTTGATAAGGTGTATATCGTCCCAAACAAATTGATTGGGAAGCGAGTTTGCGTAAACACCGAATCCGATCATCACAAGTAAAATACTAAGCAGTAATATTGTTTTATTGTCTTTTTTCATCGCATAAAGTATAGCTAAAGTTTATCGGAAGAACAAGAAATATTATGGTACGATCGAGCTGTATTAGAGAAAGATAATAATTTTCATTGCAAAAGCAAAACAACAAAAAGGTACATTTAGCTGCTTAAATTCTTCATTTTTAAGGACTTATAACTCATAATCCCGGAAAAGGATACTTATTAAGCTCTGTCTTGTAAGGTAAAAAAAAGTTAGCATTTTTTTCTTAGGCATTTCACCTATATATATGATATAATTATACTGTATCAGGAAAAAGGGGAGAGATGTGGAAATCTCTTTTTTTTATGCATGTTATTTAAGTTTTTTATAAAGTATTAATAAAAGTATTTAACTTTGATATAAATAAGTGCTGGAAGCTAGTAGGTGTGAAATGAAGAATAATGGTGATAAAAAGAATAGTGTCTATTCAGCGGATCATATGACCGGAGATACCGGGTATGATTCTTTATATACAGGCGGTTTTATCGAGGTTCAAACCGCTCGAAGAAAAAGGATATGGTTAAGAACCATATCCTTTTTTGTTGCATTTATATTTTTTATCCAGCAGACAGGTTTCTCAGATGTTTATAGGTATCAGAGAAAAAGCGGTGTTGCGGAAGAACTCCTGCCTACCCCGGAAGAATATGACAAGACAAACCGTTTCTCACCGTCTCATTTAAAACGCCAGCAGAGAAGACACGAAGATATCATCCGTCAGAGAATGGGCAAGGAAGATCTGATGGAGCTTCTCGATAGACCTGTTCAAGAAGGGGAAGAAGCGGTGCCCCTTAAGAAAAAACAGGGTTCTTCGGGCGGGGTCGGTTCACCGGAATATACCATGACAGGGCAGGACCCCATTGAGGATATGCACCTTTTTAACGACCTGCAGTATTTAGAAGACCAGAAAACCCTTTCAAAAATAGAGACCTTCGATATTACGCGCCAGTCACTTCAGGACTGGAGAAGATGGGAGCCAGGCGCGACAAAGACAATAAACGAGGAAACAGGGGAGGAATACTGGATAGGGTATCGCGATGTTGATAATCCGGAAGATGAGCACAAGATCAGAGAGACTGTCTATGTAGGCATGCTGGATGAGGAGAAGATAGATCATATCCTTTCCGGATATGCGCTGGACCTGCACCCGGATACTGAAGGCGCTGAAGAATACGAGCCGGTTTACCGCACGGATTATGAGTACGACGGCGATGATATATCAAAAACCCTTAAATATTACATAAGAGGGAAAGATCCCGAAGATGAAAGTAAGGACGGCTGGATACTTATTGAAGAGTCGTTCTTTGACGGGGACGGCGATATGAACAGGATCGCCATGCGCATAACCCGCGATAAGATAACGGGCAAGATAACCACCAGACAGGAATTTGTTTACGTGGACGAGAACGGCGACCCATATGATGAGGGGGATGAGGAAAGGATATTAAGGGAGGTAAGGACTTACTCAACAAGAGATGTTAGTGACGCGGACGCTTTACTGGATGGTACAGGTGTCCTGACAAGCATAACGTATTATACCGGTGAAGTAGATAAAGAAATGCAGGACTATACGCAGACATTCAGAGAAAACGGCGAAGTCGCCCGTACGATGGTCACCTTTTATCTCGGCGGAAAACGCGCAGAAGATGCGGATCCGAGCGATCCGCAGGAGAAAGTCGTTACCTTTGAGGGGGAAGTCGACCCTGACGATATTGATAAAGACGGCGACGGCCAGATCGATGATGAATACTTAGACAGGATCATGAATATAGCATATTATCATACCGAGAACCGCCTTGCGGATGAGCAAGTGCTTGACCATACCGAGACTTATTCGCATGGCGAAGTGGTAGAAGAGACAGTTTATTTTTATGGTGAAGAGGAGCTGCGCGCCGCCGATGCGCCTCCCTATATGCCCATGTCGAAGTCGATCACTTATTGGGGTGATGCCGTGGATGAGGATAGCAATATCGATCCTGACGCGAAAATGAAATCGGCCACTTTTTATTATTTTATCGGCAGGCTTAAAGGTGAGGAGACCGCGGATTATACTATCCAGTACACAACAGGCGGCATCCCGACAGATACGACATTTTATTACTACGCTGAACGGGATCTTACTACGGGAGATTTGACCGGCAATGTGATAAGAGCGGAATTTGCCGAGCCCGATGATAAGATGGCCAAGACCGTTCAGTACCGCGGGGAGATCCCTCCGGATACGGCAGATGCGGCTCCTGCCGACGGCAAGCTGGACGGGTATGAAGAGGACCTGGTGAGCATAACATATTTTGATCATGAGAACAGGGATAAAGGGGAAGAGGTAAGAAGCCATACTGAAAAATATAACTCGCGACAGGACCTTGTCTCGACCACGGTATATCTTTATGAGGCAGATCATTATAAAGCTTCTTCGCCCGATGTCGATGTCGAGAGCAGATTAAGCCTCGTTGTCACATACCGGGGCCCCGATCCGGTAGATATGGATGCGGCAGTTAATCCCGACGGCACTTTAGTCGGATTTGAAGATAAAGTTGATTCTATCACCTATTATGATTTTGACGGCCGTCTTAAAGGCGAAGAGGTAGTGGATTACAGTGAAAGATATACCCGTAACGGGGATGTGAAATCCACGACAGTTTATTTATACGGACCCAATGGAGTAAGGGCGGAAGACGCCGGCGTTCTGGATAAGATGAGCCAGAATGTTGTGTATAACGGCGGTATCACAGATCCTCTTGACGACACTAAACGCTCAAGTTTGACATGGTTTGATTACGAAACCAGGCAAAAAGGCGAAGAAGTCGCCGACTATACCCTTACCTTTAATTCTCTTCAGGATATTGCCACCACAACTATTCATTATTATGAGGAGGGCCTAAGAGCCGCCGGAGCTTCAGTGACTGACAGGAATAGCCTCAATGTAGTTTATTCCGGAGAAATTGCCGATATCCAGGCCGCTACGGACGCAAGAGGCATCTTGGTCGGCGCGGAAGAACAGCTCTCAAGCATGAATTACATGCATTATGAAGGAAGGATCAAGGGCGAGGAAATTAACGACTATACCGAAAGATATAATGCCGACCAGGAGGTTTCGAGAACGGTAGTGTATTTATACGAAGCCGGCCTTCAAAGAGCAGCCGGTTCCGATACGGGTGACCGCATGAGCAGACAGGTAACGTATCGAGGCCAGATCGATCCGCTAAACCCGGATACCGAACCTGACGGCGTGATCGATGCGCATGTAAGCCAGCTCGACAGTGTTTCATTTTTCGATTTTGCGACAAGGCTAAAAGGTGAAGAGGTCCTGGATTATACTTACAATTATGATAAAACCGGGACTGTGGTCAAGAACGTGAGTATATATTATTACGAAGGTGATAAGCGGGCCGTAGATGCAACTCCGGAAGATGCGATGATCCAGCAGGATTCTCATAGAACAGATTCACTGGCATCCGCGTTGGCCGATATTACTACAAGAAAATCGTCCACCTTTTTTGATATCCATCTCGGCAAGGGTGAAGAGATCGGGGATTTTACCTACAGCTATAAACCGGACGGCGTGACGGTAAAAACCGTGAACATCCTTTATTACGGGGATAATGACGACCGGGCTTCCGTTTCTGAAAGTTATTTCCCGCTATCTAAACAGGATTCACATGATGCCGCATCAATAACTGAAGCTGTCAATAATATCGATACGAGAATATCCACGACACGTTTTGATACACATTTAGGGAAGGGTTCGGAAGTTTCTGATTATACGTATAGTTACGCTTCTAACGGCACGACCGTTACAAGCGTCGGGATTTTCTATTATGAAGGGGACAAAAGGGCAAGTGCAGCTTTTCTGGCAGATGCGATGATCCAGCAGGATACACACAGGGCGGATTCACTGCAGAATGCGTTAGATGACATTGAAACAAGAAGATCCTCCACCTTTTTCGATATTCATAACGGCAAGGGCGAGGAAATAGCGGATTATTCTTATAACTATGCGGGTAATGGAACGGATGTAAGAACAGTGAACGTGTTCTATTATAACGGCGAGATAAGGGCAAGTCTGGCCAGTACGAACGATGAAATGGTCCGTCAGGATAGCTACCGGAAATCGTCTATAGATGAAGTTGACGACACGACTTTTGAAGACAGGAAAAGTTCTACATACTTTGATATACATTTAGGTAAAGGCGATGAAATAGCGGATTATGTTTATAGCTATGCTTCTAATGGGACGACCGTAAGAACCGTAGGTGTTTTCTTCTACGATGGAGGCGTAAGGGCAAGCCTGGCCGGAGTGGATGATCCATTGGTCCAGCAGGATACCCACAGAACCATATCAATCGACTTAGTAGAGAATGATAACCGCGTAAGTTCGACTTTCTTTGACACTCATCTTGGTAAGGGCGATGAAATAACGGATTATACCTATACTTATGGAGCGGGCGGAACAGTAGTAAGGTCAATAGGGGTTTTCTATTACGAGGGAGGGAATAGAGCGGATCTTGCAGGAGCGGACGATGCGCTTATTCAGCAGGATACACACAAGGCAGACACTATTGGAGACGTAAACAATTCAAACCGTAAGGCGTCGACTTTCTTTGACATACATCTCGGGAAAGGCGAGGAAATAGCGGATTATACCTATAGTTATTCTGACGGTGTAAATGTGAAATCAGTAGGTGTTTTCTATTATGAAGGGGAAAGAAGAGCAAGCGTTGCAAGAGCTGCTGACGCGATGATACGCCAGGATAGCCATAAAACAGATTCGATCGGCAATGTCGCTTTAGATAACCGCAGAAGTTCAACATATTATGATATTCATCTCGGTAAAGGCGATGAGGTAGCAGATTACTCCTATAGTTACGCATCTAACGGCACAACAGTAAGAACCGTGGGCGTTTTCTTATATGAAGGGAATGTAAGAGCGTCTCTTGCGGTAGCGGAAGACGCGATGATCCAGCAGGATACGCATAAGACGGACTCAATTAACAGTATTGCCGAGGAAAACCGAAAGAGTTCGACCTTCTTTGATATACATCTCGGTAAGGGCGATGAGATATCAGACTATACTTATACCTACGCGAATGACGGAACGACCGTAAGATCGGTAGGTATTTTCTACTATCAGGGCGGTGTAAGGGCGAGTGAAGCGGGCTTGGAAGACGCGATGGTCCAGCAGGACACCCACAAAGCAGATTCGATTTACGAAATTGCGGATACCAATCGTAAAAATTCCACTTTCTTTGATATCCATCACGGCAAGGGAGACGAGATAGTCGACTATACCTATAATTATGCAGGTGACGGAACGACCGTAAGAACAGTAAGTGTTATGTATTATGAAGGTAACAATAGGGCATCTCTGGCAGGAACAGATGATGCTTTGATCAGACAAGATACTCATAACATTACCTCGATCAGTGCAGTAGAAGATGCCAATCGAACAAACTCAACATTCTTTGATATACATCACGGCAAGGGTGAGGAAGTAGCGGATTATACCTATAATTATGCAAGTGATGGCATTACAGTGAGAACTGTTGGTGTTATGTATTATGAGGGGGATGTAAGAGCGTCTCTTGCAAAAGTGGAAGACGCGATGGTACAGCAGGATACTCATAAAACAGATTCAATTTCAAAAGTCGCTTTAGATAACCGCAGAAGTTCGACTTTCTTTGATGTACATCTCGGCAAGGGAGATGAAGTCGCGGATTACACTTACAATTATGACAGTACCGGTACGGTTGTAAGAACAGTGGGGGTTTTCTATTATCAGGATGATGTAAGAGCAAGTTTAGCGGAAGTAACAGACGCCCTCATCCAGCAGGATTCACATAGGACGGATTCGATCGACAATGTAAAGGATGAGAACCGCACAAGTTCAACCTTTTTTGATATACATCTCGGCAAAGGCGATGAGATCGCAAATTATAACTATGGCTATGCGTCCGACGGAACAAGCGTAAGAACGGTCGGTATTTTCTTCTACCAGGGCAATGTGAAGGCAAGCGAAGCCAGTTCGGAAGACGCAATGATCCAGCAGGATACCCATAAAACGGATTCAATTTCGAATGTCGCTTTAGATAACCGTACAAGTTCAACCTTCTTTGATATACATCTCGGTAAAGGCGAAGAAATAGCGGATTACATCTACAATTACACTTCCAACGGAACAACTGTAAAAACTGTGGGAGTTTTTTATTATCAGGGAGATGTAAGAGCAAGTTTGGCGGAGCATGAAGATGCCCTTGTTCGTCAGGATATGCACAGGACAGATTCAATAGGAACAATAGCGCTGGATAATAGGGTAAACTCTACATTTTTTGATCCTCATCTCGGTAAAGGCGAAGAAATAGCGGATTATACATATAGCTATGCGTCTAACGGTACCACGGTAAGGACTATAGGAATAATGTATTACGAGGGAGGCGAGAGAGCTGATCTTGCGGAAGCGGAAGACGCGATGATCCAGCAGGATACGTATGCGGCAGACAAAGATCACACGGATCAGGATGCGATCGATTATGTAGATGAAGTCAATAAAACTAATCGCAAAAGTTCCACTTTCTTTGAGATCCATTTGGGTAAGGGAGACGAAGTCGCGGATTATACTTACAGTTACGCAAGTGACGGAACAACGGTCAGGACGGTATCTGTTCTATATTACGAAGGCGAAAAGAGGGCAAGCGAAGTAGGTTCGCAAGATGCTCTTGTTCGTCAGGATACGCATAAAGCAGATTCGATCTACAATATTGCCGATACCAACCGCAAAAGCTCCACTTTCTTTGATATCCACCTGGGTAAAGGTGACGAAATAGCGGATTATACTTATAGCTATGCCGGTGACGGCACAACGGTCAGAAATGTTCTTGTCTTATATTACGAGGGAGACAATAGAGCCAATCTTGCGGGATCGGAAGACGCGATGATCCGCCAGGATACGCACAAAACCGATTCTATCCTCAAAATAGCCGATGCCAACCGCAAGAGCTCCACTTTCTTTGACATACATCTCGGCAAAGGCGAAGAAATAACAGATTATACCTATAATTACGGCGGTGACGGAACAACCGTAAGGACTGTAAACATCTTCTTCTTTGAAGGGGAAAGAAGGGCATCTTTGGCAAGACCGGAAGATGCGATGATCCGACAGGATACCCATAAAACAGATTCAATTTACAAAGTCGCCGATACTAACCGGGTAAGTTCGACCTTTTTCGATATACATTTAGGTAAAGGCGAGGAAGTTGCCGATTATACTTATAATTATGCGGGCGACGGAACTACCGTAAGAACAGTAGGCGTATTTTATTATCAAGGGGATAAACGAGCGTCTCTGGCAGAAGTGGAAGATGCTCTCAGCCGCCAGGATACGCATAAAACAGGTCTGATCAGCAATGCAGCTTTGGCTAACCGCAGGAGTTCTACCTTCTTTGAAACACATCTCGGAAAAGGCGATGAGATAGCGGACTATACCTATAATTACGGCGGCGACGGTACTACAGTAAGAACCGTGAGTGTTCTATATTATCAGGGCGCAAAGAGAGCGTCTTTAGCGGGCGTAGAAGACGCGATGATCCAGCAGGATACCCACAAGATAGCTTCTATTTTTCAGGTCGCTGATACTAACCGCAAGAGTTCAACCTTTTTTGATATACATCACGGTAAAGGCGAAGAGATAGCAGACTATACCTATAATTATGCGGGCAATGGAACTACAGTAAGAAACGTAGGTATTTTCTATTACGAGGGAGGGAATAGGGCATCTCTTGCCGGAACGGAAGACGCGATGATCCAGCAGGACACATATAAGGCTACAGAAGGTCATGCCGGATCGGATGCTATTTCCTTTATTAATGAGGCAAGCAAGGAGAACCGAAGAAGTTCGACTTTCTTCGATATAACTCACGGCAAAGGCGGCGAAATAGCGGATTATTCCTATACCTATGCTTCTAACGGTACGACCGTAAGAACGGTTAATGTCTTTTATTACGAGGATGATAATAGGGCATCTCTTGCCGGATCGGAAGACGCGATGGTTCAGCAGGATACACATAAGGCGGATTCAATATACAAGATCGCTGATACTAACCGCAAGAGTTCAACCTTTTTTGATATACATCTCGGGAAAGGCGACGAAATAGCCGATTACAGCTATAACTATGCAGGTGACGGGACAACGGTAAGGACAGTGGGAGTGTTCTATTATGAAGGAGACAAGAGAGCAAGCGTAGCGGAGTCAGAAGACGCGATGATCCGGCAGGATACACACAAGACAGATTCTATTTTTCAGGGTGCCGTTTCTAACCGTATAAGTTCAACTTTCTTTGATACGACGTATGGCAAAGGCGACGAGATAGCGGATTATACCTACACCTATAGCTTGGACGGAACGACCGTAAGAAGTGTGGGTGTTTTCTATTATCAGGGCATAAAGAGGGCAAGTGAAGCGGGGACAGAAGACGCATTAGTACAGCAGGATACACATAAGACGGATTCAATTTTTAAAATAGCTGATACCAACCGCAAGAGCTCAATGTTCTTTGATATACATCTCGGCAAGGGTGAAGAAATAGTAGACTATAGCTATAATTATGCGGGAGGTGGAACTACAGTAAGAAACGTAGGTATTTTCTTCTATCAGGGCGGCAAGAGGGCAAGCGAAGCAGGCGTAGAAGACGCGATGATCCAGCAGGATACACACAAGACAGATTCAATTTTCAAGGTCGCCCAAACCAACCGCAAGAGTTCGACCTTCTTTGATATTCATCTCGGCAAGGGAGACGAAATAGCGGACTTCTCTTACACCTATGGCAGCGACGGGGTGTCAGTGAGATCAATAGGCGTTTTCTATTACCAGGGCGAAAAGAGGGCATCTCTGGCCAGCGTAGAGGATGCTTTGATCCGGCAGGATACACATAAGACGGATTCAATTTTAAAAATAGCCGATACCAACCGCAAGAGCTCGACTTTCTTCAATACGCATCTCGGTAAAGGATCGGAAATAGCCGATTACACGTATAGTTATGCCGGAGACGGTACAACGGTAAGGACAGTGGGCGTTATGTATTACGAGGGAGATAAGCGGGCAAGCGTAGCCGGACCGGAAGACGCCCTTATCTATCAAGACAGCCATAAAACGAATTCGATCGGCAATGTTGCGTTAGATAACCGTATCAATACAACATTCTTTGACATACATCTCGGCAAGGGAGATGAGGTGGCCGATTACACGTATACCTACGCTTCTGACGGAACAACCGTGAGAACAATTGGTGTTTTCTATTATCAGGGGGGCAAGAGGGCAAGCGAAGCAAGTTCGGAAGACGCGATGGTACAGCAGGATACGCATAGAGCCGGGTCGATCTACGATATTGCCGAAACCAACCGGAAGAGTTCCACGTTCTTTGCTGTACAACACGGAAAAGGCGAGGAAATAACAGATTACAGTTACTCTTATGGCAGTGACGGCACGACCGTAAGGACAGTGGGAGTTTTTTATTATGTTGGAGGTAAAAGAGCTACTTTGGCTGAATCGGAAGATGAGCTCATACAGCAGGATACACATAAAGTAGATTCAATTTATAAAGTTGCTGAAACTAACCGGAGAAACTCAACATTTTTTGATATACATCTCGGCAAAGGCGATGAGATCGCGGATTACAGCTATAATTATTCTTCCAATGGAACAACCGTAAGGACTGTTGGTGTTTTCTATTATGAAGCTTTCAAGCGGGCCAGCGAAGCGAGTTCGCAGGATGCGATGATCCGACAGGACACGCACAAGACAAATTCAATTTACAGTGTAACCCTTACTACCCGCAGGTCCTCAACATTTTTTGATGTAGATCATGGCAAAGGCAATGAGATCGCGGACTACCTATACAGTTACGGCGGCGACGGAATAACTGTAAGAACAGTGAGTGTTTTCTATTACCAGGGTGATATAAGAGCAAGCGAGGCGGAAACGGAAGACGCCCTGATAAGGCAAGACCTTCATAAAACTTCCGCGATCGATAAGATCAAATATGCAAACCGCAAGAGTTCAACCTTTTTCAATACGCGTTTCGGTAAAGGCGATGAGATCGCAGATTTCAGTTATAACTATGCAGGCGACGGAACGACCGTGAGAACGGTAGCGGTTCTATATTACGAGGGCGGGAATAGAGCAAGCGGGGCAGCTATTGAAGATGCTATGGAACAGCAGGATACTCATAAAGCGGATTCAATCTACGATATTGCCCAAACCAACCGCAAAAATACAACTTTCTTCGCTACACAGCTCGGCAAGGGCGAAGAAATAGCGGACTATTCATATACCTACGGGCTTGACGGAACGACCGTAAGAATAGTGGGTGTTTTCTATTACCATGGAGGCAAAAGAGCGACCCTTGCGGAAGCGGATGATCCGCTTATTCGGCAGGACACCCACAAGATAGATTCTATTTTTAATATTGCTGATACCAACCGCAAGAGTTCAACATTCTTTGACACACATCTCGGCAAAGGCGACGAGATAGCGGATTATAGCTACAACTATGCCGGTGACGGGACCACCGTGAGAACAGTTGCCGTTTTTTATTATGAGGGAGAAACAGATCCTGTAAGAGCCGATCTTGCCAATGTTGAAGACGCAATGGTCCAGCAAGATACCCACAAGATAGATTCGATCTATAATGTAACCACCACAACCCGCAGAAGTTCGACTTTCTTTGATATTCATTTAGGGAAAGGCGATGAGATAGCAGATTATAATTACTCCTACGGCGGTGACGGAGAATTTGTAAGGACCGTGGGAGTATTCTATTATGAGGGAGAACCAGATCCTGTAAGAGCCAGTCTCGCCAGCGTGGAAGATGCCCTTGTTCGCCAGGACACGCATAAAGCCGGGTCTATTGATCTAGTAGAAAATGCCAATCGAAAGAGTTCGACTTTCTTCGATACGACTCACGGCAAAGGCGAAGAAACGGCAGACTACTCATATAATTACGGTTATGACGGTTCGACCGTAAGGACCGTGAGCGTTTTTTATTATACAGGCGAAAAACGGGCAAGCTTGTCCGACCCCGAAGGCGCCCTGATAAGACAGGATACTCACATAGCCACTTCAATATGGGAAGTCGCCCAAAGCAACCGGAAGAGCTCAACATTCTTCAACACGCGTTTCGGTAAGGGCGATGAAATAGCTGATTATTCATACAGCTATGCTTCCGACGGCGCGACGGTAAGGAACGTAAGTGTGATGTTCTACCAGGACGGCAAGAGAGCGTCTCTTGCAAGCACAGAGGATGCGCTTATCCAGCAGGATACACACAAGACAGATTCAATTTTAAAGATCGCTAATACTAACCGAAAGAGTTCAACCTTCTTTGATCACCGTTTCGGTAAAGGCGATGAGATAGTGGATTATACCTATACTTATGCCGGTGACGGAACTACGGTAAGAACGGTAGGTATAATGTTCTATCAAGGAGCGAAGAGGGCGAGCGAAGCCGAAATAGAAGACGCGCTCATCCAGCAGGATACCCACAAGACAGATTCAATTCTCAATGTAGCACTTTCTAACCGTAAGAATTCAACATTCTTTGATATCCACCTCGGTAAAGGCGATGAAATAGCCGATTATACTTATAATTACGGTTATGACGGTGAGACAGTCAGAAGTATAGGGATATTCTATTATAAAGATACTACCGCGTTGAGGGCATCTCTGGCGTCAACGGAAGACGCTATGGTACAGCAGGATACATATAAGACCACGGAAGGCCATACCGGATCGGACGCGATCCTCTTTATAGATGAAGTGAATAAGACTAACCGCAAGAGTTCGACTTTCTTCGATATACATCTCGGTAAAGGCAACGAAATATCAGACCATACCTATAACTACGGCGGTGACGGAGTTTCGGTAAGGTCAGTAGGGGTTTTCTACTATAGCGGAGAAAAAAGAGCATCACTTGCTGAAGCTGAAGATCTTCTTATCAGACAGGATTCTCATAATGCAAGTTCAGTTGATCTTATTGCCGAGGGTAACCGCAAGAGCTCGACCTTCTTTGATACACATCTCGGCAAGGGCGATGAGATCGCAGATTTTACGTATAATTATGCTTCCGACGGAACTACAGTAAAGACAGTAGGCATTTTCTATTATGAAGGGGACAAGAGAGCAATTTCAGCCGGTTCGGAGGACGCCATGATCCAGCAGGATTCATATCAGACCGAAGAGGGCGAAAGAGGCGATGACGCAATAGATTTTATTGATACCGGAACAAAAGAAGGCAGAAAAAGCTCGACCTTCTTCAGCATTAGATTCGGTAAAGGTGATGAAGTGTCCGATTACACATACAGTTATGCTTCGGGCGGCACGATAGTAAAGACAGTAGGGATATTCTATTATCAGGGCATAAAGAGAGCAAATGAAGCCAGCTCAGAAGACGCCATGGTTCGCCAGGATACACACAAGACGGATTCGATCCTCAACGTATCATTGTCTAACCGCAGAAATTCAACCTTTTTTGATATACATCTGGGCAAGGGCGATGAGATATCAGATTATACGTATAACTATGGTGTCGGCGGAACGGTGGTAAGAACGGTGGGAGTTTTCTATTATCAGGGGGACAACAGGGCAAGCGTAGCAGGTTCGCAGGATGCACTCATCCGGCAGGATACATATAAGGTATCACACATAACGCAGGTAAATGATGCGACTAAAGAGTACAGAAAGAATTCGACCTTCTTCGATATTCATCTCGGCAAAGGCAGCGAAATAGTCGATTATACCTATAACTACGGAGGCGACGGTACAAGCGTAAGAAGCGTAGGGGTTTTCTACTATCAGGGCGAAAAGAGGGCAAATACGGCAGAAGCGGATGATGTGCTCATAAGGCAGGACACGCATGTTGCCGCTTCTGTTGATCTGGCGGAGAATGCCAATCGCAAGAGTTCGACATTCTTCGATGCTCATATAGGCAAAGGCGATGAAATAGCCGACTATACTTATAGTTACGGCAATGACGGTACAACAGTTAAAACTGTAGGAGTATTTTATTATGAAGGGAACAAGAGAGCTTCCCTTGCGTCTGATGAAGACTCTCTTATACAGCAGGATACATATGAAGTCGGCGGTATAGGAGAGGTAAATGATACAACCAAAGAAAACAGAAAGAGTTCTACATTCTTCGATATAACTTACGGGAAAGGCGATGAGATCGCGGACTACACTTACAGCTATGCTTTAGGCGGCACTATAGTAAAGACAGTAGGCGTTTTCTTCTATGATGATAATAAGAGGGCGGGCGAAGCGAGTTCGGAAGACGCGCTGATGAAACAGGATTCCCACAGGGCGGATTCGATCCTTTCAATAACTGATACCACCCGAAGGAGCACGACCTTCTTTGATGTACGTCTCGGCAAGGGCGATGAGATCGCGGATTACACGTACAACTATGCCAGCGACGGAACGACCGTGAGAACGATCGGGATATTCTATTATCAGGGAGAAAGAAGAGCAAGCGAAGCGGGAACGGAAGACGCCATGATCCAGCAGGATTCATATAAGGCAGCCGAAGGTTTTACGGACCAGGACGCGGTGGATCACATCGATATTGCCACTAAGAAAGAACGCAGGAGTTCTACCTTCTTTGATATTCATTTCGGTAAAGGCGGGGAAATAGCCGATTACATATACAACTACGGTAGTGACGGGACAAGCATCAGATCGGTAGGCGTATTTTATTATTACGGCGAAAAGAGAGCTTTTCTGGCAGAGTCGGAGGATGTACTTATCCGCCAGGATACTCATATCACGGATTCGATCGATAATATAGCTATCATAAACCGCAAGAGTTCAAGTTTCTTCGACGCACATCTCGGCAAGGGCGATGAGATAGTCGATTATACCTATAATTACGGCGGCGATGGATCGACCGCGCGAACAGTAGGTGTTTTCTATTATTTGGGCGAAAAAAGAGCAAGCGAATCAGGGGTTGAAGATGTAATGGTGCGTCAGGACACGCACGTAGCGACTTCTATCGGAGAGATAAGCGAGGACAACCGTAAGAGCTCAACGTTCTTTGATGCCAATCTCGGTAAGGGCGATGAGATAGCGGATTATACCTATACTTATGCAAGTGACGGAACAACAGTAATTACGGTGGGAGTTTTCTTCTATGAGGGCGGCGTAAGGGCAAGCGCGGCAGGCATAGAAGACGCGATGATCCGCCAGGATACGCACAAAACCGATTCGATCCTTAATATAAGTATCACGACTCGCAGAAGCTCCACCTTCTTTGACACACATCTCGGCAAGGGAGATGAAGTTTCTGACTATACGTATAACTATGCCGCTGACGGGACAACCGTAAGAACCGTGGGTGTCTTCTTCTATCAAGGCGACAAGAGGGCAAGTGAAGCAAATACTTCTGATGCGATGATACAGCAGGATACTCACAAAGCAGATTCTATTTTCGCGGCAGCAGTTTCCAACCGCAAGAGTTCAACCTTCTTCTACACAGGCCTCGGCAAGGGCGAGGAGATATCAGATTATACCTATACTTACGGCGGTGACGGTGCTACCGTCAGAACGGTCGGTATATTCTACTATCAGGATACTACACAGGTAAGGGCAAGCCTGGCATCGACGGAAGACGCGATGGTGCAGCAGGATACCTATAAGACCGTTGTCGGGTTCACGGGAGAGGACGCTATCAACTACATCGATGAGGAAAATAAGACCAACCGCAAGAGTTCAAGCATATTCGATATTCACCTGGGTAAAGGCAACGAAATAGTCGATTATACTTATAACTATGGAGGCGACGGTATAAGCGTAAGAACAGTAGGAGTGTTCTATTACAGCGCGGATGCTAAGAGGGCATCCCTTGTCGAGGCGGAAGATGTCATGGTCCGCCAGGACACGCATGTAACAAACTCCATAAATACAATAGCAGATACCAACCGCAGAAGTTCGACATTCTTCAGTACCGTTCTCGGCAAGGGCGATGAAATAGCCGATTATTCATACAGCTACAGGTCCGACGGCACGACCGCAAGGACGGTTAATATTTTCTTCTATCAGGGCGGCGTGAGGGCAAGCGAAGCGGGAACAGAAGACGCCATGATAAAACAGCATACTTATGAGACAACTTCGATTTTACTGGTAGCCGATACCAACCGCAAGAGCACGACATTCTTCGACATACATTTGGGCAAAGGCGATGAAATAGTCGATTATTCATACGGCTACAGGTCCGATGGTACGACCGTGAGGTCAGTGTCAATTTCGTATTACTGGGGAGGCAAAAGAGCCAGCCTTGCGGAATCGGAAGACGCAATGATCCAACAGGATTCATATAAAGCCGTGGAAGGCCATGAGGGGGATGATGCTATACAGTTTATCGATGAGGAGAATAAGACAACCCGCACAAGTTCTACTTTCTTTGATACGCGTTTCGGCAAGGGCGATGAAATAGCGGACTATTCATACGGCTACAAGAAAGGCGGAACTACCGTAAGGACTATAAGTATTTTCTACTATCAGGGCGAGGTAAGGGCGTCTCTGGCGGGAACGGAAGACGCCATGGTGCGCCAGGATACGCATAAAGCATTTTCAATAGGCGAAGTGGCTATCAGTAACCGCAGAAGTTCGACCTATTTTGATATACATATAGGGAAGGGGAATGAGATAACCGATTTCACCTATAATTACGCGGCGAACGGCACGACCGTCGCGGAAGTCAGTATTTTCTATTACGTTGGTGAGAAACGGGCAAGTGCGGCGGAAGCGGATGACGCGATGATCCGGCAGGACACCTACAAAGCAACAGCCGGGTTCACAGGCGAAGATGCGGTGGATCATATAGACCCGGCCAATATCAAGAGTTCCACCTTCTTTGATATACACCTCGGCAAGGGCGATGAAATAGCGGATTATTCATTTAACTACAAGAACACTATCGTTACTTCACGCACCACATATTTTTATCACACCGATGCCGATAATTTTGCAAGAGCAAGTGATGCCGGCGTGACGATCGACTCTTACATGACAATGACTGAAGCCAGAAGAGGGGCTTTCACGACTTCCTCTTTAAAACAGGTAGCTTATTTCCGAGGCGATGAAAAGGGCGAAGAACAGATCGCCTGGAGCCAGGAATACAAATACCATATAGAGGAAGTAATAACTACTACTATATATGAATATAATACGGATGACAGCATGAAACGCTCTACCGTGTATAAAGACGATACGGTGAGAATACCCTCGGCGCCGGATTATCTCGCTCCGGATCCGGGAACGCTTGGTCTTGTGAAAAAGAGCGAGACATGGTTCCAGGGAGATAAGGGTGATGAAATTGCTGATTATACTGATATGTTCAAAGAGGACGGCACAGAGATCGATGTAAGAACAACCTATTTTTACAGGACGGATTCCAACAGGTATGAAGGCGCTGCCTTGGCCTCATTGGATCCCAACTCTTACATGACAAAGTCACGGGCCGTGAGGGATCCTCTTGGCACCCAGAGATTAAGGCAGATCTCTTATTATGAGAACGAGGAAAGAGGCGAAGAGCAGACGGCATGGAGCCAGGAATACAACTACATGGGGGATGAAGTAAGAACGACCACGCTTTATGCTTATAATTCTGACGGCAGTATGCAGTCAAGCACAGTGTATAAAGATGATACCGAGAGAGGTCCTCCGGGAGTTCTTGATCCCGCTCCAAGGCCCGACCCGGCCGATCTTGGCATAAAGCTAAGCAGAACAGTATTTGCCGGATACAAGGGAGAGGAGATCGCCGATTATACTGACAGTTTCACAGCCAGCGAAGATGTTTACACCCGCACAAGATATTTCTATTACAGTCCCGCAGACAGATACGCCCGCGCCACGGAAACCGGCGTAAGCCCCGATTCATTCATGACGATGAGCGAAGTGAGAAGAGGCACTGATCCCGCAGGCGCTTTAAAACAAATAAGCTACTATGAGAACGAGGAAAAAGGCGAAGAACAGGTTTCCTGGACCCAGGAATACGATTACACGGGCAGTAATGTCATAACGACCACTATTTATACGTATGATCCGGATGACCGGAACCTCAAGTTCACTTCAGTTTATAAAGATGACGAAGTAAGAACGCCGGAATCCAAGAATCCTAAGGTCGATCCTCCGGTTGTACCTGTACCGCCGCTTGGCGTTCTCAAGAGCCAGACATGGTTCGTCGGGGACAAGAACGAGGAGATAGCTAATTATACCGATAACTATAAGGGCGACGGCACAACAACAGATACCCGTACGTATTTCTATTATTTTGTGGATAACACGGATAAATATATCAGAGCTACAGATAGCCGTGTTAATCCTGATTCCTACATGACAAAATCGGTCATAATAAGGGATCCTTTGGGGGCTGATCCCAGGATGAAACAGGTCTCATATTATCGCGGCGATGTGAAAGGCGAAGAACAGGTGGACTTCTCGCAGGATTATAAATATGACGGTTTAACCGTAAAAACGACGACTATTTTTGATTATAACGACGCGACTGACGGAAGCATGAAATCCAGCACGGTTTATAAAGATACCGTTGAAAGAACTCCCGAAAGTGATTATCCGCGCACTATACCGCCGTCTGCGGATCTGGGGGCAATAAAGAGCCAGACATGGTTTGTAGGAGGCAAGGGCGAAGAGATCTCAAATTACACGGACAATTATAAGCTCAGCGGCAATTTTGATACCCGTACATGGTACCAGTACCACACGGATGCTGAAAGATACGCCTATGCGACGGACAGCGACATAAGGCCCGACTCTTACATAACCAGGACCGTGACAAGAAGAGGTCAGGCACCAGATGCGCTCATTAAACAGGAGACATATTACAAGAACCCCGTCAAGGGCGAGGAACTGATCTCCTGGAGCCAGGAATATAATTACCTCGCGACAGCCATCAAGACAACGACTAATTATAATTATGACGCGGAAGATGCGCTAGTATCAACCGTAGTGTATAGGGACGAAATTGGCATAGTCGCGGACTACACTTCAGGCACTGTAGCGATAGATGAAGACGGCCTGGGCGATGACGATGCCGTAAGAAGAAACATGACGGTTTTTGTAGGCGATAAAGGAGAAGAAATCGCCGATTACGCAAGCAGCTACACTAACGGAATAGAATCGGTACGCACTAAATATTATTACTTTGCCAGCGATGCAAATAGGTACGCCGAAGCGTCTGATACGCAGATCAATGTAGATTCCTACATGACGAAGACCATCTCAAGAAGAGATCCCGCGGGTGTTAATAAATTAAAGCAGGCAGCTTATTACATAGGCACGGAAAAAGGCGAAGAACAGATCCGCTGGACCCAGGAATACAATTTCAACGAAAACGTGAAGACAACGACCATATATGAATACGGCAACATTGATGACAGATTAGTGCGGACAACGGTCTACAAGGACGATACGGAAAGGGGTCCGGCAGCGCCGGGCGATCCCGCACCTGCCCCCGATCCTGTTGCGCTTAGCCTCGAAAAAGAAAGCCGCACTTTTTATCAGCTGGAAAGAGGCGAGGAAATAATAGACTATGTCATCAACTACAAGAACGATATAGAGGATAGTAAGATCACTTATTATTATAATACGGATTCGGACAGGTACACACAGGCCGCGGATGCTGAGGTGTATTCATATATCACCCGGACCATAAACGTAAGGATAAGGCAAAGCGGCCAGTATACCTCGCAGGTCTCTTATTACAAGAACGCCGAAAAAGGTGAAGAGCAGATCTCCTGGAGCCAGGAATACAGCTTTAACGGCACGCAGGTTAGGACTACTACGGTTTATACCTACAATCCTGATGACAGCCTCCAGAAGAGCACGATATATATTGACGGTGAAGAACGGTTCCAGGATCTGGGGGTCGAACCGCCTGAACTGGGCCCGGAAGCTGAAGTATTCACTTTGGACAAGAAGAGTGAAACGGTCTATCACGGCGATAGGGGCGAAGAGATCATCGATTACACCGACAGCTTCCGCAATAACGCTCTTACCACGCGCACATGGTACTATTACTTTATCAATGATTCGGATGATGATCATAAGTACGCCCGCGCGAGCACGCCGGGAATAGGGCCTGCATCGTATCTGACAAGGACTATAACTACAAGAGGCGATGATGAACTTACTTCACCCGTAAAACAGATCTCTTATTACGAGGGCGATGAAAAAGGCGAAGAGAGGATCTCATTCAGCCAGGATTACAATGCCAGTGAAGAGGTCAGGACTACGACTCTGTATGTCTATGATCCCGCGAACGATAACAGCCTTAAGTACACTACGATATATAAAGACGATGTTGTAAGGACTCCTGACAGTGATAACCCGCATACCATACCGCCGTCCGCGGCGCTTGGCGCGAAGAGAAGCCAGACATGGTATTCAGGCGGCAAGGGCGATGAAATAACGGATTATACCGATGTATTCCTGCCGGATGAATCAGTATTCACCCGTACCTGGTACTATTATTATACTGATGCCGGAAGATACACCGAAGCCACTGCTCCCGACATAAGGTCCGATTCTTACATGACCAGGTCGATAACGGTCAGAGGCACCGATCCCTTAGCTGTAAAACAGATCTCTTATTACGAGGGCGAGGAAAAAGGCGAGGAAAGGCTGAACTGGAGCCAGGAATACAGGTATGACGGCACTACCGTGAAGACGACAAGTAAATACACCTACAGGCCTGACGGTAGCATGGAGATAAGTACGGTCTACAGGAAGGAACTGGGATTAAGCGTAGATACTGACCTGGGCACTTTTAGTATAGCCGATCCGGATGCGGTCATGAAGATAAGCGAGACTTATTATCACGGTTATGCGGGCGCGGAATTATCACATTATACGGACAATTATAAGCGCGACGGTGAGACCATCGATAACCGCACCTGGTATTATTATTTCAATTTCGATCCTCTAAAAGGAAGATACAGCTTGGCGGATGAAGAAGGCGTCAGCGAAGAGTCGTTCATGACAAAGAGCGAGACCAGAAGGGGCACCGATATTGCCGACACCCTCCAGCAGGCTACGTATTACAGGAACGAGGAAAGAGGAGAGGAACAGGTTCTCTGGATTTACGCGTACAGGACGGACGGGACGAACATCAGAAATACGACCATTTATTACTATGATGATGCCGCTACAGGCGCTTTGACCCACACAGTTACATATAACAAGAAAGAGGGCCTGGATATAGATGAGGATAACGGCGTTATTAATGCGGTTAATGAACCGCCCGCTTTAAGAAGGACCGAAACATGGTTTGTTGGAGCCTTGAGTTATGAGATAGCCGACTACACCATCAGTTACAGCAAGGAAGGCCGCGGGGCCCCCGGGCCGGATGAATTTGACAATACTCAGATCACTGTCAATTTCTACGGGGACGGTCAACAGAGGGCTTCCGATACCGTATTTGAAACGCCGAAGGTAAGTTCGACCACTTTTAATACAGAGAAACTATTGGAAGGCGATCTGATAACCGATATTGTGCCTCTCGTCCACAGCGATTACACGACAGGCAGAAGGTCAAAGACCTTCTTTATTGGAGATTACAACGAGGAAATATCCGATTATGCCTGGATCTACACATCGGGTGATCCGGTGAACAAGCTCCACATCAACCAGTATTTGTACGCGGCAGATTACACGACAGCCTCGAACGCCTCAAGGAGCGATTACATGGCCAAGGTCGTATCGCGCTTTGCAGCTGACGAAATTTCAAGCGAATTGGATCTTATCAGAACAACACTTGAAGACGCATATACCTATTTTGAGGACGAAGACTATAACCAGGGCGAAAATGCCCTTGATCAGGCTATAGCATGGGTGACCGATCTTCATGACAGGGGCGAAGCGGACCGGGATTTTCTTGATCCATTGCTTCAAGCTCTGGACAACGCCAGAGTTCTTTTGCCGGGGCAAACTTACGGCGAATATCATTTGGGGCAGATATCAAGAGCTATAGAACTGGTTATTTTCGGACAGACTTACGGCGTGGTCCTATCGAGTGAAACATACTATAAGGGCGGGGTGGGAGAAGAATCCACCGACATGATAGCGTATTACACTCATGACGAGAACGGGATGGATTATGTTTCCAATACCGCCATATATCTGTATTACGATGACCTTAACGGTGACGGATGGTTCGATCCCGGCACCGAGACGGGCTACAAGAGAGCTCACGAAGCCGGTACCGATTATACGGACGTACAGACCATAAGGACCTTTGAAGGCGACCTCAGGTATTTCCAGAGCGTGAGATCGGATATCTATTATGACGCTGACGGCAAGATGATGCAGTTCAGCGAAGAGGGCAGGACTTCTACCGGCATGTATTACGAATTTACCAGGGAAAATATCACCTATAACGAAGACGGCAATATCGCCAGTTACGAGGAATCCGGAAGACGCGGCGACCAGACATATCATTTCGAGATGCATGATATGGAATATGACGAAAAAGACCGCAACATATTCTCAAGAAGAATAGAATATGAAGAATTTGATGAAGCCGCGCTTGAGGCAAGTTATCAAATAGCTGTTAACAGCAGAGAAATACGGGACGCGTTATTTTATGTTGTTCCGATGGATCCTCCCATGGAAGCCGGTGTTTTACCTTATTTAGATACAGCGCACGATCAGATAGTTAGCGCTATAAATAGAAATTGGGAAAATAAGGAACAAGAGTTCTTGAGGATGATGAATGATATTAATAATGCATTGAATTTTCTTTCGAACATTTCAACCATGTTAACAAACAGACTTCCTTTGGCGCAGGAAATTGCTCAGCTGGATCCTTCGTCTGATTTTGTTCAAACTTTACAGGATGCTATAGATGCAGTTGAAAGCATGGCAGATGAATGCAATGTGATACTCAGTTATTGGATCACACCATGGCCGCTTGACAGCGCTGTTATAGCGGACATTTCACCCAGGTTACAGGAACTGGAAGATCAGATCGATCTTGTTATACCTGAAGTTGAAGGTATTTATGATCAGGTCGTCAACCTTTATAACACGCATGAAGATGACTATCTCCTCTTTCTTCAGGGTTCAGAAATGTCTTTGGATAAGATGCTCATGACCGAAGTTACAACTGTCTATACAACTGAGGCCGGAGGGGATGTCGCGTACATAAACAGTGTCACGCAGGGTATTTCTCAGCCCGGCATGGTCACCAAAACGACTTCCAGCATAAAATACGACAAGGTAGGCGAATCTCTGGTGAACCCGACATTTATAGAAGGGGAAACATACAATTATCATCTGGTCGAGGGCGGTGGAGAGGCTTTTAATTTGAAGCATCTGATCATGAACTACCATGATCATCAGGGATATGAAACTGAATACGATGCGCTTATTGCCGGCGCAGGAGACTGGGGATGGATAGACCGGCTTGTGGGAAATTACTACCATGTTGGCATTTTGAATACTGATACAGGAATAAATTATGGCGTAAATGTCGGTTCAATAGACTTTTCACGCACGTTGGCCGAGGAATATGACGAGAGAGGCAATCTCGTAAGTCAAGTTATTGAGTCCGGCAATGTCAGGGATTTTGGCGAAACCACCGAAGAAGAGATAATACACACAACCAGAAGGATGACCAGTACTTTTGAGGATCCTCTTTCAAGCAGGCAGTCTCAAGAGGAAGGTTACAGCCTGGCTTATCCGTCCATGACGAAAGTCCTTAGTGAAAGAACCACTGAAGATTATTATGGGGACGCGGATCAAAATAATGACGGCATAATTGACGGCGATGCCGTGAGAAAAACAACCACTGTCAATGTCTTTAATATCAGCGATACTGATATATCTAATCCGGCTCATGCTCCGCTTCAGATAGAATCGACCACGATAACGGAATATCTTACCGATAGCGATAATTCCGTCGAATCCACGGAAGTACATACATACACCTATGATTCATATCCGCCGGCAACAGATGCGGATGCCTATGATCCGGAAGAATATGATATACGCTACGAGATAGCGGCCGAACATATAGAAAAAGTCGGAGGATCAGTCTTAAGCGGTGATACTCAGACGATCAACGAACTTCTGCAGAGCGAAGTTTATATAGACAATAATGATCTTGATGCTGATGCGCTGATCAATTTATCAAGCGTCGTTAACACGTATTTTGAATCGGAGACAGTTTCGTATTTCTGGGGAGATATTTTTACAGGCACTTGGTATTATTATGATGTTATTGAGGCCGCCGACGAGATCATAGAGTGGATTAATGATTATGGGACATATAACGGCTGGTATGGCACAACTCACACTATAACCGGTCCTTTTGGTATCAAAATTACGTATGAAACCAACGAAGGGCAGCAGTTAGCCTGGCAGATAATAAATGTTTTATCAGCAGCTTTAACAAAAGCACAGACAGCCGATCAAAAGGCACAGGAGATTCTTAACAGGGATCCTTCCAACCCCGCATATATCGCCTTAAAACAAAAGACCGCAGATGCTGTAAGCGACATTCAGGATGCTTTGGATCAATGGGATCAGATCGACGGAGAGGAACCCGATCTTTTGGATCTGGTGATAGATGCAAGAAATGCACTTTCAGTGGCGTATGCCACGGCAATCCAGGCTTTGGCGGAGATCAATAATGTACGCGGTATCGTCGCGACAGGAGTCAAGGATTACGAGGCAGCCACGAATCCCGAGTTCATGGATGTTACTTACCACAGAGACCAGACGGGGGACCTTCTCTATACCGAAAAACTTGCGGACGGCGAGATGGATGTGGATTTCTTCGGCATCAATGCCGACGTCATGGAAGTTGTCAATAAGGCTGTTACACCTGCCGATCCGTTTTTTAATATAAGTGAAGCAGGCGCTTTTTTAACCACACTATATGATGTGCACGGTAACCGCATCATCTATCCTACATCTACTAATACTGACTTGGACAGGATGACGGGAGTGCCTTATGAGTTCATCGCCAATGACGGCACTTCACTGGCGACCGCCAAGATAAAGAATATAACAAGCGGTAAATATAAAGGTAATTTCAGATACACGATCACTGACGAGCTTTCAGGCCAGGACTATGTTTTCTATGTTTCAGGTCCCGAGGAAGCTAACGCGACTTTTAAAGAGTTTACCGACTACCTGAACACCTGGAGATGGGATCCGTATTCCGCCGGCAGGGAATATCAAGGAGATAATCCCGCTCTTCAGGGCCATTATCTGCTGACAAAGTATGGCTATCCTACCTTGGTGACATGGGGAGGAGCGCGCGTACCTGAAAAAGGATTCGGGTTTAACGGGACTGTGGACAGCTATGCTATTTCAGACGGTTCAGTTGATTGCTTCTTCGATTCATCCCCGCCGACGCCTGGAGAAAATGGCATAAGGAACTTAGACTGTTCGTTCTGGATCAAGACCACTGACAGTAGTGACGGCATAATCTCTTATGCTGTACCGGGCCATACCAATGAATTTCTGATCTATAATAGTAATAACTTGAGGATCCATATTGATAATGATTCAAGAGATACGGGCGTGGATGTCAATGACGGCCAATGGCACCACGTAATGGTAAGGTGGTGGAACACTACGGTTCCGGATTGGGATAATCTGGAAGTTTACGTGGATGGTATAAAGGAATACGGAGGCAGATTTAAAACAGGGGCTTTGATCAATAACGGCGGTACGCTTGTATTCGGACAGGACCAGGATAGCGTGGGCGGCGGATTTGAAGGCGGTCAGGCGTTTGAAGGTATTTTAGGCGAGGTTGCTTTCTATACCAGCGACTCCGGTTTTATCCCGGGAGGCAGGGCTGAGGATGAATTTGAGAATGGCGTTGATTTCGGCGAAGAGGACTTAAGAATGTATTATAACTTCAACGATGATTCGGATCCGGGAGAAGATTTTAAAGGCAACGGTCCCGATATGCTTCGTTATCAGGTGGACAGGCCTGCTACCGGAAGTAATTTTGTAGTTGCGGGAGGCGGAGGCGGGATAAGGCACGATGCAAGGATCCTTGAACGCAATACATACGAGGATGATAATTTTTATACCTCCTCTGTTGAAATAGAGGTAGATTGGGGGACAGGCAGATCAATAACATTTAATACCGACCCCATAATTACCGAAAACAGTACGGGCGATGTCGTGATACTTGAGAACGCCCATAACATCGAGCTTGAATTCGCGAAACTGGTTGAATTTTCCGCGCAAGGTTATGAATTTGATTTCGATGATGACGGAAATGTCATAGGAGTAAAAGATTCAAGCGATAATGACATAATAACCGGCGAGATCGAGTATATCTCTGATTACCCCGATGATTATGAAAGACTTCAACTGCATACGTTTTATGATGAAGACAGTATTTTTGGATTCTTTCCAAGCACGTATCAGGTCGATTTTCAGACTTACGGCAGCAACGATTACCCAAGATGGGTGTTCACTTACGGAACAGAAGTTGTAACGGTCGATTTCAGTAATGCAGTGTATTACGGGGTAAATGTATTTTGGCCGGATCCCTTTGGCTACGGCGGAACATGGGGATGGAACTATGATTATGACCCTGATAATTTCGGTGTAATAAATCTTTTTGGCCAGGAGTACAGCGCATATATTCTTGCCGGAACCGGCGGTGATGTTCGATTAAGACTTACCAAGGCTATTGAACTTCCTAATGGAGAGACATCACATGTGGTATATGCCGATAAGACTTTTGAACCCTCGGGGAACATCTGGAATCCTGTAACGGTTAATAATAAAGGCGGCATCGTTTATCAGAACTCTTCCGGTGACGGGGTCCTGCACGATGTATTCACGGATCAGGCCAATACGACAGATGAATATTTTTATGATAAGGAGATAAGTCTTTCGCATATAGGCTACGATGATCGATCTGCCATGATGCTCCAGCGCATCGACTCTTTCGGCGATGTCCGTTCCATATCGATAAGGCAGACCGGCGCCAGGGGGGAGCTTACCGACCTTCGTACAGGCGACCCCGTGATCATTGCAAGTTCAGGGGTATTTACCAATGCCGAAATAGCAAGCCAGCTGGTGGATACCGCTCTTGCGGGCACGGCCCAAAGAAACTGGGAAAGCACGACAAATACACTTACGGAGAACTCCGGCTACGTTAATTACAATGTTGAGGTCAGCGATACAACTGATATTGTTACAGGAGTGTGTGAAACTAACTTTGACGGAAGCGTTAATTTGTCTTCCCTTGCAAATATACAAAAATGGTCCGGCGCGCAAGCTGATCCTACAAAGACCTTGGTCATAGTGGATATTCCGGTAAGGGGCGAAAATTACAGCAGCTATATTGTTTATGACGAAAACGGCCAGAAGATCTTCCAAATGGAGACAAACAGGCCGTTAGATTATTATCTTCTTACAGAATATGATCTGACCGATGATGCCGAGCTGGAGCGTTTAAAACAATGGTTTGAGTCCGGCGCTTATGCTTACGGCACCCATTTATATAATGGGATATGGGATGCCAGCGTTATTGATGTACAGTTTTATAGTGTAATTGAAAATGACAGCGGATTTAAAACTGTTACTTTAGATCAGTGGAAGAGGGGAATAGATTCAGATCATTCCCGTCAAGATTCACAAGGCGTGCCGATGAATTATGGAGGTACATATTTACAACAGACAAATGTTATCGCACCTTCAGGCCGGGCTTTAAGAACAGACGTAACAAAGAAGGAAAATTTAACTTATATTATCACTTTGCCCCTTCCTCCTCCGCTTGACGATATTGATATTATTGCACCATTAACTGACTTGCAAACACAATATTCACGCATGGCCTCTTACGATTCCTTCGGTAATTTAATGACAAACGGCACATTAACGCGTCAGGGAAGCTCCGATGATATAACACTGCCGGGATTTGATATCGGCCTTAGGATGGCGATCATTACCGGTATACTCAATGAAGAATACACTAGACTGGAAGGCTTGGTGTACGACAGCCTCGGCCAGATGGTGGACATGTCTTCATACAGCTATAAAAACGGGAACTTTGTCACAACTATCGGCCTTATGGATATGATGCTTACGGGCAATGATCGTGAATACGTTACAGTGACCAGCGAACAGGACGGCAGGGTAGACGATCTTGGCAGGCTTGCTGGCTACACCGTTACGGAGACAAAAGATCTTGAAAGGTACAGTCCGACCAGGGATCGGGTCGAGCGGTATGATGATTTCATAACTGTTACTACGGTTGGCGGTATTCTTGGCATCACACCTAACCACAGCGATATAGAATACGATTCTCTTAATGAGTGGGCCAGTTTCCGGAAGATCACGACCAAGTTCGGACATTTCTACGAAAACAAATTCATCGCTGATATTGATCCTGTTACTGATGGATTTCAGCCTGCGCTTCTTTTCTGGGCCGAAGATACGATCGGACCGCTTACCTATAGCAATGCGGTAAATGAACATCATTTAAATGACAATGCCGTTAACCTGCATGGAGGCAGCGAGTGGCTGGTTGAATATCCGACCTGGCGGCAGGAGACATACATACAAAGAGATGTTGTGTTTGACGAATTTGGAAGGATGACAGGGTGGGAAACTTACACTAAAGATGAGAAGGAATCCCAGTGGGCGGATGCTCATACCACTGTGAGGCATGAGGACGGATGGATCGGGCTGGATTTTGGAGATGATGATTATCCCGAGAACCTGCCCGGTATTGATGCGAACAATGAAATGATCCGCTATGCTCAGGAAGAACGCATTAATGTCTCTTACGATGTCATGTCAAGAGTTCAGGGATATCAACAGCAGGGTGACCTGGTATTTTATGGTGGTCCCGATGGACCTCATAGTGAATATATCAGACGCATCAAATCCGCGGAAGGCAGCAGCTCGTCTTATTATTATGAATGGGTGCCCACAAAAGATGTCCTTATAATGGAGGACATGGCATATGATTCATCCGATCACAATATAGGTTATAAGCAGACTAACATCACCGTGAACAAAGATATAACCGTGACCCCTTCTAATATAGAAGATCTTCCGGATCTTGTAAAAGCCCAGATACCGGAGGATGACAGGTACTTAACGGGCTCTTACACCGAAAGGTTGAGCACTGTATACGATGATAAGAGCGGCAATATCAAGAGCTACACGGATATGAGCGAAGACATGCTTTGGACGGAGCAGTGGGCCGGGGAAGAAGAGCTGGCGGGAATAACGGGGCTTACTTCCATTGCCAAGGTTTCGGACATTGTTTATGATACGAACGGCAATAAACAGGATTTTGTAGAAGTTTCAAGGGATGTAGGCTTTGATCCTCTGGGCATGGAGATCGGGAATGTAAAGATCCCGCTTGCCAGAAGGAGCACAAATACCACTGTCCAGAAGAGCACATTATATGATGAGAGCAATAACCCCGTAAGCTGGTTCTCATATACGATAGGCGATTCCGTGACGTCAGAGATAGAGATCGCCCAGGTTGTCGCGTATGACCAGAATAACCGACCGATCGAAAGCCTCATAACATCCACCCGCATCGAAAGAGGCGATGACGGCGAGATCAAGTTCATAACAGAGACCATCAGGACGAAGACCATTCTTTATGATGCCTTCGGTAATGCTATTATCAGGGAAACGACCACCATAACAAAAGAGGAAACCGTCAAGGAAAGCGGCAAAGTCGAGACCGATACCGAAGAAACGGTCGAAATTGAATACAGCAAGTACGATGAGTTCGGAAGGCTTGAAAAACAAACGACCATCGATGAATGGGGTCAGATAACATGGGCCTATGATTATCAATATGACATGTTCGGCCGCGTAAAAGGGTACACCACATACAGCATTACTTATGAAAAAGTGGATAAATGGGAAAACAGGGGATATAGCAACCTTTCGGAACTTGCAGAATATTATGCCGGGCTGGCGGAGAGTACTTATGGTTTGTTTGGTTCAATATATTCGTATATTAGCCAGAATCCTACCAAGGCGCTTGGCGACAAGATCAAGACTTTGCGGGTATTGTCAGACATTGAATACAACGCCTTCGGCGATACATTAAGCCAGACCGTATATACATATTCCAAGCAGAGAGTAAGCCGGAAGATGACGGCCAAATCCAAGAGCCTGGAAAGAGAGTTCTTCTTCTACGGCATAACGGGCGTGCTCTTAAGGAAAGACATCAAGACCCTCTGGGAGAAGGAATGGGTGACCGGAAAAGGCTTCATGCAGTTCATCCAGATACTTCTTACAGTCATAGAAGTAGTACTTGTTATATATACTGCGGGTGCCGCGACAACAGCTCTGGCAGCCCTTTGGGCGACAGCCATGGTGACCGCCGCAGTCGAGCTTGTAAGGATGGAGATAAATACCGCCTGGTTCGGCATGGACCACGCCACCGCCTTCAGATTGTGGTACCAGGGAATACTTAACTCTATACTCCTCTCCTGGATCGGCGGCTGGTTCACCGACAAGTTAGCGGCGATCGAGAAATTTTTCACCATAACTTCAACAACAGCAAAAGTTCTTTTCAGGGTCATAGTAGGGCTTGCCTTCATATCTCTCGGCAGGTGGCTCTTACGTGAAGCCGAGGATATGAGTGATAGAGAAGGATTCCTGGGAATAAGCGCACAGGATTTCTATGAGGCGTTAGGCATGGTCGCCTTCAGTCTGGGGTTCCAGTCAATACTTTCGGCTTTGGAGACTGCGCTAGGAGACTCCCCGAAGCCACCTGAAACTGCAACAGATAAACTTCTGGCAAGTTCCGGAGGGCAAGCAATACAATCTGCCGGAGGTCAGTATTTCGGGGTATATGGCACGACACAATTCACAGTCGGGGCAACAGCTTATGCATTAAGCAAGATCGGTACGTCAATAATCTCCACCCTTGGCGAAGATTGGGGCTTGAATGACGAGCAGATAGCCGTTTGGAGCCTGGTATGGGGCACATTTGTAACCACATTTGTAACACAGGCGGACCAGACGAGACAATTATTAAGTGAACCCGATCGGCCTGAAATGGCTGCGATGGCACCTAAAGCGGCAACGCCGTTTCTGATGCTTCTTACTGCCGCCGCAAAAGTGGGCTTGGAAAGGTATATTACTAAACGGATGTATGAACTGTTTGCCGATTTTTCACTTGGCGAGGATGAAGAGTGGCACGAAGCGGCATATAAGGAATCTTCCGAGAAGACAGCTTTCCAGAGAATGCTTGATATATGGTCAGGCAAGTTTGCCGGCGCGTTTGCCACTATACTTTCAGCTCCGAAGATCATGGAAGCGATAGCAGAGCGCAGAGTTGAAGAACATCTTGCAAGAACGGGCCAGACGATCGAGCAATACAGGACAGAATTGAGATTAAAGGCGGCGCCTACGGAAGTCAAGGCCGCGATGTTTCTGAGAAACCTTGGTGAATGGGGGATGAAGTTTGCCGGTCTTATAGAAAAAGGGTTAGAAATGGTTTCTACACAGGCAGCACAGTGGTTTGGTCAGCAGGTCGATGCTCTTGGCGGCTGGGTCGCAACATTAATCACAAATGCATTGCTGTCTACAGAAAGAGATGTTCAGGCTCTATTAGGCGGGACTATTGAGATGACCGGCGCGGAAAGAGCGGACGCGCTCGGCAAATATTTATCACAGGCGTTATTCGCTCAGGCGTTGAACGCAACTGAAGGCAATACCGAATTAGCTTTGGGTATATATAATCAGATCGGTGACGTTGCCGAAGACATTGTCAGGGCTGATCCCAGGAATGTCGCATTGATCAAAACCGCACAAGGCATTATAAAGAATGCCGGGAACAATGTAGTACAGTCTATCCTGCAGGCAAAGAATAATAATTCTTTTACCGGTAAGGTTGCTGAAAAGGCTATATCTACGATGGACAATCTCATGGCGAATAACTGGAATATCCTGCAGATTGCAGGAAAGAGCGGCCTTACAAAAGATCAATTCGCTTCAGTTCTCGAAGGTTATTTCGATACGCAGCGAGGTCTTAATTCCAATCTTGTAAGCGTAAACAATTCCATTTTAGCCGGCTTATCCAACGGCGAAGAGATATCCAGTGGACTTTTGGCGATGATAGAGTCGAGTTTCCAGAATGCCGTGCAAAAGACCGAAGCGGGCCTCAGTTTGGCTATTGCCAAAGGTGTGATGACAAGGATGGTGGCGCTGAAATATGTAGGCGCGGTCGAAGCATTGATGGACATGGATTTTGGTAAACTCAAAGGCCACATAGGTGAGTTTAAAGTCGGAGATATGGCGACAATGATCGCGGGCTCCATGATGTATCTATCTGATAATTTAAGAGGCCTTAAAGGGGCAGGCGATGTATTCGCGGCTCTCTCAGGCGCGCATATCAAATTGCTTAATAAAGCCGGCGCTGCTGGCCTTAATGAGTTCACCATGCTGGAGATAAAGACCAGCTACGAATATGTCGGCAAGAACATAGATTTTAAGAATATTACCGCAAGGAACGCACTCGAGATCATAATGGCGGACAGCAAGTTCATCGATTCATTCCTTAATTTGATCTCGGTCGGCGGTTTCAATGATGACGGCAAGTTCAGGATGCTGGGCGGATGGCTCGGCCTGGTCTCATCGTCAATCGGTAAGAAAACCGGGTTCATGAATGCGTTCAAAGACCAGCCGGATGCATTGCAGATGATAGGCGTTGCCGTTTTGGCTTTCGGGCAGAACCTTGAGGCTAATTTCGCAAAGGCTAATAGCCTTCAATTTGAATCGGAAAAATTACAAGGCATTAATGTCATAGAAACAGCTTTCTTAAGTTCTTATTTTGAACCCGAAGGTGATCAAGTGGCAACATTTGACGCAAAAACCGGTGAGCGTATTTCCGGATTTGACCGAGACCAATACAGGCTGGATTTCATGAGTAATATGGTTGAGCTGTTCGGCATGGATGCTCTTGCCAAGACAGAACTCGGACAGAAAACTTTTATCGGCATCAATAAAGAGTTTGGTGAAATAGCAGCGAAGTTTTCGGCCAGAATTTCTGAGTACAGTGCGCAAGGTAAATATGTATCAGAAGCGGCTACGGAACTGGCAGCTGCTTTTGATGATTGGGAGTTAATCGGCGGCGTCGTGGAGAGGATGCCGGAAGCTGAAGTGAGCGCACTCCAGGCGGCAGTTACGGCTTTAAGAGGCGAGATCGAGAGTTTCGCGGTAAAAGACGTTGTTGATATATCGCTCACCTTTGATGAAGCAATATCCGGAGCACTGCTTTACTCTGTATTTAAGAGCCTTAAGGACCAGATGGGCGATGAATTAAGAGACGGCTCGATCGTTACTATTAACGGCATGAAATTCACAGTTTCAGGGAATGTAACACAGCTTGTGGCGGATAGAGCGGCTTATAAGACCAGAACCACTTTTGACGCGGCCGGCGGGGGCATTGCGAATGTTGATGCGGAGATCTGGGGCATACAAATAGATGAATATGGAATGAGCTCGGCTATTGGAAGGATCACAGCTTCAGATAGAGATCTGTTACATACCCCATCCGATCAGGCAATAAATATGTCCGGGGAGGGCGCTGCGGGTGCAGGACTGCCAAGAGGAAAACTTTCCCAGAATTTGACAGTCAGCTTGGCCGCGGGCGGATTTTACGGCGTTACTATCGGAGAAAACGGGCATGCCTGGTTCATAGGGAACAGCCTGGTACTAACTGGAAATAATATTACTTTCATGAGAGGAACTGGAGCGGGAGGTTATATAGTCGATCAGGATAGTGTGACGGTAGATTTTGATGAAGCAGGCACGCCGATCTTCCCGGACGGAACAAAAGTGCGTCATGCTGTCACGGGACGCGCCGTAGTCTTTAAGAACCTTTCGGGTATTGAAGGCGGAAGGACGACTCCGGTATTTACAGATTCCGGCCCGGCAATAGCGTCAATAAAAGTTATACTTCCCGGTCATATTCCCGGTGAAAGTGTGACTATAAATGTGACTATAAATGTGGTGAACGGAGAAGTCCTCTTTACCGAAGAAAATCTATTGGGCGGAAAACAGCAATTTGCCATTAATGTCAAAGGCACAGAATATAAACTCACCGTCCAGGACGGCGGAAGAAGCCTTAAACTGGCTGGTGGTGCAGCAATAGAAACGCCTCCGCAAGACATAAAGATAGATGGGCAAGTGGTCGGGAAATCCACGACAAAGATCTGGGGCATCAGCTCTTTAGGTCAGGTTTTGACGACGCAATCCATTGAGCTAAATGTGGGAGACAAAAAGTTCGCATTTGAAATAAATAACAATAAGATGGGCAAACTCACCCTCAACGGATTTAATGTGCAGACTTTGATGCGGGAAACCAATATAGACCTGAAAGGTTTGCTTGGCAATGACAAAGCGATGGTTGAGGGATGGCTGAAGAAGATGAATGTACAGTCAGGTGTTGTGCATTTTGTAGGCGGAAGAGCAAGATTCAGCGAACTTCCCGCAGGAGGGATCCATGATATCGCATCCAATGATATTTACAGCGGAGAAGGCGAAGGCAAGCACCTGGTCAATTTCGGGTTTGATAGACAGGTAACCACAGTGGATCACATGGGCGACACTTTCAGGGCGATAGTAAGCCAGGCCAAAGTTACTTATGCAGATGATCTAAGCGCTGAAGAGACGGCATTAGCTAAAACGCTGGCCAATCAGGCAGGCGCAGTGGATTCCACAGTGCTTACCGACAGTGCGGGCAATGCTGTTTGGACTTTCATGGGGGGGCTGGATGCGCTTTATAATCCCAGAACCGTATTAATAGGTAAGGGAGAAAATGAAGGCAAATTCTACAGCGGAAACCTCGGCGTGGTAGGAAGCGAGTTCATCAGTCCCATAAGAGACAGCGTTGAAGGAATTACCGGTGAAGGTGTTTCGGATATACAGATCGTTTCATGGCTCTCCAACATGAGCGATAAAGATCGCGCGGGTACTTTGGCCAATGTTAAGGCCGGCAAGGTAACCGCGGCGGATATCGGGGTCATACTCAAGGGAACCAGCGACGCAAAACTGGATATCAGCGGGTTCCAAGCATTTACGGCAATAATAGGCATGGATGACAAAGCCAGGGGAGATCTTTTGAGTAAGATCAGCAAGTTAGAACCCGCGAAGGATATAGTGATAGACGGCGAGGTGATCGGAAGAGGCACTTCAAAAATGGGCATTTATGTCGAGATGATTCAAGGGGCTGCAGCTAAAGTCGGAGTGATTGCTGATGATTTCGGAGTATTCATGGCGCTTGCAGGTATGGATGAAAAGGCAAGGTTCGATTTCGTTTTTAAGGCAGATACCGGGCAATTGGGCATAACTAAAGAAAATATAAGTACTGTTATAAGCGGGGCAGAAAAGGTCGGTGTAACGGTTGGCGACTTCCAGGTATTCATGGCGCTTTCCGGTATGAGTGCGGAAGCGCGTTCCGACATGTTAAGTGTCATAGAATCCGGCAAGGTGACCGATGTGCAGATAAACCAGGTGATAAACGGTGCCAATAAAGCCGGTCTTGATATGAATATGGAAGCGAACGGGTTCGGAATCTTCATGGCGCTTGTGGGCATGGATGATACTGCAAGAAGCAAAATTCTTAATAGTATTAATCGAGGCGAAGTTAAGACCGATATGGTAAATGACGTGCTGAAAGGCGCCGAGAAAGCCAAGGTTGAAGTTAATGGCTTCGGGGTATTCATGGCGTTGGCCGGCATGGATGCCGGTGCCAGAGCCACTATGATAGGCAATATCAAAGCCGGGAAGGTATTTGAAGGAGATATCTCTAAGATTGTCGATGCTGCTAAAGAGATAGGCATGGAAGTGGGAGGTTTCCAGGCATTCATGGCGCTTGCGGGCATGGATGATAAAGGAAGAGCTCAAGTATTAGCAGGCGCGGCAAAAGTAAAGGGAGAACAAATAGATACTGTGATGTTCGAAGCTAAAATGAGAAATATTGAAGTCGGTGAATTTCAGGTATTCATGGCGCTTGCAGGCATGAATGATGAAACGCGCACGAAAGTCATTGATAATATTTTCTCTTCAAGGGTGGGGTATGTATATGATTCGGTTATAAAGGCGGCCGCGGGAGCGGAAGTGGAAATAAATGAGTTTCAGACGCTTATGGCTATCGCCGGCATGGATGATGATACAAGAAGCCTTACATGGGCTAACACCAGAGACGGCAAGGTAACAAAGGATAATGTCGATTTTGCTATGGCCAAAGCCGAGGGAGCTAATGTAAAAGCTGACAGATTTCAGGTATTTCTCTCGCTTGCAGGTATGGATGACAAAACAAGGACAGAGACTTTGGCCGGCATGGGTAAAGATACTATTGTAAACGGCAAGAGAATAAGCTCTGCGGATGCGGTAAAGGCCGTGATCAATGGCGCTAAAGGCGCGAAGATAGACATGAATCTTGAAGATAACGGCTTCCAGGTATTCATGGCTCTCGCCGGCATGGGAGATGAATCGAGGGGTAATATACTTTCCAGCGCTTTAGGCGCAAAGATAACCAGTAAGGACATCGGCGATGTGATCAAGTTTGCCGGGGAAGAGCTGAAACTTGACATGACTTTTGAAAAGGACGGTTTTGGGATCTTTATGGCGCTTGCAGGCATGGGTGATGAACAGCGCGAAGGCGCGTTGAACGATATAACGAAGGGGCTTATTACCGCGAAAGACGTAAATGATGTGATCGGTAAGGCTACGGATGCCGGGGTCAAAACACCCGGAGGCTTCCAGGTACTTATGGCGCTTGCCGGCATGGACAGTAAACAGAGAGGCGAGGTCCTGGCTGATATAAGAGCCGGCGAGGTCACAAAAGAGAAAGTATCGAAAGTTGCCTGGGGATTAAAAGGAGCGGGAACGGATGTCGGCGACTTCCAGGTATTCATGGCGTTGGCAGGCATGGGCAAAGAAGGCCGTGATGATCTTGTCGATAACGCTTACAGTATTAAGAAAGAGGATGTTGATCTGGTCGTGGCTAAAGCCGGTAAGGAGAATATAAAGACCAGCGCTTTTCAGGTATTCATGGCGCTTGCAACAATGGACGGGGAGAAACGCGGGGCTACACTTGATAACATGAAAAACAATAAGGTGGGCGGAAGGGATGTAAAAGATGTAATTAACGGGGCCAACAATATAAAAGGAATAGACATGAATCTCGAGGATAACGGCTTCCAGATATTCATGGCCCTTGCCGGCATGGATGATGAACTACGCGAAACTACAATAAGCAATGCAAGGCTTGGTACAGTTACCGATGAAAAAGTAAACAAGGTGATCCAGGGTGCCAAGGTCGCAAATATTGAAGCGGATACATTCCAGGTATTTATGATGCTCTCCGGAATGGAGGGAGACGCGATGAGCGGTTTCCTTAAAGGCATTGATACCGCTAAAGTTACCAAAGATGATATCGGTAAGGTGCAAGGAGCCGTGAATGCTGTTAATGAAGCTTTGGGCGAGAAAGCAGAAGTCGTTGAGATCAGCAATTTTCAGATATTCATGGGGATCATTTCTTCTGGGGACAAGAAGCAGTTCCTCTCAAGGATGGAAGCTCTCGCGGATAAAGATAAAGGAGGGCCGCAGACAGCAGCTGAATTCAAGACGGCTATGAATAAAATCATTGCGGGTTCACTCACGCAAGAAAAATTTACCGGTGAATTTGATACGGAAGAACTAAGCACATTCGGCACGCTTATGCTCATGGCATCGATGGATGAAGGGTTCAATGCTGACGGGAGCGTTGACAGTAAATTTTTCAGCGAGATGATAAGCGGCAGATTAAATAAAATAAACGGGTATGATGTTGTGGATATTTTCCGGGCAAATAACGCTACAAGGGCCAAATACAATATAGATAATGGCAGGCCGATGAGCCTTGTCGCGACCATTCTTGCGATCGCAAAATGTGATGCGCTTTTTGATGAGAAAGATGGGTCATTCACCGAAGGATACAAAGCGAAGGCAGTATTCACTGAATTAAGGCTTGAATATTCAAGTAAACATCATGAAGAGTATTCCATGACGACCAAAGTTGAAGGCAAAACGGAAACGGTTAAGATGGAAAATATCCTTGAGGAAAGTATATCCATTGCCAACAAGAAAGAGCTGGCATATGGAGATGGAAAGTTTGCTGAAGCGGTACTCGGTGCATTCGGCATTACAGAAAAGAGCGCTTTTTATCAGGCAGATTCAAACGGTTATAAAGTAGGCCAGATACCGCTATTCGTACAGATCCCGGGTAAATCTGCAGAGCTTTCTGGTGGCGGACGCATCGCTGTTGTGTATCAAATAGACCAGGAAACCGGTGAACCGTTAAAGGGCAGAATGATACTTTATCAGAAGGATCAGGAATCATCCATCATATTTACCACAGCTTTAAAAGGAGAAGGCGAGGACCTTACGGTTCTTGACGCTGCTACTGAAATAGGAAGAGGGGAAGAGATCGAAAGTATAACTAAATACCTTCCGAGCGGCAGGGTTACTCTTACCAGCATAAAAGATGTTATTGCCAGCAGTCAGAAGGAAGGCGATCTCAAGATAGAGAGCATCAAGATCATGAAAGCCGCCAGTGCTGAACTTGATGGAGTGGATGAGCTGACAACTGACGAACAGTTTGCCCTGGAAGGACTTCTGGGTATAACCAAGATCGATTATGCGGTTAAACTTTTAGGAGAAGAAGATTATCAAGATTGTAACATTGTGCTGGACAATCTCGTGACAGCCGCTGCAGGCGGCAGGAAAATGTCGTGCATATATCTTAAAGAGAAGAACGCGTATTATGTTGTAACCGGGAAAGAAGACCGTTTAGGTCAGACGGCATATTCGGGCTTAAAAAATTGCGGTGATAGCCTTAGTTTCGACGAATATGCACAATCCTGGTGTTTCAGCCGAGTTGCTGGAAATGAATTTACTAATATGCTCAGAGGTTCGGGCCTTGGCGAGATTCTTGCGGAAGTCCCGGATCTTAGAGCAAGTGATTTTATAGGCAGCATCGAAGGATCTGATCTTAAGTTTAAACTCGATATAAAAGGTGAGAGACTTTCCCAGATAATGGCTCTATACGGAGACGGCAATAGTATCGCCGAAATTGATCTTGGTTTTATGAGAGTGGGAAAGGATGGGGTTACTTTCCATACATTGGAATTAAGTAAAAATTATGATTCCGGCAAAACAGTGTCTGTTGGTGATTACATGACCCGTGACGGCGAAGATGATACCCGAAGACTGAGTCAATGGACAGTAGCTGTTAAGGGTGATGTAACGGTAGAGGGCGTTAAGGTAAATGTTAGTGTTGTATTAAATAAAATAGCTATGCAGAGGGGAGATAGACTCGCGACGCAACTCTTTTCAGCTACATGCACAATGGTGGTTACAGAAGGCGGAATGAAGGGCGCTCAGGCGGTTGTGGCTATGGCTGAATCCCTGGGCGTAGAAGCTTGCAATATAAAACAGCTAACCAAGGCTTGCGGCGATAATTTGGACGCGTTTGAAAGTTTTACTGTTCAGTTCACTCCGGGAAGAACCGTTGAAAAGGAAGGGAAAAGCACCTCTGCTATATTTGATGCTTCCCAGGCAAGTTTTTCTGTGAGCGGGAAGATCTCTTACGGAAATCTTAATAATGACCAAAAAGTACAGGTCGATCGGGTTGTTGCAAAAAAAGCTTCCGAGATGGCTAAGGCAACGGGTTCAGCGATTGCGCATGTTGAGATCTATGATTGTTCTATGACGCTCCATAGTCCCAATAAGGACAATATAGGCCAGGTTGAAGCAAGGGCAAAGCTGACCAATGCAGATGGTGAGATCAAGTATGTATATGCGCTTGTTGAGGCCGACAAGAAGGGTATCTTCGGACGAATTACCGCAGGGGTAGGCATAGTAGCTTTAAGCATTATTCCTGTAATCGGTCCTGTATTTTTAATAATAGCCACTGGTTATGCCGCAGCAACAGTGGCAGATATGGTGACGGGAGAAGGACATAATCTTACGGACTCAAAGAACGGCGAGATAACGACACTTGTTTTTGACAACGCCATGCATCTCGAAAGCATATCTCACCGCCATCTTGAAAGGGGTCTTACCCATAGCGCTAAAGGATTTGAAGGCACAGTAGACGCCGCGGGCAATATTGTTGACGCAACCGGTAAACGAATAGGATCTGTAGACGGCACGAATAATGTGAACGTCAGCGGTGATTGGGGCTGTACATGGGTTCATCAAGTCTTTGGCAACGTGGGTACCGGTGGATTATGGACAGCAAGAGTCGATTTCAGCACTATAACGCAGACCTTTAACGCAAGCCTGCAGAATGGTCTTGTGAATAAATCCACTATAAGCGTGTCAGACACAGCGGCTAAATATTTTGCCGAGAATTTCGGATTTAAACAACTTATAAAGAATTGGCAGGAAGGCGGATTTTGGGTAAAAGCCGGATATGTAGTAGCTGCTATTATACTTATCGTTGGGTTTGCTGTTTCCATACCGACATTATTAGGTGTAGGAGGCGCTGCTGCAGCGGCAGGAGCGAGTGTCAGCGCTGCCACTGTCGCTACTGTAAGCTTTTTAAGTCTTACTTGCAGTGCAAGTATAGGGATAGCCGCTTTAGCAGGATTTGGTTTAGTGTTAACGGCAGCTATTGCCGGAGAAAAATATAAGACAGAGAAGGCGTTAAATGAATATCTTAGCCAAAAAGTGATTTTCAACATAACGGTTAACGATCTGGCAAATGTTCTCATCGACGCGATGGTCATGTTCGGGTTGGTAGGGCCTGCAAGTAGAGCACTTAATACCGTGGCTACAAGGATAGCAAGCAATATTCTTAAACAAACAGCCGTTAGGGCCGGTTTCCGGCTTGCCGTAGGCAATATTGCGAAGAGGGTTTATTTTGCAGTAAGATCGGGTTTTAAGTTTGTAGCTAAAAGAATGGGTGGCTTCGGCAGGGGACTGTTCCTTAACATATATAGAGTAGGTGCCAGGAGAGGTGCCCAGGCATTTGCTACAAGAGTGGTGGCTTCTCTCACTATTGCAGGTGCCGCTTCAACATTTGTGACCATGGGCATAGGCATGCAGTTCGGCTTACATGCCGGCGCGCTTCTCTTTAAACCGTTCTTTGGTGACGCCAGCATGACGCAGATCATGGCTAAGCGTGAAGGCATATTAAGAGGCATCCAAGGCATGCTGCTTCAGATGTCAACAACCTCCGGGCCGCTTATGGGCCTTGTGCAGCATTTAAGCACGCCTATGGGATGGGCATTTATAGGAGTGTTCCATTTTGCCGGGCCTGTAGTCATACACGCATTCGGCTCTTTCTTGGGTGGAGTTTTAAAGACCGTATTTAAACCTCTTGCCAATTTGGGCAGAGCCATAGGAAGCGGCATAGTTGGTTCTCTCTTCGGCAAGGGACCAGGTGTTGCCTTTTGGAGCGGCCTTCGCGCTATTGGCAGCGCCATAGGAAGAGGCGTTAACATGATTTGGGACAAAATGATCAAGGGCGTATATGAGGAAGGCATCAAGGAAGTTATCATAGGGAAAACGCTCTTTGCGTGGATGCCTGATGAATACGCGGAATTTTTCGTTGAAATGTTCGATGTCGCCTCAGGCGGCATGCCTGTACACAGCATGAGGATGAATACTGCCCAGAAGAACCTCAATCAATTAAATGCTCAAGTAAGCGGTTCAAGCGCCGCGCAGGTATCCAGAGACTTCGGTGTATCCGAAGGAGATGCGCAGCAGCTTATTTTCCTTGTCAACTTGGCCAGTACAGATGGTGTGCGAAAATTAACCCAGGGCCAGCAGAATAAACTCGGCAGTTTACTTAATAGCGTAGCCTCAGCAAAAGCTACCGACAATATGAAAGTGCTGACCAAGCTCTTCAACCAGACAAGTACTGCCGCTCAGGAAGCCGCTAAACGCGGAGATAATGTCGGCACCAGAATGGCGGATCTTCTTAATAATAACCGTTTTGCCGAGATAAGCATGACAGAGAGCGGACAGATCGATTTCTCCGGGATAGAGGCTATAGCCGCGCTCGATCTTGCAACGACGGGCATTGCAACAGGCAAAATGAGCATAGCGGATGCCAATACCTTCCTTATCAGTAATGGATGGGGATCCTCAATAGCAAGTTCGATAACCAGCGGCATATCTACCGGAGCCATAACTTCCAATAATATAAGCAGAATGACGAACAATATGATGCTTAACGCTTCTATATTGACCAGCGGCATTGATGTCAAATCCAACCTGATGGATTCAAGGGTATTTGTTGCCACGTGTGTAGCGGAACTTATCGGCAGTGTCAAGGGCAACCAATTCCTTGAAAAATTAGGTATTAACACGGAAGTTATCGGTGCTTTTGATGCGATGACAACCGAAGGAAAGACTCATTTTAGAAGAGCTGTAGCGGAACAGTCCTCCGAGCTTGATTGCACCTCCATGAGAGCGATGGAGAATATGATCATTGGAAGCCAGCTCAAAGCAGACGGGCAGAATACCGCAAAGATAAGAGAGATCGGCCAGAAGTTTGGAATAGCCACGGGTCAGATCAATTCACTTGTAAATAGGACTGAGAAACTTTCCAAACAGGGTGCCGCCGGGGTTGCAACTATCGGCGCATTGGCGGATCTTTTCGTTTCGCATGCGGGCGTTATAAATATGAGTGAATTTTCGGCCCAGGTCGATACTGTCGTTGACGCCGCGATCTTTAAATCCGGAAGCATAGAGACCATGTACGAGGCGTTAAGCGCAAAGGGCGTAAGCGCGGAAGTTGTGAATGTCGCCATGCAGGACAGTCTTGTCGCTGATCACATAGTAGAATGCCTGATGACACCAAGAGGAGAAGAAGGTCTTGTAGGAGGTAAAGATGCCGGCCGGGTCATTAATTTCGCGGCGGTTGCGGGATGTACTACACAGGCGCAGTTCGATCATCTCTTAAGAGATATCGGAGGAAGAGAAGCGACAGCAGGCGTGAGATTGGCTATACGCAGGATGGATACAAAAGAAGAATTTACGCACTTCAGTAATGTATTTAGAGCGCTTAATCCAGGCATGACTGCTGACAGTATCGACAGTTTTATGGAAGTAGTGAAGGGTCTTGTAGTTCTTATGGCTTCAGAAAATACGCGTGTTATGGAAGCTTTGATAGAAACGGAGGGACTGAATAATTACAAGAGCGCAACTAATAAGGTGGGTGCACATAATACGCGTGAACTTTGGCAGGCTATAGTTCACAGGACAACCGGTATAGCCGCAGGCGCCAGTTATGATTACATACTTACCACACTTACCAAGAGTATCATTTCCGGGCAGATCACTGCCGGTCAGCTTAGCGCCGCGGCGAAATTACTGGGCATAGAGTTCAGGACAGAAGATATCGGGGCTGTTTCTGATGCGGTTCAAGCAAGGGAGATAAGAACAGAAGTTGATAATATTATAAATGAGGCGAGGCTAGCAAGAAGAACAGCTGTGGCGAAAGTAAAAGATCTAAGAGCCCTTGAAGCAAGGATAAGAGAACTGGGAGAAAGAGCAACAGAGGCACAGCTTGCCGAAAGAAGGGACCTTGAGAATGAGATAAAAGTTCTTGAAGGGAGAGCAAAAGAGCTCGAAGAAAGAGCCGAAACAATGGAGCTTGAGATAGCGCCAGTAGAGTTTGTTGAAATAGAAGGAATAAGTCAGCTTACAGAAGATAATATAGCATTACTTGACAGTAAGGGCATAAGGTTCAATGAAGCTACACAGAGATGGCATGACCACGAAGCACTTGCGAAAGGCACAAGGAAGAAAGGGGATTTCATAAGTGCAGCCGAAGTTGTAAGGCTTTCCAATAAACTACGTATAGCCGAGCTTACCGGATATAGATATAACGATGCTACGGGCAGATTCCATGACGCTATCACCGGTCAGTTTGTAAAGCAAGCCACAGTTGATGATGCATTAAGTGCTGCGATGCTGGCTAAAGTGCCTCTCGATCAGAGATTGGCAGAAGCTTTACGTGACAGGATGTCTGACGCTAAGAGCTTTGAAGGCGAAGAGATGGCCAGAACCCAGGAGGTATTAGAAACGTTGGGTCTTGCGAATGCGGAAAGAACCGGAGCGCTCCAGCTTACACAACGAGAATATGACGCAATGGTGGATGTCGCTCAAAGGCGCAGTACAGAGATCGGCAAGTTCGGAGATGTTCTTTTTAGAGGCGCTATGGGCAAGATGGACGGATTGAGTCCTACTACCGTGAAGTATCTCAAAGGAATAACCGAGCTTTTGAACGGTGACAATATAGTTGTTCGCGGACATGAGTTCGGATCAAGGTTAACCGCTCGCATACCTGGCACTGTATCAGTGAGAGTAGCGGCTAAACTGAGTGAGGGCAAAAAAGGATTTGCACGCGCTTGGAGTTTTATTAAACATTGGGCAACGTCTTCAAGGGCTGATATATATAGCGCCATATCTGAAGGTGCAGGTGGAAGGCGAGAGAACCTCATTGACAGTGTTGACAGGAATTTTGGTGTTTTCCGGGGACGCCTGAAAGCGGCCTTAGGTATTGAAGTGGCAGAAGTAGAATCCGCATTCACTCCGTTCTCAGATAAGAACGCTCCGACCAGCCGAGGTTTAAGGCAGATAGACAGAAAAATGAGAAACATGGACGCAATGTGGACGGCATATGAGAACCTTATGGATTACCAGAATCAGGCGAGCAAGCTTGAAGATATTGAGGAGTTAGGGCAGATCCACGAGCAGATGCTGGAAAATATCAAAAATCTCGACAGAAAAGGGCTCATCAGCAGGAATATCTTCACTCATGTGCTTGGATGGGTGGGAATAGAAACCGCAGGCGCTAAGGCAAGAAGAATAGCTTCAAATATGAATAAGATATTAACAAACGAAAAACTTACAGCTATTCAAAAACAGGAAGCGCTTAACAACCTGCAGAATAAGGAAAACTTTATAGATCTTTTCGCTAGATATAGAGAAAGTCAGAAAGAAGCGTTGTTCAGTGATTATCTTGAGGAGATCAAACAATATGTTGCCAGATATGAAGGGCTGGTCAATTCGCCTGTTGTACGTGAATACATAAACAAACTTGAGAACAATATTGACGGCGCAAGAGATAAGGCTGTAGAAGAATTTCAATTAAGAGCCGGAGTGGCGGAGACTTTCATGCAAGGTGTCTTTAGCCGCGAGATAAGTGATATTCTAATTGAAAGTACGAGAGAGGATATAGGGACGGATAGTTTCCAAAACGCTTTGATAGAAAGGATAAATGGATTAATTGCCGAGAACAAACTTGATCAAGCATCGCAGGATCTTGTAGTTTTTGCCATTGCGGCGGGAGTTTCCACTGAGGCAGCGCCTGCCACTATAAAGGGACAGGTAGATATGCTTAAGACCGCCATTATAAAGCTTAGCGAGACTATCGTCCCCGGCACAGGCATTGCTTATGAAGCTGTGCTCGACAGTCTGGCAACTCAGTTAGGCATAGATCCGAGCGTCTTAAATGACCTAAGGTCAGATGATGCTCAGACCTCTTCAATGGCTGCTAAGAATCTAGCGATCGCTATAGCAAGAGGCGAAATAACCACCGAAAGAATCGAAAGCACGATCAATGAAATGAGAAAAGAAGAACTTTACATAAACATCCTTTCACATATAGAGAAGAACAGAGAAGCAATAGTGAATGTATTCGGGACGATCGATATTTTCCTTGAAGTAATAACAAGCGAACATGGTCTTGCTAAAGCTGTGAATATGATACAAAAGGCGACACTTGACTTGGCGCCGGAGCTTCGGACGGAGTTTGCCGGCAAATATTATGATCTGATCACCATGCTTGAAAAAGATGCTGCCGGCCATATAAGAGAGGCCATGACTTCCGAAGGCACTGTTGCCGGCGCGTTGAACATTCTGGCTTCCACCATGAGGTCTTCTGTAATCACTGCCCGTGAAACAGTGGAAGCACAGATGAAGAAACTCGAAGAAGGAAAAACTTCATTACTGTTAAAACAGATGGTAGTTACGATAGCAAAAGGCGCTTCCGGCATGGCAAGGAATGTTGTCGATACTTTTGAGATAGCAAGAAGGCTGGATGAAGGATATACAATAGACCTTTTAAGCGATATGAATGAGATCTGGCGGTATGAGTACGGAAGACCCAAGCAAGATAAAGATGGTTTTGTAAGACTCACTGTTGTGGACCTTGCCGCGACATCATTAGGAAAAGAACAGCTTTTCGGCATGCTTAACGAGATGACAAGCAAGCATCAGGAGGTCATTAAACTTGAAAGGCAGATAGAAGAGCTTAAGAAGAGAGTGCAGGAAGCAAAAACTCTTGCGGATATCGAATATTACCAGAGAGAGCTTGAGGGCAAATTAGCGGAATATAACAAACTTGATACTGCCGGTTTTGATAGGGCGCACAGGATCGCGCTTTCATCACTGCTTCTTACCCTGGCTACAGGCGTGTTCATTCCTTACAAAGAACAGGTAGCCACAGTTTCGGCGATGACAAGGAAAGGCGCCAGGACAATAGCGGAACTGTTGACCGGCGAAGGTAAATCTATCGTTGGACTTATGGATTGTTACATCAAAGCTCTTGACGGCAAAGGTACCATTTATGTTGATACGCAGGATATACTTTCCGAGAGGAACTACAGGGCTACTAAGAATGTGCTCGAAAGAGCCGGTTTAAGTGTCGGTAGAATATCCAGAGAACTATCCCAGGACGAGAAGAGTAACGAGTATGATAAGGATGTTGTATTTGTTGCCATAGATACACTCGCGTTTGATGTCGACAGGGACTTTAACACGTCAGAGATAGAGAGTGATAAGCGCATGATACGTAAGGATCTTTCAGATCTGCAGAACATGTCTTTGGTAGTTGACGAGATCGATAGCATCCTGATAGATCAGGCGCTTACCTCATTCATACAGGTTGAAGGAAGGGACCAAATGGATGTTGAATCATCGGCAAGGATCATAGCGGCCCATCTTGCGAGTGTGGAAGCGGATTATGATGTGTCAGAACTTGTTGAAGAAGCCCAGAAACCCAAGCCTCCAACAGGTACAAGAAAAATGGGTGATATTATAGCCGCTGTTGATGTTGCCCACAATAGTGCTACTATTTACGGGGAGAAACGCCTTGATGCCTTAAGGCTCATGCAGAAACAGCTTGGTAAGGGATTTTTCCGCAGCATGTTGATGGAACAGCTAAATAGATCAAATACCCCATATACTGAAGCCGATATAAATAACGCGGTCAGCTCTATCAGAAAAGATATAATGGAAGAAATAGAGTTCATTACTAACAATGCGGATAATGAAGAAGCAATAGTTGAAAGGATGCACCGCGGGGAGAGTTATGTCAGGCTTATGCAGGATGCTATTACAGCCACGCGTGCGTACAGAGAAGGCGTTGATTATACGGTTATCGGAGGTGACGCCGTTCTTATACAGAAGATGATAGGTGTCCAGTCAACAGGACAACGTTTGCACGGTACCGATAAAGCGAGTATACAGCAGCTTATTGAAGCTAAAGAATTGGCGGCAGGCAAAAAAGTGATAGTTAAAGCGGAAGGCAAGTCATCTTCAGAAATAAACACTAAAAACCTTTTCGGCAGGGTATTCCATGATGTTGTCGGCATGACAGGTACAACCGGTAGAGGAGTGGAAGCAAAAGCTTTGAGAGATCTTTATAAATTCAGCACACAGATAGTGCCCGCACATGCCGCGCGCAAGAGGATCGATATGCCTAAATTGATGTTCTCTGATCAGGAGGCAATGCTTAATAAGGTGGAGAACAAAATCGTTGATGCTATTGTTCATAACAGGCAGATGCTTCTCGCGGTTGATAGCGTGCAGCTGTCAGAATTCATTGAACAGGAACTCTTCAAGAATGAAGAAGCCAGAAGCCGCATCGAAAATGCAATTCTGGAAAGATGGAAAGATGTTTACGGAGTGGAATATGAAGGCACATTTGATCTTTCCAAGAAAATGCAGCTTTATAGCGCCAAGCAGCAGAATAATAAGGAAGAGATAGAAGCGCGTGCAAGCCAGGCCGGCATGGTAACTGTCGCTACGGCAATATCCGGACGCGGTACGGATTATGCCATACACACTCTTGGCGCAAGACACGGTATGCAGGTCATAGCTCTCGGCCTTAATACTTCCCAGAGGGTCGAGCAGCAGTTGAGGGGCCGTACCGGCAGGGAAGGTAAAAAAGGTGATACGGAGATATATGTAACGCTTGACGCCAATAGTCCTTTCTCGATAAAGAATATGTGGGATAGCGCTATTGAAAGAGCCAAATCCAAGGGAATTATCTGGAATCTTACCCATGGAAGAATAGCCGCTAAACTTACCGGCGGGCTCAGAGCGTTCAATAATATGGTAGAAAAAGGAATTGAAGAGTCATATGAATTTGATGAAGTACTTGATCTTGTCCAGCAGATGAAAGAGGATGAATTTATTCAACAGATCACTGCTAACGGAAGAAGCGGCGACCTTAAGTTTGATCTATTAAATGAAATAAGAGACGTGCAGTACGCGAAATCCAAGGAGATCATCGAGCTTATAAACAGCATAGAAGCGCCTGCAAATGTCGTGGAACTTGCCGCGAATATATCTGAAACAAGTATGACCAATGAAGAAGCGGCAAGAATGCTTGAAAATGAGATAGGCACTCCGTTCGAAGCAGATTTTATAGACAGATTGAGGCTAATGGAAGACGGTACGGTGGTCGAGATCAATAGCGACGAATTCAGATCAAATCTTGCCGGAGTAATAACTTCCATAATGGCAAGGGAAAGTATGGATCATCAGATAAATGATATAAGAAAAGAGTTCTTCCATGAAGCCACGCTTGCGACAAATAGAGGAGATGCAGTAGCATGGAGTAAACAGGCTAGCGCGGCAAGACAGCAAGCCAATATCGCGAAGGATAAATTATCCAATGTTGAAGTTACAAGTGAAACCGTGAAAGACATGCTTGACTCAAAGAGAGAGGAAGCCGCAAGGCGTAATTCAGGCATAGAATTCCACAGCGCCAACATAAGAGAATTAAGAGAAAATATCGCCAGGATTGATGCTGACATCATGACCGCTCAGGAAGCCGGAGCTGAAGAACAAGTACGGGAACTTCAACTACAAAAGGTCGAACTATTGAACAGCATGGCAATGGCCCTTAATGAACTTAAGACTCTTGACTTTGTAAGAGAGAATTATTACTCACAGGAGATAAATACTGCTATGCAGGAGATCAGCTCTTTGAACGAGGCACTCGGTATCGTTCCGGCAGCTATAACTGTTGTAAGCAGTCAGACAGATCTAAGGGCGCCGGAAAAAGCTACAGGTCTGGCGGCACTTCGTGAGAGACTCTTCGGAGCTAAGATGGTACGCGTTTCACAAACAATTGCCGGACAGGCAAGGCAGGTTATGGATGCTTCTGTGGCGGAAGAGCTTCTCAGCAGTAGAGTTGACGCTGCCAGATCGGAACAGAGAGTTGAAGGCGTTACAATGCCGACTACTGAAAACGGCTATATGGCAAGCGGCATTAACCAAACCAGCCAGATCACGGATGTACTTAATATTGCGATGGCAAAAGGCGATATTGCGGCTGCTAAAGAACAAAAGAAACTTATTTTCTTTGGCGCGCCGGACGATGACAATAGTGTATTAAGTAACCGTATAATATCCTTAAATGAGTTACTTAAGGGAGAAGATACTTCACTTGAAGAAATTGCGCAAACGGCCGCTCTTGAGAATAAAGTAGCGATAGTTATATTCAGCGGCGCGGCTGACATCACTAAACCCACGATAATGCTTCTGAACGATGAGGATATAGGAATACTGAGCTTTCTCGGCGAAACTGGTAATACAGGTATAGATAAAGCCATTTCCGGCATTGCAGGCAGAGAGCACGGCGTTTTAAGTATCGAAGGCAGCGATTTTGTTTTCGCTTCTACAAGAGATTTTGGGGCTTCAGATAGCGGAGTAAAAATATTAAGAAGCGCTACCGCCGGGGAATCTCTTGTATTAAGCGGAAGAGATGAATTTGTAAATTATATAGCCGGGAAAGCTGGTATCAATCTGGATGTGAAGAGCGGAAATGTCCATATTGGTACTGCGGTAGATGAGGACGGGAACAGATATAACGCAAGCTCATTCCTTGACAAATTAACCGAGGAAGAACTTGTAACTGATTATACGGTAAGGCCGGTAAGAGACGGTTTCCTGGCTGCGTTATTTGATCTTTTAATTGGCTCACCCGGCGCTATAAAGAGAGGAATATCCTCTATTGGCAGAGACATAAGCCGCGAGAATAGAGAAAAGATCATCAACCTGACAATGAGATTACAGAACAGCGTGCCTTCTTATCTTGAAGGCGTTGCGGGCGTAGATAGATACACAGACGTGCTTCTTAATAAGAATGCGGCATCAAAGGCGAGAGCCGAAGCGCTTGACAGATTAGCCGAAATAGCAGCCGGACGGGATAAGCTGAAGGAATTTGTGGAAGATTTCGACGACGTTATGACAGGCGATATTGTAGGAAGAGCCATAAGCCCAGCAACAGCCTTAGGTTCACTTGCCAAAGCTATGGCGCATAAAGATAAAGGCCAGTTATGGCATGCCGAGCGCGATTATAACATTGCGTTAGAGGGCCTTGACAGGGACGATCTTATTCAGGAAGCCAAACTTGCCTTAAGTGATATTTATGCCAGGACCGGTAGAGTTGAAAGGTTCTCCCAGAGCCTGGCTCAAATAAGGGGACTTAAGACAATTAGCCGTCTTTTCGGTTATATTGCACAAATGACACCGAAAATGGCGCTGAGCATCGGCGCGATGATCGCCGGTAAAGGATTGCTTTCCCTCGCCGGCCTTACGGTTTTTGCCGTATCACCGTGGACAATAATAGTTCCGGCCGGCGCTGCGCTGATGAGCGGTATTTTAAGTAAGAAAGCCGGTAAGAGTCTGACTACATCATCCGTTGCTGATTGGTTCTCTGCTGCATTTAATATCCCGTCAGTGCAGGCAACAAAGGCCAGAGGGTTGAAGATCGAACTTGCCGAGCTCGGGAATGAAGAGGCTATTGTAAGCCTGCTTTCAGACAGAAAATTATCCGGAGCAATGCATGCAAAGGCTATGGAAGCCATAAAAGCAACAGAGCTGGGCGTGAATTATTTAAGCGAGAATGAAGATTTCTTTACAGAAGTGTACGAAGATACCAAGAAGTCTGAAAATGTAAGAAATTTTGCTTTAAATAAACTTGTTGAAATATCCATCGCCAAACGGAAGGCTCCTGAAGGCGACATTGAATCGCTAGAAGCTAAACGTCAAGAACTGCAGAATGAGATCCAAAGATTGGAAAATAAATTTAAAGATCAGCAGAACGCATTAATGAATAAGGCCAAAGAAGCCGAAGCAGCACTAAGGACACAAATACAAAACATTCAAGTTACACTTGATTTTGCGACAAGATCTTATAACGCTAATGTAGCAGAATTTAATCAGCTGCAGGGTGCAATGGAGCACTACGCCAGAAATAACATGGCAGTACCACAAGACCAGATTGATAGGCTGGGAGCATTAAAAACTTCTTTAGAAACTGAAAAGCCAAAGATTGAAAAAATGCAAAGCAATCGAGATGAATTAGTGGAAGAATTAAATGCGCTTCCGGAGAAAACTGAACAGGATCTGCGAAATTTACAGGAGAGCATCATGACCGAAGCCGGTGATATCAGACAGCAATTGGCAAGAGTGGAAAGTGCAATAGAAAAATTAGAACGTGAACCGGCTGAAGAGGCAGTAGCCGAAGTTCCGCCGACTGAAGCAGGATTCGCTCAAGTCGGAGGACTCATGGTATTTAGCGCGATTTCCGTGTTAAGCTTAACAGCACTGGCTGCCGGATTGAATGTTGCGTTAGTCGCCCTTATCGCATTAGGAACTGCAGCAGTTCTTCCGGTTCTCTCAAAGGGCGCACAGTTTGTTTCTGAAAGAATTAAAGTGGGCGTAAAGCCGGTCGGACATGCGTTCTTTGCGCAGCAGTTTTTGGGCACCGCAGTGCAGCAGGGTAAAGAACTAAGCGACGATATTAAACGCGGAATAACAAGACTTGGATATATTGGGGCTGAATCTGTCAGTGTCGATGACAGATTCATTGAGAGATTGCCGGACAACTTAAAGGGAAGAATCATTACTTTACGGCAAGCACAAAGAGAACTTCTTGAAGAGGTCGGAAGAGACATTGTTCCCGAAATATTTGACAGGGATCTTGTTGATATGTTTATTGGGCTCAAGACAGGTGTAGTACCCAGAGCGGGCGGGATAAACGAAGCGCTCTTTACGACAGATACTATTACATCAAAATATGATGATGTGAAAGGTTCACTTGCGGTTACTTTAAGGAACGGTGCAAGGAAGGCCCTGAACAGTAAGCTTCTTATATTAAATAACGGGATAAGAAGGCAGATCGAGTCGGGCGATCTTGATATGTTGGCTAAGGTATTAGTACAGGGAACCAGATATACTGAAGCTGGTTTCATGTTCCATGAAACAACTGATATAGTTATAGATAAAGCCGTTCAGTCATTATCAATCGACGAGCTTAATGAACTTTCAAGTCTTATGCAGGATAGACAAGCGGTAATACTCGCTACAAAGAAGGCTGAGCTTGAAAGACACCTGCCGGCTATAGAGAAGATAATAGAAAGGGCTCCGATGGAAATGCCTGAGATCATTTCACCAGCCGGTCTTGCAACACTTATACCGCAGATAGTTTCCGATACGGGCTTGCCGCGCGAATTTATTGACGGAATAGCCATGGCACTGACCAGACCTGAGATCATGGAGGCCATTGAAGACGGAAGAATAGAAATAGATAAGTTCCGAAGTAAGATAGAAACAGCAACTAGTCCCGTAGAGCTGATAATTGCGCTTGCAGAACTCTTTAATAAAGCAGGGCTTTTCGAGAAGACCGTGGTCCCGGCGTTTGATGCCAGGGGCGATCGTCTGTTTAACGAAGACATGATCAGACATGTGGCTAAACAGGCATATGGAATAGAACTTATTAGACCCATTATAGTGGTTGATAAAGGCATGACAAGCAAGGTTGAAGGCATTATTGCCGATACGGGAATACCGGTCACTGAAGTCGAGATAGTCGAGTTTGAGGAAGGCTTAACCATAGTTGAAGTAGTTAACGAGCGTATTGAAGAGATGAAAGTACGCCCTGACCTTAGATTCGATTCAGATGCGGCTTACGTAGCGATTGCCGTTGCCGAGAACACAGAGGACTTGGAAGCAATTCGTGACCATAGTAATAAGGTGACAAAAGCATCAGAGCTTTTTAATATGCTGATAGCGAATACCGATGATGAAAACATGAAAGGGAAGGATGCTCTATTAGCGGCAATGCCTATTATGAGCGTTATGGTAAGGATGGCCACCAAGGACAGGGTAAATGAAATGCCGGCCGGTCTTGCGCTGGCATGTAAGGATATGGATCTGATCAGAAGTATGCTCGGAGGTAAATTCAATTTAATGCCGATAAGCGCGATCGATATCATGGACAACATAATGAGATTTGTTAATTCGATCACGAAGACAGCTATTGCTCTCTAACGGATTTTTATGGAAGCTGCCAGACACCTACCAGCTTCCAGCACTGGTGCGGGGCGAAAAACCCCGCACCAGGAAATGCAATACTAGCTAAAGGAAGCCACTACCACACCTGCTGGCTTCCAGCAAAAAACAGGCTGCTCGAGAGAGTAGCCTGTTTTTTATTTGATCTTTTTAAAAAATAACATCTTACCGTTTTCGATTCCACCTGTAAGTCTTTTATTTATAATATTTTATATTTTTAAGTTAAGAGGGAAAAGTAAGCTTTCACCACTTAATAAAAATCTTTAAAAAGTTTGCTAGTTCTCTTGACAGCAGCTCTTTATGTGCTATACTTAAAGTAGGGTAAAATAAAGTAAAGTTAGATATAATTTTATCCTATTTTAATGGTGCAGGAAGGTGAGGGATGAAGTGGTTTAATTCAAAGACCAACTTGAGTTATTTTCTTTCTATAGCCTTTTCTAATAATATTGAAAAGGATAGTGATAGTATATATACATCAGGCATGGCAGATTGGAGAAGACGCCATGTTTTTTTTATTAAATGCGTAAGTGTTCTTGTCATTATTTTCTTCCTGCATCAGCAAATAGGCTGGACTCAGGATGGAAGCCCCGTTTGGTCTCATGGAAAAGCAGCCGATGTCCTGCCTGAGGCGGAAGGGGTGACTCCCCGGGGAATAAAAGTTCCTTATGACATTGCCGAAGTACAGGAAACCGGGGTTGTCAAGGATAAGGACCTCATCATCCAGATACAGGACGCTCATGCTTCCTTATCAGCCCAATATTCTATAGCCGATCTATTGGATACTCTCGTCAGTAAATATGATCTGGACCTTATAGCGATCGAAGGTTCAAGAGGTTTTGTTGATACATCGATACTGCGGACATTCCCCGATAAGAAAGTGCGGGATGAAGCCGCCGAGTTCCTCATGAAGGAGGGAAAATTAAGCGCGGGTGAGTTTTTTACGGTCACCCATGATGAGGCGGATGTCCTTCTTTACGGTATTGAGGATGAGTCCTTGTATCAGAAAAACCTGGAAAGTTTCCAGAAAGTAGCGAAAGAAAGAGCTTACCAGGTTGAAGGCATAGAGCAGCTGATAGATCAGCTGGCGCTTCTCGATGAAAAGATATCTTCCGAAAATTTAAGGAAATTCAACAAGAACTCGAGACTGCATAAAGAAGGCAGGCTGAGTTTTGTAGACCATTGGCATTTTGCGGAAGAACTCGCGAATATACATAACCTGGATACTTCCCGGTACAGGGAATTATCAAAGCTTTTAACGGCGATAGAACTGGAGAAAGATATAAATTTCGCAAGAGCCAATTACGAGCGGCGCAAGCTCATGGATGCTTTGAGCAAGGAGATGGGAAAAGATGAGCTTGAAGAACTCGTGATCAAGTCGCTCGATTTCAGGGAGAACAAGATCTCGCAGGGTGAGTTCCATTCTTACTTGATAGATCTGGCCGAAGAATACGGCATACCGTCGGCGGGATATTCAAACCTTATAAATTTCACCCGTTATATAAATATTTACGAATCGGTCCAGCTTATCGAACTGCATCGAGAGGTGGAAGAGTTTGAAGGTGAAATAAGAGAAAAACTCTACCGCAATAACGATGAACGGGAGATGTTCGATATGATCCGGTTCGCGCACCTTTTGAAGAACTTATACAGCATGGAACTTACGAATGAAGAATTTGAGGCTCTTAAAGAAGAATATGGGGATATTAGGCCGCAATTTCTCGCCGGGTTCATAAGCTCAAAATGCATGAAGTACGGCGTCCCGATAATGGGAGGGTACGACCTGGCGAGGATAGTCGGCGGACGCAATAAAGCCATGAAGTTTTATTACGACGCCGAGGCCAGAAACAGCGCGATACTGGAGAACACTATCAAGCGAATGAGAACCGAAGGCAAACACGTGGCAGCGCTCATAACCGGGGGTTACCACACGGAAGGCCTCAACAAGCTTATACGCGACAAAGGGCTTTCGTATCTTGTTATCGTGCCCAAGTTCGAAGCGGGCAAGGAAAGGCCCTACGTAGCGATTCTTACCAACAAGAAAAAACCTTACGAAGAGCTCCTTGAGACCGGGAGGTACCAGTTGGCGATAGAGGCGTATTTCCAGGATAAGGAGAACAAGCTCGAGACCATTAAGGCCATTCTTTTTTATGCGATGGGAAGAGCTGTTTTAGAGAATGACATGACTACCAAGGAGGCATACGAGGCCTTAAGGGATTGGGCCGCCTCGTATAGGGAAAGATATTTCGCTCTTCTTGAGGAAAGAGGCCCCGAAGAGATGAAAGGCAAGATCCATCCCGATGATTTTGAAGCTTTCTGGAGGGACAGGGTCGAAATATACCCGATAGGAAATGAAGTCGCTATTGTCGATAAGGTAGGGGATGAACTAAGGATTTTCGCGATGGACAGAATGGGAGAATTTCATTCGGCTTCGAGAGGGCAGAGGGATATAGTCCTCGCAAGACGGGAAAGGATGATATCTCCCGCGGATGTATTGAGGCCTGCGTCATGGGGGCTTGTCCAGAGCGCGGAAAGCAAGGAAGCTGTTTTTCAGGCGCTCGGCATTGAAACAGGAGAAGGCGCCGCGCAGTATGTAACGGCGATAATCGCTGACAGCGGGGTGACAGTTGATGATCTAAAGGCGCGCGTTGATAAGATATCCGATCTTGGTTTTAAGATATACGAAAAAGCAGAGGGAAGGTCGCTTTTGGCCAGAAGCGCGGAACAACTTGACTTGATAGCCGAGAGAAGAGAAGACATGACCGCGTTCAATTCAAAGATGCAGAATTTATTCCTCGGAGCTCTTCCCGGGAGAGAATATCCGCTTGGCTTGGTCCTGATGGAAAACCTACAGAACTTAACAATGTCGGAAGAAAGGTACACCGAGATAAAAGAGGATATAGAATCCGGAGTTCTTGATATCCTGGAGGAGGCCGGCAAAAAAGCTGTTATACCCTTGAGCCCGGAAGAGCGGATCGAGCTGGCCGCGACAAAAGAACAGGTCTTGGAAAACCTGGGCATCGAAACCGGCGATGAGGCACCGGCATACATCAAGAGGATCCTGGCATCGGACGCAATATCCGTTGATGACCTTAAGGAAAGAGTGAAGAGGATCTGGGATATTGGACCCAATATTTATGAGGGTGAGGGAAGGTCCCTGCTCGCAAAAAGCGTCGCGCAGCTGGATAAGATGATAGAGAAAAGGGACGCCATAATAGAATTTAACAGAGTGAGCGCCGAAGAGTTTGAAATGGCTTTTCCCGGACGGGAATATCCCCGTGAGCTGCTCATTCCCGTAACGGTCAGGAATTTCGAACTAAGCGATGAGCTTTTTACGGAACTTCTAAGGAGCTCCGAGGACAGAGTGACAGATTACGCTACAAGAGAAAGAGAAGCTATTGAAAGAGAATTGGCAATGGAAAGAAGGGCGGAAATAGAAGAAGAAGCCGCGGAAAGAGTGATTGAAGCCAGATATCCCAGGGGACTGGCCGACCAGGCGACAGAACTTTATAACGAAGCCATCAGTCTGGCGCGTTCCGCCAGAGAAAAACTCACTCCGGAAGTAATAAATGAGGATGCGGTAAATGAAGCCGCCGAACTTTTAGCCAGAGCGGAAACTTTCAAGATGCGAGCTGATGTAGACGCGAAATTAGTACAGGCAAGAATGAAGAGAAATCTTCATATAGATCTGGCAACCCAGACGGCGGGGGCTATAAAGATGGCCAGATCGAGACTCGATGAGATCAAAGCCGCCGAAGTCGCTGAAATTGCCGAAGAAAAAGAGATCGAGGAAATCGCCGAAGAGGAAGTGGAGGTAGCCGAGCCCATTGAAGAGGAAGAAGGGATAGAGATCGCTGAGCTCACCGAGGAGGAAGTAGAGGTCGCGGAACTTGCCGAAGAAGTGGAGCCCGGAGTCACGGCGCCGCTTGAAGTGGCAAGCGAGAGGTGGCGCATCGCTGTTGCCAAAATGGATCCCCTGATGGACGAGCGCGTTGAAGCCAATAGAAGAGTTGTGGAGGCGGAAAACAGGGTGATCAAAGCCCTCGAAGCCGCGGGGAGGGAAGATGACGTAAGGGTGCAGATGGCGCGCGACGAACTCGAGATCGCCCAGGTAGAGGCGGCGGGGCTGAACAGGAAGATCCGCGGGAATATCACTTCGCAGGAGCATTTTTATTTTTCCGTGATAGAGATGTATGACGAATGGCTGGAGCTGGCGAGAAGCGAAGCGAAAGAGCCCACCTTAAAGGAGAAGACAGAAAAATTGGTCGATCTGGTGCAGGGGAACCTGGCGTATTGGATAGCCAGGGATTACAGGGTGGATAATCTGGAATTACTTATCGGGAAGAAGCTGGATATTCTGGATTTCGCTCTCGAAGTAATAATAGCCAGGGAAAAAGCTCCGCCCCTTCCGAAAGATATCGAACAAATAAAGATCCAGCTGGAAGCTGCTTTTGACAGGCTTTTCATACCAGGCGCTGACGGTATAGCTGAAAGGGAGCAGGAGATCAAAGCGCGCATGGAGGGATATCTGTCGGACGATATAATGCTGGACTTTATCGTGAACGCTTTTTTGAGCTCGCCCGACCCGGAAAGAAGGGGTGAGCGCATATATATCGATAACATAGAGAGATTCGAAAGAATCGCGGACGAAGTTGCTGTTATTTCGGGCTTGATGACGGAAAACCTGATTGATCTCACCTTCATGGAGTTTCAGAAAGAATACCTCGGTTATAAAAAAATGCCCGATGAATATAGGAGGATCGACGCCAAAGCCCGCGAGACGGAGGAAGTGCTCAGAGGTCTCGAGGACAGATTGATCGGACTTTTCGCAGGCGAATTCCCCGAGCTTAAAATCGAGCTGAGGGAAAGATTATTCACGCCGAACATGCGCGGCATCATGAGAGGTTTTGCGATCTTTGCCATTTTAGCCGCTATTACGATGGGGTCGATCGGCTGTACCGCTCCGAATGCATACGTTCATAACATCAAGCCCTCGACCATGGGTGTGCAGGTAGCCATTAAAGGCGAAGAGGAGGAGAAAGCCGCGGAGACCGAAGATGTCGAAGCTAAGCTTGAGGAAGCGGAGCGTTTAGAGGAAGCTTTTGGGGGAAGGATCAAAATAAGACCGGCAAAAGAAGGACCTCCGGTAACACTTGAGCCTGTAACCGAGGAAGAACTTTGGCACGGGTACATGCCTTCAGAGCGCATACACCAGGCCTTTGTCGGAGGACTGGAAAGCTCCGAAGTCCCCGGGGATGTAGTCCTTACGCCGCTGATGTACCTTGAGTCGGGCAACAGGCTCATTATTGTCCCGAAAGCCGAGGACATGTTCGATCTTACCGTTAAGACCGAAAAAGGTAAAGTAAGATGGCAGCTTTACAGTAATGTGCCCCGGCTTTTTTCAAGAGGAGTTGAAGCGGTCAAACTGAACGAAGCGGGAGAGCTCGTAGATGCGGAAGGGAAACTTATAACCGGCGATGATGTTGTTAAGATGATAGAAGAAGGCAAGATCAAGGCGATCAGGGATAATGAGACGAACAATATTTATATAGTCAGAAAACCGGAGGTGATCTGGGTCCACAAGAGAGCGGCCGGAGAAGAGGAAAAAATAGGCGGACAGAATTTTTTCCCCGCGAATATCCGCACTTTTGATCACATGTCAGCGTATTCGTACCAGCGCGGTATAGCGTACATGGATAACGGAGATCATCTCAAAGCGCATCAGATGCTTGCCGAAGCCATGGACCAGGCTGCCGGTGAACTTATGGCTCTCGGCATGGCGCAGGATGACATGGATAAGTATAAAGCCGCGGCGGATGAAGGAAAGTTCCTGGATGCTTACAGAGCGCTAGTCCGCGGCGTGAGAACAGCAAGGATAGCGGACAGGGAGATCCTCGCAAATGCCGAAGAATCCGTAACAGTCCTCATGCGCATGCAGAGAGAGGTCGATAGATTCGTAAAGGAAACGGTTCTCGAGCAGTTGAATACAAAGGTCCTGCCTCTTTTCGAATCAGAGATGGGGGACATGGTCCCCATCATACATGAGCTTATAAATATCAGAAGCGAGCTAAGGGAAGAATTCCGTTTTAATGACATAATGAGGTCTTTGAGGCTTGCCGGTCCGAGCGGAAGGGCTATGGTGCTCGGCTCAAAAGAAAACCCGATACCTTACAGCAATAAAGATTTTGACCTGAAACAGATGGTTTTGAAATCCAAACTTCTACCAGACGCGCAGCTGGATTCCTTGCTCCCAGGAGGGCTTACTTTATACGTCGGTGATACCAAGGGAACAAGGGGCATGTTCTTCACGTTCTATCCGAACGGGTTTACGGCCGGAGTGAAATATAAAGCCCATATAGAAGAGGGGCAAGCCGCTATCTTCAGCCATATAACAAGAGGCATAACCGATCAGGGGGATGTTCCTATAGTGTTCCTTCCCAATGAACCCGATTCCGAGGATTTTTGGGACGGAGTGAGAATAGTCGCTAAGCATATATTATTCATGGTTCCATCACCGGTAGGCATAGTCGGAGCGGGAGCTTCGCTTGTGGACTCAGCTTATGAAGGAGGCCCGATCCAGGACGATGTTAATGAGGCCGTGAAAGATCTCCCCGGAGGGGATGAATACAGGGATCGAAACCTGAAAGTGTTCCAGCCGGGAGAGGAAACGTTCACCACGTATTATGAAGGGACTCCCTTAGAGCAGAAGATCTCCGACAGGCTTATTAGGCAGATAGATGCCCATTCATCTCCTGTCGAGGGGCTTGAAGGCAGACCCTTAAAAGAACTCGGCGAGGCCGAAAGAGAGATGATGATCCAGTCGATGGCCATAAGTATTATCGGGCATCCGTTGGGCGAGAAATTCCGGCAGCTTGAAAGGGTCAACGCCATGGTGGAAGAAGGCGCTACGATCGAGGATGTCATTCATGAACTTTTCAGGTCGAAAGACTGGGAGAATGCCAGCGACAAAAAATTCCGCAGGGACGGAAAACCCGCGGATTATCTCCTGAACAGGACCATATGGAACATATTCCGCCAGAGAACAGGCATCAACCGTTCGGCCAAGTCACGCGACGGAAGGGATAATCTGGTTTTTATTCCCGTATATACCACTCCGAAAGAGGATGCGCCTTATTACATAGGGGCAACAATAGAAGAGCATTACAGCGAGTCCGGGAAACTATTCGAGACAAAAATACAGGATAATAAAGGCACGATCATCAAGAGGTCTACACTTCCCGACGGCAGGGTGCAGGAGGTGAGGATAACAGCAGAGCATACGGAAGATGACGTTAAAGCAAAACGTTTTAAATATAAGAAGGTTATATTGATCGATGGTAACCCCACCGGATCAATGAGTTCAATAGAAGTTCAATACGGCCTGCCGGAGGAACTTGTACGTACGATAGAGCGTATATATGACGTGAACATGGCGACCAATGAAACACGGCTTACCAAAACCTATATAACGATGGAAGATTCCGAAGGCGAGATAATAAAGACATACACGATCGAACCTGATTTTCGGGCCCAGGAGATCGAAGAAACCCCCGGGATGATCGATGAGAGAGGCAATATCGTCATCGCAAATCAGTTCAAGGGCCGGATAGCCGTTAATTTCCCGGGAAGGATCGAAGCGGAGTCCATAGAAAGCGGAGCTGTCGAATTGACACAGACCGATGTCGAACTTACCGGCGGGGCCGTGAATGTCCTTTCCACAATAAATATCGAGAAGGCCGCTAATGCTGAAGGATATCTTATCCCGGAAGGGAGTGTTGCTAATATTGAGAAGTCACCTGATGGCAGGAGGATCGTTAAAGTTACTTTCTTGGGGCCAGCCAGGCCGGGGATAAGAAGGCCTTTCATCACATCGTTTGAATCTTCATTTTTAGGCGAGCTTGATTTTAATGAAAAAACATTACAGCTTAAAGGATACCGGACGGTAAGAGAATTCATGGAAGATGTTGCGGTCGAAGGTAAGGCCCAGCTTGCTGTGGGCGAACGCACAATGATAAACGGTTCCCGCTTAAGGGGAATTCGCACCTTTACGATCGATGATGCGGGCAGAAAAGTGCCCAAAGAAATGGAATTCATGGTTTTGAACCCCGACAACACGCGCAATATCACGTATGTAAATCCGGAAGGCTCAAGTAGGGTTTATATAATGGAAGGCGACCAGTTCGAAAAACAGCAGGTAGCGATCATAGGTGAGGGCGATAATGTTATCGAGGTAATTGCTCAAGGAGACGTTTCCTTTAAAGGAAAACTACTGATGCGGCAGGTGCCCATACCCGCGACAGGCGTGGTAAAAGGCGTGGAAACTGCCGAAGGCCTTGAAGATGTGGAACTTCCTTCCGTAAGTTATCCCGACCTGGACGTAGTCGACGGGACAGTTGCCGTATATACTTACGCGGAAGACGGCAGGACCGTTAAGAGCGTCGGCATATATTCACCGTTAGACAGAAAAGAAGGCCGGCCGAGGTATCCCATTATGACCATTTCAAATCCCGACGGTTTTGCCGAGGGCGAAGGGATGGATCTGGATGATCCCAGGAACATAAAAATATCAGGCTATACGGAGCTGGCCATCTCCCGCGGACATGAAATAACCGACGATGGAACGGTGGTGGACATATTGGAGTTTTTTGACGGTACGGGAGCTTTGGATAAGACCGTATACGATACAGATAATCCCGAAAGGGGCCGCGTTGTTTACACGGAAACCGCCCCGGACAGGGTATACGTGGAACATGAAAAGACCGGCTTAAGAGAGGTCTGGCACGGGACTATCGAAAAAGGAGAGCTGGTAGCAACTGTAGGCATAGAAGGCGATCTGGCTTATGTCGATTACGTTGATGATGCCGAAGCTCTTAGAAGAGCGGGGGAAGACCCCGATCTGGCAGGCCAGACAATAATTGCCATGGCGGACGATCTTGATCATCTGGTGCGGCAGGTTACAGGAGTTACTATTAATCCGGACGGGACTGTGGACAAGGAAGAGATCAAAATTACGGCGACATTTGAAGGAGAGGAAGAGACGGATACGGAAACAGGTGCAAAAAGATTCGTGGTAAATGCAAAAAATTTAGCCGAAGCGGATGAAGCAGGCAATATTAGATACGTATATGATAACGTGATCCTTCCCGGAAAAAATATCGGAAGAGTATCTCTTGTTGTAAGAGAGGACGGATCAACTCAGGAAATAGAATACGAAGGTAATACCAGTAATGTTTCCAAAATGACCTCATTCGATAAGGATGATAACATCCAGGAGGAGATATTGTTACCCGAGCCTACCGACCTGCGGGCCGAAAGGATGAAATATCAAAAGATCGTTTATGAGAACGGAGAGCCCACCGACGTCACAAGTACGGTAAATATCCAGAGAGGCCTTATTGATAAAAAAGGGGAAGTGATAACGCGTATTATCGAGAATGTGTACGATAACGCGACGGGGAATCATATCAATACCTATGTGACAGTGCAGGATAGTACCGGCAGGGTCGTTAAAGTTTACAGCGTAGCCCCCGGCCTCGGAGAGGAGTCTGTTGAAGAAATAGCCGCAAGAACGGACGAAAGAGGCAGAATCATCGAGCCTTTAAGATTCAGGGGGAAAATATCGGTGACTTACGGAGATGAGCTCGGAGCGGCCTCTGTTGATGTAGGCACGCTTATGCTGAGCGCGGAAGATACGCTGCTCACGGCGGAAGCGGTCAATATTCTGTACACGCTTGATATCCCGGAGGATATAGAGGTCGAAGGCTACAGCATCCCGGCGGGAAGTATCGCTGTCGTTGAAAAATCCCCCGACGCCAAGCGCATAGTGAAAGTTTCATATGAGGCTCCTGCTAAGCCGGGCATCCAGCGGGACCTTCTGGTCTCATTCGAATCCCCGTTTTTAGGCGAACTTGATTTTGACGAAGTAGAGTTATCTGTTACAGGATATGAAAGAGTGAGAGAGTCCACCGAATCCGTCAGTATCGAGGGCACGGCCGAGATGCCTGTAGGAGAACGTCCGGTTCCGGAAGGGTCACGGCTTGTCGGTGTGAGAAGCTTTGTTATTGTAGAGGGCGAAAAGGTCCTGGAGGAGACAGAGTTTATCGTGTTCAATCCCGACGGTGCGCGCAATCTCACTTACATCAATCCTGAAGGCACGAATCTGGTCTATATATTCGAGGGAAACAAGACGGAGGAGCAGCAAGTGGGCGTTGTCGCCGAAGGCGAAGACATTATCGAGGTGGTCCGCGGAGGGGACATTCTTTTTAAAGGACGTCTTTACAAGGATCACAAGCCCCTGGATGTACCGGGTTCGGTAAAAGGGATAAGAATAGGCGATGCATTAGAAGAGCTTGAGCTTCCCTTCACTGAATTCAGGGAACAGAACATACTTGACAGGCCCGGCATCTCATATACATATGCGGAAGACGGCAAGACGATTACGGAGATCGGCATATATTCGCCCCTCAAGAGAACGGTCCGTGAGCCCAGGCATCTTCTTGTTTCTATCACAAATCCGGAAGGCTTCGCGGAAGGTGAAGGCGTAAGTATAAGCGAGGCGAATGACATAACATTTTCCGGTTACACGGAACTTACCATATCACGCGGACATGAAAGTCTCGAGACGGGAGGCACTTTGGATATCCTGGAAGTTTATGACGCGCGCGGCGCTTTGACCAAAACCGTATATGACATGAACGATCCGGTAATAGGCCGCATTTTTTATACTGTTGATGAAGCCGACCCAAACAGAGTGTATGTGCAGCATGAGGCAACGGATATGCGCGAGGTCTGGTTCGGCAAGTTTGAAGACCGGGTCGTGAAAGGAGAGATAATAGCAAGGATCGGAATAGAAGGCAATTCTGCCTATTTGCAGTATGTTGATGATGCGGAGCTTCTCGAGAAGGTCGGAGAAGATCCTGATCTGGCCGGGCAAACCATCATGACCCCGGCGGATAATTTTAACAGAATAGAACAGCAGGTGGCTGGCGTTGTGATAAATCCGGACGGGACCGTGGATACTTCGCAAAAGAATGTTATCGCCGCTTTTGAAGGCGAAGAGATAACAGACCCTCTTACAGGACGAAAAATATTTTTGGTAACAGCCAAGGACCTGACCGAGCCGACCGAAACGGGCGATATCAGGTATGAATATGAAGACAGGCCGTTTCCCGGAAGGAAGATCGGCAGGCTGATCACCATTACGAGGGCGGATGGATCTCTCGAACGAACGCAATACTATGGCTACACTGCAAGGGTGAAAGAGAGAGTTTTAAGCGATGAAGAAGGAAAAGAAATATATACGCGCCGCTTTGGGTACGGCCAGATCAACGGCCAGCCGAGGGTCTTTGAGACGAACACACTTATAGACGAAGTAGCTCCTGCGGGATACTGGATCACTTATGAAACTGAAGCGGAAATATCAGGCATAAGGGAGGATGTGCAGGTAGATCCGGATTCAGGAGACGTGAAGCCGCAGGATATAGGAGCAAGAATTCCGTTTGAGGATTTCATGGGCGGCGCGCTGAGAGATCTGATGTTCGGCGAGGATGCCGAGGTCCCGTCCATGACCAAAGATGAATTCAGCACGGTTTTAGGGTGGAAGAAGAATCTTTCAGAGTATTCGGTCCGCGCGCGGAACAGGATCCTGCGAGAGGCAGCCGGGCTCAAAGACATAGCCATCGAAAGATATATAGAGATGTATTCATCGCCGAAAAGGCCTATAACTCCCGATGATATAAATTTAACTACAGCTGAAGGAAGGGAAGTTTTGGGGACGCTTATTTACTGGAGCGGCGGACATGGCATAGAGGATTTTGACAATGTAAGTTTCAGAAATGATTTCAATGATATCGCCGGAAGGGGCAGCGTTAAGAAATATTTAAAAACTGTTCCGGGGTCAGAACGATGGACTGATACGGAAAGATTTTATCGTTTCACAAAATTCGTCGGAGATCTGACAGGCAAAAAGTTAAGACTGGGATATTCCGACGAAGAAGTAGAAGGTGAGATAAAAGCGCAGATAAGGATCGCGCGCGGCGAAAGGATAGAGAAAGTCGTAAGCCAGATGGAGAAGAATATCCAGGGCTCCCGCCTTGTAAGGTTTCTTGTGACCGGAGGAAAAATAACCGGCGCGTTCTTTATCCTGTTCCTGGGCATAGCGATACTCTTGGCTAAATTACGCCCCGCCAAAAAAGAAGAAGCGGAAGCGCCTGACCAGATCGAAGAAGCGGAGCTTGCCGAACGGGAAGAGCCGCAGGTTTTGATCTCGCGGGAAGTGCCGCAGGCTTTGGTCTCGGAAGACCTTTTGGGAAGGCATGAAGAGATAAACAGGCAAATAAGCGGACTGCGCGATGAAGGCAAATTCACGCAGATAACCCCCGAAGAAAAAGAGGCAATAACCGGGGCTTTAGAAAATTACAGGGATATAGAAGCATTGTCAGACGGACGCTTATTGGAGATGCTGAATACATTCGATGTTTTTATTTATGAGGTGCCGCAGGATGTTTTCATAACCGGCCAGACAACTCACATAGGCATAAGCACGAAGTCCATACACATCACAAGGAACGAATTTGAAAGATTGCGCCGGCTGGGCCTGGAGAGCGGCATAGAGAACGGGGAGGATCTTTTCCTCGCGGCAAGGTTCGCACATGAATTGTATGAGGTGGACGGCCTCAACAACTATTACGTGGAGAACACAACGGGTGTATGGCCGAATACGAGGGACTGGATAAAATATACACTCAGGAGGCGTGCCGGGCCCGAAGGCGTCATGGAATATGAATTTTCCGAAGAAGCCCGCAATTTAATAGAACACGCTCTCATGCTTCACAGAGGCGCGCTTAAACTCGAGAGCGATATCCTGCCTGAAGATTATCCGGACAAAAGTTTGATAGACGAACAGATAAGGCTTGCAGACTCCAATATCTCGGCCTTACAGGAAACCCCGGGGCTTTTACCCGTTTTGACGGATATCAATATAGCCGCGGATCTCATTAATACGGCCCCCTTAAGATATGATTTTAACGCCGCGGAAGACAGGATCGAGGGAATAGTCGATCGCATCACGGATACTTTCTGGCAGGCGCACGGTGCACTTGAACCCATTTATTACGATAGAGTAGGGAAAAAAGTGAAACCCGCGGCGCTCATGAACTGGACGAGCATTCCGGCATTTCTTGCCGGCATAGGATTTTTATCCATAAACATGAGGAATGCACTTGAAACCGGCCTGGCTACAGGATATGGCTGGAGCGTATGGGCGGCCGGTGCTATCCTTCTGCTTTACGGGATATTTACTGCTTCAAGACTTATAAGGGATATTGTAAGAAGCAAAAAGGATAAATTGGCAAGGCAAGCGGAGGCGATGGATATTCTCCAGCCCGAGCTTAATGAGATCATTTCGGAACTGGAAAAACTGATCGACGAAGGTGCGGATGGCTTTACGGGCGAAGAATGGAAGAAGATGCTTACATTTACCACCCAGCCCAGGTACGCGGCTCCCGCTGATATCATTGCCCGGGAGACCATGGAGATAAACCTGTACGATTACATGAGATATACGCGCGAATGGATAGAATTTTTAAGAAAGAACAATACGGGAGATTATATTCTTTATTCAAGATTCCACACGCCCAAAGGTGATGTGCAAAGGAATCTCCCCACTTTTTATTTAAAAGGAAAAGAGTTTACCACCATATACAGGGATAATGAGTATAACAAGTTTACCGAAGTTCTGCCCGGTGCGCAAAGACCTGTTCCCGAAGACGTTCCTTATAATGGTCCGCGCGAGTATCATTCAAGGTTCGGTTTTACTCCGGTGCACCAGGTACCTTTGACGAACCTGCCCACTTTCGCCGCGCGGCTTAGAGAACGGATCGAGAGCATCGACTCGTTGTATCGCGAGGGGAAACCTTTGGATTTTGCTGTTGAGAGAGATGCGGGGAGCAGGGAATGGCGCGTTAAGCAGGTTGTCAGGCAGGCTAAAGGTTACGGCGGTGTAGGGCCCGCCAGGTCAAGCACCGCAAGAGGGGTAGAAAGGCACGGTTTTCGCCTGAAAGGCGCTTTTGTATCGCTTATTCTGTTCGGCCTCCTTTCATATTTTTTAAGGATAATGCTTACCAGAGTGATATCGATACCTGAAACCCCTGATCTTAACGCTGTTATATCAGTGCTTACGACCATTACCGCCGCGATGATGGGTTACATGGTCACCGTTATGATAGAGAAGGTAGTACTTTTCGCTAACAGTTTCCGTAAAAGAGCCAAGAACGAGGGAGTGATCGACAGAGACATTGCCCGTTTTGTATCCGCGAGAGTCTCATTTGAAGCTCTTTCCGAAATATTGGGCGAAGAAGAATTCATACGCAGGCAAAATGAATCCGTCGAACGCCTTACTCAAAAAGGTGTCTTTACCGGGTATGACCCTGAAGATCCCGAAGTGGTCAGTTTAGTCTCTCAGGATATGATCGAAAGCATATCAAATGAATACTCGGGCCTCAAGGGATGGATGCGTTCCTGGGGAAAAGTGGAACCTAGCAAGTGGCCGTTAAACCGTCTGCGCCTTGAGTATCCTATACTCGAAGTTATAACGATCGCCAACAGGGAGGACAGGCAGGGCCTGATAGACATCATCAAAAGCGATGAACGCCTGGCGGCAAATTACACTCCGGAAGAATTTGATGACATGGAGGCGGCTGTAAGATATACACATGAAGACGTCATGGCCAACTTAAGCCTGGACGATGTCAGGTATATGATAAGTACATACGGAGAAGAACTTCTCCCCAAATATGTCATCATGGATACCACATTCGGCAAAGGCGCCGGAGCTAATTTTGTAAGAATGGTGGAAAGCGCAAGAGAGGTTTATGAACGCCCGATCGATATATTCCCGGTAATGGACGATGACGATTACCTAAGGGTGAATATTTCAAGGAGAAACCTTTTAAGCGTCTTAAGGGGATTGGTAGAGAGGGGTTTTATAGCTTTTGATGAAGCAAGAATAGACGCTTTTCGCGCGGATGAAACGATAGATGTCGGAAAGATATTAGATGAAGTAAAAGCATACGGCGAAGCAAGAGGCATGGAAGAGGATCAGGCGGTCATGCTTCTTGAGGAATATGAAAAGGATGAAAAAAGACGCGACAAGAAATATGAGCTTACGACCGGCATCCAGGGGGGATTGGATGAGATAAGGTATGTTCTCGGCGGAGAGAATATCAAGCTTATCTCACCCGCAAGAAAATACATATTGGATCTGATGGCCGAAAGAGGCGAGGTGCCACCCGAAGGCACTCTTTCCGATTACAGAGGCAATGTCAACATAGTTCCGGTATCGGATTTCGGAATCAACTACCTTAAATTCCAGAGAAAACCGAGGATGAAACCTCCCATGAACGCTGAGGCCGTTAAGGCGATACAGCTCTTTTACGCCGAAAGGGGCGAGCCGGATCCGGATTATCTGGAACTTGCCGATGAAGAAGACCGTTTCACGCGCCTTTTATTCAGGGCGAAGACCGCTGTCTGGGCGATGCGCGAGAGGACCGTTAATGAACAGATCAGCGGCATTGTTAACGAAGAGGATGAGGACCGCTGGCTCATATCTTACGAACCGCAAAGAAAGGAACTTGAAACTGAATACACCAAAGCGGTGAATTCGCTAAAAGAACAGCTCGAGACAGATGATGCCGGCATTATAGATCTGCTTGACAGGGATCAGGATGAAATGCGGGACTACATTGCCAGGCAGGCAGGGCAAAGTGATGAAGATCTTGCGAGAAACCGTGTTATCTACATGACATGGGCGTTCCTTAAGACTTATCCGCCGGAAATTGTCGGCGGGCAAATATTGCCCTCGGAAGAATTTATAAACAGTGAATTCCGCCTGAGAAATGTTCCCGCTGTTATCCAGACGGAACTTCGTCTTGTGCCGCTCTATAGCCCGAAGTGGTCAATACTGTCATATCTGGACTATCTCTTCTGGCATGCGACAGTCCAGGTCGGCCAGACCGTTGCGGGGTTCTTATTCCTCGGCGGTACGGGAAACGGCTTTTTATGGGAGACGCTCGCCTACACAAAGCCCGTAGTGGATGAAACGGGAAAAGTTTTAGAGGAAGTGCCTCTTTCAGTAAGGGCGAATTTACAGGAACTTCTAAGGCCTTTAAGGGAAGCCATACAATCTGAAGAGACAAAACGTGAGGAATCGATAGGATCCATGTCCATGGCGCGCAGATTTTTCAGGCGTCTCGGATTGATGATAAGCCCCGATAAAGAGATCAAAACACCTTCCGCCGCTTTAAGAGAACATCTCACGCAGTATCAGGTCTCGGGTGCATGGGACGCCATGAACCAGATAGAGGATGCCGAGCTTGGGAGCAGATTGGCTTTATACAGATTAAAAGCGACCAGACTCGTGGGATCATTCACGCAGGTGCTTGAGGATCTCCTGCCGGCACTCGGCCCGGGATGGTTAAAACAGCGCATAAGATGGATAACTCTCCAGGCGTTCTGGTCGATAGTTTCTTTCGGGCCGGCGTTCTGGATGTTTTTCGGCCAGCATATAGGACTGGGATCGGTATGGTCTCTTATCGGTTCAAGGAACCTCATGCTTGCTTTCGGGGGGTTTGGATCGATTATCGGTATAGGTTTGTCAATTGCCGGATTTCTTATATTCGGCGTACTTTTCTATAAATTTGGTAAAGCTTTATATACTTTGCGCACGCGCGCGGGCCTTGAGAGGAACGAACAATGGCAAGTAGATCCCATAAAAACCATGGGCTGGAGAAAATTTCAGCACATGGCGTATTTATCTTCAACAACTTTTGCCGGCACTCTTACCGCTATCATGTTAGGCGTTCCCGTTATATATTTTCTCGCTACCCTTGCCGCGGAAAGCACGTTTCTACCGGGTGCGGGCCCTGCGGGTATTTTGATATCCGTTTTGGGGCATGCCACGCGCGAGTTTTTAAATGTCCTGTTTGGATATTTTCCAACGACAATGGTCGGCGGCATCTTTTTCTTAACGCCTCCAGTTACATTGACATTGATGGTCATCATAACGGCGGCTACCCGGGCTATTATGGATGAAGAAGCGACAGCGGAAGCGCTCAGAAAGAGGATAGAAGACAAGCAATTCCGCAAATTAAAAGGGATCGGAGATGTACATGTTGCGGATTATGCCGAACCGGAAGAGATAATCGCTCTTTTGAGCCCGTATGAAGCGGAACTGGCGGATGTAAGAAGCCGGATAAGGGAATTACTTGAAGCCGATACTGAACCGGACGAGATAGTCGATCAAATAAGGGAAAAGAGCTACGCGTTTGGCGCATATCGTGAACTTAGACTATCTCTTTTAAATCCTGAGAGGAGAGACATTGAAAGGTTCCAGCGCGCGCTTGGTGAGATACTGGAGGAAGTGGAAAGCATACGCCGCGACGCATTGGGTGCGATACATATAAGTCCCGGAGTCGGCGTAGTAGGCGTCCTTTCATTCTTAACTACCGGCATCTTGTATATCGGGGGATGGATGCCTCACTGGGTACTGATCACGGGGTTGGTCTTTTCAGGCATTCTCATGGCATTAAAGGGCGTTGATCTCTTGGTCAGGTATGTCGGAAAGAGGCAATACGCTTTTATTGTGGGGAGAAGGCCGAAACACGCGCTTAAGTTCGGGGCACTTTCTCCGGCGATGATCCATTATTGGAACAATATAGCCCCGGCCTCCATACAGGACATACAAAGATCTTTTGTGCCGCGTTATGCAGGTGAGTTTTTCTGGACACGCGGGCGGGCGGCTATAGTCAAATTCGCGCTTGGCGAAATAAGGACGCTGAAGAAAAGGATCCAGCAATTATGGTTGTGGACAAAATACCAGGGCGTGATTTTAGGACTTCTTTTTATATTGCCTTTCATGTCGATCATCGGGTTAAGTGTTTTGTCCAATGTTCAAGCAGCCCGTGCCGAAAAGGCAAGAGCGCTTGTTCTCGAGCCCACGATCAGAAATTATATCGAAGGAAATATAAATCTTACGCCTAAACAGAAAGAAGACCTGTTCAAAGACGAGAGAGAAGGAGTCAAGGACCTGAGGGGAACCATGATGGTCCAGCTTGTAGATGAATATGAAAAGAGCGTTAGAGAAGACAGAATTACAGAGGCGCAGAGATCTTTTGAGCTATTAGTCCTATATACGGAGTTTCTGAGGCAGAGATATCAAAGAGAAGGAGAAAGATGGGATTTCGAGTATTTCACCGATCACCTGCAGCAGATGTTCGCCCGGTTGGGGATGCTTGATGAATATTATAAATTATTCGGCATCGATCCCGATGATGTAATAAAGATTGATGAGGAGAACAGCAGCATACGCGTTTCGAGAAAACCCGGGGGGACCGATTATGAAATAAATGAAGACGGTACGATAACATTCGATGTTGATCTTGTTCAGGGAGAAAACCTTGCGGAACTTGAATTCGAGCTGAAAGAACCCGTGGACATGAGGGGCAGGGAATTCGTTTTTGAATTTTTCATTCCGGAAGCCTATAGGGAAAATTTGGCGGGGCATACCATAATGATCGTGGCTTACGATGACGAGAACAGGCCGCAGACCATTATTGAGATGCCCGGTTATAGCGGAGGCGAAGAATCCAAATTTGAAATAGTGGAAGGAGAACTTCTTGAGAAATTGAACACTTTAAGGATAAAACCCGAAAAGCCTATTGGCAGCGCGTTCAATCCGGCCAGAGCCAAGAGATTCGTTATAAGGGTAAACCGTAATTTTATAAAGGCCACTTCAGGGCAGGTCCGTATAGGCGTACCGCGCATCGTACCGAGGGCAAGTCTTGCGGAAGAAATTATTGCGCCGCCGGTTGTGGTGCCCCCGGTGGTAAAACCGCCTGTTAAACCTTTATTCGGTATTGCGCCGGTATTTTTGTTCGGGTTGACACAGGGCGAAGGTTTCAGCCCGCCGGGTTTTCTGTCAAATTCCGCGGGCAATATCAATTCTTTTTATATATTACTGACATTGGCAATATTTGTCGGAATAATCTATGGAGGTATGTTCTTGTTCGGCAGAGGCAGGCCGAAAGAGCCTGAAGAACCGGAACTTCCTCAAGAAGCTGAACCGGCTCCGGTTTACCAGGTCGCGGAAGACGGCACGATAACCGAGCGTTATGAAGATACGCGCGAGATAAAAAGGATCATCGAACCGGACGGGAAGATCTCCGAATACGCGAAGGACGGAAGAAGAATATTATTCTGCAATCCGCAGGAAGGAAAATATTTTACTTACAGGGTTAAAAAAGCTATCGGCAAAAAAGACCTTTACATAATAATAGAATATGAAGGTGTTTACCAGGTGGAAACAGGACAGGAAGAGCTTGCTGGCATTTCTGAGGACCAGAAGAGACAGGAATGGGTTTATGTCCTTACCGATATTTACGATCATACCGCGTCACTACAGGAACCGGTAATAACGGACTGGGTGCTTGACCAGGTAGTGGTATATGACGCTGAAGGAAAAGAGGAAGTCGAATACAGGTATGTTACCCAGGACGATAAACTCGAGCTGAATAGAAGGCGCGCTGCCGCAGGCATGGAAATTGTCGATTTTCCGGGCAATATTCTGGAATCTGTTTTCTTTGCGAAGGATAACGTAAAATTTCATTTCCGCAAGAGCGAAAGGGAATATTTCGGCGATCCTTTGCGGGGCAAACCGTTCAGGATAGAATACATAGGCAGGAATGAAAGCGATTATGTGGCATATCACACGGATGATCCCAGGGACATGACAATACGTAATGTAGCCAGGAGGACCGATGATGAAAAAAGTCTTGAGATCTCGGCTTCCCTCGGAGAGTCGATAATCGAAGGACAAATAAGACCTCTTCTTGCCAGGGTCATACCGGCAATACCGCCGGAAGTCCCGCCCGCACCAAGGGGAATAAGCGGCAGAGGTAACATTGTAATGCTTATGACCGTTTTCGGCATAGGCTTTTTGCTCGCAAGCACGGCGATAATATTCAATGCATATTATCCTTTGAATATAGCGATCCAATCTTTTATAGCAAGAGCGTTACCGTTTATCAGCCCTACCGAGATGGGCGCAACAGTTATTGCTTCCAGTTTAATAATTCTGGCATATCAAGTGATCACAATGATTGGAGAAATCTTCCAGGGAAAAGCAGCGCCCAAACCCGATATTGTGGTCGGGATTCTAAAAGGAACAGTAGATGAGGTCGTTATTGAAAGGATAGAACGCAGCGATCCTTCTATACGCGTTGTAGAAGTAATGCCCGGTAAAACTGAAACCATGATCGAAGAACTTAGTAAAGCAGCGAAAGATGAGGGAATAGACGCGGTCGTTCTTATCGATACCCCTATTGCCGGATACAATAGGAAAGAGGCAACCGAGCTTATTATAGGAACGGCCAACAAACTTCGCGCGGATGTTTTCACTTCCAAATCCATGAAGAAGCTGGATAAAATCAACCGCGAAATACTCAGATTACAGCAGGTCAGGAGCATGATACGGAGGACCCAGGAAGAGAAAGATGAAATAGACGCAAAGATAAAGACCCTTACGGGGCAAAAGGAAGAACTGATATTGAGCATGAATGTCGGCGCGATAAGAGGGTTAGTTCCTTCCATGTCCGGGCTTGAATTGAGAGACCTGGTACACCAGCTGTCCATCGGCGGCATCGAGATCATAAAGAGCATGGAATTAAGCGAGCAAAGTATTTACCGGCTCACGATAGATATAAGGCATAAGGATATTTACGCAAGGATAAGGACTACAGACCGGACAAAGGCATATGCCGCAACAGGCCTGGTCGAGGGCGAGCCGAGGTATATCAGCGAGATCGCAAGAAATGTCGGCGAGATGCGGCTTATCGCTGACACGATAAGATCAATGGGGCTTGACAAGGAAAAAGCGTCCAGATTCATACAGGTAAGGGTGCTTGACCCCAATATAACGGAAAAGAATCTCGATATGATGCTTGAGGAAACAGGATTAGTCGACGTGTTGGACAGGGGGAACATACGTTTAATTACACAGGAAGATCTTACCCTCGAAAGGACGCTTGAATTAGCCCGGAGCACATTCCCCGAACTCGATATCGTAGAAAATCCTGATGCGCTAGCCATAGGCGATATCGCGAATCTTGTAAAAACGGACGCGGATGAGAGGATCATTCAGGCTGACAGGGCGCCCACTTTTGTCCAGATGGTAGGTGAGGGCGTGGTTTCGCAAAGACTTGTAGCTATATTGGAAATCATTGCGAATAAAGGAGTTATATCAGAAAGCCTGGGCGAGGTAAATCCAAAAGAGGGGTATAAGAACTGGCTCATATTTGAACCTATTAAACCTATCAACTTCGAGAACTTGATGGAAGAAATGAAGAGATACGAGGAGGTGATCATCAGGCTATAATAAATAAAAATCTTATAGAGTTCACGCCGCTTCCCCTCAATCTTTGCGACGTGAATTGAGATGCAAAACCTTCCTGCATCTCAGACGGCCCTGCCGTGGAATACACTGCAGGGCCGTTCTATTTTTTTTGGACGATTATGTAATTGTTGAAAAAGGTAGTATTGTTAACAAATTTCAAAATTATCCCAAAATAAAGCCGAATAATTAAGAATCAAAATAGTTAGATATTCAAATTGACAAATCTTTTTATTGTGTTAACATATTATTAGTCATTAAATAAATAAAAAGCTTGTTAGCTCTTTAATGTCTTTCTGTAAGTAAGAAAAACATGAAGGGACTTTTACACTTTGAATTAGCTAATAACTTTAAAAAGTACATAAATGTTATGGGGATAACAATAAGTTATGGGGATAAGACGATATAATATATTTCTTAAGGTCACGGCAACCATAGTTGCCCTCATCTTTTTTCACCAGCAGATCGTATGGGCTGCCGGTGATATCTCTTCCTACCCAAAAATAAACAAAAATTTTAATATCCCCAAAAATCTTGCCGATATCGAAAAAAAAGGCCTGCTCGGCAAGAACGAGACGATCATCAATATCCAGGATTGCCACTCATCGCTTTCCGCGCAGTACTCCATAGTGGAGATCTTAAAGAACCTCATGAGCGAATACGATGTCCGCGTTGTTGCCGTTGAAGGCGCTTCGGGGTATATCGATACATCGCTGCTTAAAACTCTTCCCGATGAAAAACTGAGGGAGGAGACCGCAGATTACCTGATGAAAGAAGGGAAAATATCGGCAGGTGAGTTTTTTACTGCAACACAGGATGAAGATATTGCTCTTTACGGAGTCGAGGATAACAGTTTATATCAGGAGAACCTTAAGGTTTTCAGAGAAATATTCCGGAAAAACCGCGGATCTCTTGTTTCTTTGAACAAACTGCTCGCCGCTTTAAAGGAAAAAGAGGACAAGACATATTCCGGCGAACTCAGCCGAATGGTGTTTAAATCGCGCCTCCACCGAAAAGGAAAAATAAGTTTTGATGTTTACTGGGATTTTCTTGAGAAGCTTTGTAAGGAAAAAGGGATCCCCACCGAAAGTTATCCAAATATAAAAGCGTTCATCGATTCGGTATATCTGGAGAAAGAGGTCGATTTTTCAAAAGCTACAGATGAAAGAACGCTTTTAATAAACCGCATTTCAAAATCCGCCGTCAAGGAAGACCTGGAACAAATAGCCATTAAATCCCTTTATTTTGAAAAGGGCAGGATCGATCAGGCTGTTTATCACGGCTGGCTTGTGGATTTTGCGCAAAAAAGAGGCGTAGATTGCGGCGAATATAAAGAGCTTTTACGCTTTGTGGATTATACAAGGAAATATCATAGTCTTGATGTAACGGGCCTTCAAAATGAGCTTGATCAGCTGGAAGAGAAAGTATTCAGCGAACTTTTCACCGGTAAAGAGGAAAGAGAATTATACGAGGCGACAAATTTTATCGAGCTTTTGAAGAGCCTTTTCCAAATACAGCTTACAGATTGCGAGGCAGAGGATCTTCGCGAAATGATCGGAAAAATAAAGGTTGACGGTCTTTCCGAAACCATCCTCGAAGAAGCGAAAAAGGCCTTAAAGTTCTACGAGTTGGCCGAAAAACGTAATAGCGCTATGCTCGCAAATACCGTAGCTTCGATGCGCCGTGAGAGGAAACGTGTTGCTGCGCTTATTTCCGGAGGACACCACTCGGAAGGGCTCACGGACCTCATGAAAGAGAAAGGCCTTTCTTATCTTGTTCTGATGCCGAAGTTTTCCGGCGATAACATACGTCCGTATGTTGCCATTCTTACGAAAAAGACGGGCCCCTACAGGGAACTCGTAAAAGCCGGGGAGTACGATCTTGCTCTCGAGGCTTATCTTGATACGGGAGATTTTACGGCGCTGGAAGAACTCATAGTCTATGCTTTGGGAAAATGCGCTCTTGAAGGTAAAGACCTTAATTCCGTAGTTGATTACTGGGCTGATAATTATGAAGCGGCGTACAACAGCATCCCCAAAGAAAGGCTCACGGCAGTTGAATATGACCGCATCGATCCGGAGATCTTCAGGCTGTATCTCGGGCGGTCGAAGGCTGAGGCGGATGAAAGCGGCAAGACCTGCAGGGTTGATTTTGACGGGAATATCTATGTTGTCAGTGAAGGTGAAGTGAAACTTATCGAGAAGAACAGCGCGCATGAAGGTTTTCTCAAGAAAGTAGCGGATGCGGCTTCGGATGTGATCGGGGAAGTTAAAGAAAAATTCACGCAAAAGGAAAAAGTTGATGCTGCCGCGCCGGATGAGGAAAAACCGTCCGTTTTTGAAGAACCGGCCATCCCGGAAGAAAAAGAGAGCGAACAGTTTGCGGAAGAAGATCAAGGGGACGTAGCCGAAGAAGAAGTCATTCTGGAAGAGCCGACCAGCGCGGAAGATGTAAAAAAACTTATCAAACTAAGAGCGAGAGGCGAATATGCACTTCTTGGAACGTACATACACGATATAGCCAAAGAGTACGGGGAGACTTACAAGGACGTAACGCCTGTTTCGCCTGAATTTATCGATGCGTGTATAGAGAAATCGCTTTTTGATGACGGGGAGACCATAAGGCATAAAGAGAGATTGTATGATGAATTTTTTACGATATGGTCACTGATACAGATCACGCTTGAAGATGCAAAGACGAGTAAAGAAGAAGCCAAGAAAAAGGAACCTTATTTCACTGTTGTCAACGATGTGGAGATAAACGGCGAATCTTACACGCGGATAATCGTAACGACGCAGAACAGGACAGGCTGTGAAAATTACATACTCGAAAAGCTTAAAAAACTTAACATCTACTATGAACACTTAAGAGGCATGGTATACGATGATGTGGCGATCTCCGTTTATCACCTGCAGCAGAACGCGGAGACGAGAGAGGTGCTGTCGGAAAATAAGCGTAAAAGATTACTGCAATCTTTCGAGATCGTTGACCTGGAAAGGACAAAAAGATCATACAAAGAGGCCCTGTCCCTGACTTCGGTCTATCATCTTGAACCGTTTGAAAGATGCAATTCAAACGGCATACCGGGCGGTGTTTGGAACGCGGTTATCTTTAATTATGAAACGGTCCGGGAAGGAGAATTGCATTTCGATGAAAGTATCATGCCCGAAGAGTACGAGATAAATGAAGAGAATATTGACCGGGAACGCATACATTTAGATAGTATACTTAAACCCTTAAAATATCAGTTCCAGGAGAAGATAAGGAAGGCAGTCGGCCTCGTTAATACGGATCAGGATAAAAACCTGCTTAGCCTGATCTCAGGGTTGAATTTTGAACTTGAAAAAGGCAACCCCGGCGTTACTTACCAGATGAAGCGGACTTATGATGTGTTTAAGGGCTTATCCATCGGACATGACAAGGGCACTAGTATAAGGAATATCTTCGCAAGGATATTAATAACTTTGGCTGAGGGGTATAGAGTGTCCGATGAGGATATAAGCACGGAACAGCAGAAACTCGTGAATTGTTTTTCCGTAGCGCGGGAAAATGATGTCTTCGGGCATATAAATGAGGTCAAACTGGCGGCGGAAGCGATAGAATCCGCCAAGAAAAAAATGGAAGAACATAATTATACCGCGCGTTTCGCTATCTGGGAATGGCTCAGCGAGAAGTATCCCATAGCTGAGGGCCAGAGAAGAAGGGATGAAGCGGCTTTAGCGGAAAGGGTCGTGAATAAACTCTCTGTCGAGCTTGATATAGAAGATGTAGCCATAGAAGGTTTAAGGGAAATAGTCGAACAGGCCAGGGAGGAAGACAGGGAGATCGTTGTTGTTTCCAGGGACATGGTCCGGGATGAGATCATACTCAGGAAGATGACGCAGAGGTACGGGATAAAATATTTTGTCAGCTGCCACGGGTCAATGCGGGAGCATGTCGCTATTTTAGCCACGGCGGCGGGCGCGATGCTGCTTGTGGATCTGCCCGAGGTGATCTTTGATGATTTTTGCGCAACAGGGGAACCTGCGGCTATCAGCAGTGTGAGCATGACAAAGACGGAACAAGCTAAATTTTTGGCGGGGAATCCAAGGACAAAAAAAGGTTGGGATATGGTGAGCGAGGTTATCACCAGCCAGACGATGAAGGATTATTATGTCGAAAAGGAACGTGAACTCCGCAAAAAGAGAACAGTGGCTAAGACGCGAGACGGCGTTGAGGTGTCCATTTACGGAAACATTATTTTACCCGCTCATGCAAGAAAAAATGATAACGGTTATTTGAGGCCGGGTGCAGCTGATATTGTTGAAGAGCTTTATAATGATTTCGGAGCTAATGGGGTGGCTCTTGTCAGAACGGAATATGCATTTAATAGAAAAGCATTTCTGGAATTTGAAAGACAAAGGGAGGTATATCTTAGCGTTGCCAATGTCGCAGATAAAGAGGTTGCTATAAGGACCTTTGATAAGGAGCATGATAAAAAATGTATTGCATTACCTGACATTCCCGGGGTTTATGGGTTTGGTTACTATAAAGAACCGGAGGGGAGAGAAGTTTTAAAAATACAAATAATGGCCATTTTTGTCGCTTATGCTCAGTCAAGATATAAAAACTTAAAAATGATGATCCCCATGATCAAGACCGTTGATGACATGAAATTTTTGGGCAAGCTGATCGACGAAGTAAAAGAGGAGATAGTTAAGAAGTATTCCGCGATCGAAAAAGAAGTTCTCAACGGGATGCCCGTGGGGATAATGGTCGAAACGGAAGAAGTGATCAAAGATCTGGATGCCATCCTGGATCAAAAATTCGTAAGCCTGAGTTTTTTAAGTATAGGCTCTAATGACCTCACTTCCGATGTGAAGAAGCTGCCGAGACACGATCTTAAGGACAGCCATTTTGACAATGAAATGCTGAAAATTCTGGAGAAAATAGTCAAAGCGGCAAAAGCCAGGGATCTGGATGTCAGCATTTGCGGCGACCACGCGCGCTTTGATAAGACGATAATATTCAGTATTTACCTTTACAAAAAGCACGGAGTTTTGATCGTACCCGGCGTTATACAGGGACTGGTCCCCAAACTCAAGACTGAAGTTGAATTTACCGACGCCGAAACCGTTGCTGAAATGCTTAAAGACCTTAAACTATCCAACACTGATGAGTCAAATGAAGAGCTCAATAAGATAGTTACCGGAAAAGCGCTGATAAGAATGAACAGGATATTAGGGGAGGAACTTTTCAACAGCATCCTGAATAAAAAAATGTCCAAAGTGACGCCGATGACGGGGGTAAAAGAAGATGAAGAAAAGGAGCAGGGGCCCGAAGGGGAAGGACCTGATAAAAGAGCGGGGCCATCTGATGCCGGGGCATTAGGCGTATTTGCCTTTCCTTTTGTTAAAAGTGATATCTCAACTTACTTTACCAATCCGGCAGTCCTCTATATAGGTATTATAATATTAATAACAGGCGCGATCTATATGATCTACCGCGCCAAGAGATCCCCTCCTGAACATGTGCAGGAGGTTATTGTCCAGTCAGCCCGGAATATTGCCGGCCATATTGAACATGATGGCTGGCTTCCTGATTTTGAACACCGCCAGGAACTCCTTGAACTGGTTAAGGATTTCATCAAAGATCCGTTCTTAAGTCCGGGCAAAACTACTATAAAAAATGCGCTTTTTGAAGCTCATTCAGAAGCGGTGGCAAAAAACAGGGAATTAAGAGTAAATCCGGTTCTTTTGCGGGATATACCCGAAGAGGATATTGAAGCGATACTTTTACATGAGATGGTACACTTTCTTAAGGTGCAGGTCAAGAGGCAGAAGGCATTTGATAAACATAGGAATAAAGGGGTATTAGGGGTCATACGGAATTTTCTGGGGTATTTTAAGGCTGTTCTTTCGGGAAATATTGACGGATTCACCAAAAGGATCTCAACAAGCATAAAAATAGCGGCAGCAGTAGCTACTCATAATGAATTTGAAGCTTACAGCATACAGAACAGGTACAGATACGAACAGGCAAAGGCGAAAGGTTATTCCGATCTAAAAGGGTATTTAAAATATCTCGGATCGAAAACAAATGATCCGGGCTTCAAGGAAGGTTATGCCAATCTTCTTTCAATAGTATATCCGGGGGGGACTTTACCTGAGGGATATAAAATAGATCTATTCGAGCAAGCGATCGCACCCGGGACGCGAAAACCGGTTTATTTTGCGGCTGCTCTTGAAGGCAAGAGTGATCCGGCAGTTTTCGGAAACTGGCTGTTCGAGTGGTTATCAGACCCTGAATATTATGACGTTTCGCAGAAAAGATCCGGTGAAAGCGGAAAAATATCAATAGCTGTCATGGCGGTTGCGTTCGTTTTGATCAGCATCATCGCAACTTTGGTATTTTATTTTGCGAAAAGACCGATATCACAAGAACCGGTAAAACCGTCTGCCGAGATATCAAAAGAAAGCTCGGAAGATAAAAAAATAGATATTTCGCAAAAAATCAAGAAAACTTCCGAAAAACAAATTAAAGAAGCTGAACCGGCCGGACCGTCACCTATTGAAGGGAGGATATTAAAACTTACCGGTAATGCCATAAATCATATCGAGAAAGACGGCTGGACTTTTTCCAAACATACAAAGGAAATTCTCAAACTATTATATGAGTTTAAAAAATCCCGTTTGGAAGTCGTTAATGACCCCTCTAAGCCCTATATACTGCAGACCGACGAAAATAGGGGTGATATAGTTCGGATCAATGCCGCATTCGTCGGCGAATATTCAGATCCTGAGATCGAGTCGGCCATCGTGCATGAAATAGTTCATATGCTTCCGCATCAGAACAAACGTGCTCAGGCAGAGATCGAAATGGGCGAAAAAATCGCCGGTATAAAGATGTCGGAATTTTTACAGAAAACCGATGAAAGCAAAAAACTTCGTGAAGACTTCAAAAAGTTCATTGCGCGGAAGATGCAGAATGAATATGAGGCGTATTCGATCCAGAACGAGTACCGCAAATATATCGCGGAACAAAAGGGCTTCTCCGGCTTAAAAGAATATTTCGAGCATTGCGCCGCGTCGTACAACCGCAGATCACCTCATTACAGTAATTTTAAAATGCTCGCTAATTTCACTTCTTCCGACGGAAAACTTCTTGAGGCATTCAAGATGGAACTTATCGGAGTCTCATATCCCCAGCAGTACAGATCCTTGCTTATCAGAATAGCCATATTTGAAGGCGTTAATCCGAGAAATAATTCGGAAGTGATAAATTGGATGCTGTCATGGCTCACGGATCCGGAATATTACGAGGTCAAAGAAAAATCGATCGATAAAGCTGCCATGCTGCCGGGCGGCACTTCCAGGACGCTTTTATTGTTATCCCTGCTTAGCGGTCTTTCATTTGTTGATATGAGTGAGCCGGGGAGAGGGAAACCGGGGACACAACCGCGTCGGAACATCATGGATATTAATGACAGTGAGCTTTTGGAGATCATTCCCCATGAACTTAACAGAACCCATATAACCAGACTTATCAGGATGTTCGATATTATATGGCCGCTTGGAAGGGAAGATGAAAACCAGGATGACCTTGAACACTTCCAAAATATCTTCCATAAATTTATTATCGCTCATGCGATCGGAAGCTCTTATGGTAGCCCCGAGATGGCTGCGCTTGAAAAACCGACGGATAACACCCTCCAGATATTTGCAAGTAATAATATAGTTGTCCCAGCCGAGATAAAGATCCTTTTGGATGAATTTACCATTCAAGATAAAGACAAAAAGCCTGTTAAGCAAAGCGTTTTTAGGGACAAGAAGAAAGCTTTTGATGTGATAGATGAGACGGTGTTTGGTTATGGTCACGAGAGAGATTTTGAAATAAGAAAATTATTAAAAAGAATGTATATATATTTTACGGCTGTTGATTCAATAGAGATGGGATCGGATTATTTAAGAAGAGTTGAAGTGAGGAGGCTGAAAGCTGAGGAAGAAAAGGAAAAAGAATCTCCTAAGGATTCTTTTTCCTTTATAAGAGATGATCTTGAAAGATCCGGCATCAACATTAGTGAATATATGACGGATGAAGCCGTTAGTGCTTTAACAGACTCAACTCTGCATGAGTACGGTCAAATATTAGAGATAACCGATGAAGCTTACGAGAAAGTACATTTACCGGTTGCGCTTGTTGATTTTACCAGTGAACGCGGCCCTGAAACACGTATGGCAGTGGCTAAATATGATCCTTCAGAAGCCAGAGCTTATCCGGTTTTTCAGAAAAATATGGCAAGAAGCTGGGGAATGTTAAGAGATAAAGCCACGATGCATTTTAAATATCAGTTAGAGGGCGGAGAGGTACAAGATGTTGATGATATAGCTCCGGATTATGAAAATGCCAGGAAAGATGTATGGGATATCGAGAGACATCTTGAGGAATTCAGAAAAGACTATCCTAATTTCGAGATAATCGGGTTTACCGGCAACGGTAACATTCTTGCGAATGCGCATCTCGCTTCTTATGTTGACGGAAGACTTCATGCTGTTGAAGCTGAAAAAGAGCTGATCTATAGCGGTAATAGCCGGGTATATCCGTCACTGGTAATATGGAAAGACGGACATATCAGCATAGAAGAAGTCAGGTTTACTGGAGGTGAAAGGATCATAGAAGAGAGTACCGGAAAAGATATAACAGGTGAAGTTGTATCAACTAATTCCGGTATCGGGATCCTTAAGAATGGCCGGCCGTACGATTTAGCCGAGCATTACGAACACGATTATGACGTAAGGCATTATCTTGATTTTCCGTTTATACCTGACGGGAAGATCAGTTTCGGAGTAAGCCATTTCTATGATGAAACAGGGAAAGTAATAAAAGATCTTATTGTGCCGGCGATAGAAGAAAAACTCATTACTTTAAAACTTGAAGAAAGAGAGGCCCCTCTGACAGATGATCAGATAAAGCAGCTGGATGAGAATTTACGGGAGGAAAAACATTATATTAAAGCAGAAGCGGCAAGTGAAGTAAAATACGGCGTTTACTTTCTTGATAAAGATAATAACGAACTTACCATAGGCCTGAAAAGAGGCATAAACCCCCATAATATTTGCGCTATAGACAAAGATGGAAATCTTGTTTCGATAATCGTTGAAGGCAAGTCGAACCGGATCGGCATAACATTCAAAGAAGCGCAGCAAAGATTGGAAAAGATGGGCATTACCGATGCGATCATTTTTGATAACGGTGCAGATGCCATGATGAATATAGATGGTCAGTTCATAATCAGGTCCTTTCAGGGAAGAGACAGGTTTCTATCACTTCTTGTTTTTGCTAAAGGAAAGTACGATATCATGCAAATGAACCGTGAACAACGGTTAGAGTTATGCTTAGAGTCGATCCAAACGGAAGAGACAGATTTTCATATGGAACATGTTGCCCGTGCTTCAAGAATGGCGGAGCTGATCGCCAGAAGAATAGGATTGTCTGATCGGTTGATAGAAATATTAATGGCTGCCGGGGAAGTTCATGACGGAAAAGTTCTCGACCCAGCGGTAGTCAATGACGTTAAAAGGTATATCGGCAAAAAACTTTCAAAGGAAGGCAGAAGAGCATTTTTTTCAATAAGTGATTTCTACAGATTCGTTGAGAATAAAAAAGGCGGCGCATTAACCAGTGAGGAGAAAAATGTAGCAAGAGATTTTTATGACCATGGGACACGTTCAGCAGAAGACATAAAGTCTCTTGGCGTTAAAATGCCTTTGGAAGTCGAACTTTTAATAAAGTACCATCAATTTCCTTCAGAGTTTTTCGCGTCAAAAGATGATTCCAGGGGCAAGTTGCCCATTACTCCCGAAGAGTTAGGTTTATTGTTAACGATACTTTTTACGGCCGATGTCTTTGAAAACGGCAACAATGTCGATAAGATGAATTTGTTCCATGAAGGAAGACCTTTTGAATCCTTTGAGGATTCATTCAAGTTTCTTGAGAAAAAATATTACGAAGAAGGTATTGAAGACAGAAGGGCCTTGGAGGCTTTAGCAAAATTGATATCGGAAAAGGACGGACAATTATTATCTTTAGCTGCTTATGCCCGTCATTGCAGTGAATTTCTTCCAGAAGACATAAAATTCATGGAAACGCAGAGGCAGAAAGATCCTCCGGAGATCCCGCCGGCCCATCCGTTCACCGTTGAAAGCGCTTCATTGTGGGGTAAGATCATGGCCATGCTGAGCGCGGTCAGTTTTGCGGGCGCACTGGTCGGTATACTTATAGGATTGATGGTGGAAGCACATGTTCTGTATTATGGCATTTGGACGGGATTCGCCGTTTTGGGAGCTTTTTTTGCTGTTTCGGCCGGCAGATTTTTAGGCCTGGGAAAATTGGCCAGAATGGCCTTGAGGGGGTATGTGCCACCCACGCCCGGAGATGAAGCTTTCTCCGGCGATGAGATTTTAATTACTGCAATAGCTGAAAGACAGCATGACGGAAGTATTGAGTATCATGACGCTATCAGGAATATCGTCCGCGAAAAAGATCTAAGCAAGATCATACTCCATGAATTATTTAAAAAAGAATTCTGGGGCATGTTTTTCCTGATGCCGGGTTTTTATACTTTAGCCCGTTTGATAAAAAGAAATCGACTCAAAACAGAGGTGAAAGTCATAAAACAGGGGGATTTTGCAAGTTTGGCAAAGGACCTGCAGGATCTAAGGGGAAAAATAAGCAAAAAGGTGCGCAAAAAGGGCAAAAAAGCGGAACTCAGGGAACATCGTTGGGAAAGCGAAAACATCAGCGATACATTTCTGACCAAGCAATATACTCCTGCGCGCAGAAGGAACACAAGTGAAACACCCGAACAGAGGGACAGGGGAGGCTATCATTTCAAATTGGAAGAGGACGGGATCTTTTTCTCGCAAGTAGAGGTTGAAACACAGGAGAATATCCCGCAGAACTCATTTGAAAGGGAACATTACCGTGACGCGTTTGAGATATTAAGGAATTTATCCGGGGAAACACTATCCTGGACGAACGAGTTGGCTGCCGATAATACCAAGAATCTGCATTTTCACCTGTTTAAACTGGACGATCCGCTTCCTATTAAAAAGTACGAACTGGAACCGTTATGTACTGAGCGTGACGGAGATGATGTAATATTTACGGTAAAAGGATATCCGGACACAGAGAATCCTATTGCCGTTTTCGCTGTCAACGGGCGCGTTGATAATACCGGTGATATTAATTTGTTGAGTACCAGATGCTATGACGTTGAAGAGATCTTTAGAGACAACGGATACACTGTCGATAAGATCGTTACGGTTAATAAGGAAAAAAGAGCGACGGTTTACTTTTTTCCGAAAAGGCATGGCCATGCGAAATATTTTACCGATTCCAAAAGCGTGGAAAAAGTCGGCCCTGTAGCCATGAGCGGGATCTGGCCGTTCTACAGAAAAGGTGATTATAAAAAGTTCAAACTCGATGATATCCAAAGAATATTTTCCAACATAAACGTTCTTCGTGAGAAGCATGAAAAATTCGGGACTATATGCGGTGAAATAAAAAGAAATTTTTATGAAGCCGAAGGAACCGGATTGCTGCCGCCCAGCGTGTATTTTGATCTTTCAAGTATAAGGGAAGACCCGGCAAGCGAAATAAAAATGGTTGATCTATTGGCCGAAAAAGGCGTAAGCAGGGTAAATTTCATTTTCGATATATCAAGAGGATTGCTCGATGATGAGAAAAAGATGGATGCCCTGAAGGAGCTTCTCGGACACGCAAGTAAGAAAATGACAGTAGTTGTTTCGTTCGCCGGATTTATAGAAAATATTGATGAGGTGGGGGATAAATGGAACATAATCAGTTCAAAAATGACCAAATATGTGAATAAGGTGTCTTTCAAGGTACAGAAAAAGTCTGAGAAGCTGGAGCGGGCGCTGGACCTGGTCAAAAAACACTGCAAGGATAAAAATGTTGAAATATATACATGTGTTTCGCGTGTAAACCTTGATGAAGTAAGAGATCTGGCGCAGTTGTTTTTGAATAAGAACATGTCTTCCATAAAGAAGTTCGAATGGGAAATAAGCCGTGACATGGAAACAAGATATTCGTTGAGAGAATGGGAATACGAAGATCTAAATCATGAGATGCGCGAGGATTACGGAAATTTAAGAAAGATGGAATTTGCCATATCCGGGCGGGAAGAAACCAACCTTTATGTTTTTAGGAACGGGGACCTCGGGGTAAAAGGCGGGAGATTGGGGATAAGAAGGTTTGCGAATATTTTTGATCAGAAAACGCTTCTGACGGAAGAAAGCAGGGGGATATACAAGGATATTACCGATAAGATACGCATAGATCACACTCGTGTTCTCAGAAAAAGCGCTCCCGCGGCCCCCTCGGGCGTGAGAAAAGGGATAATAAACAAGATAGAGGAACTATATAACAGTCACGGGCTAGTGGACCTGTATCCGCATGTTCTGCTCGAAGCCGAACTTGCCGAAAAAATGGCAAGAAGGATGGCCGAAGAAAAAGAATTCCAGAACGAGGACATACTTACCTTAAAACTTGCGATCTTTGTGCATCATCTGGGCCTTGGCCCGAGAATGGGAAGTCACAGGAATGATTTTCTGGAGATCAGAGCCGCGCTTAAGAAAAAATATCCTGCCCAAAAAGGGGAAGTATGGCATATAAAGGGAGCGATGAGAGCGTTGATCAAAGAAATAGGCGCTGAGGGGCTTCCTATAGACGAACAATTTGAGCGCGTTTGTAAAGAGATCGCTAAATTACTGAAAACACCCCGCAGGAAACTTAATAAATTACAACAAGAAGTTGTCTGGTCAGTATTCGGGGTGAACACTTTTGCGGTAAGAATGCTGGAAGCTACTGATATCAGTCTTCCGAAAGAGATAAAGAAAGATGTCAGGATGCTGCTTTTCAATTACGGCACTTACAGGGAATTTTGCAGAAAAGTCGAGGAAGATGAGATGCTCATCCGTATGCAGTCGTCAATTAATCCCGAGAAAATGAAGCAGCTGGTATCAATAATAAGGATCGCAAATACCGCCGTGAACAGGTTCGATCCGGGCGTGAGAGAAGATCTGAGAAGGGAAAATCCGGATTCCATCCCGGAGGCCATAAAATTCATAATTCAGGATATTGAAAAGAATGAGCAGGCCGGCGAAGAAACCTTGAAAGCTCTCAGTGTGTTCCTGAACATGCTCAAGGATTCAAGGAATAATCCTCTTATTCTCGGGAAGTTACAGAAAATATTTGCGAGCAGTAATGACCAGACAAAATTCAAGAATAAGATGTTTTTGAGATTTTTGGATTCAGGGATCGGTCTTTCTCCTGCCGACGCAAAGGAGATAATAAAAAGATATGATCAATATGAGGAAGGCATAACTATAGGGACTTATTACAGGTGGTCGGAGAGATCGCTCATTATAGGCGTTGTGGGTCTTGTGATCTCCTTAGCGGCTTCTTTTATGATACCGGGGGCATTGACCGCGGTTCCGGCCTTATTAAGCACTTTTGTTTTTCTTTCAGGCCTGTGGTTCCTGCTGATAGCTGAGAATTGCAAGAAGGCGTTCGAGTATTGGCTCTCCAAAGAATGGAATACGAAGATAATAAACGCGGTTTTGGCGGGGACATATAAAAACGGAGAAATCAACGATCTGGCCAATGGCCTTGTAGATGAGGACGCCAAAGAAAAAGTTGAGGATATGGATGAGAGAATGCATATTTTTCTGGTAAAAATGGCGAAGCTGATGGGGGAAAAATTCCTGTTAGGCAGGGAACTCAAAGCCGCGAATTTGATCTTCAGCGGAGGAGAATTTCTTGATGCGAAAGGATTGGGAATAGGCCCGGAATATCTTTTATTGGTCAGTAAACTCGTCAAATGGAGACATCCTGACCAAAAAGAAGTGATCCAAAGGTTTATTGAGACAAGAAGCGGGAGGGATCTGACACAAATGCCGAAAGAAGAAGGAAAAGAGCTTTTCGGGCAGGAACTGGAAAAACTTTACAGGAAGTATTATGGCGAAGAAGATTTTCTCAAAGAACTCTTTACGACCATATTCAGGCTTACAATAGAGGCACTTTTTGACGGCGGAAAATTAGAAGAAGAACATTTCCGGAAGATAGCGGGCCAACGGATAGGAAGCAGGACAAGAGAGCTTGTTATAGCCCGCAGGCGCCCCGTTTCGGGAGAGGTGGAAATCGAGAATTATGATGCGTTCAGCGTGCTTCCGCGCGTCGTGAAACAGATCATAGAATTACAGGGTCTGTATGAAGATCCATTGAAGTGTGCGATCAAGTCGTCATTTCCGTATTATAAGATCTCCACCAGAGAAAAAACAATCGCGAAACATCTTAACAAGAGAATAGTCAAGGATATGCCGATGACTTCGTGGGAAACATTCCGTATCGATGAGGCCAGAAGGGCTCAGCAGAGATTCGACGATCAATTGAATACTTATGTATGGAAAGAAGGCGACGGCATAGCTCTCGTAGGATATCTTATCGAAGACATGAAAGATGTTCTGGGCAAACTGCAGGATAAACTCTTAAAAGTAATGGGCGATCCAAAGAGACTGCAGCTGACACGCAGAAAAAAACTTCATTTTACCATTACTCCGATCGAAAAAAATACGGTACAGTCTACAAAAGACAAATCCGGAGCAATGGAAAGAGAAGCATTGATCGAGAAGACGCAAAACATAGTGATAAGGGCTATAGTGGAAAGAAAAACCGGGTTACGAGTGAATTTTAACATGAAACGGATAACCCTTGATAATGTAGGCAATATTATTCTTACAGGAGAAATGAGCAACCAGCTTCTCGACCACGTCAGGACAGGTCTAAAAGAAGCCCTGATAGTGCCGAAGAAAGATATCGTGCATATCACGATAGGAAGGATATACGATGAAAAAATAACGCGTGAAGAATTTGCAGCGTTAATAGAAGCTATAGAAGACTTCAAGAAGAGAACGAATGTTATTTTCGATTTTGAGGTCGGAGGGCTGAGCAGAGACCTGCCGAAATTATCTATTTTTGATCAGGCCCAAAAAGGAACGGATGAGAAATACCGGGATATTGAAATATCCGATGATATCAGGCGGAGTGTGACAGAAAGGATAAGCATTTCCGAGATAAGAAGGACCGGCATTCCGAAAATATTTCTTGCGATCAAGGATATATTCTACGATGCGGTATTTCTTTTAAAACCGTTCATTGAAAAAAAATCTTCGACCCGCGATCTTAAAGGATCCAAGGCGGAACCCACGGATCCGATAATAGAGGAAATTATCAGGTCCGGCAATATGATCGAAGTCTTTGAGAAAAACGGCCATCTTGCGGCTTACAAGGTTCCATGGATCGGCGGATATATACCGGGTCTGGTAAAACAAAAAGATGCACTCGGGAAAAAGATGAATGTAGGTGAGCTGTTCACCGACGAGCAACAGGACAACATGATCGATTGGATACATAAACATTCGATCCCTGAGGGCCGTCCGCTCCGGTTTAGAATAGCTCTTAGTAAAACAGCTCTGGCCTGGAGAAACGACCTGGAACACTCGAATATCACCCATGCCGGATACCGTGACGGCTGTATTTATATAGGCAAAGAATTATTGGCCTCAGTTTTTAATTCCCCTGATGATCCGCTCCGCAAAGCGATATTAGACGAAGATGAATATAAGCATCTCGTGGATAAAGATTTTAATTGTCATGCCGACGAAAAGGCATATCGGGAAAGATTGGCTTTTGTCGGGGAACGTATAAAGGCGATCATCGATTCGAAACGCGCTTTTCCGCCGCTGCCGTATTTGGTAAAAGCGCTTTTCAGAAAAAATATAAAAAGCTCATTTTTGGACAGAAATTTTTATAAACCTGTCAGTAACGAAAAGATAGATCCCGCTTCGAATATGAAAAAAAGGTATCTTTGGTGGCGGGACCCTTATTTTAAAAAGAAAAAAGGGTTTTTATATAAGAATATATGTCCTTTCTGCCGTGAAAATGCCGAAAGAGGGGAAGACAGGGAAATATTCGGCGATTGGACGCTGACGGCCAATCCTAACCCGATCTTCTTCAAGCACATAACAGCGGCTACAGCCACCCATATTGAACAGGATTCGGTTTCGGTGGATCTGTGCCTTGATGTGATAGGGATGCTGGAAGAATTGAAAAATTACGATATTTATTGGGCCAGCAGAATGGGCGGCAGCATAAAAGGGCATCTTCACATTCATTTGTTCGAAAGGCAGAAAACATGGCTTTTTGGAGAAGAAGAAAAATTTCCTGTTGAAGAATATCCCGTGAGAGTTATTTCAAGGAACATCCATGGCGAAGAAGCGGTTACGGTCGCAACAGAGTATCCGACGGGAAAGGACCCTATAGCCGCTTTTGTTATAAGCGGATATGTTTACGAAGATCGTGTTCTTTTGGCAAAAAGGATCTTTAACGTCGAAACGATAATCAGAAGTTACGGTTTTGACGTTGATAAGATGTTTATTAAGGATAATAAAACGGGAAAGGTAAGAGTGTATCTTTACCCAAGGTCAAAAGAATATCTGGAAGAATTCTGCGGCATCCAGAACAGGCGTATAGGGCCTGTTGAGATGAGCGGAGTTTTTGTGATACCGGATAAAGATCCATATCTTGAATTTACATTACAGGAAGCTACTGATGCAATGAATGAAGTCGGATTATCTTTCCGGAATCCCAAAGTCGCTGATATCGAAAATGCCATAAGACAACAGGTGATGGAAGATAAAGAGCTGGTGACAGTTACCGGCAGAGAGACAAAAGATGTGAGGGCGGTCATTTTCGATATGGACGGTATTTTATCTCACGATACATTGGATGCAATAAGGCTAAGTCAGGTCCACACCTATTCGGAGATCATGGACAGAGCCATTGATGAAGTTTATGAAGAAGCGATGACTTTTTATAATGAGAATGACGGGATATCATCCAGAGAATTAATAGCCCGCCTTATTGATACAGCGCCTAAGGATAACAGGGAAAAACAGTTAATATCTGCCGAAGAATATTATGATGATTATGTGCATAGAAGAGATGTAGCCTTCCAGGCACTGCTAGAAAAGGGCGAATCCCTTTTATCCCCGCATATTCCGGAAGTAATAGAAAGGATCTGGATGGTTCCTGATAGGCCGGATATATATATAGCTTCCAGCAGGGGATCGGAATTTGTCATGGACTTTATAAGGGCGACCGGTTTGGATCGTTATATTGATTATGCGAATATTCTTTCCGTTCCGGAAGAAAAAACGCCTAGCGAACGAAGGTCGATCAAACTGGAGGCCGTACGTGAGGTTAAAAAGAAAAAGGGGCTATCCGCCGAGCAGGTAGTTTTTATCGATGACTCTTATTCCATTAAAGGTGTTTTGGACGGAGAGGCAATAATTATACTTGCTTTAAATAAATACACGGACAAAGAAACGGCGGTCGAAAAAAGCCGCGAAATAGGGATCGATTATGTAGCTACCGATTTAAGACCGATCCCGAAGCTTTTAAGGATCATTCTGGGAAGAGATAAGGTGGATGTAGAAGAGGTAATTGAGATATACAGGGATGATGAGGATGAAATAAAACAGGAACTGCTGCTTGATAAACGCCAGATAACTTATAAACAGACCATGGAGAAGTTGATCGAGCCGAGGATCGAAGAAGCTTTAAAGACAAGTGAAAGTATTGATATAGCAATAGTAGGGGACTCGGCGACGGGGAAAACAACCACAGCTTCAATTCTCATGGCCAGGGATATCAACTCTGATTTCGGGATCTTACCGGTCGTTATTTCAACCGATAATTTTCTTTTGGACAGAAGCGAAAGGCCGCGTGATCAGGTGACAGGAAGCCCTACCGAAGAGCTCCTGGATAAATTTGAATTTAAGAATATGCTTATGAGCTATTGGGATCATCTCAGCGGTAAACCGATAGAGATCTTTGTTTATGACGAAACACTTAGAGGCAGACTGAGAATAGGCATGAATGAGGAAGGAAAGCCCGTTCTTTTTATAGCGAATAACCGGCTTTTTATAGAAGGATCGCATCTTAATCATAGGATCCGTTTTGGCGAAACCAACGTATTCGTCAGCGAGTATACTCCCGAGAGGATCGTTATTAATGTGTACGGGACTGAGAACGTTATTCATCTTGCGGACGGAATAATAAAATTTGTTGAAATAGCGGGAAAGAAGCAGCCCGTTAAACATATAAAAGAGATCAGGGACGGCCATGACAGCGGACGGTTTATTATGCATGCAAAAGCGGACGAGTTTCAAAGCACAGGCGACTTCGTGGAGGTTAAGCAGATTATAGAACCCGATCAAACGGTTTATATAGCGGACGGCATGCTGGTCCTGCATGATAAAGCTTTCGACGATAAATATGATATAAAACTGTTTTTCACCTGTCATCCTGACATTACATTTGAAAGATCAAGACGCCGGTTCCATATGCGGGTAGGTAATCTTGCTTATGAACTCAGGGAAAGAGACTACATAAAGTTATTAACTCAAAGAAAATATTCCGAAAAAGAACGTTACTCGGATCCTATACCGGCAAGAGAAACTAACAAGGACATGGTTTTCGTCAATACCCAGACAATAGCTGAGAGTATATATGTTTTATATAAGGAAGGCAAGCTCTTGGAGAAACCGTATGTAAATATTCTGAAAGACAAACTCGGAATAGACGCTTATAGGCTGTTCAGGGACCTGAGCGTTACAGCGGCAAATACAGAGGGAAGCCTGGGAGGGGACAAGGAAAATCTAACGGTTTTGGGTAAAGAAATAGTCGTGGATTGGACCGAGAAACAGGTAAATAGAGCCTTACTTGAATATATTGAGAACAAGGTATTGGAGTCAAGGCTCGCGAAATTGGAGGAGCTGTTCTCCAATATATGGATGAAAAGGGGTCCGCCGGGATTGTATTGGTCGAAACTTTTTCTTGAGACAATACCGCTGTATGACAGTCAGATATACAGGATAATCTCGGCAATTCATGAGATTTTCCGTACAAATCCCCACATTATAAAAGAACAGAGTTCTGATCAATTGTTAGACCATGTCACGATGGATGTATTGAATTATGAGACGCATACGATCTTGCCTGATCAGGATAGAAAAATATGGGAGAATTATATAGGGACTCTAAAAACACTGTATGTCGGGGAAGACCAGAGCATTCTCGCGGGATTGGTCGCTAGATCGAAAAAACTTAATGAAAAAGCAAAATATCTCGGCGTTTGTCCCATGTCAAAGGATATCGTTAAAGCATATTTTGAAGTTTGTGATGAAGAAGGTCTTATCCCCACATTTATAGTAACTCCAAGACAGGTGGACACCGATAGGGGATACACCGGTTTTAATCAGGAGGGATTCGTTGATTATCTGCACAATGCATCCGGTGAAGCAGGCTATGACGGTCCTATTATTATTGAGCGCGATCACGGTGGCCCTTATGAGAACCCGGGACATTTTAAATTATCTTTAGATGAAGCGATCATTAAAGCCAAGGAAACATACAGGGCGGATATCGCGGCAGGGTTTAACGTGCTCCATATCGACTGTTCTTACATAGATGAAGAGAAAGCGGGAGTCAAGCTGACGCCAACGGATATAGCGGAATATACGGCAGATTTCATGGAAGATTGCGAGAACTATCGTAGGGGGAACGGAATACCTCCGGTGGCATATGAAATAGGTTCGGATGATCCAGAAAGCGGGTTAAGCGATCTTGAAAAGACAGAAAGCTTTGTAAAGATATTGAGAAAGAAGCTTATTGAAAAAAAATTGGGATATGTTTGGGATAATGTTATCTATCTTGTTGTTGATACGGGTACCCGGCTTCAAGCCGGCAAGCAGGCCGGAAAATTTGATATAGATGTGCAAAGAGCGGCTGATGAACTTGCTTCAAAATACGGTTTATACCTTAAACAGCATGAAGCGGATTATTTGGAGGACTCCGATCTGGACAAGATGGCCGAACCTTTGATAATGGGGGTGAACGTAGGGCCGGAATTCGCAAAAGCCGAGTATGAAGCGCTGGAATGGCTGGAGAGACAAATAAATGAAAAAACCGAAGCTGTCGGAGGAGCAAGATCAAACTTCATGGAAACAGTAAGAGAAAAACTGGCCGCTACCGACAGATGGCAAAGATGGTTTGAAGGGGCGGTATCATTCGAGGATCTTACAGATGAACAAAAGAGGCTAGCTTGTCTTGAGTGCGGTCGATATGTCCAAATGGATGAAGAGGTTATAAGAGCGCGAAATAGATTATATGATCTGGCAAAGGAACTCAGCGTTACGGATGATCCGGAAGATTTTGTGATCGGGGAGATAAAGCGAGGCATTTCAAGATTTGTACAAGCTTTTGAGCCTGAATACGAGTTTGATCCGGAAGTTGTGGGCCCGGCTTTATCCAGCACATATGAAAAGATCCATCCGTCAAGATCAACGGAGGCAAAGGATGAAGAAGAAAGAGGTGATGATGAAAAAGGTCCGTCTGATGGGAGAGTAAGCGGGAACGAAAAAGGATTTACCATTATAGGAGTACTGGCGGCAACGACCGGCATGGCGTCAGCCGGTATTTCCGGTTTAGTTTTATCTTCTCCATATTTCAGGAGTATCGCATTCTTTTTACTCATATCAGCCTTTACGGCAATAATAGCGAAGCTTCTGTCTGATCACGGGGATGCGCATATCGGTGGACAGCCGTCGATCCAGCAGATCAGACTATCCGCGGAGGCGATCAATACAGAAATAATGCGGTGGAGGAATTCAACGGAACCCATGACAGAAGAAGAGATCGTGGTGAAACAGAACGAATTAATGAGAAGAATAAAACAAAGCGGGATCAGTGCCGAAACAATAGGCAAACTCGGGTGGGAAAAATTAGGAGTCAGATTACAGCTTGCCGTTAATAAGCAAAGGGATCTTTCCTGGCAGAGATTCATAAACGCGGAACCGAATACCAGTGAATTCAGGGCTATCAGAGAAGGGATCGAAAAGATCCAGAACGTTCTGAATCTTTTCGATGTTTTTACGAAATCAGGCGCTTCTCTTAAATTAAGTCTAAAGGAGGCAGAAGAAAGGGCCGATCAAGTGCAGCGGAAAATCACTGCCATTAAAAATGAATATGATGTTAATGATTTTACCGTAGACAGCTCCATTATTTATAAGATAGATAACAAGCGTATTCTTGCCCGCTCGAACTTGATCAGAAACGTTAGATTGCAGGGGTTAGCCGAAATAAACAGTATTTTGGATGAGTTCGAGAAAGTTGCATCTTCCAGTTGTGTCAGAAGCATGACTCTGGATGATGCTGCGGACAAAGCGGCGGAAGTTTCAGCTATAATTCGCGATCTTATAAAAGAAAAATGCGGATTTGACGATGTTAAGCACAGTTTAGAGATAGCCAAGATCGAAAGCAGATTTATCCGCATCTCCCAGAACTTACAGCAGACTATCAGACGACTTGAGCAAATGTCGGATGATGAAACAAAAGAAGGGTATTATCCGCCCGGCCCAAGGAAAATGCTCGATGTTAAATTTGAAGAGCCGCTTTTCCCGGAAGGTGAGATCTCAGATGAAGACTTTGATGATTACAACAGGCCGCAGGATCAAAGAGGTTTTATTTCAATTAAGCTTCTCATAACGATTGCTCTATCCCTTACAGGCGTGGGCCTGTTGGCAATATTGTTTATGAACGTACACCGTATAGCCAGATGGATCATGAGATCCGCGGAAATGTCGCTAATGAGAACAGCTTATTATGGTGACTTGTCGGACTTCCTCCTGGGGCAGGAACAAATCCCTGAAAGATTGGATTTCATAAGAAGTCTCGGGAGTGATGAAGACCGAAAAGCAGCGGATCATATCGCCAAGGTTTATGGAGAAATAGACCGTAAACCCAACTTGAAGAAGATGGAAGACGAAGAATTATTCGCTCTCATGAAAAACATGGCTGAAACCGTTGATCTATTGAAGAAATACGGCCAACCTGTGGGAGAGAATGTTGTTAAGGAATTGGAAGTGCCGGAACACATATCAGAACTTGTCGAGATGATGGACGAATTAATAGATATGATAAGGACAAAAGACAAAGATGCATCCAAAATACCGTCACCGGCTGAAAAAGATGATAAAAGGTTCGATAGAGAGAAATGGATTTTGGAAGAGTACGGCAAACTTTCTTTTAAAATAGGAGAGTTTGGTTTCTTGGATACCCCTGAATCCATACGTGAATTCAGAATGGGATATATAACGGCTATCCATAATTTAGGCGAGCGGGGAGGTAAACGTTCAGAAGAGAAATTGATGAAGGTTATATCTACTGAAAATGACGAAGGCGCTCGGTTGGCGGCTGTAAATGCTTTAAGCAAAATAAACACGCAAAGTTCCAGAGATTTTTTAACCGAATTATTTGAAGACAGAAATGAGGATGTTCGTAAAGCCGCTGAGAAAGCTTTTAGAAATATGGAAAAAGAATTAACTAAGGAAGATAAAAAGAAAGATTTATCTGAAAGTGAGTCTGATTACAAGAACGTAATTGGCCTGCCCAAGAGTTTGTACAGGATATTAGCCAATGCCGGAAAATTAACAGAATTAAGTGAAGAGCTTCCCGAAGGCACTTTATTGGTAAATATAATCAACGAAGGAAATGAAGATTTAATGATACGTGAGTTTGAAGAAAAAGTCATTGGAATTAAAAGTATCAATGCTCTTATCAATCCGGATATCATCAGGCAGGACGCAAGTGTTGATGAAGTATATCAGGAACTTAAGGCTATTTTGACGGATTTCACCAAAAAAGCGCGCCGTGATATAGAAAGAATGATCAATCCGTGGGTCTCTGATCTAACGGAGGAGGATATAGAGGAAATTAATAATATTAATAAATTAGAAAAAATAATAGCTGTACTTGTCAATACGATGCCGGGAAGCAGATCATATAAATTAAGCGAAAAAAGCACGCGTGATATGAGAATAAACACAATTCATGCTGATATGACCGCGCCTTGGGCCATAACGGAGAGGGCTGAAAAGTATGTTACCGAAGGGCCTGAAAATGATGAAGCCAGATATATAAGTATTTCAGCAAGAAGCGCCGCCGACATGAGGTTTATCGCCCGATCCATCAGGGATATGGGCATTAATAAGGAAAAAGCGTCAAAATTCATCCAGGTGAGGCTGTTAGATGAGAACGTAAAGCAGGGGAGACTGGAAGATTGGATGAAAGCCACGGAACTTGACGAATGTCTTGATATGTCGAATGTAGTAATAGTGTCGAGCGAAGATATGACTCTTGAGAGGACCATGGAACTTGTTAAGGGAAGGTTTGATGTAAAAGATGCAAGTGAAGTTGCTATAGCCGATACAGAGAATCTCCTGGTGTCACAGGCCGACTTCAATATACTGAAACAGGAGAAACCTGTATATGTCCAGATGCAGGGCTCCGGAATAGTGTCACAACTTTTCTTTACGGCCATGGAGATCATAGCCAATGACGGCAAGATACCCGCAAGTTTAGGCAGGGTCGTCCAAAAACAAGGATACGACAACTGGTACGTATATCTGCCGAATATAGAAAAGATCGATATTGACAGAATAAAAAAGGAAAAAGAACTTTACGAACAGATCATAATAATGGCCTAATATCCCCATAACGATCCCATCTTCATGGTGGGATTGATTCCCGGACCTGGTTCGATCCGAAGCAGGTCCGGGAATAGGCCAAAAAAAATGCCCAAAAAACATGACTGTTCAGGCTTGTTTCTGCTTTTGTTAAGCTATAAAATAGGCAGTTATTATAATGTTGACATGATGTAGTAATCGTGCTATACTGGAACAGTGATTAGGTAAAGAAATAGGCAGATATTGAGTTGATATTTGTTTATTTCCTTATAATTTTTAAAAATATGTACAAACAAAAATGCTTGGAGAAGGAAATGTTAGTTAATAAAATATCAAGATACTTTATAATTGACATATTTGGTTGGTTGTGTTAATATTGTTTATTAAAGAATAAAAAAGGTAGTATCTATAGAGAAGGAGATGAAAAAATGAACGCTTGGCAGAATAAAAAATTGGAAGAAGGTATTCCCCGAGACGGAATAGCTTCTAACGAGAGAGGATTTCCAAACGTATATACTTGGAAAACAAGACATATGCGTTTTATCAAGATCGTCTCTCTTATCGTTGCAGTTCTTTTCTTTCACCAACAGCTTATTTGGGCACAGGGCGGCGAAGCTTTGTGGTCGAGTGCTGTCAAAGGACCTCAAAATCAGCATAGCACGATAGCTGGAAAAGACATCGAAATCCCATATGACCTTGCTAAAAAGAGTGATGTCTATTCAAACGGTGGAAAAGACGTTATTATCCACATTCAGGATGCGCACGCATCGCTTTCCGCGCAATATTCGATCGTTAAACTTCTCGAAACTCTTGTTGCTGAATACGATCTTAACCTCATAGCTCTTGAGGGCGCAGAAGGATATGTGGATACATCAATCCTTAAAACTTATCCGAACAAAGAAATCCGCCAGGAAGCTGCGGATTATCTTGTAAAAGAGGGCCGTATGGGCGCCGGTGAGTTTTTTGCTATCACTCACGATAAAAATGAGATCGCCCTATATGGTGTTGAAAATGATTCACTTTACAAGAAGAATGTGGAAAGCTTCAGGAATGTCGCAAGTGAACGCGCCAAGCTTGTAGAAGAAGTGGATGCATTCCTCTCTCAGCTTAAAGCCATGGAGGGGAAGATATATTCCAATGATCTTCGCCAGTTCACCCATAAATCCCTCTCACATAAAAACGGCAAATTAGGTTTCTCGGAATATTGGGAAAGCACCAAGAAACTTGCCGAAAAATACAGAATAGATCTCAGCGGTTACAAGGGAATAGGCAGACTTGTTGAAGTGATGGAGCTTGAAGGAAAAATAGATTTCACGCTTGCTAATGCCGAGAGACGCAATCTCATTGATGAGTTAAGCGAAAGGATCGAAAAGGATGAACTCGAAGCCCTGGTTCTTAAATCCATTGCTTTTAAGAAAAACAAGATCTCTCAAGCCGATTTTCATAAGTTCCTGGTCGCTTTGGCCGGAAGTCACGATATAGATATAAAGCCGTACCAGAATCTTATCAGCTTTACAAGTTACGTGACTCTTTATGAAACGATCGATATTTTTACACTTTATCACGAAGTTTCGCTTCTTGAGAACGAAATACGAGAAAAACTTTATCGCAATGACGATGAACGCAAGCTTTATGAGATCGTTATATTCACGGTGCTCTTAAAACAGCTTTACAGCATGGAACTTACCAACGGCGATTTTTCAGTTATTGAGGAAAACCGCACTTCTTATGACGCAAAAGCTTTCGCGAAGTTCGTAAGAGAAAAATGCCGCAAATATAAAGTTGCCATAGAAAGCGGTTATGACCTTAGCGGCATGCTTTCGGGTATTGATGAAGCGATGGATTTTTACCGCATAGCTGAGGAACGCGATAATGCCATGCTTACAAACACGATCAGATCCATGAAAGCTGAAGGCAAGCATGTAGCGGCTCTTATTACAGGCGGTTACCATACCGAAGGCATTACGGATCTTATGAAACAAAAGGGTCTTTCATATCTTGTCGTCGTTCCGAAATTCGAAGAAGGCAAGGAAAGACCTTATATAGCGGTTCTCACAAACAAGAACAGGCCTTACCAGAAACTTCTCGACTCCGGTAAATACCAGCTGGCCGTTCAACTTTATAATTATTCGACAGAGAATGAAGCTGCAAAACTTGCCCAGCTCATGGAAGTTATCACTCTTACGCTTGCGAGAGAAGTCGCGAAAATGAAAGATGCGGGCAGCCGCGCAAGAGTGCAGAAGATAGTATCCGAGAAGAAGAAGGAGTGGGTCGGCAGTATTACAAGCGCATATAATCAGCTTCGCGGGGATAAGGACAGATGGAATTCCATGCCGGATAGTGCGAAACCAAGAAACCCTGAAAACCTTTCGAATATACTTCTTCAGGATATCGAGGTGGAAAGGATAGGCAGTGTGACCTACGTTATCTATAAAGGCGAATTGGTCAAGGCCGTGGGAGAGAAAAGGGATGCTTATGACCCGGTCCAGATCACCGAAAAGCATAAGAAGACCGTTAAGGAATGGCAGAAGAAACAGACGCTTCTTGAGAAGCTTTATGACAGAGAGATCTCCGATATCGCGGGAGAAGAAAAAGAAGGCATTTTGAGCGTATTATCCAATGCTGCATCAAGAAATGTTTTAATGCAGGAAGTTTTTGCCAGACTCCGGCAGGATAAAAAGGAAATAAAAGATAAAGATATTATTAATATATTAAAAGCTAAAGGTTTGCCTAACGATTGGGAAGCCAATGAAACTCTTAGATCTTATGTTAATAATATTGTGTTGGAAATCCAAAGCAGGGTCATAGACCACGAGAAAAAAATCAACAGGTATATTTCTCTTAACCTGCCTGAGGAACTTTTAGCAGACACACTTGAGGCGAGGTGCGAAGCTCTCGAGAAAATATGCCCGAGACCTGTCAGTAATTATGATGTTGAAGCCAGATATATACCTATATATGGTCTTTACAAGAACACAGGCCTTAAAGCCCATATAGGGCTTAGCAGGGTTTATGACAAGCCTGTGATTTATGTGGATCCCGAATATGCTACAAACGATGTTTTTAACCATGAACTGTATGAAATAGCCCAATGGGAGGCGATACAGAGATCGGAAAATCTTTCCCCATTAGAGATGAGGGATTGGATAAAGGATAATTTAGATTACGCGCGCGGTCTTGCCGATAAATTCCATACCGAAAACCCGCATAAAGTCACCGATCACGGAGCGGATAATGTTGGTTTTATATATGACGATCTGGAAGACGTTATCATCGCTGCTGAAGGAGCTGCCGAAGAGGACCAGGCTCCTCAGGAAGAGGAAGAAGTCCCGACCATAAACGATTCGCTTCATAAAAGAGTGAGGTATGCAAGGACGCAGATAGAAAATTTCAGAGATTATACCGATTCTATCCTGACCGATGAAGAGATAGAAGCGCAAAAAACAGTATTGTTAGATTGGTTTGCGGAAAATCTCGGCGTTTCTGAAGATACTTTAGAGAAAGAATCTTGGGATACTTTGATGGTGAAGATGAGAGTCGCCGTAAGTAAACAGCAAAGGAGGCAGGAGGAAGCACGCAGACAGCAGGAAGCAGAGTTGGAAGAACCGGTATTAAAAGAAAAAGAGACAGATGAGCAGCCGGAAGAGGGCGGAACACTTGCCTGGATTAAGAAGAAAGCAGGCGCAGTTGCAGGTTCGGTTAAAGAGGGCTTTACGAAGATGTTCAAAAAAGAACATGTCAGTGTGAGCGTTCCCGAAGAACGGGCTGCGGAAGAAGCAAGGCAGAAAAAGGCCGAAGAAGGCTTGCAGAAAATACTCAGAGAGTTAGACAGATTACACGCTTTTCTGGAAGGTTCCGAGATAAGGAGCTTGACGGAAGACCAGGCAATGGAAAAAGTCGAAGAAGTTCAAAAAACGGTTGAAGCGCTGAAGCAGACCTATGACGTTAATGAGTTTTATATTGACAGCGAGATCATACAACGCATTGAGAATGAGTTTATCAAGGCCCCCATGAACATAAGAGAGGTGTTGACTTCGGTACTTGACATAGAGATCGAACGCATCGAGGAGAAAAAGAGAAGGACCACCCAGGTGCTCGAAGGTATTATAAGCGGCGAGCAGGTTTCCGCGGCTTCAAAGGTCATAGAGACCACTAAAGGGGAAGATCAGCTTTTCACGGAACAGGAATTCCGGGAAGTGCTTAAAACTGTCCCTCAAGATGAAAAAGTTGATCTGGAAACATTGAGAAAGCAGCTCGATCAAGCGAAGCAGGAGCTCGAAAAAGCAAAAGAAGAACTGAATAGCGCAAAAGCATCTGAGGAAGCAGTTTCAAGCGAATTTAAACAAACCGAGAAAAAGCTTTCAGAGGAAAAAAGCGCTTTAGAGGAGCTATCGGGCGAGAAGAAAAAAATAGAGACCGGGATAGAAGCTATCGACAGTTTGATGGTGGAGGCTTCAAAGACAAAAGAACGGCTGGAAAAAGAACTTGCTGTTGCCCAACAGCCGCAGAAAGACACGGTGTATTCCGAGTTTGAAGAGGACAGGAAGAGAGCAAAAAAAATCATAGAGAAGCAATATAAAAATGAATTGAGGGATACGAAATTCCGCAACTATATTAAGGGGGAATTAGGGGCAAGAGAAAACAAAAAACTCAGCGATGCTATTGACACGGTGATAGATCTCGGCATAACGCCTCTTGAACTTGTTGAAAAGAAAGCTCCTTCCAATGTGGCTTCGGCCGGAAGGCTCGCTCTTTTTGTGAATTCGTCTTCAAGGGCGGTAAAAGATGCAATGAGTTCACCGGGAGCTGCAAAGAAAGATATTAATAAGGTTGTTGACGAACAGAAGGGGAAACTATTCAAAATACTTTTCGATCTGGGAGTCATAAGATTTAATGACAAAAAAGATATAAAGGAAAATGAGACCTGGGAACAGTTAAAAAACAGATTAGACAAAGAATATAAGTTCGGCAAGGAGTTCTTTACTTTAATAGGAAGAGTTCCTTCACATTACAAGGATTTTGAAAAAACAGCAAGAGATATAACGAAAAAAGTCAAAAGTATAATTTCTGATAAAGCTGAACACGCTGATGCCATAGCTGCGACCTTGGAACAGGTGGCTGAAATAGTGAGACAGATGTCCGATGAAGAGAAGGCAGAATTCAGGCTTTTTCTTTCACACGGCGGTTCTACGAAAAAAATGGGAATGAAAGGCCGCGCTTTGCTTCCGGAATTCTTCTCAAGCGAAGGATACGATAAGAGCGATCTTGTAAAAAGCAAGAATGCCTTGCTGGAGTTTTTGTATGTAAGGATCAGGGGCGAAAAGGGCGAGATAGATAAAGAAAAACTTGATCAGATAACCCGGAGATTGAGCGAACAGCAGAAGAAAATGGAAGGGCTCCAGACGCAAAAAGCTGAAGAAGAAAAAAGATTAAAACCCATTCAGAAAAAAATAGATTCCCTGGAACAGGTGTGCACTGAACTGGAAAGAATGTTTAATGTGCTTCAAGCAGACCTGGAAAGTGCCGCGAGGGAAACCGCGGAGAAAAAGCAGGAAGCGGATAACATCGAGAAGGAGATTGAGCGCCTCGAAGCTGGAATAGCACGTGCCGGAGAAGAGGAAGCTCAGAAAACTCCCGCCCGGCAGGTAAGCAGGAGGAAAACCACGACAGTAGTTGAGGCTTTCCAGGAACAAGAAGCAGCGACATTAAAAGATGAACTTGCAGATGCCGAAAAGAACAATTTGACCGATGAAGAGATAGAAACAATCAAGGCGAGAATAACTGAACTTGAAGGAAAAATAAGAGCAGGCGAAGAAGCTGCAGCGGCAGCGGAAAGAAAACAGACAGAACAGGTGGAAGATCTTTTTGTGGATCAGCGCGGGGATGAGGAGAAGATGGCCGCTCCGCCAAGCGGCGAAGAAGAACTCGTACCGGAGATCCAGCAGATCGAAGAAGTTTCTCCGGAGGCAGAAGAGAAAGAAGAGGAAAAGATGCCGATCGAGATCATTGGAGGGGAAGAAGAGCCTGTAATAGAACCGGCGGTTGGTCCGGAAGCAGATTCAGGGGAAGCGGCAGAAAAGCTGAAGAAAGCAGAGGAGGTAGCACCGACTTATGCTGATGCAGCTTATCTGAAGCAAATGCCTCTGGAAGATCCCGCTGCGATACGGGAACAGGCAAAAGCCGACTACGAAAAAGCGCAGGAACTGGCCAAAGAAGTCCTCGATAGCGTATTGGACGGTAATTATATAGATGATAAAGCCGGGGAAAACGCCACCAAAGCAGAAGAGATAAGAAGCCAGGCAGACCAGATTGTTAATGCTAAAGGATTAGTCGATGACGACCAGATCAATACTTTAAGAGACCAGACCATGGAGGCTGTCCAGGAAGCTTTAACTACGCGTAAGGGGATGAAAGATCTCATAAAACAAAGAACCGAAGCAGATCAAACGGATTGGGTTGATGCCGAAGCGTCTGTTAATGAGGATGTAAAAGAAGTCGCAGAAGCTCTTGAAAAAATTCAGGTGCTTTTATCGCAGGCAAAAGCAAATATCACAGCCGGTGAATTGGAAGAAGCCGATAAACAGATAAGGCAGGCTCAGACGGATATTATTAAAGCCGATGATAAGTCAGATGAGAAAGGGGTTTCTCAGATAAGTATTTTAACGGAATTATGCGAGGAAACGAGAAGGCTTCTCAGTGATGTCCATAGAGATCTTGCGGAGATCAAGAAAAGAAAAAAAGCGGAAGAAGCCCAAGAAGTGATAGATGGAGCCGCAAAGTCCGAAGAAATAACCGAAGAACTTATAAATGCGCTTTTATCTCATGAGGCCAAACAATTTGCTCGTGATAAAAAAGCCGAACTTAGGACAAAAGAAGATGAGCTAAAGACAAAGGAAGAGAGAGCGGCTGATGCTAAAAGAAGGATAGATCAGGCAAAGACTTCTGCCGAAATAACGGACGAGGACGTGTATGCTTTATTGACCGAAAGCGAGCAGACATTTGCGATCACAAAAAGAAAGGTCTTCAAGCAGAAAGAAGATAAGGCAAAAGCGGCGGTTGAAGCACAGCAGAAGATCGAAACCGCGGCAAAGCCTGAAGAGATAACGGAAGACCTTATAAATGTATTATTGACCGAAGAGGACAAACAGGCCGCTCGTGATAAAAAAGCGGAACTTAAGACCAAAGAAGCGGAAGCAACAGAAGCCGCACAGAAAATAGCTCAGGCTGTGCTTTCCAGTGATATAACTGATGATCTTATAGATAAACTGCCGACTGACGAAGCTAAAGCAAATGCGCGCAGGACGAGAGAAAATCTCATGATCCAGGAGGAAGCAACCGAGGCTTGGGAGGCGATAGAGAGCGCTACGGCTTATGACCAGATAACAGAAGAGCTTATAGGTAAGCTTTTAACGGAAGACCTCAAAAAGGAAGCTCTTGATAAGAGGAATGAACTGAAGAAACAGGAAGAAGCAGCCGAAGCCTGGAAAAAAATACAAAGTGCGACAGTTTCCGGCGATATAACCGAAGAAGATATTGAGAAATTATTGACAGGGGACAAAAAAGAAGATGCATATCGAAGAAAAGAAGAACTGAAACAGCAGGAAGAGATCCTGGAAAAACTTCCTATTCTGAGGCTGGAAAGAGAATTCAACGGACTGACCGAAGAAATAAGGGAGCTGGAGAATAACGCAAGAAAACTGGAAAGCGAAGGAAAGGATCAGGAGGCTTCTCAATTAAGAGAGGAAGTTTCCGTACTAAGAGAAGAAAAATATTATAAAACAAGAGACGCATATTGGGCGGAAAAGGCCAAAGCGGCAGAGATCGTCGAGAAATATCTTGATAGTAAAGCCCATAAGTATGTAAAGAGAGAGAACTTTACGGATGATAAGGAATACAACGTTGCTTTTAAGAAATTTACGGATTATTGGCGCGCTCATTATGCCCTTCGTTTGTTCCAGGAACAGATGTGGCCTGAGGTTAACAAAAGAGTTAAAGAGATCATCCGCGGGTTTATAAGATCCGTTACCGGGATAGAAAGAACTGCTCCGCAAAAAGATGCGGCATTAGAAGAGATAGAAGGAGAAGCAGGGCTGATAGGCAAATATATGCCGACTTCAGAAGTTGAGTTCGTCGAAACAAGCGCTAAAACAAAGGAAGGATACATCCAGTTCAACGGATACCATATAGAAGATCCGACAAGAAGGGAGATACTGGTCAAGATCAAAGCCAGAAGGGCTCCGCCCGGAGTGTTCGAAAAATTCCTGCGCACCGGTGTGGTCGGGATCGACAACACATTAGAAAAAGCTCTGGGAATGATCCCTGAAAACAGCAGATACATACTCACGGCAGAGAAGGCTGAAGAACAGGTTGTCAGGCAGGAAGAAGACCAGATCCAAGAGACCCCTTCCGACGAAGATGTAACGCTGACCGAAGATGACATCAGAAAAATATACGGCAAATATCACCAGACAAAACCAGAGATCGTAGAAGCTGTTGAGAACGCCGCAACCAACAAAGACGTTCTTAAAGCTTTAAAAATAAAGACGACCGGCAAGGTTCCCGCTTATGTCAAGCGCTTGATGAATTCCGAACTTATCGATCTTGATACTTTCAAAAAATGCATTTTATTGGTCAAGGAGATGAATGTGGGGCTGTTTGACGGTAAGGCGAACGGCCGTTCTTTGCTTGATATATCAGGCAAAGAGTTTGACAAGTTCGAAGAGATCATAACAAGGGTCGCCCGGCAGAAGAAGGAGATCGACAGGGTCAATAAGATGCTTCTTGATAAATGGGAAGCGGCTTTTCCGGGAGTCAATCCGCCCAGAAAACGCCATTTCATCAAAGCGGGAGTCAGTGACCTTTTGACATATGCAGGTAATTCCGATGAGGAGTTCAGCGGCATGGTAGAGGGCGCTAAAGCCGCGGCGGAAGCGGAACGCGAAGAACGCAGACAGACCATGATCCTGGAAAGAAAACAGGAGAGTTTTGCGATAGGCGGCATCTCGACCGATGAGATCCTTTCAATAGAAGAATCACTCGTAAAAGATCTGCTTGATCAGATCGAGGAAAAAGGAATAGATGAAGCTGCAGCCACTCCGGAAGAAGCTATAATGCTTTTCCATGAAGTCGGCCATGCTGCTTCGGCTATTTTTGTTGATGTTGATTTTACTTATTATATACAGGGCGAAGAACCGGAGAGCAAGGAGATAGCTGAAGAGGGTGAAGCTGTTGATATATTTGAAGAAGCGGAACCTGCGGCAGAAGATGTCAGTGAACCGGTTTCGGTAGACGTTGCCGAGGAAGATCAGGAAGTGCTTAAAGCGGAACCCGTAGAAGAATCTGAAGATATTACGGTAGTAGGACAGGTTCCGGAAGAGGAAGCCGGAGAGCCGGAAGCCCCCGAAATCACCGAAGAGGTTATAGAAGGTATAGTCAAAGAGGCGATGAATGCTCATACAGCCGCTTTTGAAGTAATCAATGCCCTTGAAAATAAGAGAAATGCGATATTGGAGCAGATAAAAGAGATCGAAGAGGAAATAGAGGAGCTTGAGGCGCAGGTTGACGCACAGCCTGAAGTGCATGAGTTAAGAGAAAAAGTTATCGAAGCTTCGGAAGAAGCGGCAAGAAAAGGATCAGCTAAAGAATGGCAGAAATTAGCCAGTTCTCAGGTGGATCTGGATGAAATACTCAAGTTGCGTGAGAAGGAAGTCCACATTCCTGAACTTAAAGACCAGATAGAGAAGCTGAAAAGCGAACTGGATAAAAACACCGCAAGTACTAAAGACGCCGTGATCAGGATACTGCATTTTTATGTTGAAGTGGTAAGGCAGTTCGACGGATGGGCTGAAAGCCAGAAACAGGCTCCTTCAATGGACGTGAAAGCCGAACAGCTGCTGCAGCACAAGGGTATTCTCGAGAAGACCCTTGGCTACTGGATCAGCAGGGATTTCGGCATAGCAGACCTCGAGAGCTTACTGAGCGGGGATAAAAGAAAACTGGATCTTCTCAGAGATTTTGTCCTGCAGACGATCCTTGCCGATGAAAAAACGGAAATGACGACCGAAAATGTAGAAAAGGCCAGACGCGAAATAGATAAACGTTTAAGAGATATCCTCTTCCCGGGAGTCCCGGGGCAGGCAGAAAAAGAAGCTTTGGTAAAAGGCAGAATAGACGGATATCTGGCGCAGAACAGGCTCAGGGATCTTGTTGTTCTCCTGCTTCTTGGCGAAAAAGACCCAAGTGCCGAAAAAAGCCGCATTTTCAATATAAAAGGAAGAAATTATACAGTCGCGGAACTGGACGCGAGGCTGGAAGGGGCGATCAAGATAAAGGAAGAGACAAAGAAGATCAGCGACGTGATCACCGCGATCGTGGAGAATATCGGCGGACTTTTAAGGGATCTCACTTTTCTTGAATTTCAGAGGGATTACCTGGAATATGCGAATCAGAATGAAGGCTTGCTTGGAGCCCAGATCGCCGAGAATGCAAATAGAATCGAAGAGAAAGAAAAAGAACTTGATAGAAATATAAAGGATCTCATCACGGTGCTTGTTATAGCTTTCCCGGAACTTGCCGATGAGATAAGGGGAGGGAATTTAGGCGACAATTTAGGCTTTTTCCGCACCGGCCTCGGTTTATGTATCGCGGTTCCCGTGCTTTTGACCATTCTTCTCGCAGGCTGTACTTCTCAAAACCTCGCGATAAGACCTGTAGGACCGGTGAGCCAGATAACCACCGAACAGGAGATAGAGGCGCACGAGAAAGCGGAAGACGAAAAAATAACAAGCCGGCTGGCCGAAGGCGGCGAGGAAGCTCAAGGCATCAGGCGAGGCACTCTTGAAGACATGGCCGCTGAACTGCGCACGATAGATGTAGGCGGCGTGTGGGATGATTCGATGGACCGCGGTCCGCGCTATCAGTGGTATTTAAAAAGAAGCGGCAGGGACAAGAAACTTGATGATATCGATGAGATCATGAGGCTCCTGAAGGATAAGCCCGAGGGAGTTGTATGCGTTGATCTTGTGACCGGAAAAAAAATGTTCCATAAAGATGTCCTTACACGGCAGCAGGAACAAGATACCGTCGCTGCAGAGAAAAAGGTAAACCAGTTTATCGAAAACTTTAAAAAGACGTTCAGCGATATAAAAAATGCCATTAAGAAAAGCTGGGAAGAAGGCAAGATAACAGACATAGAAAGGCGCGTTAAAGTCGAAACCGCCAAGAAAAAAGTTCAGCCGGCAGTTGAAAAACCGGCGGAAGAGAAAGCCGAAGAAAAAACCGCCCAGGAAACGCCGGACAGTGTTTTTGGCCAGGGAGTGAAAGTCAAATATATAGCTATCGGCGAAGAAGGCAAATTATACGAATTTATAGAAAACCCGATAGTTCTTGCGAGAGCCGACGGGGATAAATTCATCTATGTTTTAAGAGATCAGGACCTGCCGGACACAGCCAAGAAAATAAAAACACATGACGGAATGGAATATGAGTGGACGTTCACTACAGACAGAAGATGGAACAGGCACGTGATAAAGGATAGAGCGGAAGTTTTCAAAAGGCTTTCCGAGAATAAACCGGTATATGCATGGGATAACTACACGGAAACCTGGTACAGGGTATACCGCCCGTTCGGCATAAGGATAAGAAAAGGCATCGAGTTTTACTACAAGCACGCCGTTCAGGGGACCGGCAGAGAGATCAAGGTAGAACTTGATACGCTGGATAAGATAAATGAGGCCATGCAAAACGGGAAAAAGGTATATGCCGATGATTATGTGGAAGAAGAAACGATCGAGATAGAGAACGAAAACCAGGCGAAGAAGCTTTATAACTATAATGAACGCGATGCATATCAGAAGGTCGTGGCCTCCAGGTATAACAGCTGGGAAAGCTTCATGTTCCACAGAGCTCAGGCATTACTTGAGACGGGCAATTCCATAAGAGCTCTTGAACTGCTTTCCGAGCTTGTGCGGGAAGGCGATTCTAAGGTCAAACCGGAGCAGCGCAACAAGTTCATCGAACAAAATGTGACCTACGTCGATCAAGCCCGGAAGGAGATCGCAAGAGTGACAGATGAAGTGAAGAACTTCCTGCGCCGTCAGATCTCCGAAGATGTTGTGCAGGACTTTAACCAGTTCATAATGCTTCTTGAGGACGATATTCCGGGCATAGGAGCCATACATCAGTTGATAGTTACTACGAGTGAAATACAGGGAGAGCTTAATTTCAACAGGAACAAGAGGGCCATGGAAATAGCCGATGAAACCGGGATGTCTTCCGTGATGAAGGGTAAAGGGTTTGAGAACAGGGTCGGTTTTCACGCGTTCCGCACGCATTTCTCGAATCTAGGTTTCTTTATACCGTTCGGCGATGAGGAAGGCACATGGTCAATAACGTTCGGTTTTCCGTACGCCAACGTAATAGGTGAACCGGTCGTATATTTTGATTACAGGGCGCATGTAGACGGAGGCGAGGCTGTAGTATGCTCATTTGTTTATAATTCGGAAACAGGGCTTTCAACGATACAGATCGCCGATCCTGAACAGGGATATCACGGCGAGGATATCGCGGATGTCATAACCATAATACTCAAAAATTTCCTAAGCCTCGGGATAAAACCCGTTCAGGGGATGTTGACATCAGTGGTTTATTCAGGGGAGCAGAGGATCGAACAGCATTTCTTAAGGGAGTTTATGGGAAAAATACCTGAAGCCGAAGCGGCAACGAAAGACAGGCTGATCAAGACCGTTGATCTCGGACCGGACGGCGGAACTTATTGCCCGTTCAAGGCTTTAGGTTTTGTTTTCGCCCAGAAAGACCGTTATGCCAGAAAAATACCCGAAGGAATAACTTTTACGGACGACCTTTATAAAACGGACGGACAATTCGGCCTGGGGCTTCTTCCGGATGATGTCAGGAACCAGATCATACCCAGTTATTTGCTGGACGTGATAAATAATCACAAGGTGCCGGGTGCGGTCGACCAGATGCCACAGGATGAGCTCTTGAAGAAGTATCAGCAGCAGCTCATAGCTTACGGCATGATAGGAAGATTTTTAAGAGAGGACGAATTAGCCAGATATGAAAATTATACATATTCACAGCTGAGACTTGCGCTTGCCAATGTAGCCGAAATAGTGGGAAGCGATGACACCAGGGACGTGCCCAAGATAACCATGAACGGCAAAGATTATTATCAGGTACCGGTCATTGTCTACCAGGCCCGCTACAGAACATCGCTTGAAAAATGTTACGTGGCAGCCGACGGCAGCGATATAGTCGTTGTTATCCATAACGAGGATAAAAGAGGCGTGTATCTCGGTAAGACATTGGAGCGCTATGACAGGGAAGGAAGGCATATTGAAACTATCGCTGAATCAATAGACGGTTACAAGATAAGGAAGCTGTACGATCCTTTGACTCACAGTGAGATCAAGATGATCGTTACAAGCCCGAAGAAGACCGATATTGAGGGAGAAGTTCTATTTATAGAATCGGTTATACAGGAAGGCAGGCTTACGGGTTATTCCGTGACAAGCAGAAGAAGATATTTTGACGAAAAGGCCAACGAGCTGAGGAACTTTCTCTGCACGGACGAATATGTTATCGAAAATATACCGGCTGAGCATGAAAACGGAAAACGTATCGCGCCTGCCCAGACTTCCGTGAAAAACAGCGCTTCTTACCAGACTATCATAGTGGAAAAGACCGGTGAAAAGGTAAAGAGCGTAACTGTTGAATACGGCGAAGGCACGGAAACAAGCAAGGATAGGGTAAGCATCGATGATTACAAGGTCCGCACAAAGGAAATTTTCACAAATAATGTAGCGTCCGTTAACCTTAAAGAGGACGGCGGGGTCGAATTTACATACACGAAAGATGTTCATAATACCGTGCTCGGGATGGAAGCGGCCGCCGAAGGCGAAACAGGGACCGTTCTTATCGGGGACAGAAAGATACATATCCCTGAAAATTCAAGAAGGGTCACAGAATATGACGAAGACCCGCAAACTGGAAAAAGATATATAAGGAAGATAAGCATAGTCGTTCCTTCTGAAACAAATCCCGACAAATTTGAAGAGATAGCCGTTTTTGAAGGTACGCCGGATAAAGAACTTTCACTCGGAGGCGTTTTTGATCTTGTAGGCGTGAATTATGTAAAAGCATACGGCATAATGGACAATTTTGAGCTTGATCCGGGAACTTTTGATTCACCGAATTATATCGGACTGCCTTTACTTGAAGGACAGGTTGAAAAGGTGAGGATCAATAAAGGCGACACCGTTGAAAAAATAGTAGGGTTTGACCAGAACGGCAAGGTAGTGGAAGTGCAGCTTGTCGTCAAGGATAACCGCGAAAACAAGAAATTCACTATCATATGGAAGACGAACGGCGAGATCGTTCTTGTTGAGGGGAACAAGAAGACGCCGCGCATGACCTTCAAGGGCAAGGAAAAGAGCGAATTTGACGTGAAACTAATCCAGGATCCGGCAACCGGATTTGCCGAAGTGATATTAAATGTTGATGCGTATCAGGAGAGCACATCCGTTGCGGGGACTATTGAGATCCCGTCTCTCGGACTTACTTATAAGCTGCCGGGGGCGTCGGCTGTAGGTGATGATGATTATGATTCATGCACCATGCTCAAGACGACTGACGGAAAAGACGGCATCTCGAAGATCGAATTTCATTCGCCGGCCATCAATGAAAAAGGCCAGAGAAGGGCGTTGGTGATAATCGAGGCCAAGAAGGGCGAAAAACCCGAAATTAAGATCGAAAACGGAAAGATCGTTATAGACGAAGCGATCGAAAAAGTTTCTGTGATCGATTATGATGATAACGGAAGGATCATAAAATTGATCGAAATAGACCAAAACGGCAAGACCACAAAAGAATTCACTTATCAGGGCGATACGGACATTGTTGCGACGCAGACCGTTAACGGAGCGAAATATGTTTACAAAACGGACGGCATCATCGTTAAGACATACATAGGACAGAAATATACCCGCATGCACCAGGACGCCGAAGGAAAGATATATTCATATTACGGCGATACCCCGCGGGTTGAATCCACTGTTCAGGAAACGGCCGAAGGCGAAGAGATAACTTACATCTATGACGATGAGGGCCAGATCAATGAAAAAGTCTCAAAAGAAGGCGAACTTGAGATCGGCAGGCTGCTGCAGGTAATTATCAAGAAAGACGGCGCGGTAATTTCCGAAAAAACGATCACCTATTATGGCGACAGCCTCCGCATTGAATCGCAGGTCGAGAAGAAAGGGGACGATGTTACGACCAATGTTTTTGATGAAAAAGGCCCGGTTGATGGAAGCCTTACAAGGCCTGAAGATTTCGAGCAGAAAGGCCGCGTCACGAAAGAGCAGGTCGTGAAAGACGGCGAAGTCATTTATGAAAAAGTCTATGAATACCGCTACCGCAAATCTGAAGTCGAAGAACCGGAAGCGGAATTACAGATCATAAAAGCCGTTACCGTAACGGATATAGCGAAGATCGATAACAGCGAGTATAAATACGTTTTAAGGACCGAGTTAGGCGAGAAGAAGGGCGAATTTGAAAAAATAGAAGCTGAAGTAACACTGGAAAAGGGCAAGGAGCCGATAAAAATAGATATCCATGAAAAATTGCCCTGGATCTATGAAATAATCAATGCTGATGCTGGGTCGATCCAGGCCGATAGTAAAGAGTACTATAATATCATGGGTAAATACATCTGCTGGATGACAAAAGTCGACCAGGAAGAAACCCATCTGATGCTCGGCACCGACATAAAGAAAGGCGACTTATTGAAACAGATGTTCCAGATGAACGACTGGCAGGAGTTCAAGGACACCATATCATTTATAGAAGAATACAGTGATGAATTGAATGCCATCACCAAGCCGGAAGAAAAAAGAGCCGAATCAATGGATCTGTTTTTCGGCGCGCTTCTGTCAAAGAGCAAATATATGCTTGAGGAGGACCTGTCCCTTAAAGAAGCACGCAAGCTTATGGATAAGGATCTGCGCATAGCGAAGTACAACCAGTGGCTGCTGGAAGGCAAGGAGCCTTCTGACAGCGGCATAGGTGATGATACGATAATCAAATGGTCATTAGGCGCTATTGCGGCCCTTCTCGGATTAGGATTAGGAGCTCTTTGGCTGAAATCCTTACAGGAAGGAAGAAAGCAGCGGCAAGCCGACAGAGTACGCGCCGACAAAATACGCGCTCAGGTACAGAGAGCTGCAGGTGAAGGCGAACAAGAGGAAGGGGCTTTGCAGGAATACAGCAGCGAACAGCAAGGCGTTGTGCCGGCGGGACTTCTGCTTTCCCAGGACGAAAAAGGCAGGATCACAGATCAAGTAGAAGCCGCAAAGGGACTGCTTAATACCTACAAGGGCGTTTATGAAAATTCCATGAAAGACGCCCGCGAAGAGATCAGGCCCAGACTTGTTGCGTCACTTTTCCATGCGATAGTCGCCAGAGGTTCATTCTTACTGGCGTTGGCGCTTTCCGGCGTGCAGGCATGGAAAATGCATGTTACATCGATCAGCAAGCCTTTCCTTCCAGAGCACCTTCTCGGATGGGGATGGGGCGTATGGGCGCTTATAGGCGCTTTGTTGCTTGTGAGCATCCTCATATACGGGGAAAGGATCATCGAAAAACTTTATGGTTTCAGGACTCAGAGATCCCGTTTAAAGGGCATACTGCCGAAGATGGACGAAGCCCTTTTTAACGGCGTGCATCGCCAGTTCATTAAAAGGCATTTTGATGATTTTTCATCTTTACTTAATGACGGCGCTTTTTTAAGCAGTCTTTATTCCAGCTATACTACAAAAGAAAATATTATCGGCCATATAAACAGGGTTCCGGGACTCGCTAATGACAGCGCACTGATGAACCTTCTGACCGTGGATGATCTCAGCACCAATGATCTGAAAGAGATATTGATGTTCATCCATTACGAAAACGTATATCGCCAGAGGAGATCGACATTGGGCAGGATCTTATTCTTCGTGCCGGGAATTTCAAAGAAAACCAGAACAGTAGCACAGCAGTATGCCACTTCCGATAAGCTCTTAGGGCGGCTTCGGGATGTCAGATCAATATTCACTCTTGCGCAGGACCTTAAAGATGAACTGACCGCACGCGGGTTTTTTGATGACGGCAACGAAAATATTCTGGACAATTTTGTGGATGTCGTAAGAAATGCCGGTGCTGATGATGCAGGCAAGCAGGCTATCATGGATGAGGTCGATAAGTATGTGTACAGCAGGGGCCTTAATATAAGGCTGAGCGCTTTGAACCCGAAAGACCTGAAGAATATCGTTCTTTTCGCGACACTGGACAGTACGGTCATAGAAAATTATCCGGTCGAAGCTCCGTTCGGTGATCCGAGAGAGGATATCCTCGAGCCGGTCATATACAGGAGCTTAATGGCTACGTTCGAGGAAGCCGAGAGGCAGCTGGCCCTGGTAAGGGACAGTGCGCATGAAGCATTAGAGGGCGGCAAACAGAGCATAAAGATGGTCCATAAGACGAATTATCTCTTGTTCGATCCCGCCGGGAACAATCCTTACATCTACATGGAAGCAGAAGATTTTGCTAACGTGAGGAACCCGAGAGGATGGGAGGGCATAGCCCCCAATAAGAGCCTTCCGGCAGATTATGCGATAAAAACTATCGGCGACACGGGAAAAGAAGAGGTTTATACCGGAAAGACGAAACGCAATGAAATGGCCGTGGAAGACGTATTACGCTTATTCACCAGCTTGAACCAGAGCTTCGATAATATAAGCCATACGATACATGATTGGGAGAACGCCGCGGAAAAAGCTATCTACGCGGGAAACATCGATCTTACCGTAACAAAAGATATCGATCCTAGATTTGCCGTGCAGCTGGCTACGTACTGGGAACATGAGGCCACGGCCGGCACTATTCAGAAGGATATAGAAGGTTTTATACAAAAAGGGCCGGAAAGGACTTCATATGTGCCCGTGAAAAGAAGGCATTGGTTCAATGTTTTCTCGTTTGCGACAGCATTGACCGTGGGTACGTTCATCCTGCATAGATTAAGACCCGCTATTCAGGAATTAGTGCAGAAAAGCGTTTTTGATAAAATACCTGATCTGGGGATCGATCTTCTTGCTTCCAATGAGATGAGCCTGGGGATCATGTTCGGCGTGGTCATCGTGGGCATGATAACACTGTTCTTAATGTTCACGGCCATACAGAAGATAGATCTGACCGCATGGGGGATCTTTAAGGCAAAAGGCGGCAAGGTAGAGGTCACGGATGAGGATCTCGCGGAGAACATACACCCTGATGTTCTGATAAATGAACTCGAAAATGTGGGAGCGATAGGACCTGAAAAGGCAAGAGAACTCCGCGCTATTGACGGCTTCCAAAGGAAACAGCAGGGAGTCCGCAAGGTCATCCTTAAGTTACAGCGCAAGTACACAGGACCCTTCGGGCGTCTCATAAATAAAAACAGGTTCAGCCCTGGCGAAAGAGAGCTTAATAAGCTGCGTTTACAGCCCGATGTTTTTGCTCATGTATTCATGAGCCAGATGGAAAGAGAAACGCTGATAGGGGGGATAAAAGCGACCTTTGACCAGAATAAATGGACCAGCATAGAGAATATGCTGGCTAACGCGCCGCGTACCGGTCCGCCTGTTAACAACATGGATATTATCAGGTATTTCACTCCGGAGGAACTTGCACGCTTGATCCAGACATTGAAAGATACCAAGAAATTCCCGCTTTTCATATTCGAAATATCCGCGTATAGAGAACCTGATGCTTACGACAGGATACCCACGGCGGCCAAGGCGATCAATTATCCGAACTTTTACATATTCATGGCGCTGGAAGATAAAGACAACGCTACCCTGGAACCTTTGAACAGGGCCATGAAGAGAGACGATTGGATGGAGAACATACTGCCTTATCCGGCACAGATAAGAGGCGCTAACAAGTTTGAAGAGCAAAGAAAGCCTCAGACAAAGCCGAAAGCCGATAACCTCGGCGTGGCGCATGTTGAAGTAACGCATGAGGGTAAGGTCAAATACCGAAAGACCAAGATGGAGAAACTTCCCGATTATTGGGAGATCCTGGATATCGAGAATATCCCCCAGAGACTTCAAACATGGACGATCGTAAGCGGCTGGGAGATCTCCAAGAACACCGTAAGAACTTTGGTAAAAGTCCTTGAAACAGATGCGTATAAAAAAGACGGGGAAGCACTTGCTTATAAATACGTAGCATCCAAGCGCTTCAGAAAAGAGCATCCGGAACTTTATGCTCAGATGCAGAGATGGGGCATACCGGCCGATCTTCCGAAGAGATTAAAGAGGGAGTATCACCAGCTTAAAAATAAACTGCAGAAGGGCGCCAGGAATAACAGCACGATCAATGAGATGTATGAAGCTTTTATATCCATATATCATGATGAGGATGTGTATGTGAAGAGCGAACTTGATGTAAGATGCGTTCCCGCGATCACACAGGGAGTTCAGCACCTTCTGCCTTTCCAGGAAAACACCCTTTCTAATCTGGACTATCGTACATGGAAAGATGTCCAGGACGGGTTAGTGGCGCATCGTACGCCTCTTGCCGTAATAATGGGCCTGGTCTCCGCTGTTACAGGCGCATTTATAAGCTGTGCTTTGTTCGGCGCGGCCATTACACCGCCTGGAGCAGTCATTTTAGGGCTTATAATTTCGGGGTTTGTCGGCGGATTTATAGGCGCGGTCATAGGCAAGAAGATCGGCTGGATACAATATTCGCCGGTGTTCTTCCTCGGCGGCACGACCAATACTTTCAGATGGGATATGTATACCGGCCATAAGACCGCTGCCGATCAGGATGGAAGGCTTCGGGACGGCCATGTAAAACGTGCCGAATTTGACCATAAGATCGTCGAGATAAAAAGAAGGCTGCAAAGGCAGCAGAGCGGCCAGCAGCTTATCGCAGGATCAGAGAAGAAGGAGATGGCCGCGGCAAAGAGAATGCTGCGGGATTATCTTAACTGGCTCAGCCATTTGGGATATCATCCTCAATATAACATTATCGAAGACTCTGATCACGGACAGAACGCAAGCGAAAAGGGCTTACCCGGATTGGGCAAGGGCTTCTGGCATGAGATCGGCGTATTTTTAGGCGGTTTAATATTTTCCGGATTCATAGGATCGATATTGTACCTGCTTACACAGGTTACCGTTGTTGCGGCAGCTGTTTCAAGCGTCATCTCACTGCCTGCGTTCGTTATCCTTGGAGCCGGCATGGCATTTGTGGCAGGCGTTATATTTGTGGCAAAACCGGGCTCTGATGTTGTCGGTATGAGGGTTTACAGGCTTCTGGGATTCAGGTCCTCGACATTTGAAGATGCAAGGCCTCCGGAGGGAACAGGCTGGTGGAAGCAGGATTCACGCTGGAAGACGCTCCAGACACTTTCAGTCATCATTGCGTCCATAGCGTCAGCATGGTTGTTGTGGGGAGCACATCTGGCTGCCGGATGGGCCTGGGCTGTTTTCGGCGGACCCGGCCTGATAGGAGTAGGCATCATAGCCGCATTAATAGGTTTTGTCCTGGGCGGCTACATGTTCTATAAATTAGGAAGAGCCGTCAATAGATTATTGATAAGCTGGAGTTTAAATGCTGCCGGTGTGGTTTCCGGTACAGTGTTCGGCGTCATCGGAGGTTTTCTGGGGCACACATTGGCCGCTCCGGCTATAACTGCCGCATTGTCAGGCGTTGCTTCCATAGCTTCGATCGGCCTCGCTCCGGTATTAGGCGCTCTTTTGGCCGTTCTCGGCGGCTCTATATTAGTGGGCCTTATCGGGACGGCATTGGGCCAGCTTTTCGGCATGACGCAAGGCATGAAACCGCTGGTACAGAATGAAGAGTGGCAGAGAGACGCCGTGAGGCAGATGGGCCCGATAAACTTTTTCCATTCAGTGTACCTTATAAGCGGTAAGGCGATGGGCCTCTTTACGGCCGTAACATTCGGTATAACAATAGCTTACTTTCTGGCCATAACGATATTCCCCATTTTACCCAACATGGGCGGTATAGGCCCGATGCTGGCTTCTCTCGCGGTATGGCTCAAGACGGTGATTCCGCAGGTCCTGGGATGGATCCCGACAACTTTGGTCGGTGTTGTCCTGTTCGTTCTTTTTCCGGTAATTCAGATCGTCATGGCCGTGATCGCGACATTAAAGGAAGCACCGGATGACGATGCACTGATAAGAGAAGGACTGAGCCAGGGGCTGAAGGATACTTTATCGCATCTTGCGGATAAAGACTGGGAAAGCGATCCGACCAGGCCCAAAAAGAACAAGATATTGCCGTATATCTTAAAAGATGATAATTACAAGGTCGAATCTCTAAAGCGCATCATAGCGAAGAACAAGTCAAAAGAGGAAACCACTGTTCCTTACGAAGAAATAGAAAGCGTGGCAAGGTATATCATCGCGCTTATCGATAAAAAACTTAGCAAAAGCAATTCTAACAGGGAACAGGATCCGGAGATGATCGTACTCCTCAAAGAGGTCAGAAAAGAGATAAACAGAACGCTTAAAAGAAATGACAGGATATTAAAAGGAAAGGTGTACCTTATATGGAGGCCGGCATTTTACGGCGGCATCATGCTCTTTTTAGGCGTAAAGTACACGACTTTCCTGATAGCGATGTTCGGGCCTGTAGGCCTTTTCGCCTCAATAGCCCTTTTGGGTATAGGCGGCACCTTATGCGCGCTTTATGCGATAACGACCGTTTTATACTTGATGGGGAGGATCCCGTGGTTAGGCAGGATACTTGACAGATACCTGGGGCTCAAGGTCGGCTCCGTCGCGTATTACAGGCTGTATTACACTTTGAACGCATTCTTTACTCCCAAGTATTATCTGAACGCTTTACCGTCGTCCATCATCACACTGCACCAGATCTTAAGCAAGGATGTCGATGACGGCTATTGGCCCAAGACCAGCCATACACCGGTTGAGAAAGAGTTAGGCGCCCAGAAGGTGCGTATAAGCAAGACATTCTCAGAAAGAATGATGAAGAGGGTAAGGAATAAATTCGCGAACATAAAAGCCGCGGTAGCCGCTAACGAAGTCTATAAAGTAAGAGGGTTCTTCGGCGACATAAGTTATAACAAGAAAGCCATAAAAGTTCTGGAAAAACGCTTACGTAAGCTCGAGCAGAGAACCGCTGTGCCGGAAGGCGTTTATGAGGGCATAACCCAAGATCTGATAGATGATCTTAAAGAAGAACTGAAAAGGGTCGAAAAGTTGATCAAACAAAGGTCTTTTGCTGAAAAAATAACCGACAGGCTTAAAGGCTCATTCAGCTTTTTATGGTGCATCATTACATTCAGATGGCTGAAAGATGTGCCGGGTAAAATCAGCAAATGGACCAATTCTGTAAATCATTATTTCATGGAGGAAAAAGAATGGCAGGGCCAAAGAGGCTGGTTGTGGATAATGTTCATATTCATACCTTTCTATATTATTGCGCTTTGGCCGGGATATAAGTGGTCTGTGAACGAATACATGGATCTCAAATACGGCCAGGAGGTCCAGCCCTACGTCGATGCCTACATTGAAGGCAAGGGTTCCACGGATGCCGCCAGAGTGAGGTTCGGCATCGGAAATCAGAGAGCTCTTTCTCCGGAGGAGATCGAATATATTGAAAAGGCCCAGAAAAATAAAGACTACGCGATAGGAAGGACTCAAGAAGGATTGAGGACATGGGAAGACATGTTGGTTCTCAAAGTTACGGGAAAATCCACAAGCTATTATATGGGATGGATAATTTCCCAGGCACAAGAGTGTAAGAAGAACGTAAACAGGAATCCCGAGTATGCAAAATCCCAGTGGGAAATACTCAACATGGCGCTTGAGGATTTCAGGAAGCTTCTTTTAGAAAGGGTCGACCATACTTTTCTCGAAGGCAATATTACAAGGACCGAAGCGGAACGCCAGTACTCTACGGCTGTGGGCGCTGTGTCAGAACTCATGGAATCCATAAAAGCGGGCGAGAAGTTTAATGAACAGCTGGACATCAATATCACAAATACTTTAGACGCAAGCGGTTGGACAAATTCCACCGAAGGCGATAAAGCTGTCTCAAGCATCGTGACCACGACGGCGAGCGATAAGTTCAAGCTGGAAGTGAAACTTGATGCCGCAGACGAAGAGAAAAGAGCCGGTTATGCTACTTATGATTTTGGCAAACCTTCTATCGACATGACCGGTAAAGAATATATCTGTTTCGTCAGAGTCCCTGAATCATTCCTTAATGATCTGGACGGCCAGAGGAATTGGATGCATGTTGTTACCGTTGACGAAGATTACGAGGAAGATTACGGCGACGTTATCGAGATCGACAGGGACAACGTCAACAAATGGGTTATTCTGAGGATCAAGCCCCAGGTCAAGGAAGACAGCCGGTTCGATCCGTCCAAAGTTAAATGGGTCAAGATAAAGATAGGCGTGGGCACATACACCAGAGGAAAGTATGAAGGATATGTGGAGGTCAAAGCTCCGCGCATTCAGCAGGGACCTTCACTTGATAAGCGGGTCCCGGCATTCAAGATGATCGAAGAAGATGCATATGTCTCTAAAGAAGAAGCCGTACAGCTTATTGAAGGAGCACTGACCAAAGAAGAGGTCCTCCAGGATTTGGGGATAGAGACAGGCGAGAACGCCGCGAATTACATCAAGGAATTGCTGGCCTCAGATGCGGTCACGGTCGATGACCTGAGGACGAGAATAACAAAGATAGCCGATCTTGGCTACAAGATATACGAAAAAGCCGAAGGAAGAACGCTTCTTTCAAAGACACCGGAACAGCTTGATAGGATCGCCGAAAGAAAAGATGACATGGTCGCGTTCAATACAAGGACGCAGAAGCGATTCCTGGAGGTTTTTTCTGATAAGACATATCCGGTGGAATTTGTCATATTGGGCAACCTGAAGAACCTTACGATGTCGGAAGCCAGCTATAACGCTTTAAAGAAGGATATAGAAAACAAGGTCATCGCGCTTTTGAAGGAAGCCGGCGCCGAAGCTGTTATACCTTTAGAGAAAGAGGAACAGGTTGCAAGAGCCGAGACAAAAGAGGAGATCTTAAAGATCATAGGGGTCAACACAAGCGAAGAGGCTCCGAAATATATAAAGAACATCCTCGCTTCGGAGGAGATATCCGCAGATGAGCTTAAGAAAAGAATAAAGAAGATCTGGGATCTCGGTTATGATATCTATTCAGGCGAAGGAAGATCTCTCCTCATAAAGACCCTGGATCAGCTTGAAAAGATGGATGAAAAAGAAAAAGAGGAAAAGGAAGAGATCGAGGACGGGACAACTTATAAATTTAAAGATGAAGATTTTCACCAGGATCCGGATACAGGCGACCGGTACGGAAGGGTTGAGGAAAAGACAGAAACGAGCCCGGATGCAAAAGCTGGCGAGAAAGGATCTGTGCGTGTTGGATTTCTTGCGGCGGTAGCTGCGATCTCAGGTGTTACAGCGGCCGTGCTTGCCGGTTCATGGTACGTAGGCTTAGGTATTGCCGGCGTAAGTCTTTTAGGATATTCGATATACAAAGTCGCTAAAACCAGCGGCAACCCGACAAGGACTCTCAGCAGATTGTTCTTAATAGTTTACTTCTTCATCGTAGCTCCGGCAATGATCATGAGAGACGGTAGAGCACCGTTCCCGTTCGGTTGTGATGGAGATTACGGTGAGTGGAAAGCCAAGACTTTCACGGAAAACGGCATCACGTACCATCTTTACGATTCCGGCCTGGTAAGAAAGGAAGAACATCCGGACGGCACCGTTATCTACCGTGAAGACTATGACTTCTACAATGACGGATACGGCCGGATTACAAAGATAATCAATCCGGACGGTACTTATAATACATTTACATATTACAGTCATCCTACTACGGGCAAAAGGACCGACCATATATACCAAGAAAACTTATATACTGCTGGTGGTACGCATGAAAGGACGATCCAGTATTATTTTGGTTCAAGGCGCATACAGAGTATCACTTACCATGTTGATGACCCGGGTATTGACCTGGTTTTCGGTACGACTGATGATATAGCGGCCGGCACCGTACATATACTCATAGACGAAGCTTTCTACCAGGATCCGAATACGGAAGTTTGGTACGGAAGACTCGAAAGAGAGAACAGGCCCGACGGCACTTACAGGACATTTGAATATTATCCCGATCCGGATGCCCATCAGGCGCATTTCGAGTATGATTATGCCGCCGACGGCACGCTTGTCAAGATCACCGAGTATGATACAGACGGTTCGATAATCAGCGTGCAGGATCTGTTGGCGGGCAGAGTATATACCTATTATCCGGTATCAGGCCTCATTGCTACAACAACCCTTGCGGACGGTACGGTATATCTTCACATGGATGAAGCTTTCTATCAGAACCCGGATACAGGGATCTGGTACGGAAGGCTTGAGCGGGAGACAAGGCCCGACAACACTTACAGGACATTTGAATACTATGTAGGAACTGACCAGATCTATATCGAAAGAGAATACGATGCGGTCGATAATCTCCTGAAAGTGATCGTGTATAATCCGGACGGAACAATAAACAGCGTGCAGGACCTTACGTTAAATCAGATATATACATATTACGCTTCAGGACGCATTCAGAGCACGACTTTTGACGACGGAACGATCCATAGATATTTGGATGAGGATTTTTATGAGAATCCCGATACGAGCATATGGTACGGAAGGCTCCAGCGGGAGACAAGGACCGACGGCACTTACAGGACGTTCGAATACTTCCCGTTTCCGGATGATGCCCAGAAACAGTATGAAAGGGAGTATGCCGCCGACGGCACGCTTGTCAAGATCATAGAATATAACAATGACGGTTCGATAAATAACGTGCAGGACTTTTTAGCGGACAGGTTATATACCTATTATCCGTCAGGCCGTGTCGAGACAACAACCCTTGCGGACGGTACGGTATATCTTCACATAGATGAGGATTTCTTCCAGAATCCGGATACAGGCGAGTGGTACGGAAGGCTCCAGCAGGAAACAAGGCCCGATAACACTTACAGGACGTTTGAGTATTATCCCGATCCGGATGCCCAGCAGGTGCATTTTCAATACGAATATGACGATACAGGCACTCTTATTCAAACTATAGAGTACGATACAAACGGAGATATAATCGACATAATTATCGCAAGCATAGGCATAGGTGTATTTGCTCCGTTTGCCGCGGCAGGCATCAGGACTAAAGGATCCATGCCGGAATTCCCTGTAATAGTCGCTATTTCCGAAAACGCGGATGTCAAAGAAGATATAGTAAAGGGAATAAGGGACATGAACGGGGTTATTGAGGTTGTGAGAGTTGCCGGTGCTGATGCAGAAGAGATGATGGAAAATCTCAGGGTCCTCATGCAGAAAAAAGACATAAGCGCGAAGAACGGTGTCGGTGTTCTTCTTGATACCGATTTCGATAATCTTGAAGACAAGGAAGTGATCGATATCGCGGCTGAACTTATCACGAAAGCCCGGGATGTTAAAAGGAACGCTTATGTCCTTGGACACCCCGATGTATTCGAGCTTTCACCGGAAGAGATCGCAGGCAAGATGGAAGAACTCCAGGAGCTTGAAAAATCTCTTGAAGCGGCAGCTCCTTTACTCAGGGCCGTATTCACGCTTGTCAACCCGGCTGTTTTCAACTTAACGACACAGCTGATAAACGAAAAGCTCAAGAAGATCGACGAGCTGGAAGAAGAGATAAAGAATATATTGGAAGCTTATACAATAGTAATGCCTGAGGCGGTCTCTTACGGCGTGGCCAAGAAGAACATCTATGACCTCAGGTTCAACAATATACACGGCAAAGTGCTTTCAAGATATGAGATCTCAAGCGAAGCTGAAAGATACGCCGTTCAAGGGCCAAATGACGGAGAAGCCAACTATATAAGCATCCTGGCCAAGAGCGGAGCAGATATGAGGTTCATCGGACAGGCCATAAAAGACATGGGCATCACTAAAGAAGCTGCATCAGAGTTCATACAGGTAAGGATCCTGGATGAAAATATAACCGATAAGAACCTTGCCGGTGCCATGAAATCAACAGAGCTGGATATGTACCTGGATATATCAAATGTGACGATAGTGACTAAAGAGGACATGACGCTTGAGAGGACTTTGGAACTTGCGAAGGGAAGATTTAACGTTAAGGATGCAAGCGATGTTATTATAGCCGATACCGAGAATCTCCTGGTGTCGCAGACCGACTTCAATATACTGAAACAGGAGAAACCTGTATATGTCCAGATGCAGGGTGCCGGAATAGTATCACAGCTTCTCTTTACAGCCATAGAGATCATAGCCAATGACGGCAAGATACCTGCAAGTTTGGGTCGGGTCATCCAGAAGCAAGGATACGACAGCTGGTACGTATATCTGCCGAATATCGAAAAGATCGACATGAAGAGACTTGATGAAGAGAAGGAGATATACGAACAGTTAGCCATCATGGCGTAATGTTAGAAATTCGATCCCGAACGGGGTCTGGGATCGGTTAGATAGATAATTTGGTTGAGGGCCAAAAACCCGAGGGGAAATAAAGAAATATAGAAGACCCAACCCCCAAAAGCGTCCCTATTCTTCGGTAATGCCAAGCGGCCGGAGATAGGGACGTTTTATGTAAGTACTTTATTTAGAAGGAGATAAGCTATATTAAGTATTAAAAAAGTTAGATAGATTAGAATTGACAAAACTTAGTATTTATTATATTATATATACCTAAGAAGTTAAAATAATAAAGAGCAAGATATAACCATTTTTCCTTAACTGGGGGGATTAGATGCTTCGAAGAAGCAAACTCTTTAGAATAATATCTATAATAATAATACTGGTCTTCACTCATGAGCAGATCGGCTGGGTGCAAGAAGGGCAGCCGGTTTGGTCAGATCTTAAGAGTTTTTACAACCTCCAAACACAATCAAACTCAAATCACATAGATATTTCTTATAATGCCGGCAAGGTAAATGAGATCTTACTTAACGGCGGTAAGGATACTATCATAAACATACAGGATGCACACGCGTCACTTTCAGCGCAGTATTCAATAACACAGATAATTGATGAACTGGTGGCAAATTACGACGTAAAGCTCATTGCTTTGGAGGGCGCGGAAGGGTATTTAAACACGTCTTTGATCAAAGCCATACCCGATAAGGATGCGAGAGAAAGGATCGCCGGGGAGCTTCTCGCTGAAGGCAGAATGAGCGCGGGTGAATTTTTCACGATAATCTCGGATGAAGATGATATCGCGCTTTATGGTGTGGAAAATGAGGAACTTTATAACAAAAATGTTGAAAGTTTCAGAAAGATCGTCGAGGAGCGCGCATTTTATGTAAGCCAGGTCGATAATTTGCTTTTCCAGCTGGAAGAGCTTTCCAAGAAGGTTTACAGCAGCGGATTAAAAGCACTCGAAGATGCATCAAAACTGCATAAAGAAGGCGGAATAGGGTTTTCGGACTATTGGGGCACCATCGAGAAAATAGCGGCAAAAAAAGGCATCTCTACGGAAAAATATACCAACATCACCAGACTTATCCAGACCATAAAGGCCGAGAAAGAGATAAATTTCATCAAGGCGAATAATGAAAGAAAAAGGCTTATCGATGAGTTAAGCGGCACCCTTAATAAAAAAGACCTTGAGATCCTTGTCCTGGAATCCATTCAATTCAAGCAGAACAAGATCTCCCAGGCCGATTTTCACTGGCACTTGATAAATCTCGCTTCCTCCTACGGATTAAATGCCGATGGTTATGAAGATCTCGCAAAGTTTGTTAAGTATGTTTCATCATATGAACAGATCGATATCTTTTCGCTTTATAAAGAGATCTCCGGTCTGGAAGAGAACATTAGAAGCAAGCTATATCGAAATAACGACGAAAGGCGCTTAAGCGAATGGATCAGATTCGCGGGGTTATTAAAAGGCCTTTACAGCGCAGAGCTTGACAATGATGGATATTTAAGTTTAACGGTGCAAAGGGATGAGTTTAATTCTGAAAAATGCGCTGAATTCATAAAAGGAACATGCCGTAAGTACGTTGTTTCAATAGAAGAGGGGTATGATCTCGGCAATATTTTTAAAGGGATAAGCAAGGCTTTGGAATTTTACCGTATTGCGGAGTCACGTGATTCAGCAATGCTCTCTAACACACTCAGACGCATGCATGAAGAGGGAAAACATGTAGCTGTGCTTGTAACGGGAGGTTATCACTCCAAGGGGCTTGCTAAGCTCATGCGTGAGAATAAACTGTCTTACTTAATCGTATCGCCTAAGTTCGAAGATAATACTGAAAGACCTTACATAGCTATTCTTACCAACAAGAAGAAACCCTACCAGAAACTTTTAGAAACCGGGAAATACCAGCTTGCGGCCCAGCCTTATTCCGGGGATATCGGCGAGGAAGATCTTTTGGACCTGGCATTTCGCTGGCTTCCGGGTAAAGAAGCGCGGGATATGGGCAGCTGGTCTCGTGAAGCCGAAACATGGCTTGACGGATATGCGAAACAGTATTTCGCGGACGAAAAAATCTCGCCGGAGAAAATTGCTAACACGATCCATCCTGCTAAGGCCGCCAGGATACTCGGCGTAAAAGAATATAGGGGTCGAGGGCAACTGGAACGTATAAGGTTAAAGAAAATGAGGTTGGAAGATGGTTATGTCGTGGAAGACGGGTCTTTTCTGATGGTCAGAACAAAAGACGGCAATGTTACCTATTTTGTTTCAAAACCCGGCGATAGCGGAAAAATGGAATCCCCCCAGGGATCGCCGCTTCGCCGGGGTTATGAAGAAATATCGTCCAGCCAGGGACGTGAAATCCTCGAGAGGATCGAACGTATAAGAGGAAAAGAGAGGGGATCGGAGAAGAATGTTCCTGAACAGGACAAGGGATCAGGCCTTGAGCGCGGAACTGCGGCCGAAGGCGGAGAAGAGGAGATCTCTTCAACCAATCTCGGCTCAACAAATTCGTATGATCCGGAAACTCACCAGGAGATCAACAGGATCATTCAGCAGGCCGCAAAAAGAGAGATCTGGGGAGAAGGGATCGCTCAAAATAAATATACTTCCAGCGATCTGGGCCTTACAAATATGCTTATAGAACTGTACGGAAAAGACTTGTATACAGAACTTCCGAGCGATATAAGCGTGATTTTAATAGAGAGCAAGTCGCTTACGGACCCGAATTTTATACTTGTGGATCCCGCTCAGGACAAATGGGTATTTTCACATGCTGGCGCACGATTTGACCCGAAGACAAAAAAACCTCGGGGTAAATATATTTACCTTAGCGAGAAGGCTTTCAGAAGTTTAGCTATGTCTTCCTCTGAAAATGATAAAAAGTTTTTAAGAAAGCTCATTCATGATGAGAAGAGGCACGCAACAACAAAATATGATAAAGAACAGGAACTGGGCAAGAGAGTCGCAATACGTGATAGCCATAAAGCGAATGATACAATGCGCAGGTTCGTTGAAACCAGGTTCAAGCCGGGACAACCGGTACAACAAAAACAGAAGCCGGTTCAACAGAAACCGGTCGGAGAGGAAAAAGTCCAGATAGAATGTCCGCATTGCGAGAAAAAACTTTCCGTAAAAAAGGAACTATTAGGACAGCAGGCGGAGTGCCCTGTATGCCATGAACCATTTGTTCTGGGCGAGCAAAAGGTTCCCGAAACTAAAGGTGAAGACGCAGCGCTTACCAGGATAAGAGAAGATGAAGCCCAAGATCAGCAGTTCGTAGAAGCTGCTGTCCAAAAACCGGCTGCTCCGGAGAAAATAAACATCAATTGCCCGCATTGCGACAAATTACTCCGTATAAAATCATCTGATATCGGCAAGAATTTCACTTGCCCCGGCTGCAAAAAACAATTTGAAGCAAGTGTCGGTTTCACAGAGACCATAGTCCGTGATCCGGACGCTACAATGGCGGATGAAACACCTGCTTCAGAAAGGCACCTTAAAGAAACGCCCGGCGGAACTATATTGGATAAATACCGGCGCACAACAAGCAAGCACGTTCAATCAATAGGCCAGTTAGGCCAGTATGAGCTTGTTCAAAAACTGGGTGAAGGCGGAATGGGCGTGGTTTATAAGGCGTATGATCCGAAACTGGACCGTTACGTGGCGTTGAAACTGATGAAAAACCTTGAAAATGCGAGCGAAAAAGATATCGCAAGATTCATAGAAGAAGCTCAATCGGTAGCGAAATTGACCCATCCCGGGATCGTTCAGATCTATGATTTCGGTACCTTGAGAGATAACGGCAACGAGTATCCGTATTTTACCATGGAATATGTGGAAGGAACCACTTTGGATAAGTTGATGGAAAATAAGGAGCTTGAAAGCAAAGAACAGGTTTTGAATATAATAGTTGATGTTTTGGAGGCGCTGGAATACGCGCACAGCAAGGGGATAATCCATCGCGATATAAAGCCGTCCAATATACTCATAGATAAAAAAGGTCAGATCAAGATAATGGATTTCGGTCTGGCTAAAAATATCGAATCATCCGTAAAGCTTACCCAAACAGGTTCAGCAATGGGCACGCCTTCCTATATGCCTCCGGAGCAGGCAAGAGGCAATGATCCGACCCGGAGGAATGACATCTATTCAACCGGTGCGATGCTATATGAAATGTTCGCAAGTCATCCGCCTTTTGTAGGGAAAGAAGTCATGGAGGTTTTAAACAAGATCTTACACGAAGAACCGGTTCCTGTAAAAAAAAGAAGAAGCAGGATTTACAGGGGGATAAGGAAGGATGAGGACCTGAACACTATTATCATGAAAATGATAGAGAAGTTCCCGGAGGACCGTTATCAGACCGCGCAGGAAGCAGCGGAAGACATCCAACGGTATCTGGCAGGCCGTGAGATCAAAGCAAGGCCTTTATCAAGAGGAGAAAAATTCAAGCGGTATCTAAAAAGAAATAAAAAACTCTTTATTCCCGGATTAATTCTGTTTATTGCGGTGATTATAGCAGGCATAAGTACGTTTATTTACATAAAGAAAGAAACTGAAGAAGCAAAACAAAAGGAACTTGCTTTGCAGGAAGAGCAAAAACGTCTTGAAGAAGAAAAAAGAAAAACCGCTGAGGAAGCCGAAAAAGAAAGGCAGCGTATTGCAGAAGAACGCAAAAAACTTGAAGAAGAAGCACGCATTAAACGTCTTCAGCTTGAAGGCAAAATAGAGGATTTTATTAAAGATAAAAAATATGATGAGGCGATTACCGAATGCAAGAAGATAATCATGGCATATCCGGGTACAGATTTTGCCGTATACGCGGCTTACAATATGGGACTTGCGTATCTGGAAATAGGATCGGAACAGGATGCCATCGATACATTTAAAAAATTATCTCAGGACCATCCGGGTGAGGAATTTGCCCCTCACGCACTTTTACATCTGGCAAAGATTTATTACAAACAGAAGAATGTTGAGGAAGCGTTGAAATGTGCGGATTTAATTGAAGAAAAATATAAAGATAATAATGAAGTAAGAAAAGAATTAAGTATGTTTTATGAAAAAATTGCTTTTGAATTTTCATACAATAATAATTTATCAGATGCTATTCGGATAGCTAAAAAGTACCTCGAGTATCCCCCAGAAGATTTATATGAGGTCAATAGAATGAAAGCATATATGGGGTGGTGGATGTCGAATAATTTTGAATTAGATGAAGCGAAAAAAGTATTCAAAGAAGTTCTTGATGATAAAGAAAAATATCCGCGTAGTGAAAATAATGATCAAATATGTAAATGGGGGAATATTGAAATACTTGCTTTGCGTGGGCGTTATCAGGAATGTATTGATGAGTATAATAAAATAACGGATGTAAATGTAAAAGATCACCACGCAATTGTTATGGCGGTAAGCATTAGTTATTTTATTATGGGAGATTATGAGAAAGCTGTCGAACTGTTGGAAAAACGCAAAAGCGGAGAGAGCAAGTGGCTTATAGAAACTTATATAGTGTCCAACTCATTTCTTCTTAATTGTTATAGAAAATTTAACAGGGTTGAGGATATACAAGAAAGAATGAAAAAAATAAGGGAAGCCCTAGAAAAAAGCGATACTTTCATATTTTGGAAGATTTATTCTGATAAAGGCGTAATTGAAGATAGAAAAAAGGCTATAGAGATGATTAAGGGTAATCCCCGCAGAGCATCATTTTCATGCTATATTTGTGCTGAACGCTATTATTCTGAAGGTAAAAAGGAGGAGGCTGCACATTTTCTTTTAAGATATCTTGAATTCAAGACAGGCAAGGGCTGGTTATATCCTTTGGTAGAAGAAATGCTCGAAGATTGCCTGAAAGACAAGGTAATAAGAGAAAAATATAAGAGCCGCATCGAAAAATTAAAAGCTGATCATCCGGATCTTTTTGCGGGAATTTTTTCGCTGGGAGGACTCGTAGCTCTTGGGGCATTATCGGCCGAGGAAGAGAAGAAAAAGATACAGTCGAATAAAAGGAAGTTTAACAATGCTGTTAAAAACCTGAAAAGCAGCGACGAAAAGAAAAAGATCAAAGGGGCAAGAGCGCTTAAGGCATTGGGCATGCCGGAGGCCATATCTGAACTGATAAAAGCGCTTAGCGATGTAAATATAAATAATAAGATAAAAATAGAGATCATCGAAGCCCTGGCGGAGCTTAAAAGAGTTCCCCTGCCCAAGAAAGATGCGGAAAAAAGCCCTTCAAGTATAATGGGGATAATCAATAAACGCCTGGAAAAGTACGGTTTAAGAAAAAAATCCAGGATCATCGGGCCTTATCACGAAATAAAAATAGAATTAGATCCCGAAGACCTGCCGATAGGCATTGAAGATCTTAAAAATGAGATAGGCAAGGATTTCAAGAAAGCGGGCGTTGTGGTCGAAATGAGCCATTCCTCGAACATGATAGGGGTAAAGATAGATCCTTATTCTGAAAATCTAACGAAATTCTGGCGAGCACTGGGAAGCCTGGATTTTAGGTTCACTAAAGACGGTAAATACTACAGGCCTTTCACAATGTACGAGATAGTGGAGAAGGTGGAAAAAAGGGCCGATATGTTCCTTGATGGTCTGGAAATAGAGCTGCTGGAAATGGAATCAAACGGGGTTATGGATAAAGATCCTGATCTTTATGAAGAGAAGTATAACGAGTATCGTGATCTTAAATTTTTTGTTTACGGGGACGGTACGGAAACCAATCCCGGACTTATAAATATCATAAAGCATCCCGACCAATTGCGTCCTTTGAGCGACAAGGAATATAAATGGTACAAAAGAACGCATTACGGCGTCGATTCGATGATCACAATGATAGACGGGGAAAAATATATAAGTTACGGCAATTCCCCTATTATAAGGACCGAATCGATCGAAAGAACGGTAGTCGAGGATTCGGGCGAGAAATGGAAAATGACCCCGCTTTGTTCTTTTAATGATATAGTCAGGGTCACTCGTTCCAACCCGTATTTTACACATTTCATGGAAAATATAGAAAAAGACTGGTATTTAAGGTCTTATGTCGCTAAAAGGGCCGATGGGAGCTTTTACAGGACCTATTACTTTAATCCTGAGGGAGAATATGCATCTAAAACCGTAAAAGAAGTTAAAGGCATAAAAAAATGGGTGTATCTTGCAAGGGCCGCGGGAAGCGTTTTCCAGACCGCTTTTATAATGGATCAGATCCGCGGTGAGGAAAAATCAAACCATGAGATGTTCTTCATTTCGCGCGACACTTTAGGCGATTATTATGAATACAGACATTTTGTCATAAGTTCTTTAAAAGAGATCAGGGAAGAAGAGGATAAATATGAGGGTATTTATCCCGAACTTGAAAAAAAGGTATTAGAGGACCTGGACCAAAAATACACGTCAGGAGAAGAACGGTGGCGGGAAGTCCTCGACGGGATCTGGTGGCAGCTTAAAACGTCAGGGATACTGAATGGAGTAAAATACGGAGAACATATCAGCGTGGTGGATGAAATAGCGGTGGGGACATATGACTATATGTTCAAATATATCGTTGAAAAGAAGAGCCTGGAAGAATCCATTAAAAAGCGGGAGGATTCGATCCAGTTCCGCATGGATAAATATAAAGAGTCCAGAGAAGAGGCCGAAGCCAAAGTGAAGGCCGTTGTCGCGCCGATCTATGTAGATATATTTATAGGGGATGCGCGCGAAAACCTGCGCGAATATCCGGTCTTGCAGCAGGATATAATCGAAAGAGATTACGGCATGGTAAGCGAGAGAGCGCGAAGGATCAAAACCGCGGTTTCAAAACTTGCCGATTTTCAGCCTCATCCCGTTATGGTACACCATAATGCCAAGATACCGGCAACCAAGAACAGGTTCCGGATAAGATTGGAAGAGAGCGACGTTCTTGTAAGCAGCTTCTTAAATGCTTTGTTGGGCATAAACGGATTACTTGAATATCATGATCTGATAGTTTTTTATCCTCTGGAAAAACTCCTGAAGGAGGACCCGAGTCCGGAGATCCGTAAAGCCGCTGCCTTGGCTTTATCGAAAGTAGATGTGGAGATATTCGAGGAAAAAGCCAAGGAAGTTCTCAATGAAATAGCCGGTACCGAGGAAGACAAGTCGGTCCTGGAAGCGGCAAGCAGATCCGTATCCGATATAATAGAACGCCAGGTGGCCCGTAATATCGAGGAAAGTAAGGAGCAAAACAAAGAGGAGGTCAAGGCGGAGGTCAAGGGGCTTTATAAAAGCATACCTATCTTTATGCAGGCCGCAAAAAGCCCGTATTCTGAAGTTAGACGTCTTGTGCTGAAAAGACTGGCAGAACTCCACGAGGATTTTTTCTACGATGCGGATAAATCCCTTACGCTGGAAGAGCAAATAGCGGGTCTTTTACATGAGTCCAGCGTTCTTAGAAAGATAAGCGAAAACGATTTTGATGAGGGAATAGAGGATATAGTGAAAGAGGTCGAAAATTCTTACCAGACCAATCTTAACGAGGGGAGGGTTACTATAATCGGCTTGTTCGGCGGCCGTGACGTAGGAAAGGAATACGTATCTAATTGTATAGCCCATAAACTGAAGGAAAAAATGGGGGACAGTGTTAAAGTCAACCGCATTTCCATGGAATCGGGATGGCTGTTGGATCACTCGCGAAGAGAGACGCCTTTGGGGATTTCCGGGAAATTCGGCTTCAAAGGAACTCTTGGATTCAGGAGCTTCATACACAACCTAAGAAATGGCCGCGGCGGTCATGACGAGCTTTTCATGCCTTTTTACGTTCCGGAAGAGAGCAAGAGGATCCGCATTATAGACACTATAGGATCGAACGCGTATTTAGACGGGTCAGGCAAGGTGAAAGAGAAAGAGCTTACCGAGGCTATAAGGAAATTGGTTGACGATCTTAAGAAAAACGGAGCGCGGGTCATAAGGGTCAAAGAGACCCTGCTCCTGCAGCAGCTATTTGATGAGGAAGGCAATTGGCTTGTAAAAGATAAAGCCCTCAAGGAACAAGTGGTCCAAAGAATAAAAGATATTGAAAAGTACAGTGACAGAAAATTTGACAGGAAAAACCTGTATGTTGATATTACGGAGAGAAAGAACGGGACTTTCATTACAGGTGATTTCGTCGAGAAGATCATACCGAACAAGAAAGATGTCTATATTATCACCGGACGCCTTTTCGGCAGTAATGAAGCGTTTCTTGAAGGGGAACGAGAGAAACTGTTCGATAGTCTAGTTGCCGTGTGGACCAGGTCTCAAATGAGAAAAGTAAAATTGATGCGCCGTCTTCGCACGAACAGAATAACACGCAGCATGTCTGAGAATGACCGCGAGAAGTTCTATAACGATATGATCCTAGAGGAAACCAACGAGATACAGCCGTCGTTCTTAAATGCGGAAAAAGTCCTTTTGAGCGTAAGCGATTTTGAGGATTTTTTGTTTTTTGAGGTGAGAAGGGAAATTGAATTCCCGGAAGGGATAGAACTTTCGGATGATCTGTTCGCGGATATTTATCTTCTTTTTGTGGATTCATTTTCGAGATCTGAAACCGTGGATCTTTTTAAGAAGAAAAAAGAAGCTCTGAGGGAGATCATATCTTCATACGGCAGTGTTATCGACGGTGAAACCGTAACTGAAAAAGATGTTCTCGAGAGATTAAAAAAAGAGATATATTCCACAGACCAGGACAAAGCGGAGATCTTGAACAAAACCTTGCGGGAAGGCCTTGAGGAAGATCCAGGAGAAGAAAATCATGCGGTCATGCTGTTCAAGATGGGGATACCGGAAGAACTTCGCCTGCGTATCGTACGATACTTGGAAGAAAAAGGTTTTGACGTAGGGCGCGTAGGAAAGAAGATCGGCCCTATAGGAATGGATGAAGTGTTGAAACGTTGGGGCGCGGGCAGCGGACTTGAATATTCCGTTAATGATATCGAAAAAGAGGGTATTGATGTAAAAGACGCAAGAGAAGCCCTTGAAACAGGAAACGGAGAAAAGTTCTACACGTGGTTCATGAAGGTGGATAAAGAACATCCTGATCTTGAATCAGTAAGGCTGCTGAAATACTCGATAGAATGCCTTAACCGCGGCGTTGAGATGGTGATTCTTAGGTCGCGTGTATCCCGCAGACAGCTTGTTAGAGATTTTGGCGCCGATTCGGAATATCCTGATGATGAAAAGCTTGAATCCATCCCCTTCCAGGACATCTTCAAAAGGGTTGTCGTAGGCGCGACCAAGGCTTTCGAAGCGGCTCCGGGCACGTTAAGAGGAGATTTCATAAAGTTAGCCCTTCAGCGCGGTGCAGAGATGGAAGGACTTTATAATCTCGGAAAAGCTCTTGTAGCTCATGAAAAAATAGGCCTTATAGCTAATGGCATCCATTGTCCAAAATACGATGAATTGCCTAAAGAAATAAATGACTATATTCATCAGAAAGAATCGATCGGCATAGTTATCGGAGTTATCGGAGTTTCGCAGGAGAGAATAGATGAAGAAATGCTCAAAAGCAATATAGGAGGCATAAAAGGCGTGGCTTTAAGCGCAGGCAGCGAGGAAGAAAATCTGGAAAAATTAGAAGCATTCAGGAGGGAGTACGGTGCGTATACCGCCGGTTTGATCCAGGGCGCGGAAGGAGATTTCCAGGAAGTATTACATGAATTTATAACGGATATTGAAGAGAAAGATAAGGCAAAATTTATAAGCGAATTTAATAGAAGTCCGGAAATGACCTCACTTAGCGGAAAAAGCATGGGCGAAATTCAGCAAGTCTTGGATATCATATCAAACCGCTTTGCGGTATTAAGGTCTTTAAGGTCCTCGGACTTAAAGGTATATGAGTATAAATTTGACAGGATCGCCGAGATGAACAGGCTTCAGGCAAAAGACGCAGAGAACCTTCAAGCAAAACTATCAAAGCTTGAGGGCACAAAGATAGCTACATTCAGAGTTAAAGATATTAACGGGCTTCGCTGGCTTGCCAACGAGCATAGAAAAGCGATCGATGATTACAGGAAACTCGGCAAAGGCGAATATCCCGTAAAACTCCATATAAGAATAGCAGGGGAACTGCGCGAAAGACTGGAAGGTGAAGATATTACGAAAGATAATATTGACGGGATTCTCAAGCTGGCCGGAGTGGATGATGTTATATCAAAAGATGATATTTCGTTCAGGGACTCAGACAGCGTGAGCAAGATCTATACCCTTATAAATGAAAAATACGGGGCCGAAGCAAAAGATATAGCGATAGGCGACACAAGGGATCTTATGCTACAGAATGACGAAAAAGGTATGCACCTTTTGAACGAGGACAAGATGCTTTTTGTCAAGATGGAAAAAGGCCTGGAATCCCAGCTTTACAACGTGATCATTTCACTAATGGTAAATGATAACAAAATTCCGGAATTCATGAACAAGAATGCCGTCCTGGAAAAGGATATATTAGGCTATTATATTTTCCGAATAAAGCCGATAGCTATTGATGAAGAACTTGAAGCGGAAAGAATGAGCTATGAAGCTGCATTAATAAGTATGTAAGTTCTTTATTTATATAAAGTTAAACAAACAAAACTGGTATTAAGATATAAAATAGTTAGAGTATATAATATTGACTTTAACATGGTTTTCTTATATAATACATCTAACAAATGTAAACATAAAAAAAAGTCAGAATACTACTTTTTGGGGTGATTTTATCTTGTATATATTAATAGTAAACTACATAAACGTATATAATGAGAGGAGATAATCATGTTTGGTGAAGGGATGAAAAAAACATTATTATTTAAACTTGCGACATTTTTTGTCTTATTTACATTTTCTTTCTACAGTATCGGTTACACGGTGCCGGAAAACAAAGTAACCGCGCCCGAAGTTCAAGAGATAACAGATAAGCTTACTGTTGAGGATATCGGAGTTGCTCTTGATTACGGGATTGTTAAGGAAAAATTCGAAGGTAAGACAGACAAGATCATAATTCACATCCAGGATGCCCACTGTAATTATGAAGCCCAGCACAATATCAACAAAATGCTCGATCAGCTTCATACCGAATGCGGTGTTGATGTTATTTCAGTGGAAGGTGCCGAAGGCCTGGTAGATACAAGCTGGTTCAGGGCCTTTCCGGATGCTGAGATCCGCAAGGAAGTCGCCGATTATTTCATGAAAAAAGGCGAGATAACCGGTACGGAGTTTTATTCGATCACATCAAATTATAACGGCACGATATTCGGTGCTGAAACGAGAGATTATTACATTAAGAACCTTAAAGCCTTCACCAAAGTTTACCCTCATAAAAATAATATAGAGAATTATTTTACCGATCTAAAGACAGTAGTAAGCAGGCTCAAATCAATTATTTATCCTCCAAAATTAAAAGAGCTTGACCAGAGAATCACGGCGTTTGGAGAAAAGGAACTGGAACTTAGCGCGTTCGCGGATTATCTCTATAAGAATGCGTCGAAAAAAGGCGTTAAACTGGAAGATCTTGCCAATTTAAAAAAGCTCATAGAGACTCTGGAATATGAACAAAAAATAGATTTTGATATAGTCGATCAGGAAAGAAGCCGTTATATCGACGCTTTAAGCGATAAACTCACCAAAGAAGAGATGACAGCGCTTGTCGGAGAGAGCATAAGATTCAAAAAGGGGCACATAAAGGCGGTTGAATTTTACACTTATTTAAGAGAACTTGCCAAAACACATAATCTGCCGATAGTCCAGGAATATCCCAATCTTTTTTACTATTACCTTTACACCAAACTTTATGACATGATCGATAATGAAGGGCTTTTTCATGAGATAGAGATCGCGAAAACAAGGATCAAAGACAAATTATTTACCGATGAGGCGCAGCGAACGCTTGATAAATACGCGCACATGATCGATCTGTATCTGGATCTTGTGAATATCGAACTTACCAACGGCGATTATGACACTTTCAAAAAATATCAGGATGAATTTACTCTAGATGACGTTGCCGCTTTTATTGGGGATCTGTGCAATAAATATGCGCTGAATTATTCCCTGAACGGGATACCTCTTCAGGTCAGTGAAAATCTTCCTGACATGGTAAGTTTTTACGAGATAGCGATGAAAAGAGACAATGTACTGATCGAGAACACCCTTAAGGAAATGGAAAAATCCGGAGAAAATGCATGTGTCATGATAGCTGGAGGGTTCCACACAAGAGGCATGAAAGATATACTCGAGAAAAAAGGCATATCTTACGTTGTTATTACTCCCAAGATCACAAAAGATGTTGAAACTCCTTACATAAAAGTACTTACTAACCAGAGAACTTCCATTGAAGATATTATCACTGAAAGCGCCGCGATAGCCGGCATGAGCGACGTCAAAAAATCAAGTGAAGAGGTTGCCAAGCCGGAAAGCGGAATGATGAACCCCTTGATGAGAGCGGTCTATCTTACACCGCTTTTTCTTGAACATCCTGATCAGCTTAAAGAAATAGACGAGGAGCTCAAGGATGTTTATGAAAAGATGCAGCAGGCCGGCGAAGAAGTTATACCTTATGAAAAAATAGCCAAAGACTTCCATGACGGTGTGGTAATAAAACTGGTGGAGGAATGGCTTAAAGAAGTAGAGAAGAACGCCGATCCGGGAGTTTGGCAGAAAGCGTCGGATGAATGGAAAGATATTTTAAAAGCATACATCCGTAAGTGCGAGATCAGTGCTGAATGGACAGGACATGAGCTCAGCGAAGCGACCAAAAATGTTATAAGGGTGGTATTCAAGAACAGATTTTCACCGGGCAATGAAGCCGCGAGTGTTCTTGTCAGGGTAGAAGCTCTTACCGATAAACAGCATAAAAATATTAATGTTGTGCTCGGCGGCATGTTAAGTCAGGGCCTTGGCCGGGACCTGGGGTACGATGATGATGTTCAGGAAATCGATGTAAATGTCAAGAACCATACGGTCAAGGATATCAGCATCAAGTTATATTCTATCCCCGGGCTGTTGAAAATATATGAAAAATTCAATGAAGCGGTCGAAAATGACGAAGATAAGATCCCGCTCGACCTGATAGCTCATCCCGGACGTTTTCCGGGCCACACATCTTTGACCCCTAACATGTACATGGATGCCGAAGATTTCGAAATTCTGACAGAGGATGAAATTCAGCGCTTGGCATTACACGAAATTTATCATATAGTATATGGGATGACAGAGAAGGAAGTCCGTGAGAAAGTCAATATCATGGACATACGCCGAAAGATAGGCGAAAAAAGGAAAAAAGAAGCTGAAGAAAGGACGAAGTTGGACGAAGAGAGATTAATAGCTGAAAATTCCGGGCTTAGGACAAATCTTCAAAATATAGACAACACTCATAAAGCCATTAAAGCGAACGATAATGTGAAGATCGTCGCTGTTGTTTCCATGGAACGTGACCAAAAAGATTGGCAGGAAAGGTTTGACCAGACGGCCAAAAGCCTGTTTAACAGCGATAACAGCACTTTGATGCTCGCGTTGAAGGAACAAATAGAAACAAAGACAAAAAAAGGAAAAATAGAAAAAAAGACAAGAGAGGGGAACTTTTTAGGCACACTGCTCGCTTATGACTACATTAAAAAAGCGGCTAAAAAAGCTAAGATCAATTATAGGGATTATGTGACTTTAATAGGCATGCTTTTCGGCCAGGGCGAGAGGATGTCGCCTTTTACGGATGTAGAGGCTGTGCGTAAACCGGCTATCGCTTCCACCGCGGCAAGCATGGATATTGATGGATCCAAAGAGTCCATATCAGCCATTGAGGAAGCGCTTTTGTATTTTGGTCCTGTGGCTAAATATCTTGAGGCAAGAGGATTCAGGGGCATACTTGATAAATGGGGAGATGAAACCCAGGTCGCTTCGGTCGATCTTTTTGCGGCCCCGGAAGAAGGCGAATCGCTGGCCGAAAGAGACGTGATGAAAGTTGTTTCGGTAATGGAACTTGATGAGATCTCCGATGAAAAAGCGAAGCAAAAGGATTGGGTTATTTTTGACGAGCAAGGCAACATGCTGGCGCAGGTGGCTCGTAATCCGAATGGAGCTGAGGCTTTGCGCGAAGACCTGAAAGCTAAAATGCAGGAGCTTGGCATTGATTCGGATAGAGTCGGCATAAGTCTTGGGCCTGTAGCCGTGTCATATGATGTGCTTGACATCGCTTCAGAGGTTTTTGATAAAGAGATAAAAAAGGATGGAGTATATTTTGATTTTGATCCTTATTTTTTGATGGCGCTTGCGATGGATAATGATACTGATAAGTGGGGCAAGGCTGTTGAAGCTGACGGAAAACTAGAGGAACTTGTTAAGATGGTTCCCTGGTTCTTTGAAAAAGTGCAAAGAGTAAAAGAAATATTCAAAGAAAAATACGGCAGAGAGTTAAGTCTAAAAATATTCGATCTCGGGGATAATGTTTACTGGCCCGATATAGGTCAGCATGAAGCCATGAGAGAAAAATATCTGGCTATAAATGACGACGGTCCGGACGGCATTGTTGCGCGTAAGATCGAAGGTATTTCCGGAGTAAGGGATGCAAACGGCAATATCATAATTAATTCAGAGATAAGCGAAGATGTTAAGGTCAGAAATTCCGTTATCATAAACAGCAAGATCACGGGTGCGGGCAAAGTAAACGGAAGTGTAATTAAGGACTCCACGCTTGGGGATGTGGAGATAACGGATTCTTTTGCTGTATCCAGTTCCAGAACAGGAAAAACTGTTCTAAACCAGCATAGTGGTATCTATAAATCGTTGGGCAGCAAGCTGGATGATCTCGCGCTTGATGAAAAAATGAGGCATGGAACTGTCTTGACAGATAATGGGCCTGTCGGTATGATGGTTTCCGAAGACACCAATCTGAGAGATAAAAATAACACTTACAATGTACCTATATATAACAATGAATTGTCATTCAAAGAAACGCATGAGGTCATGGCGGGCGTAAGCATGGAAGAACTCGAAAGGAGACGTCAGGAAGCGCTGGGGGAGATCGCAAGAATTGATGAAAAAATGGAAAAATTTAAAACACTCACCTTCGGGACAAGCGGGTTGAGGGATGAAGTCGTTAATATGACCGACATGGAGTGTTATATCAACACACGCGGTTACATCGAGTATCTTATAAATTCTGAGGATATAAAACGCGGCGATACCATTTCCATCGCCGGAGACCGCCGTTCAAGTACCGGCAGGATCCTTAAAGCGGTCGCTAAAGCTATAGAAGAGGCGGGTTGCGCGGTCGATTATTGCGGCGAACTGCCGACGCCTGCAATTACTTACTGGGGGATGCAGAACGGACGCGCGAGTATCATGGTAACAGGAAGCCATATTCCCGATGATAGGAACGGGATCAAGTTCGTCAAACCAAACGGCGAGGTTTTAAAAGACGACGAGGCGGGCATTCTTGCGAATGTTAAAAATATAAGAAAGAAAATATACGCTAAAGACTGGGATGAACTCCAGTTCAGCGGAGACGGCATATTTAAGATGGCTCCTGCCGAGTTTAAATCCGTGAATGAGAAGGCAAGAGAAGCTTATATACAGCGTTATATTGATTCATTCCCGGCAGATTTCTTGAAAGGCAAAAGAATAGTGCTTTACCAGCATTCAGCCGTCGGCAGGGATATATTAGAGAAAATATTGGCGGCTTTAGGTGCTGAGATTATACCTGTTGAAAGAAGTGATGATAAATTTATTCCTGTTGATACGGAAAAGCTTTCGGACGAAACAAGGGATCTTCTTAAACAGTTTGCAGAGGAGTATAGCCCGGATGTTATTATTTCAACAGACGGTGATTCTGACAGGCCTCTTTTCGCGGATGAGAACGGGAATTTCCTGCCGGGCGATAAACTCGGCGCTTTAGCCGCACAGTTTCTAAAACCGGACTTTATAGCGATAGCCACAAGCGCTAATCCGGAGATGGTTAAAGATCTTAAAAACATGAAATCCGCTAAAGGTAAAAAAATAAAAGTGAAAAGAACAAAGATCGGTTCGCCGTATGTCATTAAAGCCATGAATGATTATCGTGTTCCGCTTTCCGATAAAGACAAGAAGAAAGCAAAAGTTATCAGCTGGGAATCGAACGGAGGTTTTCTCACGGCAACCAATTTCAAGATCCCCGGAGGCAATAAAGAACTGCTTCCGATCCCATCACGGGATGCCGCGCTTCCGCTTCTTCTTGCTATAGGACAGATCGCTGAGGGCCAGAAAGCTTCAGAACTCATAGCCTCAAGGCTTGCTTCTTATCAAACTGACGCAAGCAAAGTTTCAGGCGACAAAAAAGATAAGAGCGGCAATATTATTGAAAAAGGGGAAATACCGGAATATACTCCTGATGTCGGGAAAGCGATAGTGGCGATGTTTTCTCCGAAAGATAAGAAAAGTAAAATAGGTGAGGTAAAGTTTGATGACGAAAAAGGCGTTACTGCGATAGATAAAGATGAGGCTGAATATAAACTTACAGATGATGAGCTCGATGAGCTTTTGGAGATCAGAAAGAACATTAAAGGTTATTTCACAAGCGAAATGGGATTTGAAGATGAGATCGTGATGTTGAACCTTATTGACGGAATAAGGATGACATTCGCCAATGACGATGTTGTTCATTTGCGTCCTTCGGGCAATGAACCCATTTTCAGATTTTATGTAGGCGCAAAAACATCGGATCGCTGTACGGAAATGCTTGCTAAGAGAGTCGCGATCGTACAAAAGATGGTCGATAAGGCGCTTAAAAAAGATGCGCCGCCTCAAACACAATCACCCGGCGTTTGGGCCGCAAGGACAATTGATGAAAACACGCCTGAAGGCCTTATAGCTACTGCGCTTAAAGAAGGTAAACCGGTTTACAGCGAACCTTACAGGGAAGCCAAGGAATGGGGAAGAGAAGATCAGATAGTCAGCGTCAAAATAGGAGAATATTGGGACGGTTTCATGGCACCTAAGACCGCTTTGTTGAAAATAGAGGATGAGGCAGCTCCCATGTTCGGTGTTATTGCTCAAGTTCCAAAAGAAGCACTTGGCGAAAAACCCGTAATGGATTATGGCGCTGAAATGCCGCTGGTAAAACTCCTTACACCGCAGGAATGGCTTTCAGTCCAGTTCCACGAAACAAAGAATGAATCCTGGCTTGTTACGGAAGCGGAAGAGGGAGCCAGGATCATATTCGGTTTCAGCGAAGAAGCAATAGAGGAACACGAAGGCCAAAAGATCGGCGTCAGCGAGGCTTATCAGAACATAGCAAATGCGTACGATAGTAAATTAAAAGATCTTTACGAAGTTCTCGTACACTTGGGATATGAAAAACAGCTTGAGAAAGTCGGCAGGGTCCTTCCTGTCGCCAGAATGGCAAGAGCCTCTTCGCCTAAAAACGAACATCTCGGTGTGCATATAAAAACTATAGAAGTTTTACGGAATGAGATGGAAAAATTTTACAACTATGTTGAAGTGAAACCGGGCGATGTTATTCCCGTAAAAGCCGGGATGCTGCATGCTCTTGGTCCGGGAGTCACGGTCGTAGAGCCGCAGATCCCCGGCACGACTCAATCAACTGATGATTTTGACAGATTAAGGTATCGTTCATGGTATCCCGAAGCTAAAAAAGGTCTTGATCTTGACAGGATCCATGAATCTATACCGGTGGTCGGCAAGATAACGTCCATGGAAGTTATCGAGGCTACTGATACATACAAGATCGAACGCATGCCGGGCAATTTTGAAAGCAAGGGTTTGGAAGCGCATGTAATAACTTTTACCGGATCAGGCGTAATAGAAGTTTCCGATATTGCCAGCCTGCATAGATTTTGGCTCATTGAGGGCGGCGAAGCCAGCGTGGCAGGAGTAGATGGCACAGCTTATCATATACCGCGCGCCGTTCCAGGGAAAGGCATGTTGTTCGTGCCTGCGAGCGCCGGTGGTTATAAGATCATAGCCGAGGCGGGAACAAAGATCGTCGATGTTTTCACGCCGCAGCTGGAAGAGCGTGAATTCCCGAAACCTATGGCTAAAGGGCCCGAGGTGCCTGCAGTAGATGAATTTGAATGGCTGGAAAAAATAGTGTTTTTGAAGAACGGCGATACTTTTGACAGACTCGATATCATAAAACCTGTTGGGAGGCCGGAGATTTTAGCCGCGAGAGCTCACAGTCTGATTGTTCAAAAAGGTAAGATAAAAGTAGAGACGCCGGAAGGCACACCCATAGAGCCGGTGGCTATAGGTAAGTATAATATACCGCAGGATCAGGATTATATAATAAAGCCTGAAACCGGAACGGAACGTGCCGTAGTTAAAGTGATGTATGAAAAAACAAGAGATGAGAATATAGTATATACATCGTATGAAAATCTCAGAAAACATGTCTCGGTCACGGCCGGCAAGACAATAAACTTGATCCAGCCTGTTGAGATGTTCGCGCCGGGAGATGATTCAAATGATGTGGGCTCGCATAAATGGGAGCAGCAGCAGTTAAGAGAAAATGTTAATCCTAACATTACCATCAGGACTTATCAGGCAAAGTTAGGGCTTGATAAGGTAGCTGAAATGGATCTGAAAGATGACGAGATAAATGTTCTGGTAGGCACTAAAGCCAACATCCAGGATGCGGTTAACAGCACAAATCCGGAAGTCAGAGAGATGCTTGAGGAGGGCAACATAAGAATACTGGTCATACCGGATATCGATCAGGAGAAAGATCTCGAGGGTAAAGGATGGTACTTCACCAGAGAAGTGGAGGGAACGGCAATATTATTGGCGGCGGTGACGCCTGAAGACATCAGCAAGAAAGACGAAGGCAATGCTGCCGATGATCTTCAGAAATTCATAGAGCAGTTGACAGGCAGATCCATGAAAAGAGAGGCATTATATTTTATGCTGCCGCGCAAGGAAATTTCGAGCGGAGCCATGAAAATTCTTCCTGAAGAACTTAAGGCCCAGGCTTTTGGGCACCTTTTATTCCTTATCAGGAACGTTATGCTTAATATGCCGATAAGGCCTTTTAAGGAAGACAGGCTTCATACTAGAAGACAGCTTCTATTGTCAGCATAATCGCTGCTCATAGCTGTAAATAACACAACTTATCTTGCTGATTTTGAATTTAAGAGTGCAGTATGTTTCCGTACAGGGAGGATCCACATAAAAATTCAGCAAATGTAAATTATTTGACAGGAATGTCAAATTTATGTAAAATGTGACTACCCTTTTTCAGGTTCTTTTCCTTAATATTATAAATATAACGAACGAGGTGGGATGGAAAAACCAGAGTCTTTTTGGCAGGAGCTAAGCAAACAGAAGGTCTCATACCTGTTTATCGCATTGCCGGCTCTATTATTTTTCATCTTCCAATTAGCCCCTGTAGTTATCTCCTTTTTCTGGTCTTTTACCGAATACGATGTCGTCCATTCCCCGAAATTTGTAGGCTTCAAAAATTACACCGGCATCCTGTTCAACGATCCTCTTTTCTGGAAGGCCATGAGGAACACGGTAGTCTATGTTATCGGAGTTGTTCCCATAGGCATATGCATATCACTTCTTCTGGCTGTCGCCATAGATCAGAAGATAAAATTAAAGAATTTTTTCAAGTCCGTATTTTTCCTGCCTACCGTTACCGCGATCGTAGCGGTGTCCGTTATATGGAAATGGCTTTATGCGGGGGAAAAGTATGGTCTTTTAAATTATGTTATAATGAAATTCGGGTTCCAGCCTATTGATTGGCTGGCAAGCACCGCCTGGACGCTTCCTTCCATCATGATGATGTCTATATGGGCCGGTGTAGGGTATAACATGATACTCTTTCTGGCGGGCCTTCAGACCATACCGCATGTCATGTATGAGGTGGCGGAGATCGACGGAGCGGGATTTTGGACGAAGTTTTTCAAGGTGACGCTTCCTCTTCTTAAGCCCACGATCGTATTTGTTACCATGATGAGTTTTATATTCAGTTTTCAGGTATTTGAACAGGTATATATCATGACAGGCGGGCAGGGCGGCATAGGCGGAGTGCTTAACAGCGCTCTTACAATAGTCGCTTATCTTTATGACAAAGGCTTCCAGAAGTTTCAGATGGGGTACGCTTCGGCTCTTGCGTATATCATTTTCCTTTGCATTTTTATGCTTACGATGATCAATAAGCGCTTGATGAGAACGACCGTAGATTACTAATAATAGGAAGAATATGCTTGAAACAGAAAAAACAGATCTATCTCGCGGGGCAGGAATAAGAAAAGATCCGGCCATTATAAAGACTTTCATATACGCTTTCCTTATTATAGGGGCGCTTACAATGGCTGTTCCTTATGTATGGATGTTCGTTACATCAATTAAACCTCTTTCGGAAATACAGTCTTATCCGCCGAGCTTCATCGTTAAGGATCCTACCATAGAACCTTATACGGATCTTTTCCGCATGGTACCCATGGTCAGGGTCCTGTTTAACAGTGTTTTTGTCGCGGGATCTATTACCATTTTTAATGTTTTTGCGACCTCACTTGCGGGTTACGCGTTCGCAAAACATAAGTTCTGGGGCAGGGATAAACTTTTCTTTATATTTTTAGGGTCACTCATGATCCCCTGGCAGGTAAATATAATTCCGGGGTTTGTTATTGTAAAGAATTTAGGATGGCTTAATACTTATAAGGGTCTTATTATCCCCGCGATGGCATGGTGCGCGTTCGGAATATTCCTCAACCGGCAGTACATATATAGCATCCCGGATGATCTTATCGATGCTGCGAGAATAGACGGATGTAATGAGTTCAGGATATACTTGCATGTTATTTTACCCTTGATAAAACCCGTTATTGCCACTTTGGCTGTCTTCACGTTTTTGCAGCAGTGGAATAACTTTGTTTGGCCTTTAGTAATTATTCATACCAGCAGCATGAGGACCATCCCGCTTGCCTTAGCGGTCTTGACGGGGCAGTTCGGAGCGAACTTTGGTATGGTCATGGCCGGAGCGGTCGTGGCTACGCTTCCCATGCTTGTTGTGTATCTGGTGTTCCAGAAATATTTTATTAGAGGTATAGCGATGATCGGACTAAAAGGATAAAAAAAGAAAGGATATGATGAGAAAAATTTTCGGATTATTGGTTATTTTATTTTTATCGGTCAACTTAATAGCGGGTTGCGGCGTGGCAAAAACCCCGGAAGCCGAAAAAGAGGCCGGGAAGCCGGCTGAAAAAACCGGTGCTGCTGTTGACATAGTTGAAATAGACGAGGAAGTAGAAACAGTTGAAGTGGCTGAAGGAGATGAACTTGCGTATATTAAGGTTGTAGCCGCGGAAGCTTCAAGTTTTGATGAAACTCCCGATTGGGCTCCCGAACCTAACCCGATGGCACCGGTTGACGGCGACATGCTTACACGTTGGTCGAGCAGTTATGAAGCCGGTGAGCAATGGATATACTTTGATCTTGGAGAAGAAAGCGCGGTTTCCAATATTATCATCAGATGGGAAAGAGCGTATGCGACAGATTATAAGATACTGGTTTCAAATGATGCCCAGACATGGAAAGAAGTGTATCATGAAAAAAACGGGCAAGGCGGAGGAATGGAAGCTGATTTCACGCCGGTTAAATGCAGATACATAAAAATACTCGGCCTTGAGAGAGTTGAGGATAATTGGGGAATATCTATATGGGAGGTAGAAATATACGGTCCTTCCAGTCAGAATCCTCATGCAATAGCTACAAAAGCAGCATATTTAGGTAAAGGTGAGGAGGAGGAAGAGAAAGAAAAAGTGAAAAAAATTCTTGATAGTCTTGCTCAAGCGCCCATTCCGATTAAAGATAAAGTATTCCAGCATGGCATAGTTTATACATCATGGATGGCAGATGAATTAGATTCAGTGGCATCCGACCTGACTCTTGCTGGAATTAAAGAAATAGGGTTTGATACGGTAGCTATCATGGTTCCCGCATATCAGGATGATCTTGATTCCGAAGTGATATTTACAAACGATGAACCGGGCGGAGATACCCCTACAATGGAATCCCTGAAGCATGCTGTTGAAACATGTCATAAGATAGGCCTTAGAGTCATGATAAAACCTCATGTTGACCCAAGAACAGATGAAGCGCGCATAAACATAATGCCGTCAGAAGCATGGTTCGATTCTTATGAGGAGTTTATTTTAAGGTATGCTGTATTTTCCCAGGAGAATAATGTAGAGATGTTTTCCATAGGAACAGAGCTCGAAGCGACAACCTTTTCCGCGTGGGCGGAAAGATGGAATAGAGTAATAGATAAGACCAAGGAAGTGTATGACGGCGTACTCACTTATTCGGCTAACTGGACGGAATATAAAGAAGTGCCGTTTTGGGATAAAATGGACTTCATCGGTATAGACGCATATTTCCCGTTAACCGGTGAAGATGATCCTACCCTGGAAGATCTTATAGCGGCATGGAACGCTCAGGCTGACGAGATAGAGGCCTGGCTAAATGAGAAGGGTTTAACGGAAAAAGGTATTCTTTTGACCGAGATAGGATATACCTCAACTGATGGCACTAATCGTCAGCCTTGGGTCGCTATAAGCAGGATAGAAGATCAGCAGGAGCAGGCAGACTGTTTTGAGGCTCTTTTTCAGGTGCTTTCGAAGCGTCCCTGGTTCAAAGGCTACTATATATGGCAATATTTCCCTCAAAAACGCTGGAGTCCTTTAGGATTTACGCTTAATGATAAAAAAGCAGAAAATGTTGTAAAAAATTGGCTAAAAAAGTTATAATATAAATAAGGTTTTAAACTAAAAAAGAGGAGGAGTTAAGATGAAGAAAGTACTATTAGCGATTTCAGCTGCGCTTTTGGTTTTCAGCGGAGCGGCTCTTGGTTTTGCACAGCAAACTGTTCTTTTTGATTTTGAGGACGGTTTACAGGGATGGGAAATCCCGGATTGGGCTTATGAAAAACCGGATCACGTGCAGCAAGAGATCAATGTTTCCAATAATTTTGCGAGCCAGGGTGAAAGCAGCCTTGAGATCATGGTCGATTTTCCGGGCGGCAGATGGACCGGTGCCATTATCGAGATAATGCAGTATTTTGATTGGACAGATTTCAGCGGATTGGCATGCGATATGTACATACCTGAAGATGCACCGCTTGGTCTTAAAGCGAAGATCATATTGACTGTTGGAGATTCCTGGAAATGGGTAGAGATGAGCAGATCCTATGCTTTAAAGCCCGGCCAGTGGGTAACAGTAGAAGCCGATCTAAAAGAAGGAAGTATCGATTGGAGAAGGGTGCAGGTTGATGACGCTTTCAGACAGGATGTAAGAAAGATCGACATCAGAGTAGAATCGAACAATCGTCCTGCATACACCGGACCGATCTATATCGATAATATAAGAGTCATAGAATAATCGATTTAAAATATTTGGTTGAGGGGCAATATAATAGGTAAAGGGAAGCGGGCTCGAGTTGTTCAGAGTCTTGCAACCTTTTACCTATTACCTTCTGCCTAAAATGAAAGGAAGAATGATGAGGTATCTCCGTACAAGTACTCTTGGGCTGCTCGTGGTTGGGTTTTGTGTTATTATGCTTGGTCTTTATGGGTGCGGAAAACCCGAAGAAGGGAAAAGGGCCTTTACTCCTGTCGTTAAAGAAGCTGCTGAAGTCATGGAAGAAGCAGTTCCAACTCCTTCCGATGAGCCTATTACAGAAGAAAGAACCTATTATGATTTTGAAAGAAACCTCTCCGGCTGGGAGATACCCACTTGGACAGAAGGAAAAACCGATTATGTCGCCCAGGATATCATGGTATCCAAGGATGTCGCTTCTAAAGGCAGCGCTTCGTTGAAGGTAATGTCAGATTTTCCGGGCGGCACTTGGACTGCTTCTTTGGTGGAAATACAGCAGTATCTTGATCTCAGCTCTTATCGCGTTATCAGCCTTGACATGTACATCCCGGAAGATGCCCCTGTCGGGCTTAAGGCTAAGATAATACTTACCGTCGGCGATAACTGGAAGTTCGTTGAGATGAGCCGCAGCGTGCCTCTTGTTCCGGGAGAATGGGTTACTGTTACAGGTGTTATAGAACCGGGCAGTTACGACTGGAAAAGAGTCGTACCGGATGCAAAGTTTGCCGAAGATGTAAGAAAAATAGCAATAAGAGTAGAGTCTAACAGAAAACCTAAATATACCGGCCCCATTTATATTGACAATGTGAGGGTTGGTAGGTAAATTTAAGAATAACAGTTAACGCAGATATTCACTAATCTTTCGCAAGGTAAATATGCGTCTGATATTTGGGTATCTGCGTTTAAAATCGTCTGATAAATCATTGTTTATTAAACCTTTTATAATTTAAAAAGAAAGGGAGAGAAAAATGGCAAAGAGTAAATCGTCAAAAAGTGCTGGAAAAGGTCCCGGAAGGTTCATCGGCATAATTATTGTTATTGCCCTTGTTGCTGCTGCCGCGATATTCGGAGCTAAGTATTTCATGCAGCCAAGATACGAAATTGAGTTTCAAAAGGGCATAGGCTATGTAACGTGGTCAATGGAGGGGTATATCAATCCAGAGTCAGATGAATCATTGGCGCAGGTGAAAGAGTTGGGTGCGGATTGGGTGAGTATTCTCGTGACGTGGTATCAGACCAACTGCTGGTCGAACGATATACACAGAACCAATAGAACTCCTTCGGATGAATCCATTATTCACGCTATTCGTAAAGCGCACGAATTGGGCCTTAAAGTCATGCTTAAGCCCCATCTTGATCTTTTGGATACTTCCGACGGCAGCTGGAGGGGTGAGATAGGTTGCCTGAAAGAAGCCGGTTGGGAAGATTGGTTCCGTCAGTATGAAGAATATATTATGTATTACGTAAACATAGCAAAAAAAGAAAGAGTTGAGATGATCTGTATAGGTACAGAACTTTCAACAACAGCGACCTCTAAAGGATATCTTTGGAGGGGTCTTATAAAGAAGGTAAGATCAAAATACCCGGGACTTCTTACTTATGCGGCTCATTGGGACAGGTATCTTGATATACGCTTTTGGGATCTTTTAGACTATGTGGGGGTCAACGCGTATTTTCCTTTGACGCAGGAGATGGACCCATCGTACATGGAATTGAAGGAGGCCTGGGATAAATGGCTTGATGAAATAGAGGCCTTTCAGATAGAAGTAGGCAAGCCTATCATATTTCCGGAAGCCGGATGTAATTCGGCGGACGGAGCCGCAATAAGGCCCTGGGAACATGCCCCGAGAAAAGAAGTTAATCTCAGGCTTCAGAAAGATTTTTACAAAGCGCTTGTAGAGACTTTCTGGGAAAAGGAATGGTTTTACGGCCTCTATTGGTGGTACTGGGGAACAAATGTTAATATGGGCGGTAAACATAATCGAGGTTTTACTCCGCAGAATAAACCTGCAGAGCAGGTTATTAAGGAATGGTATTCCAAAAGCGCAAAGCGCTGAAGCAGCACATACCCGGATAGAAGGAGTGCCGAAATGAAAGAACTTATTTTTAAAGAAAATAGATTATCTGAGAAGCAGCGGAGAAATCTCAGCATACTTGATTCGATACGCAGGAACAATGAAATATCCCGCGCCGAGATATCAAAATTAACAGATCTAAATATAGTTACGGTTTCTAACTATGTCACTAAATATGTGAAAGATAAACTAGTCCTGGAGACGGGATTGGATATTTCCTCAGGAGGAAGAAGGCCGGAGCTATTGATGCTAAATCGCGAATATGCTTATACCATAGGCATAGATCTGGGAGCTCCGCATCTGACGATAGGAGCGTCTGTTATAGGCGTGATATTGGATATCAACGGCAAGGTTGTAGCAAAAGAAAAATTCCTGAAGCAAAAGGAATCTTTTGAAAAGTTATCGGAGAGAGTTGTTGAGATGACGGAGAAGCTTATCGCCAGTTCAGGCATCCCGCATGCGTCTATAAAAGGTATCGGTGTAGGTATTTGGGGCGTGTTGGATAGATACCGCGGGATGGTCAGATATGCGATCGAGGAAGAGCAGATAATAAGTTACACAAACCTTTTAAACCAGCTTGAAGACGAGTTCGGTATGCCTGTTGCCATAGAGCATGATGCGGCGTTGGCGGCGTTCGGGGAAAAATGGTCCGGTATAGGCGCGTCAAGCGCTGCTGAGAACATGGTTTTCATGTGTTCTGATTCGAGCTGCGGTCTTATCATAAAGGGAGAGCTTTATAACGGCGCAAGCAAGAGCGCGGGAGAGCTTAACATTAATCCGCCTCGTCCGGGGGAAGAAGCAAACCCCGAAACCTGCTGGGCGACTTATGATTATGGGTGCTGCTTGCGTTCCAGGGGATTGGATCTCGGTATAATTGACAGGGTAAAGAGGTACATTTCCGAACATCCTGATGAAACATCAGCCGCGAAGGATGCCGCGGGGGGAGATCCTCAAAAGATAAATTTTGAAATGATAGTCGATGCGGCCGAAAAAGGAGATGAAGTCTCAAAGAATACTCTTGATTCAGCGGGGGAATATCTTGGGACAAAAATAGCTTTTCTTATCAATCTCTTCAATCCGGAGATCGTGGTTATCGGAAGAGGCATTGAAAAGGCAGGCGATATTTTTCTCTCATCGGTAAGAAAAACAGTCCGCAGATGGGGATATGAAGAATCGGTAAAAGTTTCAAAAATACTTCCAACCAGTCTGGGTGAAGATGCTGTAGCTATAGGAGCAGCGGCGGTTATTGCTCAGGATATGTTTATCAATATGTAAATTTGGCGGCAGTTCAGCTGCGATAATAAGCGGGAAAGAGATTTATGAAAGTTTTCAAGAGGGCGTTAGCTTTAGCGCTTGTTGCAGTTTATGCGCTCGGTGTTTCAGGATGCGGCGGCGTTGGGGCAGGAAAAAATGAACTCATAATGTGGCTGGTCGGGTCCGAAGCGCAGGCAAAGACCATAATGAGGATCTCAGAGGAGTTCACCCAAGCAACCGGCGTAAAAGTCGTGTGTCAGGCTATTTCCTGGGGAGACGCTCACAGTAAATATCTTACGTCGATAGCAGGCGATGTAACGCCTGATATCGGTACGATGGGTTTAACGTGGGGGATGGAATTCGGCGAACTTGGTGCCATGGTAGAGCTTGGTACAGAATTCCCTGAAGATGTTGCCGCACTTGAAGCAAAAATTTTCCCCGGCATTCTAAGATCTGCCAAATTGAAAGATAAAGTCTATGGTATACCCTTTGATCTAACTGAACATATTATTTATTATCGCAGCGATATAATCCCGGACCCTCCCAGAACCTGGAATGAACTCTTAAAAGTCCTGCGTGATCTGAAAGCGCGAAATAAAGGTATGATCATAGACTGGGGATCACTTGACTGGATAGGGTATTCGCCTTTTCTTTGGCAGGCCGGAGGAGATTATTTTAACGCCGATTATTCCAAAGTCACTTTAGATACCCCTCAAGCCGCTGAAGCTCTGAATTTTCTTGCGACCTTGTATTCTGAAGGCGTACCTAAAACTGCGGTGCCGATAGAACAGGGCATGAGAACGGGCGATTATCCCATGGCGATGTCAGGGAACTGGAAGATCATCAGCCTTTCCGTGGGAGCGCCTGAAATAGAGGGCAAGTGGGCGATCGCGACCCTTCCCAAAGGCCCCTCAGGCAAACATACCGCTTTTATAGGCGGCAGGATAATGGGCATATTTTCAAGATCATCCAAGAAACAGGAAGCCTGGGAATTTATAAAATTCCTGTTCAAACCCGAAAATCAGATAAAGATATACGAATCTTCTCTTGAAAAAGAGGACGCTTATCTTCCTCCGAATATGGATACGTGGAAGGACCTGCCGATGGATTATGAATTCAAGCGTGTTTTAGAATTACAAGCTATGGATTCAAAAGGGCCTCCTCCGGTCTTGGGATGGGATGCGGCGACAAGATTTGTCAATCATGCTGTTCAGATGGTGATCTTGAAGAAAGCGGACGCTGAAACTGAACTCAAGAAAGCTACGATCGAGATGCAGAAAGAGATCGATAAGGCACGAAAGTAATCCCTTTTTCAAAAATGATATTTGGATAAAAAAAGAGGCTGTTCTAAACAGCCTCTTTTTTTTATGTGATATAAAATTTGCAAAATTACCAAAGTACTTGAACTTTTGCTATGTATTCATCAGCGGCGCTTACGTCGCGATACTTCGCGTAAGATTCATCTCCCTGCCCGTAAAAAGTACGGCCATATAAAAATTCCACGTTCAAACTGGAATCGCCGCCTTTTTCAATACTGCTGAATCCTTTGCCCATTAAATTTATGATCGGGCCGGCGCGCCATGTATAAGTGTCTTTGATCTTACCTGTACCGCGATGTGTTATTGAAATATCAATTTCGCCCTTAAGCATAAGCCAGTCAAAAGGGGAGAAACCGAGTTCGGCGAAGATCGGGACCTTATTTCCATATTCGGCTTCGTTTATCCAGTTTGATTTTAACTCATAACCGACTTCTGTGGAGAAATAGCTGGGTCTTTTGAAAACGCTGAAGGATTTACCGACCATAAGACGGGCTTCAAGAGCGCTGCCGTATTCAAAAAGGTCGGGTTGTTTAACCTTATCGACATCACCGGGATGGATCATAGCCTTGGCCTGGATCGCCGCGCAGACAGGATTGTCCATGAATTTATATTTGGCGCCGATATTTATCCTTTTAAATCCTTCATGTTTGAGTTTGCCGTAATCATTGCTCCAACGGGACCAGGCATAAGGAACGCCGAGCTGCAGGTTAAGCCTGTCTGTTAAACCATATTCAGCCTTACCTTCAAGGTCATATATCCTGGAATGTCCGTCGTTAGGCCAGCGGCTTCTGTTCCCTTCTGAGTCGAATTTTTCCTTAGCGAAATAGTATCTCGTGAATACTTCTGTCCATAGTTTTCCCTTATTGAGAGTCCATGGTCCTGCATAAGAAGTAGCGGTGAAGAAAAAAGTGATTAACGCTGCTAATAATAAAATACCTAATTTTTTCATCCTGTCCTCCTATTTATAGTTCTTTACTTAAGGTAATTACTATTAAGTTTATAGCAAAATAAAAAAATGTCAATGACTAAGATTAAAGAAAGCGTAAAACCAGGCCATTAGGCTCTGGTCTTTCCTCTGTTCTTCCAGGATCAGCGTGACATCATCGGGAGTAAGGATCCCTTTTTCCGTGAGGATCGCTCCGATCTTTTTATGGGTCTTATGCATTTGGTCGTATTCCCGCTGCGCCTTGAGAGCTTCCTCGATGTCTTTTTCTGAGGCAAGCCCCTTTTTGACGGCGATCTCTCCGAACCTGGAGCCTTTTTTTCTTCTGAAAATCCCGGAAATATTCTTTAAGAAACTCATTATCTTACTTTTTATTAACAGGTTTGAATAAGGATGATAAACGTTTTATAGTTTATATTACAACAATTGCTTAGTCAAGGTAAATAAGGATTGACTTAACGGGGGGTTATTATATATTATACTTATTCCAACGGGAGGGTTACTTATGAATTACACAAAAACGGCTTTACTTTTGGTCATATTGTCTTTACTGCTGGTATGGATGGGCAGCTTATTGGGAGGCGCCCGGGGCGCGTTAATAGCGTTCATGTTCGCATTAGTTCTTAATGGGGTCAGCTATTGGTATAGCGACAAGATAGTTTTGGCGATGTATAAGGCCCATGAACTTGAGCGTGAAAGATTTAATGAAATCTATGAGATGGTTGGGGACTTGAGTAAGAATGCAGGTATTCCGTGCCCAAGGATATACATGGTTGAAACAGGTGTTCCCAACGCTTTTGCTACCGGCAGAAACCCCGAAAAAGGTGTTTTATGCCTGACAAGAGGTATTGTTGAACTTTTGGATAAAGACCAGATCCGGGGGGTCATTTCGCATGAATTAGCGCATATACGCAACAGGGACACCCTCATCATGACGGTTACTGCCGCCCTCGCAAGCGCTATCATGCTGATAGCTAACATGGCGCGCTGGGGTGCTATTTTGGGGGGATTTGACAGGAATCGCAGGGATTCCGGCAACATAATAGGGCTTCTTGCCGTAAGCATAATCGCGCCTATGGCGGCTTTACTCGTTCAGTTGGCGATCTCGCGTTCCCGTGAATACGGAGCTGACGCGACAGGCGCAAAAATAGCCGGGAACCCTTTAGGGCTGGCAAGCGCGCTTGAAAGCATGTCAAAAGTATCCAAGCGTTACAAGTTTGATGCGGCGCCGCAAACAGCGCATCTATTTATCGTATCCCCTTTAAGGGGAAGTTTTGTAGCGGGGCTGTTCTCCACCCATCCGCCGACAGAGGAGAGGGTCAAAAGGCTTAGGAGTATGGCTTGATGCGGGATTCCCGGAATATAATCATACTTACCATTGTTTGTATATTCATCTTTTTTTATGGCCTCGGCAACATGGCCTTGACCGATCCGGATGAGACATTTTATGCCGAAACCGCAAAAGAGATGTTAAAAGCTAATGAATGGATTACCCCTTTAATATTCGGAAAACCTCAATTTGAAAAACCTATCCTATATTACTGGTTGGTGGAATTAAGCTTTAAGTTTTTTGGGGTAAACGAGTTTGCTGCAAGGTTTCCTTCAGCCTTATTCGGTATAATCGGCTGTTTGGCAATATACTTTATAGGCAGGATATTATTTTCCTCCTTGAGCGGTTTGATTGCTAGCCTTTTTACAGCAACATGCACACAGTACATTATAATTACAAGGGCCTGCGTAACAGACGTGGTCCTAACTGCATTTATAACATTATGTTTTCTGTTCTTTTTACTCGGCCTTGAAAAAGAAAATAAGCTTTTTTATATAATTTCTGCGGTAATGGCAGCTTTAGCCGTTTTAACGAAAGGGCCTATAGGAGTTTTTATTCCTGCTGTTATTATAGGTTTATATATGATCTTTACTAGACAGTGGGAAGCTTTTAAGAAAATCCCATTTATTCTTAGTATCTTGGTTTTTCTTGCGATCAGTTTACCCTGGTATATTATTGTTTTTAAATTACACGGGAGTGCTTTTACAAGTGAGTTTTTCGGCCTTCATAATATAATTCGTTTTCTGGAACCCGAACATAGAATAGGCAGTTCACCGTTTTTTTATATACCGGCTATTCTTGGCGGTTTCCTGCCGTGGACACCTTTTCTTATCTTCGGCACATGGTATATGGTTAAAAGTGAGGTGGGTGAGTCAGCCATAAAAGCCCCGAGGTTGTTCCTTGCTTTATGGTTCTTTTTTATATTTTTATTCTTTTCTGCAAGCAGCACAAAACTTGTAACATATGTATTTCCGCTTTTTCCCGTGCTATCTATCGTGATAGGTAGGTTCTGGGAAAGGTTTCTGGAAAATGACCAGGATATACACCTGAGGCGTTTAATGAATTATTCATATGTTCTTTTTGCTTTGGTTTGTGTTCTTGCTTTTGTAGGCGGTTATTTTGTTATACAAACAGTATATCCGCAGGTTCTTAAGGGAGCATTGATTGCCAGTGTGTTTTTTATTGCCTTTGCAGGTATTTCTATTGTTTTATATGTAAGAAAAAAGTTCCTGGTCTCTTTTTATATTTTAATTTTATCTGGTGCTATTTCAATAGTACCAATAGTCGCTTTTGTTCTTCCAGTAATAGAGGAATTTGAAACTAGCAAAGCCATTTCATATAAATTAAAGGAATTGGCTGGCAAGGACGAGGCTATTGGAGGAGAATGTGATCACAGGCGGGGGATAGCTTTTTATTCTGACAGAGTAAATGTGGCGGATATCCATTCTTATAATGATCTTATAAGTTTTCTTTCAAGCGAAAAACGTGTGTGGGGAGTGATCCAGAAAAAACATTACCAGCAGATAAAAGAAAATAAACCTGAGCTTGTCTCTGAGCCTCTATTTGAAGCCGGGGACTATATTATTATTTCAAACGAATCTGCAGAAGTAAGATAAAACATATGAAGGAAATTTACAGTATATCATTTGTACTTCCGATGTTTAACGAGAAGGATAATATCGATAACACGGTCAGTGCGATGAGATCCATAGCCCGTGAACTTACGGATGAATATGAGATCATCATAGTCGATGACGCCTCCACGGACGGAAGCGGCGAGATCATCGATGAAATGGCCCTGCATGATCCTCTGGTAAGATCTTTCCACATGAAAAAGAACACAAGGTTCGGCGGGGCGTTCGCTGAAGGTTTCCGCCGCTCAACAAAGGACATCATAATTTACATGGATTCGGATATGCCTGTCAGGATCGAGGACATTAAAGATTCTCTGCCGCTCATTAAAGAACATGATATAGTGACAGGGTGCAGTAAAATAAGAAAAGGTGATACGCTTAAGAGGAAAATTATTTCCGGAACATATAATTTACTCGTACAGATATTTTTCAACCTGGATATAGTAGATATAAATTCAGGGTATAAGATAATAAAACGAGATTTTATTAAAGACATTAAATTTATCTCTCACAGTCCGTTCGTTGATGTTGAACTTTTTCTTCATGCCAAAAAGAAGAAAGGGCGAATATATCAATATCCGCTCATTTTTATTTCCCGCACTGCAGGAAGATCGCATATTGCGCACCCGTCTATCGTATGGGCTACACTGGTCGATATGATCAAGGTGTGGTTTTTATCAAGATAGATAAAGTAAGCCGCAAGTTACAGGTGAGGAGAAAGTGAAAAAACTTATTATTAACGCAGATGACCTTGGATTTTCCGACGAAATAAATAAAGGCATAGAGGAGTGTCTTCTTGGAGGGGCTGTTACCGGCGTAAGCATCATGGCGTGCGGGGACTGTTTCCGGGAAGCTGTTTCCATGCTGCGCCAAATGGGGAGGACTGAAGCGGGCGTGCATCTTACGCTTACAGGGAAACTTGCCCCCGCTACAAAAGATCCGGAAGAGATAAAGTCACTGGTCGATAAAGATAAAAATTTTTTTAATGGATTTAAAGATCTGGCATCGAGATATTTTCTTAAAGGCATCAGGGAAGATGAACTTTATAGAGAACTTTCTTCCCAGGCGAGAAAAGTGCTGGATGAAGGCTTTAGGGTCACGCATCTCGATAGCCACGAACATGTTCACATGTTCCCGAGGATATTTAAAGTAGTTTTACGGATCGCTTGTGAACTTGGAATACCTTACGTAAGACTGCCTTTGGAAAAAACCTCTGTTATTTTCAAGCAATTCGCCGCACGTGATCTTTTCAGGCATGTTTCATTAAAAGTATTCACCGCGGGCAGGAAAAAGAATATTTTAAATTTAGGACTTAAAAGCAATGATGCCTTTTTCGGGCATTTTCATGCCGGACGTTTGAATGAAGAGGTATTCAGATATACTTTGAATAAATTAAATGACGGGGTCAATGAGCTCGCTGTCCATCCATGCGTGGGATCTGAAGAATTTTTTAAAAAATATCCATGGTACCGCAACGGCGCTGTAGAGTTGGAAATACTAAAAGATCCGGGATTTAAAAGATCTGTAGACTCTTCGGGAATTCAGCTTATTACACATAAAGAAGCGGTAGAAGGGTAAGTGTTTCTGGGATGGGGATTTTTTGGTGCGGGCGAAGGGACTTGAACCCCCAAGGAGTTTCCTCCATATGGACCTGAACCATACGCGTCTGCCAATTCCGCCACGCCCGCTTGACATTTGGCAAACTGAATTATACTATAAAGTGTTATCTGAGTCAATTAATAGGAAATTTTGCTTTTTAAGAGTACAGTATGCTTCCGTACAGGGAGGATCCACACCGGGCGGAGGGGCCCTGGTAGGAAGTATACTGTACTCTTTATTTGCAAATTTGACTAAGTTGAAATACAGTAAAAGATTATGTTATAATAAAGGTAGAAATATATGCAAGAAGAACGGGTTGTTGTAACAAACCGCCAGGCTTTCAGGGATTATCATATTGAAAAGACTTATGAGGCGGGGCTGAAGCTTATAGGTTCTGAGGTAAAATCATTACGCGCCGGGAAAGCCAATTTAAAAGGAAGTTTCGCGAGAATTGAAGCGGGCGAGTTATTCCTTTATAATTTACACATAAGCCCTTATAAGTTTTCACGTGACGAGTATGATCCTTTAAGGCCGAGAAAACTTCTTTTGCACAAGATGCAGATAAGACAGATCGAAACCAATCTGTCCCAAAAAGGGTTCACGTTAGTTCCTTTAAAGATATATTTCAAGCGCGGATACGCTAAAGTGGAAGTCGGCATAGCAAGAGGCAAAAAGCTCTTTGATAAGAGAATGGCTCTAAAAGAAAAACAAGTCAAGAAAGAGACAGAACGAGAACTCCACCGCAAGCGCAAGAGATAATGGGGGTGAAAGGTCTCGACATGTTCTTTTAACTTGGGAGCAGCATGCAGAGGTTGTCAGGCGGCCTCTTTAAAAACCTGGCAAAAACATAAACGCAGGATACAATCCAGTAGCCGAAGCCGAAGCTATTTTGGCTGAGGATGCGTTAAGTGTTCCTCAATTTGCAGGAACCGGTCCATTAGTAAGTGCCTTGGGATACTAATAGGACTTAAGCTACGCAAGGACTCCTGGGGTAATATCTCCTAACCTCAGGTAGTATCAGGGGATTGCTTCCCGGAATTTCCCGCCTATCGGACATTTCGGGAAAAAGATCAAAGGTAGACTAAGCATGTAGATACTGTCAGGTTCGAGTTCATGGACCCGGGTTCGAATCCCGGCACCTCCACCACCTTGTTTTAGCATAAAGGCGATTCTGAATATAGAGTCGCCTTTTTTGCTGTAAATGCCTTAAATCACAGGCACATAGATAAGAATATATGTACAGACACCGTCAGTTATAGTCAGTGGTAAAATGGTCATTTTTAAGAAAAATCGTGGTGAAATCGTGGTGGAATTTATTATAAACGAACAACATGATGTTAATTCCTATCGCTATTGTCCTATCAACTCAAATTCACTTCTCTATAGTCACAATTTGGTCAAAGGTATTTAATTCTTTCTATCCGTAATAAATAAGGTCTGAGATAATGATGGGCAGTTACTAAAGAAAAAAGAAGAGGGTGATTGTATGTCAGAAAAAACAACTTTATACCGGGTAAGCAAGTATTAAAGTGAACATGGTTGACTTTTCTCAATATATATGTTAAAAACATATATATGCAGAACTTATTGAGGAGATGTTCATGAAGGAAAAGGTATCACGCTTTACCCTGAAAGCTGTCTCCGGAGCCACTTCGGGCAGAACCCGCCGTTTTATACAGCCTTGTCTCCTGGCGTTATTGCTATGCCGCCCGTCACATGGATATGAACTAATAGACGATTTAAAGAAACAGGGTTTCCTAAAAAGGGACCCGGACGCGGGAGCGGTATACCGGGCACTCAGGGCTTTCGACAAAGAAGGTCTTGTAAGGTCAAAGTGGGATACCGGACAGAAAGGTGCGGCCAAAAGGATATATGAGATAACACCGTCGGGGAAAAAGTTTTTGCGGGAGTGGGTGAGGGTTATAAAAGCCAACCGTGATTCCCTTGGGAGGTTTCTCAGGTTTTATGATAAACATGCCAAACATGAATAAGAAAGCAAGTATATGTCTTTTAATGATCGGTTTTGCCCTGTT
>Ga0180432_10000024_pt1 | contig 218418 bp, 198 predicted proteins | sample SS_ome_10_FD_132414 | JGI IMG/M metagenome (GOLD analysis project Ga0180432, IMG submission 132414) | Hypersaline lake sediment archaeal communities from the Salton Sea, California, USA - SS_1_MS_2 metaG | ecosystem: Environmental > Aquatic > Non-marine Saline and Alkaline > Hypersaline >... | reverse complement strand
ATCGGATTAGACGAGGGAAGCTGCGGAAGCAGCCGCTGAGTATGTCTGACCCACGAACGGGGGGAGTTACGGAAGCGCCGAGAAATATCCGATATTCATGGCGTTTAAAATCTCGTCTAAACGACGATCTCATACCGCCGTTCCTCCCGACCCGCCCACCGCCAACCCGCCCACCCTCGTATTAAGGAAAAGACCATGCTCAGGGCCCAGCACCAGCCTGGATGAGCCACGGAGCAAGATTGCCGCGGTGACAAGGAAGCGGCTCGTGAGGCGTACTAAGGTACGCCGATCGGGCCGCAACGAAGTTAACGTGGTGAGATTGGTTCGCCCGGAGGGTGAAGAATGTCGAAAATATAATTAAAGTCTTTTGAATAATTCATTTCGACATTCTTCATGGCTCATTCAGGTCAGTTGTGTTTGAGGAAGATTCGTATAGGCGTCCCCGAAAAATCAAACGCCTTCCGCAGTCGTCCCTTAAAATGTTTTTCATAAGCAGGCGCCAAATCACCGCGGGAATGCGTGAACAGAACAAACGTCGGAGGAAGGGTGTGTTTCTGTGTCATGTACTTGATTTTCATCCGGGTCTTTTTCCGGGAAATCGCCGGATAATTTTCGTTTATCCAGGAAAGAAAGGCGTTCAGGTCCGAAGTCGCGATCCGCTTGTCGCCGTTGGCATAAACCTCTTCCGCCATATCCAATATTTTAATGACGCGCTGACCGGACAGGGCGGAGACAAAAAGCGGCGGAGCATAGGACACGAAGTCGAGCTTCGTGTAGAGTGCGGCCTTGAATGCTTTTAGATCTTTATCTTCGCGGGGAATCAAATCCCACTTATTCAGGATGAGGATCAGCGGCTTGCCCGATTCCCTTGCCAAATGAGCGATGGCCGTATCCTGTCGGGTGGGAAACTCACGGGCATCCAGAACCTGACAGATGACATCCGCCCGCCGGATATCTTTCTTGGATTTGATAATACTGGCTTTTTCGCGGAGATCCCGGGTTCGGCTCATTTTTCGGATACCCGCTGTATCCACCAGACAGTAGGTACGCCCATGTCGGCGGATGATGGTGTCCGTGCTGTCGCGCGTCGTTCCGGGAACCTCGCTCACGATCAATTTCTCCTGACCGGATAACCGGTTGACAAGGGAAGACTTGCCGACGTTGATACGCCCTACGATGGCGATCCGGAGGGGAGCTTCTTCGGCGGTTTCGGCTCCGGATTCAGGAATCATGTCGTAGAGGATCCCTTCCAGCGCACTCAAATTCCGCTTGTGTTCGGCGGAAATCGCGCAGATCCGTTCGGCACCCAGGGCAAATGCATCGGCGGTATAGTTCTCGTCGAAACCCGAGTCCGCCTTATTAACGACCACAACGACGGGTTTATTCAACTTGGCCAAAGCGAAATAAAGCTCTTTTTCTCCCGGCAGAACGCCTCGCCGGCCGTCCAGGACGAACAGAAGGATGTTCGCTTCACGGGCCGCTTCCCAGGCCTTTTCTTTGACCTGGTCCGAAAAGACGTCATCTTCGAAATCGAAATACCCCCCGGTATCGACCAGCAGAGCATCGCGGTCCCTGACGTGATAGACGGCGGAAATCCAATCGCGGGTCATCCCTGGTTCCGAATGGACCAGTGATTTCTTTTGCCTGAGAAGACGATTAAACAGAGTTGATTTCCCCACGTTGGGAAATCCGACGATTACGATCCGTTTCAAATTTTTCATGGGAAATAAATGTCCTGCGGGAAGATTAACGGGCCTCTATGTCTTTCCTCGGCACCAAGGGACGGCTCAGATCGACATGGCCGGCCAGCGTATCTTTCTCTCCGCCATCAATCAGGATAAAAACTTTTTTAATGGAATCAAGATTTCGCGTCAAGGTATTCACGACCGCGAAGACCGTAGCGATTTCAGCGGAGGAACCGGATATGTGATGATCCCGGATCTCACGGGAAAAATCCACGTAGGCCACTCCTTCCGGAGTTACGAACAGCTCTCTCAGTTTGGTATCCGGCGGAAAAGGATTCAGCAAGTCTCCCTCCGGGCCATCAAGGAGCTCCTGGACAAGGGTTCGAGCCTGATTAACGACCGAAGAATCTGTTGGGATTTCCCGCTCTTCGGGATGAAGGTATTCATCGGATTCGGAAGAGAAAAACAACGTCACGGCTTGAAGCTCTCGCGGTTCGTCCGAAGAGGACTTGTCTTCTTCCAAAGAAGCAGGCGGAAGCGGTTTGATTATTTCTTCACCGCCGCATTTAAAGAAGGCCAGCACCAATACGATCAGCAGGACGATAAGGGCGGAAAGAATAACGAGCTTTTTTGTTTCCATGACGAGGCTTTATTCCTGGGTGTAGCTTCGAAGAAAATTCGTCAGGCCGCGGTATACCGCCATGGCGACGTTGTTTTGAAATTCCTCGGTGATGAGTTTTTTTTCCTCTATCGGATTGGAAAGAAACGCCACCTCGACCAGGACCGCCGGACAGGCCACCCCGGTGAGCACCTTGAAGGGTGCCTGTTTGATTCCGCGGTTGGTTGTTCCCAAGAGAGCGTTGAGTTCCTTTTGAATATTTTCAGCCAGCTGACCGCTCTTCTGAATATATGCGGTTTGCGCCATATCCCAGAGGATCATCATGATGTCATCTTCCGTGTCACTCTGGATGCGTTCTTCCATGGCGGCGGAATTGTTTTCGAAATAGGCCATTCTCCGCGCTTCCTCATCGGTCGCGTTCAAGCCGAGAAAATATGTCTCGGAACCATTGGCCTCCTTGCGGAAATACCCGTTGACATGGAGACTTATGAAAACATATCCGCGGTTATTGTTGACGGTAGCCGCCCGATTCTCCAGCGAAACATCGATATCCCTATCACGGGTGAGCACCACCCGGTAGGCAAGGTTCTTTTCGATGATGCTGCGCAGTCTCAGTGCGATATCCAGCGTGATGTCCTTCTCCAAAGCGCCGAATTTTCCCTTGGCGCCGACTTCCAGGCCTCCATGCCCCGGATCGATCACGATGGTCCGAAGCCCCTCAGAAGCCGCTCCGGCGGGTTCTCCGGAAGAACGATTTCCTTCGGGGGAATCCGTGTCCTTTCGCGGTCTCGATTTCGGTTCCGGCGCACGCCGGACTTCATTTGCGGGATTATCAAGCTGGAGCATTTCCTTGATCAACCGAATCTCGATGATCAACTGATGGGGATCCTCGCGCGTCTCATACTCGTAACGGAAATCGGGATCCGATATCTTAACGGTTAGAATACAGTTATCCGCTCCCTTGGACCAGCCGAGGTTCTGAATGCGCGGACTTCTGAAAGAATTACGCTGGACCAGATAATCTTCCTCTTCGGTCCGGATCTTGATCACAAGATAAGGCCCGTTTTTTTCAAGGGTGGACTGAAGCGGGAAACTCGATTCTACCAACAGCCGGCTCAAGTCCTCCTGATCATCGACGGAAATTTTCAAGCTGGTCTGTGGTTGTCCGAAACCCGGAAGAAACAGCGCACACAAGATTAAAATGAAAAGCAGGTTTTTCTTTACCACGCTAGCCGAAATCCTTTTTCTTAATCTCCATGGTGGAGGCGGCGGGAATCGAACCCGCGTCCGAAGACATTCAACATGAGGTCACTACATGCTTATCCTCTTCCTTAATCTCGCCGCGCGGCTTCTGAAGAGGCAAGATGCCGCGAGACCAGCCCGGATGTTGTTTCGCTCTCCGAACTCCGCGCGAATCCGAATCGCTATCCTGCTGAACGACGCTTCCCCTGCACCGCAGGAAAACACAGAAGAAACGGCATGCCTAATAACTAGGCAGCAAGTTGCATAGGTTCTGCACTTACTTTTTGTCCACCCGTTTTTAGCGAGGAGATGGAGCCTCGACATGCGACCTGTGTCTCATTATCTCCGTCGAATCCAGTTCGCCCCCAGTAGGTCGATTTCATTATATTTTGATTCCCTCAACCTGTCAACCGGGGGATCGCCGTTCCGGGCGCGTTTCAGAGGGTGAGAAAACTCCATTCCGTCGAATACGGCACCCGGCTGAGGAGGACGGATCCGGATTCGGTGACCAGGAGACAGTCACTGGGATTTATCCCGAAACCACGGGCGGCATCATACAATCCCGGCTCCACGCTGAACATCATGCCGGCTTCCAATGCGGTATGATCCCCGAGAGCAATGAAGGGCGGTTGATGCCCTTCGAAATTCTGTCCGGCTCCATGAGCGGGACGGTGATAGATGCATTCCGCCAATCCACTGCTTACCTGATTTTGATGAATCTTGGCGGCAATGTCGCAGCAAAGGGCTCCGGGACGGGATTCCTCGACCTGGATCTGCACGCACTCGGCGACCACCCGCCACATCTTCTCCTGTTCGGGCGTCCAGGGAGCGATCTGGTAATTCCGATAGCATTCCCCGCCGTAACCGCCCAGGCGGATATCGGTATTGACATAGAGAGCATCTCCTTTACGAACCCGATTGTAGAAAAACTGATTAGGATGAGGATAGGCCGTCGCCACCCCGGTCCGGACATACCGGGCGGTCACATCCATTCCGACGGCGCTGTGCGGACGTCCGTCCCGCCGGACATCTTTCATCATGAGATTGATGCCGTAGGTCTGCAGTGCCTGGCCGATCTCGAAATCCGTGGCATCGGTCCCGCGCTCCAGGATATAGTCCCGGGCGAACGCGTGGATCTTGTCGAAATATCGGTAAGCCCGTTGGGTCAGCGCGATCTCCTCCGGAGTTTTGATCATCCGCATTTTGAGGCATATGGCACTGATATCCATGACTTCGGCCCGCGGCAGAATGCGCCGGAAGGTCTTCATCCGGGACGGAGACAGCTCCGTGTCGACTCCGATGACGCCGACGACGAATCCCCGTTTCTTCAAACCTTCCAATACCCATTCCCAAAGATCCACCCGGGGACCCGGAGACGCTTGCCCCCGGTTCGGAAATCCGCCGGCGGCATGCGGATAACAGAAATAAGATTCGTTTTCCGTGCACCACCATGACGTGATAAGATCCCGGTCTATCGCGGGGGAATACCAGTAGACCGAATCTTTTTCACCCACCGGGAAAAGGGCCCAGGTGGATCGCTCCCCGCTGCCGCGAAAACAGCCGGTAAAATAGACCAGGTTGGGATCGCTTCCCAGCAGAACGGCATCCACTCCGTCGGCGGCCGCCCGATCCCGCAGCTTTTCGGCCGCTGTCCGGTACCAGCTCAGGGGAAGCCGATCATACCCAAGAGCCGCAGGCTCGGGTTGGGCGGGATTATCGACCAGAAGCTTCTCCGAAGCGCTTTCTCCGGATTCCGGAATACAGGCCAGCTCACCCCCCGCCATGCCCGCGGCGGCCAGTCCCAGACCCATATTTTGCATGAATTTTCGACGCGAAATCGGCATGGACACCTCCCGTCCCTTATATATTATAGGAATACGGCGTCGTCAAGATCCGGTCTGTTTACTCTTCCCCACCACCGACAGTCGTTGCATTGACACGGACGTCATACCCGCGATGATGGCGCCGACAGCGGTCCTTCTGCAAGGAAGGCCGGCGGATGCCATGATTCTCCCCCGGGTAGACCACCAACGGCATGGTCCGCACCAAGAGGCACAGCATCTGATACAGCCGTTCCGAATCAAGGATAGGCACGTTCCAGTCCTTTTCCCTCTCCATGATCAACATCTGCATGGCAATCATCTCGACCGCATTAAAGGGCGAGAACCGCTGTTTTTGAATATCTCAATCAAAAACAGCGCCCAGATCAGGTAAGCAAGGAACAAGGGATAGAAGTTCCACAGGAATCGACTGGCAACTTCAGATCCGGGGGCATTCGCATGGCCGGGAATGGTAAGCACCATCAGCATAAAAAAGAAGGCCGGGCCTTTTTGTGAAGTCAGTTCAATCAGGCAGTAAAAAGCCGGAACCAGCAGCAGCGTGTAGGAATAGTCCTTGAACCGGGGAAGGATGAGGGCATAAACCAGACAGGCGAGGAATATAAGGAGTCGGTCTCGCTGCGCCTCCGGCCGGCTTCGAAGCCGGCGGTACGCAGCCCAGCTTATCATCAGGATAACGGAGACGATCATCCCGAAAATAACCGGCAGCACGATCGGCGGAAGCGTGATACCGGTTTTCTCCCGCAGCCCGGCAGCGATATTATTGAGGAGGACATAAGTCGAGGGATTCGTGATCCCCCTCCATTCCTTGACCATGCCGCGAAAGATCTTCAGAAATTCTCCGAAAAGCAACGGATCCATAAGATAGGAAACACCTTGCAGAAAGCCCCAAGCCGCGAAAGCACCCAGGAAATACAAATATTTTCTCTTCATGGAGGAAAGAGGAAGCAGGATCAGAAAAAAAAGAGGGATGATTTTGAATGTGGCAGCAAGCAGAACCAACACACAGAAAGGAAAGGGCTTTCGCTTCAAAAAGAAGAAAAACGCGCACCACAGCAGGAACTGCTCGAGAAGAGAAATGTTCCCGGCTGTAAAATCAACAATCAGGGCTCCATTGAACGCAAATAAGATGAATGCGAAAAAAAACACTCTTCCTCGCTCGGGAAGGAACGTTTTTTGCCAAAGCATCACCAGCCCCGCAAGCGCAAGGCATTTGATCAATAAAAACAGCGTATAACCCGTCCGGAAATTAAACAGCGAAAAAATCCGGTAAAACCAGATCGAAAGCGGAGGATAACTGTAGTACTGCTGAACCGGAGAACGAGCGAAACGGCGCAGAAGCGGCCGGTCATAAAAATCCAATCCAGCCTCAGCCACCTCGGCGGCGTAGTAATGGGTCTTGAAGTCCCACTGATAGACATTGCACTTTTTATAAATTTCTGCCAACAGCGCGCCGAAATACAATGCCAACAGCATCAGAAACAGCAGATGAACCTTTTTCATCACTGGTCTCGTCGAAAAAACCTGACTTTGAGAACACAACAGATCTCGACACCTGAAAATCAGCGGATAGCAGCTCCCTTTTGTATGTTTCGCTCTTTATGTCCCAATCCTACATTTTATACATTGGAAATACAAGCGACGGCATCTCTGTCACTGCCGGCATTAACGACTCGAACATCCCCATGGAAATTCCTTAAATCGACCCGGTCCGCCGATTTGACTCCCCCCTCTGAAGTTGCTATGCTCCTTTTGTGATAATAATGGGGGAACGCCGACAATGAAATGCCCTAAATGCCTCTCGGACAATTCCGACTCTCAGCGGTTCTGCAATGAATGCGGCACACGACTCACGGAAAGCCCCGAAAATCCCCCCGCGCCCGGCGGCGGGCTTTCGACCGGATCCTTTTTTGCATCCCGCTTCCGGATCATAGAGGAAATCGGGCGGGGCGGAATGGGCCGGGTATACAAGGCCGTTGATTCGGAGCTGAGGGAAAAGATCGCCATCAAGCTTCTCAAACCGGAAATCTCCTCCAATCCGAAAACCGTCGAACGTTTTAGAAACGAACTCAAGTACGCCCGTAAGATCAGACATAAATATGTGTGCCAGATGTTCGACCTCAATCGTGACGACACGACGGCATATATCACGATGGAGTACGTCCACGGAGAAAACCTTAAAAGTTTCATCCGGCAGTCGGGTCAGCTGTCCGCCGCCACCACGGTGCGCATCGCCCGCCAGATTTGCGAAGGGCTGGCCGAAGCCCACCGGCTCGGCGTCATTCATCGGGATCTGAAACCCAGCAATATCATGATCGACGATGACGGGAACGCGCGCGTCATGGATTTCGGCATCGCGCGATCCCTTACCGATGAAGAAACCGAGGAAGGCCTGATGATCGGAACGCCCGAATACATGGCTCCCGAACAGGTGGAGGGAGAAAGCGCCGATCAGCGGTCGGACATTTATTCTCTGGGAGTGGTTCTCTACGAGATGCTCACAGGGAAACAGCCGTTCGAGGGCCACACTCCCATCAGCATCGCCGTCAAGCACAAGGAGGAAACGCCCCTGGATCCTCGATCGCTCAATCCTCAGATCCCGGATGCACTCAACGCCATCGTCCTGAAATGCCTGGAAAAGTACAAGCGTGATCGATTCCAAAACGCCGACCAAATTCTGGACGCCCTGGCTTCTCTCCCTCCGGCGCAAGCCCGCTCGGGGGAATCGTCCTTCGCTTCACAACCTTCTCCGGTCGATCGCAAGCCCGGAGCTTCAAGAACTTTGCTGCTGATTCTTGGCGGGCTGCTGGCGGTGCTTTTTGCCGGTTTCATCTACCTGACCGTCCTCAAACCCAAAGCGATCGAATCCAATGATAGGACCATGCTTGCGGTGCTTCCCTTCGAAAACCTGGGAGCGCAGGAAGATGAATATTTTGCCGACGGCATCACGGATGAAATCACGAATCGGCTTGCCGCGCTGGCCAGATTGGGGGTTATTTCCCGGACAAGTACGGTTCAATACAAGGAAACGACAAAATCGATCCGCCGGATCGCCGAAGAATTGAATGTCGATTTCGTACTGGAAGGAAGCGTTCGCTGGAGCCGGAATCCGGAAGGAAACGGCCGCGTCCGTGTCAACACGCAGCTTGTCCGCGTTTCGGACGACACCCACATCTGGTCCGAAAGTTATGACCGGATCATCTCGGATATTTTTGCCGTACAAACCGATATCGCCGAGGAGGTCGCCCGCCGACTCGACCTCACCGTTCTGGAACCGGAAAGACAGGCTCTGAACACGGCTCCGACCGAAAACCTGGAAGCCTATGATTTCTATCTTCAAGGCCGTGAACACGAAGAAAACGGCTGGGCCTACCTTGACAACCGGGAATTCGATCTCGCCATTTCCCTGCTGGAAAGAGCCACGGAGCTCGATCCGGATTTCGCCCTCGCCTACGTCCGCCAATCGTACCTTCATTCCCGGCTTTATTTTTTCTCCGTCGACCGCAGCGAAGAGCGGCGGGCGCGGTCCCGAACCGCCGTCAACAGGGCGCTGGAGATCGATCCGGATTTTCCGGAAGCTCATTGGGCATCCGCTTTCTATCACTACTGGTGTCTGTCCGACTATGCCAGGGCCGCGGAAATATTCGAGGCGGTCCAGAAAGTCCGTCCTAATATCGATCCTCAAGTGCTCGGTTACATCCAGCGGCGGCAGGGAAAATGGCAGGAATGCGTGGACACGTTGGAACGCGCGGTCCGCATCAATCCACGCGACACCCAGATCATTTACGAACTCGGCGGCGCCTGTCTGAGCCTGCACCGATTCGAATCGGCCGAAGCTTATTTTGACCGCGTGCTTGAGATCCATCCCGATCATCTCCCTGCTCAACTGGGCAAGATCACCATCCGCATCCAAAAGGACGGAGATATCACCGCCGCACGCACGCTGTGGGAAGCTCTGCCTTCACACCAGCTCAAGGACTACATGGGCCTTACCCTCGATATGCTGGACAAAGACTATGACAGCGTGCTCGAACGCCTGGAAGCGCTGGATTACCATTACTACGAAGGCCAGCACTTTCTGTTTCTCAAGGATCTGGTTATTGCCGAGATCCTTACCGCCCGGGGGGAACGCGTGCGGGCAGCCCCTTACGCCGATGCCGCCCGTTCGCTTTTGGAAACCGCCGTGACGGCACAGGCCCAGGATCCCCGCTTCCATGCCACCCTCGGACTGGCCTACGCCTACCTGGGACGCGCCGATGACGCAATACGGGAAGGCGAGCGTGCCGTGGAGCTTCATCCCGTGGAGCGGGACGCCGCTCAGGGACCGATCTACCTCTTGAATCTGGCCCGCATCCATACGCAACTCGACGAACCGGACAAAGCGCTCGACCTGATCGAACGGCTGCTCGACATACCCCATGCGGAATATCTCTGGCATATCATCTCTATCCCCCAACTCCGGCTGGATCCGGCCTGGGATAAACTGCGAGAGCATCCTCGGTTCCGGAAAATGGTCGAGTAGCGGCCGGGCGGCAGCTGGAAAATTCGGCTCATCACATTGATGACGAACAAGAGGCTCCGAGGTGTTTTATTTCCATTTATTTAAACCAAAATCAAAAATGAGGCTTCGAAAACCTTATTTAAGGCTTAAGGGGCATTTATTTGCGACTACGCCACGGCCCGACCCCATTCCGTATTACATTTCAGGAATTTCTACTGCAGCAGCGCCGACGGCGGCCCTTCCGGTTTCAAGATTCCGGATGACCACGCGACATTTATATCGGCCTGGGGGAATCGACAGCCGCGACGTGTGCTGAAACAATCCGGCCGCGCGCTTCAAAAAATCCTTCTCTTCCCGTTTCATGTCAACGACATCTTCCGTCTCATCGAAAATCAATCTGACAACCTCGATCTTCCCGCCTGAGATTTTGGTGAGGTCTTCTTCCTCCAATCGGAGCTGCAGCATGAGGGTGTATTCTTCTTTATCCCTGCTCAGTACGGTCTCAAGCGGAAAACGGATCGGGTCCTGAAACAGCGGTTTTTCGGTAAGCGCCAAGTCCACGAGATGGAGCTGTTTTTCCAGCTTCGAATATTCCGTAAACGGTTTCCTTTCGTAATATCCCCCTTGTGCGTGGACTTTGCAGTCCTGTTTCTTCACTTTCACGTCCAGCTTGTGATACCGCCCGTCCCATTTCTCGCTGACATAGTATCCCAGGACATAATAAGAACCGGTGAGATTCTGCAGCTCTTCCATGATGGTTTCGTAGTCGGCAGCGTTCCCGAAATATTCCCCTCCGGTTTTCTTGGACAAACGCATAAGGGGAATGGTTCCCAGAGTGTCGGCGTCCTGTTGAATCAAGGTTTCTAATCTTTCCGTATTAATGCTGTGGATAATGCAACTCGAGTTGGACAACGCTTTTAACATATTTTCATACCGATCGCGGATAGTCGAATTTCCTAATCATTCCCTTATCATTGTCATTTTTCGAGCGCGTATATTTTCTATTGATGATGGTTTGTCATGCATCACCGAGCCTGCGATCCCGGATGAGAAGAAAAGGATGTGTTTGTATCCGGGAACGTAGCGAAGCGCTTTGGACAGCTCTATCATCTTCAAAGAAAAACGTGATGCATGTTCTTTATAAACGGCCCTAGCCAACGTGCTCCATCCACTATCAAAATCCGCCCGTGGATATTCTGTTTTTTCTTCTCCCATCGTTCTCCAATAATTCGATTCGACATTATAGGCGCGTCCCGCAATGTTCTTCGCACCGAAGCCTTCGATGACCTCCCTTGCTTTTTTGTGGTCGGTGGTCAAAAACTCATGGACGGTCAAGCCTTGAGGGATAGAATAAGATAATACACCCACCTCATCCTCGGGGAGAATTTTGGCATCCATGAAATGCAGCGCCGCTTCCTTGGATTTCAAGAGACCTTTGGCGTTATTGAACGCTAAATCAAAAAAAGAATGAATTTCCGATTCATTCTTGTCGACGGGGTTAAAGCTTCCGTGTTTTCCAGAGAGACAGCAGGTTTTTCGAGCCGTAATTCCATATTATCGGGAAGCACGGTTCTTGCCGCCGGTTTTTTGATAACATCGGGAAGCGAGAGCATATGCCTTTCGAATTCCGTGATGGCTTTGAGCTTTCCCCGATCATATATCTCAAAATCTCCCCTCTTCAAATCCGTAACCGGTTCTCCCGCTTCATCCGTGACATAGACCTGGATGAGCTTCAGCGTGACCGTGACTTCATGCTGAAATGCTTTTTTATTCCGGACGGACTGATCATGGACGCCGAATAAATGGAGGCTTGAAAAGAAAGCCGGAATGGAAAGAAAACAGTGTATTTTTTTCGGCATCCGCAGCATCAAGGGCGACATGAAGTTTCACCCTCCTCCCCCAATATCTCAATCTACCTCCGATGATATAAAAGTCAAATCCGTTTTGGATGTCGGATCCGCCGACGAGACTCGAACTCGCGACCTCCGGCGTGACAGGTCGGCGTTCTTTTCAGGTCGCCAAGGAGGGATGATTATTCACTTCGCAGAGCCACAATCGGATCGAGCAGGCTGGCTCTGCGGGCAGGATACACGCCGAAGAACAGCCCGACAATCAAGGAAAAGCCGAAGGAAAGCGCGATGGACGGCCATGTGACGGCAGTCGGCCACGCCGTGGCCGCCCCGATTATCAACGACCCTGAGATCCCGGCCAATATTCCTGCCGTTCCTCCTCCGAACCCCAAGATGGCGGCTTCAAAAATAAATTGGACCAATATGTCTTTGCGGCTGGCGCCGACGGACATGCGGAGACCGATTTCGTTGGTCCGCTCTTTAACCGCCAGAAGCATGATCGCCAAGATACCGATGCCCCCCACCAAAAGCGAGACCGCGGCGATGCTTCCGATCAACGTAGTGAAAGTCTCGGTGGTTTCCTTCTCCGCTTCCAATAGGTCGGCCTGACTCTGGATGGTGAAATCATCCGGTTTGCCCAGCCGATGCATGCGGTGCCTCTCCCTCAACAGCTCCCGGATTTCTTCAACCGCCGGTTCCATTTTTTCCTTGCTTACGGCCTCGATATTGATGCTGCCGATATAGGTCATATTGAAGACCCTGCGCATCGCCGTCCGGATGGGAATGAAGATCTGATCATCTTGATCCACACCGCTTAAATCCACGCCTTTGCCTTCCATAACTCCGATCACCTCAAAAGGCACTCTTCCGATGCGGATGATCTCTCCGATAGGATCCTCGTCTTCGAAAAGGTTTCTCCATACCGATCGTCCAAGAACCGCCACCCGGATGCCGGCGGTATTTTCTTCTTCGTTGAAGAACTCTCCTTCTTCCACCTGAAAATTCCGAACATGCTTGTAATCAGGCGTGGTTCCGGTAATGGCGGTGTTGCTGGAATAGCTGCCGTATTTGACCTGCATCTTTTTGCTTTGAACCGGTGCGATTCTGTTCACGGAATAACAGTTCTCCAAAACCGCTTCCGCATCCGCCAAGGTCAATGTCGTGGCCGTGCCGCGTATTTCTCTCCGCCCGGCGAACCTGCGAATCTGCCCGGCGCTTACGACCAAAAGGTTGGTTCCCATGTCGTTTATGCGGCTTAAGACCGTTTTCTGAGCCCCTTTCCCGACTGAAACCATCAAAATAACGGCTGAAACTCCGATGATTATCCCTAAAAGAGCTAGAAATGTGCGCATCTTATGTGCGATAAGCTGCTTCCCGGATATTTTCAGGTTACGGCCTAAACGCATCACCAGCTACCTTTTCTTGAGCGGAGTCAGGACCTTAAAGCCTCCACCGGCTGCAACGCGGAGGCACGTCGTGCCGGCTGCAGTCCCGCGATAATACCCACCAGGGATGAACACAAAACACCCAAAACCCCGATTTCCCAGGAAATCGACACCGGTGTTCCTGTCATTCTGGCCATGATACCGCTTCCCGCAACGCCAAGCACCAATCCCAAAATACCACCCATGAGGGTGACTACCGTCGACTCGAGCAAAAACTGGGAAAGAATATGTCTGCTTTGAGCACCCACCGCTTTTCTCAAACCGATCTCCTTGGTTCTCTCCGAAATCGACATCAGCATGATGTTGGAAACCACCACGCCGCCGGCGATCAACGAAATGCCCGCAATGATAATCAGCAGCAGATTGAACGTTCCGGCCACGTTTTCAGCCATCTTCTTGACTTGATCGGGCTTCCGGACTGAAAAATCATCCGGCATTCCCGGCGCGATCCGGTGCTGCTCCCGAATCAGGGAGGCGATCTCCTCGGCTGCTTTGTCAACATGTTTATGGGAACGAAGCCGGACTTTGATCCCCGCCAGGTAATCTACATTAGCCACACGCCGCATATAGGTGCTCAAAGGAATATAGATGCGGTTGTCCATATCCCCGCCGCCGGGGCTTGTTCCCTTGATTTCCATGATCCCCTTGATCTCGAATTGAACGTTTCCAACCTGAATAAATTCTCCAATGGGATTGACGCCGTCGAAAAGCTCTTTCCTGACGGTTTCCCCGACGACCGCAACCCGAGCCATCCGGTCCATGTCTTCATAAGTGATAAAATCTCCCTCCCGGGATGTCCAATCCCAAACCGGAGCCCATTCCGGGGTCACACCGAATATCGTCGCGGTTGTATTCAAGTCCTGGAAAATTATCTCCGACATACTTTTTCGGTTGAATGGGGCCAGTTCATGGATATCCGGGATCTCCCTTCTAAGAGCTTCCGCGTCATCCAGCTTCAAATTGGCAACGGGCTGTCCGCCAACCGGCCGCCCCATCTCCCGTCCTCCCCCGGAAAATACCATCAAACTGTCAAGTCCGAATTTCTGGACCCGATCCAAGATCCGTTTCTGCGCCCCCAATCCCGCAGATACAACCAGCGTGAGCGCGATGATGCCGATGACGATACCGATCATCATGAGAAAAGATCGGAGCTTGTTTTTTCCCAGCTGTTTGAAGGATTCTTTAATCAGTCTGCCTTTTTTCATCGGCTCCCTCCTCTCCTCTCATGTCGGCATTCTTCTTGTCATTGATGATTCTCCCATCGGCGAATGTGATGATCCTTTCGGCATACTCCGCGATATCGGGCTCATGAGTGACCAGAATAACGGTCCTGCCCTGCCGGGGAAGCTGCTTGAAAAGCGCCATTATTTCATAACTGGACTTCGTATCCAGATTCCCTGTCGGCTCATCCGCAAAAATGATTTCCGGATCATTGACCAGGGCTCTGGCCACCGCCACCCTTTGCTGCTCTCCTCCGGACAACTCATTGGGATAATGATGAATCCTGTCCTTCAAACCCACGGTTTCCAGCGCCTCCCGAGCCAGCCGGGATATGTCCGGCTTGTCCGAGTATATTAAGGGAAGCTCAACATTTTCCAGGGCATTCGTCCGGGGAAGCAGATTGAACATCTGAAAAACAAAACCGATTTTTTGATTGCGGACTTTTGCCATCTCTTCATCATCAAGGCGGCTGACTTCCAGATCGTCCAGGATTACATGACCGCTGGTCGGACGATCCAGACAGCCCAGAATATTCATCAGGGTCGATTTTCCCGAACCGGATGCCCCCATGACGGCGACAAGTTCGCCTTTATTGACTTCAAGCGAAACGTCATTGACGGCGGTCACCTCGGAACTGGATCCGCTGTTGTAAATTTTCACCAGATTTTTCGCTTGTATCACCGTTTTAGTCATCGATAATCTCCTTTACTCCGATTCTGAAATGACGACATAATCCCCTTCCTTGAGTCCGCTTATGATTTCCGTGTACCCTCCGTCCCTCCACCCCGTTTTAACCAGCCGTCGGACCCGGGCTCCATCTTCAAGAGCCGCCACATAATAATTTCCCCTTTCCCTGGTTACGGCGGCGGTGGGAACGGCCAGAACACCGGATCGAGTTTCCATAGAGATCGTCACGCTTGCCGTCATTTCCGGACGAAGAACCTTGTCTTTAAAGTCCGTGATCTCAACCGTCACGATATAATTGACGACATTATCCTGAATGACGGCCTTGGGGTAAATCGACCTCACATTGCCTTCGAAATCCGTATCCCTGAAGGTGTCTACGGTAAAGACCGAATCCAGGCCGGTTTTGATTTTCCCGATATCGGTTTCATCCACATAAGTCTGCACCTCCAACTTTTTCAGATCGATGAGATTGACGAAAGTCGGGGCCGCCAGACTGGCGGCTACGGTTTCTCCTTCTTGAGTGGAAATAGAGGCGATAACTCCGGAGATTGGTGCAAATATTTTGGTGTATCCCAACTGGACTTCCGCAAATTTCACATTGGCTTCCGCCTGGGCGACCTGAGCCGCGGCGGTTTTGTAGGCGTTATCCGCCAGATCAACCTGTTGTTGGGAAGTGAAGTTTTTTTTCCACAGCGACGTCTGTCTTTCCCTATTGATCCGGGCATATTCCAGATCGGCTTCGGCTCTGTGCAATGCCGCAATATTCTGGTCCAGTTTGGCCCTGAATTCCGAATCATCCAGTTCCGCAATCACCTGTCCGGCTTCGACTAAATCTCCTATCTGAGCCCGCAAGCGCTTGACCACCCCGGAAACCCTCGATCCCACTTTCACCTCAGCCCCGATCATCGGCTTGACTATGCCGGTAGCCAGAACATAGGAGCTTATATCCCTCCGGGCTACCTGTACCTGTCTTCCGATTGACCGAGGTTCATCTTTATCGATAAAAGCCGGTTTGACACCAAAAAACAGAATAGCGCCAAAAGCTGAAATTGAGAAAAACCAAATGAGTATCTTCTTCATTGCGTCTCTCCTTGAGATGCTGCGTGCTTTGAGGTTCCTGCTACCCGGTCGATCACTGCCAGCGCGATTTTGAAATCAGCCAAAGCTTCGATACGGCCTTCCTCTGCTGCCACCAGGGCCGCTTCCGCATCGATCACTTCCATCATGGAACCCACACCTTCCCGATATTCTTCTTCAGCCAGCGCCAGGTTCTCCTCGGCGCTGGCAAGCAATACGGCCGTATTGTCAATCCGTTCCTCGGCTTGCTTCAGATCGAGGTAAGCGTTCCATACCTCCTGTCCGATTTCCTGTTTGAGGGCCTGCATCTGTTTGTTCAGAACATTCAAGGCCGTTTTTTCCTGGGCGATTCGGGCCTGGTTGGCATATCCGTTAAACACGGGAAACGTAAGGCCTACCCCGGCGAACCAGCTTCCTTTTATTCCGGTTGACAGACTCGAACAGAATAGATCAACACCTGTATCCGCGGAGATCCATGGATAAATCTTGCTTCGGGCAAAACGGATATCCGCCTTTTGCGCGGAGATCTGGGCTTCCGCTTTTCTTATTTCCGGGCGCATTCTCAACGCCCGGCCGTGAAGATTCCTGAATTCCCGGGTCCCTTTTAAATCGGTTTTTTCCAGGTCGTCCCGGACTTCAATGGGCAAATGCGCTTCCCGGCCGAGCAAGACATTGAGAGCGCCCATTGTAAAAAGCCGCGTATTGCGTGCCCGGATCAGAGAGAGCTCCGCGTTGGATCTTTCCACTTCCGCTTTGAGTATGTCGGCGCGTGAAACCAAACCGGCGTCAAAACGCGCCTGTGCAAATTCCAGGAAGTATTCCGCCCGTTCCAAGGCCTGAAGGGCTGCTTTTTCCAAATGCCGAGACTGAAGATATCGGTAATAAGCCTGGCTGACATTTAAGATAAGATCCTGAAGGCTGGCTTCATGTTGGTTCGTCACGGCCCGATAAGCGGACTCCGCCGCATCATAGGTCGCCGTTTTCCCGCCCCCCTGGTACAAATAATAGTGCGCTCTCGCATCAGCATTGTACCGGGAATAGGATCCGCTTTTCCCCGATATTTCATCTTGTCTGTTTTTATACACATCCGCTCCGACGCTCAGGTTGATCTCGGGATAATAACCCGAACGCGCTTCGACGGTATTGATCCGGCTTTTTTCCACTTCGTATGCGGATGCAAGCAGAGCGGGGTTGTTGCTCTGAGCAAGAGCAATGCATTCATCAAGCGATAACACGGCTTCCTTTTCTCTTATCGTTTCCGCATTAAGGGGGATAAGAAGGAAAACGACCATGAATATTACGGGCAGAATAAAACGATTTAAACAATATCTCCGTAATTGAAAAGACTTTTTATCTCTTTCATCCATGTCCAAGGAAAGCGCCCGATTCTCCGAATAATCCATCTTCATCCTTATCTTTCGGTCTATGCTCAAGAAATATGAGAGATCACACTGTATCACAAATGCCCCCCGGCTTTTAAGATCGCAATTTATTCAGCATAAAGTGCGGTTTAGATCTCTCCGGCCGGCTTCTCTTCTTCTCTTATGAAACAGTCATGCAACTTCCGTCTCGCTCAGGTCTTCGAGTGGCAATATGGCGATCATTGCTTTCACCCCATAGTCGAATCGTATCCCGTCGACACATCTTCTTCCGTTGCCTGGACCTCGATTCCCCCATCACCGGTTTTGACCCCCTATAGAAGTTAAAGCCATCGCTGGAATCGATAATATCCATACTGTTTTTTTCGTCACATTTGAAACTCCCGATAAATTTATTGAAATCTTCTTTTTGTGCAAAATTGATGCCATTTTGTAAGCTGTTTATATGTCAATATTTAGCTGATTTACTCCCCCATAAAAAAACGACAATAATGCAGGGAGCCGACATTTATGTCGGGCAGCCTGTCTGCTTAGATGAAAAAAAACACTTTGATTGCGGCCTTGTCTTATCAGCGCGGAAATAATCTTATTCGCATGAGAGATTATGGAGAGTGGTATAGTCGACAGCAACGGTGATCCGATCTTCAGCCCTGCCGAATGGTCGTTCTTTCGGCCCGACGTCCAACAGCCCCATCAATGGACAACTTTTAGAAAGCCTTTCGAGGCCCCAGATTTCCTCCCTCAAAACGAATCCATTGAAAGCGTTGGTTTAATTCTAAAAGGCATTGGGACGGAAAGGCAAAGTCAAGGAAAGTCGCTGATTTTGAAGGGGATATCTGGCGGGGCCGACGAGACTCGAACTCGCGACCTCCGGCGTGACAGGCCGGCGTTCTAACCGACTGAACTACGACCCCGCTCTAATGTCGGTATGACCTGCCGTCTACCGGCAAGCCGTTTTCCTTCCGTGTCCTGAATCCCATGGGGATTCAAATCCTGTGAAGGCTGTGAAATAGTAAGCTTTTTTTATCCTTTTGTCAATCGTTTTCGATCGGCGGCTCTGAAACCTTAAGGGTATTTTTCATTCCGCGGCCATGACCCGGGATGCCTTCATCGGAACCTTCCAGCCGGCTCAAGATCCCCAAGACCAAAGGTTTCCCAAGAAAAACGATCTTCGAGACCTGAAGCTTCACGGGAATCTGAACTTGTTTCTTGTTCAACAGGATCGTCGAATATACCGCTTCCGCATCTTCCTCTCCCGCCAGACGTTTCAAATAATTATTCGCTACCCTGGGGAGTTCGCTGGGACACACATGGGTAGAAAAAAGAGTCCCGACGGCTTTCTTGGCCGGATAGCCGAGCAGCAATCTCAAATTCCGGTTCAACAGAAGAATCCTGTGTGACCGAATCACCACTGCGGCTTTTTCAAGGCTTCGAAAACGTTTCCGAAACCATCTCCATGCTTTCTTTTCCGGAATCTCACTCCTGATCCTCCATCGTTCCAATTGCTCGAATCCGATGGCGATCTCATGCAATTCCATAAGATCATTTAAGTAATTCTCGTGCTTTTTCACTTTTATTTGCCTTGAATCAGCTTCCGGCGGATCAATCATAAAGCCCCTTTTCATTTCCATAAACCTCTTCCCTTCCTTTTTCCTTTCGTGTGATCCCACTGCCGGCTATGGGCGAAATACAGACGGCCGGTTTCACAAGCACAACGACCGCCTAGGGGCGGCGCGTTGAAACATCCTCAGTGAATTTTCGCGCCGGCCCGCCGGTGAGAATCTACCGGTGTGCAAAAGACACCCTTCCATTTGTTTTGTCGGCCCAATCCGGAGGGGGATGGAAAAAAATCTCCTTGTTTACACCTTTTCTTGAGTTTACCTCTCCCCGTTTTCGCCCTATCATCGATCCAAGAGCTCGTCGTTTTTTCCCGGCAAACGCCGTTTTGACTCCTCCGGCACTTTCATCTATACTGCTCTCTGTCCACCCCCGAACCGGAGGAACGGTAGCTTCTGTAGGACGAGAGCTAAAGCCAGTCACCTTATTGAGAAGACCAGGCACATCCACCCGCGAAGGAGTTTCGATCATGACCGAAAAGAACAGCGATCCCCAAGAATATTCTCTCTATGATCTCCGCATCGAAACCATCGCCCATCCTGAAGGCAAGCCTTTCGTCTGCAACCACCCGGTCGGCTCCTGGTTCGAACTTCGTGGAGAAAACATACACTTCCCCACAGATCAGCCGTTTCCGCTTTATCCCCTGGCGGCGCTTCTGCCGATCCTGCCGGCCAAACAGAGGGAAACCGATGCCGCTGACTGGATGACGACGGATTCCGTCATCGCCTGCCCGGATCCGCACTGCGGCGGGCGCTTTAAAATCACCCGGATCGGGAAACGACGGTTTCGCCACAGCGAGACCTCGGCGGTTCCCCTCTCCCGCGGCAAGGAGTGATCGGTTATGCCTGATTTTTTTCCCCGGTTTGACATGCAGCCCGGATACTCCATCTCCCGCGTCCTCAAGGGAGGATGGCAGTTGGCGGGAGGACACGGTTCCATCGATCCCGAGGCGGCGTTGGAAGACATGCGGAGATTTACGGAATCCGGTATCACGACTTTTGACTGCGCCGATATATACACCGGTGTGGAAACTTTGATCGGCCGCTTCCTGCAGCGAAATAAGAGCGCATTCGCCGCCGGCGAGATACCCCCTGTTCAGGTCCATACAAAATATGTCCCCGATCTCGACAAACTCCATTCCCTGACCAAAGACGATACCGCACGCATCATCGACCGCTCCCTGCAGCGACTCACCGTTGACCGTCTGGATCTGGTGCAATTTCACTGGTGGGACTACGACGTCCCGGGCTATGTGGAAGCGGCCGGGCATCTCAAGGACCTGCAGCAATCCGGCAAGATTCTTTACATCGGCGTAACGAATTTTGACAGCGTGCATCTGCGCGAGATCCTGCAGTCCGGAGTTCAGGTGATCAGCAATCAGGTTCAGTACTCACTGCTCGATCACAGGCCCGAGGGTGATATGGCCGACCTGGCCGATAAATACGGACTGCGCCTGCTCTGTTACGGTACTCTGGCCGGCGGCTTTTTAAGCGACCGCTACCTTGATACTCCGGCTCCGGCGGAGCCGCTGGAAAACCGCAGCTTGACAAAATACCGTTTGGTCATCGATGAGTTCGGCGGATGGGACCGTTTTCAGCGGCTGCTCCGGGGTCTGCAGCCCATCGCCGTCAAACATCATGTGGGAATTTCAGAAATCGCTTCCGCCTATGTACTTGCCAAACCCTATGTGGCCGGGATCATCATCGGAGCCCGGCACCGGAGACACCTGAACAACATCCGGAAGATCGCGGGGATTGTCCTGGATGATCATGACATGAGTCGTATTCAGGATCTTATCGGAACTTCTCCCGGACCTCGAGGACCGGTATATGCCTTGGAAAGAGATCGCAGCGGTCCCCACGGCCGCATCATGAAATATAATTTAAACACATGAATTCTCCATCCATCTGCCCACCGCCTCCGAAGCGTCCTCCGCTCTCCCGGGCCCCGGAACCCGAAATCCGTTTCTACGGCGGCGGCGCCGCCGCATTGATTCCCTTTTTCGTCTTCGTCGCGGGAGTCGTTGCGATCGCCCTCTCGGGTGCGCCCGACGAACGGGGATTCTGGCCGGTTCTCATTCTGGCGCTGTGCCTGAGCCTGCTCCTGACCCGCGACCGTAAAGCCTTCTCTCAGTGTGTCATCAAAGGCATGTCGCAGCCGATCGTGATGATCATGATCACAGCCTGGATGCTCGCATCCATTATCGGAGTTTTGATGAGCATCACCGGATTCGTGGAAGCGCTCACCTGGACCGCCGGGCAGCTTCACCTGGGAGGAACCGCTTTCACGGCCGCGGCCTTTATTATCTGCTGCATCGTCTCGGTGTCCACCGGATCCAGTTTCGGCACCATCCTCATCTGCGCACCCATCCTCTATCCGGCCGGCGGGATGCTGGGCGCCCATCTGGCTACGTTGGCGGGTGCCATCATCGGAGGAGCCACCTTCGGAGACTGCATCGCTCCTATTTCCGATACCACCATCGCCAGCGCACTGAGCCAGAAGGCCGATATCGGCGGGACCGTCCGCAGCCGCTTGAAATACGTCCTGCCCGCCGCCGGAATCGCCCTGGTCCTTTACATGCTCATCGCCCGCCTCCACGGCGGCGACGCCGTAAACACGGCCGCCGTATCGGGTCGGCCCCAGGGGCTCCCCATGCTGATCGTGCCGATCGTTATCATTCTCCTGCTGCTCAAGGGCCGCCATCTTCTTCACGGATTGCTCTTTGGGTTGATGACGGGGGTATTGGTCGGTTTGCTGTTCGGCCTGCTGCCGCCGGAGCAAATCCTTTCTCTGGACCTGGCCAACTTCACGGCCCGAAGCTTCGTTATCGACGGTATCGAACGCGCTGTCGGCATCAGTTTCTTTACCATCCTGCTCATGGGATTGGTCGCTACCCTGGAAGCCAGCGGTCTGCTGCAGCGACTGGTGGGATTCGCATCAAGGCATGGTCGAACCGAGCGTGCGGTGGAGGGCTGGATCGCAGGTACCGTGGGAGGAGCCGTGCTGCTGACCTGCCACAGCATCGTCGCTATCCTGACTGTAGGCGAATTCGCGCGGAGAACAGGTGAACGCATCGGGATTCACCGTTACCGCCGGGCCAATCTGCTCAGCCTGACGGTCTCCACTTTTCCCTTCATCCTGCCGTACTTCATTCCGGTCATCCTCATGGCCAACACATCGTCTACGGGCGCGCCTTTCGGCATCCCCCAGGTAAGCCCGCTGCAGGCGGGCCTGCATAACATCATGAGTTGGGCCATCCTGCTTGTGGTGATCATCGCGGTCGTCACCGGATACGGAAGACTTAAGGATTCATCCGCTCATGCCGGAAATACCGCCGATAAGGATCCGTCGTAAGGCACGGCATCATCTGGGATAGCTCGGAAAGACTTTCCGACTTCGCCGAGAGAAAAAACTCTCTGTATTCAGGAATATCGGCGGTTCAGGGGAAATCTTAGAGACTTGAGATCTCGGTTTACATGTTCTCCAGCGCCGAGATCCTCTGCTCGATGGGCGGGTGGGTGCTGAAAAGCTTGTTCATGGCGCCGCCGCGCTTGATGTCCTTGAGCGGATTTACGATATAGAGATGAGCCGTCGCTTTGTTCGCCGCTTCCAGCGGTTCCTTGTCCGCGGCCAGTTTGCGAAGCGCGGAGGCCAGGCCGGGAGGATAACGAGTCAGGAGTGCCCCGTTGGCATCCGCCAGAAATTCCCGCTTGCGAGAAACCGCCAGCTTCAGGAGCTGGGCGGCCAGCGGTGCGAGAATGGCCAGCACCAGCGCGACAACCACCAGGACCGCGCCCGCGTTGCCGCTGTCCTTGCTGCTGCGCCGGCGGCGGCCGCCGCCCCAAAAGAAGCTGCGCAGAATCCAGTCGGAAAGCAGCGCGACCACACCCACCATCACCACGGCCAGGGTTTGCACCAGAACATCGTAGTTTTTGATATGGGCCATCTCATGGGCAACCACTCCTTCCAACTCGGCCCGGTTCAGTTTCTGCAGCAGCCCCTTCGTCACCACGATCACCGCATTCTTTGGATTTCTTCCGGACGCGAAGGCATTGGGCGCGGTATCGTCGATGACATAACAGCGCGGTTTGGGCAGGCCGGCGGCAATCGCCAACCCATCAACCACATTATACAAATGGGGGTATTCCTTCTTGGTAACGGGACGGGCCCGGCTGACCGCCAGCACGATCTTGTCGCTGTAGTAATAACCGCCCCAGGTCATGACGACTGCAATGATTACGGCCAGCACCAGGCCGCCGGCCCCCCAATCGGTGACTTGTTCAAACGCCCACATCATAAGAAAAATAAGACAGAGAAAAAAGAAGACGAGGAAAAACGATTTTCGTTTGTTGCTGGAAATTTGTTCGTACATCGTGAGCCCTGCCGGATCCGGTTTTCAGTCCCGCGCCGGTTTAAAACTGAACTTTAACGGGTTCTTTGGCCTCGGCTTCCTCGATCTCAAAATACTCTTTTTCCTTGAAACTGAACATCGATGCAATGATGTTCGAGGGAAAGACCTGCTGTTTGGTGTTGAACTTCATGACGACGTCATTGTAGAACTGACGCGCGTAGGCGATCTTGCCTTCCGTCCCGGCCAATTCCTCCTGCAGCATCAAAAAGTTCTGGTTCGCTTTGAGTTCAGGGTAGTTTTCCGCCACGGCAAACAATGATTTCAAGGTACCGGCCAGCATGTTTTCCGCCTGGCCCTGATCCTTAACCGTCGTGGCATTCATGGCCTGAGTCCGGGCCTTGGTAACGCTGTCGAATGTTTCCCGCTCGTGTTTGGCATAGCCCTTGACCGTTTCCACTAGATTGGGGATAAGATCATAACGCCGACGCAGTTGAACGTCAACCTGAGCCCATGCATTGTCGGCCCGGTTGCGTAGCGTGACCAGAACGTTGTAGATACCGACGGCAAAAACCAGGACTATTCCTATAATGACCACCAAAACCAGGAATGCACCCATTGTGTTCTCCTTCGCAAAGAATTGAATCCATGATAATGATTTCAGGGGACGCATGTCAACCCAAACCCTGAACGCCGCGGAAGCGGAATCGAGTATAGGATACAGGCTCTTTGAGGATGGAAAATCAAAAAGCGTATCGGATGGTTTCATCCGAAACACCCCGAAAAACAAGTTTTTCATCGGGGGGGGGAATTCGATTGACATCGCACGGACACAATGCTATATTTCGGCTTACCGATAAATCGGAAGAGGCAAATACTATCCAAAAATAGCTTCAAGGAGGTCTCAACATGTCTCTCAAGGCAACATTCCAAGAAAAAATGGGTCCCATGCAGCAGCGGGTGAAAAAAGTCATCGCTGAGCACGGGGACAAGGTGATTTCCGACGTCACGATCGCACAGGCTTACGGCGGCGCCCGCGGCGTGAAATGCATCGTAACCGAGACTTCGGCTCTCGATCCATTTGAAGGGATCCGCTTCCGCGGTTTCAACATCCCCCAGCTGCAGGAAAAACTTCCCAAGGCTCCGGGTGGTGAAGAACCCCTTCCCGAAGGCTTGTTTTATCTGCTGCTGACCGGCGATCTGCCGACAGAAGCCAACGCCAAGGAAGTCGGTGATGAATGGAAGAAAAGAGGGGATCTACCTCAGTACGTCATCGATGTCCTTAAGGCCATCCCCAAGGGGACGCACCCCATGACCCAGTTCGTAGCGGCCATCTCCGCACTGCAGAAAGACTCCGTCTTCGCACAGAGATACCGGGAAGGCATCAACAAACGCGAATACTGGGATCCAACATTCGAAGATGTTATGAATCTGACCGCCAAGCTCCCCAAAATTGCGGCCTACATCTACCGCAAGGAATACTTCGATGATCAGCACATCCCTTCGGATCCCAACCTCGATTGGGGCGGCAACCTCGCGAACATGACCGGAGTTCAAGACGAAACCTTCAAGGAACTCATGCGGCTTTATCTGGTCATTCACAGCGACCATGAAGGCGGCAACGTTTCCGCTCACACGACGCACCTCATCGGCTCCGCGCTTTCTGATGCCTATTATTCCCTGGCCGGCGGCATGTGCGGATTGGCAGGCCCCCTGCACGGACTGGCCAACCAGGAAGTGCTGCGCTGGATCATGGACGTCAAAGAAGAGCTCGGCGGCGTCCCCACCAAGGAAGAGCTGGTAAAATTCCTGTGGGATACGCTTAACGCCGGAAAGGTCATCCCCGGTTACGGACATGCGGTTCTCCGTAAAACCGATCCCCGATACATGGCCCAGAGGGAATTCGCCCTCAAGCACTGCCCCGACGACGAGATATTCCAGGTCGTCAGCGCCATCTATGAGGTCGCGCCCGACATCCTCAGAGAACACGGCAAAGCCAAGAATCCCTGGCCCAACGTCGATGCGCATTCCGGATGTCTGCTCGTCCACTACGGCGTCACCCAGTACGACTTCTACACCGTGTTCTTCGGTGTTTCCCGCGCCCTCGGCGTCCTCGCATCCCTGGTTTGGGATCGCGCTCTCGGACTGCCGATCGAACGGCCGAAAACAGTCACCACCGACTGGATTGAAGAACAGGTCAAGTAGTCGACAGCTTCATCCAAGTTTTAGAAATAATAAGGGCGGAAGAAAACTTCCGCCCTTTTTTTTTGCGGAAATCATGAAAAGACGATTCAAGCAGGGAAATGGAACAGGAAATTCAAAAAATGGGAATTAAGCCCGATTTTATTTGGCGATCTGAATAATATCGTTGAGCAGGCTGAAGCCGGTCTCGCGGCGCCCCGCGCCCGGACCGACGACCGTCACTTCGCCCAGGGTATCGGACACGAAGGTGAGGGCATTCGAGGCGCCCATCACTCCCGCCAGAGGATGGCTGAGTTCAACTTCCCGGGGTGCCACCTCCGCTTTAACGATACTCCCCTCACGCCAAACGCGGCCGATCAATTTGAAGCGTTTCCCGCGTTTTCCGGCCTCGGCGATGGCGTCAGCGCTGATATTTGTAATCCCCTCACACGGATAATCGAAAGGATTGCCATCCGCGCCGAAAACCACTTTTGCGAGGATGGTCACTTTGGCCAGAGCATCCCATCCCAGAACATCGGCGTCCGGAACAGCTTCGGCGTAACCCAGCTCCTGGGCTTTCGTCAGAGCTTCCTCATATGAAAGACCCGCCTCCATCCGGGAGAGAATATAATTGGTGGTTCCGTTCAATATCCCCTTTATCTCGTTGATTTCGCTCCCGGCCAGGGTCTCCCGCACAAAATTCAAGACCGGAGTCCCGCTCATCACCGTGCCTTCAAAGAGAAAACGCACACCGTTCTCATGAGCCAAATCCGCCAACTCGCGATAATGGAGGGCTACCGGTCCCTTATTGGTGGTTGCGACATGCATCCCGCTGTTGAGAGCCTGCCGGATATGGGAAGTGGCGGGTTCACCGGTTTTGATATCGGTATAGGTGGCTTCCAGCATAACGTCGGCGGCTGCTGTCTGGATCATTTCGAGAGCATCCCCGGAGAACGAAATGGTGCTCAGCGCGGAAAGCGGAGTTTCCGAACGCACCATATCGAGGGCGGCCCGCAGATCCAAACCTTCAGGATCATAGGCATAGCCCTTCAAAGAATCGGCGATTCCGACGACCTCGACTTCGAGGTCGTAGAGGTGAGACAGCAGGTCTTCTTTCTCGATCAGCAGCTCCGCCAGCCCCTGGCCTACGGTTCCAAATCCGATAAATAGGATACGCATCGTATTCCTCCGTTGATTGAAAAAATCCCAGATCGGGCGCCGGGTCGAAAAAGATCATTCCGGAAGCCTTCACCTTTTCAATTAACACAGCGGTTTTTATTAGTCAAGTTGATCCCGGCCCCGCCAATGCAATATACGGGGGGGTTCCTCCCGGAAACCTCCCGCAAGGTATAATGAAAACATTCGGTCGTTTAAGATCTTCGTCATGAAGCGGTTCCGGATTCATTTGAATTTTCGAAGATATTATTCTACAATCGGTTTCCATGGAAAAGATCAGGATACAGGGGAACCCGAGCCTTCGGCTTCAGGGCGCCGTCCAGATAAGCGGCGCCAAGAATGCCGTCCTTCCGGCCATCACCGCATCGCTGCTTACGGAGGAACCGATCCATCTGAAGAATGTTCCCCGGGTTAAGGATGTTTTCACCATTCTGACCCTCATGGAAGAGCTGGGGGCCGAATACCATCTCAAAGGCAATTCCCTCACAATTCAGACCCGGAAAATCCGTTCCCAGGAAGCCTCCTACGAATTGGTGAGCGCAATGCGGGCGTCCATTTTGGTGCTGGGTCCACTTCTGGCCCGCCATGGAAAAGCCTTCGTCGCTCTGCCGGGAGGTTGCGCCATCGGCTCGCGCCCCACGGACCTGCACACGCACGGATTCGAGAAACTGGGCGCCGCGATTGAGTTGGAGCACGGCTACATCAAAGCTGAATCCGATAAGCTCATCGGCACGGAAATCCAGTTCGAAAAGAAAACCGTCGGCGGGACGGAAAATATTGTTATGGCGGCCTGCTTATCTCATGGGGAAACCATCCTTAAGAACTGTTCGTGCGAACCGGAAGTGATCGCGCTCTGTTCGCTTCTGGAAAAGATGGGAGCAAAAATTGACGGCATCGGTGAAGAAACCATCCTGATCCGGGGAGTCGATCGTCTGGGCGGCACCGAGTATGAAATCATTCCCGATCGGATCGAAGCCGGCACGTTTCTGATAGCCGGCACCCTGCCCGGGGCTGATATCATGCTAACCGGAGTTCTTCCCGCTCACCTCGATACCATCATCGGAAAGCTGCGCCTGTCGGGAGCCCGCATCGATCAAATAAATGCGACCACCTTGCGGATTTTCGGCAGTCCGGAAATCAAACCTCAGGATGTCACCACTTCGCCCTATCCCGGATTTCCAACCGATATGCAGGCTCCCTTCACCGTCCTCATGACACAGGCGGAAGGCACCTCGATCATCACGGAAACAATTTTTGACCGGCGCTTCGCCCACGTCAACGAATTGCAGCGGTTCGGAGCCAATATCGAGGTTTCCGGCGACAAGGCGATCGTAAGAGGCAAAACGCCGCTTTCCGGCGCCGAGACCACGGCCACCGACCTGCGCGCCGCCGCCTCGCTTGTGCTGGCGGGAATGATCGCCGGCGGAGAAACGGTCATCAATGAAGTGGAACACCTGGACCGCGGCTACGAAAATATCGAAAACAAGTTTCGGGACCTCGGTGCATCGATCCAAAGGATCGAGATATAGCGCGGTATCGCACTCCGGTGCACCGAAGAGGGGAGGATATATGACTAACTGCCTTTTCTGCAAAATCGTCAAACATGAGATCCCGGCTCGTACGGTTTATGAGGACGAAGATGTTTTCGCCTTTGAAGATATCAATCCCCAGGCGCCCGTTCACATTCTGATCATCCCCAAGGAACATTTCGCTTCTTTGAACGATGTCCCCGAAGAAAAAAGAGAAATCCTCGGCCGTATCCTGATCCTTGCGAAACGGATCGCACGGGAGAAGGGGCTTGGGGAGCGGGGATATAGAATCGTTCTCAACACGGAAAAAGATTCCGGCCAGGAAGTCTTTCACATCCACTTCCATCTGCTGGGCGGGAGGCGAATGACCTGGCCCCCCGGATGATATTAGCGGTACCCGGAATCCGCTGAAACCGGAAAGTTTCTTCAACGAGCCCCCTGTAAACGAGGGCACTCGAAAGGAGGTAGGATATGGAAATCACATGGCTGGGGCATTCGGCGGTAAAGATCGTCGGGTCCAAAATCGTTTTCATCGATCCTTTCCTGACCGGAAATCCGGCTGCGGCTGTCACACCGGATACGATCGATAAGGCCGATGTCGTCGTGGTCACTCACGATCACGGAGACCATCTGGGAGACGCTTTCCCCATATGCAAACGAACCGGCGCAACGCTTGTCGCTATTCACGAAATCGCGGTCGAGGGACAAAATCAAGGAATCACGGCCGAAGGGATGAATATCGGCGGCACGGTGCAAACACGCGGCGTCACCGTAAACATGGTCCAAGCCCTTCACTCCGCGGACAAAGGAGATCCGACGGGAGTGGTTATCGAACTGGACGGAAAGTCCCTCTACCATGCCGGCGATACCGGATTGACCTACGACATGAAGCTGGTAGGGGAGTTTTTTCATCCCGACCTGAGTTTTCTTCCCATCGGAGACCGCTATACAATGGGCGTTCGATCCGCCGCCAAAGCCGTCGAATTCTGCCGGACAAAAAGGGTCGTCCCCATCCACTATGGGACCTTCCCGCTCGTCGACACGGATCCCGAAGAGTTTAAACAACTCGTCGGCAGCCAGGCGGAGGTCATTATCCTCAAGCCGGGGGAATCCACCCGGCTGTAACGCGTTCCTGCAAGTGGAGCACCACCAGGGAGAATCGCGCCTTCAAGAACGAGCGACGGGAGCCGACAGGCAGCATATATGGCATATCTTATCGACGGCAACAACTTCATCGGCTATGAAGATCCTCAAAACCTGAATGATCCCGAAGGCCGAAGACGCCTGCTGGCAAAACTGCAGATATTCCGCCGTATCAGACGCACCAAGGTCCTGTTGGTCTTCGACGGCCCTCCCGATCCCGACTTGAAAGTAAAATCTTCCGGAAACAAACCTCTGCTGCTGATTTACCCGGAGCGTGAACAGTCCGCGGACGACGTCATCAAAGCCATCGTCACGCGTCAGAAAGATTTCCGCCGTTTCTTCGTCGTCAGTTCAGATCGTGAGCTCCAGGCGTTCGCGCATTCGAAGGGTGCCCAGGTTCTGAGCTGTCCGGAATTCAACCGGCAGCTGCGGGACGTTTTGAAAATAAACAGAAAAAGGCGCGAAATGGAAAAAAACGTGGATGCGCCGAGTCAATTGGAAATCGATCTGCTTTCGGATCTCCTGACTCGAAAACCATGAAAACCATCGGGATCATCGGAACGGGAAAACTGGGCACCTCCCTGGGACGCGCTCTGCATCGATATGGTATCCCGATCAAGACCATCTCCGACAGTTCACCCGAAGCGGCCCGGGAAAGCCTCGCCCTGCTCGATGACGCCGATATCGTGATCACCCATACGCAGGCGGCGGCCGGAATGGCAGATCTCATCATCCTTACGGTCCCGGATGATTCCCTGACCGCCGTTGTCGATCAACTACGGAACGCCCGGATCCGGTGGGAGAAAAAAACGGTATTCCACTGCAGCGGTCTCCACAGCGCGGCCCTGCTTGCTCCCCTCCGTCAGCAGGGCGCCCGGACCGCTTCGGTTCATCCGATCCAGTCCTTTGCAGGAAAGGACGGCGGCCCCGAATCATTCCGCGGTATCACTTTTGGGATCGAGGGGGATTCGAAAGCCCTGGATCAGGCACGCTGTCTCGTAGAAATGCTGGGCGGCCGTGTTCTCATCCTGGATCCGAAAGAAAAACCTCTCTACCATGCCGCCTGCAGCATAGCCAGCAATCTATTCGTCTCCCTGACCGGCCTGGCGGTAGAACTCCTCAAAGAAACCGGGATGGAATCCGCGTCCGCATTCGCGGCGCTTACGCCCCTCATCCGAGGGACATTGAAGAACATGACGGAATCCGGCCCGAAGGCCAGCCTTACGGGGCCGCTGAAAAGAGGGGATATCGATTCCGTCGCCGCCCATTTGAAAGCACTGGAGAAGGCTCCGGCCGCCGCCGCTGTATATCGGCGGCTTTCCCGGCTGGCACTGGAATGGATTCGCTTGGAAAAAGCCCTCAACCCGGAAAAGGCGGAAGCCCTGGAGAGTCTGCTGAAAGGAAAATAACCTCCTCCTCCAACTCGATGCCGTAACGATCCTTCACCCGATTTTTCAACTCCTCGGCGAGAAGACGAACGTCTTCCGCGCGGGCCGTTCCCAGGTTGATGATAAAATTGGAATGACGGGAATAGACCCCGGCGTCTCCCACCTTCAGCTGTTTGGCTCCGATTTCCTCCAGCAGGCAGGCGGCGGGAACTTTGCTCCCATCAGGTTGGAGAGGGTTCTTGAAATAACTGCCCGCACAGGCAACACCCATGGGCGGATGACGGTCGGTTCTTTTCCTGAGATTATCCCTTATCCGCGCCTCAATCCGCTCCGGCTCTTCCGGATTCCCGCGCAAAGAAATCTCCAAGACGACCCGTGGTTCTCGCTTCAAACGGCTGGTGCGATAGCCGAATTCCATCTCATTCTGCGAGTAACGCAGCCGGTCTCCAGCCGGATCGAGCACCGTTACTCCGGAAACCATACACCCGATGTCCCGGTTGAAGGCGCCGGCATTTCCGAATACGGCCCCTCCCGCCGTACCGGGAATCCCGGCTAAAAATTCCAGGCCGCCGATTCCATGATCCGTACAATAGCGCATCAAATCCGGAAGCCGGACGCCTGAATCGACGGCCAACTCGGATTCGGCGTTATGAGAGATCTTCGCGGATGTATTTTTTATAATGAGGCCGCGATAACCCAGGTCGTCGCAAAGCAGGTTGTAGCCGCCCCCGAGAATGAAATGCGGAAGACCGAGACGACGCGCAAAAAGAACCGCGCCCATGAGCTCATGCACGGTTGCGGCCTGAAAAAAAAAGTCGGCCGGGCCTCCGATCCGGAAATGCGTGTGCAGAGAAAGCGGCACGGACATTTCCAGTTTTTTATCGACATCTTCCCGAAACAGGGAAACAAGGTTCCGTGCTGAAGCATTCATGATGATATTCTATGTGATGTCCCCGAAAAAGTCCAAGCTTCCTCCGGGAATATCCCCAGCCCTCGCATCCACGCGGGCACCCGCATGTGAACAGAATAACGACCGGAGATTCTTACCGGTTTGAAAGCCGTGAATTTCATTTTTTTCATCGACATGCGGCGATGTGTTTCTTGACCTCTTTATAAGAAGCTGATATATAATATCTCTTTATTATGGCGAAGCATCATTGGGAACGCCCGCCTATCAGGGGAAAAAAAGCGTGAGAACGTATTCGCCGGCCTGATTCGGATTTTTTGGCACGTTTTTCGCATCATATAGAGAATGAAAAGATTCAACCTTCGAGAGGTCGAATATTGACATTTTTATGAATGCACGATATTATGCAAAAATTAACGATGAGAGGTAGAACATGAAAAAATCTCTATTTATCGCCTGTTTGTGCGCATTCTTCCTGATATCTTCCTTACCCGCTCAGGAAAGTGAAGCCAACCAAGCCTACATTAAAGCCGTAACCACCGCAGATCCGGGACAGAAAGCCCAACTGCTTAAGGATTACATCAACACCTACGCCGGCCAAGGAACCCAATACGAAAACTTTGCCAATGCGCAGCTCTGTCTTCTCGCCTATCCTGGAAAATCTCCGGAAGAATCCATCGAACATGGAGAAAAGGCCCTCGCTCTCGGCAGCCTCGACGACCTCACCAAATACCAGATCCTCATCGCCGTTTCAGGACTTTACAGCCAGCTCGGCAAAAACCTCGAGAAAGCCAAGACCTATGCCGCTCAGGCCGTCCAGGTGGCAAAAGCCAATAAAACCAAAGAAGGCGCCAATCCCAAACAGTGGGACCAGGCCGCGGGTGCCGCTTTCTACGTACAGGCACAAGCCATGGAAAAAGCCGACGATATCAACGGCGCTGTGGGAGCCTATAAAAGCGCCTACAGTCTCTTGAAGAACAAGCAGGTCATCGGCGGCCTTGCGAAGCTCGGAAAATCTCTATACGATAAAAAATCTTATGCCAACGCCGCCATCGTTTTCAGGGCAGCCTATGACGCCACCAAAGAATTCGGGTACTGCGCATTCCTGGCCAAATCTCTTCACCGGAGCGGAAAAAAGGACGAGGCCTTGAAGTACTACAAAACCGCCTTCGAGAAACAGAAGAACGGAGAATTGGCCTACAACATCGGCATCATCCTGACGGAGCAGGCAAAAACCAACCCCGCCCTGGGAAACGAGGCCATCACATATCTGCTGGGAGCAAGTCATCTTTCAGAAAACTATTCCAAGCAGGCGATGTCCATGGCCCAAAGCCTGTTTTTCACCAGCGATAAGAACTACAACGAAAAAGTCAAAGAGCTGAACGATGCCGCCAAAGCGCTCGAGGAACAGACCAACGCCTTCAACAAGAAATTCGGAGAAAAAGACGAAGACAATCTTACGGATGATGAGAAAAAAGACATGGAAGACATGCTATTCGAGATCGAGACCCTGCAGATGCAGATCGATGAAATCCAGCAGGATCAACAGGCGGCTTTGGAAAAATTCAATAAGTTGATCGAACAGTCCAAACAGCAGCTGGGAATCAGCTGATATCCGGTTTCATCCGGATTTCAACCGATAGAACTTTTTTTATTGATATAGATATCAGCATATCCAAGGAGGGGAGCAATCCCCTCCTTTTTTTCCCTGCCTCATCAGAATCCCCCATTTTCCCCCATGACGGGGCCTTGGTTTGAACTTTTTTCCGATCTGCGATATCATCCGAACTGACCGGCGGAAGAGAAGAAAACCGGCCGGATCTCTTTGCGAGGACACATCGATGACAGGCGACGATTCCTTGAAACAGGTACGAAAGAATCTACTGAAACTGCGGCGGGACATCCTGTTTCACGAAAAAAAATATTATGTGGAAAACGAACCCCTGATCTCCGACTACGAGTTCGATATGCTCATGAAGGAGCTTCAGGCTCTGGAACGGAGATTTCCCGAGCTCATCACACCCGACTCCCCGACCCAGCGGGTGGGAGAACAGGCGCTGGAAGGTTTCTCGACAGTCGAACACAGTCGGCCCATGCTCAGTCTGGATAACTGCTACAACCCTGAGGAACTGCTTGAATTTGAAGCAAGGGTAAGGAAACTCATCCCGAATCGAACCGTCGAATACGTCACGGAATTGAAAATCGACGGATTAAGCATCAGCATCGAGTATCGGGAAGGACTTTTCTTCCGCGCGGTGACCCGCGGAGACGGGATCCGCGGAGACGACGTCACTCCCAACGTCAAAACAATCCGAAGCCTGCCCCTCAGCATACCGGAAAAAAGGAATGTAGAGGTCAGAGGCGAGATCTACCTTCCCTTCACCTCCTTCGAATCTTTGAACCGGGGGCGCGGCACTCTGGGAGAAACGCCCTTCGCCAATCCAAGAAACGCAGCGGCCGGATCCATACGCCTGCTCGATCCTCGGATCGTCGCCGCCCGCGGTTTGGATGTCTTTCTTTATTCCCTCTTCATCGACGGAAAAGAAGAAGACACCCAGGTAAAAAGTCTGCGGCGTTTGGAAGCGTTGGGATTCAAAGTCAATCCGGCGGCTCGGCTCTGTTCCGATATGAAAGCGGTATCGGATTTTCAAGCGGAATGGAAGGATCGCAGGGACGGGCTGGATTACGATGTGGACGGAATCGTGATAAAAGTCAACTCGGTTTCTCAGCAGAAGCGTCTCGGCAGTACAGCCAAATTTCCCCGCTGGGCCGTTTCCTATAAATTCCCCGCTCGCCAGGCCACAACCCGGATTAAGGACATTCGCATCCAAGTGGGTCGCACAGGCGCCTTGACGCCGGTTGCCAATCTGGAGCCCGTCGAACTATCCGGAATCACCATCAGCCGCGTCACACTCCACAATGAAGAAGAAATCCTCAGAAAGGATATCCGCATCGGCGATACCGTTCTGTTGGAACGAAGTGGAGACGTCATCCCAAAAATCGTTTCCGTGCTGACGGAAAAACGTACAGGCAGGGAAAAGATTTATGCCTTCCCTCGCTCCTGCCCCGTTTGCGGTTCGGCGGCCTTCAAACCGGAAGATGAGGTTATCTCCCGCTGCATCAATCCTTCCTGTCCGGCAAAATTAAAACAAGCATTGCTCCATTTCTCATCCCGCCGTGCGATGAATATCGAAGAACTCGGCCCGGCGCTCGTCGAGCAGCTCACGGAGAAGTCTCTGGTTAAAACCATCGCGGATCTCTACGCCCTGAAGATGGAAGACCTTAAAGCCCTAGATCGAATGGGAGAGAAGAGTTCCCGGAATCTGCTCGATGAAATCGAAAAATCCAAACAAAACGATACGGCACGCCTGATCTATGCCCTGGGCATCCGATATGTTGGAGAGCGGACGGCTCAAATCCTGGCATCCCATTTCCGCGCGCTGGAAGCGCTTTCCTCCGCTTCCCGTGAAGAACTGGTCGCCATCGAAGATGTCGGCGACAAGGTGGCGGACGGGGTGGTGTTTTTTTTCAAGCAGCCGGAGAACCGGGAGCTGATCCGACGCCTGAACCAGGCAGGACTCAAAATTTCAAGATCCGGGGCGGCGGACGACGGGGAAAAACCTTTTTCGGGTCACCGTTTCGTACTGACGGGAAAGCTTATTTCTCTTTCCCGTGAAACCGCCCGAGATCTCATCGAAAGCCGGGGAGGAACCGTCTCCTCTTCGGTCAGCGGGCGGACGACCCATGTGATCGTAGGCGATTCTCCCGGAAGCAAAATGCGGCGCGCACGCGAACTGGGACTTTCCCTGATGAGTGAGGAACAATTTCTAAAATTGCTGGAAAAATCGAAGGGGCCTGAGTAAACACACCCTTCACTATTTTTTACGGGATCTTCCCAACAAATCGCCTTTGAGCAGGTCTTTCCACGCGCTTTTTCCTTTTGGCTTTTCGATCTCGGCCAATTCCTTTTTGGCAAGCCTGTGGCTGTCATCGATCGCAAGGGCTTTCTTCAAGAATCTGGCGGCCTTGATCTTCATCCCTTCCTTCTTGTAAAGCATTCCGATCCCCACGTAGGCCTCGGGATTCCACGCGTCCAGTTTGATAGCCTTTAAAAAGTTCTCTTCAGCCTTTATATCATGTCCCGGTATCTTCTCATGCGCCAACGCCAGCAAAAGATGATAACTGGACTGATCGGGTTTTTGACGGACGGCCTGTTCCAGGTAGACGACGGCATCTTCGTAGCGCGCTTGGTTGAAAAGCGTTTTCCCCTGGCGAAACTTGATATCCGCCTGCTTCAGGGCATCATGCCTTTCCCCTCCCTCGTGTGCCGTCCCCTGCCGGGAATCATACTCTTCCCTTTTCAGTCCATCGCCGAGCGTTCGGTAAGCTTTGGTAAGTCGATCGAATACATCCGCGATCTTATCCTTGGTTTCACGGGCCAGATTGCGATCGAAGAGATCGGGATGATATTGGCGGGCCAGAGAAAAATAAGCACGTTTGACCTCCTCCGCGGAGGCCTTATTGGTGATTTCGAGCACCTGGTAGTAGTTCAGAGAATCCAGCCGCTGGTGAAGATCGATAACCGCTTTGAGATTATCATCAATGGAAGCGGATTCTTCTTTAACCGGTGCGGTCTTGGGTTGAGGCCTTGCCTTCGGATGTTGATCTTCCTCGAATCCGACGATCCCCAAACAGAACATCAAGAACAGGCTTTTCCAATACATCTCCGGAGGAAATCCCAGTTCCTCCTGAATCACTTCCATCGTCCTCTGAGACCGGATCCCGGTTAGTATCTTTTTTTCATCCTGGCTTAAACGGTGAACATATTCTCGGCTTCGGGGGAAAAGACGTTTTGCGGCAAACATCGCTTTCAGTCGGGGGTGAAATCGCATCCGCCGAATCCCGTCTTCAATCAAAGTCGGAAGGGCCAATTTTACATCAAACGGCGATAATCCGAATTCTTGCTTCTCGATGAACTTGTATTCCCCTCCGAATATGGGAAATATATTCAGGGAAATTTCCCTCATCTGGTGCATCAGCGCTTCACTCAGGTCTGATTTGCTGATAACGTCTTTTTGAACCAGGATCGTTCCGATTCGCTTCATGGGCTCGATAAAATCTTCGATCTTGGTATGCACATCATCGGTGATCTTTCCCAACTGATGCAGCACTTCTCCCAACAGTTCGGATTCCTGATTGGTTTTGGCAAAGATCAGCTGCCCATCCTGGAAGAAAAGGGCTTTCTGAATCTCATTGTAACGGAAATGAAGAACTCCGGTTTTTTTTTGAAAAAATATCATTTCGAGATGCAGGGCTATATGTTCGCGGTTCAACCTGAGCTTCCTCCTCAATATGTAATACAGTCTTTTCTTTATATAATAAATCCGGCATTTTATGCAATGATGAAATTCCCAGCCCGAACCCAATGCTTTGAATTGCATATCAAGGGGAATTATGCTACTTTTTCCCCATGCGAATCGCCCTGGCACAAACCGCGCCCATCTTGGGCGACCTGAAAAAAAATTTCGAACGACACTGTCAATCCATCGAAAACGCCCGCCAAGAGAAGGTCGATCTCCTCGTATTCCCCGAACTCAGCTTAACCGGATACACGCTGAAGGACCTCACCGCTGAAGTCGCCCTGCATCCTCATGAACACCCCTACTTCCGGAAATTCAAGGAGCTGAGCCGGAACCTCTCATTCGTCGTCGGGTTTGTGGAAGAAAGACAGCGGGGCTTGCTGTACAACGCCTCCGCCTACTTCTCCGAGGGAAAAATCCTTCATGTCCATCGGAAGGTTTTTCTTCCAACCTATGGGATGTTCGAAGAGGGCAAGTTTTTTGCGCAGGGTAAAAATTTCCGGACCTTTTCTTCTCCTTTCGGGCCGTCCGGCATGATGATATGCTACGATTTTCTTCACCTGGGAGCGGGGTATCTGCTGTTTGCCGGAGGAGCGGAAATCATCATCGCCATCAGCGCCGCTCCCGGCCGCGGGATCACGGAGCGCAGCGAATACGCGACAACCCATATGTGGGAGCTCATGGGGGAATCGCTGTCCCGTTTCTCAACTTCTTATGTTGTTTACTGCAATCGAGTCGGGATCGAAGACGGTAAAACTTTTGCCGGAGGATCTTTCATCTACGATCCCGCGGGAAATCAAATAGCCAGGGCACCGCTGATCGAGGAGGATTTCCTTATCCGTGATATTGATCTCGAGGAACTGCGCTCCCGGCGCCGGCACCGGACCTACAAGCGGGACGACAAACCGGAAATCGTCCTTACCGCTCTGCAAAGGATCATCGCCGACCATGAAGATTAACGGACCTTTCACGGAAAAAATTCTCACAACGTTTATCCGTGAGGAAATCGCCAAGGCCGGTCTTTCCAACGGGATTCTCGGCTTATCCGGCGGACTCGATTCGGCCGTCATCGCCGCCTTGGCCGTAAGAGCGCTGGGACCGGATCACGTAACGGTTTGCATCATGCCCTACGGCAGGAGCTTCCCGGGCGACGCGGAGGACGCACGGGAATTGGCAGACAAGCTGAAGATCGAAATGATCGAAATAAACATCGCTCCGATGGTCGATGCCTATTTCAATCTGAATCCCACGACCGAGAGGCTTCTCAAAGGCAATAAAATGGCCCGGGAAAGAATGTCTATCCTCTACGATTATTCCGTCCGAAAGCGAGCCCTCGTGCTGGGCACCAGCAATAAAACCGAGATGCTGCTCGGATACGGAACTATCTACGGGGACATGGCCTGTGCCCTGGCGCCGATCGGAGATCTGTACAAAACCCAAGTCAGGCAGCTGGCCGAACACCTTGAGATTCCGGAAAAGATCCGCTCCAAGACGCCGACCGCCGGCTTTTGGGCGGGTCAGACCGATGAGCAGGAACTCGGACTGACATACACCGCCATCGATGAGATCCTCTTCAACCTTGTGGATAAACGCCTTTCCGCAAGAACGCTTGTCGATAAGGGATTCGATCCGGATCATATCGATAAAGTCGTCCGGCTCATCAAGGGATCCCAGTTCAAGCGTTCGCGTCCCCCGGTTGCCAAGCTATCCGAACGAACCGTCGGCCATGATTTCCTCTACCCGTATGATTGGGATAAATAGCCCATGCCGAAGCCATCTCCGGAGACAGCGTCTTCCGGCACCCTCTACATCGTATCGACCCCGATCGGCAATCTGGAAGACATTTCGATCCGGGCCCTCAAGATCCTGAAGCACGTCGATTTCATCGCTTGTGAGGATACCCGCCATACCCGAAAGCTTTTAAACCGATATAGGCTTCATAAAAAACTCCTCTCCTATTATCAGCCGCGCGAAAAGGAGAAGATCCCCGGGATTCTGGCCTCTCTCGATTCCGGGCAAGACATCGCTCTTGTTTCGGATGCCGGAACTCCCGGAATTTCGGACCCCGGATTTCTTCTGGTTCAAGCGGCTTCGCAAAAAAATATACGGGTCATTTCCATTCCCGGGGCTTGTGCGCTTACCACGGCCATGGCCGCTTCCGGACTCCCCGCGGATCGTTTCCTGTTTCTCGGTTTTCCTCCGGTTAAATCCGTCGCCGTGAAAAAACAGCTCTTCACACTCAAAGAGGAGAACGCCACGCTGGTTTTCTATCTTCCCCCGAGAAAAATTGAATCTTTTCTGCTGCGGATTCAGGAAGTTCTGGGTGAACGCAGGGTCGTTATCGCTCGCGAGCTGACAAAAATCCACGAGGAATATTTGAGAGGAACTCCCTCCGAACTGCTGAAAAGCCTAAAAAACAAATCCCCCAAAGGCGAAATCACGCTGCTGATCGAGGGGTACACCCGCCGTATCCGAAAGCAAAATCAGATACCTCCCGGCCGTTAAGAACCGTTTAGGCAAACCTGCGATACCGATTGCTTTCCCATTTTTTCACGAAAAAAGAATTGTAATTTTTTATTCATATTACTTGACAATGAAACGCTTATATATTATATTGTAATCACACTAAGATTTAGGAGGTCGTAAAATGGCTATAATCAGATGGGATCCTTACAGGGATCTGATCACCTTGCGGGAAAAGATGAACCGCCTTTTCGAGGAGCCTTACGGTTCCCGGCCGGACGACCGAGATTTGATCTCCAGCACGTGGACTCCTTCAGTGGACATATACGAAAAGGAAAACAATCTCACCCTCTGCGCCGAGCTCCCCGGGATCAAAGAAGACGACATCGAAATCCGGATCGAGGACAACACGCTGACTCTTAAGGGAGAACGGAATTTCGAAAAAGAAACCAAGGAAGAAAATTATCACCGCATCGAGCGGGCGTACGGGACGTTTCAGCGAAGTTTCACACTCCCGCACTATATCGACCAGGATAAAATCAAAGCCGAGCACGAAGACGGCATCCTCAAGATCGTCATGCCGAAAAAATCCGAACTGAAGCCCCGCAACGTCAAGATACTGAAAGCCGAGAAATCCGAAAGCACGTCGAAAAAATAAGCCCGACCCAACGCATCCTGCAAGGCGTCCATGACCTCTTCATCATGGGCGCCTTTTTTTATCCTCCACACAACCGAAGTGATACGACATCTCTTTCAACCGGCTTGAGCGATCGTCAAGGCACGAACTTCTCTGGCCCCCGCCGCTTTCAGCACCAAGGCGCACTCTCGAATCGTTGATCCCGTCGTATAAACATCGTCGACCAGGAGTATGGATTTGCCCTCGACCGTTTCGCGCCGACGGACCGTGAAAGCGCCTTTCACATTACGCCGGCGCGCCGCACCGTCCAATGACGTCTGCGGCGGCGGGTTCTTCGTTTTGACAAGGCAGCGGTTCACGTGTCGAAATCCCTTGGCGGCGGCCAACCGTCGCGATATGATCTCGGCTTGATTGAATCCCCGGCCGCGCCTCCTCCGGGAATGCAGCGGAACCGGAATGCAGATTTCAACGTCGAACCACAGATCATCGGCATCTTCAAGAGCATGCAAGGCAAACGCGGCCAGTTTTTTCCCCAGAACCCGCAGCTTTCCGTATTTATACAGCAGAATGATATCCTTCAGCCGCCCCCGATATAAGCCGCAGGAACGATGGCACGCGAACGGAGGAGGATTCTCAATGCAGACCGCGCATAGATGAGGCGACGCATCTCCATGAAAGAACCGGCCGCAGCAGATGCAGGCGGCATCCGAGTGACCTCGCAGACTTTCCCAACAGTCTCGACAGATGATTTTCTCGCCTGGATTTTCCAGAAGCCTGGAACAAAGTTTGCAGAAGGAAGGGAAAAAAAGCAGTTCGGCAAGTTTGAAAATAGCGGGGAGTTTTCCTCTCCGCTCAGGAATCAAGTGTTTTCTTCCTCTTCCTTTTGCTGGCATTCGATGCAGTGTCTTGCATAGGGAATCGCCGTCAACCGCTTCCTGGAAATCACTTTTTCACACCGCTGACAATAGCCGTAATTATCTTCGTCTATTCTTTTCAGCGCTTCATCGATTAAGGCGAGCTGTTTCCTCTCCGTATCCGAAAGGCTCAAAAGGAATTCCTTGGTATAGGAGCTTTCCGCTTTATCACCGACATCCTGAGCATCTCCGGTTTCGACATTCTTGCTTTCATTGTAAAACTCACTCAATTGCTCGACAATCTCTTCTTTTCTTTCCAAGAGCTTTTTTTTGTAGCGTTCCCGATCCTGTGTGTTCACTGACTTCCCCCTCATTTTGCGTATGATTTACCTTTGATGATGGTCAAAGACCTATAAATCTGCTCACATAAGAGCACACGGGTGAGTTCATGAGAAAAGGTCATTTTGGAGAGCGACAACCGCAGATCGGCCCCTTCGAGAAGGCGGTCTTCCAATCCCAGATATCCTCCCACGATAAACGTCGCCGCTCGCGCCGAACTCATGCCGATCTTTTCCAGGAAACGAGCAAACTCGTTCGATCCCATTTCTTTTCCCGTATCATCCAAACAGATCCGATAGTCGTTGCTCAGGTGCTTCTCGATTTCTTCAGCTTCGATGGCTTTTATCCGCTGAGCATTCTTTTCCGAAATCCCCTTCGCTTCCCTGCTGACAACCAGTTCACAGCTTGCCATGTGATTGATCTTATCCAGATATCCCTTTACGAGTTCTCCGAGCGCACGGTTGTGTGTTTTTCCCGGCCATATGACCCTCAATCTCATGCCTTCACCAGCTTAAGCCTTTCCCCCGTTTATCGGAAATTTCGGAATTGTCCTAAAAAAATAAAGATTTCCCGGTAAAATGTCAACCCTTTTATGAGCTATTCTTTCAACACGTCAAAAATCAAGCGTGTTCAAGCCTTTAGATTATTTCCAATCGAGGACTATCTCCCCACAGCTTTTCCAGAGCATAGTAGCCGCGGGTTTCCTCGGAAAAGACATGTACGATGAAAGAGCCGTAATCCATGAGGATCCAATCGGCGCTTTTCCTTCCTTCGATGCTTATGGGGCGGATCTTTTTTTCTTTCAAAGCCCGCTCCACTCCATCGCAGACAGCCTTATTCTGACGCGCGGAATTTCCTTGAACAATAACGAAATAATCCGTAAAGGAGGAAATCTCCTTTAGTTCCAACACCACGATGTTTTCCGCCTTTTTCTCCTGAACAGCCCGGATGGAAATCTTCACGGCTTCAGGTAGTGATTCTTCCGATAAAAGATTCTGTTTTTCCGTCATTATTTTTCCCGATATAATCTTTTCTCTCTTATATAGGTCTCGACCGAAGCCGGAACCAGTCCCTGAACGGATTTTCCCTGCCGCAAACACGCCCTGATATAAGTGGACGAGATATCGAGAGCGGGGACGCGCAACAGAAAAAGGTTGGCTCCATCATGTTCCGAATCCGGCAGCGTATTCGCATCGCTGATATCCGATACGCGATTTCGATATTTTTCCTCGAGGCACGCCTTCACTTCCCGCAAATGATATCCCGGCCGGCTTATGACGATAAACGCGTATTCCTCCAGCAACCGCGCATAGTCTTTCCAGGTTTCTATTTCCAGAAACGCATCGACTCCTATGATATAGAACAAACGACTCTCCGGATATTGTCTCGCTATCCCTTTCAGCGTATCGACGGCATAGGAAACACCTCCCGCATCGACCTCAAACGAAGAGACGCTCATCCCGGTGCGGCCCTCCAGCGCCAGTTCGACCATATTCAACCGGTCCCCGGCGGAAGCCGCCGTGCCCCGATTCTTATGGGGAGGAACGCAAGATGGAATGAGGAGCGTCGAAGTCAGAGCTGATTTCCGCCGCACGTATTCAGCGGCATGGAGGTGCCCGAAATGGATGGGATCGAACGTGCCACCGAACAGCCCGATCCGCTCGTTCCCCCGCATTTCAGCTTTCCTCATCTTCGAGCCGGTCCAGTTCACCGATCATAGCCGTAAACAGGGACTTAAGCCCGATTTTCTTCAACGCCGAAACGGCGACAAACCGCATTCCCTTCTCAGCCGCCAGTTTCCTCACACATTCGATCCTTTGGCTTTGGGAAGGGAGAAGATCGATCTTGTTGGCGACCAGGATTTGACGCCGGTCCGCCAGATCCGGATTGAAGGCGCTCAGCTCCTTCATGACCGTATGGAAATCAAGCATCGGATCCCGCTCCGAATATGGGGAAACATCGATAATATGGGCCAGCAGGCGGGTTCGTTCGACATGTTTGAGGAAACGCACCCCCAGGCCCAATCCTTCATGCGCCCCTTCGATCAGGCCCGGGATGTCTGCGATCGTGAAGCTCCTCATCTCGTCGATGTCCACGACCCCCAAATTGGGCGCCAGCGTGGTGAACGGATAAGCGGCGATCACGGGCTTCGCGGCAGACAGCCGCGAGATCAGCGTGGATTTTCCCGCATTGGGAAAACCGACCAATCCTATATCGGCGATAAGTTTCAATTCAAGGGTCAGTTCGATTTCCTCGCCGTCCCGCCCTTCCTGACGGTACCGGGGCGCCTGGTGTGTGGAAGATGCATAGGACGCATTTCCCAGGCCGCCTTTTCCACCCTTGGCGGCCAGATATCTCTGCCCGGGCGTGATGAAATCGAACAGGATCGTGTCGGAACCCTTGGGCTTAACGATGGTTCCGACCGGAACCTTGAGAACCAGGTCTTCCCCTCTTTTTCCCTGCCTATTGCTGCCTTCCCCATGCCGTCCGCGTTTGGCTTTGTTGATGGGATGATAACGGTAAAATGCCAGGGAATTGACGCTTCGCGTGGATTCAAGATAGATGCAGCCGCCGTCGCCGCCGCGCCCGCCGTTGGGTCCCCCCCGGGGGACGCCTCGCTCACGACGGAAGCTTATGCAACCGCTGCCGCCTTTACCCGCACGGAGGGTCACGTTGATTTGATCAACGAACATGTTTTAGAGAACGCCGACATTCAGGAGGGGATCACGGAGACGAATTTTTGCTTTTTGCCCTTGGTCTCAAAGCGGACATTGCCCGTCACCGTGGCAAAAAGCGTATCGTCGTTGCCCCTTCCGACGTTGAGTCCGGGTTTGAATGGGGTTCCCCGCTGCCGAACCAGGATGGATCCGGCCGTGACATGCTGTCCCGAGGAACGCTTGACCCCCAGCCGTTTGGAATGGCTGTCTCTTCCGTTCTTAGCACTTCCACCTGATTTTTTATGCGCCATTCTTCGACTCCTTGGCTGGGGTTGCTTTTTTGGTTTTTGCCGCGGCTGTCTTTGCAGGAGTTTTTTTAGCCGGGGTCTTCGCCGCGGGTTTTGCCGCCGGCTTCTTTACCGCTGCTATGGGTTTATCGGCCGCCGCTTTTTGGGGGGCGGCGGATTTTTTGGCCGCGGGTTTTGCCGCCGGCTTCTTTGCAACAGGCTTGGCCGCCTTTTCAGCCGCGGGTTTTACCGCCGGTTTTTTCGCGGCCACCGGTTCGGCTTCGACTTTCTTTTCCGTCTTGGCGGCGGTTTTCGCCGCCGGTGCTTTGGCTGCCGCCGTTTTGGGCTCGGCCTTTTTTTTCGGCTCCGCCGCCTTTTTCGCAGCGGGTTTGCCGGAGAGGGCGATCTTTTCGATCTTGACCCGCGTCATTTCTTGACGGTGGCCTGTTTTTTTCTTGTACTGTTTGCGGCGTTTCTTCTTGAAAACGATGACTTTTTTATCCTTGAAGTTTTCCAGGACGACGGCCTGAACCAGGGCGTTTTCAAGCACAGGGGTTCCGATCCGGGTGTCTTTATCATCATCAATCAGAAGCACCTGATCAAAAGTCACTTTCTGGCCCGCGTCCGTGTTGAGTTTCTCAACTTGAAGGATATCTCCTTCCTGGACTTTATACTGTTTTCCACCGGTTTTAATCACAGCAAACATTTTAACTTTTTCCTTGTCTATATATAGAAGTTAAACGAATCGGAGCATAAATTTAACATATGCTTACTCTTATGTCAACAGGAGTCATGCAATTTCATCAACGGCGTTCTCGAGAAAAACACTCTCAGGGTCCGTTTGTTTTGGGCCCTTAAAATTCCGGTCCTCGGCGCCCCGGAAACCAGGCGCAGCTCTTATGCCGAACAGAGTGACGCTTGACAAACACCCCCAGATTCTCTCATTATAAGGTGCTTCCATCAAAGGATACGGGCGGTTAGCTCAGCGGAAGAGTACCGGCCTTACAAGCCGGGTGTCACTGGTTCGAATCCAGTACCGCCCACCAGAGTTTCCCCAGGAAGGAACGGGCATTTTGGTTGGTTTTCCTTTCACTCCCAATACCATATTTTCAGCGATTTTCAACAAAATTTGTGACATGGAGAGAAGTTTAACGTCTGGCAAATTTATTTGCTATACACCCAAAGAAGGAAAGAACTTTCTCCCGGAAAAATCATCTATTCCGCAGAAGCCATGCTTGAAAACACCGCCGTTGAAATCATTCAGGCCGGTCACCTTTAAACCTGACATCCACTTCCACGGTGAAAAAGCGGTAGTCGCTGTATGTGAATCGGGTGCAACGCTCGGTCAGGGAGTCACCTCGTGGGCGATAACGATCAAGAGAATCATATTTCTGAGAAAAGATTGTCTCGCTGGGAAAACGTAGGCCGTTTTTTTCAATCCCGTAGAGATGTACCACCGTCGGAGGCTCATAGGCACTCGCAATGCGCGGCCGGATATAACCGGTTAGAGAATCCGCATCGACTTCGATCTTAAGCACACTGAAATCCTCTCTATCCACCCAGACTTTCCCATCGTTGGGATTATGTGACGCCGATTCTCGGGGACGGACTTCCAGAGCCCAGGCTCTCCGACCGGCGGCGCGATCTTTTTTGACAACCCGGTAGTCATAACTTTCCTGATTCGCCGTTTGCAACAGTCCCACAGGCCCCAGGATCGAGCGCTGGGAGTAGAAAAAACTCGTTTTCAGGCGAGCATGATCCTCATGTCGGGGGCGCCCGTTTTCTTCCAGGAGAAGCCGTTTTTCATCGTACCGGTTCTCTTGCTTTATTAGCTGGTAGTCATAGATCCAGGTATGTCTGTGAACCGTAGGTGGCTCAGGAAAGCCCAATCTGGCTATTTCGAAATTGGTCCGATTATAAACACCATAATGGCTCTCTTCTACGACCCTTTCCCGACAGACGAAATACAGGGCCGCATGCCCCAGACGATCGCAGTAGGCGCCGGTTTGCTTCAGTATCTCTTCCAGCTCCGGCTTATTTTGCAGAGGTTCCGCCCGGCCGTGCGATCCCGCTGCGGGATACAGCATAAGAACCACGGCGCACAGAATACAAGACCATCGACATGCCCGTGACGCCATTAAAGGTCAACCTCCTTTTTTAATATTTTATCAAAAATAATGACTGAAATGAAACACCCCTCTTTTTCAATCCCACATATTTAGATCCGAAAAAACTTGAGGGGGATCGTGGATTCCGAACATTTACGGAAAAGACTGAATTCAGTGCCGCCTTATTCCAAATTTGCCTGCCGGAAGAAAATAATCAAACCGATTTTTCCCATACCGGCCACCCACGACATTTGACATTTGTGGTATATGGGATTTTAATGATTTTTGGGGGGTGATGTTTCATGTCACCAATACGGTTTTTAAAATGGATACAAGCCGCCTGTTTTCCTGCCATTCTGATTTCTTTATGGACTTTCAACATCTTCGGTTTCAATGAGCCGAATCTTAAGCAGAGCGGGAATAAGAAGCCGTTTCAGCATGACGTCGCGGTGACGGTCAAGCTGGTCCAGGTCTATGTCACGGATAAAGAAGGCCAGCCGATTACGGATTTGAAGAAGGATGATTTTCTCATCTATGACCAGGGAAAGCTCAAAGAAATCACGGAATTTGAAAAACACCTGCTCTCTCTGCCCGAGGTCATGAGAAAACCCACAGTAAAAAAAAACGCTCTTCCCGAAAACGCGAAAACGCCGCCTGCAAAAGCTTTACCGGAGCGAAAAAAAACTGAAGCCGCCCCCGCGTCTTCAAAGATGAACCGCAAATTCATCCTGTTTTTCGATTTCGCGTTCAACAACGCCAAAGGCATATTGAAATCCAAGGAAGCGGCGCTGCATTTCATGGACACAAAGCTTCTCCCCGAGGACGAAGTGGCGGTCCTGTCATACGCCATCCCCCACGGTCTCACCGTCCATGAATTCTTGACCGCCAACCACCCGAAAGCAAGGGAGGTCATCGAGAGCTTCGGGGCGAAGGAGATCGCGGGACGCGCCCATAACGTGGAATTGAAATACTGGATAAACGCAGGCGGAGATAAAGAAGCCAGATACCCGCAAGCGGATTATTCAGTGCGCTTTTCGCTCGGAGTTAGGCAACTCGGGTATGAACGAAATATTTACAAACAGCAGGCCCGTCATTTTTCCACTTGTATCGAGGAATTATCCAAGGCCCTGCGCTATATTCCCGGATACAAAAACATCTTTTTCTTCTCCTCCGGTATCGCCGGTTCCATCCTCTACGGAAAACCGACTTTCCCAAAGATGCACACTCAACTGGCAGATGGATTGGGAGAAACCGCTTTCCGCGATAAATATGAAAACATGCTGAAAGGATTATCCTCTTCAAACAGCATCGTCCACACCATAAGCACTGAGGAATACGACACCTTGGCTCACCGGGATGCCGATATCCAGGGTGCCACGGCCTTAAAACGCATGTCCAAGGAAAGCGGGGGCCGGCACTACGGGAATATTTCCGATTACGAGACCATCATGGAAGAGCTGCAGAACCGTACCGGCTCCTATTATGTCCTGGGATACTATGTGAGCGAGAAATGGGACGGGCGATACCATAAGCTGGACGTGAAAGTGAAGAAAAAGGGCTGCAAGGTTCACGCGCAGGGGGGGTATTACGAAAGAAAGCCTTTCACGGAATATTCTAAACTGGAAAAGCAGCTCCATCTGGTGGATCTGGCGCTTAACGAAAGACCGCTGTTCCAGGACCCGGTTCATTTTCCGCTTGAGGCCGTATGGAATCCCGATGATGAAGCCACCGCCCTCAAGCTGAAGCTCAGCCTGCCGGAATGGAGTCTCGGAGAAATCTCCGGCAAGGAGGTCGAGATAGTAAGCTTGATTTTCGATGAAAAGGACGATGTCGCCGGCATGCAGCGCGAACCGGCGGATTTTTCAAAACAGGCCGCTTGGGAGTTTCAGCACACCTCACACTTTTCGGTTCCACCGGGAAAATACAGATGCCGCGTGGTCATCCGGAACCTCCAGACCGGACAGGCCGCCGTCGGCGCTTGTAAGGTGGATATTCCCGATACAAAAAAATAGGTTCCACACAACGGGTTTGATTTCTGTTTCTCATTCATACCGAAGCGAATCCACGGGATTCGTGAGGGCGGCTTTTACGGCATGGAAGCTTACGGTGAGAAAAGCGATCCCCAGCCCCAGAGATCCGGAAACAAGAAACACGTCCACCCCGATCCCGATCCGGTAGGCAAACTGCTGAAGCCACTTGTTCATAGCGAAATAAGCAAGGGGCCAGGCGATGCCAATGGCGATAAGGATCTTGTTTACGAATCCCTTGGTCAGGTGCAGCACGATATGGGGTACCGTCGCACCCAGGACCTTGCGGACCCCGATCTCCTTCGTTCTCCGGTCGGCCACGAATGACGCCAGACCGAAAAGACCCAGACAGGAGATGAAGACAGCCAGAAAGGAGAAGACGGAAAAAAGCGACCGGATCTGCTTCTCATTGGCGTAGAGGGCGTCATAGTCCTGATCGAGAAAAGAATATTCGAACGGCGCGCCCGGGGCGAACGACCTCCAGGCGTCGCCGATGGTGCGGACCGTGCCGAAAACATCTTCGGTACGCATACGAACGGAGATGTAATCCTGTGCATCCTGAAAGCCGCCCGCCGCCAAAAGCAGCGCCAGCGGCCGGATCTCCTGGTGAAGCGATTCATAATGGTAGTCTTCGATCACCCCGATAACCGTCAGCTCCCCCACACTCGTGGTCCAGATGGTTTTATGGAGCGGGTCTTTCCACCCCAAAGCTTTGACCGCACTCTCATTGAGGATTACCGCCTGGGTGTCCGTAATGAAGTCCCTGGAAAAGAATCTCCCCTCCGCCATTTTCAGCTGCAACGTCTCGAGATAATCATGATCGCAGACACAGAGATTCAGATTGAATTTGTTGGCGACATCCTTGGATACGAAGATCATGTTCTCAAAACTCCTGCCGGGAAGCGTGTCGGAGCCGGAGACCTGCATCACACCGCTGTTTCGGCGCAGCGCCTCCTTGAAAGCAGCCATCCCGCCGCCCAGGGCGCCCGGATTGCGGACGACCATAACCTGTTCCTTTTCGAATCCCAGCCTTTTGTTCTGGAAATATTTCAGCTGCTGGAAGACGATCAGGGTTCCGGCGATAAGGAATATGGAGATGGAGAACTGGAAGACGACCAGGATATTCCGCAGCAGAGAACTCCCGCGGCCCGATCCTCCCCGGAATACGGAAATGGGTGGAAAGGCGGAGAGAAAGAATGCGGGATAGGAACCCGAAATCAGCCCCACCACCAGCCCCAGGCCCAAAAGAGCCGGGATAACGGCCGCGTTCTCCAGATAGGGCATGGAAAGCCGCCGGCCGACAAAATGTCCATATGCGGGCAAAAGGATCTGGATGGCCGCCAATCCCAAACCGAGAGCGATGTAACTCATCAGCACGGACTCGCTTAAAAACTGCCGGATCAGAGCTTTTCTTCCTGATCCCACCACCTTCCTCACCCCCACCTCTTTCGCCCGCAGCGATGATTTGGCGGTGGAAAGGTTCATGAAGTTGATGCAGGCGATCAGCAGGATGATGACGCTGATCACGGAAAAAACGACGATGGTGGTTTGACTGCCGTTGGCCTCGAATTCACCCTTGAGATCCGAGTTGAGGTGGATATCCGTTATAGGCTGCAGGTAGTACTCCCAGTAATTCCCTTCGGCCACCCATTCATCGAATCCACGTCCGCCCAGGTTTCTTCGCGTAAACTCCTTGAGCTTGGATTCGAATTCCTCCCGCGATGTCCCCGGCCGCAGCAGGAGATAGGACACGAAGTGGGTTCCCGCCCAATCCTTGCTGTTGATGAGGGCGGGAAAGGAAGCGGAAGAGACCAGAACATCATAATGGAAATGGGAGTTCTCCGGGACATCTTCCGAAACGCCGGTCACTTCAAAGACGAGACGGCCCGTCCCGTTGGGGAAATCGGCCGTGATCGTCTTTCCCGCCGCATCCTTGGTTCCGAAAAATTTCACGGCCGCCGAGCGAGACAGCACCACGGTGTTGGGCTCGGCGAGCACCGTTTGTGGATCGCCTTGGGTCAGCGGAAAAGAGAAAACTTCGAAGAAGGGAGCGTCAACGGCATAGAACCTCGGTTCATAAAAGGTCCGGTCGTCAAGGATCACCGGGATTCTTCCCGGATTGTAGAGCTTGATACCTTGCTCGATCTCCGGGAATTCCGCCGTTAATCTCCGGAACACCTCGGAAGAGGTCTGCGCCTGATCGATTTTGGTGTCGCCCAGAGTGGCCCGCAGCGCCAGCCGGTAGATCCTGTCCGCGTTTTCATGAAACCGGTCATAGCTTCGTTCGTGGAAAACAAACAACCAGATCAGGATGCTGCAGGCGATGCCGACCGCCAGGCCGACGATGTTAATGGCGGAGAACACCTTGTACTTCTTGATGTTCCGGAACGCAATCTTCAGATGATTATTCAGCATGACCCATTACTAAACCGCTTGGGGATGAAGATGAGCGGATATGACGGCACCGCCAGCTCTCTCTATTCATCCGCATGGAATCATTCCTTTATTTGAACTCAATTCTATATGCTAACATCTCATGTGAAAAGATAAAAGCTTCCGGGATACAAGAGAAAAAAATAAATACGCATTCCTTTCATAACCAGAACACGCTCAAAATAACCATGCTCCTCTCCCTCCCAATTGACTTGACCTCACCCCCTGGTATGCAGTTCTCAATGCGATAATGGAGGCAAGAACATGGGCACGACAAGAACGGCACTGGTCTGCGGGGCCGGCGGTTTCATCGGCGGACACCTGGTCAAACGGCTGAAGCGGGAAGGCGCCTGGGTCAGGGGCGTCGACATCAAGAAACCCGAATTCGCCGAAACCGCTGCGGACGAATTCCTGCTGCTCGACCTCAGGGAACCGCAAAACTGCGCCGCCGCGGTCACCACTCCCGGCGGCAACGCGTTCACCGAGGTCTATCAGCTGGCCGCCGACATGGGCGGGATGGGATTCATCCACTCCGCCGAATGCGAGATCATGCACAACAGTTCCCTGATCAACATCCACATGATCCACGCCAGTGCCTTGAAAGGCGTCACGCGGTACTTCTTTTTCCTCCTCGGCCTGCGTTTACCGGGATATGCGATTCGACGAGCCTGAGCTGTCCGAGGCGGACGCCTACCCCGCCCTTCCCGACAACGAATACGGATGGGAGAAGCTTTACACCGAACGCATGGCCATGGCTTACGGACGCCGTTTCGGGATGACGATCCGACTCGCCCGCTTCCAGAACTGCTACGGTCCGGAAGGAACCTGGGAAGGCGGTCGGGAGAAGGCGCCGGCGGCCATGTGCCGCAAGATCGCCGAGACGCCCGACGGCGGGACCATCGAGGTCTGGGGTGACGGAACCGCGATGCGGGCTTACACCTTTATCGACGACATGATCGACGGTATCCGCCTGCTCATGGATTCCGATCTTGAAGACGGCACCAACATCGGGCGCCGGGAATACGTCTCCGTCGACGAGCTTGTCAAAACGGTCGCCGACGCGGCCGGCAAGACCATCCGCATAAAACACGTGGAAGGTCCGGTGGGCGTCGCCGCCAGGAATTTCCGTACCGACAAGATCCGCGCCATCGGGTGGGAATCGCGCTTTTCGCTGCGCGAAGGGATTTCGAGAACCTACCCGTGGATCGCCGCCCAGGTCGCGGCCAGGAATTCCGGCGGATAAATCCGTACCGGCGCGTCTCCCCGGGATCTGTGAATCCTCACATCCGGTCCTCTTTTTCCCCGGCTCTTCAACAACCCTGTCATCCTGAAAGAAACCATGATATGAAGATCCGTCTTTCCCACCGCTTTTCGATTTGACAACATCGAGGCTTTCGAATAACTTAATCCTTCTCATTCCGTATATAGGGACGGATAAATGACACGACCCAATCACGGCCTCGCTTCGTTTTTTCTCTTCCTCGCGATTTCCGGATGGCTCTGCGCTCAGGAGCCTTTGAAACCCCTGCGCACGGACACACCGCCCGTCATCGACGGAAACCTGGAGGAGGCCCTGTGGAGAGAGGCGCCCTTCGTCACCGGATATAAAACCTTTATCCCGGATTTCGGTCTGGAGATGGTCGAAAAGACCTTCGCCTACATGGCCTACGATTCAGAAAATCTCTATTTCGCTTTCCGCTGCCTGGACAGCCAGCCCGAAAAGATCAAGGCCTCCATCGCCAACCGCGACACCATCCGTCCGGACGACTGGATCTGCATCAACCTGGATTCGTTCAACGACCATCAGGCGCTTTACGCCCTGTACGTCAATCCATTGGGCATCCAGGCGGACAGCATCTTCGCCGGCGGAGTGGAAGATCACAGCGCCGACCTGGTCTGGTACAGCGCCGGCCGGCTCAACGATCAGGGCTACACCGTCGAAGTCCGGATCCCGTTCAAAAGCATCCGGTTCGCAGGAAAGGAGCGTGTGGAGATGGCGGTCATCTTCGAGCGTCGCATCAGCCGGCGGTCGGAACAAGGCACCTATCCCGCGCTCAGCGCAGATCAGGGATATTTCTTTCTGACCCAGATGAAACCCATGATTTTTCACGACATCAAGAATTACACCCTGCTCGAGCTGCTGCCGGCTTTCACCTGGAGTCAGAAGCACTCCCACCAGGAAGGCGCCTTGACCAGGGAAAAGGATCAGCGGGACCTCAGCCTGACCGCGAAATACGGCATTTCCCCGCGCCTGATCCTGGACGCCACCTACAATCCGGATTTCAGCCAGGTCGAATCCGACGCCGGCCAGGTGGACGTCAATCTCCGGTATGACCTCTTTTTCCTGGAAAAACGCCCCTTTTTCCTGGAGGGTCATGAAAACTTCAATATCGCCGGTTCCAACGAGTTTCTCAATCATATCGTACACACCCGAACGATCGTCGACCCCCGCGCCGGGGTCAAGCTGACGGGAAAACTCGGGCGGAAGGACACCATCGCTTCGATATTCGCCTTGGATGAATCACCGCGCTTCGAGGATGAATCTGATCTAACGGGGAATTACGCCAAATTCTCCATCCTGCGCTACAAGCGCTCGCTGAAAGACGACAGCTACCTGGGAGCGGTCTACACGGGGAGAGATCTCAACGACCGTTTCAACCGGGTTCTGGGATCCGACGGCCAGATCCGGATCAATCCCTCCAGCGTCATGCAGTACCACGGATTTTTCTCCACCACCAAGGTAGCGGGCGACGCCGCAGCCGTCGACGGAAACGCGCTTCACCTCGGCTATCAATACGATACCCGCAAACTGGGCCTTCGGGCCGGCGTGGACAATATCTCACAAGATTTTCAGACCCTGACCGGATACCTCACCCGGGGCGGGATCACTCAGGTCGGGGGGGCGGTCACGCCGCATTTTTACCCCCACGGCAAACTCATCCGCAAGGTCACCGCTATCCTGAGCAGCTATCAGCTCAGAGACCATTACGACAACCTCAACGAAAGCCATAACGGCCTGAGTTTCTCCCTGGTCATGTGGCGCAACACCCGGCTGTCACTCACTTATCTTCTCGCAAATGAAGTCTACCGGGCACAGCGCTTCGACACCAACGCCTTAATGTTCCAGGGATCCAGTCAGATCACCAAGCAGTTCTATATCAAGCTGACCTACCGCGGAGGCCGCTCCATTTATTATTCCGAAGATCCCTACCAGGGCAGGGGAAACCGGGGAACGGCGACCTTTATCTTCCAACCGTCGGAAAATTTCAACGAAACCTTCAGTCTGGTGTATTCCGATTTCCACCGTTCCGCCGATTCAGCCAAAATCTATGATTACACCATCCTGCGGAACAAGTTCACCTACCAGATGAACAAGTATCTCTTCTTCCGCGCCATCATCGAGTACAACACCTACTACAAACGCCTGCTGACCGACCTGCTCGCCTCTTTTACTTACATCCCGGGAACCGTCGTCCAGCTGGGTTACGGCAACCTTTTCGAGAAGCTCGAGTGGGTGGAAGGGGAATATCGACCCTCCACGCATTTTCTGGAGATCAAACGCGGCCTGTTCTTCAAGGTTTCCTATCTCTGGCGTTTTTAGCCGCTTCCCGCCTGATTGACTTGCCGATTTGAGCGTGCTATCTTACTTCGAAAGTGTATTTTATTCGATTCGGACGAACTCACAGGTTCTTTTATGAATAAGACAAAGATTATGGTCGTCGAGGACGAAAGCATCGTCGCCCGCGATATCCGCAACATGCTGCTGGGTTTGGGTTATGAAGTGACCTCCGTTCTCTCCACCGCCCGTGAAGCCATCAGCAGCGCTGAAAAAAATCCTCCCGACCTGGTCCTCATGGATATCATGCTTCATGGGAAACACAGCGGTGTGGAAGCCGCCGATGAGATCTACGGACGATTGAATATCCCCGTGGTTTACCTGACCGCCTTCGCTGATGAAAACACGCTGCAGCGCGCGAAAAAAACCGAGCCGTTCGGCTATCTGTTAAAGCCGTTTGAAGAGCGCGAGCTTCAAACCACAATCGAAATCGCTCGATACAAATTCGAAATGGAGATGAAGCTGAAAAATCGAGAACGATGGTTGTCAACCATCCTCGAAAGCATCGCCGACGCGGTGATCGCCGCCGATCACGGGGGCAAAGTCACGTTTATGAATCCTCTGGCTGAATCTCTCACCGGATGGTCTCAGGAACAAGCGGCCGGACAACCCTTAAGCAAGATATTTCAAACCGTCAACCCAAAAACCGGAAAAGACTATAGAATACCCCTCGACAAAGTGATCAAGGGCAGCAGCTGGAAACACACGACCGAGGTCGTGCTTCTTTCGAAGAACAATCGGACCACTCCCATCGATCACAGGGTAGCCCCGATCCGAAACCAGCAGGGGAAGATCATCGGCGCCGTGATCACCTTCACCGATATCAGCCGCCGCAAAAAAGCTGAGGATGAGCTCATCCTCAGCTTCCAGAAGCAGCAGCGAGCCATGGAAGGAACGGTCCAGGCCATGGCTTTCACGATTGAAACCCGGGATCCCTATACAGCCGGACACCAGCGCCGCGTAACCCAACTCGCCCAAGCCATCGCCGAAGAAATGAAGCTTCCTGAAGAGCAGATCGAAGGCATCCGCATGGCGGGCGACCTGCACGATATCGGGAAGATATACGTACCGGCGGAGATCCTCTCCAAGCCGGGAAAAATTTCCGATAACGAATACAATATCATCAAAACTCATCCGAAAGTCGGATATGACATTCTGAAGCAGATCGAATTCCCCTGGCCGATCGCGGACATCGTCCTACAGCACCACGAAAGGATGGACGGAAGCGGCTATCCAGCCGGACTGCGCGGAGATGAAATCCTGATGCCGGCCCGCATCCTGGCTGTAGCCGATGTTATCGAAGCCATGGCCACTCATCGGCCCTACAGACCGGCGCTCACCATCGACGCGGCGCTGGATGAGATCTCGCGGAACCGGGGACGACTCTATGATTCCGATGTGGTCGACGCCTGCCTTCGGGTCTTCCAGATAAAAGGATTTGCTTTTAGCGACATCTCAAATGAATAAACGAAAAACCCCGTCCGGGATTGAAAGATAATGAATCCTCCCGGAAAATCCGCCTCTCCTCTCCGAAAAATCGCCGTTCACTTGCTTCTCGTCGGCGCCGTCGCCGCCTCCGCGGGGGGTATCGTGTTATTCTTCGTGCTCTTTCTCCCCGATTTCAATATCTATTGGTGGATCTTCACCCCGATCATCCTCGCATTCTACCAGGCACCCGCAGCCTTTCTGTTCTGGCTATGGAAAAAGCACCGGCCCCGTACTCTCACGGCCGATGAATCCGAGCCCTCTCCCTCTTCACCTCCCGATTGACGAGCCTATCCCAAATTGATACCATTTTTTCAGCAAAAAGCGGAAGTATTTTTTTTACGTCATGCGAGGGTTGCCATGAAAAAAATCGCATTGTTTGGATTTACGGTTCTGCTGCTGGCCGGCCTGTGTCCGGGATCCGCCGCCCAGGAGGACATCCTCAACCGGATCGACCGGCTGGAAAAACAGCTCGATAATCGAATCACGGAATGGCGGATCAACCGGTCCCTTACCGGAGGCATGACCGTTCCCGATCCATCCGATCCCGGATGGACGCCTCTTTCTCCCCGAAACGCCGTCCGGAACCATAAATTCTGGATAGCCGGCGACGGCTCCGTTCCCGCGGTATTCGCCGGGGTCGAACTGGAAAACAGCCCCATCCGGCTGGAGTGCACTTTCCGCGGCGTCGGAAAGGTCACCGCTGATTTTTTTATCGATGGAAAGAAGCAGGAATCCTTTCTGCTGGAATTCGGAAACCAGGCGCGGGATATCCTCCGCACTTTCAGCCTGATGGAAAACGCCTCCACGGGAAAAGCCGTAGAGGTGGCTTTCCGGTTCGAAAATAGGGGCCGTTATCCCATCATACATCGAGAACGTGCCGAACCCGGCACCTATCTCCAAATCTCATCCGCGGTCCTGCATATGGAGAAAGCCCACGAGGCCTGGCTTCGGCTGTCCCGATTCCTTTTGGATATTAAAATCGGATCCATCCTGCTCGATTTCTCGCCCGCCACATCACCACCCGACGAGCGTTCCCGGCCCGTCAATCCTCGATATCGAGAATACGCCGAATCGCAATCCTTCCGGAAGATGCGCGCTGATTTCCAGCGCGCCGTGATGGATTTCGATCCCGGGTTGATCTCACGCCATGCTCCCGACAAGCTGGAAAAATCTCTGGAACGGTTCTATCGGGGCGCCGCTTCAACCGCGGCCTATGCCCGGGAATTCGGGATCCATATCGCCGGGAACGCACATATCGATCTCGCCTGGCTCTGGCGATGGCGTGAAACCGTGGAGGTCGCACGCGCAACTTTTTCCACCATCATGGACAACATGGAGGAATACCCGGATATCGTCTATATTCAGAGTCAGGCCCAGGCCTACGAATGGATGGAAGAGCACTATCCGGAAGTGTTTTCCCGAATTCGGGAAAAGGTGAAGTCCGGACGCTGGGAGGTCGTCGGAGGCATGTGGGCCGAACCTGACTGCAATCTCATCGACGGAGAATCTTTCATTCGACAGATCCTCTACGGAAAGCGTTATTTCAAGGAAAAATTCGACGTCGACGTCAAGATCGGCTGGAATCCCGATTCCTTCGGTTATAACGCGAACATGCCACAGTTTTTCCTCAAGAGCGGGATCGACAGCTTCGTTACCCAAAAGATCAGCTGGAACGACACCACGGTCTTTCCCCATTATCTGTTCTGGTGGGAAGCGCCCGACGGATCACGCATTCTCACCTACTTCCCTCCCTCCGGATATGTGGGACAGCTCAGGGCGGAACGCACCGCCGCCGCGCTGAAACTCTACGAGAAGAACACCGGAAGAAAGGACGCATTCATTCTTTACGGGTTGGGAGATCACGGCGGCGGCCCCAACCGCGCCATGCTGGATCGTGCCCGGGAGTATTCGCGGCAGCGCATCTTTCCTCCGCTGATTCACAGCCGGTTTTCCGCATTTATCGACCGGCTTCGCGCAAGCGATCTGTCCGGCCTTCCCGTATGGAAAGAGGAGCTTTATCTCGAATACCATCGGGGGACCTACACAACCCAAGCCGAAACCAAGCGCTTTAACCGCAAATCCGAAGTTCTGCTGTCGGATGCCGAGAAGATCTCCGCTCTCGCCTCATTATTCGGCCGGCCCGTCGAACAGGATGCACTGCTTTCAGCCTGGAAAAAAGTTATGATGAACCAATTTCACGACATCCTTCCGGGATCGAGCATCAACCCCGTATACAAAGACGCCCGGGAAGCCTATCTCGAAGCGCAACGGGAAGCGGGCCGGGAGAGGGATCAAAGCCTCAGATACCTGGCTTCCCGGATAGATACGAGCGGAAGCCCGGAAGGAATGCCGCTTCTGGTTTTCAATACTCTTGCCTGGAAGAGAGACGGTAAAGTCACGGTTTCGATGCCCCCTTCCATCAAGGGGGAAATCTCCGTTTACGATGACGGAGGGAACGAAATCCCCGCTCAGATACTTCCGGGTGAGGGTCGCACCCTCTGCTTCATCGCCCGGAACCTCCCGGCGCTCGGATACAGCGTCTACTCCGTCGCTCCGCAAAAACCCAGCCTTTCGGACGGAGAGCTTTCGGTCGATTCGACCCATCTTGAAAACCGTTTTTTCCGCATCGAAATCGATCCGAAAACCGGAAACATCAGCCGCATCACCGACAAGATCGCCCAAAAAGAGATCATCCCCTCCGGATCCCAGGCGAATCAGCTGCAACTTCTGGAAAACATTCCCGATCAATACGACGCCTGGAACATCCAGTACACCGGGCGGGAATGGAGGCTCGATTCACATGACGGGATCAAAATCGGTCAAAGGGGTCCCGTCTCTGTCTCTCTGAAAGTAAAAAAAAGCTTTCTGGGGCTTTCAAAATCCCGCCGCGAGCCCACTTCGGAGTTCCCTTCCTCCTTTTTTTCCCAGGAGATCATTCTTTATGAGGACGTTCCCCGGATCGATATCGAGATGCACGCGGACTGGTGGGAGGATCAAGTACAGTTGAAGGTGGCCTTCCCTCTAACCGTCCGCGCCCCCTCCGCCTCCTTCGAGATCCCCTTCGCCGTCGTCGAACGGCCCACCACACGCCGCACTCCCTGGGAAAAAGCCCGCTTTGAAGTTCCGGCGATCCGCTGGGCCGACCTCTCCGGCGGATCTTACGGGATCAGCCTGTTGAATGAATCCAAATACGGGTATGACGTCGAGAACAACGTCATGCGTCTGACCCTTCTTCACTCTCCCCTCAGCCCCGATCCCATGGCCGACCGCGGCCGGCACCGCTTTACTTACGCTCTCTTTCCCCATCAGGGAGACTGGCGTTCCGCCCGCACGGTCCGGGAAGGCTATGCTTTCAACACTCCGCTGAAAGCGATGTTTCTTCCCCGCCAAACCGGAGACCTGCCGGGGACGCAGTCTTTTCTCGGCGGCACGGCACCCGGCATCATTCCAGCCCAAATCAAGAAAGCCGAAGACCGAGACAGCCTGATTGTCCGGCTCTATGAATCCGAGGGAAATCCCACCGGCACCCGGCTGCGGATTTTCCGGAAACCGCAACAGGCTTACGAAGTGGACCTCATGGAAAACCGCCTGCGCCCGCTTCCCATGGAAGGAGACGAATTGATCCTGAAGTTCGGAAGATCGGAGATCAAGACCATCGAATTGGTCTTTCAATAAGGGGATGATCCTTTAGAGAAAAAAAAGAGCGCCCCCGACGGGATTTGAACCCGTGTTGCCGCCTTGAAAGGGCGGTGTCCTGGGCCAAGCTAGACGACAGGGGCGCGAAAGATGGTGAGCCGTGCTGGACTCGAACCAGCGACACCCGGCTTAAAAGGCCGGTGCTCTCCCTCTGAGCTAACGGCCCATCATAAAAAAGAACTTAAATAAACGATATGACGATAAATGTCAAGTCTAAAACTGTTCGAATTTGACAATGATCCAGCGGCCACGTCGGGTTATACCCATCGCTTCATCTTCCAAAACATACATCATGAGGTCGAGCTGGTACTTGCTGGTCACTCCGGCCTTATCCTTGATATCAATGCTGACATCTTTGGTGTGAACATTGCCGGTAAGATCCCGGATGTTGGGAACATCTCCGGCCCCCAGCGAGAACAGGGCTATCTCTTCTTCTCTGGCGGCCGCGGCTTTCGCATCATTGTACTCTTTCTGAAGCTCCTTGTGAGCTGCGTAGACCTCATCGTATTTAGCCTGCTCCGCGTCCACTTTCCTCCGGGCGGCTCTCCGGGCCGCACTGGTGCGTGCGCTTTCGAGTTCGAACTTGGCGTTGTCGAGTCCATCTCTGGCATCGAGAGTCGTTCCGACGGAAGCTTCCACCCGCTTTTTGAGTTCAAGTTCCTTTTGATTCAAATCGGGCAGAGTGGCGGGTGTGATTACTTCCTCTCCGACATCAGTGATCTTCCAGTCATCCGCATCGATCGTAACAGGTTCCAGCGCCATGGTCGACAACGTCGTATTGTCGTTCATGGAAAGAGCGTGAAAATATCCCTTCAGCAAATTTTCTTCCGGATGGGATGAACAGCTATTAAAAACGAATAATAAGATCACAAGCCCTACAAAATATAGAGACTTTTTGTGCATTCTTCCTCCTCCCAATTCAAAATAGATTGGTATTTTTAAATTGTACTTTTTTTTTCAAGAAAAAAGCAAGTCCAAATAGCTCCGCTTCTTGAAATTTGTTGCCGATGATTTTAAAGGCGGCTGAGCGTCCCGATTCGGGCTTGCCGGTCGCCGCGGACAAAGGAGAAGCCAAGAGATTCAACCGCTTTTCAAATAGATCGGGATTGCGGAGAGCCATGGTTTTCGCTTGAGCTTCACATAAAACAGACGGGGCCGTGATCACCGAAGCCGGCATGAAACAGGCTGATTTGAAAATACGATCGATATTCACCATGCTCCTCTCGGCATGAGATTATAGGGGATAGCCTATAAAAAATCAATTTTAAGGATTTTTAATTTTTTATTGACATGAAAAAAAAATCCCAATAGAATTTAACGTAATCGTGGGACATTCTATATTTATCCCATCGTTACAATAAAGTCTATTGATGCAGAGACGTTTTTTTCTTGGGGAACTCAGCTTCGGCTGATATCAAACTAGCTTTACCGCGAGCAGCCGCTGTGTAATTGACCGTTACGCACGCAAAAAATGAACGTGGGTCCGTCCAGCAGCCATCGCTTATCACGCCGACACCCGGGGTTTCTCCATCCATCTGTAAAGGAGGCCTTATGAAAATCCAGGAAGCGGTCACATTCGAAGGGGATTTAAACCGGGATTTCGCGCAAGAAATCCGGACGCGTTCGGGGTGCCATGAAATCGATCTCTGTATTCAATGCGGGACCTGCAGCAGCGCCTGTCCCTGCGCCGCGTTCATGGATTACACGCCGCGAAAGATCATCTCCATGATAAAAAACGGCTTCAAGGAAGAGACATTGAAAAGCTTCACACCCTGGCTTTGCGCCTCCTGCTACAGCTGTCAAGTGCGGTGTCCATCCGAGATCAAGATCACCGACATCATGTATGCCGTCAAGCGCATGGCGGTAGAAGAAAAAACATATCCCGCCCGATTCTCCATACCCAACATGGATAAGGCCATGCACGAAATACTCACCACATTCGGCCGGAGCTCGGAAGTCTGGCTGATGTTGAACATGGCATTGAAAACCAGAAAACCAATGCCTTTATTGAAAATGATTCCTCTCGGGATGGGACTGATGAAAACCGGACGCATGAGCATCAAGCTCGAAACCATAAAACAGAGAAGACAGCTGCGCCGGCTCTTGAAAGCCGTAAAGGAGGAAGAGAATAATGATTGATTATGCTTACTACCCAGGCTGCTCCGTCAAATCCAGCGCCAAGCATTACGAGGAATCCATTCTTCCCGTCTTCCGTGAACTGGGAGTCAACCTCAATGAAATCGAAGATTGGAACTGCTGCGGCGCAACCGCCACCCCATCGGTGGATAAATCAAAGACCGCCGCACTTAACGGACGCATCCTGGCTCTGGCTGAAAAAGACAATGGAAATCTGATCGTTCCCTGCGCCGCCTGTTACCTTTCTCTGAAAAAATACCACCTGTTCCTCTCGGGTGGAAGCGAAGAAGCCCAAAAGACCCTCAATGCTCTGAAAACACAAGGGCTCGAATACAAGGGAGGCGTCCAGGTCAAACATCCGCTAGAAGTCCTGACTGCTGAAATCGGGCTGGACAAGATCAAGGACAGGGTTACGCGCCCTCTTTCAGGCCTCCGCGTCGCCAGTTATTACGGTTGTCAGGTCGTGCGTCCCTACGCAGATTTCGATGACGCCGAAGATCCGACCACAATGGACAATGTCATCGCCGCTCTGGGAGCCGAGCCGGTCGATTACAGCGCCAAGACGCGCTGCTGTGGAGGAGCGCTGACGGCCAACATAGACGAGGTGGGGATCGAGCTCAATTACCTGCTGCTCAAGGAAGCCAAGCGCAAACACGCCGACGTTTTCGTCACTCTATGTCCGCTCTGCCTGTTCAACCTGGAAATTTCCCAGAAAAAGGTCAATAAAAAATACAAACAGGATCTGCATACGCCGGTGCTTTTTTTCAGTCAGCTCATGGGCCTCGCCTTCGGTCTGTCTAAAGAAAGCATGGGCTTCCAGAGATCCCTGATCCCTTTAGATGCGATGTGGAATAAAATTGAATCAGGAGGGAGTAATGAGTAACAACGGACAACCCCGGGTCGGTGTTTTCATCTGCCACTGCGGCGCCAACATCGCCTCCAAAGTCAATGTCTATGAAGTCGTTGAATTCGCATCGAAATTGAACAGCGTCGCCGTAGCCAGAGAATACAAATTCATGTGCTCGGATCCGGGCCAGGAACTCATCAAGCAGCAGATTCGGGAACACCATCTCAACCGGGTCATCGTCGCTTCCTGTTCGCCCTTGATGCATGAGCCCACCTTCCGCGGCGTCACCAAAGAAGGCGGCCTCAATCCCTTTTTCTTTCAGATGGCAAACATACGGGAACACGTTTCGTGGGTGACGGCCGACCCGGATCAGGCTACGCGAAAGGCCAAAGCCCTGGTATCGGCGGCCGTGCGTCGGGTGACGCTGCATGAACCCCTCACAAAAAAAGAAGTCCCGGTCCGCCCCGAAGTTCTGATAATCGGAGCTGGGATCGCCGGAATCCACGCCGCCTTGACCTATGCGAATTCGGGAAAGAAAGTCTACCTGGTCGAAAAGAATTCAAGTATCGGCGGACATATGTCGCTGCTGGATAAAACCTTCCCCACCCTGGACTGCTCCGCATGCATCCTCACGCCCAAGATGTCGGAAGTCGGGAAACACCCGAACATCGAACTCCTCACATGGAGTGAAGTCGAGGAAATATCCGGTTTCGTAGGAAGCTTTAAAGCCCGGATTAGGAAGAAGGCCCGCTATGTGGATATCGATAAATGCAACGGGTGCGGGGCCTGTTGGGAAAACTGTCCCACGACCATCAGCCCTTCGGAGAGAACAATAAGAAAGGGCTCTACGGTCATAAAAAACGTCAAGAGGACCGATTGATCCATGAAACTTATTGAAATCAAAGAACTCCTAAAAGCTGATTTCATATGCGGTCAAGAATTTTCGAACGAGGTGATCGAGTTTGCGGGAGGGGCCGATCTGATGAGCGATGTTCTTGCCTTGGGCCGCCCGGGGATCCTGCTGCTTACCGGGCTGACCAACGCCCAATCCGTTCGAACCGCGCACATCATTGAGGCCAAAGCGGTCATCTACGTTCGGGGAAAACTTCCGGAAAACGCCGGAATCCGATTGGCCCGTGAGAAGCGGATCCCTCTGCTCAGTACAAAAATGATGATGTATCAAGCCTGCGGGCTGCTGTACACCGCGGGTCTGGAAGGAGTTCAAATTCAGGAAAATCCCTGATGAAACCAAACCATACCGATGCTTTTTGCCAGAATTTTTTCATCAAAGGAGGTGATTTCAATAACGCCGGCTCGGTCTCATCCAAGGTCAAAGATATTCTCAACGATATCGGTATCGATTCCGATATCATTCGGAGAACGGCCATCGCATCATACGAAGCGGAAATGAATGTCGTGATGTATGCGCGAAAAGCGGAATTCAAGCTTCGTCTCACGCCTGCGTCCATTCACATCATCGTCGATGACGAAGGTCTCGGGATTTCGGATATCGAAGCCGCCATGAAGGAAGGGTATTCAACGGCCACCGCGGAAATGCGGGAGATGGGATTCGGAGCGGGGATGGGTCTTCCCAATATAAAAAGAAACGCGGACGAATTTAAGATCTCTTCCGTCCCAGAAGAAGGAACAACGCTGGAGATCGTCATCCATTTGAATTGAACCATGGAACAATACTATCATTCGCTGCGGATCGACAAAGATAAATGCACAGGGCATATGAAATGCATGCGGGTATGCCCGACACAAGCCATCCGCGTAAAAAACGGAATCGCCGAGATCAGCGAGGAACGATGCATCGACTGCGGAGAGTGCATCACGGCCTGTCCCACCGGAGCAATCGTCCCGCTGACCGATCCCTTCGGCGAGCTCTCCAAATTCCGCCATACCGTCGCCCTTTCATCCCCTTCACTTTATGCTCAATTCGGCAGGGAGATTCTTCCCTCCAAGATTCTGGCCGGCCTGAAGAAGCTGGGCTTCGACGATTCTTTCGATCTAGCCACCACCTGTGGCGAAGTCAGCCTGGCGATCCATGCTTATCTAGAGGAGTACAAGGGACCTCGGCCTATCATTTCAAACGCCTGCCCCACGGTCGTCCGACTGCTTCAGGTTCGGTATCCGTCGCTGATCGAACACATCACCCCGCTTGAAATCCCCCGGGAACTGGCGGCCCGGGAAATCAAGAAAAAAAAATCCAAGCAGTACGGACTCAAGGAAAAGGAGATCGGCACCTTCTACATAACCCCCTGTCCGGCTAAGATGATTTCCATCCGCCAGCCTGCGGAAAAGAAGCGCTCCCATCTGGACGGGGCGATATCCATCTCCGATATCTACGGCCCGGTACTCTATGCGATGGAAAACATCGAGAAAGACCGTTTTCGTACCACTTTGGAAGGCATGTGCATCCTTGGGATCAGCTGGGCGGTCTCGGGAGGGATCTGCCGTTCCCTGGAGTTGAGAAATTCTCTTTCCGTTTCCGGAATCACCGAAGTCATGAAAGTCTTCGACGATATTGAACGCGGCCGGCTGCGTCATATCGACTTCGTCGAAGCCCATTCCTGCCCGCATGGCTGTGTGGGGGGATCTCTCACGGTCGAAAATCTATATACTTCATATAACAAAATCCGCAAGCTGATTGAAACCCTAGAAATAGAACAGGTCAGCGTCTGCGCCGATTACGCAAAAGTGATCAAGCGGTACCAGGAAGACTACTTTCTCAAAGCAGGGAAACTGAAACCACGTCCCATCAAACCATTCGGGGAAGACCTTTCCGTTGCCATAAGAAAACGAAAAGAAAAGGATAAAATCTATGCGGAGCTCCCTCAAATCGACTGCGGCGCCTGCGGTTCTCCCACCTGTATGACGTTTGCGGAAGATGTGGTTAATGGAGAAGCCGTACTATCCGACTGCATCATAAAAAAAAATCAATTGCGGAAAAAGGGGAAGAGGATGAAATTAAGCCAAATCCGTAAAAAATTAGGGCTGCAAACACTGGCGGCACCGGATGTGCCGGATCCGGATATCACCGGGGGGTATACCAGCGACCTTCTCAGCGATGTCATGGCCCACAGCAAACCGGGGAACCTCTGGATCACCCTTCAAACCCACCAGAACATCATCGCCGTCGCCAAATTGAAAGACCTGGCCGGGATCATCATCGTCAACAGCCGTCAGCCCGATCCGGAGACTCTCGAGAAGGCCGAGTCCGAAAAGATTTTGCTTCTGGGTTGCGAAGATTCGGCGTACCGGATTTCAGCCAGACTATTTAATTTGAATCCCTCCGAGGACTGAGCCGTGCTGAAAACTTACAAGGCGGATCTGCATGTTCATACATGCCTCTCGCCCTGTACGGAACTCGACATGTCCCCACGTCGTATCGTAAATCAAGCCAAGACGGAAAGGATTGATCTCATCGGTATCTGTGATCACAATTCATCGGAAAATTCCCGTGCGGTCATGCAAGTCGGCAAGTCATTGGATATCCAGGTCATCCCGGGCATGGAAGTCACCTCGCAGGAAGAAGCCCACGTCCTGGCATTGTTTGATGAATTGGGAAATGCTCTCCAACTTCAGGAATACATCTATAGACACCTGCCCGGCGAAAACGATGAAGAAGCCTTCGGCCGACAGGTCGTCATGAATGAATATGATGAAGTGCTCAAACACAGCGACAAACTGCTGATCGGAGCCACAACCTTATCGCTCGAAAATATCATCGGCTCCATTCACCGATTCAACGGAATCGCCATCGCATCTCATATTGACCGGGAGTCCTTCAGCATCATCAGTCAATTGGGTTTTATCCCCGAGGATCTGGAACTGGACGCCGTTGAAGTATCACCTCATATGACGATTGAAGACGCCGGAAAAAAATACCCGGGACGTCATCCGATCATCAGCTCCTCCGACGCCCACTATCCCGAAGATATCGGCAATGCCTTCACAGCGTTCATTATGGAAAACGGGACGGTCGCCGAGATCAAGATGGCGCTGAATAATGAAAAGGGAAGAAGAATAATTCATTGAAGATCATGGAAGACCTGTCGCTTCATATCCTGGACATCGTGGAGAACTCCATCGCCGCGGAAGCGGAGAATATAAAGATCGACATCAAGGAAAACGAACGGAAAGATCTTTTAACCATAGAGATCAGCGATGACGGAAACGGAATGAACCCAGATCAGTTGAAAAAAGCGCTGGATCCATTTTTCACAACCAAGGCCCACCGGCGATTCGGTCTCGGCCTCTCTCTCCTGGCCGAATCGGCGAAAGCGGCCGACGGCAACCTCTCCATCTGCTCCGCCTTGAACGAAGGGACAAAGATATCGGCGAAATTCCGCCTCGGTCATATCGACTGCAAACCCATCGGAGACATGGCTCAGACGGTCATAAGCCTCATTATGGGGAACCCTGGGGTCAATCTCATCTATAGCCATAAAAAAAACCAACGTCAATTCCGTCTGGATACACGGAAAATCCAAGACGATCTTGGATCGAGCCCGTTGAATTCACCGGACGGGTTAAGAATGATCAAAGATAAATTAAAAGGTCTTCCGAAATAATGAACAGGAGAAAAAAATGAATGATGAAAAGCTGATCGAAATCATTGAGAAACATATGGGAGAAGAAGGCGCCCTCTTGAATCTCCTCCTTGAAGTCCAGGAAAAGTATAATTATCTTCCAAAAGAAGCGCTGGAAGAGATCTCTTCCTATATGAATATCCCTCTTTCCCGCCTCAACAGCATTGCGACTTTCTTCAAAAATTTCAGCCTGACCCCCAGAGGGAAACACACGATTCACGTCTGTATGGGGACAGCCTGTCAAGTTTGGGGCGGGAAAAGGCTGGTGGAAAAAGTCGGGGAGGCATTGAGCATAGATCCCGGAGAAACGACGAAAGATCTCTCCTATACTCTTGAAACCATCAACTGCCCCGGCTGCTGCGGGCTGGCTCCCGTCGTTGTCATGGATAAAGACATTTACGGCAAAGTCACCAGAAACAAGCTTCTTTCATTGGTAAAAGAATATCAGGATTAAATCGAAGGAGAGAACAATGCAAAAACTATCCCCAAAGGACTTGGAGAAAAGAAGAAACGAGGTAAAAAAAACCGTCATGCTGAGAGAAGGCGGTCCCTATAAAGCCAAGGTCACGGTCCATATGGGGACCTGCGGGATCGCCGCCGGATCAAGGAAAGTCATGAATGCTCTCCTCGATGAAATAGAAAAGAAAGATATTCAAGACGTCCTTGTCGCCAATACGGGTTGTGCCGGATTATGCAGCCGGGAGCCCATGGTCACGGTGGAACTGGTGGGGAAGGCCCCCGTGAAATACGTGGACCTCGATGCCGATAAAATGAAAAGGATATTCGAAGAACACGTACTGGGCGGGAAAACCATCGCCGAGTACGCGCTCGGCTATGGAAGCGAGAAGACTTCTTAATAGGGGGAATAAACATGAGTTCATACCGAATCAACCTGATGATCTGTGCTGGAACCGGGTGCGTCTCCAATAAGGCGTTCCATATCAAAGAAGCGTTGGATCGAGAGATCAGGCGCCACCACATGGACAAGGAGATTTTAACCGTCATGACCGGCTGCAACGGTTTCTGTGCGGCCGGTCCCATAATGCTGGTTCAACCTGATGGGATTTTTTATCAGAAAATTCAAGAAGACGATATCCCTTACCTGGTCGAAGAGCACTTCCTCAAAGGGAGACCTGTAAAAAGACTCATGTATTTGCCGCCCGCCGAAGTGGAACCCATCCCTAAAATGTCGGATATTTCGTTCTTCAAGAAACAAATCCTTATCGCGCTGAGGAACAAGGGGATCGTAGATCCGGAAAATATAGACGACTATATCGCTCGGGACGGCTATGCTCCCTTATCGAAAATGCTGAGCGGGATGAAGCCCTCGGACGTGATCATGGAAATAAAAAAGTCCGGACTGCGAGGCCGCGGAGGAGGAGGATTCCCGACCGGATTGAAATGGGAGTTCGGCAGCCGGGCCGAAGGAGACATCAAATATGTGATCTGCAATGCCGATGAAGGAGACCCGGGAGCTTTTATGGACCGCAGCATCGTGGAAGCCGATCCTCATTCCATCCTGGAAGGCATGTCCATCGGCGCTTTCGCCATCGGCGCAAATAAAGGTTATGTGTATGTCAGAAGCGAATATCCCTTGGCGGTCGAAAGAATGATCAAAGCGATTCATGATGCCAGAGACCTGGGTCTCTTGGGAAAAGACATCCTCGGCTCCGGCTTCGATTTCGATGTCGAAGTCATCAAAGGAGCGGGTGTCTTCGTCTGTGGGGAAGAAACTTCGCTCATCGCATCCATCGAAGGCAGAACCGGGGAGCCTCGACCGAGACCGCCTTATCCCCCGGAAAAGGGTCTGTGGGGCAAACCGACCATCATCAATAATGTCGAAACCTGGGCGAATGTCCCGGCTATAATGAACTGGGGTGCGGACTGGTTTTCCAAAATCGGGACGGAAACCAGCAAGGGGACAAAGGTGTTTTCCGTGGCCGGAAAGATCAAGGATGCCGGCCTGGTTGAGATACCTATGGGGATTACACTGGGTGAGCTGATATTCGATATCGGAGGGGGAATCCCCAAAGAGCGAAAGTTCAAAGCCGTTCTGATCGGAGGCCCGTCCGGGGGAGCACTGCCGGCCTCAAGCCTGAATCTTCCGGTGGATTACGAAAGTCTGATCGGAGGCGGAGCGATGATGGGATCCGGAGGCATGGTCGTTGCAGATGAAAATAACTGCATGGTTGAAATGGCCCGTTTTTTTCTCAATTTCACCAAAGATGAATCATGCGGAAAGTGCACTCCCTGCCGCGAGGGCATACCCAGAATGTTGAGAATCCTCGACAGAATAACCGAAGGAAAAGCCAGCATGGAGGATCTTACACTGCTGGAAGACCTGGCGCACAGCACGAAAGACACCGCCCTGTGCGGATTGGGGAAAACCGCTCCTAACCCCGTTCTGACCACCCTTCGCTATTTCAGGGACGAGTATGAGGCTCATATCAAATACAAGCGGTGTCCTTCCGCCGAGTGCAGCGCGCTGGTGCCGTCTCCCTGCCAATATACCTGTCCGATCAATACGGATGCGGCTTCTTACGTCGCATTAATCGCCCATGGAAAATTCGAAGAAGCCCTGGCCGTCAATCGGCGGGTCAATCCGTTACCCAGCGTTTGCGGTCGGGTGTGTCATCACCCATGTGAAGTGAAATGCCGGGCCGGTGAAATAGGAGAGCCCATCGCCATCAGGGACTTGAAACGTTTTGTCGCCGATTATGAAATGACCAATGGAGGAAGGCCCCCAGTGACGCGTTTTCCGATCAAGTATGAGAAAGTCGCGATCATCGGATCCGGTCCCGCCGGTCTCATGGCAGGCTGGGAACTCTGCAAAGACGGCTATGACGTTACTATTTTTGAATCGGAATCGGTTCCGGGAGGAATGCTGTCATGGGGTATTCCGGAATATCGGCTGCCGAAAAACATCCTGAATGCCGAGATCGACGCCATCAAAGAATCAGGAGTGAAGATCCGCCTCAACACCACTGTCGGAAAAGATCTGCCTTTCGACGACCTTTTCAAACAAGGATTCAAAGCCGTTTTTATCGCAACCGGCGCTCCGAAATACAACAAGCTGGGCATTCTCAACGAAGATGTTAAAGGAGTAAAAGATCCCATCGAGTTCTTAAAAAAATTCAACCTGAACGAAAAGGTGAAAATCGGAAAAAAAGCCGCCGTCGTCGGAGGTGGGAACACGGCGATCGATGCAGCCCGAACCGCGTGGCGATTGGGCGCGGACGTGACGCTCCTTTACAGAAGAACGCGATCTGAAATGCCCGCTAATGAGGAAGACATCGAAGCCGCTCTGGAAGAAGGAATCAAACTGGAATTCCTGACGCTTCCGGTCGAAGCTCTGTCATCCAACGGGAAACTCACCGGGGTGAAATGCATAAGGATGGCCCTGGAAAATTTCGACGACTCCGGACGCAGAAGACCGGAGCCGGTGGAAGGAACGGAATTCGAGATCGAGATCGATACGCTTATTCCCGCAATCGGTCAGCACCCGGATCTATCTTTTCTGGCGGAGAAACCCGAAATCAAGATATCGAAATGGAACACTCTTGAAGTCGATCCCGAAACAATGGCGACGAACGTCCCCGGAGTTTTCGGGGGCGGTGACGCCGTACTCGGCCCCGCAACCGTTCTTCAAGCCATGCATGCGGGGAAAACCGCCGCCGAATCAATCCGAAGGCATCTAAGAGGAGAGCCCATTGAAAGGGAATATAAGATCATGGAAACCACAATGAAAGTTCCCGCGGTAGAACTGACCGAGGAGGAGATCCTCGAAGAAAGGGGGAGACCCAAGATGCCGAGCCTGCCCATTAAAAACCGAGCCGGCAATTTTAAACAGGTTGAGTTGGGAATGACCAAAGAGATGGCGATGCAGGAAGCCAGGCGCTGCCTGCGATGCGACCTTGAAAGGAAAGGAGGCCAATCATGAGCGGTGAAGGAAGAATCAAGCTCAAAATCGACGGCAAACCCGTTGAGGTCGAAGAAGGAACCACGATACTACAGGCCGCGGAAAGCCTCGACATCCATATTCCCACACTATGCTATCATCCCCTTCTGGAACCGTATGCCGCCTGCAGGGTGTGTGCTGTGGAAGTCCTCCACCGAGGAAAAACCGAGATTCTGACCGCATGCAACACCAAAGTACAGGATGATATGGAAGTGCAGACCGCATCGCCGCGGGCGCTGACGGCGCGGAAGCTCAATGTGGAAATGATTCTAGCCCGTGCTCCCGCCGCCGAACCGGTTCAACGCCTTGCCAAAGAGCTGGGCATTGAAACCTGCCGTTTCGAGATCGCGGATCCGGAAGAACAATGCATCCTCTGCGGACTATGCGTTCGGACATGTGAGGAAGTCGTCGGAGCCAACGCCATAAGTTTTCTCGGACGGGGTGAGAACCGGGAAGTTTCCCCTCCCTTTGCCGAACCTTCGGAGGCATGTATCGGTTGTGGGGCCTGCGCCTTTTTCTGCCCTACCGGCTCCATCACCGTTGAAGACCTGCATGGAAGGAAGATCATTCACGAGGAACTGCATCTCGGTCCTGCAAGCGCCGTTCGCGTTCCCATCCGCCAGGCTGTTCCCATGGTTCCCGTGATCGATGAAGAAGCCTGCATCCATTTCAAAACCGGCGGCTGCCAGCTGTGCGCCAAAGTCTGTGAAAAGGAAGCCATCCAGCATGAGATGGAAGACGAGGAGATTGAGATCGACGTGGGAACGATTATTCTGGCCTCCGGATTCAAATCCTTTGATGCCCATAGAATACCCGCATACGGCTACGGCCGCCTGCCCAACGTCATCACGGGACTTGAATTTGAACGACTGAACAATGCTTCCGGGCCCACCGGCGGAAAAATCCTGCTGGCCGACGGAAGCGAGCCCAAAGCTGTCGGCATTGTTCACTGCGTCGGTTCCCGCGATAACCACTTCAATCCCTACTGTTCACGGGTTTGCTGTATGTATGCCCTTAAGTTTGCCCACCTTATCCGGGAAAAAGTTCATGCCGATGTTTATGATTTTTATATCGACATGCGGACCTTCGGAAAAGGCTATGAGGAATTTTACCATCGTCTTTTGGAAGAAGGGACCAAATTCGTCCGCGGTCGGGTGTCGGAGATAACGGATATCCCGGTAAACGAGGATGAGGAAGGCCGCCTTATCATCCGCGTGGAAGACACGCTGCTGGGAAAAGTCAGACGGATCCCGGTTGACATGGCGATTCTCGCCACGGGGCTCGAGCCCGGAATCGATCAGCAGGAACTCGCCAGAATCTTCAATATCTCCTGCAGCGAAGATTTGTTCTTCCTTGAGCGTCACCCCAAGCTGGCACCCGTTTCGACCTTTTCCGACGGTATTTTCCTGGCAGGCACATGTCAGGCACCGCGAGATATCCCGGATACCGTTGCCCAGGCGGGAGCCGCGGCATCCGAAGCACTGGCCCTGGCCGATAAGGGGACCTATGAGCTCGAGCCGGTTACCGCCTCCATCGAAGCAGAGCTCTGCGCGGGCTGCCAGCTGTGCATCAGCCTATGCCCGTTCACCGCGATCAGCTTCGACGAAGCCGAAGCCGTATCCGTGATCAACGAAGCGTTGTGTAAGGGTTGCGGGACCTGTGTCTCCGCTTGCCCATCGGGAGCTCCCCAGCAAAAACATTTTAAAGACGCGCAGATCCTGGCCGAAATCGAGGGGATGTTTATCGAATAAGACGACATCCGGAAAAAGGACGGATTATCGATCCCAATCGGTTTATCCGGTTGTATCATGAGGGATGATTCGTTCTCCGGAACCCTGTCCGTTGAAGATTCTTCCATATTCGATCCACTCTTGCCGGATTACGGCAACATGCACGCGTTTCCCAGGGTTTGATTCTTGCCATGATAGGTTCCGGTATTATATAATTATTTTTGAATGAATATTTTACCGTTTATAAAATGCCCATGAACGTTCCTTTCGTATCTCTGAGAAAAAAAATCATCATTCGCTTTATCTTCGTGATCATGATCGGGGGTTTTTTTTCTCTTCTGCTTGGATCGAGGTTGGTGAGAAACACATTGATATCTCAAGCTCAGGCTAAGGTTCGACATGATCTCGCAGCGGCGTGGATGGTATTCAATGAAAAACAGAATCAGGTCAAAGATATCATCATCATGACCGCGGCGCGCGAAAGCCTGCATGAGATCATGAGAAGCCGTCAGTATGATATCCTGCTGAGATATCTCATGCGGGTACGGGAGGAATACGGACTGGACATCCTCACCTTGACGGATGCTCAAGGCAGGGTGATCCTCCGAACGAGAAATCCGAAAAAGGTCGGAGATGACCAGTCCGGAGAAGAACTCATTCGGAAAGCCCTTCAAGGAGAGGTTCATGCTTCCCCTCAAATCATCTCGCGGGAGGAACTTCTTAAGGAAGGAGACGACCTGGCGGAACGCGCCTATATTGAATTCGTCCCCACGCTGAAGGCCGCGGCCAGAGAGGAAAGCCATGAATTGAATGGACTCATGTTGAAAGCCGCCACGGCCGTGATCGATGACCGGGATCAGCTCTTGGGCATTCTCTACGGAGGAATCCTCCTGAATCGAAATTATGAGATCGTCGATCGCGTGAAAGAGCTGGTATATAAAGATGAGCAGTATAAGGGAAGAGAGATCGGGACGGTCACCATTTTCCAAAATGACCTTCGCATCTCCACGAATGTTGAGAATTCGCAGGGCAAACGCGCTATAGGAACCCGCGTATCCGCCGAAGTCAACCGGGCCGTACTGCAAAACGGAGAGGGATGGACGGATAGAGCCTTCGTCGTAAATGACTGGTATATAACGGCCTACGACCCCATCAAGGATATCGCCGGACAAATCATCGGTATCCTCTACGTGGGGATGCTCGAAAAACCGTATCTGGATATTTCGAATCGAGTCATGATGACTTTCATTCTCATCGCCGGATCCTGCGTCGTACTCCTTCTGGTCCTGCTTTACTTTGCGACCAACCGGCTGATCAATCCATTGCTTCGCATGATGGTCGCCACTCAGGAAATCGCACGCGGCGATCTTTATCATCGGGTTGAGGTCCAGTCGGATGATGAGATCGGATATCTTGCGGAATCATTCAATCAGATGACGGATAAACTCCGGGCGGCTAATGAAAAACTGCTCGATTGGGGGAAAACCCTGGAAAAGAAAGTGGAGGAAAGAACTCAGGAGCTGACGATGATGCAGGCCCATTTGCTCCAGTCGGAAAAGCTTGCATCCCTGGGGAAATTGGCGGCCGGTATCGCCCACGAAATCAACAATCCCCTGGGAGGGATCTTGATCTACAGCCACCTGCTTTTAGAAGATACGCCCAAAGACGATCCGCACTATCCCAACCTAAAGAAAATCGTAAAAGAAACTTCCCGCTGCAAGGATATCGTCAAAGGCCTTTTAGAATTTGCCCGGCCCAAAGACCCGGAAATGGCGCTCACCGACATCAATCAAACAATCGATAAAGCGCTTTCCATTCTGGAAGGCCATTCCCAATTTCAAAATATTCAAATCATAAAGAAGTATTCAACGCTGCCGCGGATTTTCGCCGACGGCGATCAACTTCAGCAGGTTTTCATGAATATCATCCTCAACGCTTCCGAGGCCATGGAAGACAATGGAACGCTGTCGCTGCGGACCGAGTTGGTCGAAGAAGACAAATATATCAGCGTAGAGTTTCGGGATACGGGCCACGGGATCGAGAAAGAGGACCTGCAGCGTCTTTTCGAACCCTTTTTCACAACCAAGGAAGTCGGTAAGGGAACAGGTTTGGGCCTGGCCATCAGCTACAGCATCATACGGAAACACAGGGGAACGATAAAAGTAGTCAGCGCAGTCGGAAAAGGATCGACTTTCCTGGTGAAACTCCCTATTATAAAAGATTCCGATCATGAATGACTCAGAGACCATACTCATCATCGATGATGAAGAAGCCATCCGGGATTCCTGTACCCAAGTCCTTCAGAAAGAAGGTCATCGTGTGATATCCAGCCGGGAAGGGCGCGAAGGCATGCTCGCCATACAAAAACATTCCCCCCAAGTGATTCTGCTCGATCTCAAGCTTCCCGGAATTCAGGGGATGGAAATTCTCAGCATGATCAAAAACAATCACCCCGAAATACCGGTCATTATCATCACCGGCTTCTCCTCCATCGAGTCCGCGGTCGAAGCCATAAAGCGCGGCGCATTCGATTACCTGTCAAAGCCCTTTAAACCCGAAGAGCTGCGGATAATCATAAAAAAAGCCCTTAAGAGCCGAAAATTGTTTTTAAAAAACCTGATTCCGCCCAATGAATACCGCTCTGATCCAGAATGCGGTATGATCGTCGGCAGCAGTCAAGAGATGCGGAGCGTGATGGACATTATGCTGCGGGCCAGCTCCACGGAAAGCACCATATTGATTTCGGGAGAAAGCGGAACCGGCAAAGAGCTCCTGGCCCGTGAAATTCATAATCACAGTTTCCGCAAAGACGCACCGTTCGTCGTCGTGGATTGCGGAGCTCTTGTCGAGACCCTTTTCGAAAGCGAGCTCTTCGGCCACGTCAAGGGGTCTTTTACCGGGGCTCATGAAACCAAGCACGGAAGATTCGAGGTTGCGCGCGGCGGAACCATTTTCCTGGATGAAATCAGCAACATCAGCATGAATGTTCAGGCCAAACTGCTTCGGGTGATCCAGGAAAAGGAGATCACGCGCGTGGGCAGCAACAAACAGATCAAAATTGATGTGCGCATTATCGCCGCCACCAACGAAAACCTGGCGGAATGCGTGCGTCAGAAAAAATTTCGCGAAGATCTATTTTATCGTCTGAGCGTCGTGCCCATCGAACTTCCCCCGCTTCGGGACAGAAAAGAAGACATCCCGCTTCTCGTGGACCACTTCCTTAAAAAGTTCAACCGACGCTCCAGGAAAAAAGTGAAAAGCATACTTCCCGCCGCCCGCAAAGCCCTTTCCGAATATGATTGGCCGGGTAACATCCGGGAATTGGAAAATACGATTGAGAGAGCTTCCGTGCTGACCGAGGACGAGGAGATCGGCCTCAATGACTTGATCTACCACGGTATCGGCTCCAGCTTTGCCTGTGCATGCCCGGTGGGCGGAAAATATAAAAATTTGGCGTCCGTAGAGAAAGAATATATCCGCAGTATGTTGCAGGCCCAGCACGGCAATAAGAGCAAAACGGCCAAGATTCTCGAGATTGACCGCAAAACTCTGCTCGCTAAAATCAAAAAGTACCACTTATCTTGATATCGGATTCGATATCCAGCCGGATAATCCTTCATGGGGACCGGTGGAAATCTTCATGCCGTTCGGTTTCGGCCCGTCATTCCCGCTTCGACTATGTCAAAATTGAACAGGGGGTAGGGAAAAATGCCCTGCTATTTTTCAGGCATCTCCATTCCGCTGGAACCCTCCTCCCGCTTTTTTTACTAATTCTGTTGCTTTTCAATACGTTATGAGTAAAATAGGGAGTTCTTGTTTTTGAAATGAATCGGCACAGAATTTGCATCTCCACACACATATGGCAATTTTAAAAACCACAATCGGACAATCCCTAAGCTTCTCGGTTTTGGGTGTTCGACAGGGAGAATAAATTCATGGAAACAAAAGGAAAGATCAAATGAGGATTGTCAAATTAAAAAAGGAAAGTCTTTTCCCCTTCCTAGAAGCCATCTCCGAGGATTCGGACCTTTGGGCTCCTGTCAAAAAAGGGGACAAGCATGTCTTCAAGCTCATTGATGACACGTCCCAGATCGACATGGATCACACACGTACGATCCTTCCTCCCCGCAAAATCATGCTTCCCCCTCAGTTCAACATGTTCACCGCGACACCTTCCACTTACCAGAGCGATTTCTCACACATCAGCAAGAAAATCATCTTCGGACTCCACCCCTGCGATATCCAGGGCTTTCTCATCATGGACCAGTTCTATCGAAACATGTTCGATGATCCATACTACACACGGGCCAGGGACAACACGCTGCTTCTCGGCCACTCCTGCTGGCCCGATGAACATTGTCTCTGCAAGTCCACAAACACCCACGTCGTCGAGGACGGCTATGATCTGTTCTTCACCGATCTTGAAGATTTTTACCTGGTTTGGATCGGCTCCAATCGCGGAGACGATCTCATCCGCAAAAAACCCGAATTCTTCGACGAGAACATCGAGGATTCAGATATCCAGAGCTTCGTCGACTGGAGAGGACGCCGCGACCAGGCATTTGAAGATCAGATCAACTTCAGCGCCATGCCCGATCTGATGGAACTCAAGTACAATGATCCAATCTGGGAAAAGCTCGGAGACGCCTGCCTCGCCTGCGGATCCTGCTCAAATGTCTGCCCCACCTGCAATTGCTACAACGTGCTCGACAAACCCCACCTCGAAAAGAACGCATCGGATATCAGCCGCTGCTGGGATGCATGCACGCTGGAAACATACTCCGAAGTCGCCGGAGGCGAAAACTTCAGGGAAAAGAAATCCGATCGCTTGAAACTCTTCTACACGCATAAGCTTCAGGCTTACATATCGAAGTACGGCAAACCGGCCTGCGTCGGCTGCGGCCGTTGCGCAGCAACCTGCCCTGTCGGAATCAATGTCAAATCGGTTGCCAAGGCTCTCGATGGCGAAGACGTGGATGTCTTCTGGAACCGTCTGAGCAAAGAGGTGAGAAAATGAATACCGAAAAAACGCCAAACATCCAATCCAATCCTTTCATTCCCGAGCCGGCACGAATCGTTCGCACCTATCACCTTACGGAAGACGTAAAGTTTTTCCAGGTTCGTATCGCGGACATGGATAAAGCGGTGTCATTCCGACATCTGCCAGGACAATTCTCCATGATCTCGGTCCTGGGAGCGGGAGAAGCTCCGTTCTGTATCTCTTCTTCGCCGTCCCGTCCGGGTCTGCTTGAATTCTGCATCCGGAAAGTGGGAACCCTCACGGAAGCCCTCTTCCGCCTGAAAGAAAACGATCTCATCGGACTGCGCGGCCCCTACGGAAACGGCTTCCCGATCGAAGCGATGGAAAACAAGGACGTTATCATCGTGATGGGCGGCATGGGAGCGGCTCCGCTCCGGTCCGTGCTTCTGTACTGTCTCGACAATCGCGACCATTTCAAGCGGGTTACATTGCTCCACGGCGCCAAACGGCCCGCCGAGATGATCTTCAGGGACGAATTTATCGCTATGAAGCACCGCGAAGATCTGGAGTGCCTCCTGACCGTGGACGGCGATGACACCGGAAAGTGGGAAGACAACGTCGGCGTCGTCACGACCCTGTTTCCGAAAATCAAAGATGTCGATCCCGCTAACACCGTGGCTTTGGTCTGTGGCCCTCCGATAATGTACAAATTCGTTATCAACGAATTGGTGCAGCTCGACATCCCCAAGGATCAAATTTTGATGACACTGGAACGACGCATGAAATGCGGCGTCGGAAAATGCGGACACTGCGCGATCGACTACATCTACACCTGCATCGATGGTCCCGTCTTCACATATTGGGACGTCATTCACATGCGGGAGCTCATCTAAGGGGAAAACAATGAATAAAGATAAGTTGAAAATCGGCATTTATGAACTGACGGGCTGCGCAGGCTGCGCGCTCCTGATCCTTGACTGCGAAATGGAACTTGTCGAAATCTTCAAAGCGGCCGACATTCAATCCTTTCTCATGGCGAACAGCGCCAACATAGACGGCAAGCTCGACGTCGCGCTCGTAGAAGGCTCGGTCACGACCGAAAAGGAAATCGAAGAGCTGAAAGACATCCGTGAACGCGCCGATATCGTGGTCGCTCTCGGTTTGTGTGCTTGCGTGGGCGGTATTCAAGCCCGCTTCCGCAATCCCGAAGAATGGGAAAAGAACATGAAAGAGGTCTACGGCGATATCGACATGACCCATACCAAAGCGGTTCAATCCAAGCCCATAGACGCTTACGTCGACGTCGACTTCTACCTTCCGGGATGTCCGATCGGAAAAGATCAGTTTCTGCATTTCCTGACCCGGGTCCTGAAGGGAAGCCCCCCGGAAAAGTCCTTGAATCCGGTGTGCGTCACATGCAAGCTTAATGAAAACGACTGCCTGCTGAACAAAGGCATTCTATGCCTGGGTCCGGTAACGGAGGACGGCTGTGGATCGGTGTGTCCCAATCACAACCTTCCCTGCCTCGGGTGCTGGGGCCCCTGCAGCGTCGCCAACCGCACATCCGAATTTTATCTCCTCAAAGAAAAAGGCTTCTCCCCCGAAGAGATCCAGAAGAAAATGGAGAATTATTCCGGCACCAAAATCGGCGACTTTTTTGAGCAACTTAAGAAGGAGTTAAAATGAAAACCATAAGCGTTGACCATTTGGCCCGCGTCGAAGGAAACGGCGGGATATCCGCTACCATAGATGGAAAAGCCGTAACCGATGTCAAATTCTCAATCTTCGAAGGGCCTCGCCTGATAGAAAAGCTTTCGCTGGGAAGGACTCCGGAGGAAGATGTCAGTATGTCTCCCCGGATCTGCGCCATCTGCTCGGTTTCACACAAAAACGCGGTGCTGCGCGCCATGGAAAACGCGCTGGACGTGAAACTCACCCGCCAGGCATATCTTATGCGGGAACTGATGCACATGGGAGAATTTATCGAAAGCCATTCCCTTCACATCTACTACCTGGCTCTTCCCGACTTCGTAGGCTTTCCCAACGCCATCGCCATGGCTTCGAAGTTCCCGTTCGAGGTTCAGATCGCTCTCGAGATGAAACACTACGGCAATCACATCATGAAAACAGTCAACGGCCGCTATATCCACGGTGAGAACGGGATCATCGGCGGTTTCGGAAAGTTCCCCACAAGAGAAGAGCTGGTGTGGATGAAGTCCCGCGCCATCCAATTCATGCCTTTCGTTCACAAAACCGTCGATCTTTTCTGCGGACTCGATTACCCAGGCCTGCCCGAGAGCGACACCATGTACGCCTGCTGCGAACCCGGCGACAATCAGTTCGGCTTCTGGGGCGATTCGATCGCTCTCTCCACCGGAGAAAACATCCCCCGCGATGACTACAAAAATCTCACGAATGAATTCGTCGTACCCCATTCCTACGCCAAGCGCAGCCGCTATCAGGAAAAGCCATACTCCGTCGGAGCCCTGGCCCGTATCGTCAATTTGGGCGAACGGCTTCAGGGTGAAGCGGGAAGACAGTTTGCCAAATATTACACCTCCAAGTGGAAAACCAATCCTTTCTACCACAATCCCTCCCGGGCGCTTGAAATCATGTATTCCTTCGAGCGCATCCCGGAGCTGATTGACGAATACCTCAAACTTGAAGAAGTCGCCCCCGCCGTGTCCACCAACACCAAAACCGGAAAAGGCACCGGTTTGGTGGAAGCTCCGCGTGGTCTGCTGATCCATCATCACGAAGTGACCGACGGATTGGTTTCCTATGTCGACATCGTCACGCCCACCGCCCAAAATGCGGAAGACATCGAGCGCTACTGCCACCTGGCGGCGCAGGAGCTTCTGGACGCCGGAGAAGAAGACAAGATCAAAAATCATATGGAGATCATCGTTCGTGCGTTCGATCCCTGCATCAGCTGCTCCGCCCACATGGCCGAAGTGAATCAGGCCCCCGAATCCCAGTGGGAAAACAGTTTGGACGACCTCACCCGCGAACAGACGCCCATCTTCATCGGCGTGGGCAATCCCGGCTGCTCGGATGACGGCGTCGGAGTAGAACTGGCACGACAATTGAAAGCCGTCGGCATTCCCGATGTTCTGTTCGAAACCGAGATCGAAAACAACGAAGACCTCTGGCGGGATGACGCTGAACGCCCGATTGTTTTTCTCGATGCCCTGGATTTCAGAGAAACCCCCGGTAAGATCACATTCCTTCCCCTCCAGCTCGTTCTCAACAACACATCGTTAAGCCACAAGATCCTGCCCTCCGTTTCCGCGCTCATGAACTACCCCCAACTGAAAAACTCCTATGTGCTCGGTATCCAACCCCAATCGATCGAACAGGGCCAAAACCTGAGTTCTTCCGTACGTCAAGCCATACAAGACGTATTGGATCGGCTGGACAACTAGAATAAAAAGGCTTGAGATTCCTTCCCCAGGATTCGAAAGCCAATGAGTCATTTATGAGGAGAGAGATCGCTCAGTCAGGTGAGAAATTAGCAAGCGGTTCCTTGGAATCGCTTTTCCCGCCTTTTTCTTCCTGCATCAATAACTCTCGCCGCTGGGCGATTTCTCTTAATCTCTAATCCCATTCCCTCATGCCCAACGATTTTCGGTGTCGTTGTGCGCCGCGACATCATTGGGAGCCGATGTCAAGATAAAACGTCAAAGCCATTATGAAAACCATGCAAGCGTCTCCCGAATAGGAATTACTTGAACACTGCTGGGGAATTTTTCCCCAGCCATTGTTTCCGTTTGCACGGATCGGAGCCCAACCCCTTCCTTATGTCTTTTATTTCTTTGTCTATCAAGAGCATAGAAGAGATTCTCCTTCCTCTCAGCAAGGCACATTGGCACGTTAATTGCATAGCGATTGGTAAGGAAATATTCATGAAGGACTCAAATAGACGGATTCTTTTGATCGAGCCGGATGCCCGTGAAAGAAGAAGCCTGACCGCCTTTCTGAAGAAGGAGAACTACGAAGTTGAAACGGGAAAGGGGCTGACCGACGCGATCAAAAAAATTTCCGACGGATGCTTCAGCTGCTTGATTATGGAAGTCGATCTCCCTGAGATGAAAGGTTACGAAGCGGTTTCCGTTTTGAAAAACTTAGATCCGCATATACACATTATCATGATGACCAAGAAAAACACGAAACACTTGGAAAAGAAAGTGCGGGAACAGGATATTTTCTTTTATTTCATCAAATCATTTGGGAATGAAGAACTAAACCAGGCCATCAGAAGTGCCATTAGCCATTAAAGGAGGAATCAATGGAAAACGCGAAAGCGAAAATATTATTGATCGATGACGATCCGGATTTTAAAGAAGCCGTTACCCGCATCCTTCAATCCGCCTATTATGAGGTGGTAACCGCGGCAAACGTTACAGAAGGAAGGGAAAAGATTCTCGGTGAAAAACCCGATCTTATCCTGCTCGACATCATGATGGACAGCCTGTTCGACGGATTCTCCTTATGCCATGCCGTAAAAACCGAAAAGGCTTTTGCGGCCGTGAAGGATACGCCTATCATCCATGTTTCAGCCGTAAAAGAAAAAACCGGAGCCCGCTTTCAATTCCAAGGCGGAGACGAAGGACTTAAATGCCCCGATGATTACCTTGATAAACCGGTCAAGGCCGAGGAATTGATCTCCCGGATCGAAGCCCTCCTTAATAAATAAGAGCGGATTTTTTCGCCGGACTTTCCGGTTTCGCATTGTCGGTGGAAATACTATTTCCTACTCCCTAAGAAGGAAGCTTGTTTTCTTGCCGATACGCATGTCCGCGGCGCGGCTCACCGGATTCGATGTATTCTGCTCCCCGGGAAAGCCGTCATGACCTTAAATCCTTGGGTCCGGCTGCGGCATCATTTTTTAATGAAATATGTCGGGTATTCAAGTAGAATAGGAATCTGAGGTTTTTTCGGTTTAAACCGGCGGAGGTCCTGGCGGTAGGATCCAACAAGGTTGTTTCCATGAAAAGAGAAACCATTCTCATCATCGATGATGAAGAATCCATGCGTGATTCGTGTTCCCTGATCCTCAAGAAAGACGGATACAACATCGAATCCGCCGAGGATGGAAACCGCGGTCTTGAAAAGATAAAGACCGTCAAACCAGATCTGGTTCTGATTGACCTCAAAATGCCGGGACTCAGCGGCTTCGAAGTCCTGGATGAAGTCAAGCTGATCGATCCCGAAATCATCCCGGTAGTCATAACGGGATACGCCACAGTGGAATCTGCTGTAGAAGCCATGAAACGGGGAGCCTATGATTTTCTTCCAAAACCTTTCACTCCCCAAGAATTCAGGATCATCATCAAACGGGGGCTGGAAAGAAAAAAACTGGCGCAGGAAGCGGAAATGCTTCGCAGCGAGAAGAAGCTGATCGAAGAAAACTTCATCACCATGGTTTCCCACCAACTGCGAAGCCCGCTGGTCGCCATCCTGCAGTACTTTGAAGTTCTGCTGGGGGGAATGGTGGGAGACATCCAGTCCGAGCAAAGGGCGATGATTCTGAAAGCTCAAAATCGCCTGGAGAAACTGCTTGAGCTCATCAATGACTGGCTGGACGTCGCACGAATGAACAGCGGCACCATCGTAGAAAAACGGCAGCCGATTTTGCTGCGGGACATATTAAAGAAGCTGGTGGAATTCATGCGCCCCACCGCAGAGGAAAACGGAATCCAGCTCCACTTGCAGCCTCCTGGCGGGCAGGATTCGGTCATGGGAGATCCAGAAAGCCTGGAGCAGGTTTTCACCAATCTCATCAGCAACGCCATCAAATACAATCGCCCTGAGGGAAGTGTGACGATTTCCACAAAAGAGGAGGATACCCACATCGTCGTGACAGTCTCCGATACCGGTATGGGAATTCCGGAAGAACACCTCCCGTTTATTTTCGACCAATTCTACCGGGTTCATCGAACCGAGAACCAAAGGAATAAAGGTTCGGGCTTGGGATTGACCATCGCCAAAAAGATCGTAGAGGCGCACGAAGGCGCCATCGAAGTCTCTTCTGAAGAAGGCATCGGAAGCGTGTTTACGGTTCGACTGCCGGCAGCCGCCGCTCCATCGACACACGCCGAATAGGACTTCAACTCACACAAAAAAAGGACACAACCAATGAAAGAAAAAGAAGTGCTGGTACTGGAAGACCTGCTGGGCTCGAACAATAAAATCGCCGCGGAAATCCGCGCCAAGCTGACGGGACGGGGAATCCTCCCCATTAATTTAATGAGCTCTCCGGGATCCGGGAAAACCTCCCTACTGGAGCGTCTTGCCGAACATTTGCAGCCGAAATATAAAATGGCCGTCATCGAAGGCGACATCGAAACCGAGCGCGACGCAGAACGCATTCGAGCGAAGGGTGTTCCCGCCTGGCAGATTACAACCGGCGGCGCCTGTCATCTGGACGCCAAAATGGTTGGAAAGCTCTTCCCGAAAATCCCCCCCGACCTAAATTTTCTCTTTATCGAAAACGTGGGCAACCTCGTTTGTCCGGCCAGTTACGACCTTGGAGAAAGCATCCGCTGCGTCCTTCTTTCCACTCCTGAAGGCGACGACAAGCCCAAGAAATACCCGAAAGCTTTTACAACCGCCGATTGTCTTGTCATCACCAAATCCGATCTGGTCCCCCCCCTGCCCTTCAATATCGAGCGTGCCCAACAAGAGGCCCGCGAAATGAATCCATCCCTTCAGCATTTCATCACTTCGGCCGTTCTGGATACCGGGATCGACACTTTGGCAGCCTATTTGATCGACCGGTTGGAAAGGATCCGCCGCCGACATGCATGAAGTTTCCATCATCGCCAATCTCTTCAAAATACTGGAAGAGAAAGCCGTCGAGAAGAATGCGGTCAGGATCACGGGCGTACACCTCAAGGTGGGCATCCTCTCCGGAGCGGTTCCTGAACTGCTTCAGACTTCCTTCGATATGTATAAAAAAGACACCATCGCTTCTCTAGCCGCGCTCCATGCCGAAACGGTTCCTTTGAGAACCGAATGCGAAGATTGTGGCGCCGTCACGACGAAAGACGATTTCGTTTTCCTTTGCGATCGATGCGGCTCATCCCGGTTGAAAACGCTTTCCGGTACCGAACTGCTGCTGGAAAAGATCGACATGGAAGTGGAATAGGCCCTGAGGAAGGTCCCGGGATGCGCCCCGGATCATGGGGTGAAAAACCAACCTGCCGTTTTTTTGTTGGATTTCCCTGGAACGAAAGCAGTATAATGAGTATTCAAAAGCACGACAGTCCACGACATCCATGTTAGGACACAGCATCATTAAAAAGATATTAAGCCTTCCGCTCAGGTCCAAATTCATACTCAGTTTCATTCTGGTCATCGCTTCCGGCGGCATCATTATCCTGATCCTCGGAACCCGGCTCGAACACCGCACCATTTTTTCTCTCGCCCAGGCCAAAGTCCGACATGACCTGGAAGCCGCCTGGATGGTGTTCAATGAAAAGCTGAAAGACATCCACGATATCGTCGAGCTGAATACGACGCATGAAGGTTTACAGGCCGCGCTGCAGAAGGGAGACACCGCTCAACTACTGGAATATCTGGACCTGATAAGGGTCGAATTCAAACTGGACATCCTGACCCTGACTGATTCCCGAGGCAGAGTCGTCCTGAGAACACGCAGTCCGGACAACATCGGTGACGACTTGTCCGGAGATCCCCTCATACAGCGAGCCCTCAAGGGAGAAGTCGTCAGTTCCCCCCAGATCGTTTCAGCGGATGAGCTGACACGGGAAGGGGAGGATTTGGCGAAACAGGCTTTCCTGGATCTTCTCCCGACACCGAAAGCCGCTCCTCGGCTGGAACGTTATGAAGAAAACGGCATGATGCTGAAAGCCGCTGCGCCGGTCCGGGACGAAAACCGCAGGACTCTCGGAGTGCTCTACGGAGGCATTCTTCTCAACCGTAATTACGAAATCGTGGACCGTGTGAAAGAGATCGTTTTCAAAGGGGAAAAATACAAGGGACGGGAAATCGGAACCGCCACCATATTCCAGAACGATTTGCGGATTTCCACGAATGTTCCTCGTGCCGACGGCGGCCGCGCCATTGGGACCCGGGTTTCCAAAGAGGTGAGCCAAGCCGTTTTACAGGAAGGGAAACCGTGGCTGGACCGGGCTTTCGTGGTCGACGACTGGTATATATCAGCTTATGGGCCGATCAAAAATCTAGAGGAAAAAATCATCGGTATCCTGTATGTGGGAATGCTGGAAAAACCCTATGTCGATCTCAGAAACACCGTCATGAAGAAATTCACTTTTATGGCGGGTATCTGCCTTATTGCCCTTTTCATCATCATTTTCTTTATCATAGCAGGGATCACCAAACCGCTTCAGAATATGGTGCTGGCCACCAATCGCATCGCCCAGGGGAATCTCAGCCACAAAGTCAGCGTCTCCTACCAAGACGAAATCGGGCAGCTGGCGGATTCTTTCAACCGTATGACAGGGGACCTCAAGAAAGCCAACGACAACCTTATCATATGGGGAAAAACCTTGGAGAAACGCGTCGAGGAAAGAACCCGGGAGCTGCGTAACACCCGGGACTCTCTGATCCAGTCAGAAAAGATGGCATCCTTGGGAAAGATGGCGGCAGGTGTCGCCCATGAAATCAACAATCCGTTGACCTCCATCCTCATCAACACTCATCTGATGCTGGAGCAGACTCCGAAAGATTCGCCTTTCCATGAGAATTTGAGGCTCATCGCCGACGAGACCGCGCGCTGTTCCACCATCGTCAAGGGACTCCTGGAATTCTCCCGGCAGCACCCCCCCCAAAAAAATCCTTCCGATCTCACCGAACTGCTTCACCGGACCATCAAACTGCTTGAGAATCAAGTGGCTTTCCAAAATATTCGGATTGAACGACGGCTGCAATCCAATCTGGCTCCGGTCTGCATCGATAAAGGTCAGATCAAACAAGTGATCTGGAACCTCATGATCAATGCCGCGGAAGCGATGCCCAACGGAGGGACTTTGACCATCTCCAGTCGTTTCCTGCCTGAAGACAACCTGGTCGAAATCGTCTTCTCGGATACAGGCATAGGGATCCCGAAAGAAAATCTCAATAAATTGTTTGATCCGTTCTATACCACCAAGAACAGCGGGAGCGGCCTGGGACTGGCAGTCAGTTACGGCATCATTGAACAGCATAACGGCAAGATCGACGTCAAGAGCATCCCCGGTCAAGGCTCTATTTTCACTCTGGTCTTTCCCGTTTCTTGTTAGATGCGCACGGGTCGAGAGGAGAACATATGTCCAATAAAATCCGTCAAAATATTTTAGTGGTCGATGACGAAATCACCGTATGCAAGAGCATCCGCATGGCGCTTCTCAGTGAAGAATTTGAAATAGACACGGCGCTCAGCGGTGAAGAGGCCCTGGAAAAAAGCCGGGAACGAACCTATGACCTGGTGATAACGGATCTTATGATGCCCGGAATCAGCGGAATGGATCTGTTGAGCGCTCTCCGGAAACTCAACCCCGGGATCCGCGTCATCATGGTGACCGGCTACCCAACGATCAAGACCGCCGTCCAGTCCATCAAGCTCGGCGCTTTCGATTATATCCCCAAGCCCTTTACCCCCAGTGATCTGCGCGGCTTGGTTTCACGTGCGTTCAAAGCCTCATCTCTTGAGAGAAGCCCCGGGGCGATCACTGAAGCCAAAGAGATTCCCTCCGACCTGTATTACATCATCGGGCATACTTGGCTTCGGATAGAAGGGAGAAACACCGGATATATCGGAGTCATGGACGATTACCTTAAAAGCGTTGGGCAAATCGTCTTTTTTGAGTTCCCTGAACCGAATAAGAATATCGGCCAAGGAGAAATGTGCGCAAAAATACGCGACGATCAGGGATTCAGCTATGGGATCTGGAGCCCCGCCTCCGGTAAGGTCCTCAAGATCAATGAAAAGTTGAAAACGAATTTTAATCTGCTTAAAAGATCGCCTTATCAAAAGGGATGGATATTCCGGATCGAGCTCACCGATCTCGAGGAAGACAAGCAGGGCTTGGTCCATAACGAATAAAGGGATTCGGACGATGAGCCCCCTCTCTCCGCTTCCTCCGCCCTCACCGCCGACGCTGCGGAAAGCGGCGGACTCCCTTCTGTCCACATTCAATCCCGACACCTTCGCGTTTCCCGATCCGGACGGCGCATGGCAAGAAAATCCCTCCACTTTTTACGAGCGATGTCTTCATGAAATCTACTACCGGGTGTGGCGCCTGCGGAAAGAACCAAGGACTCTCTGGCTTGACGGCCTGGCTGAAGAGGCCGCCGATCCCGCCTTGTGGGCCCGGCTCAAGCGGCTCAACTCCAAACTCCCGCCCCAATCTGTAATCGAGCCGGCCGCGGCGACGATCGGATCCATCGACACCCTCATCCTCAGCGCCTACGGTTCCCGGCACGACTTTCAGCTCCTCTATCCCGCTTTCCTGATTTTCAACGCCTTGGCATGGGAACTCGCATGCGAGGCTTTACGCAGCAGCCTCGGCGTTTTTATTCCCAACTGGGACGTCAAAGGCCATAAACGGAAGCGTTCCCTTCAGTCGCGTCTTGAAAGCCTGGAAGCTCTGAGCGGCCATCCGGATAAAACCGAGGCTCCATTTTTAACGAATTTCCTGAATGCGCTATCCGAAGATCCCTCCATCTCCCTGCCGAAACTTCTGGGAGAAGAAGACCGGCTCAACCAGGAAATCCGTCGGATTCGGGAAAACGCGGAAAACTCCGGGGATGAAGAAGCACACTCCATCCTCCTCGATAAAATCCACCCTTCGATGGGCATCGTCACCCTTGCCTCTCCGGCTTTTCTATACCCCTGCTCCCGCCTGCTTGTCGATTCCTTCTGGCCGGTGTCCAGCGGAATCCCCTATAAAGCAGCGGTTATGCTCAGCGTCTTCAGCGACCGCCGCAGCACCGCATCCCTGCTTGAAGCCATGACATTGTATCCTCCGCGCATCACAAAAATCAGAGAGAACCTGATTTATACCCTCGGTCGGATTCAAGTCGAAGAGGCGGCGGGGCGGATCGCGGAAGTTCTGGAGGGACCGGATGAGATCCTGTCCGAGAATTCCGGAGTACCGGCCGTATCCCATCTGCTGATCGACCAAAAAGCGGAAGCGGTCCGCGCACTGGGAAACCTTCGGATCGCGGCCCTGCCCGCCCTGTCTTCGATCGTCCGCTGCCAGGACCATGCCTCGGCTCTACTGCGAACGAATGCGGCCTGGGCCCTGGGCGACATTGGAAAAGCACAGAAAGAAACCAGCGGCGGCATCAGCGCGGATATTCTGATCACCTTGCTGCAGCTGTTGAAATCTCCGGATAAAACCGTATTCGAGCAGGCGGTCAGCTCGCTGAAAAAAATCGACATGCCCGATTTCATCCACAAACTTTATCTTTACCACGCCGGAGCCGTGAGCATTCTCGGCCTCAAGCCGGCCCAAAAAGGTCTTTATGAACTGTCCGAAACCCTGCACCATCTCCTCAAGACACGGAAACAGGTCGTTATCGCCGTCAATGGAGACTCCGGAACCGGAAAAACGTATTTTTGCCAGTCTCTTGCCGAAGGCTTCAGCACGCTCAAATCCAAAGAGATCCTATACCTGATGCGGGACCGCAAGCGGGATCAGAAGATCTTCAACCGCATACTGGGACTCAAATGGCTCAAAACGCATATCGACCCCGACTACTACCATGATTATCCGGTTTCCGAGAATGAAGATGATCCGGAAGCTTTTTTTTCCGGATTTCTTCACGAAAACTTCGATAAGAAACTTATCATCCTGGACGGATGCCGCGACCGAAATTATTTTCAACGGGTCATCGATCTTTTCTATTTCCACGGGACGCTCGACGTGGTGGTCAATTTCCGTGCGACTTATTCCACCCGCAGGCAGAATCTGGAAGAGCGAGAGATCGCATTGGAAAGCCTCAAAACCCACCTTTCGTTTCTTGAAGAGCCCGCATTGGAAGATACGCATTATTATCAGGAAGGACTTCTGACGCTTTTCGACCTGGACAATTCGCGGGATTCACGTCTAGACCGCCAGGAAACCCTAGAACTCTTCCGGAGAGGTCGGATCAATTCCTGGGGAGACTTAATCCGGATCGGAAAATTGTCCCGGCCTTCCATCCCCCTTGAAATCACAGGCATCTCTCTGGAGGGAAACGAAGAATCGTTTCATCGCGAGGAAAGCTCTTTCTTTTCCCGGGAAGGCCGTGATTTCCAGCCTAAAGAGAGACGGTTTCGAAGCCGGCTCAATGAAGACCCCGCTTCTCACCCTCATCTTATTCAAACCATCGACACCGATGATCTGGCACCCAAACATATGCGATTCTACGCCCAGGACCAGATCGCGGGGCTGGGCGGGCACGGAGCCGTTTTCGTCCTCACGTTTCTCGACAATCATATTTTCCATACCCATATCCGGAACGCCGTCGATATGGCGCTCCTGGGCCGCGACCTTTTTCTGATCACTCTGGGAGGAGAGCTCATCCGCATCTCTTTTGAGAGAAACGAGACCCAGCAGATCGCCCGAACATCCTCTCCCCCTACATCCCTGGTTTCTTTCCCCAGGGATAAAATCATCACCGGACATGCAGACGGGACTCTCCGGATATGGGATATCTCCCGGAGAACCGTCAGCGTCCTGCAGGGACACACCCAGCCGATCAGCGCCGTATCCGTCGATTATTATGGAAGAATCACCTCTTGCAGCCTGGACTCCTCCCTCAAACGCTGGGATCCCGAGAACAATCGCATGGTATCTTTTTCTCCTTCCGGCCGGGTGTTTTCCCTGCTTCGGCATTTTCCGCCGGAAAAAGCCGTCGCGCTCTCCGCTCCCGACTCGGAGTCCTTACATCCCTCACATCACTCCGAAATCCACCTCATCGACTTTGCATCCGCTGGGCTGAAAACACAGGGTCTGCGCTTAGACAAAGCCGTCAGCGGATTCCACATCACGCCGGACGGCCGCCTCCTCACGGCACTGAAAACCTCTTCCCCGGACTCCGGTTCTTCTGAAAACCTGGCCGTCATAACATGGGACCCAAAAAAGCCGTCCATTCAGTTTCTACCCGGACACTCCGGGGAAACATACGACTGTCTGCCATTGGGACCGAAGATCGTGTCCTGCGGCCGAGAAGACGATGGGGCCCACTTCTTGAGTGTCTGGGGAACGGAATCCTTCGTAAAACGGGAATTAAACCGCATATCCCTCCAACAGCCACCGTGGTGAGATCCCATAGCGAGAATCCACCCTTGAGAAAAGACTCGATTGACTTTGAACCTCCCGAATGATAAAACTCTTATGTTTTATGGACCGAGATTCAATGACAGAAAGCCGACACACATCCCATTCGCTTTTCGATGAAGTCTTCATCCCCCCGAATCCGCTTTCTCTTCTCTCCGGCCTCGATTCCCCTTCAATACCGCGAGATTTCCTGCAATGAGTGATCTTTCCGACGCATGGCTGCATTTTTCCCGCTGTCCGGTTTGTTCCGCAACCACGATGGACCCATTCAAACGGGGAACCCTCCATCCTCAATCCCTGCATGCTTCCCAGATAAAGATCACGGACAGCGAGTACGGAAAAATCTGGGATCTGAGCCGCTGCCGTCGCTGCGGCCATGTTTTCGCCAATCCCTGTCCTCCCGAAGATCTTATCCGAGCCCTCTACGGCGGTATCGAAGATCCCGATTATGAAGAGGAATCGAGGGGACGAGGTAAAAATTTCATGGGCATCCTCGATCACCTTGAAGATCTGACGGATGAAAAAGGGGCCCTGTTCGATGTGGGCGCCGCCACCGGGATCCTTATGAATCTGGCTGAGCGACGAGGATGGGAAGTCGACGGCATCGATCCCAGCCGCTGGGCGGTACGTGTGGCACGTCAAAAATACGGGCTCCCCATGCGGGAGGGTCCTTTTGAATCCGCGGCCCTTCCCGCCGGGCGTTTCACCGCCGTGACGCTTGTCGATTTCATCGAACACATCCCTCATCCCGCCGTGGCGATGACCCGGGTTCATGAAATACTGAAACCGGGAGGGATTGTTTGCCTGGTTACACCCGACATCACCAGCCTGATGGCCAGGATCACCGGCGGCCGATGGTGGCATTACAGACCCGCACATCTTTCCTACTTCACTTGGGATAGCCTTTCACGCCTTCTGATCCGCGCCGGGCTGCGTCCGATCATGCTCCGCCGATATGCTTGGACTTTCAGCCTGTACTATCTGTTGTCCCGCAAACGGATCGGGCATATTCTCTTAAAAAACCCTTATTTGACTTCTTTTTGGCAGAATATTCCGCTAAAATTAGCGCTTTACGATTCTTTCGAGGTCTATGCCAGAAAAGGCTGAATCCATGAAAGCATATTTTAATGCCATGCGTTTGGGAAGATGGCCGAGAAGCCTGGCCATTTTCGTCGGCAGCACGGCCTTTTTTTTCATCTACCGGCAAGCTTTCACGGCCGACCGCTTATCGTGGTTGCTGCTGCGATCCTTATTCGTTTTCCTCTTAACCTGGGCCGTATCGACGGCCAACTATATTATCAATGAGATCGCCGACGCCCCCACCGACGCCCATCACCCGACCAAGAAGAATCGTCCATTAGTGCAGGGTAGAATCCGGTCAGGACCGTTCCTGGCAATGGGAATCGTCATATCCACCGCCAGCCTCTTTCTGGCCTTCAGATATTTCTCCCGACCTTTTTTCTTTTCCCTCACCGCTCTGCTCATTGCCGGAATCTTCTACAATATCAAGCCCCTTCGCACTAAAGACATTCCCTATTTGGATTCGATCTCGGAATCCGCCAATAACCCGATTCGGTTCCTTATCGGCTGGTTCGCCTTCTCCCCGGGTCATCTGCCCCCTCCCCCGGCGCTGCTGCTGAGCTGGTGGGCTTTCGGCAATTACCTGATGGTCGCTAAACGCTTGAGCGAATTCCGCTTCCTGAAAGATAAAGCCGGAGACTACCGAAACTCTCTCCAGAAATACACCCACCGTACCCTGATCGCCGTTATGGCCGTAAGCGCCCTGCTGTTTTTCATCTCCTTCTTGTATTTCGCCCTGATTTTCAAACTGGAGTCCTTCGTGATCCTGAGCCCGCTGCTGTTGGGCTACCTATCCATGATTTTCCATAAGACATGGATCGAGAACGAAGTGATGGAAGAGCCGGAGAAACTGATGCTTCAACCGAAATTCGCGCTTTTCACAACGGTCCTCTTCATCGCATTCGTCCTGGCTTTTTTCTTCGACCGCGCGGGTCGATAGTAACGGGCAAAACCGCCCAACATGTAATCCCCTTCCGATTTTCAGCGTTCAAAAAAGTTGCCTCCTTTATTGAGTTCATGATAAAGTATTGCAGGAACCAATGAGGGCGTAATTCCATGAATATTCTGGAAGTCATTCTGAAATTGATCTTGGCTACCGCCCTGGGCGGTTTGGTCGGATTGGAGCGGGAATCGAATAGAAAACCGGCGGGATTCCGAACCAACATCCTTATCTGCCTGGGATCCACAATGGTCATGATCCTCTCATCGGTCCTTCAGGGAGGCGTTGAAAGTTCCGGAGGAGACGCCGCCCGCATCGCGGCCGGCGTCATCACCGGAATCGGATTCATCGGAGCCGGAACCATCATTCAGGCACGGGGCTCGATCGTCGGCCTGACCTCGGCGGCCACGATCTGGACCGTGGGAATTCTGGGACTCGTTATCGGGACGGGATACTATATGATCGCTCTGGTTTTTACTGGAGTCATCCTCCTGACACTGCTTTTGTTCCGCCTCTTCGAGGGACAGCATTTCGAAACCCCGCTTTTCCGCTATACCATCAAGGCTAAATCCTATCGGGATCTGCTTCTCGACATCAAGAAGCTTGCCTTGCATGAAGGCATTAAGTTCAAAGAAATCAACCACCGAGAAGAAGGTGGATCTTCCCGCCTTTATTTTTCATTCCGCGCGACGGAAGACAAGGAGCAGAAATTCAAGTGGAGCCTGCTGAATCTGGATGGGCTGCTCGAGATCAAAATTGACTGAATTCAAACTCCTTCTGGCGACAACCAATCAGGGAAAAATCAAAGAACTCGAAAGAGCGCTGGATCATCTCTCTTTCAAAATCGCGTCTCTATCCGAGCTTCCTTCCGGTCTCATCTATGAGGAAACCGGGAGTCGTTTCAATGAGATCGCCCGCGGAAAAAGCCTGTTCTACGGCCGATACTGGGACGACTTGACGCTCGGCGAAGACTCCGGCCTGGAAATCGAAGCGTTGGATAACGCTCCCGGTGTCCATTCGGCCCGTTTTTCCGGCCCCGATTCATCTGATGACGACAATATCCTCAAAGTGCTTTATCTCATGCGACACATCCCCGCAGAAAATCGGCGGGCCCGCTTCGTTTCCAGTATGGCTCTTACCCGCGGCGGGCTTGTTATAAAGGAAATCCAGGCTTCCGTTGAAGGCGTTATCATATCCGCCCCGCGGGGACGGGGGGGATTCGGATACGATCCGATTTTCTATTATCCCCCCCTTGACCGAACCTTCGCCGAGCTCTCCGCCGGGGAAAAAAATCGCGTCAGCCACCGCGGCCGTGCGCTTCGCGAGCTTCAAGCCACCCTGGAACGGCTTTCCTCCTGAGTCCTTCCACGACCGCAGGCGCTTTCGAACCCTTCCCGGCGGGATTACTTTTTCTTGGGAGGGGGACCCACCGTGATAAGGGGTTTCAAGTTCTGGAAGGTTTTTTCTCCGATCCCCTGTACCTTCATGAGATCTTCGATCCTTTGAAAGCGGCCATGCTGCTGACGAAAATCGAGAATCCTCTGCGCCACTTTCGGCCCGATCCTAGGCAGTTCCTGCAGCTGGACCAACGTAGCCGTATTGAGGTTGATCTTAGATCCTTCCTGATTCATCCGCACGGATTCAGCCGAAACGGACAGCCCGGTCCCCATAACCGCCAGGATCAAAGCACATGCCAGGCTTTTCATTAAATTATTCTTCATGCTGACCTCCTTTCACATGGGGAAGTGCAAGAACGAAGCCAGGATGAGAAATCACGTAACATCAATTATTTCAATACGATTTTTTCTCTTTGGCACATCATCCGTGAACATCGGGGGACATGCCGATCCATGGAGAGTCAACCGCGGCTGACATCCGGCCGGGAATCAGGAGCGAGGGTGATTTTTCCGATAAACATCAAGCAGGCGCTTCAGATCCAGATGAGTGTATTTCTGAGTGGTCGCCAAGCTCGCATGACCGAGCAATTCCTGAATGACGCGTAGATCCGCTCCCCGGCTCAGCAGGTGGGAGGCGAAGGAATGCCGGAGAGAATGAGGGCTTATTTTCCGGCGCACGGCGGAATCGTGGATATATTTGTCCACGATCCGCTCGACCGAACGTGCGGATAACCGCTCCCCGCGATAATTAAGGAAACAGGCTTCGGAATCGATCTCCCCGCCGTGAATTTCCAAGCGGCGCCGCAGATATGTTTTCAGGGAGTTCTCCGCCGTCATGCCGAAAGGAATCAGCCGTTCCTTTTTTCCTTTTCCACGGATCCGAATGATACGTTCAGAAAATCCGATATCGTTCAGGTTCATGCCCACCAGTTCACTGACCCTCACGCCGGTGGCGTACAGAAACTCCAGGACGGCTTTGTCCCTGATATCGAGGATCTTCTTCGAACCGGGCATGTCCAGGAATCGCGCCATCTCTTCTTCTGAAAGAAACGTAGGGACCGATTCCTCCTGTTTCGGCGTCGCCACCACTTTCGCGGGATTATCTTCCAGCCAGTTTTTTCGAATGCAAAACCGAAAGAAAGACCTGACGGCGGCGAGTTTTCGGGCTATGGTCGATCGTTTCTCCCCCTTCTCGAAAAGAGAAGCTAGAAAACCTCTGATCGCGACATTATCCACGTCCTTCAATCGAATCCGGCGTTCCCGCAGGTAATCCCGCAGTTGGGATAAATCACGGCGGTATCCGTCGATGGTATGCTGAGACGCGTTTTTTTCATGGCGCAAAAACGCGCAAAATGCATCCAGTTCCTTTTTCACAACGGCTCTCTACCCCGGCCCTCCTCACGGCTTCCCCCGGCCCGGCTCGTATCGGCTTTCACTCTTTTTCCGGTTCGACATCCTGTTTAAAAGAGCACTCCTTATCACTGCAATAAAGATAAGAAGTTCCCTTTACGGCATTTTTCCGGAGAACGAATTCTCTGCCGCATACCGGACAAGGCTGAGGCACCGGCTCATCCCAGGTGGCGAACTTACAGCCGGGATAACGGCTGCAGCCGTAGAAGATTTTTCCTTTTCGGGTTTTCTTGCGGACGATGGTTCCTCCGCATTTCAGCGGACACGCGATTCCAGTATCTTTTTTCTCGCTTTTGATGTACTTGCAGCGGGGGTAATCCGAACAGGCGACAAACGCACCGTATCTTCCCTGTCGCTGGACCAGCGGAGCTCCGCATTGGGGACATTTTTCCTCCAGCACGACAGGCTCTTTCTTGTCGAAGCTCTTCTTGTACGTGCATTCCGGGTAACCGGAACACGCCTTGAAACGACCGTAACGCCCTTCTTTGATAACGAGGCCCTTGCCGCACTCAGGACAGATCTCTTCCGAAGGAATCCCCTGTTTTTTCACTCCTTCTCCCTGTTCGGCTTTCTCCATGTCTTTCTGAAGCATGTCATAATACGACTGCAGATATTCCAGGCGGCTCTTTTTCCCTTCGCTGATCAAATCCAACTGTTCTTCCAAACGGGCGGTGAATTCAAACTTCATCAAATCAGGGAATTTCTGGATCAGATAATCCGTCACATAAATCCCGACTTCCGTCGGAATGAACCGCCCTTTTTCCTTGATGACGTAATCCCGGCCCTGGATCGTGGCGATAATGGGAGCGTACGTGCTCGGCCGACCGATCCCCTTCGCCTCGAGCTCTTTCACCAGGGTTCCTTCAGAATATCGGGAAGGCGGTTGGGTAAAGCTTTGCTTGGACTCGAGTTGAGACAGTTCCAGGCGTTCTCCGGTTTCAACGGTGGGAAGCGTCGGGGAATCGCTCTTTTTAGGTGTCAGAACAAGGTGCCCGTCGAACTTGATCACTTCTCCCTTGGCTTTGAATTGGTGTTTGAGCGCACGGATATCAAACTCCGTCTCCTCCACCTGAGCGGCGCTCATCTGCGATGCGATAAAACGGTTCCAGATCTGGGAATAAAGCCGGAATTCATCTGCGCTAAGGTATGCTTTCACTTTTTCCGGAGGCAGGTCGAAGGACGTCGGGCGAATGGCTTCATGCGCATCCTGGGCCTTGCGTTTGTTCTTGAACGCCCGCGGTTTCTCCGGCAGGTAGGCTTTCGAATAGGCCGTTTGGATATAATCTCTGGCTTCGCTCAAGGCGTCTTCCGAAATCCGGACGGAATCCGTTCGCATGTAAGTAATCAAGCCGACCAGTCCTTTCGTACCGATCTCCATGCCTTCATAGAGTTTCTGCGCGACCATCATCGTTTTTTTAACAGAAAAATGGTTCGCTCGAAAACTTTCCTGCTGCAGAGTGCTGGTTATAAAAGGGGGCGCGGGCGTTCTCTTTTTACGGCGTACTTTGACACCGTGCAGAATATAATCCGCGCCTTTCAAATCGGCGGTGATCGATTCAGCCTGTTCACCCGTCGCAATCTTGGCCTTCCTCCCGTCGATCTTAACCAGATTGGCTTTGAAAGGGGGCGGGGTCTGCGCTTTCAAGTGAGCCGTGATGGTCCAGAATTCCTCCGGAACAAAATCCCTAATCTCTTTCTCTCGTTCGCATATCAGGCGCAGGGCAATGGACTGAACACGACCGGCGCTCAATTTGCGCCCGACCTTCTTCCACAGCAGAGGGCTTATGCTGTATCCCACCAGCCGATCCAGGATACGACGTGTCTGCTGTGCATCGACCTTTTGTTCATCCAGCGGCAATTTTTGTTCCAGCGCCTGCCGGATGGCGTTTTTCGTGATCTCGTGAAAAAGGATCCGGGAGACGTTAACCTTGGAATCCTTGAGAATCTCCGCCAGATGCCAGCAGATGGCTTCTCCTTCCCGATCGGGATCAGCCGCCAGCAGAACGGTATCACAGCCGCGGGCGGCCTTCTGCAATTGAGATACAACATCCTTCCGGCCCGGCAGAATACTATACTCAGGCTCGAATCCATTCTCTATGTCGACGCCCATCCGGTTCTTGGGAAGGTCCCGGATGTGTCCCAGGGTCGCCTTTACGGAATACCCCGAACCGAAATAGCGTTCCATCGTTTTTGCTTTAGCGGGAGATTCAACGATTACAAGATATTTATACATTACAATTTCCTCTGAAAATATTTTCCGGGGTTTTGATAGATAACCCCTTTGAGCTCCAACTGCAGGAGAAGCGACAGCACTTCTGATACCGACATCCCGCTCTCCTCGACCAGGACATCGATATGCTTTTGGGCGTCATTACGAAGCATTCCATAGATCTTCTCTTCCCGCGAATCGAGTGCGGGAGGGGATTCGAGGGTTTCTTCCCCCCGCTGATTCACCGCCTCCCTGACGGGAGACGGCAGTTCCTCAATGACGTCTTCCCACGATGCCACAAGTTTGGCCCCGGTCTTCAACAGCCAATTCGTCCCCCGGCTCAGGTCCGAGGTGATGGCACCGGGAACCGCCATCACTTCCCGGTTCTGCTCCAACGCCAGGCGGGCGGAAATCAGAGAGCCGCTTTTCCGCGTGGCTTCCACCACCACCAAGGCCAGAGCCAAGCCGCTGATGATCCGGTTGCGAAGCGGGAAATGGAATCCGAGCGGAGGCGAATCAGGTGGAAATTCGGAGATCACAACGCCTTTCCGTTCGATTTCTTCAAAAACTCTTTTGTTTTCACGCGGATATATCCTCTCTAATCCGGATCCCATAACAGCGATCGTCTTCCCTCCTTTGAGGGCGCCCCAATGGGCGGCGGTATCGATACCGCGGGCCATCCCGCTGACGATCGCGAGGCCCCGCACCGCAAGATCGTGTGCCAGCTTCTCGCTGACGGCCCTGCCGTATGGGGTCGGTTTTCGTGCACCCACGATCGCCACCGCAGGCTCTTTAAGAAGCCGTATGTCCCCCGCGCAATACAGCACGAGAGGCGGATCGAAAATCTCTCTCAAATACTCGGGATAAGCCTCGTCGTCGATCGTGACGATCTCGACGCCTTGCTTCCCGAGCCGTTCAACCAAACGCTCGGCCCGTACCGTCAGTCCCGGAGACGCGAGAGCTTTCGCCTCCCGGGCGTCGAGCCCGAGGGACCTCAATCCGGCTTCGCCGGCGGTGAAGACCCCGGATATCGAAGGAAATCGTCGGCGAACAACGGCCGCGGATCTCAGATGGGAAGCCAGAACCAGATTTATTCCAACCCAGTAATGGAGCTTTTCCTTCAAGGGGCCTCGGAACACTTTGCCGGCGGGATGGCGAACACCGGCATCGAACTGTAAGCGATGACCTTTTCCGTCGTGCTTCCCAGGAAGAAACGCTCCAAGCGGCTCTGTCCGCATGTCGATATCACGATGAGGTCGTACTTGTGCGTTTCAAGATAATCGACGATGCCGGCCGATGCATTGACAGCCGGAAACACATCTTCTTTCACCTTGAAATTTTCCTTCCCCCTCCGCTTTCGCTGACTGATCCGATCCCGAAGGGCATCCATCATTCCTTCCACGACCCGCGGCGCAAAATTATGATCGTGCAGTTCGAGGATGCTCAACAGCATGATGTCCGCATTGAATCCGCGCGCCAATTCCCAGGCGTAATCCCGTTCGATCTCTTCCTGATCGGAGAAGTCCGTCGGAACCAGGATCTTTTTAAAAACCGGTTTTCCTCTTCTTTTCTTGGTGGCCAGAACAGGTACCGGGGAACTTCGGAGCACCTGGTTGGCAACACTACCAATGAAAAGCCGGTCCAATCCGGTTCGCCCTTTTTTTCCCATGACGATCAAGTCCGCTTCTTCCTCGCGGGCGGCGGCCACGATGGCCTCTCCCGCCTTGCCCTCTTTTACCAGGCTGCGGAAAGAAAGTCCTTCTAGCCGGTTTTGTTCATCCAGGCGTTTCAGCATCTTCGATTTGACGCCGGCGATCCGGCTGGACAGTTCACCCTTGATCGCGTCCGCCGTATTGTAGAGAGCGGGAGAGAAATCGGGAACCACGTGCAACGCCAGCAGCTCGGCGCCGAACACACGCGCAAAGACAGCCGCATAGCGCAGCGCATCGCTCGCCTCATCCGAAAAATCCGTCGCCCAGAGAATTCTTTTCATGCGAATCGTCATCTTTTCTCCTCATTATCGGCTTAATTGCAGCCCCGGCACAGTTATTTTAACAAGAAAAAATGAAAAGGCAAGAGAATTAGCCCGCCTGTAGCCACCGTGAAACGAACCGCGGATATTCAAGGACTGAAAAGGACCGAGCCGCTGGTATAAAACGCGCCCGCCACGGCTCCCGTCATAAGACATGCAAGGGTCGCGGCCAATAAAGCTCTGAAACCGATCCGGGAAAGATCTTTGAGTCGCGACGGCGCCAGCGCTCCGATCCCACCCATGAAGATCGCCAGCGAGGCGATATGCGCGAAGCCGCAGAGGGCGTAAGAGGCGACAATGACCGACCGAGGGTTTTTCAGGACACCTGAAGCCGCCAGCTGAGAGAGATGTTGATAGGAGGCAATCTCGGTCGCTACGGTCCTTTCACCGATAACTTTAGCCACGGCCAAGGCGTCTTCGGGGGGAACTCCCAGGATCAGCGTAAAAGGATAGGCGCAAAAGCTCAGTATGGATTTGACGGACCAAGCCATTTCCCAGCCGAACCAGGTGTTCACGATCCCTCCCAGCCAACCGAGGATCAGATCGACAAGGGCCAGCAGACCGAGGAACGCGATCAGCAACGTGATAATCCCCCCCAACAATTTCAGACCGCTGTTGGCACCGTTGATGACGGACATGATCAGATTTTCATCCCGTTCATAGTGCGGTTTGATACTCATACCGAGAGTCAATGGGGTTTCGGTTTCAGGAACCAGAAGCTTCGACATCACAAGGGAAGCCGGAGCCGAAAGCAGCGAAGCTGAGATCAGATGCCCGGCAATGGTCGGCATCTGATCCTGAAGAAAAAACACATACAGTGCCAGGACCGTCGATGCGATGGTTCCCATGCCCGCCGTCAGAATCGTGGTCAATTCGGACAGCGTCATCTCTTTCAGGTGGGGCTTGATCACAAGCGAGGACTCGACGCCGACGAAGATATTACTGGCGACACAGAGGGATTCCGCCCCGCTGATTCGCATCAATTTTGTGAAAACCGCGGCGAATCCCCGAATCAAAAACGGCATGACACGCAGATAATACAGCGCGCCTACCAGGGAGGCGAAAAAGATTATCGTCGGGAGAGCCTGGAACGCCAAGATATTCCCCAGCGAGCTTTCCCCGGCCTCATTGGTCGATCCCAATGGCAGGGCTAATCGACCGAAAACGAATTTGGTTCCGGCGGTTGCACTGTCTAAAACCGTGACGACGACGTTATTGACGAACAAAAAAAATTTCGCTCCGACCGGTACCAGAAAAATAAATCCGGCCATCAGCAGCTGCAACGCGACCCCCCAGAACACGACCCTCCGGTTGATGATGCCGCGATTGCGGGAACACCCCCATGCAAAGGCGACGATGACAAAGATCCCCAGGAAGCTGACGAGGTTGTAAATATTCATGTCGAACTCTAATCTTTCCGGTGTCGGATGCTCTTCTCCGAAACAGAGGACGCTCCGCGGTGCTCAGCCTTCGATCCTTTTCCCCCGGATCGTGTCTACCGTCCTGTCTCTCCGGCAGGAGCCGCGGATTCCGAATCCAAAACGGCAATCTCAAAAAGACCAGATTTCGGGCTGCATAAGATGGCGGGCATAGACCAGCAGCGAACGAACCACCAGCGTGTCCAGAGCCAATAAAACCAGGATGGCCAGCATGGGGCTGATATCGAGCCCTCCCACTCGATGGGGAGGAAGGAGTTTCCGGAGCGGTTTCAACGCCGGCTCTGTCAAACGGTAAAGGATCACGAGGAAACGGCCCAGGGAAGGCGTCGGGAACCAGGAGAGAATCGCGCGGAAGAGAATGATCCAAATATAAAACCGGATCATCAAGTGGAGGATGTTGGCGAAACCGACAAGAAATTGAGCCCAGAACACCACGCGAAAAACACCTCACATATCAGAATATCCAGACTGTTTCAGTTTACAGTATTCAGACAAAAATCAAAAGCATTATCCTCCCCCGTATTAAATCCGGAGATTTACGGAACCCGGAAACGGCTTCCCATTGTTTTGCCGGGATTCGATTCCTCGTCATGTAACCAGGTTGCTCCTTCCTCGGATTTGATCTATAATTTCTGGCAGGGATCGAACCATGAAAACCAAAATAAGAAAAATTTCCAGCCTGTCTTTGCTGTTCCTCTGTTTCCTGCCGCAGGCGACTCTGCTCCATGGGCGGGACCAGACGACCTCTCTCAAGGTAATCGCCGAGTTGGCCAATATCCGCGAAAACCCGGATATCGGCAGCGCCATCCTCATCCAAGTCCCCCACGGTACCATCTTGAACTCGGACGAGAGGACGGGCGATTGGTACCGCATTTCTTTCTCGGGAGAGAAAGATCTCCCGCTGACCGGCTATGTCCATGAAAGCCTGGTCCAGCCGATGAGCGATCCTTTCCGAAAAGAACCGGAGCCGGTCCCGCCGGCGCGAGAACCCGAATTAATCCCGGAGACCACTCTACCCAAATCCCGGCCCACAATTCCGAAGCGAACCACCCCGAACCGAAAAGATGCGAACCCGGTTTTCACTGTCGCCTTTACAGGCGGCGGATTCTATCTTTCGGGAGGAGACCTCAATACCGGCCTCCAGGGCCTGGCGGACTATTACAGGATTTCGCTCGGGTCCTCTTCCGATGAAAATCCGGAACCGATTCATCTGGGTGCGGTTTTCGGCGGGGACATGCTGTTCGGCATAACCCCCGCTTTTTCCGTCGGCCTGGGAGCCGACTACATAATCGGAAAGAAAAAGAGCTCGGTTGTCTATGCAGAAGATCCCTCTGCTTGGACACTCACCGCACAGCCAGAGATCAAAGCCCTCCCGGTAAGATTCATGCTCATTTTTCATCCCCAGCCGTTTATCTCCTTCAAAGCGGGGATTGAATACATTTTCGCCCAATGCCGCTATGCTTACCGGATGGAGTCGGGAGACACCTGGGAAGAATGGACCGGAAACGCTACCTCCGGAGGCCTGGGAGTGACGGCGGGAATCGGAGTCGACCAAGAAGTCACCTCTTTTGCGAGCCTGTTCTGCGAACTTTTCGCCCGATACGCCAGACTCTCTTCCTTCAAAGGAACGAGCGAATACCGAGCCTCTTCCGGCCTTGAATCCACGGAGGACGGTTTCCTGTATTCCTATCAGGGTGAAGTGACGGAAGGATCGACCTATCCGCTGCTTTTCATCCGCGAACGAGAACCGACCGAAGCGGGAGTTTCCGAAGTGGAAAAAGCCACCCTGGATCTTTCAGGGTTCGGCTTGCGGCTAGGGATCAAGTTTCGTTTCTGACCGGTGAAGCAACACGATGTGCTGGGCATGCAGTCCACGGAACAACGGATAGATTCCGACCGGTTTCCAACCGGCACGCCCGGCGCTCTCCAGAAATTCCCGGCGTGAAATCATTTTGATCGGGGCTCTGCTTTTCCCGAATTTTTTCCTGAGCCGCCGCTGCCATTCGTGCAGCTTCAACGTCTGATAGAAGGAACAGATCGCATATCCTCGTGAGACGGAAGCGAATTCCTCGAGGATCGAACGCCTTTCCTCCTCCACGCGGACATGATGAAAAAAGCGCATGCAAAACACCAGGTCAAAGGCTTGCCGGCGGAAAGGAAGCGACTTCTTGGCGTCAGCCACGCACCCCAAACCTATATCATCCCGGGAATCCCGATGTTTTGTACGGGCGCGCCGTACCATCTCCAGCGAATAATCACAGCTCACCGGAATATAGCCGTGTTCGGAAAGCAGATTCGAGAAACGCCCGTATCCGCAGGGCAGATCCAGAGCCGTCCGGCGGGAATCGGGAAGTTCCCGCATGATCTTGTTCAGAAGACGCCGTTCCCGTCCGTGTACCAAGCGCTGGTCCAGCCCGCGGTAACGTCTTCTTTCGTAGTCTTTGACTTCTTCTTCTTTAAAAGGAGTATCGGTGGCGTTCATGGTTATCCTTCCGGTTCATTCAAATCGGGACGCATTCCGGATTCGATATCTTCAAAAACCGGATTCGCGTCATCGGTAAAAATAAATTGCGGCGTTCCGCTTATTTTAATCCGCCCGTTGCGGCACGGCACCTCTTCATCCATCAGATTGCGCAGCTCCGCAACCGTCCCCGGCCAAGTCATTTCGAAAGACGGTCCGATCGTCCACGCCGCGACAACGCCCCGGTCGCGGAGTCGAAACCGAAACAGGCTGGCGCGCGGATGCCCCACACGCCCTTCGAACCGGCTCCCCCGGAGCATCGAAACCAATGTTTTCATGGCGTGGTAGCTTTTCCTTCGTCTCCAAGGCCTCGGCCGGGGATCGATCAAACCATAGCCAGGAGCCGCCAGCTGCCACCAGCAGATCCGCTCCACCATTCCGCTGGCCAGGATTAAGATATAATAACGCGCCAGGTAATCCGCCTGCCTGCTCTCGGAAACATTCGGCTTCCCCGAGGCTGGAGAATATTTCCCGGTCCCAGCCAACGGCCAATTGACTTCCGTGATCCAGAGATCCCTTTCCCCCCGCCCACAGCCATCCACGACGGCTTTCAGCAGGGCCAGCTTTTTTGAGGTGTCCCATCCGTACTGCCGATTTTCCGGCGCCCCCATTCGATCCACGTAGAGAAAAGAACTGACTTTATCGAAGGATATCCGGCGCAGCACCGGGGGATACAGATGAAACTCGAAATCGATGACGGCCGGTCCGACCAGCTTCACCTTGAATCGTCTCGCCAGCTCCACGGACGGAGCCGCCAACCGCAGGTATTCCTGATAATCCCAGACTCCCCATTTCGTTCGGTTCCAGGCATGCCCGATTTCAAAGGCGGAACAGCGGCCCGCGAATCGAGAAAAAACGGCATGAAGAAACGTCTCCCAGTCGCGGGGATGCATAACGTCGGCTCTTCGCTGCAGCAGCGCGAGCGTGATATCGACGTCCTCCTTCTCGAGGCGGCGGATCAGATCGTCAACCATGCCCAGCTCATCCCGTTCCCAGGAGGGGATACGAACCAGCGTCTTCCGGATATCCATCGCCGCCAGGGAATCCACCACTTCAGCATTCCATTCCCCCGCCGGAGAGACCGCCACGGCGAACGGATCCTCGATTTTCACCGGATGTTCATACATTCCCCGGTAGTAACGACGGTATCGGGTCAGGATCGGAACCGACCGGACCGCGTTCCAAAACAGCATTCCGAGATAGCTGTCGGCATGCTTCCAATGATGCCGAAAACGCTCACTTTTCGGAGCCACGTTGTGAGGCTGATCGGCATACGGATTCCAGCGAAAATCTTCCGTCATCTTACTGAAGCCTCAATTTTTCCGCCAGGCGGCGGAGTCTCAATTTCTTTTTCAAAACGATCCTGCCGCTGTAGATGTTTTTGTGAATCCGATACCAGCTCCATGTTGCCCAAGCAACCCGGGAAACCCGAAGGTAGCGCCCGAGAAAGTACTCTTGTTCGGAAGACGGGACACCCAAGCGGATTAGGTTTTTGACCCCCCGCATCATTCCCAACTTCCCGAGGACACGGATACGGTTTGTATCGATAAGGAAAAAGAACCAGTCGGACCCCGTGCTTTTTCCAACCAGAATGTTGCCGTCGGAAAGATCTCGATGAAGCACTCCGCGCTGGTGAGCCTTTTCGAGAAAACCGGCCAGATCCGACAGCAGCTTCCGGAGCTCCGCTCCATGAAGACGACGAAAGAGAAAACGCAGTTCTTCCACCTGAGTTTGCATAACATAAACGAAAAAACCGGTCTTCGGGAATCCTCCGGTACTGTCTTGGAAATACGCGATGGGTCGGGGGGTGGGTATCCCCACCTCCCCCAGGGAATTCGCACTGCGCCACGCACGCAGCGCCTTGGAGGGAAAAAACCGGCTTTTCCATTTGTCCGGGCCCCGGAAATGAAACGCCTTGACCACGACATCCAACCGGGTTCCGTCCGGAAGGTCCAGCGGAACCACTCCGACGCGATTTCTTCCTTCGAGCAGCATCCGTCCTCCGGGGATTTGGAAAAGGTCCTCGCCTTTTTCCAGGTTTGCGATCACGGCCTCATGGTTGAAATCCGGATGGATCCGACCCGAATATCCGGTAAGTTCTAGCGGAATTCCAAAATTTGTTTTCATCGGCTCCCGTCTTTTATCGAATCCAGCAAACGCATTCCGAGTGCGGCGGGAGCGTAATGATCCCATACGGTCCGCATTCCGTTTTCAGCGATATCTTTCCTCAATTGCGGGTTGCTTCTGAGTTCCAGCACGCTTCGAGCCAGATTTTCCGTAAGGGGCTCTCGGCAAAAGACCAGGTCCCGCTCATGCTGAAAAATTTCTTCCAGAGCAGGGGTTCGTGCCGAAATCACCGGTTTTCGCATGGCCATCGCCTGGTAAACCTTATGCGGTACGACACGTCGGGCTTTTTCCGTATGTCCGAATATCCCCAAGCATATATCCGCTCGGGCTATCATCGCCGGAAAATCTCCCAGGGAACACCAGCTTCGGAAAAAAACATTCTCCGCATTCAACTCCGACACCAAAGCCTGGGCTTCCGCATGGGTCTGGCCGGAGCCGACGAGCTCGAATCGTATCTCCGGATCCGTTTCCGATACGATTTTTGCGGCCCGGATGATGACATCCACGCCATGAAGCGGCAGGAAAGATCCGAAAAACAACACACGGAAATCGCTGTTTTCAACCCTGCTCCGCGGTTTGAACAGATCGTCATCGAAGCCGACGGGAAGAACGATCACCTTGGATTCGGGAACCCCGAATTCACTACAGTAGTACGACTTATGCGCTTCGGTGTCGGCCAGGATCCAATCGGGCAGACGAAGGGAAACCATGTCGATCATGCGATTCCACCATGCCGAAGGAGAATCCACGGATTTGACGCGCCGATCCAAGATCTTCGTTTCATAACGCGAAGCGAGCGGATCGAAGATGACCGTACGCGATGTCAGGAAGGCCAACAGCTTGACCAAAGGAACGTCTTTATGACAGAACTGAGGGACGAAGAACGCATCATGAGATCGTCGCAAGCGGAGGTAGCGTAAAACCAGAAGAGGATAGCGCAGCCAGAATTTGCGACCCGGCGGCATCCTGCACTCGAAAATGCCGGCTCCGCACCGCCGCAGGCCCTTCCGAATCACGGCAACCCGCGGATAGTCGAACTCATACGCCCCGAAAAAACAAATATCCATTGTGATTTAAAATAGCACCGCGGCTCTCCCGGTGTCAAATGCGGGCGACGGCGCCCGGAGCCGCCGTGTCGATCCGGACGCCGCCGGGCTCAGGTTGACGCATCTCCGGGTATACGATAAGATATTGAAAGAGGAGAAAGAATATGGCGATAGACCCGCAGCTGCTGGAGATTTTGGCATGCCCTTTATGCAAAAAGGAAGTGAAAATGACGGCCGACGAAAAGGGATTGAAATGCTCGAAATGCCATCGCGTGTATCCCATCAAGCAGGACATTCCGATCATGCTCATCGACGAGGCCACCATTGAACCGGAGAAAGAAACTCAGGCTTGATCCCGCCTCCGTAAATAACATCCTTTTTATCAGACTCCGCCGTATCGGAGACATCATCATGACGACCCCGGCCTTGGCGGCTCTTCGCCGGGCCTGTCCCAACGCCGCCATCACCTATGTCGTCGACGAACCCTATCGAGAGCTGGTGGAGGGACACCCCGCGCTTCAGCGGATCATCCGCCTTCCCCGGAAGCTGTCGGCAGCCGAATTCCTGAGAAGGATCAAACCGCTTCGTCGAACGAAATACGATATCGTCATTGATCTGCATTCCGGCCCCCGGGCCTCGCTGTTGACAGGTTTCTGCCGGGCCGGTCTGAAGGTCGGATACAAGATCAGATACCGTCACGTCTTCTATGACGTCAAGGTCGCCAGGAAACCTCCGAGCGGACACGTCCACAGCGTTGAAAATCACATCAGTGCGATCAAGGCCGCGGGAATCCCTGTTTCTTCGATTCCTCCTCTCAGCATGGCGCCCGAGTTGGACGCGGAGAAGATGAAGGTTCGTGCCTTCATGACCCAATTCGGCTTGAGCAACCGCGCCTTTCTGGTCCTCCATATCGGCGCGGGAAACCGTTTTCGTGAGTGGGGAACGAAGAATCTCATCGAGTTCATCGATATTCTGGATGAACGCACCTCATTTCCGGTGGTCCTGATAGGCGCTTCGGAGGACCTCACATCGGCGGAGACGATCCTGAGGACATGCAGAAAACCACCGTTTTCGCTGGTGGGGCGGCTCGGTCTTCGTGAACTCCGCCATCTGATCGAACTGTCCCGGATATTCGTCGGCCCGGACAGCGGTCCCATGCATATCGCCGCCACCACTTCAACCCCCATCGCTGCATATTTCGGTCCCACTCTGCCCGCCCATTTCGCTCCCTGGAAAGCAAAACACGTCGTCATCGAAAAAGATATCCCCTGCCGTCCTTGTCGACAAACCGCCTGCGTCACAAACGATTTCCGCTGCATCCGCGGCATAACGGCGGAAGAGGTCTTCAAAGCCTGCCTTCCCTTCCTGAGGGCGCCTTCCTCCCCCCCTCCCTCCACACAGGGAGTTTGAACTTTTTCGTGTTCTGGGTTATCATCCCGGTGTTCTCACCCGGCTGTTTCGCGGACGGGGACGGCAGCGGTCGAACCGATCGTCCATTATCGCCCCCATCCTTCCCGGACGCCGGATGGAATACGTGAGTTACAATTCAATTTAAAGTTCACCGGATGATTCGACAACGGCTTGATCGCCTGAATACGGAAGCGATAGAGAAATGACACGGATTCGCCTGCTGCCTCTGTGTATCGGCACTTTTCTGTTTTTCTCCATGTCCTCCATCACCGCCAGTCAAATATCACTGGGCATCGCCGTCCTTTTATGGCTGATAAGACTGATCCGGAGACAGGACCGCCTGGAATTTCCCGGGTTTTTCTGGGCTCTGCTTGCATACGCCGGACTGTCGCTTATGGCCTGTATCTTTTCTTTCAATCCGGAAGAAAGCTTCCGGGACAGCAGGGAACTGCTGCTGCTGCTGATCATCCCGCTGGTAACCACCGCCTTCCTCCGAAAGCGAACCCTTGAGCGCACACATCTGTCACTGCTGGCTTCGGGCATCATCTCTCTCCTCTACTCGCTCTATCTCTTTGCATTCCATTCTTCTCCGGGAGAGCGTATCGCGGGTTTCATGGGACATTATATGACTCAAGCCGGTCTGCTGGTAATCTTCGGATGTACGGCCTTGAGCTTTTTTCTCTTTCAGCGCAAGCGGCTGCGGTTCGTATGGGGGGCGGCATTCGGGCTCGCGGGAATGGCCTTGATGCTAACGCTCACCCGGAGCGCCTGGGTCGGTATGTTCGTGGGAACCGCGGTTCTCATCTGGCTCTACAAACCCAAGGTCCTGGTTCTGCTTCCCTTTCTTCTGGGATTGTTCATCATCGCCGCGCCGGCGCAAATCCGCCGCCGCGCCGTCAGCATCTTTGATCTGAATAACGCCACCAACCATCAGAGGATCGAATATATTCGCGGGGGAATGAAAGTGGTCCGGAACTACCCGTTATTCGGAACAGGACCCAACATGGTCAATATCGAGATCAAGCGGGACAAATACGGCCTTTCGGAAGAAGCCAAGCCGCTGGCCGTCCACCTCCACAACAACCTCATCCAGATCGCGGCCGAACGCGGGATCCCAGCGCTCCTTGCATGGTTGTCCTTTTTCCTCTTGACGGCCGGAGCCCTGATCAAGCGCCTTAAAATCGAAGATCCGGAATCGAGACCTTTGACCGCCGCCGCTCTGGCCGCACTGTTCGCTTTTTTCGCGGCGGGGCTTTTCGAATACAATTTCGGCGATTCCGAAGTCGCCGCTCTTTTTCTATATGTCATCACCATCCCCTTCGCCCAGGAAAGGGTCCTGCGGCTTCAGGAGACGGCACCCGAATCCCATGAGTGATCCCTCCCGAGCTCAAAAACATAGATGGAGCTTTCGTCCGGGGCGCATCCTGATGGTCCTGCTGTCCGTCTATCTCATTTGGCTGACCGCGCACCTGCTTCGATTCAGATCCTACTCGAGTCTTCCGTTCCCCGACTCCATTCACGAGACCGCCGGAGCTTACCATATCCACAGCACTCACTCGGACGGAAGGAAGGACGTCGCGTCGATCGCCCGGGAAGGGGCCTGCGCCGGACTCGCCTTCGTGATCCTGACCGATCACGGCCGCCCCAATTTTAAATCCCTGGACAGTCAGGGCTGGAAGCATGGCATTCTGGTCCTGGCGGGGAGCGAACTCTCCGTTAACCGGGGACACCTGGTCGCACTGGGCCTTGAAGAACCCTACCCTCAATTTTCTCAGAACGCCGAGGTCTCGGCGGCCCAGATCCGCGCCGCCCGAGGACTTTCCGTTATCGCTCATCCCTATTCCAAGGTGGCATGGTCCTGGGGGCCCGAAGCCGGATATTCCGGTTTGGAGATCATCAACGCCGACAGCATGCTGAGAAAAGATTTCCTGTCCACCCTCGCGTTCATTCCGGCTCTCCCCATCAATCCCCGCCTCACTCTCCTGAAAACCTTGGACCGACCGGAAAAGAACCTGGCGAAATGGGATGCCATGAACCGGGAAGGACGCGTTTTCGGCTTTTACAGCACGGACGCCCATCTGCTCTACCGGCCGCTGTTCACCCTGCTCAATCTTCACTGTCTGCTGAACGAAAGCCTCTCGGCCGATTTCGCCACCGCGCGCGGGCAGATACGAGACGCTCTGCTCCAGGGGCGGTTTTTCAACGCGGTGGACGCAGCCGCCCATTCCCGCGGCTTCCGTTTTACCGGGCGCCGGCAAGGTGAAATCATCCCTATGGGGAAGGCGGTTCCATGGAAGCCCGAGACCGAATTGGTCGTTCGCACTCCTTATTCCTTCGCCCATGAAACCCGCCTGCTCTATAACGGACGTGTCATCGCGGAATCCCGGGCAAACGAGCTCATCGTGCCGGCGGAGGCGCCGGGCGTTTACCGCACGGAAATCTATATCCGGGAAAGGACCCCCTTGAAACGGGACATCCCATGGATCATTTCCAATCCCATCTATCTCGTGGAGTAAACATCATGACGAAATTCGACATAGACCATATGAAAACCCTCGTTCGCAGCTTTCCCTCCAAGCGGGTGCTGGTGATCGGAGACCTTATGCTGGACAAGTATCTTTGGGGAAAAGTCGGCCGCATCTCGCCGGAAGCCCCGGTTCCCATCGTTGAAGTTCAGCGGGACACATCCTGTTTGGGGGGTGCCGGAAACGTCAGCCATAATCTCGAAAGCCTGGGAGCCAAACCGCTTCTGGTCGGAATCGTCGGCTGCGACGCGGAAGGGGAATGGATCAAGGCAAACGTGCGGGACAGTCACGGGATCATCACCACCGAGCAAAGACCCACGACGGTAAAAACCCGGATCATCGCTCACCAACAGCAGGTCGTCCGCGTCGACCAGGAACAAAAAAACCCCATTCCCTCTTCTCTTGAAACGCGGATCCTATCGATCGTGCAGGAAGAACGGTACGAGGGGATACTGATCTCCGATTACAATAAAGGACTCCTCACCCGATCCTTGATGAAAAAAGTCCTGCCGTTCGCCCAACAAAAGAAGATACCGGTTTTCGTGGATCCCAAGATCGAGAATTTCTCCTTGTTCTCTCCCGTAACCCTGATCAATCCCAATCACGTGGAAGCGGAGCAGATCGTTCACCACCCCTGTCTCACCGATGACCAGGTGGAAAAGGCCGGCCACAAGATCCTGGAAAAAATATCCGCCCGCTATCTTATCCTCAAGCGGGGAGAACAGGGCCTCTCCGTCTTTGAAAAAGACCGGGCCGCATACCATATTCCGACGCATGCCAAGGAAGTTTTCGACGTCACCGGCGCCGGCGATACCGTGATTGCAACGGCGGCCCTGGCTCTTCTTTCAGGCGCCGATATCCGCCAGGCCGCTTTTCTCGCCAATACGGCCGCGGGGGTCGTCGTGGGGAAATTCGGCACCGCATCTCTCTCAATAGGTGAACTTGCCGAGGCTCTCGAAACTTGATCCTGGAACCGCTCCTTCCTTTTGGTTCTTCCATGCAAAGGTTTTCCGTAAGGTAAAAATCGTTTATAATAGAGGGGATAAAGAAACGGAAAGGCAATCAACATGTGCGGCGTCATCGGAATTTACAGCACCCGGGAAGTTTTCCAGGACCTCTATCAAGGCATGCTGGCCATCCAGCATCGTGGACAGGATTCCGCGGGGATCATCACTTACGACGGTCGATTTCATATAAAAAAAGGCAACGGTCTGGTACGGGACATTTTCTCAAAGGAACATATCGCCCGTCTCAAGGGCAACATCGGGATCGGGCACACCCGTTATCCCACGATCGGCGGCGGAAAGGGAGAAGACGCACAGCCGTTCCTCGTGAACGCCCCCTTCGGGATCATGATCGGCCACAACGGCAATGTGGTCAACTACAAACAAATCAAGCACATCCTGCTTTCACAATACCACCGCATGCTCACTTCCGACAATGACGTCGAAGCGATCCTGAATGTGTTCGCTCAAGAGCTCGAGTCCCAGCAGACACATGAAATCGCCCCGGAAAATATTTACCGGGCCGTCAAAGGCGTTTTTCAAAAGATACAGGGCGCTTATTCCGTCGTCGCTTACATCGCCGAACACGGAATGGTCGCCTTTCGCGATCCGTATGGTATCAAACCCCTGGTTTTCGGGATTCGGGAAGACGGTTCTCCGCCGTCCTACGCCATCGCTTCGGAGAGTGTCAGCCTCGATCTGATGAATTTCAGGCAGGTGGAAAGTCTCGCCGCCGGAGAGGCCATATTTATCGACCGCGAAAGAAACGTCCACCGCAAGGTCCTCTCCGACCGACCGCACTCGCCCTGCCTTTTCGAATGGGTCTATTTCGCCCGACCCGATTCCTTTATCGATAACGTCAACGTGTATAAATGCCGCGTCAATCTGGGCCGTTTCCTGGCAGATGAAATAAAGAAACAGGATCTAAAGATCGACGTGGTGGTTCCGGTTCCGGACTCCGCCCGCGATGCCGCTATTGAGATCGCCCGGCGCCTGGAGCTGAAATATCGGGAAGCTCTGGTAAAGAACCGGTATATCGGCAGAACGTTCATCATGCCCGGCGATCAATCCCGCAAAAGCTCGATTAAACAAAAGCTCAACCCCATCGCCTTGGAATTGAAGGATAAAAACGTTCTGCTTGTCGATGACAGCATCGTCAGGGGAAACACGGCGCGTTCCATCGTGGAATTAGTTCGCGAATCCGGGGCCCGAAAGGTCTATTTCGCATCCTACTCCCCTCCTCTTCGGTATCCCTGCGTTTACGGAATCGACATGCAGACCACAAAGGAATTCATCGCCCAAAACTTGAGCCCGGACCAGATCGCACAAAAAATCGGCGCGGATAAGGTCATTTATCAATCATTGGATTCGCTTAAGCGGGCCGTCCATTTGGGCAATGAGAGGCTGACCCAATTTTGCGGCGCCTGCTTCGACGGTTGTTACCCGACCCATGACGTCACACCCGAAAAACTGAAAGAAATCGAGGAAGAGAGAACGGAAGCCCATAACAACCATTGAGGACTCTTATTCAGGCGGATAAACGAGACCGCCAGTCATCCAGCAGATCCCGCAGCGTCTTTTCGAATGGAATTTCAGGATGCCACAGCACATCGTTCAGGATCTTTCGGTTGTCTCCCGAGAGGCGAAGGATATCGGTTTTCCGCAGCCTGTCCGGATCGACCTCGACCTTGACATCGACCGAAACACCGTCGAGAAGCCGGTTGAGGATATCCCGCAGCGCGGTGGCCTTTCCTGCGGAAACATTGTAAATCTCTCCGCGACGCCCCCGCAGCAACAGCTCCGCATACGCCTTCACGACATCCCGGACATCCAAGAAATCGCGGGACACATCCAGGTTTCCCACATTGAGAACGGGCTTCCGCAGCCCCTTTTCGATGGAAACCAGCTGGGACGCCCAGTCCGAGCACACAAAATCTGCGCTTTGTCCCGGACCGGTATGCGGGAAGGAACGGGCGATGACGGCGTCCAGTTTTTCGATGCGCCGGTAGAAATCCACCAGCTTTTCTCCGCTCAATTTGGTCAGGGCATAGGGATTCATGCTCAATACGGGATCGTCTTCCCGCAAAGGTCGTGCTCCCGAACCTCCTCCGTACACATCCGATGAGCTGACGAAGAGAAATCGAGCGCCAGGCGTCCGACGACGAACCGCCTCCAGCAGATTCAGCGTACCGATCAGATTGGTCTCAAGCGTATCCCGGCGCATCTCCCAGGAAAGCTTCACATGGGAAAGAGCCGCCAAATGGACGACCCAGTCCGGTTCGACTTCGGCCACCGCCGCCGTGAGGTCCTTTTCCGAAAGGATGTCAACGCGGGCTAACCGAGCCCCGCTTCCGCTGGACGGCGGATCCGGTGCTTCCGGAAACGCGGTTCCGAAAACGACGGCGCCCCGAGCCTCCAGCTCGGCCTGTAGATAACGCCCCACGAATCCGGTTGCGCCCGTAATGAAAACGCGCCGGTTCAAATGTTATCCCTCCAATAATCCAGCAAATCCTGAAGCGACTGCCTGAAGGGGATTTGCGGGGCCCATCCCGTCAGCGACTTGAATTTCGAGCTGTCGGCGAGAAGCACCGGAACATCCGAAGGGCGGAGCCTTTCGGGATCGACCTCGACCTTGACATCGACATCGGTCATGTCCAGTAGAAAGTCGAGAACCTCCCGAGCCGTATAGGTTTTCTCGGATCCGATATTGTACACCTCTCCCGGAATTCCTTTCTCCAAACTCAGCCAGTAGGCTCGAACCGTGTCCCTCACGTCTGTAAAATCGCGCTTGGCCTCCAGATTCCCCACTCTGAGAACCGGTTCCCGAAGCTGCTTCTCGATCTCCACGATCTGCTTGGCGAAACTGGAACAGATGAACACGTCTCCCCGGCGCGGCCCCGTATGATTGAATCCGCGTGTCCGCACGACATGGAGACCATAACTTTTATAATATTGATACCCCAACATATCCTGAGCCACCTTGCTTACCGCATAGGGACTGAGGGGCCGTAGAGGATTCGTTTCTTTCATGGGGACTTCATTCGAATTGACCAATCCGTATTCTTCGCTGGAACCCGCGATTTGAATTCGCGGCTTCTGACCCAGGCTGAGTGCGGCTTCGAAAAGATTGATCTGGCCAAGCGCATTGATAGCGAAAGTCTCGGAAGGCAGCGTCCATGAGGCGGGTACGAAGCTCTGTGCCGCCAGATGGAAAATACGATCGGGCCTGCATTCGTCCAGACATCTTTTCAAGGAAACCATATCCTTGATATCCGCTTCAATCAGGTGGATCCGATCCTGAATACCCCGGATGTTTTCCATCCGGCTGCGCCAGCGGTAGATTCCGAATACCTTCTCGTCCGGATGATCGTTTAGAATATATTCGGCCAGATGGCTTCCGGCGAAGCCTGTGATCCCGGTTATGAGTATGTTCATGATTCCTCCTCGGTCCGTCTTGAATCCTTCCGCCCGGGCGGCGATCCGCCGGCGGGATCAGGTTCTCTTCTTTATCGGTTTCGGTAATGCGTTTCATAAAACGAGCGAAATTCCTTGTCCTTCCGCTTGATCTTCCTCCACCACTCCTCATGATCGCGGTACCAATGGACGGTTGCTTCCAGGGCTTCAGAAAAATCGCTTTCCGGCTTCCATCCCAGAGCATGGATCCTGCCGCAGTCGACGGCATAGCGGATGTCGTGTCCTGGACGGTCGGGAACGAATTTTATTAGCGTCTTCGGCTTTCCCAGCAGTTTCAGGATGTGTTCGGTGACCTCGATATTCCGGACTTCGTTATTCGCCCCGACGTTGAAAACATCCCCGGGATTCCCCCTGCGCAGGACCAGGTCGATGGCGCGACAGTGATCCTCCACGAACAGCCAATCCCTGACATTTGTTCCCCGGCCGTAGAGCGGAAGCGGTTGATCCTCCAGGGCATGGGTGGTGAATAGGGGGATGAACTTTTCCGGGTATTGATAGGGACCGAAATTATTGCTGGGACGGAGAATCATAATGGGAAGTCCATACGTGACCGTATAAGCATAAGCCAAGCGGTCCGCTCCGGCTTTACTGGCCGAATAGGGAGATGAAGGATTCAGGGAGTCCTCCTCCTTGAAGAACCCCATGGTCCTGCTCCCGTAGACTTCATCGGTCGAAACGTGCAGAAAGACCTCCACATCGGATCCCCTGAGTGCTTCCAGAAGCACGAATGTCCCGTAAACGTCAGTCAGGACAAATTCTCCCGCATCAAGGATGGAACGATCGACATGCGTTTCAGCCGCCAAGTGGACGACGCCCTGGACCCGGGGGATGATCTTTCGAACGGTATCCCGGTCCCGGATGTCTCCATGGATGAAATCATACCGCGGATCGTTTTCCACGTCGGCCAGATTCTCCGGATTCCCGGCGTAAGTCAGCTTATCCAGGTTGATAATCCGGATGTCCGCGTAGCGTTTCAGCATATAACGGATAAAATTACTCCCGATGAAACCGGCACCGCCCGTCACCAGGAGCGTCTTTCCTTCGAACCGACGTTCCTCACCCATCCCGGCGCCTCCAATCATAGGGGATGTCGTTCTCGTGGGCCTCCAGACGCTCCTCATCGGGGTTTTCGTAATCATATGGTTCGGTGGGAACATTGATGATGACGGCTTCTTCTCGGCTCACGCACATCCATCCGTGATAAACTCCTTGGGGGATACGCACCAACAGAGGATTATGGATCCCCAAGTAAAACTGGTCGACTTTTTCATGCGTCGGCGAATCCGGCCGCGGATCGTACAGAGCCAGTTTGATCATTCCATGGACGCAGGCCACGTGATCGGCCTGTTTGCGATGCAGATGCCAGGCTTTCACGACGCCGGGATAAGTCGTCGTCATATAGACTTGGCCGAAGTTCGTGAAAACGGGGTCATCACACCGCAGCACCTCCATAAGGCGGCCTCTTTCGTCCGGAATAACTTTTAACTTTTTTATTTCAACTCCGTCAATCATCACGTCTCTCCTCTCCCCTGCGGTTCCCTCCCTGCGCGGCATCGCTTATTTTGCCTGTTTCCGGCTGAAAAGTCCAACCACGAGCGGGAGGCCGCCCCGGAATCTGAAATACCCTCTATTTACATGATGCCGATTTCGCTTTGATCCCCTACCATAAACCGATAAGCGGACGGTTTGGGGGGACATTTAAATATCTTCACATCTCGTCCGATCAAGCTCTCATCTATCCGGCTGCCCACATCCCGGATCTCGCTGCCGGAAAGGACGATGCTGTGCTCTATTTCGGTTTGTTCTATCCGGCAGTTCGACTGGATGGACGTAAAAGGACCGATATAGGAATCAATGATTTCGGTGTTTTCGCCGATAACGGCGGGGCCGCGGACGATGCTGTTCCGCACCCGGACATTCGGCGCCATGACGACACGGCCGTTGATTTTGGATACGGAATCCACGTCACCCTTGATCTCTCTTTTTACGGATTCGAGAATCAGCCGGTTGGCTTCCAGAATGTCCTCGATCTTTCCCGTGTCTTTCCACCAACCCGTCACCAGGTGAGGGTGGACGTCATAGCCGTGTTCGACCAGATATTGGATGGCGTCGGTGATTTCCAACTCGTTTCTCCAGGAGGGTCTGATCGCCTGGATGGCTTCGAAGATATGCGAATCGAACATGTAAACCCCGACCAGAGCCAGGTTGCTGGCAGGATTCTTGGGTTTTTCCACCAGCCTGAAAACTTTACCATCGCGCAGCTCGGCAACCCCGAACATCTGCGGATTGGGGACTTCCGTCAGCAGGATCAACGAATGCGGTTTTTGCCGTTTGAACTCTTCAACCAAGGAACAGATGCCGCTCTTGAGGATATTGTCACCCAGGTACATCACGAAGGATTCATCTCCCAGAAACGACCTGGCGGTCTTGACGGCGTGAGCCAATCCCAGCGGTGCATCCTGTTCAATATAGGTGATATGTATCCCCCATCGGGAGCCGTCGCCAACGGCCGCTTTGATCTCGTCTTTGGTGTCTCCGACGATCACGCCGATATCCTTAATCCCCGCTTCCAAGAGGGCTTCGATCCCGTAGAACAAGACCGGTTTGTTCGCCACCGGAACCAGCTGTTTCGCCTGTGTGAAAGTCAGGGGGCGCAGGCGCGTTCCCTTCCCCCCGCTCAATATCAAACCTTTCATGGTCGCTCCTTCCGCTATATCTTTCCGTCCGGGCGGAGATCGCTACGGGATATCAAAATCCCATCCCCCCCATAAAATCCGTCGTCTTACCGATATTGCCCAAACCGAATGAAAAAGAAAACTGCACTTCCGGCTTTTCGCGAAAATAGAATATCCTAACGTCAACCAGGAAATCAATACACTGGTAGTGATACTCCAGAGTCAGCGCGGAATACAGAAGTTCCCGCTCCTGAATATTATAATCTATCTGCGCCCTGGCTTCCAGGGAAAGCGGTTCGATGACGCCCCCTCCGTAGACACTGATCTGATGACGTGTCCAAACCGTCTCTGTCCGGTATGGATTGACACTCTTATACCAATTGACTCTGAGGAAAAACGGATCCTTCGGTCTTCCCAGGTTGGCTCCCATCCTCACGCTGGACAGGGTTTTGTAGTAGGTGTTGAAGGCCGCGGAAAAATCCAGGCTGTATTTACGGGCGGGATAAAAACGGAGATAGCTGCTGATATCGGAAAACTCCGGGATCTCTCCCTCCACCTCGAATCGGCTCAGCGGGCTTTCTTCGGGAAGCAGGTAGTAGGTCTGCGATAAACCGAGAGCCAGAATCTCCCGAGGCATGTTTTTTTCCTTGAAAAGGAAGCGGTTCGTCAGGCCGTAGCGGACATAGTGGTTGCGGTAGAACGAAGGGGCGGTGGTGATGATTCTGTCGGAAAGCGGCACCGGGCTTTCATAGCGATAGGAAAAAGAGGGCTCCAGGATATGTTTGAGCTTCGGCTCTTTGTCCGAACCGTAGAAAACCCGATATACCACCGGTCCCAGCAGCTCCAGATCGATGCTGTAATTATCCTGCAGCAGGGGTTCGTTCACGACTTTCTTGGTTCCGGGTGCATAGCTCTGAAAATAATAAGCGAAATTGGAAGTCAAAGAGCTGTTCAACGTCAACCAGGGGACCGAGGTGAAAGGAAGACTCAGAGTGGGATTGAAAGTCAGGTTCTGCGATTTCTTTTGCGTTCCCTCGTCATAGGCCGATTCCCAGCCGTATTCCCATCGGCTGAACGCCGATGAAAACGAAAAATACAAGGGGGAGATCAGCTTGATCTTGGAGGAGCTGAATCCCAACTCCGGAAGAGTGCGCCTTATGATTGAATTATCCTGCTGCTGGAAATAGGTTTCAAACTGAGATGCACGCACATTCAGGTTAAAATATGACCAGGCCCGGGAGAGGAAAACCTGAGACCGCCGGTTGGACACGACGGCGGTTCGGAAATTATTATCGAATTCCCGCAGAAAATCGAATGAGCTCTGGTAGTCCACGTCGGCGACGAGATTGAAGTTCCCGGGGAGCGGCTGGTTGTGTTTCAGCCGGATGATATAGGCACCCGGTTGTTTCTCTTCTCCGGGAATATCCTTGAAATCAAAGAAAAAGAGATTCATCCGTCCTCCCGTCCCCCGATTGAAGAGGTATCGGTATTCAAGTCCCGCTCCCATCCCCTTGGCTGAGTAATAATCGAAACTCAGGGTGGCATCCATATTTTCTTTCATGGCCCAATAAAAAGCCTGAGTATAAGAAAATCCCTTTACGCCGTTATATCCCGGTTTCGGCATCAGGAATCCTGTCGACCTCTCTTGATCCAGGGGATATTTCATATAGGGAAGATAAAGCACCGGAATCTTCTTGATCGCCAGCACCGCATTCCACATCTTGATGTAATCCTCTTTTTTAAACTCGGCTTTCGAACACGAAAACTGCCAGCGCGGCACCGGCTGCAGGCAAGAAGTGATCCGGGCTTTCCCCATTCCGTATATCTCTTCATTTTTCCGGTCCACCTGTTCGGCCCGATACGTTATATCGGGCTGCACCAATCCGTGAACTCGAAAGAACTCACCCGCCTTTGTATCAAGGTTGAAATGAATGCGGTCGGTGCTGATCACTTCATTTTCCATCTGGATCACCACATTGCCCTCGGCCGTCAACTCTTTGGTCTCGGTATCGAGTTCGATGCGGTCCGCCACCAGCTTGGTCTGCTTGTACAGGATCTCGACATGGCCTTCCGCCAGAACGCGGTTTTTGATCCTTTCCTTATAATGAGCGGTGATCTTGAGCCCCGGATCCGCTTCCGACTTCTTCTGCGCGGCGATATGAACTTCTCCCAAGCAGCAAACAGCCAGCAGCAGCCCGAGAACGATTTTTCTAAACATCAGAAAAAATTTAACATAACCCCTGGGGATAATCAACTTGCTTGTCATTTCTTCAGCCGCATAGAAGCCATATTCATAACCTTCGTGAGACATGAATCGTTCCCATTCAGCTTGAAAGAACCCGTTTTCAATCCTTCGATCCATATCCCGGGCTCCCAAACATACGGCCCGCCGCTTCCCGTTCTTTTTTCATATAAAACCCCAGGTGTGCTATCATATCGGAAGATGAGCAAAAAAAAGGGTCACGGCATCAATTACCGTCGGCTGGCGGAGGTGAGTTCAGTCGGACTCATGCTCCCCTCCTCGATCGCCATAGGTCTTTTTTTCGGCCATACCCTGGACAAGCTGCTGGGCACCCACCCCTGGATGCTGATGATCTTTTTCTTCTTCGGCATCGTCTCCGGATTTCTCAGCCTGTTTCGGGGCCTGAACAGATTAAAAGCCTTCTCCCCCGATGATGAAGAACTCAATAATAAATCCTAAACCCGCTTGGTAAACCAGCCCGGAAAGATTATAATAGGGTTTTTATTGGATGGTGTTTTAGAGAAACACCCTGTTTTGACAGAGGTAAAATCATGACTGAACTCGATCCCGAAGCGGCCTTTGCCGAAGAGGAGAAGATCCTGGGGCGCATTCCCAGAGAAACCGTTATCATATCCGGCGTTTTTTCCCTGATCGGTTTGATTGCATTCGATATCGTCACGGCGCTCTTGATTCTAGCCGGGGGTGTCGTATCGGCATTGAGCTTCCGCTGGATGCAGATTTCGATAACAAAATTTCTAGGCGGCGGCCGTCAGAAAGCCCTCAAATCGGCAATTTGGTTTTACCTGTTGAGACTGCTATTGATTATTGGCATCTTTTTTATTATAATTCTCTTTTTTTCGAGGAAAATCATAGCGTTCGGCGCTGGATTTTCGGCGGTAGTCCTTGCGATCCTCGTCGAAGGTTTAGCCGCTTTTTTTAAGACAATGAAATGGAAGAACTAGAACACAGTTTATTTATCGTCGAGTTTATCAACAAGATTTTCAGTAAACCGCTGGCCGCTCTTTTCGGACTGCTCGGCATACCCGTAACTCATCCCGAGAGCATGATCCCCGACTACATCATTATGAGCCTGATTGTGGCCGTCATCCTGGCGCTTTTTTTCGGGCTCTCCGCCCGAAAACTAAGCCCGGTGCCGACCCGCATGCAGAGCTTTCTCGAGATGATCATCAAAATCTTCGAAGGGCAGTTGGCGGATACGGTGGGAGAAGAAGGGAAGAAGTACGCTCCCATGATCGCCACCGTCGGGCTGTTTATCTTCACCTGCAACATGTTGGGTCTTATTCCCGGATTTATGTCTCCCACCAGTAAGATCAATGTAACGGCCGCTTGCGCCCTCACGGTTTTTCTCTACTATCACTGGCAGGGAATCAAAGTCCAGGGGATTTTTAAATACCTCAAATCATTCGCCGGACCCATTCCAGCTCTGGCTCCACTCATGATTCCCATCGAATTGATCAGTCATTTTTCAAGGGTCGTATCGCTTTCCATCCGTTTGTTCGGCAATATTTTCGCCGAAGAGCTTCTCATCGTCGTTATCGGATCCATTATCCCCTTCCTCCTCCCTCTTCCTTTTATGGCCATATCGATTTTCACGGCAATAATCCAGTCTTTTGTGTTTGTTCTGCTGTCCTGCATCTACATTTCAGGAGCAGTAGCCCAAGAACATTAATTTTAAGGAGTATGAATATGTCAAAGAACCTCAAGCCATTCGGCGGTCTCCTGCTTTTCTTTATCCTGATGAGTACACCGCTTTTAGCCCAGGAAGCCGGTCTTACCGAAACCAGAGCCTCCTTGTTCAAATTGTCCCTTATCCTCGGCGCCGGAGTTATCGTCCTGGCTTCCGCGGTGGGTGCTTTTTGTCAATCCAAAGCCATCGGCAGCGCCTGTGAAGGCATCTCGCGCAATCCCGCGGGAGCTCCGACCATCCGCTTCCTCCTGATCTTCGGGTTGGTTCTTATCGAAACTCTGGTTATTTACGCACTGTTGATCTCGATCATCATTCTCATGGTGCAGTGGGGCAAATACGTATAAGGAAGACGTCGACATTCGTATAGATGAAGTTTTTAATCTTCGGGATCGTTAAAGCGACGACGCTGCGATTCGCCGAAGACAAATGCGGCAATTTTGCCATAACGGTTTCCTATTTTGCTTTTTTATGCTCTATTCCCTTGGTCGCGGCATTTGCTTACGTCACAACCAAGGTGCTGGGAAATTCGGATGTGGCGTTCTTGAGTCTCAACATCCTTTCGGATGAATTTTTTACAGAAATGGACCCTCTGTTCTTTCAGAGGGTCCAGGCTGTATCCAAGAATATCTCCAATCTCGGATGGTTCGGACTGGCAGGATCATTTGTTTCCGCCAGCTTCCTGTTTTCAAACCTCATCAATTCCCTGAACACCATATTCAGGGCTCATCGTCAGAAATCGTTCTTCTACAACCGCCTTATGGAATACCTCATCATGTTCGTTCTGGGGATCATCCTCTTTATTTCTCTTTCCATAACCGCCATCTGGACGGCCATTCACGGAACCATCGAAGCCAGTAGCCTCGTCGCCAATCACATCAATCCCAAGGTCGTCGCTCTTTTCGATAACTTCCTGCTGCAGTATCTCATCCCCTTCACTCTGACTTTTCTGGTTTTTTTCTTCATGTACAAATTCATACCGGAAGTGAAAGTCTTCACCAAGGCCGCGGCTATCGCCGCCGGCATCAGCACGCTGCTTTGGGAAGTATTCAAAAAGCTATTTGCGGTATACGTCGCCAATTTTTCCGCCGTCGGCGTCGTGTTGTCAAAACTGCTGCAGGGAACCCTTACTTCCATCATTTTCTTTCTGCTCTGGATCTCCTTCTCCTTGATGATTGTCTTCTGGGGCGCGGAGCTGGCCGCCGTGCTTAACGAAAGGTATCACTTGCTTACAGCGGAGAAGACCCATGAAAAAACAGCTTGATCCCACCCCGTTTTTCATCACGGTCGCACAGTTGGCGGAGCGCCTCGGTCTTCCCTATGAAGGAGACGGCGGCGTGGTTGTTCGCGGAACAGCCAGCCTCGAGGAAGCGGGACCGGGAGACTTGGTTTATGTGAAGGAAAGAAAACACGCCTCTCTGCTTGAAAGCACCAAGGCATCAGCCGCCATCATCCCCGAAGACCTGGAATTCTCTCGCATCCCCGTCATCAAATCCTCCCTGCCCCGGTTGAGTTTCATCGCTGTCCTGGAAATGTTTTTTCCTCCCTTCAAGCCACTCCCCGGCATTCATCCTCAAGCTGAAATCGCCGCTTCCGCCATAATCGGCGCCGATGTCTCTATCGGTGCGTTTGCCGTGGTGGGGGAAGATGCCGTCATCGGAGACGAATGCGTGATTTTCCCGTTGGTTTCCATCTATCCGGGCGTAGAAATCGGACGGGAATGCATCCTCCACTCACAAACCGTACTGAGAGAAGGAGTTCGTATCGGCGATCGCGTGATCGTCCATGGCGGAGTCGTCATCGGAACGGACGGCTTTGGATATGTCCGGAATGAGGACGGATCCCATCGCAAAATCCCACAAAAAGGCGGCGTGATCATCGAAGATGACGTTGAGGTCGGCGCCAATTGCGCGATCGACCGGGCGACCTTGGGAAACACGATTGTCGGGAAGGGAACCAAAATCGACAACCTGGTTCAGATCGGTCATAACGTTTCGGTGGGCCGTCACACCATTTTGATAAGTCAGGTAGGAATCGCCGGCAGTTCTTCTGTCGGAGACAACGTCATCCTCAGCGGTCAGGTAGGAATCGCCGATCACGTTCATGTCGGCGATCGTGTGGTCGTCGCCGCCAAATCCGGAGTCACCAAAGACATCCCCCCCGATTCAATGGCGGCCGGTATTCCCCATCTGGATATTCGGGAATGGCGCAAGGCATACGCCTCGCTTCCGCATCTGCATTCGCTGCTGCGGGAGTTTAAAAAGCTGAAGAAAAGAGTCGAGGATATGGAGAACCGGAGCCGCTGAACCGGCGTTTTTTCTTGCCAAGCGAATCCGGCTCAATCCCCAGGCGTTTTGTGCTCCGGAGTCCCAAGCGGCCGGAGGCGCTGTAGATATTCATCGACGGCGATCGCCGCGGACACTCCGGATCCCACAGCCGTCGCCACCTGCTGAGGACAGGCGTCGGTCACATCACCCGCCGCAAAAATCCCGGGACGGCTGGTCTCCATGGCCTTGCCCACCTTTATCTGATTCCATTCGTTCAACTCCACGAGGCCGCGGACAAATTCCGAGAGCGGATCCATTCCAATGGAAACGAAAAGCCCCTCGACATTCAATTCCGATTGGACCTGATTCCTGCGGTTGCGCAACCGCAAGGATTCGAGTTTCCCTTTTCCCCGGATCTCTTCAATCACCGAATCCCATACGATTTCGATACGAGGATTTTCGAACACTCTTTCCTGAAGGATTTTTTCGGCGCGAAACTGATCGCGCCGATGGATCAGCTTGACGATCCGGGCGAATTTCGTCAGGAAAAGCGCTTCGGTCAGCGCCCAGCTCCCTCCGCCTACGACGGCCACGACGCGATCTCGAAAAAACGCGCCGTCACAGGTCGCGCAAAAGGACACACCGTGGCCCGTCAGTTCCGCCTCTCCGGGGATCCCCAGGCGGCGATACGCCGATCCGGTGGCGATGATGATGCTTCGAGCGGCGTATTCCTGTTTTCTGGCTCGCACCAGCCACCCTTCGGTTCCCGGCTTTATTTCCAAGACTTCGCTGGAAACGATCTCCGCACCGAACCTTTCCGTTTGGCGCCGAAACGATTCCATGAGCTCAAAAGGAGCGATCCCTTCGGGAAAACCGGGATAATTCTCGATAAAATCACTCATGAGAATCTGGCCTCCGGTAATTCCCCGTTCCAAAATAATGGTCCGCAGGCGGGAACGGCCCGTATAGATACCGGCAGCCAATCCGGCGGGGCCGGCGCCGATAATGATCACATCCAAAAATTGCGTCATGATCCGATTTTATAGGTGGGGGGCGATTTTTTCTTCTATCTTATTCTGGGGGAGAGCTCCGATCAGGGTTTCCTTGAGCTCTCCGCCCTTGAAAAGCAGCAGAGCCGGTATACTCATGATCCCGTAGCGGGCCGATAATGCGGCGTTTTCGTCCACGTTGACTTTCGCCACTTTCAGTTTGTCTTTCATGCTCTCGGCCATATTTTCCAAGGCCGGAGTCACCATGTGACAAGGGGCGCACCAAACCGCCCAAAAATCCACGAGAACCGGGAGATCATCCTTAAGAACTTCTTCCTCGAACGTCTTATCCGAAACATGCTTGATCAATTCAGACACTTTTGCCTCCTGTCTTATTTTTTAGCGTATTCCTGTAGATCCGCAAGTACCTCTGTGCCGCTTTCTCCCAAGAATAATTTTCATCCATTCCATTCCGGCGCACCCGCCCCCAGCTCTCCGGATGGCCGTAACAGCGAAGCCCCCGTTCAACGGCCTCCACCAACGCCTCGGACCGGTACTCACGAAAAACGAATCCATTCCCCCGCGGATGATTTGCTCCATATTCGGATACCGTCTCCTTGAGTCCCCCCGTAGCCCTTACGACGGGCACGGTGCCATATCGAAAACTGACCATCTGGTTCAATCCGCAGGGTTCTGAATATGAGGGGATCAAGCAAAAATCGATCCCCGCAAAGATCTTGTGCAGCCGTGACGGAACGCCTTCCGGCTCCCAGACCATGCGTCCTGGGTATTTTTTTCGAGCCGCTATAAGCTGTTTCTCGTAAAGGTCGTCTCCGCGTCCCATCACAACAAGCGCGACATTTTTATTCATAAGAGCATCGACGGATTCCAGTAGGATATCCACTCCCTTGTGCGAAGTCAGGTAAGAGATAAATCCAAGCAAAGGCGTCCGGGGAGCAACCTTCAACTTCAACTCCCGCTGCAAATCCCGTTTGCATAATGCTTTGCCTTTCATATCGGAGGCGCTGTAATTTTTCGATATAAAAACGTCTTTCTCCGAATTCCAGGTTTCGTAATCGATCCCGTTGCGAATGCTGAAAAGAACATTCCGACGCGGCTCCAGAATCTCCGCCATCCCGAAGCCGTGTTTCTTTGTCAGTATCTCCTGCCGATATGAAGAGCTCACCGTCGTGATGACGTCGGCCGATTTCGCGCCTGCTTTCAAAAAATTGAACCGCCCCCGCAGAGAGCCGTGTTCGTTCTGAAAAAAGTCCCAATTCAATCCGGTCAGCGCCAGGGATTCCGGAGGAAATTCTCCTTGATACGCGACATTGTGCATCGTCAAAAGGGAGGAGGTTTTCCGAAAATGGGCTTTCTGTCGGAAAAGCGTTTTCAAGAGCAGAGGGACCAAAGCCGTCGGCCAGTTGTTGCAGTGTATGATATCCGTCTCCATCCGAGCCTTTAAGAGAAATTCTAGCACGGCTCGGTTGAAAAAGATAAAGCGCTCATCATTATCCAGGTACTCGCCTTTCCCCGTGCCGTAAATGCTTTCCCGCCAATAATATTTGGGATTGTCTATGAGAAAGAGGTTGAATTTCCCCTCTTCGCTTCGAAATACCTGAGCTTTGGATTTCCCCTCGCCCAGGGGAACGGAAAGATTTTTCATCACCTGCCGGGAATCGAGCGATTCGACCCCGGGACTTCGGTACTTCGGCATAAAGAGAGATACTTCGACTCCGAGGGATGCCAGATATTTGGGTAGAGAACCGGCGACCTCGGCCAACTCTCCGGATTTGGCATAGGGGGCGGCTTCCGCTGAAATAAAGGCTACTCGAAGCTTTCCATCCATCGCGGCTTCATGATACCGTTGCCCCTGATAAAAGTCAATGTCCGCATGATTTGACCGAACCTAACCCCCGCAGTGTTCTGCTGAACTCCCGGATATCCGGAGCCGCTGCTTTCGCTATCCCCAACCCAGTTTTTCCTGCAATAGATCGAAGTAATTCCGCTTGGGAGATGAAATCAATTCGAATTTCAATTCGCTGGAACGAACCTCTACGATATCGCCTTTATGCATCTTGCCGCCGCGCTGGCCGTCCAGGGTAAGAAAGACTTCCTCTTCATCGGTATTCAAGCGGATCTTTATCCGAACCCGGGAGGATATGATCATCGGGCGAAACGTAAACGTATGCGGACAAATCGGCGTCATCACGATGCCGGGCAGGTAGGGGTGAACGATGGGGCCTCCCGCGGAAAGAGAATAAGCCGTGGATCCCGTAGGCGTGGAGATGATCAGGCCGTCAGCTCGCGATGTGGCGATCCGTTTTTCATCGATCCATATGTCCCAGTGGATCATTCGGGCCAAGGCCCCCTTATGCAGCACCATGTCGTTCAGGCAAAGATACGTTTTCTCCGAGGTTTTCACCTCGAGAAGCTGGCGCGGGCTGACGATATCTCGATTGCCGGCTAAAAAGGCGTTGATAGTCAGGAAAAGCTCCTCCCGCGGGACCTCCGTAAGAAAGCCCAGGCTTCCCAGGTTCCCCCCCAAGACCGGAATCCCGGCATGGGCGGCCAGATGGGCGATGCTCAATAAGGTCCCATCTCCACCCAGGACAACCGCCATATCCACCTGTTGAGGAATCTCCTCGCGCCGAACCGCGCCTTCCCTCTGCAGCATTTCCGCAGCGGCTTCCTCGAGCAGAACCGCAATCCCTTTTTCCTCGATGAAAGCAGTCAGTTGTACCAAAAGGTCCTGAATAGCCGGCGCATGGGGTTTGATCACGATACCGATACGCTCAATTTTCTTCATCGTGGACCGCCTCCTTTATTTTCGAGGAAACCTGCTCTACGGCGAGCTCAGTTTTCCCCTTTATCCAACACAGAAAATATTCCTGGTTTCCTTTCTGGCCCCGAACCGAAGACCGAACAACCTCTCGCACGCCGAATCCCATATCCGAAGCGGCGAGAACCGTGGTCCGCAGGACGCGTTCGCGGAGAGCGGGATCCCTTACGATCCCTTTTTTGCCGACTTCATGTCGCCCGACTTCGAACTGAGGTTTGATGAGAGACAGAAGGATCCCTTTCCCCAAAAAGCCCGCGATCGCGGGCAAAATTTTCAAAACGGAAATGAAGGACACATCCATGGTGACAAGATCCAGGCTCTCGGTAAAATCTTCCGGTTCGAGGAAGCGGGCGTTCTTTCTGATCAAAACGACGCGGGGATCGGCCCTAAGCTTGGTATCGATCTGCCGGGTGTCGACATCGACGCCAAAAACTTTCTTAGCTCCTCCCTGCAGAAGACAGTCGGTAAACCCGCCCGTGGAAACGCCCAGATCCGCCGCTACGCATCCTTTTATATCCAGGCGACACGAGGCGATCGCACCCTTTAATTTCAACCCGCCCCGGCTGACATAGGACATCCGTTCCCTGATATGGAGTATCTGATCGGCGGCGATCAGCTGTCCCGGTTTTTCAATCTTAACTTCCCGCCAGTACACTTGTCCCGCCATAATCAAAGCCTGTGCTTTTTGGCGGCTTTCCACAAGGCCGCGATCGGTTAGGACCTTGTCGGCACGCTGCTTCGGCGTTTTACGATTCGTCATTCAATTTCATCGCCACCGGCAACTCTCTCAATGCTTTAAGACCCGGTGGTCCCGGCATAGAATTCTTTTATCTGACGCACCAGCCCTTCATGGTCGAGAGAATACCGCCGTTTGATTTGACCTACCTTTCCTACGGGGCAGATCTCCCGAGGGAGTCCGATCCTTTTGAAGCGCACGTCAAATTCCCCCTGGGCATCCAGGAATTCCCTGACCGCACTACCGAAACCTCCCGCCGTCACTCCCTCTTCCAAGGTGATGATGGTGCTTCCCGGGCATGCGAAACGCCGGATTAAGTCTTCATCCAACGGAGCGACGAATCGGGCATTGGCAACCGCAAGGTCGAGGCCCTCTCCCTTGAGCGTTTCCGCCGCCCGCAGCGCCTCCGGCACCATGCTCCCCAAAGCCAGCAAAAGGTCCGTCCCCTCTTGCAGCATCTCGGCCTTTCCCAAAGGAATCGCCTTGAATTCAGGATCAAGAGGCACTCCGAGTCCCTTCCCTTTGGGGAAACGCACGGCCGTAGGATGACCATAGGAAAAGGCCGCATGCATCATATGCTGCAGCTCGTTTTCATCCTTGGGCGCCATTACGATCATGTTGGGCAAATGGCGAAGATAGACGATGTCATTGATCCCCTGATGCGTGGGCCCGTCGTCCGGAACAATTCCGGCCCGATCCAAGGCAAACAGGATCGGTACGTCCATCAGACAAACATCATGGTACATCTGATCATAAGCCCGCTGCAGAAACGTCGAATAGATGGCGACGATCGGCTTGGCTCCGCTCAAGGCCAATCCGGTTGCAAAATCCACCGCATGCTGTTCCGCGATCCCCACATCGAAAAAACGGTGCGCGAATTTCTGGGAGAACGTCTTCAAACCCGTTCCTTCCGGCATGGCCGCGGTTATCGCAACGATTTCCGGATCATTTTCCGCAAGCCTGAGCGCCGTATCACCGAAAACGGAGGAATACGTCGCCCGTTCATCCTTCACTTTAGGATTCCCGGTGGCGATTTCAAAGGGGGAAGCACTGTGAAAATGCGCCGGATTGTTCTGAGCCGGGGCATAGCCTTTTCCTTTCTTGGTGACGCAGAGGATCAGCACGGGACCGTCATATTCCTTCGCATCCTCTAAAACCTCGATCATGGAACCCAAGCTGTGTCCCTGGACCGGGCCGATATAACGGAATCCCAACTCCTCGAACAGCAGTCCCGGGAAAAACGTCTTTTTAATGACTTCCTCGATCCCCCGGGCCGCTTTGATCAGGGGTTTTCCCAAAGCCGGAATCGCCTTCAGAATGGTTTTCGCCTGATCCTTCATCCGAATATAGTGCTGTCCGGAAACCAGGTAGGAAAGGTATTTCGACAGGGCGCCGACATTGGGAGAAATCGACATTTCATTGTAATTGAGGACGACGATCATCTTTTCACGCATATGCCCGATCTGATTCAACGCCTCCCAGGCAACACCTCCGGTCAGGCTGCCGTCCCCCACCACCGCTATTACATGATGATCGCCGCCGTTCATGTCCCGCGCCGCTGACATTCCCAGCGCCGCAGACAGCGCCGTGGAAGCATGTCCGGTATTGTAGTTATCGTATTCGCTTTCCTCCCGGGACGGGAAGCCGCAAATCCCCTCATACTGCCGAAGACGGGGGAAAAGATCTCTTCTCCCGGTGATGATCTTATGGGCGTAGCACTGGTGTCCGACATCCCATATGATCTTATCCGTGGGCGCATCGAATACGCGATGTAAAGCCAGAGTTATTTCAACCACCCCGAGATTCGGGGAAAGATGACCGCCGTTTTTCGCGACGGTGCTGATAATCAGAGCGCGGATTTCCCGGGCTGCCTGGGACAGTTCCTTAAGCGAAAGGGATTTCAAATCCTGGGGCTTTTCAATGTTATCGATAATTTTTTGCGTTTTGCTCGGCATCTTATATCTCCCTCAAAAACGACCCTAGTGTACGAAGCGATTCGGTCGGCCCCGGCAGTTCTTCCAGAGCGGACATCCCCTCCCGAATAAATCTTTCCAAAAATCCCCGCGCCTTTTTTTCTCCGAAGCGGGAGACGATATTGGGCCGCGCGGACTCATCTTCCCCGGCATCCTGCCGCGCATCTTGAATATCATCCCGCACTTGAAAAGCAAGCCCGAGACGGTCGCCGAAAATTTCGATCGCCGTCATCTGTTCGGACGGAGCCTCCGCCAATAGCCCTCCCGTTCGCACGGAAAGACTGATCAAGGCTCCGGTTTTCCGGCGGATCAAATCCCACATGCTCTCTTCCGCCGCCTCCCGTGGAGAAAGAGAAATATCAAGCACCTGCCCTCCGATCATCCCATCATAGCCCGCCGCCCGGGAAAACGCCCGGATCAAATGGACCCTCCGCGGTTCGCGGTTCGGGGATAAAACGCCTTCGGTCAGCGTTTCAAAAGCCAGGGTCAGCAAGGCGTCTCCGGCCAGAAGCGCCAGAGCCTCCCCGAAAGCACGATGGCATGAGGGGAGGCCCCGCCGAAAATCATCATCATCCATGGAGGGAAGGTCGTCATGGATCAAGGAATAGTTGTGAATCAATTCAACGGACACCGCAAACGGCAGGATCTCAGCCGAGGGGACCCCGAAAGCTTCCCCCGAAGCCAGAGCCAGAAGCGGACGATATCTTTTCCCCCCGGAAAGGACGGAATGCCGCATGGCGGGAAGAAGAGGAGATGATCCTCGATTGAGGATCATTTCAAGCTCATCCTCAACGAGCCGTTTCCAGCAGGCCAGTTTGACGTTATCCTTCATGGGATATCAAAAGGGAAGGTCGCTGTTTTCACCCGAAGCATCGGGATCATCACCACGGGCGCCGTCGTTCTTTTCATCAGGAGCGAAAGGCTCGGTTTTGATGTCTTCGCCCTCTTCCTCGAGCAGAAGTTCGATTTTTTTCTCGGCGCGCTCCAGCTCCGACCGCAGAAACCGGGCCAGTTTGACCCCCCTTTCAAACAAGGCCAACGATTCATCCAGAGCCGGACCGCCCTGCTCCATTTTTTCGACGATGCCCTCCAGTTCCTTCAGAGCTTTTTCGAATTTCATCTCGGCCATAATCTTTTCTCCCTTCTTCCGGAAATGAGTCGGAATCTCCGGCTCCCGGTATTTCAATCCTCCGCGAAAGCCCCTTTCCCCGGGGATTCCTCACGCAATCCACGGATGCGATCCTCCACGGAAGTCCGCAGGTTTATGTCGCGGATCATTCCCGTAAATTCTCCTCGCGCAAAGGAAACGACGATTTCATCTTCGGCTTTCAATCCCTCCACCTCATGGATGGCTCTTTTCCCTTCCTTCGTCCAGCAGATCGCATATCCCTTTTTCAATACGTTCAAAGGACTCATCGCGTGCAGCCCCGCGGAAAGACGCTCCCACTCCGCCTGCCTCCGCTGCCTCATCGTCCGCTCTGCATGGATCATTTTCTCCGCCATAAGGGCGGCCCTTGCTCTAGTTTCAGATATATCCTTCCTGTCTTGTAAAATGATTTTCCTGGCTCGGGTCTCCAAATCATCCACTTTCTGCATTTGATTCAGAATCCGCACCTTGAGGTTTTGGAATGCCTGGTGATGTATAAGACCGAAGACCAGCTGTCGCTGGTTTTGTACCGCGAAGCGGGTATGATGCTCCAGCCGCTTGACGAGGGCCTCGATCTTTTCCCGAAAAGCGCCCTCCTTTTCAACAACCAGCTCAGCGGCGGCGGTAGGGGTGGCGGCCCGAACGTCGGCGACGAAATCCGAGATGGTGAAATCGACTTCATGTCCTACGGCGGAGATGACCGGTACCGGACAACGATGGATGGCCCGTGCCAATCTTTCATCATTGAACGCCCAGAGATCCTCCATGGAACCTCCTCCTCGGCCCACGATGACGGCGTCCATATCGGCGATTCGGCTGAGCGTTTCCACCCCCCGGATGATTTCTTCCGCGGCGCCTTCCCCCTGAACTTTTGCCGGAAAGACGATGACGTGAAGGCGGGCGAAGCGCCGCTCCAAAGTCCGCAGGATATCGATGATCGCCGCGCCGCGAGGAGATGTCACGATCCCGATTTTCCGGGGAAGCAAGGGCAGGGGTTTTTTGATCTCCGGGTCGAACAGGCCTTCTTTCCGCAGCTTCGCTTTGAGCTGGTCGAATGCCAACTGAAGAGCACCTTTGCCTTTGGGTTCGATACGATCCACGAGAAGTTGATATTCTCCCCGGGGCTCATATACATTGATCCGTCCGATGCAGATGACCTGAAGCCCGTTTTCCAAACGAAAGGGAATTTTCCGCGCCGCCGGTCGAAACATAACGACACGAATTTGGCTCTTTTCGTCCTTGAGCGTCATGTAGACATGACCCGACTGATGGAGGTGGAAATTGGATACCTCTCCCTCCACCGCCACGCCGGGAAAAGCTCTCTCCAGTTGCTGCCGGATCAGACTCGTGATCTCGGATACGGAATAGATCTTAGCCGCTGAAGCGGATTCATGATTGATCAACGCTTTCCTCGATGATGGTATCGCTTTGGATATGGAGAGCCCTGCCGTTGCGTGGATCGATGGTGATGCACACGGTCGAACACGCACCTCTTTCCCGAGCAGGTTCAAAACGCTGAGGGCGGGATGAAAGGAATCGCATCACGGCCTGGTCTCTCCGGATACCGATTACGGAATCATATCCGCCCACCATGCCCACATCCGACATATAAGCCGTTCCTTCGGGAAGGATCCTCGTATCGGCAGTCGGGACATGCGTGTGGGTACCCAGTACGGCGGAAACCCGGCCGTCCAGATACCAGCCCAAGGCCTGTTTCTCTGAGGTGGCTTCAGCATGGAAGTCGACCAGAATGACCGGCGTGATCTTTCTCAACGCTTCAATTTCCCGATCGGCGGCCCTAAAAGGACAATCGATCGGTTCCATGAACACTCTTCCCTGCAGATTGATCACCCCGATCTTGAAGTCATCCTTTTCCGTCCACACGCAAGAGCCTTTTCCGGGATTATCCTGCGGATAATTGGCGGGACGCAGCAGATAACGTTCGCGACTCAAATAATCCAGCGCCTCTTTTTTATCCCAAATATGGTTTCCCGACGTGATCACATCCACGTGAGAGAAGAGCTCCTGAGCGATTTTCTCCGTGATCCCGATCCCGCCGGCGGCGTTTTCACCATTGGCTATGATCATGTCAGGGGCGAATTTCTTTTTCAATCCGGGGAAAAATTTTCGGAGCACACGACGCCCCGGTCGTCCGATGATATCACCGACAAACAGAATTCTTAATCTATCTGGCATACTCGACCGCTCTCATTTCACGAATAACCGTAACCTTGATCTGTCCCGGATAATCCAATTCACCTTTGATTTTTTGAGCAATATCCTTCGCGATCAATGAGGCTCGATCATCCGATATCTTCTGGCTTTCGACAATAATTCGGATCTCTCTCCCGGCTTGAAGAGCGAATGCCTTGGCCACACCCTCGAAAGATTTTGCTATCTCTTCCAGCTTCTGCAGCCGCTTGATATACGTTTCCAGGAGTTCACGTCGGGCTCCGGGTCTGGCCGCGGACAAAGTGTCCGCGGACTGAACGAGAACCGCCTCCACGGAGGGAAAATCGATGTCGCGATGATGAGACGCGATCGCTTGGTAAACGGGTTCGGTTTCTCCATATTTTCTGGTCAGCTCCACACTCAATTCGGTATGGGTTCCCTCGACCTCACGGTCTACGGCCTTCCCGATATCGTGCAGCAGACCGGCGCGCAGGGCCACATTGACATTCGCTCCCAGTTCCCGGGCCATCAAGGCCGAAAGGGATGCGACTTCCTTGGAATGCTGCAAAACATTCTGTCCATAGCTGGTCCGATATCTCAGTTTTCCCAGAAGTTTGATGAGCTCGGGATGAATATCCTGGATGCGCAGATCCAGCACCGCGGTTTCACCTTCCTGCTTCATCTTCTCTTCCAACTCCGCCTTGACCGTTTCCACAACCTCTTCTATTCGGGCGGGATGAATCCGACCATCCTGCACCAGCTTTTCAATCGAAAGCCGCGCCATTTCCCTGCGGACGGGATCGAAACTGGACAAGATAACGGCTTCAGGCGTGTCATCGACGATGATGTCGACTCCGGTCGCCAATTCAAGCGCCCGGATATTACGCCCTTCTCTTCCTATGATGCGTCCTTTCATATCGTCGGATGGAAGATCGACGACCGAGACCGTGGTTTCAACGACGTGTTCGGCGGCGGATCTCTGGATCGCCTGACTTATGATATCCCGAGCCATCATCTGACTTTTGGATTTTGTCTCTTCTTCGATTTTCCTTACCGTTTGCACCGCTTCCAGTTTGGCTTCGTCTTCAATCCTTCGCTGCAGTTCTCTTTTCGCCTCCTCCTGAGTGGTGTTGGCGATCCGTTCCAATTCCTGCAGTGCCTGTCTGATCAATTCGTCTCGTTTTCTTTCTTTCTCCTGCAGCTCCTTTTCCCGTGAATACAGGCGCTGCTCTTTGCGGGAAAACTCCCGCTCTTTTCTTTCCATCGACTGGGATTTACGCTCCAGGTTTTCTTCCTTGTTGACCAGACGGCGTTCCATCTCATTGAACTTACGCCGCCGGTCTTGTGTCTGGCGCTCAAAATCCGATTTCAGGTTCAGGTATTTTTCTTTGGCTTCAATCGACGCTTCGCGTCTGATTTTCTCTGCTTCTTCCTTGGATTTGTCTATAATTTGCTGGGCTTCTTGCTGAGCTTTAAATATCGCCCGCGTTCCCGCGGACCGTTTGATCGAAATGTAAATCAAAAACCCAAATAGCAAACCGAGGACGATAGCAACGATCCATACGGTTAAAGTCACTTTGGTCACCTCCTAAAAGAGATTCAAAGGAGAGGATGACCCGGAGGGCTATGACGTCTTCACTCTTTTCGTATCAGGTACCAATCGTGCAAACATGTCAAAGAAAACGATGAGCCTTCCGGTTTCAACTCCATTCCCGGATCTCGCCAGACTATGGAATTTCGATCCGCGGCTCCGTTCTTTGACCCTCTGTTCTCCAATTTATTTCGTCACTTCTTCAAGATTCTTGTATGTATTCCCATCTCGTTCGAGATGGACCTCCAATCGTTCGAATTCATCCTCCATATGCCCTATCACTTCACTGAATTGACCCAATTTCTTCTGGCACAAAAAAAACTCATCGGCGATATTCAATGCCGCTAAAACCGCTATTTTTATGGTATCCGCCGATTTTGATTTCACGCCTACTTCACGCATCTTCTGGTCAACATAGGAAGTAAGATGGCTTATATACTTCTCATCCTCTTCTCCTTTAACTCTTATTCTATATTTCTGTCCGTAAATCTCGATTTCGATGATTTTATTGATCATATTTCAAGCTTGTCGATCTGATTGATGATCGTATCGATCTTCCCCCTGATAACCTCCCTTTCCTTTTCGTATTTTTTCAGGTTTTCATCCAGCTGCCCGACCTTCTTCGTCTGCTCGGTAAGCGTCTTGTGTTCTTGCTTCAACGTCTTGATCTGCTGTTTCAACTTGCCGTTTTCATCCGTCAATGTATTTATATAGTCGACAATCCGGGTGATTTTCCCCTCTAAAATTTTAATTCTTTCAATTTCACTTGTCAATTCCCCCTCCTTCTCTCATTTGAAAATCAAACGTCGATTTAAAAGTCTTCACAATTTTAGCGAGAAAGCCGTCCACTTCCTCGGTCAAGAGCGTCCTCTGGGGATGCGCAAAAACAAAACGGAATGAAAAACTCATTTTCCCCGAAGGAATACGTTTCCCTGAAAATCGATCGTAAAGATCGAATGATTTCAAGAACGGCAAGGAAAGTCTTTCCACCGCCTCCTTGATTTCCTGAAAATCAATATTTTCGCTCCCCAGAAGAGAAACGTCCCGGATGACGCTAGGATATTTCACCACAGGCTCCAGGTTGAAAGGTTGCGGTTGTTTTGCCAGAAGGGCGGTCAGGTTCAGCTCCGCCCCCCATATTTCCTCTCTCAAGGAAAAGGACTCGCATAGACTTTGATTCAACATCCCAAGGGTTCCAATCTCTTCTCCCTTAACTAAAACCGACAGACAGAAATCTTTCTCATATCGTGAGTGATCACGCTTGAGAAACGAGACCGGCTCATACCTTAGGTGGAACAGGATATCTTCACACACTCCCTTTAAATGAAAAAAATCCGCGCGTTCGGGACGGACCTGCCAATTTTGAATCCCCTGCAAACCCGAGATGACAAGTCCCAAGGACAGAAGTTCCTTGGCCTGATCGTCCTCCCAAAAATGGACCTTCCCGATTTCGAAGAGAGAGATCCCTTGCGCCCCTCGATTAAGATTCCACTCGGCGTTTTCCAACAATCCATTGAGCACAGTCGTTTTTAAAACCGAACTTCGTGCGGAGATAGGATTTAGAATCTCGATCACCTTTTGCTTCGGATGATTGGGGGATTCCCTTTCCTCGCTTGAGAACGCTCCGTTGACAACCTCGTCAAATCCCGAATGGAACAGACTCCTTCGCATATGTTCGAGGAGGCACCGTTGTGGAGAAAAGGCTGGCTCCAAGCCCGACATCGGAGGCAGGGTGGACGGGATCTTGTCATAGCCGTGGAAACGAGCGACTTCTTCTATAAGATCCACTTCCCTTTCGATATCAACACGATAGGTCGGCACACTCACCTGCCAACCTCCTTGCTGCCGGACGCTCAATTCAAATCCCAGGCGAGCGAGCGTCTTTTCGATGAACTCTTCCTTTACGTCCGTTGCCAGCAGTTCCTTAATCCTATGCCGGCGGAGAACGACCGTTCTTTTCTTGACGGGTTTGGGATAGATATCGATCATCCCTTTCGCGGCCGCTCCTCCCATTTGAGTCAGCAGAGAAGCCGCGATCGATGCGGCTTTGGGAGCGAAGGAGACATCCACACCTCTTTCGAAACGAAAAGCCGCTTCCGTTTGGATTCCGAATTTCCTGAGCGCCGTACGAATAGGGACGGGATGGAAGATCGCGCTTTCAATCATAACATTCCGCGTAATACCGGTTATCGATGCATCTTGTCCTCCGATGACCCCCGCCAACGCCGTGGGTTTTTCATCATCGGCGATCACAAGGCAGTCCGGAGCAAGGACGAGCTCTCCGCCTTCGAGGATTCGGATCTTTTCTCCCTTCTTGGCTTTGCGCACAATGATCTTGCTCCCGGAAATCCGATCGAAGTCAAAGGCGTGAAGAGGCTGTGCCGTGGCGAAGAGAACATATTGGGTCACATCGACGACATTGTTGACCGGGTTCAATCCCAAGGCGCGGAGTCGAACCTGAAGCCATTCCGGAGAAGGCTCCACCTCGACATCCCTTATAACCACCGCGCAGTAGCGCGGACACATTTCATCATCCCAGATCTGGACATCGATCAGATGATCGACCGGAACGTCGGCTTCCGTCAAGGTACCGTTGTTTCCCTTCAAAGACAGGCCGTGAATCGCGGCTAATTCCCGCGCCACCCCCAAATGTCCCAGGACATCGGGCCGATTGGGCGGGGGCTCGATCTCTAGTATCGTTCCGTATTCGTTTTCGCTTTTTCCCGAAACCATGAGACCGATACGATCTAGATCCTCGACGAGGCACGACATCGGCACATCCAAATCGATGTAATCCTTCAACCAATCGACGATTATCTTCATTTGCTTAGAAACTGACGAAGGAACCGAAGGTCGTTTTCATAGAAAGTCCTCGCATCCAGCACGCCATAGGTCACCATAGCGATCCGATCGACATTCAAACCGAAGGCGAATCCTGAATATTTTTCAGGATCGATGCTGACATTTTTAAAAACTTGAGGATCGACCATTCCCGCAGCCAGGATGTCAATCCATCCGCCGCCGCGACAGAACCGGCAATCGTTCTGTTCACCGCCGCAGGTCGGGCACCGGAGATCGAAGGCCACCGAAGGTTCGGTGAAAGGAGAGAAACCGGGCCGCAGCCTGTACTGACTCTTTTCATGGAACAATGCCTTCAGAAAATATTCCAGGGTTCCTTTCAGATGGGCGAACGTGATCCCGTAATCCACAACCAGCCCTTCAAGCTGGAAAAACGCGGGCGTGTGGGTGGAATCGGGCGTTTCTTTGCGAAAGACCCTTCCCGGAGTGATGATCCTGATGGGAGGGCGTTTTTTTTCCATAATCCGGATATGGACCGGTGAGGTATGGGTACGAAGCAGGAGATCGTCCGTAATGTGAAAAACCCCCCACGTATCCCTGGAAGGATGAAGGGGAGGGAAATTCAGAGCCTCGAAATTATAATAATCATTTTCAATCTCCGGCCCGTCTTCAATGGAAAATCCCATTCGCAGAAAAACACATTCGATCTCCTCCCGAAAGATTCGGAGAGGATGGGGAGCCCCCCAATAAGTCCTTTTCCCGGGAAGCGTGAGATCGACGACACTCCCCGGCACGGGGGGGGTATTCAGTTTTTGGTGCAGTTTTCGCAGCGATCGGTTGATGTGCGCTTTCAGCTGATTGAGTTTTTTTCCCGCTTCCGGTTTTTCTTCGGGAGAAAGCGCCTTCAGGTCATCAAACAGCTCCTGGATGTATCCTTTGCTGCGGCTCAGATAGAGATTACGGAGTTCCTGCAGGTCCTCCAAAGTCTTTGCGTTGAAACCATCTTCATCGAACTTGCGGCGCAGACCCTCGATCTTGGTTTTTATTTCATGCATCAGGATTATGAAGCCGTACCCTCTGCGCTCACGCTCTTGGCTTTCTCCACGATCCGCGAAAACGTTTTCGGCGCCGTCACGGCCAGGTCGGCCAAGACCTTGCGATCAAGCTCGATCTGCAGGACTTTGAGTCCATGAATAAAACGGCTGTAGGAAAGCCCGTTATTCAAAGAGGCCGCTTTGATCCGCTGGATCCAGAGACGTCTGAAATCCCGCTTCCGAGTTCGGCGATCCCGGTAGGAATACTGAAGCCCTCGCTCGACCGCTTCTTTTGCAGTACGGTAATTATGGCTTCGTGCGCCCCAATATCCTTTAGCTAATTTTAAAATTTTCGCTCTACGATTTCTTTTCTTGGTTCCTCTTTTTACTCGCGGCATATTATTCTCCTTTTGTCGTCCTTGCTTCTCTCGGGGGGCCGCCTGAGGAAGACGCGGGGGATTCCCGCCGTCGGCCGTCTCTACGCCGCTTCAGAGTAGGAATCAAACCATCAACCGTCATTACGGCGAGACGATTCCTCCCCCAAAAGGCATGACCGCATTTCCCCGAAAAACGAATGTCGGCGGCTTACTAAAAGTCGTAAGGAAGCATGCGTTTCACCCGATTCATATCGGCATCACTGAGCAGATCGCTCTTCCTCAAGTTTCTTTTTCTTTTTGGTGATTTTTTGGTGAGAATGTGACTTTTGTAAGCTTTATGATGAACGACTTTCTTTTTCCCGGTCACTTTGAACCTTTTTTGGGCGCCCTTGTGGGTTTTTAATTTTGGCATCTTTTTCTCCTGTCTTGGTGGGACTCACTAAGGCCGAAACGGCCCAAGGCTGAGTGCGAATATTTCCATCGCGTTGCCCAAGGTCCTGCACATCCGTGAAAACCCTATCCAGAATGATCCTCGCCAACTCCGGTTTGGCTTTCTCCCGGCCCCGAAGCATGACGGTGATCTTGACTTTGTTTCCTTCCTTTAAAAAACGCTGAACGTGACGCATCTTGAAATTATAATCATGGATGCTGATTTTCGGCCTGAATTTTATCTCCTTGACCTGGATTTGCTTCTGGTGCTTCTTGGCTTCGTGGGCTTTTTTATGTAATTCATACAGAAATTTTCCATAATCCATAATGCGGCAAACAGGAGGCACAGCCTGAGGCGCCACTTCCACGAGATCCATACTTTTCTCGCTGGCTAGGGCGAGGGCTTCATCCAGAGAGAGGATTCCGAGCTGGTTTTTATCTTCATCGATAATCCTGACCTCTTTAGCCCGTATCATTTCATTGATCCGGTGCGGTTTTTCCTTCCTCTTTCCGGGGTAGTATGTACGTCTTCTAATGATTTGCCTCCTTTAAAAATCGGTACTTATCTCTTTATTTTCTATGAATTTCTTTACTTTTTCAAGAAATTCATCGATATCCCATTCACCTTTGTCTCCCTGGGTATGAACCCGAAGGGAAACGCTCTGTTTTTCAAGTTCCTTATCTCCCAGGATCAGGATGAGTGGTACTTTGTGCTTCTCCGCGTCACGGATCTTGTAGCCCATCTTTTCCCGTCGTTCATCAACGGCGGTGCGCAGTCCGTTTTCCTTGAACCGTTTTTCCAAAGAACGTGCGTATTCCACATGCCGGTCCGCAATCGGAATGATATTCACCTGTACAGGGGCCAGCCAGAGGGGAAAATTCCCGTTATAATGTTCGATCAGAATCCCGAAAAACCTTTCCAGCGATCCGAGCAGAGCCCGATGGATCATAAAAGGCCGATGCGGATTGCCGTCTTCTCCGATATAATTCAAATCGAAACGCTCAGCCAGGTTGAAATCGAGCTGGATGGTGGTGCACTGCCAGGAACGCTGGAGAGCGTCCTTGATTTTAATGTCGATCTTGGGCCCGTAGAAAACACCTTCTCCGGGATCGATCCTGTATTCCATTTCTTCCTTCCGCAGTGCGGCTTTCAAGCTGCTCGTGGCCATATTCCAGCCTTCCTCCCCCCCGCAGTGTTTATCCGGGCAGGTGGAAAGATAGACATCAAATTCATAAAATCCAAACAGGTTCAAGAGACGGCGGGCCAGCGCGATGGCGCGCCGGATCTCGGTTTCCAGCTGATCCTCCCGGCAAAAGATATGGGCGTCATCCTGAGTGAAACCGCGCACCCTCAGAAGTCCGTGTAAAACTCCGCTGCGCTCGAATCGATAAACCGTTCCCAGTTCCGCCCAACGCATCGGAAGTTCACGATAACTGCGCTGACGGGAATTGTATACCATGATGTGAAAAGGACAGTTCATGGGTTTCAGCTGATATTCGACTCCGTCACGCTCGAACGCGGGATACAAAGCGTCATAATACTCGACATGCCCGCTCTGCCTCCAAACATCCAGTTTTGCGACATGAGGAGAATACAGCAGGTCATATCCATCCTTGAAATGTTCCTCGCGCCAAGTGTCCTCGATCACTTTACGGATCGCTCCTCCTTTCGGATGCCAGAGAATCAATCCGCCCCCCAGCTTCTCGTTGAAGCTGAACAAGTCCAGTTCCTGTCCCAGCTTGCGATGGTCCCGCTTCTTCGCTTCCTCGAGGAGATGCAGATAGCCTTTCAGATCTTCTGCGGTCAGGAAGGCCGTTCCGTATATCCGCTGAAGCTGCGGGCCTTCCTCATCGCCTTTCCAATAGGCCCCGGAAACCGACAGCAGCTTAAAATGTTTGATCATGCCCGTGGATACAAGGTGGGGCCCCAGGCAAAAATCCATGAATTCTCCTTGGCGGTAACAGCTGACTTCATCCCCGCCCTTTTCCCGGACCAACTCCACTTTAAGATGCTGGTTCTGTTCGGCGAAACGTTTCACCGCCTCGGCTTTGGTCAGCATGATCCGCTCAAGCGGAATATCTTCACGAGCCAGCTCGCGCATTTTCATCTCGATGGTTTTAAGATCTTCTGGCGTAAAAGGCGTTTCGCGCAAAAAATCGTAATAAAATCCGTTTTCCACCGCCGGGCCGATGCCGACCTGCACATCGGGATAGAGCATAAGCACGGCGTGCGCCAATAAATGAGCGGCGCTGTGGCGGAGGGTGTCTAAGGCTTCAGCCGTCGGCTGGGTATCCATCATCGCTTACCGTTCCTAATTATAATAATAATGCGGGAAAATATCTTGCGAAAAAAAGGGGATCCAGAACAATCAACCCTTTTGACTTCTAATTTTAAGGTCGCTCCTCGGTTATATGGTAGGCGCGGAGGGGATCGAACCCTCGGCCTCTTCCGCGTCAAGGAAGCACTCTTCCACTGAGCTACGCGCCTAGTTTTAAAGCCTATATATATTAAAGCTTTCGGATTTGACTGTCAACCTCTTTCCACGCCGGGACCGTTCCCCCCGTTACATCCCAACACCCCTGTATTGAAAGCACTTCGGGAACGGGCTTACAGATATACCACCTCGGCCTCCCGCGTCCGCGGATCAAACAGCGCGACACTGCTTCTCCCGGAAACCCACCCCCCGGTTTCGCCGGGGTTCAGGATCAGGCCGTCCCCCGTCCCACGCACCTCCGGTCGATGCGTATGTCCGAAGATATAGACATCAACGCTTTCTTTTCTCCCGGAGACCGGAATATGTGAAAGCAAAAAACGCACATCGTACAGAGTAAAAAAGAAGGGAGCGGCACGGATTTCCCCAAATGGAAGCAGCGCATTTTCCAGCCCCGTCCTCTCGCCATCGCAGTTCCCATACACGGCCTTGACGGGACAATCCAGCCCCTCCAGCTCACGGGCGGCGAACGGGGCGACGAAATCGCCGGCGTGGATCACGAAACGGCATCCAGATCCCCTGAAAAACCTGACGGCCCGCCTAACGGCATCCAGGTTGTCGTGGGAATCAGACATCACGCCGATCATGTTTGGCTCGCAGGAAATCGAAGCCTTATTTTAAGCTTTCCCTTAACGGTTGTCCACCTGGATTTAAATCCTTTCCCAAACCGATTGAAATCCGTTTTTTCCCATTATTCAAATCGATGAAAATTTGTGATAAACCCCCAGTTGCATTAAAAGGAGGGCTGTATTATACTTACTCCTTCAAATTTCGACGAATTTTGTTTAGATTTTATAATTTACACAAATGGAGAGTAAACATGAGAAAAGCCATTATCATGGGAGCTGCGGGAAGAGATTTTCACAACTTCAACACATATTTCAGAAAAAACGCCGACTATAAAGTCATCGCTTTCACGGCAACTCAAATTCCGGATATCGAAGGCCGCAAATACCCTGCGGTTTTAGCGGGCGAACTCTATCCGGAAGGAATACCGATCCATGCGGAATCCGAATTGGTGAAGCTTATCGAGGATAACGATGTTGCGGAGGTTTTCTTTTCCTACAGCGACACCCCCCACGAATACGTCATGCATAAGGCTTCTGAAGTGCAGGCGGCCGGAGCGACATTCACTCTGCTGGGACCCAATGACACGATGATCGCTTCCAAGCGTCCCGTCATCTCCGTTTGCGCCACCCGTACCGGGTGCGGCAAAAGCCAAACCAGCCGTAAAATCGCCCTGATGCTGCAAGCCATGGGGAAAAAAGTAGTGGCGATCCGTCACCCCATGCCCTACGGCGACCTGGCGGCGCAGGCCGTTCAGCGGTTCGGCTCCTATGACGACATGATCAAACATAAATGCACCATCGAGGAGATGGAAGAATACGAACCTCACGTCCAAGCGGGAATCGTCATCTACGCCGGAGTGGATTACGGCGCCATCCTGGCACAGGCCGAGGAAGAGGCGGACATTATCCTCTGGGACGGAGGCAACAACGATATCCCCTTCTATCACTCCGACCTTGAAATCGTCGTCGTCGATCCTCACCGGCCCGGACACGAGCTCGTTTACTATCCCGGTGAAACGAATTTCCGGCGCGCCGACGTTCTGGTCATCAACAAAATGGATACCGCTGATGCCGCCAATGTGGAGGTGATCATGGAAAACGTCAAAAAATTCAATCCTACCGCTACCGTGATCAAGGCCAACTCCCCCATCAATGTCGTCAACGGAGAATCCATTAGAGGAAAATCCGTTTTGGTGATCGAAGACGGCCCCACCCTGACTCACGGAGGAATGACCTACGGAGCGGGGATCGTTGCCGCCAAGCAATACGGCGCCGGCAAGATCATCGATCCAAGACCTTTCGCCGTCGGCAGCATCCGGGGCACCTTCGAAAAATACGGACATCTGGATCAAGTCCTGCCCGCCATGGGATACGGCCCGACCCAGACAAAGGAATTGGAAGAAACAATCAATCGTATCGACTGCGACGTCATCGTCAGCGGAACCCCCATCGACCTGGCCAAGCTGGTTAAGACTTCAAAACCCATGCTGCGTGTCACTTACGATCTGGAAGAAATCGGCACCCCTGATTTGCAGGAGGTTCTTAAGGACTTCTAATGAAGAACAAAATCGCCGTGATCGCATTTGGCGGAAACGCCATCCTCCCCGGAACTCAACGCGGGCTGCAGCGGGAACAGATGTTGAACGCCCAAAAAGCCGCCGAATTGATGATCCATGTCGTAAAAAAGGGATTTGACCTGATCCTCGTACACGGCAACGGCCCCCAGGTGGGGAATTTGTTGATACAGATGGAAGAAGCAATCAACAAGATTCCCCCCTTTTCCCTGGAGGTCTGCGACGCCATGACCGAGGGCAGTATGGGATATATGCTTGAGCGGGCTCTTGTCAACGAACTGCGCAAAAGCTCAGTCGACAAGGAAGTCGCCACTCTGATCACTCAGGTCGTCGTGGACAAAGAAGATCCCGCTTTTGAAAATCCCACCAAGCCCGTCGGCCCCTTCTACTCCAAATATAGATCCCAGATGCTGGTTCGGGAAAAGAAGTGGGTCATGGTCGAAGACTCCGGACGGGGATATCGAAAGGTCGTTCCTTCCCCCCGGCCTATCGACATCGTACCGAAAACCATCCTGAACGACCTGGTGCGTTCCGGAAAAATCGTGATCGCCGCCGGAGGCGGCGGCATTCCGGTGATCATCAACAGCCGGGGATTGTTCCAAGGGGTCGAAGCGGTCATCGACAAAGATTACGCCGCCAGTCTCATCGCGCGGGAAACCAAGGTGGATCTTTTCGTGATATTGACCAACGTACCCCGTGTCTGCATCAATTTCAATACCCCGGAAGAAAAACAGATTCCCGTGATGACCGTCGACGAAGCCCAAAAGCATCTGGCCGACGGTCAGTTCCCTCCGGGGTCCATGGGACCCAAAATCAGGGCCGCCATTGAGTACATTCAAAGTGGAGGAAAGGAAGTCTTGATCACATCCGCCAATCATCTGAGGGCGGCCTTGATCAACCGATCCGGAACCAAGATCATTCCCTAGGCAGCCATGATAATCACAAAAAAAGATTTTCTCTCACTCGATGAGCTGTCGGCTTACGAATTCAGCGAGTTGATGAGCTTTATCGCCAAAGTGAAAGCCAAACCGCAGAGCTATCGCAAGGGGCTGCAGAATCGGATTCTGGCCATGATCTTCCAAAATCCCTCCCTGCGAACACGCATGGCCTTTGAAATCGGCGTCCTTCAGCTGGGAGGAAATGCGGTATTTATCAATCCCTCCGATATCCAGATGGGAACCAGGGAATCCATCACGGACATGGGTAAAAACCTTGAGCGTTGGGTTGACGGAATCGTGCTCAGAACCAATGAACATCAAACCGTTGTTGACCTTGCGGCCGCCACCGAAATTCCCGTTATCAATGCCCAAACGGATCTGCATCACCCCTGTCAAACCGCCGCAGATTTTTTCACGCTGTTGGAAAAAAAGGAGCACCTGGCAGGTCTCTCGCTGGCTTGGGTGGGAGGCGGAAGCGGGATCTGCGAAAACCTGATCCTGGCCGCCTCCAAATGCGGCTGCCATCTGTCCGTGGCGACCCCGCCCGGACACGATCCGGACCCCGAGATCATTGAGCGCGCTCAAAAACATGGAAAGGAAACGGAGGCCGAGTTTTCTTTTTCCCACGATCCGGCCGCGGCGGTCCGGGAGGCCGACGCGGTATACACGGATTCCTGGCCCCCCCCGGAGAAAGAAGAGGAAAGGGAAGCGCTCCGAAAAGTCTTTGCTCCCTACCGAGTCGACGGCGATCTCATGGCCAAGGCGAAGCCGGACGCGCTCTTCATGCACGGTCTTCCAGTAAGGCGGGGAGAAGAAGTAACGGATGAAGTCATCGATTCCAAACAGTCCATCGTATACGACCAAGCGGAAAACAGACTTCATATTCAAAAAGCAATCATGTTATTATTATTAGGGAATAGAAAATAAGCATGGACAAAGCAAACGAAAACACCGAGATCACAGCCAAAGACCTCAAGTTCATCGAAGAATCCCTGAAACAGAATATTCAGCCGTTCACGTTGGATGAGCTGACCAAGAAACTGGCCTATCAAAAAACATCCAGCCAGCTCAGCCAAGAAGTAAAGATATATACCCCCAACGGCAAATACGAAATCGGAGACCTTATCTGCAAAGAATACGACGAGTCGCTGACGGTCAGCAGCAAAGGCGTTGAAGATTTCAAGGGAAGCATCGTGCTGAAAGTCGTCGGCAAAGTCTCCTATGAAGGATTCAGCTACGAGATGTTGGAAGTCGATTATACGGGGGGAGGGACCTTCCGCAAATATATCGACTACATGAAAAAGACAAAGACACAGGTCCTGCTTCCCAGCAACTTCGAAAATCGCGCGGAAAAACCCGCTATGCTGAAAAAAGAAGACGACCCAAGACTCAAAGAACTTCCCATGACCGATAAGGACTTTAAGATCCTGGGAAAAAACCTCAAGCAGGCGATGTCCAAATCGGAAGTGTTTTTCTGCTGGAATGAGTTCTGGCAGCTCGTAAAAAATCAAGTGAAGATCCCGAAAACCAAAATGAAAGACATCGAGTCCAGTATCGTGGAAAGCGGACGTTCCGCCCCCACCTCCGAACTGGTGTCTCGATTCTTCAATATCCCCCCTGAAGACGATCGCTTCGCCTTGACCTGTCTCAGTCTCAACGCTCATTTGGAAAAACATTTCCGCAAGAGCTTCATTGTCGTCTCTCCGCTTGGCTGGGGTAAATGGATTCACAAGAAAACTCTTGAAGGTTTTTTGAAAAACATTTCAATCTCCTCTCCCAAGGCAAAGATTCCAAAATTCGAAGAAGAATCCAAAGACGGCATCTCTCCGACTCCGGAATTTCCTCTCAAGGTCTATCTGACCTGGAGAGAAATCCATTCCGGCGGGATCAAAATCCCAGCCGCACTCAACCGTGAATTTTCGCGTTCCAAGGAATACATCTTTATCGATGACGACGATAAAAAGGAATATACTCTGTATTACTACCCCAATCAGGCCGTTTTTCTTGGTATGAATGAATACTACCGGAAGAATAATATCCCCCAGGGAGCGAGTTTGAGCCTCGAAAGACTCGATAAAACACGGATTGTCTTTTGCCTGAAAAAGGCCAAGAAGAAACAATCCGTTCCCATGGTCACCTATAACGAAAAAAAAGATGTATTCATTCCCTCCGCAAAAGACGCAACGACCCCCTCCATGCCCAACAAAATCATGCATCTGGATAGAGAAACCCTGACGCGTTTATCCGAGCTTTCCTCTCGACAGGAAGACCTGGATTTGCGTGAGCTGCTTACACTGGTTTTCAAGTCTTTCGGACTCGAGGGTGAAGGTCTCTCTTTACATTACCTCAGAGCGTTTCATCTTGCGGACATGATCAAACACACAACACTGGAAGATGTAGAAAAGACGCTGCTTTCTTCGCCTGAGTTTTCGGCTTCCGAACGCAATATCGGCATTTTCCTCTACCATGAAAAGATAAAAACCGAGGAAGAGATACAGCCGGAAGAAGAAGACCTGGAAATCCCGGTCGATATTTTCGAACCCTCGTTTGAGAAGGATGAACCCCTGCCAGAAATCGGAACCGTCGGGGAAATCGACGTCCCCGATCTGCTTGAAGAGATCGTCCCCGAAGAACCGGAACCCCCGGCTCGGGAGATCATCGCTGAAGAGCCGAAACCCGAGGAACCGCTTCCAGATGAAACCAAGCCTGAAAAACCCGCGCCAGAACCTGAAAAAGCCAAAGAAGGCCAGCCCAAAAAAGAAGTCAAGAAGAAAAAGCGCCGCATGAAAATCGAGGGAGAAGCGGCCCCCAAACGAAGAAAAGGCGAGAAAAAATTCATTGAGGAACGGATTGAATTGGAAGAGTCCGAAATGGAAGCGCTGTTCGCCGTCAAAGCGGAAGATAAAAAAGAAGAAATCGAGATTCCCACCCCGAAGGTGAAGAAGGAAAAAGCAAAAAAAGAAACCTTCAAACCTCAGGAAACGGAAGCACCTCTATCCGGAATCTTTGCGGAAAAGTTGAAATCCGCCCTGGACCAGAAAAAGGGAAAAACTAAAACCGCGAAAACCGCGGAGAAAACGAAAAAGAAATAGCGGACGATATCACATCGGGTTGATTCCTCGGGAAAGGAATCGTTTTATGGCGTCATTGAAGATCCTGACCGAAAAAGACATACTGCCGTTGATCGGCATGGATCGCATCATGAGCACGGTTCGGGATATTTATATGGACCTGTCCAAAAACAGGATCCTGGTCCCGCAGCGGCTTCATCTTCCCGTTGAAGAGGTCGACGGCGTAACGCTGTTCATGCCGGCCTATTCGCCAAAACGTAAAGCCCTAGGAACCAAGATCGTCTCCGTGTTCCCCCGCAATTCCGATTTCGGGACGCCCACCATCCACGCGGTTGTCCTGCTTCTGGACGCTGCGACCGGACGGCCCTCCGCCCTGCTGGACGGAACCCAGCTGACCGCTCTCCGCACCGGTGCGGCTTCCGGAGTCGCCACTTCACTCCTTTCCCGGCCGGATGCCGAAACCGCCGCTGTCCTTGGGGCGGGGATCCAGGGTCGAACCCAGCTTCTTGCCGTCAGCCACGCAAGACGCCTGCTTTCTGTTTGGATCTATGATCCCGACAACCGAGCCGTCGAAAAATTCATCCGGGAAATGCGGGAATCCGGCCCTCCCGTCCCTCATGACCTGCGAGCCGCCGGCTCGGCCTCGGAAGCCGTCCGGGAAGCGGACATCGTCTGCACCGCCACGACATCAAAAAAACCGGTCTTTTCGGATCCCGAACTGAAAACGGGCGTTCACATCAATGCCATCGGATCCTATCGTCCGGACATGCAGGAAATCCCTGAAGATACCGTCGCCAGATCCGCAATATATGTGGACTCGCGAACCGCATGCCTGGAAGAAACCGGGGATCTGATCATTCCCCTCCAAAAGAACCTTATAGACGAATCAAATATCAAAGGCGAAATCGGGGAGGTGGCTCTGGGACTCATTCCCGGGAGACTTCACGGCGGGGAGATAACGCTTTTCAAATCGGTTGGAACCGCCGCTCTCGACCTCGGCGTGGCGGAAGAAATCGTTCGGCTGGCGCAGAAACGCGGCATAGGCCTGAGCTGCGATTTATAACGGGCGGATCCGGTCAGCGGCCTTGCATTCGACGCTTTCAGTTCCATAAAAACGATCGGAAAGCCTTTTTCTGAATGACATTTTTTGTTATCAATCGGCAATATTTGTCGCTCGATTTCGCAAGGCTCCCTTTTAAGATCCAACCAAGCTCCTTTATATCAATAATTTATGAATTGGCATGCCTTTTGCTCTCTAGTTGGCCTCTGCCGCTTCAACATCGATACCGGAGAGATAAACAAAATGAAAATAAAAAATTTACTCAAACGAAGTTTCCGATTGTTGGGGATTACAGGAATCATAAGCGCGTGGATCACGATCGGAACGGCCTGGATCGGCCTGTCTTCCCTTTCCTTTATCGGCTACCTCGTCACCAGCGGCCTGTTCGGGTTGGCACTCGTATCCGAAAAGTTTTGAAGCCCGATCCCGGCCCCGTACCCCACATACCTTGGGGGCGAAGAAAAACGCCCGCTTCCCCTGTTTTATCCTGATCCCCGCGTCACTCTTTCAGAACGATCCGCGTCGGACCCTGCCGGCGGGTTACGCCCATCTGGTCGAGAAGTTCGAGCAGAGGGATCGCATATTTCCGCGTCAAGCCGGTCATCTCCTTGAAATCAGCGACACTGAGCTCGTTTTTCCCTGAATTTCGTATCTTCTGGACCAGGGATTCCAACCATTCCGAGTGCAGCAAAAAACCGTCTCGCCCCAGCACGACCTTGCGCCGTTCGATCAAAAGTGAAATCATCATATCCAGTTTGGCCGGGGAAAGATGAAAACGTTTTTTCATCTCTTCCCATGAAACGACTTTCAGTTCCCCCCGCCGGGCCAGCTCTTCCATTTCCTGCAGAAGTGATTCTTCCGCAGGGTTCAGCGCAAAATTGAACTCTCGCAGGGAATAATACCCTTCCCTCTCTCGTATCCGTTCTTCCTGCAGGAGATAGCCCAGGATGACATGCAGGACCTTGGGGTGAAGCGGAAACCGATCCTGGATTTTTTCCAGAGGCACCCCGATCTGTCTCGGATGTTTTTGGTGGAAAGCGTCCAGGAAAGAAATGATCCTGCCCCCTAGAAACTCGAAACTTTCCATGGAGATGAGAAGCAATGGGGAGAAAGAAAGGATTTTCAGGAGTCCTTCCGCCTCCCCATCCTGACTCCATCGAACGATTCGCTCCGGAGAAAAACGAAACCGGTCGGTGATATCCTTTTCCGTCAGTCCCCGGGTTCCCCGATCGCGGAGAACCGCCAGCAGGGCGGTTTCCCTTTCCCCCATAAGCTGCTCCAGCAACAAGATTCGTTTATGAGTGCGATCGTGAGGAACGGCTTCCGCATCCGGGTCCAAGACCTGCCCCTCGCCGAGTTCGCCTTCCTCGCGCGGTTTCGTCAAGGTAAACCTGTCGCCCCATTTCAGGTCGATCGGAGTGGAGAGAGACAGATGCGCCCAGTGCAATGACGGATCCCGAGGCGGATTTTCCGCGTAAACGAGCAGGTTGGCCGCCGTCGAAAGACCAGGCCCGTGGAACCGGGCCGCGACCGCGGCCTTTTCGATCGGGGAGGACAGTTTGAGCAGCACATCAATGTGTGAAGTCATCATCCGGGAGATATCCTTTCAGGTACATGTCATATTGTCGGTGTTGTCATCGGCACGGTACATGAATCCACCGCATCAACCATGCCGGTCCATGGGTAAAAGCATGGGATCGTATCATGGGAATCCATGGATTCCCGGTGTAACCGAAAAAAGCGTTTCTTTATCATTATAGAGGCGGTTTTCAAAAAAGCCAACAATGTATCAGAGCAATCCTCCCGATCCGCTCCGGTCTACCGCCAAATCGATCCTTCTCAGAACCGGATCCACGGCCGCCAACAGCAGATCCATCGGCTGACCGATGACAAATCGTTTTCCCGTTCTTCGCCCCTTGAGACTCAAGTCGCCGCTTTTCACATAATAATCCCCACCGAGTTCGGAGAAGGGCAGGAAAGCGCTCACCCCGTATGCGATAAGATCCATGCGGATGCCCGCTTTGGAGAATCCGGAAATAACGGCACGAACCGTTTCTCCCAACCGTGAGGTAAGAAACCGATGAATCCGCCAATCCATGAGGTCGCGCTCGGCTTCCTCGGCTCTCCGCTCCCGCTCCGAACACAAGGGGGCGAGCACCTCGATTTCCGGGACCTCCGCCTTCGGTTCCCCATCCAGAAGCCGTTTCAGAACGCGGTGAACGAGCAAGTCCGGATATCGGCGGATGGGAGAGGTAAAATGAGTGTAAACCGTATTGGCCAGCGCGAAGTGGCCCTGGTTCTGATCCGAATAAACCGCCAACGGAAGGCTTTTTAAAACCCGGCGTTTCAGGAAACGCTCTTCCTTCCGATTCTCTATCTGCTTGATCACCCGCTGCAGATCGGCGGGCCGTACCGGCCGCGCCGAAGGCAGGGAAATCCCGAGCCCCCCCATAAGCCGGCGCAAATCCGCAATCTCATCGGCCTCGGGACGCGGGTGTATTCGATACGGAAAGCGAACCCCTCTCCCGCTTAAAAAATCGGCCACGACCTCGTTGGCAACCAACATGAACTCTTCTATGAGTTGATGCGCTTCATTCCTTTGTTTGAAAACCACGGCCCGCGGCGCCCCTTCCGCATAGACAAGCCCGACTTCTTCCATCTCGAAGTCGAGGCTCCCCCTGCGGACTCTTCGCTCCCGAAGCCTGCGAGCCAGTGAGCGCATCCGGAAAAGGATAGGATTCAGATTCGATTTTTCCCGGCCCTCTTCCCCTTCTTTGCGAAACATCCTCCAAACCCCTTCGTATGTCAGGCGCTGCCGTGTCCGGATAAGAGAAGGATGTATCTCCGTCGCGATCACCTTCCCGGAAGGATCGATCTCCATCACCACGGAGATCGTCCGTTTATCTTCTCCAGGTCTCAGGCTGCAGATCTGACCGGATAGAAGATCGGGAAGCATCGGCAGGGTTCGCTCGGGAAAGTAGACGCTTGTTCCTCTGAGTTTTGCCTCCGCGTCCAGTGCGGTTTTCGCTTTTACATAATACGAAACATCCGCGATATGAACACCCAGCACATCGTTCCCTCCCGGCGACGAGGTGATGCTGACCGCATCATCATGATCCTGCGCCTCTTCATCATCGATCGTAATCGTTATCCAATCCCGATAATCATGCCGATCCTCAACCGGAGAAATCAAACCGGATATTTTCTCGGCTTCCTCCAAAGCCTCGCTTGAAAACTTTGAAGGGAGCCCGAATCGCCGGATAACGACATCCAGATCGACTCCGGGATCATCAGGAAGACCGAGGACCTCGATCAGCTTCCGTCGTTCACGATCAACCAGGATGATGGATCCAATCCCCGGTGGGAGACCTTCACCGATATCCAAGGGAACCTCTTCCCAGGAAGCCGAATCCAAAGGCTGGACGGAGGGACGCCCCCATCGTTCCCTGTATATTCCCTGAAAGATCTTCTGCCGTCTGCTCCGGATCCGGACGATTCGCCCCTCCGGTTTTCCTTTCCCGCCTGTCCCGGATAAGCTTACCTCGACCACGTCACCCAACCGGGCATCATCCCAGAAGCGTCCGGGTACAAAAATATCCTTCCCCGTTTCTCCTGCTTCCCGTACAAAACCATATCCCCGATGAACCGCGACAACCGTGCCTTCGACCAGGCGGGCACGGGACTGCGGAAAGTACCTGCGTTTCATCCTGACAAGATCTCCCCGCTTTTCCAATTCGACCAGGTGCCTCTGCAGAATGTTTTTTTCTTTATGACTGAGATGCATTCCGCGCACGATTCCTTGAAATGAGAGCCCTTCTTGGTGTCGCTGAAGAAGAGCAAGGATGGCGTTCCGCATGAAAACCCTCAATAGTAGAAAACGGAGAGAAAGGGAACCCGGTATTTGTGGCGCAGGAAACGAGCCAGGCGGATATCCAGGAGCCGCCTTTTTTCAGCATCACCCCAGGCCGTCAGGTCAGCGGAAGCATCCCGTTCCGCCAGACCCCGCTCCTCGGAAGAGGCATGAGCACAGAGCCACACATCCACCTCCCGGTCGGCGTTCTCCAGTTCCTCTTCATCCGCCTCTCCGAGGCGAAGTTTTTCGGATAAGGAACCGTAAAGCTCCTTGAGTCCATCCAATTCGGAAGGGATGCAGGAAAGGAAGCATTCCACTTCACCTCGCACGGTTTGCTGTTTCATCTGATGGTCCAAGGTTCGGGAACGCCTGCTTCCAACACCGCGTTCCCTCGACTGTTCGAAGGCTCTCTGGACATGATTTCGACACGACAAAAGCGTTCGGCGCCCTTTCCCGTGACGACCCCGGCCGGGCTTATCAAATCGTTCGCGCATGCCGTTGAGAACTGCGTCCAGGGGAATCCCCTGTTGTTCCCAACCCGCGATCAAATCGATCTCCTGAGAAGAAAGGAAAAAAGGCGCGCCGCGGTATGAAAACAAAAACCTGGCGATGGTTTGAAAATATTCGCTCTTTTTGTTCTCCATGGAATTTCCCATCCTTCCGCCTGGAATCCGTTTCCGCGTCGGTTTCAGGTCTCCTCCCGGTATAGCGGCGTGTTTTTTTCCGCCAGGAGTCTTAATCCCTCCAGCACCAGATGCGGAGTATAGTGATCGATTGCCTTTAACTCCGGGACAAAAAGAGAAGCGAATCCACCGGTTGCGATCACGCTGACCCTTTCCGCATGGGGGACTTCGCTTTTTATCGAATCGATTAGACGCGTCACCAATCCAACATATCCATGAAACAATCCGGACTGCATACTGGTCACGGTCGTTTTTCCAATCACTTTTTCGGGTTTTTTGATTTCAATGTGGGGAAGCTGCGCGGTTTTCAAAAACAGCGCTTCAGCCGCGATTTTGATACCGGGCGCAATGGCCCCGCCCAGGTATTCTCCGGATGCGGAGACGACGTCAAACGTGGTGGCCGTCCCGAAATCAAGCACGATACAGGGACCGCCGAAGCGCGAAAAGGCGGCCACCGAAGCGACGATCCGGTCCGCCCCGACCTCCTGAGGCGTTTCATATAGAATCGGCATCCCCGTTTTCAATCCAGGGCCGACAGTCAGCGGTCTGAATCCAAACAGATCCCCGCATACCTTCTGAAATATCGGAGTCAGCGGCGGAACGACGCTGGAAAGAATCGCCCGCGTGATCTTCTCCCGATCCAGGTCGGCATAATCCAACAGCGTCAGCAGAATGACGGCGTATTCGTCGCAGGTCTTTCCTCGTTCGGTTTTGATCTTCCAGTTCCGTATCAGTTTTTTCTCAAAAAAAACACCGACGGCGATATTGGTATTCCCGATATCGAGAGCTATCAACATTTCGCTCCTCCTCTTGGATTGACGGATCTCACGGATGCATCAAAAAAGATCCGCTGTCCGCCCCGTATCGTAAGGATCAGTCCGCCCCGCATATCGAGACCTCCGTAGGTTCCCCGGATCTCTCCTTCCGTATTCGTCACCCGGACTGTTTCTCCCTTGGAGAAAACCGAATGTTCCGAAAAGCCGGAGAGAACCGCATCATCATTCCCCGACGTGAATCGACCATACCACTTCCGCAGGGACGCGAACAACGCATCCAGAAGTGACTCCGAATTCACAGGCTCTTCCGAAACGGAATGCAGCGAAATGGCATGATCCAGCAGGTCAGGCGGAAAGTCCTCCGGCAAATGGTTGAGATTCAGACCTATTCCCAGGATGACGCAGCCGATTTTGTCTCCATGAAAAACACTTTCACACAGAATCCCGGCAATCTTCCGGCCCGCAACCATGATATCATTAGGCCATTTTATCTGGATCGCGGACCGGCTTCCTCTCTGGATCGCTTCGCGCACCGCCAATCCCGAGGCTATAGATAAAAGCGTGAGATCGGAACGCACGGGCCGAAGGATCACCGACATATAGAGCCCCTTTCCTCTGACCGAGAGCCAAGGACGCCCGGATCGTCCCCGTCCCGCGGTTTGTTCCGCGCATACGACAACAGTTCCTTCAACGGCCCCCTTTCGGGCCATCTCCCGGGCGACATCATTACTGGAAGAACAGGATGACAGACGATGCACAGAAATCCCGATGGCCGGAGGTGCGATCTCCTTTTTTGCTTCGCGTTTCAGTCGTTCTGGTTTCAATATGCTCGCCGTTCGCACGCTCTTCGGGAAATCCCCCGATCCCGCGTTCGGCCTCTTTCAACTCAAAGAACGAAGATGCTTCAGGTTCTCCTGCAGCCCGCCTTCCCGACGACGCAGCTGTTCAAGGCTCTGCTCCACTTCGAGAACCACCTCACGCGGGGCTTTGGCACGGAAATCACGGTTTTCAAGCCGCCCTTCCATTTTTTTCAGGTCTTTTTGAGCTTTCGCCAACTCGCGCTCCAGCCGCTGTCTTTCCTGTTCCAGATCGATCAGCCCCTCTTCAAGGGGAATGGCAAAGGCGCCGACCACTCCCTTCAAAAAGCTCTTGTCTTGCGGAAATTCCTCAAACACCTCGATCCCGCGCACATTCGCCAGGGATCGAATCGCTGTCCGGATTTCCGGGTTCAGCCGAAGCCCCTCCTCTCCCTTAATCCAAAGGTCGATTTCTTTCTGAGGAGAGATCCGATTTTCCGCTCTGATGGTCCGCACTTCCGTGATCGCATCCTGGAGGACTTTCATGTCCGCTTCCAAGACGTCATCCCGCCATTCCCGCTCCGTGGATGGAAACGCGGCCGCCGCCAGGAAATCCCCGGCGGAAGGAAGATGCTGCCATATTTCCTCGGTGACGAAAGGCATGAAAGGGTGCAGCAGCCGCAGGATTCGATCCAGCGTATCCACCAGCACGGCCAAGCTTGTCCGGCTGCCGGACTGTAGACTCGGTTTGACCAGTTCGATGTACCAGTCGCAGTATTCGTGCCAGAGAAAATGGTAAATCAGGTCTGCCGCTTCATAAAAACGGTACTGCTCGAGAGCCGTTTCAATTTGCTCTGTAATCCTGCTGAGCCGGCTGCGGATCCAGCGGTCGGCCAGTGTCATCTCCGCTTCGTGAACCTTCATGTCCGTTCCATCCAAGTTCATGATCACGAATCGTGACGCGTTCCAGAGTTTGTTCACGAAGGCCCGGTAACCGGCCATACGCTCTTCGGAAAGAGAGATGTCCATACCGGGTATCGCCAGCGCCGCCAGAGTGAAGCGCAGAGCATCTGTCCCATATTTTTCGATCATCTCCAGAGGATCTATGCTGTTTCCCTCGGATTTGCTCATTTTGCGTTTCTTGAAATCTCTCACCAGGCCGTTGATGAACACATCCCGGAAGGGTATTCGTCCTCTGAACTTGAGTCCCATCATGATCATGCGGGCCACCCAGAAAAAGATGATATCGAAGCCGGTGGCCATGAGGTCGGTGGGATAAAAGGTCTTTAGATCCGGCGTCTCCTCCGGCCAGCCCAGCGTTCCGAAGGGCCAAAGAGCGGAGCTGAACCACGTATCCAGAACATCTTCATCCTGACGGAGATCGCGGCTTTGGCAGCGCGGACACGTTTCGGGGGACGACGTCTCCACAATGATCTCTCCACAGTCGCTGCAGTACCACGCGGGGATCCGGTGACCCCACCAAAGCTGGCGGGAGATACACCAGTCATGTATGTTGTACATCCATTCATAGTAGGTCTTGGTCCAGTTCTCGGGGATGAAACGAATTTCTCCCTCTTCCACCACCCGGATCGCTTCCCGGGCCAGGGGCTCGATCTTCACGAACCACTGCCAGGAAAGATGCGGCTCGATTACGGTTTTGCAGCGGTAACAGTGTCCCACGGCATGCTGATGGTCCTCGCTTTTTTCCATCAACCCCGCTGCTTCAAGCCGTTCTATGACCTTATCCCGACATTCAAATCTGTCCAGGCCTTCAAAATCAGCGCCGGCCGCTTCCGTCATCTTACCGAAACCATCTATCACGATGATCTGAGGAAGCTTATGCTTTTTCCCCAACTCGAAGTCTACCGGATCATGCGCCGGCGTCACCTTGACGGCGCCGGTCCCGAATTCCCGCTCCACCCGCTCATCCAGGATGATGGGAATCTCCCGATCGGTCAATGGAAGTCGAATCCGTTTGCCGTGAAACGCCTGGTAACGTTCGTCTTCGGGGTGCACGGCCACCGCCGTATCGCCCAACATGGTTTCCGGCCGGGTGGTCGCGACCGTAAGGCGCTCTACGCCCTCCGTCATCGGATAGCGAACATAGTAAAGACGGGAGTTCAGATCTTTATGTTCGATCTCGACATCGGAGAGGACGGTCCCACAGCGAGGGCAGCGATTTACCAGGTAATAATCACGATAGATCAGACCTTCCCGGTAAAGATCGACGAACACCTTATTTACCGCCCGGGAAAAACCTTCGTCCATGGTGAAACGCTCCCGGGTCCAATCCAGAGAAAAACCCATCTTTTTCAATTGATGCAGGATAACGCCGCCGTAGGTCTCTTTCCACTCCCAAGCGACTTTGAGGAATTCTTCCCGGCCTATTTTCTCGCGATCAAGTCCCAGCTTGATCAATTTCTTCTCGATAACGTTATGCACGGCGATGCTGGCATGATCGGTCCCGGGCAGCCAGAGAACATTGAATCCCTTCATGCGACGCCAACGGGCGATGATATCCGGAAGGGTAAAACAGAGTGCATGCCCCATGTGGAGAGAGCCCGTCACGTTGGGAGGGGGAAGAACCATGGAGAACTTCGGCTTATCCGAATGCGCGTCCGGAACAAAGACCTCTTTCTCGATCCATGACTGCGACCATTTTTCTTCTACGGGTTGGGGATCATAAGTTTTGGATAAAACGCTCTTCTTTTTCATGTTTAACCTTTATTGTGAACAAGCGGGAAGATTTCGACAAATCTATTACCGGATAATGGTCCGTGTCGTATCCATCTTGTTCCGGAAACCGTCTACGACTGAAAGCACCTCCGCTATTGTACCAATTTTACAAATCTTTTTCCCGTTTTTTTCGTTCCCCTCCCCATGCTGCCCCCCTAAGGTTCTTTAGATCGAGGGTGGGAGGAATCGAGTCTAGACAAGCGGGACCATGAAGGCGTTCGATAACATCGCGTGGTTTTCCAGATACGTGGAGAAGAGAACGATTCCCTCGCGATCCGGGATTTACTCTTTATCCAAGTGCCGCTTTATCTCCGTCAATAAACGGGCCCGGATCCGCTTTTCCACCTCCCGCTCGGCTTCCAGGATCTCATCCCGGATTATTTCGCGCACTCCTGGATCGAGCTCGATGGACAGCGGCGGCTCTCCTTCATCCGGTTCTTCGGGGAGGCTCTCCGGATCCAGTTCGCCTCCCACCAACCGCCGCACCCTTCGGGCCAGTTCCTCAGAATCGAAAGGCTCCTGGATAAGAGCCTGATAATCCAGCGACTCCAATCGGTGGGGATCAGGGCTGTCGAATGCCCCCTGCAGCATCAAGAGCGGAACTTCGCTGTATTCCGGCAGGCTTCTCAAGTACTTGCCCGCGGAAATACCATCATCCGGGGGGAAGGACATGCTCATCAGGACCGCATCCACGGGGCAGGGAGGAACGCAGTCCTTGAAATCGAATCCGTTTTGGAAACAACGGATCTCAAAGCGATCCTCCGGGAAAACCATGCGCAGCACCTTGAGAACGGTGGGGCTGGAATGGGCCAGGATCAATTTATAGGGCATTTTTTCTATTCCGGATGATGTTTAAATTTCATACAGACTCGATGATAACCCAGACGCAGGATAACGACAACCGGACCATAGACGTTTCCCGGGGACGGAATTTTCAATATTCGATAACAACGGAGTTCTCTCCTAATAAAGCCTCAACCCGCTTCACCAGTTCTTCCGAAGGCGCGACGCCGGGAATATCCACCGACTGCACCAGAACCCGGTAGGCATGGGGGGTCTCCAGCTCGAAAAACACCGGGCACGGCCCGGAGAAACGGCTCAGGATCGTTTTCAATTCCTCGAAGACGGAATCTTCAATCCCGGGGAGAAAAACGCGCATGAAAACCCGTTTGGCCTGCTTCTGCAAGGCTTCCGCCAAGGGCATTGCGGCGGAGAGGTGAATGCGTCGGCTGTCGCCTTCTCCCTGAAATTTTCCTTTGACCCAGACCATTTGATCATCGCTGATCACGTTGGAATACCGCTCGTAGCTGTCCGGAAAGGCCACGACTTCGATCCTCCCGCTCAAATCCTCCAGGATAAACGTCGCCATCCTTTCATCCCGCCGGGTTTTCATGGTTTTGTGTGAATTGATGATGCCCGCTACGCGTATCTCGCTATTGAATTCCCTTTCCTCATCGACTTGATCGATGGAATGGGAAACCAACTTTTTCAGCAAACCGTTATACTGCGTCAGGGGATGACCGGAAATATAAAAACCGAGGGCATCCTTTTCATACGAAAGCTTCAACGATTCATCCCATTCCTGCATATTGCTGATTTCCGGAGGAGTCGGCGGCGGGGCGTCATCTTCACCGCCAAAAAGCATCGCCTGCTTCGACCTGCGCCTTTTCTGAAGCTTTCGGGCATGCATGATCAGCGAGTCGATCAGATGAAAAAGTTGGGATCTATGCCATCCCATCGAATCCAAGGCTCCTGATTTGATCAGGCTCTCCAGGACCTTGCGATTGATGATCCTGGATTCGGTATCGCGCACCAAGTCGAAGGGAGATGTGAAATCCCCGTACCGCCGCCGCGAGAGAATCAGCTCCTGGACCGCGCCGTCCCCGACATTCTTGATGGCGGCCAGTCCGAATCTGATGTCTTTCCCTTCCACGCAAAAGGTCAGTTCGCTTTTGTTGATATCGGGAGGCAGGACATTGATTCCCATGTCCTTGCATTCATTGATGTATTTGACCAACTGAGCCGTCGCGCCCCGGTCCGCCTCCGATGTAAGCAGCGCGGCTAAAAAACACAGGGGGTAGTGAGCCTTCAGGTAGGCGGTCCGAAACGCAAGCAGGGCGTAGGCGGCGCTGTGAGATTTATTGAACCCGTATCCCGCGAAGTACTTGATATTCTCGAAGATCTTGCCGGCCTTGGTGGGGCTGAGTCCCCGTTTTTTGGCTCCGCGAACGAAATTCTGCTTCTGGGCTTTCATCACGGACGTTTTCTTTTTTCCCATGGCTTTTCTCAGGATATCCGCTTCAGCCATGGAAAATCCGGCCAGATCCGTGGCGATCCGCATCACCTGCTCCTGGTAAACGATCATTCCCTTGGTCTCTTTGAGGATGGGTTCCAACTCCGGAAACTCATAGTGGATCCGTTCGGGATGATTTTTACATTTGATAAACTCATCGGTCATTCCGCTTTTCAGCGGTCCGGGACGATAGAGCGCGTTCAGAGCGATCAGGTCGCGAAATTTTTCCGGTTTGAAATTGCGCAGGAGATCTTTCATCCCTTGACTTTCAAACTGAAAGACCCCGTCCGTGTTTCCGGCCTGAAAAAGAGCGAACGTCTCCGGATCATCCAGCGGAATATGATCCAGGTCGATGACTTCCCCCGAGTCCTTTTCCACCATCCGGAGGGAATCCTGGATGACGGTCAGGTTGCGGAGCCCCAGAAGGTCCATCTTCAACAGCCCGATCGCCTCGACATCCTGCATCGGGAACTGCGTCGTGATCTCCCCTTTGGTTGACTGATACAGCGGGATGAACTCCACCAGGGGCTTGGGCGTGATCACGATTCCGGCGGCATGGATGGAAGGGTGCCGCACCTGCCCCTCCAGCCTCTGAGCCACCGAAAGCATCTTGGCGATCTTGGGTTTCTGTTCGCTCATCTGCTTGATCTGAGGAATTGAGGCCAGGGCGCCTCGGATGGAAGCATCCGGGCCGAACTGCGGGATCATTTTCGCAATCTTGTCCACTTCCGGAAGCGGAACCTCAAGCGCACGGCCCACGTCGCGCACAACCAGGCGGGACGCCATGGTTCCGAACGTGATAATCTGGCAGACATTGTCCTGCCCGTAACGCTCCGTCACATACTCGATAACCTCCTCCCGTCGGCGGCCGCAAAAATCGATATCGATATCAGGCAGGCTGATGCGCTCCGGATTGAGGAACCGCTCAAAAAGCAAATCGTACTCCAGCGGATCGATATCCGTAATCCCCATGCTGAAAGCCAACAGGCTTCCCGCCGCCGAACCGCGGCCGGGACCGACCGGAATATTGCGGGCTTTGGACTCGCGAATCAAATCCCAGACAATGAGGAAATATCCTTCGAATCCCATCTGTTTGACGAGACGGATTTCTTTTTCCATGCGCTTTTCGTATTCATCCTTTCCGGGAAGAAGCCCCGCCTCGATTCGATCCCGCAGAACGTCCAGCTTTTGATTGAATCCCTCCCGGGCAACGGCGTCGAAGTAGTCGCTCAGAACCATGCCGTTCGGGGGCGTGAAATTCGGCAGAAAATGTCCTGAGGAGGGGAAATCGAAATTGCATCGGGCCGCAATCTTGGTGGTGTTCGTCAGCGCTTCAGGCGTCTCGGAAAACAAGGCTTCCATCTCCTCGCTCGACTTGAAATAGAACTCCTGGGAATTGAATCGGATCCGTTCTTCTTCGGAGACCTTCTTGTTGGTTTGGATACAGAGAAGGACATCATGGCTCTCCGCGTCCTCCCTGCGGAAGTAATGTACATCATTGGTGGCGACTAAGGGGAGATCCAGTTTACGTGCCAATCCGATCAATCTCGGATTGATTTCTTTTTGAGGTTGGAGACCGTGATCCTGAAGCTCGATAAAGAAATCTCCCTTGTCGAAAATCGCGGCGTATTCAAGAGCGGCGGCCCCTGCCTCGTCATCCCGACCCTGCGTCAGATATTCACTGACCTCCCCTTTGAGGCAGGCGGAAAGCCCGATCAAACCCCGGCTGTGCCTGGTCAACAGTTCTTTGTCGATCCGCGGCCGGTAGTAAAATCCTTCCAGATAACTTTTTGTGATCAGCTTGCAAAGATTGCGATATCCCTCTTCGTCCTTGACCAGGAGCACGAGATGATGATGGGCGGGTCTTCCCTTAAACGCTTTTTTCTCCATCCTCCCATTGGGCGCAACATAGACTTCGCAGCCGAGGATCGGTTTAATCTGTTTTTCCCGGGCTTTCCTGAAGAACGTAACGGCTCCAAAGATATTGCCGTGATCGGTGATCGCCACGGCCGGCATATTTTGGGAATAGGCGGCTTCCACCAGGATCTCGGCCTTCAAGGCTCCATCGAGAAGGCTGTATTCCGTATGATTGTGCAGATGAATGAATGATGGCGCCATTTCGATCACCTAACGCGGATTACACCTCGCCGCAGTAAGAAAACACCCCTTGGAATCGAAATCTCCCCCCAATCGGACCCGCTCCCTGGATTACTCCCACTCTATCGTTCCCGGCGGTTTGGAAGTGATGTCATACACCACACGGTTGACCCCCTGGATCTCATTCACGATCCGGCTGGATATCCGGGAAAGCAGCTCGGGAGCAGCGTGAAACCAATTGGCCGTCATGCCGTCCACGCTCTGAACCAACCTGACAACCACGACACGCTGATAGGTACGCCGGTCTCCCATGACACCGACGGTCCGGACCGGAAGCAGGACGGTAAACGCCTGCCAAAGACGATTATACAAACGCGCTCGCTTTATTTCCTCGAGGAGCACGGCGTCGGCCCCGCGGAGAATCTCCAACCTCTCCCGCGTCACCTCGCCCACGATCCTCACGGCCAAGCCGGGACCGGGGAAAGGATGTTGGAGGATGAAACTTTTATCCACGCCCATGTTGAGGCCAAGGGTTCGGACCTCATCCTTGAACAATTCCTTGAGTGGTTCCACCAACTCGAAGTTCATGTCCTTGGGCAGCCCTCCCACATTATGGTGTGATTTGATGCTGTGAGACGGCCCCTTTACGGGCTTGCTTTCGATCACGTCAGGGTAAATCGTTCCCTGCGCCAGGAGTTCCACGCCGCCGATGGCAGAGGCTTCACGCTGAAAGATCCGGATAAACGCCTCGCCGATAACCTTTCTTTTTCGCTCGGGAGAGGTCACACGCTTCAGTCGGTTAAGAAAAAGCTCGGACGCGTCCACTCCGATCACATTCAAAGAAAAACGACTCCGGAATTTATCCAACAAAGAATGGTATTCCCCTTTACGCAGCAGTCCGTTATCGACGAAAACACAGAACAGCTTGTCCCCCACCGCTTTTTGGATCAGCAGCGAGGCCACGAGCGAATCCACGCCCCCACTCAAGCCGCAGAGAACCTTCTTCGACCCGACCTGCCGCGATATCTCTTCCACTTTTCGGTCGATAAAGGAACTCATATTCCAATCCGCTGTCATTCCGGCCTGGACAAACAAAAAATTGGATAGAACTTTCAGACCTTGACGGGTATGAACGACTTCGGGGTGGAACTGCACCCCGAAAAGTTTCTTTGCGGGGGCTTCGACCACGGCGGACTCGCAGTTGTCGGTCACCGCCGTCACCTCAAATCCAGCCGGCAGCTGCATCACTTTGTCCCCATGACTCATCCATACCTGGTTCCCATTCCGGAATCCCGCCAGCAATCCTTTCCGGCCGATGACCTTCAAGGCGGCATTTCCGTACTCGCGCTTGGAGCTGGCCGCCACTTCACCCCCCAAAAGATGCGCCATGATCTGAAGGCCGTAGCATATTCCGAGAACCGGAATCCCCAAACGAAATATCTCCGGGCTGATCCGAGGCGCCTGCGCCGCATAGACGCTGTCAGGGCCGCCGGAAAGGATGACGGCGCCCGGTTTTTCCCGCTTCAAGCGTGCGGGAGGGACATCGAAGGGACAAATCTCCGAAAACACGCCCAACTCGCGGATCTTTCGGGCGATCAGCTGGGTGTACTGGGAACCGAAATCAAGAACGATAACCCTTTTCATGCCTCAATTCTAGCAAAGCCTCCCCGCAAAGTAAACTCTTGCTCCCTCCGCTCCCTGACGCTTACTGCAAAAGCCTTCAACAATAAAAATTGACTTAAAATTCAGATTTTTTTATATTTATCATGCTATGAAAAGGGAAACCATACTCAAACAACTCAGCTTGCAAACCAAATCAAAAATCATTCTTTTCGTAATGGACGGACTGGGGGATCTCCCCATTGATGGAAAAACCGTGATGGAAGCCGCCCACACACCCCATCTCGACCGCATCGCCTCCGCCGGAGTCTGCGGACTGACGGATCCCGTCTTCATGGGAATAACCCCGGGAAGCGGTCCCGCTCATCTGGCTCTCTTCGGCTACGATCCAACGGAATATATTCTAGGCCGCGGAATCCTGGAGGCGTTGGGAGTGGGAGTGGAAGTCGGTCGGAACGACCTGGTGGCCCGAGGCAATTTCGCCACACTTCGCGACGGGCTCATCGTCGACCGAAGGGCCGGCCGCATCCCGACCGAGGAAAACGAAGAGTTGTGCCGCCGGCTCAACGCCTCGCTCGAGCCCATTGAAAACACGCAGATCCGGCTGTTCCCCGGGAAGGAACACCGCTTTGTTATCAAGCTTCACGGAGAAGGCTTATCCGACGATCTGTCCGATGCAGATCCCCAGAAAGAAAACCTTCCCCTCGCTCACACCCGGCCGCTCACTTCCGAAGCGGAACGCGCAGCCCGCGCAGCCAACGGTTTTATCGACCAGGCCACGGAGATCCTTTCGGATTCCCCGAGAGCCAATACGGTCCTGCTCCGCGGATTCGCCACCTATCCTTCGATTCCAACTCTGGGTGAAATGGTCAAACTCCATCCCGCCGCCGTTGCGCAGTACCCCATGTACAAGGGACTCGCACAGCTGGTCGGCATGGACGTGCTTCAGGTTGGATCCGAATATGAAGATCTTGTCCGCACCGTCGAACAACATTACGATCAATATGATTTTTTCTATATTCATTTCAAGAAGACCGACTCCTATGGAGAAGACGGAAATTTCGAGGCGAAAAAAAAGGCTCTTGAAGCCGCCGACCGGCTGATTCCCCGACTTTTGGACCTGAATCCCGATGTTCTCGTCGTCACCTCCGATCATTCCACGCCGAGCCTTCTGAAAGGTCACTCGTGGCATCCGAATCCCTTCGCCATCCGGTCGCGCACCGCGCAACCGGATATGGTACGGATTTTCACGGAGACCGCCTGCTCACAGGGATACCTCGGTCGATTCCCGGCCACTCAAGCCTTGACCCTCATGCTGGCCCATGCATTGAAATTGAATAAGTTCGGAGCATGAACACAAGTCCATTGACGGCGTTTTATAAATTTTATAGACTTAATAGAGTATGCTGAACAAAAAAAAATACCGATCAGGGATGCGAATCCTCGTGCTGGCGGCTTGCTTCGGTCTATTGGGGCCTCATGCCGCGGCTCAGTCGGATTCCCGGGTTGAGATCCATAACCTGCGTTATCACACGCACCCTTCATTCACCAGGATCGTCGTCGATATCGGCCGGCTGCGGGAATATACGTTCAACCGCCTCTCCGGCCCCGACCGCCTTTACGTCGACATCCTCCAGGCCAGGCTCAATCCCATTCTGCACGGGAAAAGCATTCCCATCCAGAATCAATATCTCCAACGGATCCGAATCGCACAGAAAAATCCGTCCACGGTTCGGATCGCGGCCGATCTGGAAACCGAACGCATCGATCACTACAACATTTTTCATCTTCCGGATCCCTTTCGAGTCGTCATCGATATTTACCCCAAAACCGCACTTCCGAAAGGAAGGAACGTATCGACCCCTCAACCGGCGAAACCGACGGCTTCGGGATACAGCATCGCCAGGCAATTGGGCTTGGGTGTCAGAAGGGTTGTGATAGATCCCGGACACGGAGGCAAGGATCCCGGCTGCATCGGGAAAAAGGGGACTCTCGAAAAAACCATCGTTCTCGACGTCAGCCTGCGCCTCAGGAAACTTTTGAGCTCGGTCGAAGGCCTCAACGTGATCCTCACAAGGGAAACCGATATCTTCATTCCGGTGGTTAACCGAACGGTCATCGCCAATCAAAAACAAGCGGATCTGTTCATATCCATTCATGCCAATTCCAATCCGAGAAAAAAACACTCCGGCATTCAGTCCTTCTTTCTCAATTTCAGCAACGATCCCTCGATCAATGCCATCGCCGCCCGGGAAAACGCCACTTCGACCAAATCCATCAGCGAGATGAAAGACATTATCCAGAGAATCGCCCGCAACAGCAAGATTATCGAATCCATGGAGTTGGCACAAAAAATCCAATTCACGCTTGCCGGTTCATTGAAAAAAAAATATTCCAATGTGGAAGACCTGGGAGCCAAGGGCGGCCCTTTTTGGGTGCTCATCGGAGGCGAGATGCCATCGGTGCTCGTCGAGATCTCTCACCTCAGCAATCAAGAGGAAGAAAACCGATTGTTGACGCCCGCTTATCGACAGCACATCGCCGAAGGAATTTTTCAAGGCATCATCGAATATATGCACTCTCTAGGAAAAGGATAGGACTACCATGAAAAGAAGAGACTTTTTACGCGATGTGGCCGTCGGCGGCCTTCTTCTCAACGTAAGGCCCGGGCTTTGGGCGCGGAACAGCGCCGCTCTACCCGATATGGCCGTCATCAAGGGAGAACAGCCCGCCCTTCTGGCCAAGGAAGTCGTTACGGCCTTGGGCGGAATGAATCGGTTTGTCGGCAGGGGAGACGTGGTTTTAGTCAAACCGAATATCGGATGGGACCGAACCCCAGAACAGGCGGCCTGCACGAATCCCGAAGTCGTGAAAGCCCTTGTCGAACTGTGTTTCGACGCCGGCGCCAAACAGGTCCAAGTCATGGACAATCCCTGCAACCCCGCAAAGCGCACCTATGTCCGTTCCGGGATCGCCGCTGCCGCCAAGTCAGCCGGGGCCAAGGTGCCGTTTCCCAATGACCATCGGCTCAAAAAAGTCGCCCTGGGAGGGGAATGGTTGAAAGAGTGGGATGTTTACACCGATTTCATCGAGGTCGACAAAATCATAAACGTCCCCATCGCCAAGCACCACAGTCTTTCCCGTCTGACCATGGGGATGAAGAACTGGCTGGGCGCTCTGGGAGGAAACCGAAACCAACTTCATCAGGGTCTGGATCGCGCCATGGTCGACCTGGCGGCTTTCTTCAAACCCACTCTGACCGTTTTGGATGCATACCGAATCCTGCACCGGAACGGACCCCAGGGAGGAAGGCTTTCCGACGTCACGTTGAACAAGACCCTTGTCGCCGGCGTCGATTATGTCGCCGTTGATACCATGGGCGCTTCTTTTTTCGACCTGACGGCGGCGGACCTCAATTACCTCAAACTCGCCCATGAACGCGGTGCGGGGCAGATAAACCTGGAGAAATTGAACATTGACAAAAGAACGATCTAGATATCATCGGGTCCTTCAGTTTCTGCGGATCATCAGCCAGCTGGCTTTTTTCACGCTTTTTTTCATGCTTCTGCTCCGAACACACTTTCCCGGAGGAGATTATATCGGGAATGTGGAAGTCTTTTTCCACTTCGATCCTTTACTGGCCCTGACGACCTTCATCGCTTCCCGTACATTTTTCCCGGCCTTCATATTGGCCGGAGCAACTCTTCTTGTCACTCTTTTCCTGGGCCGCGTCGTCTGCGGCTGGATCTGCCCCCTCGGCTCCATTCATCAGTTTTTTTCTTTCTTGTTCAAGAAAACCAAGCTTCTGCGCCCGAAAAATCCGAAAACCAACCGCACGGTCTGGAAATATTATGTTCTCGTCACCGTGCTGACAGGCACCCTTTTCACCTTGAATGTGGTCGGTTGGCTCGACCCGTTTTCACTGCTCACTCGTTCGTTCGCCACCGGCGTTCTTCCCGCTCTCGATCATACAGCCTCCAGTTTCATCGGAATGTTGTACCGGATCAACGTTTCTTCCGTGGGAGACGTCATGGTGCAGTTTTTCGAAACGTTGGATATCAATCCAACGTTTATCCAGGGCTTTTTTCTCGCGGCTCTCCTGCTCGGCATCATCCTGCTCAATCTGATCCGAGAACGATTCTGGTGTCGCTATATTTGCCCCCTGGGAGCGCTGTTGGGCCTCGTCGCCCGATGGAATATGCTCAAGCTTGAAATCGACGGAGATAAATGCATCGAATGCGGCCTATGCACACGGCAGTGTCAGACCCAGGCCGATCCTTTTCCGAATGATGAGTGGAAAACCTCTGAGTGCGTATACTGCATGACCTGCGCCGCCTTGTGCCCCACCGGCGCGATCCGGTTCCCCTTAAAGCTCGGTACGCGACCTGCAGCGACCGTGGATATGAGCCGCCGGAAACTGATTTTTTCATCTTTCCTGGGAGCGCTGGCCGTTCCTTTCTTCCGTCTCTCTCCACATAAAACCAGAGCTTCGGAAAAACTGATCCGGCCTCCGGGCGCTCTTCCTGAAAACAAGTTTCTGGAAAAATGCGTCAAGTGCGGAGAATGCATGAAGGTCTGCCCCACAAACGGGCTGCAGCCGACATTGGCCGAAGCCGGACCCGAGGGGATCTGGACTCCCATGCTGGTCCCTGAGATCGGGTACTGCGAATACTACTGTTCGCTCTGTTCCCAGGTCTGTCCGACCGGAGCCATCAAAGAACTGACCATAGAGGAAAAAACCGAAGTTAAAATCGGAACATCATGGATCAACAAGAATCGCTGCATCCCCTGGACGTTCGGAGATCCCTGCATCGTTTGCGAAGAACACTGCCCTGTCTCGCCCAAGGCGATCGAGCTGGTAAAGATCGAAGTCGTCCAACCGGACGGAACGGTCAAGACACCGCTGGCTCCTTTTATCAATAGCGAACTCTGCATCGGCTGCGGGATCTGTGAAAACAAGTGTCCCGTGGTCGACAAACCGGCGATCTATGTCACCAGCGTGGGAGAAAGCAGATCCGAGAGAAACCAACTGCTTCTGGACGTTATCAAACAGGGAGGATCTCCTTACGGGCACTGACTCCGAAAGAACGACGTCCCTGCGGTCGAAACAAGAACGATCCGTGCCATGAAATCGGGGAAAAGAGATCGTTTTTCAACTCGACGATTCAAAATCCGACAGCGAATCATAGACGAGCATCAATTGAGAGGAACCGTGATATGAAAACGCGAACGAATCCCGTCAACCTGGAGAAAGAACAATGAAAGAGCTGGTTCTCAGCGTCGTCATCACTTGGGCGTTCATCAATATCCTGAAGCCGATCGTCACCTGGATCCGGACCGGAGAAATGAACCGCAGTACACTCACCACAAATGGGGGGATGCCTTCCGGGCACACGGCACTGGTCGCCCCCCTGAGCACGGCGCTGTTTCTGGAAACCGGCTTTTCCGCGATATTCGTTCTCAGCCTGGCCCTCACCTTGAATGTCATTTATGATGCGGTCAGTGTCCGCATGATTATAGAAAGGCAGTCACGCACGATCAATGCGCTCACCGAGGGAAAACCGGGGTTCGCGAAGATGGAAGAGAACGTCGGTCATGAACCGCTCGAAGTCTTCGTCAGTTTGGTTTTGAGCGTGGTCATCCCCTTGATCGTATATGCGATTTTCTAATCCGGGCGTCACATCCGGATGACGATCTATTCCGAAAGGATTTTCTTCAGCTCCGTTTTCAAGTGAGGTATGACCTGGAAAAGATCTCCCACGATTCCGAAATCGGCGATTTTGAATATCGGCGCTTCGGGATCCTTGTTGACGGCCACGATAAACTTGGATGACGTCATGCCGGCAAGATGCTGGATAGCGCCTGATATACCGAAAGCCATATATAGATTGGGGGAGACGGTCTTGCCGGTCTGTCCGACCTGATACTGATGGTCGATCCATTCGGCGTCCACGGCGGAGCGCGAGGCGCCGACCGCGGAATGCGGCAGAACGGCGGCAAGCTCCTTGAGCAGATCGAAGTTTTCAGGCCCTTTGATCCCGCGTCCTCCCGAAACGATAATCTCTGCTTCAGTAACATCCAATTCCGCGCCTTCCGTTCGAAGCTCTTCGGACACACGATCTTTGACCTGATCCTCAGCCACGACGACATCCCGGCTTTTCACGTCACCCGTTTTCGCTTCGGTTTCAATCAAAGGAAAAACGTTCGGACGCAAGGTCGCCATCTGCGGGACCGCCGTGAACCCGAAAGTGGCCAACGCCTTTCCGGCGAAAACCGGGCGGACGACTTCCAACTTCCCTTCGACTACGGCGGTTTGAATGCAGTCGGCTGCCAGGCTGACATTGGCCTCCGCCGCCAAGCGAGGCGCGAGATCTTTTCCCATCGAGGTGGCGGAAAAGAAGACGATTTCCGGTTTGAGTTCCTCAACGAGGGAGGAGAGCGCCTTGGTGTATCCGCTGGGCGAATACGATTTGAGGAGAGAGTTCTCCAGAACATGAACGGCCACCGCTCCATAACCGAAGGCTTCGGGCGCCTCATCCTGAAGATGGTGGCCCACCATCACGGCGTGGACTTCGCATCCGAGATCCGCCGCTCTTCGAGCGCCCTCCGAAAGGGCTTCCCAAGAGGATTTTTTCACTTTTCCGTTTCTGACTTCCAGGTAAACTAATATCATTTTCTCGCTCCTCTCAGATAACCTTGGCTTCATGCCGGAGATATTCCGCCAGTTGTTTCGCGGCGGATTCCGCCTCGTCGTCAATGATCCGACCGGCTTCCCGGGGAGGAGGGCTCTCCAGCTTTTTCAGGATCAATCCCGGATTGAGGTCCCCCGCCTCCACGCCCAATTCATCCGGTGTGAGCACCGGGATTTGCTTGCGCTTGGCCGCCATGATTCCTTTGAGTGTTTCATAACGAGGTTCATTCAATCCTTTCTGAGCACTGACAACCGCCGGAAGCCCCATCGTCACCAACTCGCTGGCGCCTTCGATTTCCCGATGAACGGTAACGGCATTTCCGGAAACATCCAACTTGACCACGACGTTGGCCTGGGGGAGATCCAGAAGCGCGGCGACCATGGCGGGCACCTGGCTGTTATCCGCTCCCACGGATTGTTTTCCGAACAGGAGAAGATCGTATTCCGTATATTTTGTCTTCAGACATTTAGCGATCACGCGGGCCGTTCGCAGGCCGTCATACGTTTCAGCGGCTTCGTCCTTTATCAAAACCGCTTCATCCGCTCCCATCGCCAGGGCTTTTTTCAAAACGACCTGGGTCGCATCCGACCCGATCGAAAAGACTCGAACCTGTCCTCCATGTGCTTCTTTCAGACGCAGGGCTTCCTCCACAGCATATTCATCATAAGGGCTCATCACGAAATTGAGCCCCTCTTCCTGAATGGCGGCCTTATCTTGGTCGATGCGTATTTTTGATTCCGTATCCGGAACTCTTTTGACAAAAACAAAGATATTCAAAGTCTCCTCCTTTTGATATTTTCATCCGATGAGCCCTAACATCACTTGAACGCCCCGGTTGTTTGCAGGGGACACGTTTGCATGATAGTAAAATCCCACGGAAAATTCAATTTTTCTATCACGGGGATATGCGGTATCGGGGAAGCGATGCTTTCCCAAAACAGCAATCGGATTTAAGACTCTTCGTATCGCTTGAGAAGCAAGGACCCGTTGGTTCCGCCGAAGCCGAAGGAATTGCTTAAGGCGTAGCGCATCTCCGCGCGGCGAACCTTGTTGGGCACATAATCCAGATCGCATTCAGGATCGGGGTTCTCATAATTAATGGTCGGCGGGATGAGTTGCTGCTTGAGCGCACAGGCCGTAAAGCCCAACTCGATCCCTCCTGCGGCGCCGAGCAGATGCCCGGTCATGGACTTGGTGGAACTGACGGCAAGTTTCCTGGCATGCTCGCCAAAAACCGTTTTGATCGCCAGGGTTTCTATTTTGTCGTTCCAGGGCGTCGATGTCCCGTGGGCGTTGATATAAGAAACCGACTGCGGTTCAACCCCCGCGTCCTCGAGAGCTTTCCGCATGCAGAGACCGGCTCCCTTGCCGTCCATCGCGGGTGCGGAAGCATGGTATGCGTCACCGCTGAGGCCGTACCCTACGATTTCCGCATAAACATCGGCTCCCCGCCGGCGGGCGTGTTCCAACTCCTCAAGGATCAGGATCGCCGATCCCTCCGCCACCACGAAGCCATCCCGCTGAGCATCAAAGGGACGCGATGCGGTTTCGGGCGAATCATTACGGGTGGAAAGGGCACGCATCGCGCAGAAACCGGCGACTCCGAGAGGAGTCAACGGCGCCTCCGCGCCCCCCGCCAGCATGATATCGGCGTCTCCCCGGGCAACGATCCTGAAGGAGTCGCCCACGGAATGAACGCTGGTGGAACATGCCGTGGCATTAGCCAAGTTGGGACCGTTCGCCCCATACCGAATGGAGACTTGTCCCGCGGCTTCATTGATGATCGTCGCGATCAGGAAAAACGGCGAGACCCTCCCTGGTCCTTTTTCCAGCAGGTTGGCATGCGTCCTTTCGATCGAACCGATCCCTCCGATCCCGGAGCCGATATAAACACCGGATCGATCGCCGGCAATCGAGTCCCGGTCGAGTCCCGCATCCCGTACCGCCATCTCCGCGGCGGCAACGGCATACTGGATGAAAAGATCCATCTTGCGGGCCTCTTTGCGATCGAGGAATGCTTCCGGATCAAAGTCCTTGACCTCTCCCGCCACACGGCTGGAATACCCGTTTGAATCAAATCGGGTGAGCGGGCCGACTCCGTTAAGGCCAGCCTGAACGGCTTCCCAATTGGTTTTGATCCCCAGCCCGAGGGGAGAAACGATCCCTATACCGGTTATCGCGACCCTCCGGGGAGAGACTTCTCCTTGATTAAAAACGGTTGCTGCCATTTGAGGGCTTTTCGCTACTTTTTAGAGAGATGATTCAAAACATAATCCATGGCCGTGCCAACCGCGGTGAGCTTTTCCGCATCTTCATCGGGAATGTCCAGGTCGAATTCGTCTTCCAGCGCCATCACCAACTCTACCGTGTCAAGAGAATCGGCGCCGAGATCATCGATGAACGAAGCGCTTTCCGTAACCTGATCTTCGCTGATGCTCAACTTGTCGGCCACGATAGATTTTACTTTTGCTAATAATTCTTCACGTTCCATACTTTCCTCCCCAACTTTTTTTCAAATCATTTGATTATAATATTTACATCCGCATGCCACCGTTGACATGGAGCACTTCCCCCGTGATATATGACGCCGCGTCCGAGAGTAAAAACCTCACGGCATGGGCGACATCCTCCGGCGTTCCGAACCGTTTCAAGGGGATGATATTCAAATACTGACTCTTTATGGAATCCGACAATTTTTCCGTCATCGGAGTGCCGATGTAACCCGGAGCTACGGCATTGACCGTAATCCCGCGAGGCGCGGCTTCCCGGGCAAGCGTTTTGGTCAGGCCGATCACTCCCGCCTTGGAGGCGGAATAATTGGCCTGCCCCACGTTTCCCATGACCCCGGAAACCGATGCCAGGTTGACGATACGGCCGCTTCGCTGGTTCATCATTGTTCTGATTACGGATTTGCAGAGATGGAAGACACCGGTCAAATTGACTCGAAGAACGGAATCCCATTCCTCCTCCTTCATCCGCATTATGAGATTATCACGGGTGATCCCCGCGTTGTTGACAAGATGGTCAATACGGCTGTGCTCGGCCCGTATGGTTTCGATCACATCGGACACTTGTTCGGGATCGCCGACATCCACGAGATAGGAGGCGGCACGCCCTCCCTCGTTCCTAATGGATCGGATGACGGATTCCAATTTTTCCCGCTGGACATCGAGAAGCACTGTGAGGGCTCCTTCCCGGGCCAACATCCTGGCGAGGGTTTCACCGATCCCCTGTGAGGCTCCTGTAATCACGGAAATCTTTTCCGTAAATTCCATCTTATACCTCCGCTCCTCTCAATTCGTGCGTCCCCCGCAAAACCTCGGCATGGATTTTTTCCTGGACTTGGTTCGTTACATAGTCCTTGGCAAGCCGAATGGCGTTCTTCACCGCGACCGGGTTGGACCGGCCGTGTCCGATGATACAAACTCCGTTGATTCCCAGGAGATGAGCCCCTCCGTATTCAGAGTAATCCACCCGCTTGAACAATTTTTTCAAATGCCTCTTCATCAGCAGGAAGCCGAGTTTGGCAAAAACATTTTTCATGATTTCGACCCGGGCCATGCGCGCAAAGGAGTCCAAAACCCCCTCACTCGTCTTGAGCGCGACGTTTCCGGTAAAGCCGTCGCTGACGATCACATCGGCCTTGCCAGAATAGAGGTCTCTTCCTTCGATATTGCCGATAAAATTCAACGGCGCCGCGGTAAGCCGCTCATAGACATCCCGGGTCAGGTCGTTCCCCTTCCCGCCCTCCTCTCCAATGCTCATGAGCGCGACACGAGGCCTTTCCAGCCCCATGACGCTCTCCATGAAGATGCGGCCCATCTGGGCAAACTGTTCCAGGTGCTGGGGCTTACAGTTGGCGTTCGCGCCGACATCCGTTAGCAGTGTTGAGCCGTTGAGAGAGGGAACCAGCAGGGCCAGAGAGGGCCTTTCCACGCCCTCGATAGCGCCCAGGACTTTCTTGGAGATATAAACCACCGCTCCAGTATTGCCGTTGCTGACGAAGGCATCGGCTCTTTTTTCCTTGACCAACTGTGTTCCTATCCGGATGGACGATTTTCCCTTTTTTCGAAAAGACCGCAGTCCTTCGCTCATGCCGATGGACTCCGATGCCCCGATGACCTCGATATGAGCGCGGGAACAATCCAAGCCTTTCAGTTCACGCCGAATAAGGGTTTCGTCACCGACCAGCAACACCTCCGTCTGGAACTCCCGGGCGGCGCTGACCGCCCCTTTGACGATAATCCCGGGGCCGTAATCACCCCCCATGGCATCAACCGCAACTCGCATCAAGCCTCCGGCATCAATCCCCGGTACCTTCGATCACTTGACGGCCCTTATAGAATCCGCATTCCGGGCAGGCCCGGTGCGGGAGCTTGGGGTTACCGCAGTTGGAGCACACGGACATAGAGGGAACCTCAAGTCCGTCGTGACTTCGTCTTTTCTTTGTTCTGGAATGTGAATGTCTTCTTTTCGGATTAGCCATTTAACTTTTGTCTCTTAAAAATATCTTTAATTTTCCTAAACGCGTATCCGCGTTTTTTTGAGAGCATGTGCAATCCCCGTTATCGATCAATTGACCGCACACGGGGCAAATGCCTTGGCAGTCTTCCGAACACAACGGTCGTGTCGGAAACGTCAGGTTCAGCTGCTCCAGCACCACCTCTTCGAGATTCAGCGATCGGCTGTAGTAGAACAGCCTGTTGACATCATCGCGTTCCAGCTGTTCCTTGACTACATCTAATTCTTCCGGAAGAAAAACCAGATCGAAATGAGTATCGACTTCAAACTCGAAAGGGGAAAGACAACGGCAGCAGATGAAGTTGACGAGAGTGGAAATCCGCCCCTTTACATAAACCTCCTCCCCCTGCTTACGAATAAAAACATCCGCGTGCAGAGGCTTCAACAGCACGGCGTTTTCTTCCACAAAATCCTCATTGTGGAATTCAAAATCCCGGCTGATATTCAAACCGCCAGAGGGAAGTCTATCAATATCGATGTTCATGTTTTCTCTCAAAAAAAGTCAATCTATTATATCATTCTACTTTACTTTGTCAACAATCTTGTCCCCCCGGAGGAAGCCGGTGACGGCAGCGGTTTTCGGCGATATAATCCATGCTTCGCATTCCCTTCTTGCCAAAGTCTTCTCGCAGAGTATAATAAATAGGAATAAGGAAATCCAACAATGGCCGGATACAACACGGAGATCGACCGACTCGGGGTAAGATATCACGTACAAACCCAGGACAAAGGTCCGCGGGCTCCCTATATCGAATCCATTATCTTCAAATCGGGACGCGTTCTCTCCTCCAGAAGGAACTCCTATATCGAGCACCTCGAGCATCCGGATCTGAAAAGCAAACTGCGGGAGCTTCTTAAGAAACAACACCAGATGATTCTGGATGAAGTTTCCTCGGGCAGATTCGACCACTGCTGATGTCCGAAGAGAACCGGGTATTTCGAACTTCCCGTATCCTCGGATCCGGAGGGCTTTCGGTTTCCTGAAGCCGCTTTCCGCGAATCCGATCAATCCACACGCAAGGATGACCTAAATGGCGGAAAAGAAGATCTTTTTCATCGACGGCAATTCTCTGCTCTACCGTTCCTTCTACGCAATCCGGCGGCTCTCCAATTCCAAGGGTTTTCCCACCAACGCCATCTTCGGATTCCTGACCAGCTTGAATAAGTTTATCGTTTCCGAATCACCTCAATACCTTGGGATCGTCTTCGACTCCAAGGGACCGACCATCCGTCATGACGCTTTCAAGGAATACAAGGCAAACCGCAAACCCATGCCGGAAGACCTGATCCCCCAGGTGCCTGTCCTGAAAGAGATCCTTAACGCCCTCAATATCCCTGTTTTCGAAATGGCCGCTTATGAAGGGGACGACCTGTTGGGAAGCCTGGCGCGCCGGGCTACGGAACTTCAAATTCCTTCGGTGATCGTGACCAACGACAAAGATCTCTACCAGCTTGTGGACCAGGGAACCTCGGTATACAACTTAAACAAAGAGGCCCTCATGGACGAGACCGCCGTCAAGGAGTCATTCGGCGTTGCTCCGAACCAGGTTGTCGATGTTTTGGCGCTTTGGGGAGATCCTTCGGATAACATCCCGGGAGTTCCGGGGATCGGGGAAAAGACGGCCAAGTCTTTGATGACACAATTCGGCTCGCTGGAATCCCTTCTGGAAAATCTCGGTCAGATCAAAAATCCCAGGATTCGCCAGAAGCTCGAGGACAATCTTGAAAAACTGCACATCAGCCGTCAACTCGCCACCATTAAAAAAGATCTTGAGCTTCCTTTTGATTTGGATACATTCCGCCTCTCCGAACCGGATATCGACAAACTGGCTCCGCTGCTGCGGGATCTGGGCTTTTCCTCCCTTCTGGCCGGATATCTCAAAGCAGCCCCCGCTCCCGAAACGCGCTACCGGGCGATCCAAACACCTCGTGAACTGGACGCGTTGATCGAACAGATCAAGTCCAAGCGCCGCCTCTCTATCGACACCGAAACCACGAGCCCCTTTCCCACTCAGGCTCGTCTGGTGGGCATCTCCTTCGCCACAGATCCAGGAGAAGCTTATTATCTGCCTCTGGGGCACGATGCCGACATCGTTTCTCGGCAGATTGCCAAGCATGCCGCATTTCAACGGCTCCGTCCGGTTCTCGCCGATCCGAAGATCAAGAAAATCGGGCAAAACATCAAATATGACCGCATCGTGCTGCAGCGGGAAGGCCTCCCTCTGGCCGGAATCGAGCTTGACTCCATGATCCTCTCCTATCTTCTGGAGCCTAATTGGGGAAAGCATGGACTCGATCGGCTCGCTCTCTCCCATCTCCAAATAAAAACCATCTCCTACCACGATATCGTCGGTAAAGGAAAAGAGGAACGCACCATGAACGCGGTTCCCGTCGATCGGGTCACACCCTATGCCTGCCAGGACGCGGATCTGGCCCTGCGGCTGTCCGATCGACTCTGGGCATCGGTCAAAAGTCAAGGTCTGGACAAGATATACCGCGATTTCGAGCAACCCCTGATAGAGGTTCTGGCGGACATGGAAACTTGTGGTGTCCAAGTCGACGCCGGTCTTCTCAGCCGCCTGTCTCAGGATCTGGGAGAGGAACTTCAAGCCCTGGAAAAACGAATCTTCTCCATCAGCGGAGAGTCTTTCAACATAAATTCTCCCCAACAGCTGGCACATATCCTCTTCGATAAGATGGGGCTTCTCCCCTCCCGGAAAACCAAAATCACAAAAAACCGCTCCACAAACGTAGACGTCCTCAAGGACCTGGCCCGGCAATCTCCTATCGCAGACCACGTCCTGGAATACCGGCAGCTCTCCAAGTTAAAATCAACCTATGCGGACGCTCTTCCACTGATGATCAACCCCCAAACCGGCCGCATCCATACCTCCTACAACCAGACGGTCGCCTCAACCGGAAGACTGTCGAGCAGCGACCCCAACCTCCAGAATATCCCCGTCCGCGGCGAACGGGGCCGGCGGTTCCGCGCTTCGTTTATTCCCTCTCCGGGTCATCTTTTTCTCGGTGCCGATTATTCCCAAATCGAGCTGCGAATTCTGGCTCACCTCTCCCAGGACCCGGCCATGATTGAGACTTTCCGCCGCGGAGGAGACGTTCATGCCGAAACCGCGGAACGCGTTTTCTCCCAATCCGCCTCTCTTTTTGAGGAGGAACGCAGGCGGCGCGCCAAAATCATTAATTTCAGCATCATATACGGCACTTCCGCCTTTTCCCTTGCCAAGGAACTGTCAACTTCGAATGCGGAGGCCCGGAAGTTCATCGACCTTTATTTCGAAAAATATCCGGGCGTCCGAAAATTCCTGGACGACTGCGTGGAAACGGCCCGCGATCGCGGTTACTCCGAAACCCTCTTCGGAAGAAAGAGGCCGGTTCCGGAATTGCGCCAGGCCAACAGGGTCACGCAACAAGCGGGGCGCCGCATCGCCCTCAATACTCCTATCCAGGGAACCGCAGCGGATCTTATGAAAAAAGCCATGATCGATATCTGGAAAGAACTGAGGCGTCTCAAACTTAAGAGCCGGATGATCATCCAAGTTCACGATGAGCTTATTTTCGAGGTTCCCAAGGAAGAATGCGACACAATGGAAGCTCTCGTTAAAGAAAAGATGGAAGCCGTCCACCCTCTCAGCATTCCGCTGAGCATCCACCTCGGATGGGGGATCAACTGGGCCGAGACCAAATAGCCGCTCATGCAAAGGAAAACGCCGGGCTCACCAAAACAGGACATACAGTCCCACCGTCATCAAGATCACTCCCAGCCCCAACCACAAGACGACGGAAGATGAGCGCATGTCTATCCCGCTTCTTGCGGGAAGGGATTTGGGCTCCCTCAGGGGGCGCCATAAAGTCAGAGCTCCCATCGCCAGGATTAACACGCCGAAGGTAATGGCCATTTTATTGAGAAATACAATGTGATCGAAACAGCGGAGATGGAGGATTCCGTAGACCGGGACGTTCAAAACCAGGGCCGCCACCGCGGCCGATGCCGGAGCGCGTCGAAAGATCAAACCGAATGCAAAAGCGGCCAGGATTCCGGGTGAGATAAAGCCCTGAAAATCCTGAATGTAGTGAAAAATGCCCTGCAGCTTGGGATCACCCAACAGCGGAGCGATCAGACAACCTACGACCACGAAACACACCGTCATGATCCGCCCGATGCGTATCAATGCGCTCGATGAAGCCTCTTTTTTCCAATGCCGTCTATAAAGATCCATGGTAAAAATCGTAGACGCGGAATTGAGCATGGAGTCCAGCGTGCTCATGATCGCACCGAAGATCGCGGCGAACATGAATCCTCTCAGACCCACCGGAATCAGGTTCTTGATAAGGAGGGGATAAGCTTGGTCGCTGGTTGCAAGCTGCCCCCCATAAAGCTGCAACGCGATGATTCCAGGGATAACGATAATAAAAGGAATCAGCAGTTTCAATCCGGCGGCAAAAACGATCCCCAGCTGTCCTTGCCGCAGAGACCGGGCCCCCAGGGTACGCTGGGAAATGTATTGGTTCAGCCCCCAGTAATACAGATTGGGGATCCAGATTCCGATAATCAAGGCCGTCCAGGGGATTTCGGGGTGTTCGGCGGGCAGGATCATGTGCAGCTTATCGGCATTCGCCGCCAGAAAGGGCTTGATGCCTCCGACGGCGGCGAGGCCGAGAAAAAGCGTGACGGCTCCCCCGATCAGCAGGGCCGATCCCTGGATCAAATCCGCCCAGACCACGGCTTTCAAACCCCCGATCGTTGTATAGAACGCGGCGAGGACACCGATGATCCAGACGGCGGACGTTAGGTTAATCCCGAAAATCGTATGCAGCGTCAAGCCGCCCGAATAAAGGACGGCGGAGATGGTTACTCCGATATAAACGATCATCGTGTAAAACGCCATAATGGCGCGGGGCAGGGGGCCGTAACGGTGCTCCAGGAATTCCGGGATGGTATAGATTCCGCTCCTTAAAAACTTGGGAAGAAAAAACAGCGCCACGAAGACGAGGGTTATCGCGGCCACCCATTCATAACTGGCTACGGCCAGTCCCACCGCCCCCGCCCCTTGGCCGGACTGGCCTACGATCTGTTCCGTGGAAATGTTGGAGGCGATCAGCGAAAATCCGATCAGATACCATCCGAGATTGCGTCCAGCTAGAAAATAATCCTCATGCGTCGCTTTTTTTCGGCTTTTATATAGACTGGTTCCGACGACGAAACCGATAAACCCCAGAAAGACCCCTATGTCCAACCACGAGAGATCCATCCCGCTGTCCTCCAGTATTTTCAATCGGGGACGGCGAGCGCGGCCCCCATCGTCTTACGAATACAAATCCGACTCCTTCTCCGGCACGTCAGGTGTTCCGGATCCGGGGCTACGGCCGGAGGGCCTTGTTGAAGACACGGTAGCGCTTGTACAGTTTCCCGCCCATCTTTTCCATTTCAGCCCTTACTTTAACATTGGTCTCCATTTCATGATGGGTGTCCATGATTTCGAGGCCGGCTTCGTGTGCGGACATGATCATCTTGGATCCCATATAGGCATCCAGACCGCGACCGCGATATTCATCCTTTACCGCACCGAGCAGCAGGTCCAGCTGTTTCGTGGTTCTGGCCGCCCGCAGGATCTTCAAAAAACCGAATGGAAAAAGACGTCCCCGCGCTTTCTGGATCCCTTCGGTTATATCCGGAATCCCGATAATAAAGGCGACCACTTCTTCATCTTTCTTTACGGCTTTTACAAATCGAGGATCGAGGACGGGGATATACCGCTTACCCAGCTCCTCCATCTCCCTTTCGTCGAGATTTGCATACCCGTATATATTGCTGTTGGAGTAACATTCGTTCATCAGGTGCAGAATCGGTTTCACCCATGTTTTCAGTTGCTTCCGGGATTTGAACTCGATCACGTTGAAAACACCTTTTCTCTCCACCCTTTCGCAGATCCGTTTATAAAAGTCCGGAAGCTCCTTGGGCACATCCAGTTTATATACATAATAATCGAGCTCTTTGGTATAGCCCTGTTTTTCCACCAACTCCGGCATCCACTCGAAGTTATAACAGGTTGCGATGGTTGCCCGGTGCTCGAACCCTTCGACCAGGAAGCCCTCCGGATCCTGGTCGGTAAATCCATAGGGACCGATGATCTTATTCATCCCTTTTTCACGGGCCCAATCCTCGATCGCCGTCAGCAGCGCCCGAACGACCTCCTCGTCGTGCGGGGATTCGATGAATCCGAAACGGGCGGTTTTTTCACCTTGGGTTTCGTTATAGCGTCGATTGATGATTCCCATGATGCGCCCGACCGGCCGACCGTCCCTGAAGGCAAGCAGAAGACGCGTGTCGGAAGAAGCGAACGCCGGATTTTTATCCGGATTAAAGTACTTGAATTCATCGCTGTATATGGGATGAACCCAATTCTTATGCCCGGCATGCAGCTTTTCCGGCAGATAAATAAAAGTTTTTAAGTCTTTCTTACCGTTGACTTGCTCTAACGTTACCGTCATTCTTTCGCCCCGATTGTGCCCATAAATCAGCACGTTAAATTTTTTCTATCTTAACCGACATTAATTCAAAAGGCAAAGAAATCGTTGCTTTAGGAACGTCAACCGAATCGACCTTCGGCACATGCATATATACTTTTGGGTTGACAAAGGGCCTTGAGAATGAATAAACTTTAGGATTCCAAAATATTGGAAAGTGGAGACCATGAAAGCCAAAACGTTTCCCCGCGGAGTTCATCCTCCGGAGCATAAAGAATTTACGGCCGCAAAGCCGTTTGAAGTCCTTCCGCCTCCTGAAAAGGTATATATTCCCCTGAATCAACACTTCGGGAAACCGGCAGAACCCCTTGTAAAAAAGGGGGATGAGGTTTTTCTCGGACAAAAGATCGGAGAATGTAGCGGCCTTTTCTCGGCATCCGTTCATTCCAGCGTTTCCGGAAAAGTGACGGCCGTAGACGGTTATCATCACCCCTCGGGCAAGCCGGTTCCGACGGTCACTGTAGCCAATGACGGTGAAGACCGCTTGGCCTCCGATATCAAGGGCGTTGCCGATCCATTCGCTTTGAGCCCGGACGAGATCCGGGAACGCATCCGGGAGGCCGGCATCGTCGGGCTCGGCGGCGCGGCATTCCCTACCGCCGTGAAATTGTCGCCGCCCAAAGACAAACCGGTTGATACGATCGTCCTGAACGGATGCGAATGCGAACCCGTCCTCACCGCGGACTACCGTTTGATGCTGGAATCGTCGGACGCCGTACTCCAAGGCGCCGAACTCGTCCGCAAGGCCGCCGGCGCGGAGAAGGTCATCATCGGCATCGAGGACAACAAAAAGGATGTGTTCGCACTCTTTCAGGAGAGAGCCAAGGGGCCGAAAACCGAAGTCGTCCTTCTCAAAACCAAATACCCGCAGGGCGCGGAAAAGAATCTTATCTATGCCCTTCTCAAGCGGGAAGTTCCCCGGGGAGGCTTGCCCTTCGATGTCGGCGTCGTCGTTCAAAACGTGGGCACGGTCAAAGCCGTCTGGGATGCCGTCAGCCGCGGCCTTCCTCTTTACGAAAGAGCCGTTACGGTTTCAGGGCCCGGAATCCGGGACCCCAAGAACCTCATCGTACGGATCGGAACTCCCTTTAAAACAGCAATCGAGCACTGTGGAGGTTTGATCGAAGGCGCTAACCTCATGATCATGGGCGGCCCCATGATGGGAATCTCCCAATGGAATCCCGATATCCCCGTGATCAAGGGAACATCCGGGATATTAGCCTGGCCGCTTCCCGAAGGCGTTTCGGAATACAAATGCATTCGCTGCGGCCGCTGCGTCGAACACTGCCCCATGGGGCTCGTCCCGACCCTGCTCATGAAATACGTGAAGAACGATATCCTTTCCGAAGCCGAACAATGGGGCATCCTCGACTGCGTCGAGTGCGGCTCCTGTCAGTATTCCTGTCCGGCTAAAATTCCGCTCGTCCAATGGCTTCGCCTTGGAAAGAATAAAATCATAAGCCAAAAACGGAAAAAGAGTGCATGATGTCGGATCAAAAAATCATTCTTCAATCTTCGCCTCATTTCAATCACAAAGACTCCGTTCCCAAGATTATGTATACGGTCATCTTGAGCTTGATGCCCGCGGTCGCCGCGTCTTTCTATTTTTTCAGGTTTCGCGCGCTCCTGCTGTATTCGTTGTCCATCGCGGCTTGTTTGTTGACGGAGGCCGTATTCCTCAAGCTGCGTAAAAAACCCATGAGTTCCGTTTGGGACGGCTCTGCGGTCATCACCGGACTGCTTCTGGCCATGACCTTGCCTCCATCCCTGGCTCCGGAAATGGTTGTCATCGGGGGCGTCGTCGCGATCGCTCTGGGCAAACAGGTGTTCGGAGGCCTCGGCGACAACATCTTCAACCCGGCTCTGGTCGGACGCGCCTTTCTGCAGGTTGCTTTTCCCATCGGCATGACAACGTGGATCCCGCCGGTTACACTGCAGGTCAACACCGCGACCTTCGCAACCCCTCTCGGAAATCTCAAGTTTCACAATGCGCTGGCGGAAGGCATCATGTCCCCCCTACGTGATATGTTCTGGGGTAACACGGGAGGGTGCCTGGGCGAAACATCAACGATCGCACTCCTCCTGGGCGCCGCTTTTTTACTCTACAAAAAAGCGATCGACTGGAGGATTCCTGCGGGTATCCTCGGAACCCTGACCGTCTTCACCGGTATTTTTTGGGCCATCAACCCCGAGCGCTATGCCTCTCCTTCTTTTCACCTTTTGGCGGGAGGCCTCATGATCGGCGCCTTCTTCATGGCCACCGACCTGGTAAGTTCCCCCATAACCGGATTGGGAACCTGGATCTATGCCGTCGGGATCGGTCTTATGATCGCCTTGATCCGCCTTTTCGGCGGTTATCCCGAAGGAGTCATGTTCTCCATCCTGTTCATGAATACCTTTGTTCCACTCATCAACCGCTCGACGCGGCCCCGTATTTTCGGTGAAAGGAGGGCGTCTTGAACCTGACGACACGAATGATTCTCGTTCTCACCTCCGTCGGGATCCTTTCCGGAGGGTTCCTCGCCAGCGTCGGATCTCTTACCAAAAAACCTATCGCCATGAATAACCTTAAAGGTGTCCAGGATGCCATCCTTCAGGTCGTTCCCGACACCGTTGAAAGCGAAAAACTTTTTGAAGAAGAAGATTTTACTGTTTATGGAAGCAAAGATAACGGCGGACGGATCATAGGCTATGCCGTTTACACTTCCGGAACCGGATTTCAGGATGTTATCACCCTGATGTACGGCACGGATGTTTCCGTCTCGAAAATAAGCCGCATGGTCATCATCGACCAAGCCGAAACTCCCGGTCTGGGAGCAAAAATCACGGAAAAAGAAACGTTTCTTCAATTCTGGGAAAACCGGGACGCATCAGAACCGCTGACGCTTAGAAAGCCGGCGGTCGATTCCCCGGCGGAGCTGTCCGCCTCGGAGGTGAACACCATCACCGGCGCCACGATCTCCTCGGAAAAAGTGCTCGAAACGGTCAATCTTTCCTTGGAAAAATTGAAAAGCCTTAAAAACAAAGGCGAGCTCGGGAGAGAGGATTAAGATGCCAACCAAAAGCATCGCACAGGAATACATCAAGGGGCTCTGGGAGGAAAATCCCGTTTTTCGACAACTTCTGGGTATGTGCCCGACCCTCGCGGTGACCAACGCCGTCATCAACGGGATCGCCATGGGCCTGGCCACGTCTTTCGTGCTGATTTTCAGTTCGCTCGTCGTGGCCTCGATAAAAAAACTCATTCCCAGCCAGGTCCGCATCGCAAGTTATATCGTGATCATCGCGACTTTCGTCACGATGGCCGACCGCTTTCTCCAGGCCTTTTTTCCTCCCATCTCGAAATCTCTGGGTCCTTACATTCCCCTGATCGTTGTCAACTGCATCATCTTGGGCCGTCAGGAAGCCTTCTCATCGAAAAACAGTGTCGGCCGGTCCTTGGTCGACGCCCTGGGTATGAGTTCGGGCTTCATTCTCGCCCTGCTGCTGCTCAGTTCCATTCGGGAGGTCCTGGGAGCCGGAACCTTTTTGGGCCACCAGGTCATGGGCGCATGGTTCGAACCCTGGATCATCATGATTCTTCCGGCGGGAGCGTTTATCACGCTGGGGATACTGCTTTCCCTTGCCTTATTGATTGAAAGCAAAACCAAACAGAGGAGATCGGAATAGTGGAACTCATCGCACTCTTTATCTCTTCCATCTTCGTTAACAATTACATTCTCCACTACTTCTTGGGAATCTGCCCTTTCCTCGGAGTCAGCAAGAAGCTGGATTCCGCGGTCTCCATGGGAATGGCCGTCACCTTCGTAATGACCATCACGGCCGTCTTTTCCTGGATGATCAATCACTGGATCCTCATTCCCTTCAACCTCGATTACCTTCAGATCGTTTCGTTTATCCTCGTTATCGCATCTCTGGTTCAGCTGGTCGAAATGTTCATCCGAAAAATAAGTCCTCCTCTTTACCAAGCCTTGGGGATCTATCTTCCGCTCATTACCACCAATTGCGCCATCATGGGGCTGGCGCTCCTCGCCGCCCTGAATAACTATAATTTTATAAAAACGGTTATCTTCGGAGTCGGATCCGGTTTGGGATTCACTCTCGCGATCGTGCTGATGGCCGGCATACGGGAACAGCTCGATCTGGCCGACGTACCGGAACCCCTCAAAGGCGCCGGAATCGCACTAATCGTTGCCGGGATCATGGCTTTGGCTTTTCTCGGCTTCTCAGGGATGATTTAGGATGGAATTCATAATACCGATCCTCACCATGGCGGCCCTAGGGTTTCTTTTCGCTCTCGGTCTCGCCATCGCCTACCAAAAACTCAAGGTTGAGGAAGATCCCAAGGTCGTCAAGATCTCGGAGATCCTGCCCCAGGCCAACTGCGGCGCCTGCGGCTTTTCCGGATGCCGGGCCTTTGCCGAAGCCGTCGTAAAGGGCGATGCTCCGCCCAACGGCTGTCCCGTCGGAGGACAGGACGTCGCCTCTCAAGTCGCTGAGATTCTCGGCGTTCAAGCGGGAGAAATGACCAAGAAAGTCGCCCGCGTACACTGCCAGGGGACGGCCGAAGCCGCTCCCGACCGCGGAATCTATCATGGAATCGACGGCTGTACCGCCGCTCAGTTGGTAGGAGGAAACAAAGTCTGTTCCTACGGATGCCTCGGTCTTGGAGACTGCGTCCAAGCTTGCTTGTTCGATGCGATCCACATCGGAGAAAACGGTCTTCCCGTCGTCGATGAGGAAAAATGCACGGCCTGCGGCAAATGCGTGGACGCGTGTCCCCGAAACATCCTTGAGTTGCTGCCGGCCGAACAAGAGATAATGGTTTTCTGCCGCTCTGAAGAACGGGGTCCGGCCGCGAAAAAAGCCTGCAAAAATGCCTGTATCGGATGCGGAATCTGCGTTCGGGCATGCCCGGAAGCGATCGTACTTGAAAACAACCTCGCGAAAATTATCGACATCAATAAGATAGAACCGGAAAAAATTCCAGCGATTGAAAAATGTCCGACAAACGCGATCGGACGGATATCAAACAATGATCAAGGATAACGCCCGCGTCGTTTCCACCGACGCCGATCTCGCTCGAGTGGAAGTCAACTGCCTTTCGGCGTGCGAGGACTGCCATGCCCGCCTTCTTTGCGCTGGCAACAAGCAGGACAACGGCCTCATCTCGGCCCTGAATCCCTTGAACGCGGCACCGGGAGACCGCGTCCTCATCGAAGTTCCCGAATCTCGATACAACCGGGCCTTGATCTTTCTCTTCGGCACGCTGCTGACCGCCGCCTTGATCGGGATGGGCGCAGGTTACGCCCTTTCCGGCGTTCTGCGTCTTTCATCATCCAAGGCGGGTGCCGCCGGTTTGATTCTCGGTCTTCTCTTGGGAGGATTGGGCCTTTTTATGTCTTTCCCAAAAAAATCACGAAAATATCTCTATCCGGTTATCACTGCCATAACCGCTAAAGGAGGCTGCCATGGATAGACGGAATTTCTTTAAAACCATGCTGATGACACCTTTGTTTACACCGCTTCTACTGTCGTCGCAATCTCGAACCAGTGAGAGCGAGCTTTTTTTGATCGCCGACAATCCCGAGGACCATATTCCCATGATCCTGCAGGAATTGAATAAAATGTCCCTGGTAAACGGAAACCGCTTTGTACTGCTCAATGATTTTCCCTCCGAATCAGGACTCATCGACGCACTCTCCAACGCGGGGCTTCGGCACGTACCCGGCACCGCCAACGCGGATATGACCCTTTCTCACAGCGTCCTGCGGCAATCGGCTTCTCCTTCTTTCGCCCTGGTGCGAAACGGCAAGGTATGGGATCTCCGCTCCCGCCGGCTGATGTCTCTCTGGCGGGATATCTACCACGGCCGCCAAAACGCCACGGGCCTGACGGTTATCGCTTTCCGCAGACCGTCGGCCTTCTCCTCTCCGGGAGACTCTATTTCCATTTATCGACAGGGAAACGCCATCGCCCGGATGAAGCTGGATACCGACCGCTCCGCCCGTTTCTCCGTTAAAACAGGTGAGATTTCAGTCCGCATCCGCGGCGGAAAAGCCTGGATAGACGAATCGTCCTGCCGCAACCACATCTGCCAGCTCTCGCCGCCCGTCTTTCTGGGGGGAGAACGCATTGTCTGCGCCCCGAACCATCTTTTGATTCAGGTCAACGGGACGTCCGGAGTCGATACCGTCATCGGCTGATCAAGGTATCGTCGAGGCTTATCGCCGCCTCCGATATTTCATCCGGGTGCGGTTGACATATTATGGAGGTCGAATATGAAAACGCGTTTTATCGGGATTCTCTCGTTTGTTCTGCTTATTCCCATTACCGCAGTCCCGGGGCAGGGACGGGACGCCGCGCCGGCGCGTCCGTTAAAATACGATCATAACTACACTTTTTCAGAGGTTCGTTCTTTTCTGAAAACCGTCAGTGTGGACATGCCGAAGCTCACCACCCTGCACACCATCGGCAAAAGCTTTCTTGGTAAAGATCTGCTGGTACTGGAAATCACCAACAAATCCACCGGCGGCGCTTTGAAGAAACCCGGATTCTGGATGGACGGAAACCTGCATTCTTCCGAGGTCTTCGGCTGCGCCGTATGTTTGAACACCATCGAGACCTTGCTTTCCGGATACGGTCATGACGAAGAAATCACGCGCCTTCTCGACACCAATGCCATCTATATCATGCCGAAGTTGAATCCCGACGGATCCGACTATTATCTCACGCATCCCGACGGCCTTCGCAGCAGCGTCCGTCCGCACGATTCGGATAGAGACGGATCATTCGACGAAGATCCGCCTGATGATTTGAATCAGGACGGTAACATCACCCAAATGCGCATTAAAGATCCCCTGGGAACCATGCGTTCGGACCCCGAAGAGCCGCGCCTCATGGTTCGCAGAAAAGAAGACGAAACAGGGGAATGGCGGGTTCTTACGGAAGGTGTCGACAATGATCATGACGGCCTTTTCAACGAAGATGGAATCGGCGGTCTGGATATCAACCGCAATTGGCCCGCCCAGTGGCAGCAGGAATACATCCAGAACGGAGCCGGTCCTTTTCCCTTATCCGAACCGGAAACACGCGCGGTGGCCGAATTCCTGTTTTCCCACCGTAATGTAACCGGAATCATCAACCATCACATGGCGGGGAATTTTCTTTACCGCCCGCCCAACAACCGACACTTCAATCCCGCCAACGGGATTGAAGAACCCATGCCGGTCGAAGACTCGACGGTCTATTCTCTCTTTGGTAAGAAATACAGCGAGATCATAAACGATCAGAAGGTTCAAATCGTCTACGGACGAGGGGGCCCTCCCCGGTACGGCGCTATCTGGGGAGTGATGATCGGTTGGGCATATGATCACTACGGCGCCTTCAGTTTCGTTCCTGAAATCGGTCAATATCCCTGTGATTACGATGAAGACGGGAAAGTAACGCAAGCGGAGAGACTTCGCTGGAACGACACGGAAATGGGAGGAGAGATTTTTGTGGATTGGCAGCCGTATGATCACCCCCAGCTGGGAAAAGTCGAGATCGGGGGATTCCTCTCTAAAATCTACAATCCGAAAAGCGAAAGTTATATCAATCTTATGTGCCATCCCGGGCCGGTTTATCGGGATTTTCTTAAAAAGCATACAGCCTGGAATCTCTACTTGGCATCCATGTCTCCGCGGGTTCAGATCACATCCGCCGAAAGAACTTCTCTGGGAAAAGGCTTAACCCGCATCAAAATCAGCGTCCAGAACCAAGGATTCCTTCCGTCCCATGTTACCCATCAGGCTCTTCGCAACCAAACCGCAAAAACCGTGAAAGCCCGGCTGCAGGTGAACGACGCCGAGCTCGTTATCGGCCGACCGGAGACCGACGTGGGGCACCTTCCCGGAAACACCCCTCAATCCGTCAGTCCCATAAAAACGGTGGAATGGGTTGTAAAGAACGCGGGGGACAATCCTCGGGTCACCGTCGAGGTTTTTTCGGAAAAAGGGGGAACCGAGACCCGAACCTTCCGCCTCGATTAACTCGATCGTCCCTCCCCGAGGATCGGAAGAGATAGGACTGTAACGCGGACATGAGTTCTCTTGCCGTGAAGAGGGTTTTTGCCCTTTTGTTTTCGATGATGCTTTTCGTGTCGGCGGGATGCAGGCGGCGGGCATCCTGGCACACAACCACTCTCCTTTTTTTTGATACCGTTTGCGAGCTTAAAATCCACGCTCCTGATTCCGCTGTCGGTCCCTCCAAAGAGGGTGTTTCTCAAATTTTTTCCGAAATCGAAAGCCTTTTTTCCCCGGGAGCTTCCCTCTCAACTCCCCTTGTAAATCACTTATTCACACAATCGTATGACGTCTATCTTAAATCCGAAGGAAGTTTCGATGTCTCCGTCGCTCCTTTATCCAGGCTCTGGGGATTTCGCAGCCGTTCCTACGCGGTGCCCGATAAGCACGAAATATTGAAAACACTCACCCGGGTTGGGCTGGATCGAATCAAGAGTTCCCCGAAAGGCTTGATGATCCCTGACGGCATGGAGTTGGATTGGGGGGGGGTTGCGAAAGGCTTCGGGATCGACCGGGCGGTTCAGCTCCTCCGGAGAAACAACATCTCCCGAGGATTTTTAAACGCGGGAGGAGATCTTTTCTGTTGGGGAGAGAACCCTGAGGAGAAGGATTGGAGGATCGGTATCCAACATCCCCGCCGGGAAGGATTCCTGGGCGTCATGACGATCTCCGGATTCGGCGCGGCCACCACCGGCGATTACCAGCGTTTTTTCATCGAAAACGGAATACGGTATCATCATGTTTTCGATCCTAAAACAGGCTATCCAGCACAAGGAAAACAGAGTGTCACTGTAATTGGGCCGAAAACCCTGCTCTGCGACGCTCTATCGACAGCCCTGTTTGTCAGCGTGGATCCTGAAAAAATCCTTGCTTCCTATCCAGATTACGGCGCTGTCCTGGTGGATGATAAAGGGATCGTCACGACGATCGGAAGGTCGTTTTCCCTCCATCTTGAACCCTGATCATAATGACCTTCCCTTCCACCCTAAACGTCTCTCCTGAGCGATGAAACCTCAAAAGAAGGGGGGAAGGTATCCGCTGCCAATATTTATGGCCTCATTCGTAAAGACAAAGCGTTAAAGAAGCGTTATATAAACCGCCGCGGATAAAAAATCAGATTTTCATGGGCATCAAGACATGGAGATACTCGCTGTCCGGATCGACGTCGGGACGCATGAGAACCGCGCTGTTTTCATCCTTGATCTCCATGACGACATGATCCGATTTGACCGTAGCTAAAAAATCCAGCAGATATTGTGCATTGAAACCGATCTCGATTTCAGGGCCGGAATACTCCACGGCAACCCGATCCTGAGCCTCTCCGATTTCAGGATTTGATGAAAACAGATGAATCTGATCGGGAGCGATGGTTAATTTTATCCCTTTCGATCTCTCGGTGGATAACAGAGCGACCCGCCGGATGGACTGGGAAATTTCATCCCGGGAAATCGAGATGGCTTGAGGGTTTTCCTTCGGAATCACCGCTTGATAGTTAGGAAACTTTCCCTCAATGATTCGGGATATCAATGTCCGGTTGCCGACCTTGAAAAAAAGATTATTCTCATCAAGATCAAAGGCAACGCTTTCTTTTTCGAATTTCCTCAGCTCGCTCAAGGTTTTTTTTGATATGATCCCCCTTATTTCATTTTCCAGCGCCAAATCCTCAAAAATCCTTGAGGTATACGACAATCGGTGTCCATCCGTGCTGACCAATTGCATTTTCCTGTCGGTCAGAATCATGAGCGCACCGTTTAAATAATACCTTTGTTCCTGTGTAATCGAATAGTAAACCCGATCGATCATTTCACGCATATTTTCAAGCGGGAGCTGAATTTTCTTTTCGAACTTCGGTTCGGGTACCTGAGGATAATCGTCTTTAGGAAGACATAGGACCTTGAATCGACTCACCCCGGAGGTGATTTGCAGGGTCAAGTCCTGATTTTCGTGAAACAACACCTCTTTTCCCTCAGGAAGAGATCTGACGATCTCGAAGATTTTCTTTCCGGAAACCGTGATTGCGCCGGGATCTTCCACGTTGGCGGGAAAATGTGTTTTCAATCCGACTTCAAGGTCCGTTCCCGTCAATTCGATTTCATCTTCCCTGGCATTGACAAAAATATTCGCTAATATGGGCATGGTGTTTCTTTTTTCTACGATTCCCTGGAGAAGCTGTAATTCTTTGAGGATCTCTTCCCGATTGACTGAGAATCTCATTTTTCCACCTCTTTTTTTATCTTCTTTTTATTATATTTATTATTAATTTAGATTAGTTAATAAGAATAATAAAAGCAAATGAAATGTGCAAAAGTTCCATAAACACTTGATATTCTAGCGAATATAGTTCATTAATTTGTTCAATTCATTGTTGAATCCACTGTCTTCGTTGCGCATCTTCTCGATTTTACGAATACTGTGAATAACGGTGGTATGGTGTTTTCCACCGAATTTTTTTCCGATCTCAGGAAGCGAGGTCTTTGTGAGTTCCTTCGAGATGTACATAGCGACCTGACGGGGAAAGGCGACTTTTGGGGAGTTATTTTTCGATTTGAGTTGAGACATCTTCAATTTGTATTTATGACAAACCAGTTTCTGAATTTTTTCCACAGTCACGATATTTGATGTGGAATCCAAAAGGCCTTTCAAGGCTTCCTTGGTTAGATCGAGATCTATCGTTTCGCCTTTAAGGGAAGCAAAGGCGATGACGCGGCGAAGATAGCCCTCAAGTTCCCGGATATTTGAGTGAACTTTGTCCGCGATATAAAGGGCAACGCTTTCCGGGAGGATGATACCTTCGGATTCGGTTTTTTTCCTCAGGATGGCGATCCGTGTTTCTATATCCGGGGGCTTGAGGTCGGCGATCAACCCCCACTCGAATCGGGAGCTGAAACGTTCTTCAAGGTTTGGGATCTCCTTGGGTGGGCAGTCGCTGGAAATGACGATCTGTTTCTGGCTGTCGTAGAGATGATTGAATGTATGAAAGAACTCTTCCTTTGTCCGTTCGCGGCCGGCAAGATAATGAATGTCATCCATGAGTAGAACATCGATGCTGCGATACTTTTGTCGGAAATCGAGGACCTTGCCGTATTGGAGATGATTGATGAGGTCGTTCATGAATTTTTCAGTTGTGATATAAAGCACCTTCAGGCCGCGGTCGCCGTTGAGGTTTTCATGACCGATAGCATTCATCAGATGGGTTTTTCCCAATCCGGCGCCTCCGTAAATGTAAAGTGGATTATAGGATTTTGCGGGATTCTTGACGACGGCCAGGGAAGCGGCGTGAGCGAATTGATTACACGAGCCGACAACGAAGTTTTCAAAGGTGTATTTAGGATTGAGGTTTGGATTGAGGAGCCCGCCGTGTTTTGATTTCCTGGCATGAGGAGATCGCCGCTTATATGCGGAAGACGCTTCGTCGAAGATGTACTTGATCGAATAAGCTTTTCCGAAGAGTTCCTGGGAACAACCGTTGATCAACCGTGTGTAGTGAAATGAGAGCCATTCCTTGAAATAAGAGTTGGGAACCTTTACATACAGGCAGTCTTTTTCGCTTCCGATATACGAAGTGGGAGAAAACCAAGTCTCATAGCTGTTTTGATCGAGTTGGGTCTTCAAGCTCGATTTGATTTTCTGCCAAGGGTCTAATTTTTCTTTTGTTTCCATCTTGGCTCAATGAATTTCCACAGAAATATCCACAAATGTGGAAAACCTTCCGAGTTTTGCTGATATAGGGTTTTAAGAAGAAGGCGTGGCTATAATAGCACCCACCATATTCAAATTCAAGCGTTTTTCGGAAAAAATTAAAAATCGAATCCGATCCAGAATTTGGTGCGAAAATTCCCTATCGTATCCCAACTGAAAGGAGAGGACATATCCGGTATTTCCAGGCGTTTGACGAATTCGAGATGGATGGGAAATCCCAGAAAAAAGAATTGGAACCCGAATCCCCACGAACCCAGAGCGTCGGCCCCGACCAGGATGAAGTTTTCAGGATCGTTGGGATCGACGTCGAAGCGAAAGAATTGAGCCGGATATCCCTTGACTTTGGTTCGCGCCATGTCGAGAAAAACAGTTCCCCGCACCGGGCCGATCTGTCCGATCAAAGTGGATGCGGCGTTGATCAGGGGGATGCGGAACTCGAGATTGGCGAACCAGCCTTCCGTGCCGATCAGGCTGTAGTAGTAGGCCGTGCGCACTTCGTTATTACCGCCGAAGTAAGTTATGAACGGATCTTCTCCTCTACTTGCGAATCCTCTCCACCGGAATGCGATAACCGTGTCCGCACCGAGATACAGGTATTTCCGGAAATCCGCCGACATGGAAGTGTTGTTGAAAAAGGAATCACCGGCCGGGAGCGCTTGGGAAAGGGTTACACGGAAGGTTCCTCCGGCGGCCGGACCGTAGTATTTGAAGCGGGTGGTCTCACCGACCAGAGAGAAAGAAGCGGACATGAGGTTTCCGTTCCAGAAGAGGTTATAGTTTCTCCCGCTGTAGGCGAGGCTTTGGGCGAGGAAGGGATCAAAAAATTCTTCTTCGTAATGAGAATATCCTAAAGACGCCGTAAAGCGGTAGTATCGGTTGAAGGGGTAGTAGATACCGGCGTTGGCGCCCGCGATGGTGCGCGTGGCGATGGCGTCCTGATAGGATAGATAATTCCAGAAGCTCGGTGCGTAGTAATAGTAGTCGGGGTAATAAAACTGCGTGAATTGAAAGGCGCTGGCCATGAACTGCATGCGCCGTTTTTGATTGTAGTAAGCGAACTGGTAAGACCGGAAACTCTGCACCTGATAAGCCATTAAATTGAAAGTGTGGTCTCCCAGAAGATCAGTGAATGTCAGCATGGTGCCGCCGTAGATGGAACCGTCGGTCGACAGGATGGCTTCGATTGGGGGGCGAGCGGTCAGGAATAATTTTCCGATTCCCTTATGCGCTTTTATTTTATCCTTGCTGATGTCGAGAGAGAGAATCGGCTCGAATCTATTGTATTCCTGTTCTTCCGGCTTTATTTCGGCAAAAGCGATCGTCTTTTCGATCTCTCCTTCGGCTTCCATCTTGAAAGCCTGGAAAGCCCCTTTGTTGAAGGAAGAAAAGACGATATCGTTGGATTTTCCGGGAAAGGGAACCGGAAAGAAATTTCCGGTACGGACATCAGTGTATCGGGTGAGATCGCCCGTGTTCCGGTCGAGGCTGTATATGTTGAAGGCTTCGCGCATGTCTCCGGCGAAATAGATTTTCTGAGAATCGGAGGAGAATTCCGGATTGGTTGCGTTGGCATCGTCGAACGTCAGCTGAGTTTTCTTGTTCAAGTCTTCGATCGGAGAAATGAAAAGCTTGTCGAAGGAATTCAAGCGGATGGAATATGCGATATGCTTTCCGTCGGGGGAGACGACCGGAGACTTTTGATAAAATTCATCATGGGTAAGATTCTCGATCTTTTCGGTCGAGAGGTCGATTTTATAAACATCATGCTGTTCTCCATCGTAAGCCGTAAAGACGATTTCATCCCGGTCGGGGAAGAAAGAGGGCGCGGCCGGCTGATCATAAGGAATGGAAATGAGCTTAAGGGTTTTCCCGGAGAGGGCGTTGATGATCATCAGGGAGTATTTTTCACCTCCGCGAACGAAAAAAGCGATGCGATCTCCATCCGGAGCCCAGGCAAGATCTTTTCCCTTCGTTGTATCTATCTCGTATTTGATCCGTTCATACTTTGTCGTGTAACCGCGGGTGATGTTTTTGATGACACGGCCGTCTTTCGTGGATGTGAGGATGACGTCGATTTCCCCGGCCCGCAAATTGAAGAGCATGACCGCAAGGATGTCCCCTGAAGGGGACAGCGCGTGAGAGAAAGAGAAATAATAGGGTTTCAGCGGGAAGGACGGGGTGATGGGAATGCTGTAGTCTTCAGGATTTTCGCGCAGCAGAAACGGCTTGAAGCGGTCGCGAAGATATTTTTTGAACTCGAAAGAAAGCTGCTGGGGCGGCATTTTGAACGCGCGTTTCACCGGCTCCCGTTTCCCGATCAGCGGTGTGCTTTTCAAAGATCTCCACAGCTCTCTGACTCCGTTGCGTCCGTATTTCCATTCGATGAAGTCGAAGAGGGCGTGGCCGAAATCATATGCGGGATCTCTCGGAAGAGGATATCTTGAAAGCAATTCTCCGCGTTCATTCAGCTCGGGAATCCTGTCGTTCAGAACGGAATCGCGGACGATAAGGGAAGACCAGGTCGACCATACCCCCGTGCTGTATTCCGAAAAGCCTTCGAAAATCCAAAGAGGCGGTCGCGAAACGGCGTATACGGCGGCGCCCGGACTTCCATAGAGCAGGTCATACTCGAAAATGTGGGTCAGTTCGTGAATAATGAGTTCCTGCAGCTCGTCTTTCGGCATATCTCCGCGTACCGCCACCCGGTAGAGCAAGGGTTCGGCGACCCCCAGAACACCTTCGGGCATATTGAACAGGTTGGTTTGTTGAAAGTCCGTTGTATTTATGTAATAAAGCAGAGGAACCGGCGCTGAAAGCTCATGTTTGGTATGATTACTGACATGAAGATAGGCGCTTTCGGCCATCTCCGCGACTTTTTTCAGTGTGGCCTCGTCTTTGGTGTAAAAGTAGACATCGAAGTGGTCGGTTTTGTAGTGGTCCCAATCGAATTTTGTATAAAGCACCTTGTTTTTTCCGTAATAAGGGATGTAAAACATCTGTGCGAAAGCCGACGATGACCACAAGAGGACGAGCAATAAGATAAAAAAGATTCGTATGTAAAGTTTCATGGTTTCTCCTTTACAATCTCTCACTTTGTGATGAGATATCGATCCTGGTTCTGCCGCTTACCTCCCAGATCCTGGAGAAGCTTGTCTTTAACGACCTGCAAGAGATCATAATATGCGAAGCGGGAAGTCTGGTTGGGGTTGTTGTAGGTTCGCCTCTCCTTGAAATTACGGGTGAAGATGGAGTTTCCGGTAGTGGAGTCAATGAGGGCGATATCGACTTCGATGGCGAAAAATCTTTGCTGCGCCAGCTTGGGTTGAGGTTCAAAAGGGGTTTCGAATTTATCTCCCTTTTTCTGAAGGAGAGCTTTCCGCGATTCCTCGCGAAAACTCAAGTTTCCGGTGAACAGGAGGGTTTTTTTGAGTTTCGGAAACGTTGACCGCCAGAAAGCGGAATCGTCGAAGCTCTCGATGTCTGGGGGAATAAAATCTCTGGTCTCGATCTCCTTGTCCAGATTCTGGCCGAGTTCGAACGAGAAGTATTCGAGAAAGTCCTGGTTGATATCGAAGGTTGATTTGTCGTCTTTCACCAGAAAATGAGTCAAGACGATCTTTTCGAAGGGGGCTAAGTCCACACCGGGTTTTCCGGGAATCTCTATCATAAGCTTATCGGCGTTTCCCGCCGCACAGGCAAACAATCCCGGAAGGATAAAGAGAAAAAGATATTTAATTACTTTTCTTTTCATTTTCATTCTCATGAAGCCCTTTGAGTTTTTGGTGGTTATATTTGATGTACTTGTTATTCGGCGCGAGCTTAAGAGCTTGTAGATAAGCTTTTTCCGCTTCTTGCCAGAGTCCTTTGCGCTCATAAGCCACGCCAAGGTTATTGTAGGCGGCGGCGTCATGGGGATCAGTCTCCAGAGCTTTTTCCCAACGGAAAAGCGCTTCATCCCAAAGATTGCTTTCGGCCGCCTTGATCCCGAATCGGATCTGATTGGTTTGCATGCTGGGAGCGCAGCCGCTCGTTGTGAAAACCGCGATCGAAAGGAATAAAAGGACAATAGATATTTTTCGCATCATCTGATTTCCCTAATTTTTATTCATAAAGTGTTTACCAATAAATTACTTACTTTTGGTTGAACCGTCAAGTCAGGGGATTCTATCTGCAAATTATATGCCAAGAGCACCTCGGGGATGGATTGATGATTCTGTCCGGGGTTGTCCCTGAAAGCGTACAACCGGTGTGCAAGAAACGATTCAGGCGCATGGTTTCAATTATTTGAATATTTCGGACGGTGGTTGGATTTTTTCGGGAAATATGCTATAAAGAAGCTTCTTTTAAGAAAAACAGAGAGTAGAATAATGCCAAAGACATGTGAAATTTGCGGAAAAGGACCCATTTTCGGCCAAAGTGTCAGTCATTCGCATAAAGCCACCAAGAAGAAGTGGAACCCCAACCTGCAGCGGGTTAAGGCTGACACGAAATCCGGCGTCCGGAAAATCTGGGTTTGCACCCGATGCATCCGCTCCGGAAAAGTAAAAAAGGTTTTGTAAACCCTTCCGATACATCCTAAAAACGAGACCAGAGGTCTGCTTCCCGTTCGGGCGTGAGCCCTCCCGATTAGATCCGGTCGACGGATGATGTTTCCTTGATCTCGGAAATTCCACGAATGATCTTTTTGAGGTGGTTCAGGTCTTTTATCTTTAAAGTCAGCTTGATCCGCGCCCTGCGGTCACTAAAGGTGTTGACTTCGGCCTTTGTGATATTCCCGTCGAGCTGAGCGATCAAGGTCGTCAGCCGGGCCAGAACTCCGGGAGAATCCTCACTCAGGATCAACAGTTTTCCCTGGTAGCGGCGGCCGCTTGGCCCCCCCCAGGAAACATCGACCATTCGTTGATAATCCAGCCGCTCTCTGGTCACGAGCGGGCAGCGGAGCGAATGGACGGTGATTCCCTTGCCTGAGGTGATATAGCCGGTGATCGGCTCTCCCCTGATGGGGGAGCAGCATTTCGCCAGCGTGACGTGGGGATCGTTCCCGGCGCCGATCTTTATTGCCGCGGGCTTTTTCGCGACCCGGGTGGCGACCTTGTGAAGCATCGGCGTCCGATCCCGGGGAGACTTCGTGTCGAGAAAGAAGGTCTCGATAAGCTGACGATTAACGACGATTTTTCCCGATCCGACGGCGTAAAAGAAATCTTGCGGCGACGAGATGTTGACGTGAAAAGCCCGCGCCAACCGGTTTAGCCGTTTCTTTTCCTTGAGGGAGGCCGCCGGAAGCCTGTGAGCCCGGGTTCTTTTTTCCCACAACGTCTTCCCGAGAGCCGTTTTTTTTTGTTTATCTTGAAGGTTCAGCCAGCGTTTGATGTGATGACGGGCCGTGGAGGTAAACGCCATGTTGAGCCAATTTCGGCTGGGAGTTTTTTGAGGAGAGGAAAAGATTTCAACGATATCGCCCGTTTTAAGGATGGTTTTCAGGGGAGCGGAGCGTCCGTTTATTTTTGCCCCGGTGGCGTGAAGGCCGATTTCGGAGTGGATACGGAAAGCAAAATCCAGAGCTGAGGCGCCCAGAGGAAGCGGCACCACTTTTCCCATCGGAGTGAAGGTGTAAACCTCTTCCGGAATCAAATCCGTTTTCAAGCTCTTGAGAAACTCCCTCGGATTTTTCTGTTCTTTATACAGCTCGGCCGCCTCCCTCAACCAGAGCAGACGCTTGTCTTCCTTCAGGAAAGCGAGAGGGTCCGACTCTTTATATTTCCAATGGGCGGCGATTCCGTTTTCCGCGAGGTCGTGCATTTCGTGGGTTCGGAACTGAATTTCGATCGTCTGTTTCTGCGCCGTGATGATGGTGGTATGCAGAGCCTGATAGAGGTTCGGCTTGGGCATGGCGATATAGTCGCGAAAACGGTGAGGGATATGCGTCCATTTCTGATGGATGATCCCAAGTCCGGCGTAGCAGCTTTTGACCGAGTCGGTTAAGACGCGCAGCGCCATGAAGTCATAGACTTGGTCGAAATCGACGCCCTGTCGTTTCATCTTGTTGAAAATGCTGTAGGGGCGCTTGATGCGGTGAAAAAGCTCGCCGGGGATGTTGTTTTCCCCCAACAGCTCGATAATTTCCTTTTTGAGCGCTTTCAATTCTTTTTCGGACTTCTTTCTCAAGGGATCGACCAAAGAAGCGACCTTGAAAAAATTTTCCGGATCGACATATCTGAAGGAAAGGTCTTCCAATTCGGCCTTGACCCGGCCCATTCCCAAGCGATTGGCGATAGGGGCATACAGATCGAGGGTTTCGCGGGCGATTCTGCGCTGCTTTTCTTCGGGGAGGAATTTCAGGGTTTTCAGGTTGTGAATCCTGTCCGCCAGCTTGATGAAAACAACCCTCAGATCATCGGTCATGGCGATGATTATCTTGCGTATCGTCTCGGCTTTTCGGGTTTCAGGGGAAGAGATCTGTACCAGGCTGATTTTGGTGACGCCTTCCACAAGATCCGCCGTTTCCTTTCCGAACAGCTTTTTGAGGTCCTCGGCCGTGACGTCCGTGTCTTCCAGAACATCATGAAGCAGGCCGGCTGCAAGGGTTGTGACGTCGAGCTTCATCTCCGCCAGCATGGATGTGACTTCCAGCGGGTGGCTGAGATAGGGCTCTCCGGAACGGCGGACCTGTCCTCTGTGCGACTGCGCGGCGAAGACATAGGCTTTGCGCAGAAACGTCATGTCCTTTTCGGAAAAATATCTGACTTTTTCCAGGATGTTATCGAAACGGATCATGATGTTTCCGTGATTCCGCCGTTCGTTCGGCGGATTCGCTGTTTCTTTCCCGAACTCTTCATCATGTGATCTTTTCCCGCTCCAGAATCCATTCGACGGCGGTCAAAAGGTTATCGGCGATGAAGGCCGGACGTATGCCGCGTTCGCGCAGATCCTTCATGGATTCCTTTCCGTGTCCGGTTAAAACCAGGATGGATTTTACGCCGAGATTGATGCCGAAAAGGATGTCTTCCACTTTGTCCCCCACCATATAAGATCGTTCCAAAGAAAGACTCAGGTCCCCAGCGGCTTTCAATCCCATTCCGGATTGAGGTTTGCGGCATTCCGCGCCCCGGCGGAAACGGGGATCGGTCGCCTCCGCATAGTAAGGGCAGTAATAGATGCCGTCGAAGCAAGCGCCCCGGGAAGCGAAAGCCTCTTTCATGCGGCGATGGATATCATTGAGAGCGCTTTCCCGGATCAGGCCCCGGCCGATGCCGGATTGGTTGGTAACGACGATCACCAGCAAGCCTGCCTGGTTGAGTTTTTTCACGGCCTCGTAACTGAAAGGGAAAAATTCGATTGCTCGGAAAGACGCGGGATAGCCCGTGTCTTTGTTCAATGTTCCGTCGCGATCGAGAAATACGGCTTTTTTCATGAGTTGTTTTCAGCCAGAAGTTCATTGCAGGCCGACGCGACGTCTTCCGTTGAGATCCGGGTCATGCATCGGTGATCTGTCGGACATTTTCGGTGCGAGCAGGGCCAGCAGGAAACGTCCTTCCGTACGACTCTGCAGGGGGCTTGAAAAGGGCCGGTTAAACGGGGATCGGTCGGACCGAAGATGGCCACCAGGGGGGTTTTCAAGGCATTGGCGATATGCATGGGGCCGGAGTCGTTGGATACGACCAGGTCGGCGGTCGAGAGAACCGCGGCCAAGGTGCGCAGAGAGGTCGCTCCGTTAAGAACATGCGCCTTTTTCGTCATACCGTCGGAGATGACTCGGGCGAGGGGCTCTTCTTCCGAAGAACCGATGACGAGGATCTCGGCATCAAGGCTTTTCTGAAGTCGGACCGCCAACTCGGAGAATCTCTCGGGAGGCCATCTTTTGGCGGCGCCGAAGAATGCACCGGGATTTAATACCACACGTTTTTTTTCGGGATCGACGCCCCTGGATTCGAGGAGAACCTGAGAGCTCCGGAGGTCTTGTTCCGTAAGCGGGAGGGACAGCTTCGGATTTGAAGATCCGAATCCCAGGGCCGAGATCAGATGCATATAATAAAAGACCTGGTGGTTGGGGGGGGGCTTGGATTCGGGGCGAAGAGACCGGGTAAGCAGAAGGCGTCTCCCGTCCCGGGAATATCCCCAGCGTTCGGGAATGCCTGCGGCCGTAAAAAGCAGGGCCGAAGAAAAAGAATTGGTCAGCAGCAGCCCGGCATCGAATCCATGGGGTTTCAGCAGTCGGACAGACGTTGAGAAGGCGTTCCAGCCGGAGAGAGGAGGAAGGGCGATCGTCCCGTCAACGCGCGGATGCCCTTCAAAAACATCTCGGACCCATCCATGCGCCGCCACCCAGAGCTCCATGCCGGGAGAGTTTTGTCGGAACTGTTCCAGGGCGGGAAGCGCGAGAACGGCGTCTCCTATCCAATTGGGAGCGCGGACCACGATTTTCATGGCGTTATTTTATTCGCTAATCGCATTCATGTCAAAAAAGCCGGCGTAGGAAGAGTTCTTCCGGTTCTCGTTTTCAAAAGGAGGCAAAGTGATCCGTTTTTGAAAGAAACCGGAGATTTCTCTTTCCGGCAAACCGGATTAATTCTTTGCAGCCGCCGTGTCGGTTTTTTTGGGCGGGGCGTCTTTCTGGGGTGCCGCGGTTTTTTCGGGCGCGGCATCAGGCTTATGCGCAAGGGGTTTGTTTTTTGACTTGGATCCGTTGCCGTTTGGGGTTTTCTTGGCATAATCGTTGACATACCACCCAGATCCCTTGAATTTGATGGCCGGGGCGGACACTTTTTTCTCCAGGCGGCCTCCGCACTGATGGCATTTTGTCAAATGGGGATCATCGACATGCTGTAAAACCTCGAATTCGGAACCGCATTTCGTGCATTTGTATTCATATATTGGCATCTTACGACTCGTTGGTTAAATTATGAATCCCATATTATACCAAAGATTGGAGATCGCGCCAAGCTTTGGCCGAAAGGAACTTCCGAACGAAAGCGGCGGGGGACGCCGCCGGTGTTCAACTCAGGGAGAGGCCGTCTTTATCGCTTTTTTCATGCGAACCGGATTCGCGAAAGACGATCGCTTCGAATGTATAGAGCCGGGCTCCGGATTCCCATCCATCGATGGGTAGCCCGGCCTTGCGGCAGACCTGCTTAAGAAAGGTCGATCGGGACCAGCCGTTTTCAACCGGCACCTGAGGGAGAAGCAGCCCGCGGGCGTCGTTCTTTTCGATGATCAGCCCATGGGTTCCGATCTTGATATTTCGAGGCGTATCGAGAGGAACAAGCGGACCCAGAACGGATATTTCTATTTCCAGATCAGGGAGCTCGGATCGAGAAACCGGAGGAAAACGGGGATCCCGTTTGGCCGCAAAGATCACGGCCTGGATGACGCTTTGGTAGAGAGGGAGGATCGGCTCGGAAAAACCGAGGCAGCCCCGGAGCGACCCCTTCTTTTTTAAGGTGACGAAGGCGCCTCGCTTCCGCAGGAGGTTCGGATTTGATGGAGGGGGGACATCGATCGGTTGGGAAAGGAGAGAACGGGATAGAGCGGTCCGGGAGATCTGGAGCAGCCGGTCTTTTTCCCAAGGTGAAAGAGAAAAGGGAGTTGAAGGTGAGATCACGGCTCCGGCGAAATAACCGACAACTCGGTCCTCGGGGCCGCCCGCCTCTGAGGAGTCGGCATAAGCAAAAGCTTTGACCGTGGTCCCGGGATTGGCGCGGGCATATTCCAGCAACGAGAGAACGGGGCCTCCACCACACATGATGTTGGCGCCTCGCTCTATTTTGCGCAGAAGGGATTTGGTTTTAAGCTCACGGATCGACCGAATGGTTTCTTCATCCCGCACGGATGCTTCTTCATGAGCCAAAAAGTGAGAGAGGTCGGTAGAGGCGATAATCAATGATCGTGTGCCCGGAAGACATTTCTTCAGAGCGGCGGAGAGAGCGAGAACGGTTTCGCTCTCCGGGTATCCCATGAGGATAGGGACGATCTTTGCCCCAGGAAAAACGGTTTGGATGAAAGGGACTTGAACCTCTATGGCATGTTCTTCACGGTGAGCCCCGGGCCGGAATAAAAATCCTCCCGACCGGGAGATCCTTTTGGCAAGAGGAGCATCGATTTCCGCTATTCCCAACGGAGTTTCGTATCCTCCTTCTTGGTAGACGGAACACCCGTGGAAACCCAAGTGGTGAGCCGGACCGATGATGACCACGGTCTCGACGGATGAGCCGGAGGCTGCGGCATAGGCGCGGGCGGCGATTTTTCCGGAGTAGACATAACCGGCATGGGGAACGATGAGCCCCCGGATGGTTGCGTCGATCGTTTCTCGGGGTGCTTCACGCAGAAAAAGATCGATTTGCCGGGAGAGAAGGTCCTTTCCTCCGGGGTAAAACTGCCCGGCGACCACGGCTTTTCTTATCCCCTGTGCGGGTGCCGCGGGTGCGATAAGGAGCCAAAGGCAAAGCATCCGGAGGAGCATCTTCTCATTATTATACCAAGAAAAAGAGGAGGAACGAAAGAGATGAAAACGGATTGAAGGTTGACCGTGGGATTGCGAAAAACGGAGCAGGATTTTTGGGAAAAACCTCGTTTACCGGGAAGAGAGAGCAATCAACGGTTGACTTTTCTTGCCATTTATATAAAATCTTTACGGAAAGAACCATGAAAAACGTATTCAGAACCCTCTTCACAATAGTGGTCACCTCCTCGGCCTTTATGATCGGTTATTACCTGGGGCAGGAAAAAATAATGGGAATGATCCCCAAGTTCCAGGAAGAGACAGAAGACAAGGATTGAGTTCCTCCTTGTTGCGGGTCGATCGTGATCTATCTCTATGAAAAAAAAACGCAAAAAAGGAAGAGAATTGGTTTAAGAGGGAAAACCTTCCTGTCTTCCAGCGGCATTCTTGAGTTCACCTTGTCACTGATATGATGCGGCTGTTATATGTCAATATCGGGGAGAGGTGTTTTGAGCCCCTGGAGACGGTGTGCTGACGTGAATTTTCGAAAGGAAAGGGAGAAAATGGATCTATTTGAAAAATGCTTGACGAATGAGGGATATTTTGGAGACTTTCGCGTTAAAGACGATCATTTTTTCACGCGCCCGGTCTTGGAACCGCTTCCCGGCCGGACCATGGTCTTCAACGGAAAGCGGTGCATCCAATGGTCGATCAATAATTATTTAGGCCTGGCGGAAAACGAAGAGATAAAGGCGGTTGCGGTTGAGATGACGAAGAAATACGGAACCAGCGCGCCCATGGGATCACGCATGATGACGGGCAACACGCTCATGCACAAGCAACTCGAAAAGGATCTGGCTGGTTTTATCGACAAGGAATCCGCCATTCTCTTCAACTATGGCTATCTCGGTGTCCTGGGGACCATTTCCTCTCTGGTCGATGTAAATGATACCATCGTCATCGACAAGCTTTCTCACGCCTCCATGCTTGACGGAACATTCATGGCTCCGGGCAAGTTCCGGGTTTTTAAACACAACGACATGAACAGCCTGGAATCTCACCTGAAGCGCATCAATCGCGACCGCAAAGGCGGAATCCTTATCGTCACGGAGGGGGTATTCGGGATGCGCGGCGATCTTTCCGATCTGCCCAACATCTGCGCTCTCAAGGAAAAATACGACGCCCGGCTTTTTATCGATGACGCGCACGGTTTCGGAGTGATGAACGACAACGGACAGGGGACGGCGGCTTATTTCGGTGTTCAGGATAAGATCGACGTCTATTTCGGAACTTTCGCCAAGGCCTTTGCTTCCATCGGCGGCGTCTCGGCGTCCCAAAAAAAGGTTGTGGATTGGGTTCGCTATAATTCCCGGCCTCATGTTTTCGCCAAGAGCCTGCCCATGGCTTTTGTGGGTGCGGTTTCCAAAACGCTTGAGATCATTCGCACCGACAACTCCCGGCGGGAAAGGATGTGGGCGAATGCCAACGCGTTGAAATCGGGATTGAAAAACCTTGGATTCGAGATCGGCGACGGAGCTTCTCCCATCACCACGGTCTATGTTCCCGTCGGGGACATTCAGATCGCGATGCAGATCATCATGCGGCTTCGGGAGATGGGAATTTTTGTAACCGGCGTGATGTACCCCGTCGTACCCAGGGGAATTATCTTGCTGCGTATGATCGCTACGGCATCTCATATCCCGGAAGACATCAGCACGACCGTGGAGGCCTTCAAAAAGGTAAGGGACGATCTCAACTTGAAACTGTAACCGTTGCCGAAAAAGGATTGAGACGTTCTTCCGGCGGAGAATCCCCCCCGGTCGGATTCGATGCGAAGATCAACTCCAGATGCCCGGGTATACCTGTTGACTCCGGGGATCCCCCGGCCGCTCTCCCGGTTGACTTGACGGAGGGGGGTAATTATAATGGTCTTGGGGTTTGAAAGATGGAGTTGTTTTGACGATCAGAGGTTTATCATGACATGGCCTATGTATGGAATCATTATCATCTTCGGGGTTTTCCTTCTTCTCCTGGTCATCAATCCACGTCTTTCCTGTTTCGGAAAGCGCGTGACCTCTCCAATATATCCACTGGTAAAGAGGAAGAGGCTCAAGGCGATGCGGGCTGAAGAATATGGTCTGTCGCTGGGGGATGAGGATAACGAGCCGGTCGATGAGTCCCGGGACGGGAGACTCTCGAACTCCGGAGACTCGGAGTAATCGAGGGTGCCGGTGGGCCGGTTCGTCAAGTTTATCGGCGGCTGCTTGCTGCTGGCGATGCTGACATCCTGTATGGCGGCGCCCCGGATAAAAAACATTCCCGATCGTATCGACGGCATCGAAGGATTCGCCTCCCTGCGGCTTATCGGAGAAGCCGGGGAAGGGCGGTCGCGATTCTCTTTCCTCTTTTTTCTTGCCGGTCAGGCCCGAATAGATGCGTCCGATTTTATGGGGCGAACCCTGTTTCAGATCTTGTTGAACGAGGGGCGCGGTTATTTTATACTCCCGTCACGCAAAGCTTTCTGGGCAGGCGGTGAGGCAGAGATAATAGCGAAGCTTCTCGGTATTGAAATGACCCTGAAGGAAGCGATGGGGATGATCAGCGGCGTGTGGTGGCGGGATATCGAAACGATCCGAAATTGGAGCTTGGAAAAAGACGAGAACGGACGTATCGTCGGAGGGAACCGATCGGATTTAAGCTTTTGGGTGGAAGAGTTCTTTCCGGAAACGGAGTCGGCTCGCACGATCGGATTTAAGCAGGCGGAATCCTCGGGCCGGTTGAAGATCCTGGATATCGGATTCAACCCTATCCGGCGCGAGGGCGCGTTCAGTTTGGAAGCGCTCGACGGATATTCGCTCAAGCCATGGGAAGAAATCCGTGTGCTGATGGAACATGAAGATTAAATCTTACGCCAAAATCAACCTGGGTTTGTATGTGCTGGGCAAGCGGCCGGACGGATACCATAATATTTGCACGGCCTTCCAAACCATAGACCTGTTTGATATTCTTCGCTTCGAGACGATTGGGGAGGATGCGATTCTTTTGGCGGGAGACGACGATTCGATCCCATGGGGAGAAGAAAATTTGATCTATCGGGCCGCGGTCCACTTGAAGCCGTATCGGCGTGAGCCGAAAGGCGTGAGGATTCATGTTGAAAAGCGCATTCCCGCCGGAAAGGGGCTGGGGGGAGGCAGCAGCAATGCGGCCGTAACCCTGTTGGCCTTGAACGAGCTGTGGGAGCTTGATCTCGATATAAACATGCTGCTGGAAATGGGGAGGAAACTTGGTGCCGACGTCCCCTATTTTCTCACGGGGGGGCTTTGTTTGGGGACGGGGCGAGGCGATGTCATCCGCCCGCTTGACGAGCTTTCCGAGTGCTTCGGGGTCCTTGTGATGCCCGAGATCTTTATTCCCACGGCTGATGTTTACAGCAGCGCCGGTAAGTCCTTGACTTCAAAGGGTAAAGGCAGTAAAATGATCAAGTTTTTGGCAGGAAGGCATTTCCACCTGCTTGAAAATGATTTGGAAGAGACGGTCTTTGATATTCATCCACCGCTCAAGGAGATAAAGTATCTTTTGCTCAGATTAGGGGCGGTGTTGTCTCTTGTCAGCGGCTCGGGCTCCGCCGTCTTCGGGCTTTTTCCGGAGAAAGAAAGAGTGGAAGCGGCCGCCGAAAGGATAAAACAGCGAGGCCGTGTGCGGATCATAGAAACGGTCTCACGTGAGCGCTACGATATCGGTTTGCATACTGGGGTGTAGCCAAGCGGTAAGGCAGCGGCCTTTGGAGCCGCCATTCGGAGGTTCGAATCCTCCCACCCCAGCCACGATGTCCTCCCGGCGAAGAGAAGGGAGGGGATAATTTTAGCGAGAGAGAAAAACATGAAAGTTTTCGCAGGATCATCGAATATCCAATTGGTCAATGAGATTGTCGATTACTTGGAGATAAACTTGGGGCGCTGTGTTTTGGAGCGGTTCAGTGACGGCGAAATCCATTTTTATGTCGATGAAAACGTGCGCGGAGAGGATGTCTTCGTCATCCAGACGGGAGCTTTTGACTCCAACTTCCATCTGATGGAACTTTTCGTGATGATCGATGCATTCAAGCGATCGTCGGCGGAGAGGATTACGGCGGTGATCCCCTATTACGCGTATGCCCGTCAGGACTGGAAAGACCGTCCGCGGGTGCCGATCTCCGCGCGGTTGGTTGCCGAGCTTTTGGAAGCCGCGGGTGCGGATCGCGTTTTGACGATGGACCTGCATTCTCCGCAGATCCAAGGCTTCTTTTCCGTCCCGGTCGATAACCTGATGGCGGCGCCCGTCCTGTCGGATTATATACGAAACCTTCATCTTGACAACCTGACGATTGTTTCACCGGATGCGGGCGGGGTTGGAAGGGCGCGCTGGTTCGCCAAACTGCTGGGAGCCAAACTGTCCATCATCGACAAAAGGCGACCCGCGCCGAATATCGCAAAGGTTTTGCACGTAATCGGAGACGTGAAAGATCGCAATGTCGTCATCCTGGACGATATGGTGGATACGGCCGGAACTCTTGTTCAAAGCGTTCTCGCGCTTCAGAACGAGGGCGCCAAACGAATTTTCGCCGCCAGCACCCATCCGGTTTTATCCGGGGAGGCCGTACCGAGAATCATGCAATCGGAATTGGAACAATTTATTACGACGAATACGATCCCGCTGAAAAGCGAGGCGCAATCGAATGAAAAATTTGTCGTCCTTTCCGTCGCCAAACTTTTCGGAGAAGCGATTCAAAGGATATACAAAGGGACTTCAGTCAGCTCGCTGTTTTGCTAGGAGGAAGGAAAGATGAGCATAAAGATCAACGCACAATCAAGGGCGACCATTGGTAAAAACGCCGCGCGCCGTGCGCGACGGGACGGGATGGTCCCGGTCGTTCTATACGGACCGGAAGTGGGAAATGTTTTGCTGTCGGTCGATAAAAAGGACCTCTACTCAGTATTGAAATCGGAAGCCGGAGAAAACACTATTTTCAATGTCGCATTCGACAAAACATCGACGGATGTCATGATCAAAGATCTGCAGTGGGATCCCGTTTCGGATAAAATGCTCCATGCGGATTTAATCCAAATCGTCAAAGGCAAGAAGATGCGGCTGCAGGTTCCGGTGGTTCTCACCGGAGAAGCGGTCGGTGTGAAAAACGAAGGCGGATTCGTCGACTTCGTCACCAGAGAAGTGGAAATCGAATGCTTGCCGAAAGATATTCCCGAGAGCCTTGAAGTGGATATCAGCCAGTTGCATCTCAACCAATCCATTAAGATCGAATCCGTGATCCCTCCCAAAGGCGTCTCCTTTACCGAGGAGGCGGGAACCCTGATCGCATTGGTCCAGGCTCCCACCAAAGAGGAGGAAGTTGCGGTTGAGGAAGAGATCGAACCCATTGAAGGCGAAGAGGAACCTGAAGTTATTGCGAAGGAGAAAGCGGAAGAATCGGAGTGAGCCTTGTGGGCCGTGGTGGGATTGGGTAATCCCGGGAAAAAATATCTGAAAACACGGCATAACGCCGGCGCCCTGTTCGTGAAAAGGATCGCGAAGGCGTGGGACGTTCGGCTGCGGCGGCGCTTCTATTTGTGCAAGGGAAACCGTGTGACCCGTGCCGATGAGCGAATCCTGCTGGCCATGCCGCAGACATACATGAATCGCAGCGGAGATGCCGTCAAAAGGATTCTCGAGGGAGGAGAGGCCGTTCTCTCTCAGTTGTTGGTTGTCTATGACGACTTGGATATCCCATTGGGAAAGATCAGAGTACGAAAAGAGGGAAGCGGCGGTTCTCACCAGGGAATGCGGTCGGTAACCGGTGTCCTCGGGGCCACGTGTTTTCCGCGGATTAGAGTCGGGATCGGCCCCCTGCCGGAAAACCGGGACGCGGCCGATTTCGTCCTCTCCCCGTTCTTGGATGAGGAATGGCCGTTATTGGAACGGAGCCTGGATCAGGCGCAGTCTGCGCTGGATCTCATCCTGGCGGATGGCATCGAAACGGCAATGAATCGATATAATTAGAATATAGAGGAGTTGAATCAGGCAGGCCGGATGAGATACAATAGCCGAGTCGTTTTTCAAACGAAAAACGAGGCGCCTGCGGATTCCGACGCCGGCTTCAAATTTTGAATTAGAAGCTCCTTGTTCCTTCTTGTCGAGAGAGAAGGGGCTTGATATCCATAAGGAGGTCTCCATGAGACGTTATGAAACTGCATTATTGATCGCCCCGAACATATCCGAGGAAGAAACCGATCAGCTCATCCAGCAGATCGAGGGCGTAATTGCCGAGAAAAAGGGCAAAATGGTCAACTTGGATAAATGGGGCAAACGCAGAATGGCCTACCAGATCAAGAAATTCGATGAGGCGTTCTACGTGTTTTTTCTGTATGACGGAACGCCGGATATTCCGGCGGAGTTGGAACGTCGGTTCAAACAAACGGATGCCGTTCTGCGCTATCTCACGGTATTGAGGGACCTGAAGGACAACATCCGGAAAACCAGGAAAAAGAAGGTCCGAAGAGGTGGTCCGCGTTCATCGCGACCCCGGCCGTCGATGTCGAGTTCGCCGCGGGTACAGCGTGTCAACACCCCGCATGAACCCCCGGCCAAGACCGAGGAATCCAAGAAGGAGGAATAGAAATGGCCAGAGATCAACGTTCGGAACGAAGTTCCTATCGAAAATATTTCCCGCCCAAAAGGAAAGTCTGCAGGTTTTGCGAGCGGGATATCAGGGATATCGATTATAAAAAAGTGGACATCCTGAGACGGTATGTTCCGGAAAGGGGAAAAATATCTCCCCGCCGGGTCACAGGAACCTGCGCGTATCATCAGCGCCGACTGACCACGGCGATCAAGCGGGCGAGACTCTTGGCGATGCTCCCGTACATCAGCGATTGATACGGGGTGGACGCAAGGGAGGAATCATGAAAATCATGCTCAGAGAAAACTTGGAGAGCTTGGGAAAAAAAGGTGATATCGTCACGGTTGCCCAGGGATACGGCAGGAATTATCTTTTGCCGAAAAAGATGGCCGTCGAAGTGACGTCGACCAATTGGAAGCGGATCGAGATCGAACAGCGGGCCTTGAAAAAAGGCCTGGAAAAAGAGATGTCCTCTTATCAGGAACTGGTCGACAAACTGAATCTTGTCCGGCTGTCCTTTTCCAGAAAAGCCGGAGAAAAAGACGTTTTGTTCGGATCCGTCAGCGCGGCCGATATCAAGGAAGCCATCGATCAGCAGGGATTCGAAATCGAGAAGAAAAAGATACTACTGACGGAGCCGATCAAAAGATTGGGCAATTACACCGTTTCGATTAAAGTCTTTCACGAAAAACGTGCGGAGATTCAGGTTGAAGTGATCAAGGAAGGCGAGCCTGAAGAAGCGCCCGCGGAAAAAGAAACCGTTGCCGAGATAACGGGGGGCGCGGCGGAGCCCACTGCGGAAGAGACGTCTCAAAACATGGAAGAGACGAACCCGACACCTGAAAACGAGAAGGAAAAAACCTCGTCCGTGGAAGAATAGAACGGCGACGGCCGTTGAGAGACATGGGGGTCTCCCCTGTTTACGACCGGCCCGGACGGGTGAAGGTTGGAAAGGGGCTTGTCTGCCCGGGGAGAGAGGGTATATGGATCTAGACTTCACTTTTCTAAAGAAAACGCCACCCCACAATGTTGAAGCCGAGAAAGCGGTCCTGGGAGGGATCCTGGTCAGCAACGAGAAGCTGAATGTCGTGCTGTCCATTATCGTTCCGGAAGATTTCTATAAGGACGCGCACCGCCGAATCCTGGAGAAGATCATACGTTTGGTGGATACGGGGAGGCCGGTCGATCTTTTGACCCTGACGGAGGAGCTGCAAAAATCCAAGGAACTTGAAGGAAGCGGGGGGGCTTCCTATCTGTCATCTCTAATGGACGGGATTCCCAAAAGCCTGAATATCGAATATCATGCCCGGATCATCAAGGAAAAAGCGCTGTTGCGCCGCCTCATCGTTTCTTCCGCCCGAATCATAAAATCCAGCTACGATCAGAAGGAAGAGGCGGATCAGCTTCTCGATGAAGCCCAGGCCGCGATTATCGATGTCGCGGAGCAGCGGATCAAGCCGGGATTTGTACGCGTGGGAGATTTGACGGCGGAATCACTGGATGTCATCGACATCCTTCGCAATCGGAAAGAAGCGGTGACCGGGATTCCCACGGGTTTCCGTGACCTGGACTCCTTGACATCCGGATTTCATCCCTCCGAATTTGTCGTCATCGCGGCCAGGCCCTCCATGGGGAAAACCGCTCTTTGTCTGAACATATCGCAGCACGTGGCGCTGAAAACGGATTTCGGGGTTGGTTTTTTCTCCCTGGAGATGTCGAAGGAGCAGGTCGTGCTCCGGCTGCTCTGCAGTGAAGCTCAGCTTGATTTAAAGAAAGCGAGAACGGGCTTTATTGGAGAACGGGAGTTCGAACGTCTCAAACTGGCGGCGGAAGCGCTGGCTCCGGCGAATGTTTTTGTGGATGAAACACCGGCGCTGACCGTTATGGAAATGAAGGCGAAAGCCCGCCGCTTAAAGATGGAGCAAAGCCTGGATATCGTTTTTGTAGATTATATGCAGCTTATGCGGCCCGGGGTGCGTATGGAAAACCGAACCCAGGAGATATCTTTTATCTCCAGGTCGCTGAAAGAGCTTGCTAAAGAACTGAGAATACCGGTGGTTGGAATTTCCCAGTTGAGCCGGGCCCCGGAAAAAGGGCGCAGCAAGCCTGTCCCGATGCTTTCGGACCTCAGGGAATCCGGCGCGATCGAACAGGATGCCGACGTCGTGATCTTCATTTATCGACCGGAATTTTATAATCCCGAAGACGAGACGCTGCGCGGCATCGCGGAAGTCAATATCGCCAAGCAAAGAAACGGCCCGATCGGAAAACTCCAAATGGTTTTCCTCAAGGAATACGCCCGCTTCGCCGACATGAAACACGCATTCTCAGGGGAAGAATGAGGTGATCCGATCGCGCTTGCGCGAAAGGGATCGAGATGAAGGAGAAAACCAGGTTTATCTGCCAAAACTGTGGATTTCAATCCCCGAAATGGCTGGGAAAATGTCCTAATTGCGAAGAATGGAGCACCTTGATGGAGGAAATACTGGAATCCTCCAAGGGAGAGGCGCCCTTTTCGACCGAGGCGCCGATGCTTTACTCCGAGATCGTTCCGGCCGACGAGCCGCGGTTGGCGACCGGGATTACGGAACTGGATCGAGTTCTGGGCGGCGGCGTTGTCATCGGTTCTCTTCAACTGATCGGAGGTGCACCGGGAATCGGGAAATCAACCCTTCTCTTGCAGGTCAGCAGGAATTTCGCCGAAGGGGGAACCCGAGTGCTGTATGTTTCAGGTGAAGAGTCGCTGGAGCAGATCAAGCTGCGGGGTGATAGGCTGGGCATACGGGAAGAACCGATCCACCTGCTGGCAGAAACCAATCTCGAACGCATCCTGGAACAGGCGGCGCGGCTTCATCCCCAAGTGCTGATCCTCGACTCCGTTCAGACCGTCATGTCCGGGAAGCTTTCATCCGGTCCGGGGACCATCAGCCAGGTTCGCGAGGCTGCCAATCAGATATTTCGATTCGCAAAGCAGAACGCGGTCGCTTCTTTTCTCATCGGTCATATCACAAAGGACGGGGCCTTGGCCGGCCCAAAATCCCTGGAGCATATGGTCGACGCCGTGCTTTATTTTGAAGGGGAACGGGATCACAGCGGCCGTGTGCTGAGGGCTTTGAAAAACAGATTCGGCCCGGTTTCCGAGCTCGCCATCTTCGAAATGAGCCATAAAGGATTGCAGGCGCTTTCGAATCCATCGGCGTTTTTTTTACGTGAAAAGCCGGAGAATGAACCGGGCAGCGTCGTGGTATGCTCCATACAGGGATCTCGTCCGTTGCTGGCGGAAGTCCAGGCCCTGGTGTCGTCCACTCTGTTTTCAGGAAATCCTCGGAGAATGTCCGTAGGTCTCGATCATTTCCGGTCCGCCATGCTGCTGGCGATCCTCGAAAAAAAAGTGGGATTGAGTTTTGCCGGGGAAGACGTCTATCTTAATGTCCCGGGCGGCTTGGTCATCAATGAGCCCGCAGTGGATCTGGGGATTACAGCGGCGGTGGTTTCCTGTCTGAACAACAAACCGGTTCCCGCCGACATGACGCTGCTGGGAGAAGTTGGCCTGAGCGGAGAGATCCGATCGGTGGGAGATCCGGTGCTGCGCATAAAAGAGGCGGCCTCTATGGGCTTCCGGGCCGTGTTGCTTCCCCAAGCAAACATTTCAAAGCTGGAAAAAGAGGAAACATCTGGGTTACAATTAATCGGGGTGAAAACCCTGCGTGAAGCGATTGATAATATTTTTTAAGGAACACATCATGGGCATTCTTATTTTCAGAATTTGTGTTATCGCCTTAATTACTGGGACCGGGTATTTTTTCCCTCCCTTCGAACTCATCAATCTTTACGGCGGAATTTTAGGATTCGCGTTGAGCCTGATCTTTATCCTTTTGGAAACGCGTATACGGAAAAGTCAGTTCAAGATCATTTGGGGCGCGACCCTGGGGACCTTCGGAGGGCTGTTTCTCGGATGGATTTTAGGCGCGATTTTCAATTCCATTTCCGCCCAGACGGAGACCACGGCCTTTTTCAGGGTTTTCTTCATTATCATCATACCTTATATCGGCTTTCTGGTGGGGATGCATAAGTTCGAATGGCTGGATCCGAGTTTCCTGGTGCGCTTCTTCAAGGAAAGAAGCGTCGGCAGGAGCTATAAGGTTCTCGACACTTCCGTCATTATCGATGGTCGAATCGCCGATATCTGCGACACGGCTTTCATCGAAGGAACGCTTATCGTTCCTCAGTTTATTCTTAAAGAGCTGCAGCTGGTGGCGGATTCATCCGATGCCATCAAGCGGCAGCGGGGACGAAGAGGTCTGGACGTCCTCGATCATCTCCAGAAATCTTCCCAGGTTTCAGTCATGATCTCCGAAATGGATTTTCCCGAAGTGAAGGACGTCGATTCGAAATTGATCGAGTTCGCTAAATATCATGACGCCAAGATCGTAACCAACGATTTCAACTTGAATAAAGTAGCGCAGCTTCAAGGAATCACGGTGCTGAATATCAACGAATTGGCAAATGCTCTCAAACCGGTCGTTCTTCCCGGAGAGACCATTCAAGCTTTCATTCTGAAAGAAGGCAAGGAGAAGGATCAGGGTGTGGCCTATCTCGACGACGGAACCATGGTCGTGGTCGATAATTCGCGCAGAAAAATCGGTCAGACCATAGACATCACGGTGACGTCGGTTTTACAGACGACGGTGGGCAAGATGATTTTCGGGCGGTATAACGAAGAATCTTGATGCGGATTTCCACTGTTGTCGTCGCCGCCGGAGAAGGACGGCGATTTGGAGCGGATAAACCGTTTGCCGAGCTGAGAGGAAAAACCATTCTGGATTGGAGCCTGGCGTCTTTTCAGGATCATGAGTTGGTTTCTGAAATCGTCTTGGTTTTAAAGGAAAAAGCCGCGGGGCTCGATTTCTCCCGCCGATATTCAAAGATTTCCCATGTCGTCCGGGGCGGACCTCGTCGTCAGGACTCGGTCGAAGCGGGCTTTCGGCGATTGGATCCGGAACGGGAGCCGATCGTTCTGATCCATGACGGGGTGAGACCGCTGGTAGATACCGACTTGATCGCGCGAATCGCCGTCGCCGCCGCAGACCGGGGCGCGGCCGTTCCGGGGCTCGCCGTCGAAGACACCATCAAGAGGATAATAAAAGGGAAGGTGAAAGAGACGGTCCCGAGGGCTGATCTGATGAAGATCCAGACTCCGCAAGGATTTCGATATCCCGTTCTTGCCGCGGCACTGAAATGGGGGCGGGAGAGACATGAAACGGCAACGGATGAAGCCGTCTTGGCGGAACAGGCTGGATTTCCCGTTTACATGGTTCCGGGAGAAAAAGCCAATATTAAGATTACGGAACCGGAAGATTTAAGATTTGCGGAGGTTTGGCTTGAATATTCGGATAGGTCAAGGCTATGACATCCACCGCCTGGTGGAAGGAAGGGGGCTTTTTTTAGGTGGCGTAGAGATCCCCCACAGCGCCGGGCTTTTAGGGCATTCCGATGGCGACTGTCTGATCCATGCCTTGATCGACGCTTTGTTGGGTGCGCTGGGAGAAAGCGATATCGGACGGAAGTTTCCGGATTCCGAGCCCCGATATAAAAACGTGCGAAGCACGGAGCTTCTCCGCCGGGTCTGGGAACCGGCGGCGGGGCGCGGCGTACGCATCATCAATGCAGACGCCGTGGTCTTGGCCGAGCGGCCGCGTCTGGCCGATCATATCCCTGAAATGAAACGGCTCTTGTGTTCGCTGCTTTCGCTCGAATCAAGCCGGCTGGGGATCAAGGCGAAAACCCACGAGGGCATGGGAGACGTGGGGCGCGGAGATGCGATCGCCGCGATGGCCGTGGTGTTGCTCGAACTGCCGGCGGTGTAAAATCGGGCATTCATGGAAAGGGACAAAACGGGAATGACGCATTCATGACGCAGCGCGATCGATGAATGGTGCGGGTACGAAAAAGCAGATCGGTTTTTTTGGTGTTGCTGAGGTCGGGGAAAATCGGGCATTCATGGTAATGCGGCGGTATGAGATCTTCGCTTTGATGGGATTTTAAACGCCATAAAAATCACCGTTCTCTCAGCGTCTGCGTACCTCCCCCCGTTCGTGGGTCAGATATACTCGACGGCCTTCTCCGAAGGCTTCCTTCGCGAACAGCGATTTTCAGGCTAAATCCTGTATGTCGCATCTCATTTCACACAGCCTTATATGGTTTTGGTGCAAAAAAGTGTCTTTTCGCCGACAGGATTTAGTCTGAAAATACCTGAATACGAGGGAGGGCGGGTCGGCCCTGTATGTCGCATCTCATTTCACACAGCCTTATATGGTTT